>Ga0308165_1000017_pt1 | contig 573205 bp, 541 predicted proteins | sample PhyWR2_FD_201032 | JGI IMG/M metagenome (GOLD analysis project Ga0308165, IMG submission 201032) | Phyllosphere microbial communities from UC Gill Tract Community Farm, Albany, California, United States - DLSLW.R2 | ecosystem: Host-associated > Plants > Phyllosphere > Unclassified | place...
GCCTGCCCGGCCTTCCGGGCCTCCCGGGCGGCAACCCCGGAACCCCGGGCACGAACCCGGGCGGTCTGCTGGGGAGCCTGCCGAACGTCATCGGCGGAACCATCCCCGGCCTGCCCGGCCTTCCGGGTCTCCCAGGAACGGGTGGAACCGTCCCCGGCCTGCCCGGCCTTCCGGGCCTCCCGGGTGGTAACCCTGGTACTCCCGGCGGTAACCCCGGCGACATCCTGGGCAGCCTGCCCGACCTGATCGGCGGACTCATCCCCGGCGGCGACGGCACCACGCCGAGCATCCCGGGTCTCCCGGGCGGCAACCCGGGTACCCCGGGAACCCCCGGTGGAACCATCCCCGGCCTGCCGAGCATCCCGGGTCTGCCTGGTCTGCCTAGTGGCAACCCTGGTATCCCGGGAACTCCCGGCGGTAACCCCGGCGACATCCTGGGCAGCCTGCCCGACCTGATCGGCGGACTCATCCCCGGCAGCGACGGCACCACGCCGGGTCTCCCGGGTCTGCCCGGTGGCAACCCCGGAACCCCGGGAACCCCCGGCGGAACCGTCCCCGGCCTGCCGAACCTTCCAGGAGTTCCAGGTTTGCCTGGGACTGGCCCAGCCGACCTTCCGGGTGGACTTTTCAATGACATCCCGAACTTGGTCACTGTCATTCCCGGCGAACTTCTGAATGGAGTTCTCGGTGACGGCGGAACCGGCACCATCCCCGGCCTGCCGAGCATCCCGGGCCTGCCGGGTGGCAACGGCGGAACCGGCACCATCCCCGGCCTGCCGAGCATCCCGGGCCTGCCGGGTGGCAACGGCGGAACCGGCACCATCCCCGGCCTGCCGAGCATCCCGGGCCTCCCGGGTGGCAACGGCGGAACCGGCACCATCCCCGGCCTGCCGAGCATCCCGGGCCTCCCGGGTGGCAACGGCGGAACCGGCACCATCCCCGGCCTGCCCACCATCCCGGGCCTCCCGGGAACGGGTGGCACCATCCCCGGCCTGCCGAGCATCCCCGGCCTGCCGGGCGGTAACGGCGGAACCGGCACCATCCCCGGCCTGCCCACCATCCCGGGCCTGCCGGGCGGTAACGGCGGAACCGGCACCATCCCCGGCCTGCCCACCATCCCGGGCCTGCCGGGCGGTAACGGCGGAACCGGCACCATCCCCGGCCTGCCCACCATCCCGGGTCTCCCGGGCGGCAATGGCGGAACCGGCACCATCCCGGGCCTCCCGGGAACGGGTGGCACCATCCCCGGCCTGCCCACCATCCCGGGCCTGCCGGGCGGCAATGGCGGAACCGGCACCATCCCCGGCCTGCCGGGTGGTAACGGCGGAACCGGCACCATCCCGGGTCTCCCGGGAACGGGTGGCACCATCCCCGGCCTGCCGAGCATCCCGGGCCTGCCGGGCGGTAACGGCGGAACCGGCACCACGCCCGGTGGCTCGAACCCCGGCACCCCCGGGTCGGGCACGGGTACCGGCACCGGATCGAACTCCGGCAGCGGAACCGTTCCGGTCTCCGTTCCCGGCGTCTTCGTCCCCGGCTCCACTCCGGGTGGCGGAGCGGGTTCCTGGGTCGACCCGGCATCAGCCGGCTTCGATCCCTACTCTCTGGCGGGAGCGCCGGCCAACGTGACCGGTGACTCCTCCCAGGAACTGGCCCGCACGGGCGCCATCCCCGCAGAGGCCACCCTGGTGGTGGGCCTGCTGATGATGGTCGGAGGATTCCTCCTCATGCCGAGGCGTCGCGGCTGACCTCGGAGCATCCGGTTCCTGAACCGGACCGGCCTGGCGGGCGGTGACCACCGTCCACCAGGCCGGGCTCCCCCGGTCCTCCCGGACCGGACGACGCACGGAAAACACCCTCATCCCCTCACACTCCCCAACTCCGCACCCCTGAGGCACCCGCAACCGTCCGGGAACGGCCCCCACCGTTCCCGGACGGTTGTCCCTGTCCCGAAGGCGGCCTTCCGTCGTCGTCGAGCATCAAGCAATGGCCCACGCGAGCTAAATAAGCTCGACGCATCCTGTCAGACCCCTCGGCTAGCCTGCTGTCATGCAATGGGCCGAGTATCCGATCCGGCGCGTGGAGCCGGATGACCGCAGACCTGCTCCCCGCGACGAATGGCCTGCCACCTTGCCGCCGGTCGCGCAGCTGCTCGACGAAGGGCTGGACCTCGGCCCGGCCACGGTGTTCGTCGGGGACAACGGCACCGGAAAGTCCACCTTGGTGGAGGCCATCGCCCTCGCCTTCGGATTCTCTCCGGAAGGCGGCTCGACCGGCGCGATGCACTCGACGCGCGTGTCCGAGTCACCCCTCCACGAGCACCTCCGCCTCGTCCGCAATGCCGGCGCCTCCCGGCGCGGATACTTCCTGCGGGCGGAAGCGATGCACGGCTTCTTCACGTACCTCGAACGGAATCCCGGGACAGGGCCGGAGGCCGTCTTCCACGAGCTGTCCCACGGCGAGTCCTTCCTGGAACTGGCGGTGGAACGCTTCCGGGGCGCCGGGCTCTGGATCCTCGACGAACCCGAATCCGCCCTCTCCCTTTCAGGCTGCTTGGCACTCATGGGCATCCTCAAAGACCTGCTCGACCGCGGCGATTCCCAGGTCATCCTCTCGACCCACTCCCCGCTCCTCGCCGCCCTCCCAGGAGCCACCATCTATGAGGTCGGCGCCTGGGGCCTCCGCGCCGAACCCTGGGACGACCTAGACCTCGTCAAGAACTGGCGCAACTTCCTGAACGAACCCGAGCGCTACCTCCGCCACCTCTGATCGCCCACCGTCCTACAGCTCATAAGAACGACGACGGCGCGCGGCCGCCGCCCTGCCCGGGCACCTGGCCGCACACCGCCGTCGTCGTGCGTGCGTCTGCGGGAGCTTTACTCCGCGAGGATTGCGTCAATCTGTCCCAGCGCCTCCTCCATGCCTTCCTCCATGCCCATCTCCACGAGCTCCTGGAGCTGTTCGACGGTGTCGTTGTGGGATTCGATGGTCATCCGGGTGCGCCCGCCGATATCCTCGAGCGTGATCCGCATGGTGCCGGAGGGCGTGTTCGGATCCGGGTCGCCGTTCGTGTCGGCGAAGCCGTCCTCGATCTCCAGACCGGTGGGACGGGAGATCGAGAGGAACTTCCACCAGCCGTGGGCCTTCTCCCCCTCCGGGCCGGTCATGTGATACCTGGCCTGGCCGCCGGGAGCGAACTCGAAAGCGGTGAAGGTGGCGGGCCAGGTCGGCGGGCCCCACCAGCGCTCGAGCTGACGCGGATCCTCCCAGAGCTGCCAGACGCGGTCCACGCCGGCGTCGAACTCATTGACGATGGTGAGGGTCAGGGCCTCGTAATCCTTGACCGAACTGATGACTGTCATGTCGTTGCCTTCCTGTGCCTACCGGGTGTCCTGCGAGGTGGAGTGGTGCGGTGTTTCGGCGAGGATCCGGTCCATCCGGAGGGAGCGTTCGCGCCAGATCTCCTCATAGCGGTCCAGCACCCTGCGGGCCAGGGCCAGCCGTTCGTGATCGGCGCTCACCATCTGCTCCCTCCCCCGCTTGTCCTTGCGGACCAGGCCGGCACGTTCCAGGACGGCGACGTGCTTCTGAACCGCGGCGAAACTCATGGCATAGAGGGCGGCGAGCCCGGACACGGAGCGTTCCGCCAGGGACACCTGCGTGAGAATGTCGCGTCGGGTGGCGTCGGCGAGCGCCTGGAAGAGTCGATCAAGCTCTTCCGGCTCGGGGGTTCGGAGCTTTTCTACAACCATTTGGTTGTACGTTATCGCTCGGGGGCGGTCGCGTCAAGGGTTCTGCGCCCTTCTTCGCGCCCTGCGCCTCAATGGGGGCGCAGAATGCGAATCCGGGCGCAAAACCGCCCGCGCCACCCGCGCCAACCGCGCAAAACCACCCGCCACCCACTAGCCACCCCCACCCGCCCCGCGTCACGAACGACCCACCCATTGCCCCGCCCCCACCCCGGCAGTAGCGTGACAGAACCGTCAAGTTGCATGACTCGATCAGGAGGATTCACGTGAACCGGTTACCCAGAAGGGCCGCGGCGGGCCTCTCCGCCCTGGCCCTGGCGCTCACCGCCGGCGCGGCGTCGCTGCCCGCAGCCCACGCCGACCCCCGGCACACCGAGAAGACGCCGACGGCCACGGGTTACGGCGGCGCCGTCAGCACCGTCGACCCCGAGGCCTCCGCCGCCGCCATCGAGGTGCTCCGCAAGGGCGGCACCGCGGCGGACGCCGCCGTCGCGGCCGCGGCGACACTCGGCGTGACCGAGCCCTACAGCGCCGGGATCGGAGGCGGCGGCTACTTCGTCTACTACGACGCGAAGTCCCGCACCGTCAGCTCCATCGACGGCCGCGAAACCGCGCCGGCCGGCATCACGCACGACGCGTTCATCAACCCCGCCACCGGCCAGCCGTACCCCTTCACTCCGGAACTCGTCACGAGCGGCGTCGCCGTCGGCGTGCCCGGGACGCCGGCCACCTGGGCCCGGGCCCTCCAGCGCTGGGGCAAGCTCAGCCTGGGCGAGGCCCTGAAGCCCGCCATCCGGGTGGCCGATCGCGGTTTCGTCGTCGACGACACGTTCCGCCAGCAGACCCTCGACAACAAAGCCCGCTTCGCCGCTTTCACCTCCACCAGCAAGCTGTACCTCCCGGGCGGGGACGCTCCGGCGGTGGGCACGGTGTTCCGCAACCACGATCTCGCCGCCACGTACCGGCTGCTCTCCAAGGGCGGCGTCGACGCCTTCTACCGGGGCCCGCTGGCCCGCGAAATCGCGCAGACCGTGCAGGCGCCCCCGAAGACGCCGGACACCACGCTCCCGGTGCCGGTCGGGTCCATGACCGCGGCCGATCTGGCGAAGTACAAGGTCGCGGACCAGGGCACCACCCATGTCACGTACCGGGGCCTGGACGTCTACGGCATGGCGCCGTCCAGCAGCGGCGGCACCACGGTGGGCGAGGCGCTGAACATCCTGAAGACCTCCGAACTGTCCGGGATGAGCCCCACCCAGGCTCTCCACCACTACATCGAAGCGAGTTCCCTGGCCTTCGCGGACCGCGGGAAGTACGTGGGCGATCCGGCCTTCGTGGACGTCCCGACGGCGGCCCTGACCGACCCGCTGTTCGGCAAGGAGCGCGCCTGCCTGATCGATCCGGCGAAGGCACTGCCGAAGCCGCTCGCGCCGGGCGACGTCACGAACTACGACGGCGTGTGCCCGCCCTCCACGGCGAAGCCGGCTGAGGAGCGCGACACTGAGAACATCTCCACCACGAACCTGACGGTGTCCGACCGCTGGGGCAACGTCGCGGAGTACACCCTGACGATCGAGCAGACCGGCGGGTCGGGCATGGTCGTGCCCGGTCGCGGCTTCCTCCTGAACAACGAGCTCACCGACTTCTCGACCGTCTGGAACGCTGCCGACCCCAACCGGATCGAACCCGGCAAGCGCCCGCGGTCTTCGATGTCGCCGACCATCATCCTGCGCGACGGCAAGCCCTTCCTCGCCCTGGGTTCACCCGGCGGCTCGACCATCATCACCACCGTGCTGCAGACCATCCTCAACCGGGTGGACCTGGGGATGAGCGTCTCGGACGCGATCGCGGCACCGCGGGTGTCCCCGCGCAACGGGGCCACGGTCGTGGCCGAGCCGGCGTTCATCGAGAAGTACGGCGCCGGGCTGAGCGCGCTCGGCCACAAACTGGTCGCCTCCGGAGACTCCTTCACCTCGGCCTCCGAGATCGGGGCGGCCACGGCGATCGAGTTCCGGCCCGACGGCAGCACCGTCGCGGCGGCCGAGCCGGTCCGGCGCGGAGGGGGTTCGGCGATGGTCGTGTCCGGCAGGCGCTGAGCCGGCCACACGCGAAGGGCCGACGACGGCGGAACCTCGGTTCCGCCGTCGTCGGCCCTTTTCACATCAGCTCAGGCTTCTCCGTCAGCTCAGGCTCTCTAACGGCTCAGCGTGCCGGGCTCACCAGGCGAAGACGCGCGTGGTGGACGGCAGGACCGCCATGGAGCTGGCACGGCCGCTGATGTCGGTGTCGTTCGCGCTCAGGCCGGTGGGGTCGTAGTAGGAGGCGACGTGGCCCCCGGTCACACCGATCATCACCTGACCCACGTCGCAGCTGCGCGCGGAGATCGTGGTGAATCCCTGCCAGCCCGACCCCGCGGGGCGGACCGTGCGCGAGCTCCACTGAGTGGGCGTGGTGCCCGGGATGAGGTACTGGCGCAGCTCCCCGGTGGAGAGGGTCGCCATCAGTACGGCGGTCGGCTTCCCGTTGACCGTGATGGACGGCGCGGCGCCGATCGCGTTGATCGACCCGCCCCCGCTGAAGACCTTGACGGCCCCGCCGATGGTCTTGCCGAAGAAGTCGACCGGGTAGCGGTAGAGGTCGCCCGCCGCGGTGAGGCGGTAGAGGTAGTCCTGGCCGGGCGTGTTCGCGACGGCGGCCGGGAGGTAGGCCGCGGTCAGGGATTTCTGGAACCAGCCGTTGCCCAGGGTGGTCACCGCACCGTCGACGTACCTCTTCCACGTGCCGTCCGCCTGCTTCTCGGAGCGGGAGCGGTAGAACTTGGTGGTGCCGTCCGCGGCCGTGCCGAAGTAGCTCTCCTGGAAGGTCGTCGCGTCCCCGGACGCCCCGGTCTGACGGAGATAGGTCGCGTCGAAGGGAACCGGCGCGGAGGCGTTCTGCTCCCAGCTCAGCTTCGAATTGCTGAGACTGACGACGCCGACGCTCCGGTCCGCGTTCACCGTCTGCATGCCGGTGTAGCAGTCAGCCGGGGTCGGCGTGGGCGTGGGGTACTGCGTGGCGGCCTGGGCCGGGGTCGCGGTGGTCAGGGCGAGGGCCGCCACGGCCAGGCCACCCAGGAGTTTGCCGGTGATTTTCATGAGGGATCCTTCAGGAGGTCAGGCGAGGACGCCGGTTATTCCAAGTGATGTACAAACACTCGAAGTGTAACCCTCGCGGCCCCTCGGGCGGGAGGGTTACGGGGCAAGAGAAAGGTCTGGGCAAGCGCGCGGAACCCTGCTTGACTGGGCCTATGGCGCATCCACTGGTGTACATCCACTTTCCCGGCACGGCGCGGCAGGCGCTCGAGTTCTACCAGGGCATCTTCGGCGGCGAGCTGAGTCTGAACACGTTCGCCCAGTTCGGGCGCGACGACGGCCCGGCCGACGCCGTCGCTCACGGCATGCTGACGGGTACCGTGGAGCTGGCCGGGGCGGATGCCGCCGGAGAGGACCGCCCGTTCCAGGCGGAAGGACTGATGCTGTCGCTGCTGGGCACGGCGCCCGCAGAGACGCTCCGCACCTGGTTCGACCAGCTCGCCGACGGTGGCGACGTCGTGGATCCGCTGCAGGTCAGGCCCTGGGGCGCGACCGACGGGCAGGTCGTGGACCGGTTCGGGGTGCGGTGGCTGGTGGGGTTTGAGGACTGAGGCGACGCGGGCGGCTGCCACGGACGCGCAGCCGATCCGCATCGAGCGCGAGGCCGATCCGCCCCTGGCCGACCTCCTCGCACTGTACGACTCCGTCGGATGGACGGCCTACACGGAGCATCCCGAGACGTTGTCGGCCGCGATCCGCGGCTCATCCTTCGTCGCGGCCGCATGGGCCGGCACCCGCCTCGTCGGACTCGCGCGAGCCCTCTCCGACGACGCCACGATCATGTACCTCCAGGACATCCTGGTCGCTCCGTCCCATCACCGGAGAGGCGTGGGCAAGGCCCTGGCCGAAGCCGTACTCGACCGGTTCCGGCATGTCCGCCAGAAGGTGCTGCTCACGGACGACGACCTGTCCCAGAAGTGCTTCTACGAGGCGCTCGGATTCACCCAGGTCGGAACGGACGGCGCCGAACGGCTCCGGAGTTTCGTGATCCTGGGCTAGTCACCCACCGCGCGCCCCTCCCTTTTCGGTGCCCGGATATCGTCCGGGTGCGGTAATTGCCGCGCCCGGACGAAATTCGAGCACCGAAACCCCTGACGCGCCCTCCGCCCCACTCCCGAACACGTCAGATTTTTGTATCCCATCCACCCAGACGTGACCCACCCCACTTGACGCCCACCCTCAGCCCTCCGTAAACTTTCACTAAGCAAAACTTTCCTTCCACAATGTGGAATCTAGCCGGAAGCGGCGAGAGGACACGGACGGAAGGACTCCGAAGACCACCAGCAGGGCAAAGACGCCCGGGAAGGACACGACATGACCTACTCCGTGAACTGCTCAATCCTCTTGACCGAGCTCCCCCTCCTGGAGCGCCCGGCAGCCGCCAAAGCCGCCGGCTTCGACGCCGTCGAGTTCTGGTGGCCCTTCTCCGAGGCCGTCCCCGCCGATACGGACGTGGACCAGTTCGTCAACGCCATCAACGACGCCGGCGTCCAGCTGGCCGGCCTGAACTTCTTCGCGGGCGACATGCCCGGCGGCGACCGCGGCCTGGTCTCCTGGAAGGGCCGCTGCGGCGAGTTCAAGGACAACATCGACGTCGTCGTCGGCATCGGTGAGCGCCTCGGCACCAAGGCGTTCAACGCCCTCTACGGCAACCGCCTCGACGGCTTCACCCCGGAGGAGCAGGACGAGCTCGGCCTGAAGAACCTGGTCGCAGCGGCCGAGGGCGTCGCGAAGATCGGCGGCACCGTCCTCCTGGAACCCGTCTCCGGCACCCCCGCCTACCCGCTCAAGACGGCCGCCGACACCTTCGCGGTCATCGCCAAGACCCAGGAAGCCGGCGTGGACAACGTCAAGTTCCTGGCGGACTTCTACCACCTGTCCGTCAACGGCGACGACGTGGCCGCCGTGATCGAGAACCACACCAAGGACTTCGGCCACATCCAGATCGCCGACAACCCCGGCCGCGGCGCCCCCGGCACCGGCGAACTCCCGCTCGGCGAGTGGGTCAGCCGCAGCCGCGAACTCGGCTACACCGGCTACATCGCCCTGGAGTACAAGCAGCCCCAGGATTCGGCCTTCTCCTGGCTGGTCCGCTGAGCGGCTGCCGCCCCGGCCGCCCCAGCACCACCACAGATTTTTAGCTCACCTCAGCTAGCAAAGGATTTCCAATGACCAACGTCACCGTGATCGGCCTCGGCATCATGGGTCTGCCCATGGCCAAGAACCTCGTCAAGGCCGGCTTCACCGTCACCGGCTTCAACCGCTCCCAGGACAAGATCGACGCGCTCGTCGAGGCAGGCGGCAACGGCGCCGGCAGCATCGCCGAATCCGTCAAGGACGCCGACGTCATCATCACGATGGTCCCGGACTCCCCGGACGTCGAAGGCGTGGTCTCCGGCCCCGAAGGCGTCTTCGCCAACGCGAAGTCCGGCGCCCTCTGGATCGACGCCTCCTCCATCCGTCCGGACGTGGCCGCACGCCTCTCCGCCGACGCCCGTGAAGCCGGCCTCCGCCCGCTGGACGGCCCCGTCTCCGGTGGCGAGCAGGGCGCCATCGACGGCGTGCTGTCCATCATGGTCGGTGGCGAGGCCGCCGACTTCGAGGACGCACAGCCGGTCCTCAACGCCGTCGGCAAGACGATCGTCCACGTCGGGCCCTCCGGCTCCGGTCAGACCGTGAAGGCCGCCAACCAGCTGATCGTGGCCGTCAACATCCAGGCCCTGGCCGAGGCGGTCACCTTCCTCGAAGCGTACGGCGTGGACACCGACGCCGCCCTCAAGGTCCTCGGCGGCGGCCTCGCCGGCTCCAAGGTCCTCGACCAGAAGGGTCAGAAGATGCTCGACCGCAACTTCGACCCCGGATTCCGCCTGGCCCTCCACAACAAGGACCTCGGCATCGTCACCTCCGCAGCCCGCGAAGCTGGAGTGGTGGTCCCGCTCGGCTCCGCCGTCGCTCAGCTGGTCTCCGCCCTCGTCGCCCGCGGCGACGGCGGCCTGGACCACTCCGGCCTCTTCAAGCTCACCACCGAGCTGTCCGGCAAGAACTGACCACTCCACCGACGTTGCGTGCTCAGCAGATGCGGCTTCCGGCCCGGAACACCCGCGACAACTGAGCACTCAATGCCCCAGACCGTACGACGGCGCGTGCGCACCACCCGCTCACGCATCACCTCCCGCAACAAGGCCGCGAGAGCAGCCCACGCGCCGTCGTCGCACCCCTTTCAGACTTTTTCAAGGAGCAAACCATGGCAAAGATGCGCACCGTTGACGCTGCCGTAGCCATCCTGGTGAAGGAAGGCGCCCTTGAGGCGTTCGGCCTGCCTGGCGCGGCGATCAACCCCTTCTATTCCGCGATGCGCGCCAACGGCGGCATCCGCCACACGCTGGCCCGCCACGTGGAAGGCGCCAGCCACATGGCTGACGGCTACTCCCGTGCCGCCGACGGCAACATCGGCATCTGCATCGGCACCTCCGGCCCCGCCGGCACCGACATGATCACCGGCCTCTACGCCTCCTGGGCGGACTCCATCCCCATGCTCTGCATCACCGGCCAAGCGCCCGTGGCGAAGCTGCACAAGGAGGACTTCCAGGCCGTGGACATCGAGTCCATCGCCAAGCCCGTCACCAAGATGGCCATGACCATCCTGGAGCCCGGCCAGGTCCCCGGCGCCTTCCAGAAGGCGTTCCAGCTCATGCGCTCAGGCCGCCCGGGCCCGGTCCTCCTGGACCTGCCGTTCGACGTGCAGATGGCCGAGATCGAATTCGACATCGACGCCTACGAGCCGCTCCCCGTGGAGAAGCCCCGCGCCAACGCCGTGCAGCTGGGCAAGGCCCTGGACATGCTGCTCGCCTCCGAGCGTCCGCTGATCGTGGCCGGCGGCGGCATCATCAACGCCGGCGCCTCGGAGAAGCTCGTGGAGCTGGCCGAGATCCTGAACGTCCCCGTGATCCCGACCCTCATGGGCTGGGGCGTCATCCCGGACGACCACAAGCTGATGGCCGGCATGGTGGGTCTGCAGACCTCGCACCGCTACGGCAACGCGACGTTCCTGGAGTCCGATTTCGTGATCGGCATCGGCAACCGCTGGGCCAACCGCCACACGGGCGGCCTGGACCTCTACACCCAGGGCCGCAAGTTCGTGCACATCGACATCGAGCCCACCCAGATCGGCCGCGTGTTCGCGCCGGACCTGGGCATCGCCTCCGACGCCGGCGCCGCCCTGGAAGGCCTCGTGGAACTCGCGAAGGAGCGCCAGGCCGCCGGCCGGCTGCCCGACTACACCGCCTGGGTGGACGCCGCGCAGGAGAAGAAGGGCAAGCTGCAGCGCAAGACCCACTTCGACAACGTGCCGATCAAGCCGCAGCGCGTGTACGAGGAGATGAACCGCGCCTTCGGCAAGGACACCACCTACGTCACGACCATCGGCCTCTCCCAGATCGCCGGCGCCCAGATGCTGCACGTGTTCGGCGCACGCCGCTGGATCAACGCCGGTCAGGCGGGCCCCCTCGGCTGGACCGCTCCCGCCGCCCTCGGCGTGGTGCGCGGCAAGCCCGGCGAGACCGTGGTGGCCCTCTCGGGTGACTACGACTTCCAGTTCATGATCGAGGAACTGGCCGTGGGCGCGCAGTTCAACCTCCCGTACATCCACGTGGTGGTGAACAACTCCTACCTCGGCCTGATCCGTCAGTCCCAGCGCGGCTTCAAGATGGAGCAGAACGTCTCCCTGGCGTTCGAGAACATCAACTCCCCGGAGACCGCGGGCTACGGCGTGGACCACGTCAAGGTGGCCGAGGGCCTGGGCTGCAAGGCCATCCGCGTCCAGAACCCGGACGACCTGGGAGCCGCTTTCGAGAAGGCCCGCGCCCTCACGGAGGAGTTCCAGGTCCCGGTGGTGGTGGAAGTGATCCTCGAGAAGATCACCAACATCTCCATGGGCACCGAGCTGGATAATGTGACCGAGTTCGAAGAGCTCGCGGAGAAGGGCGAGGACGCCCCCACCGCGGTGGTCTCCCTGCTCGACTGACACCTCCTCGTCCGGCCGGACGAGGACACCAGGCTTCATGCCGCACCCCGGGTGGCCCGCCGTCGCTGTCGTCAGCACGGCAGGCCACCCGGATCTGAAACACCCACCGCACTGACGAAGGAGTCCACATGCGGATCGTGATCGCACCGGATAAGTTCAAAGGCTCGCTCTCGGCCCCCGAGGTCGTGGCGCACCTGGAAACCGGGCTGCGCGCCGTGGACGGCTCCCTCGACATCGTGGGCGTCCCCGTGGCCGACGGCGGCGAGGGCACCCTCGACGCGGCGATCGGCTCCGGCTTCTCCCGCCGGACGGTCCGCGTCACCGGACCCACCGGACAGCCCCTCGACGCCGATTTCGCCCTCCGGGACGATGAGGCGGTCATCGAAATGGCCCTCGCCTCCGGCCTCGCCGTCCTCCCGGGCGGCGTGAAGGACGGCCGCGGCGCCACCAGCCTCGGCACCGGCCAGCTCATCCGCGCCGCACTCGACGCGGGCGCCCGGACGATCGTGCTCGGCGTGGGCGGCAGTGCCAACACCGACGGCGGCGCGGGCGTCATCAAGGGCCTGGGTGGCCACTTCCTGGACGCCTCCGGCGCCGAGCTGCCCGACGGCGGCGCCGCGCTGGCCACGCTGGACCGCATCGACCTCTCCGGGCTGGACGTCCGTCTGGAACGGACCCGCTTCATCCTCGCCAGCGATGTGGACAACCCCCTCCTCGGATCCCAGGGCGCCCCGGCCGTGTTCGGCCCGCAGAAGGGTCTGAGCCCGGAGGACGTCACCGAGCTCGACGCCACCCTGGCGCACTTCGTGGAGGTCCTGGGCCGCGAGATCGGCCTGCAGGCGTCCACCGCCGCGGCGGCACCCGGCGCCGGGGCCGCGGGCGGCGTGGGCTATGCCGCCCTCTCCGTGCTGAACGCCGAGCGGCGGCGGGGGGTCGACGTCGTGCTCGACTTCACCGGCCTGGCCGCGAAGCTCGACGGCGCCACCCTCGTCATCACGGGCGAAGGCAGCCTGGATGAGCAGAGCCTGGGCGGCAAGACCCCGATGGGCGTCGCCGACGCGGCACGTGCGGCCGGGGTCCCCGTCGTGGCCGTCTGCGGCCGCACCACCCTCACTGACGCACAGATTTCCACATCCGGAATCCAGACCGTGTACTCGCTGACCAGCATCGAGGAAGATGTTGAGAAGTGCATCACTCAGGCCGGACCGCTGGTGGAGAAGCTTGGCGGCATCATCGCCAACAGCCTGATCAAGCAGAGCAACTAGAACAGGATCAGCATGTCTGAAGAACAGAACACCCCCGCAGAGTTCGACCTCGTCATCCGCGGCCAGCGCGTCCTCACGAGCGCCGGTATCGCGCCGCGCGAGGTCGGCGTCAAGGACGGCCGCGTCGTGGCCATGGAGCCCCTCGGCAACAACCTGGTGGGCGCGGAGACCGTCGAGCTGGCCGATGATGAGACCCTCATCCCCGGCCTGGTGGACACGCACGTGCACGTCAACGAGCCCGGCCGCACCGAGTGGGAGGGCTTCGCCTCCGCCACCCGTGCCGCTGCCGCGGGCGGCGTCACCACCATCATCGACATGCCGCTGAACTCCGTGCCGCCCACCACCAGCGTGGAGAACCTCGAGCTCAAGCGGTCCGTGGCCCGCGACCAGGCGTTCGTGGACGTCGGGTTCTGGGGCGGGGCCATCCCGGGCAACACCGAGAACCTCCGCCCGCTGCACGACGCCGGCGTCTTCGGTTTCAAGTGCTTCCTCCTGCACTCCGGCGTGGACGAGTTCCCGCATCTGGAAGCGGACGAGATGGAGACGGACCTCGCCGAGCTCCGCAAGTTCGACTCCCTCATGCTGGTCCACGCCGAGGACTCCCACGCGATCGACCGCGCCCCGCACGCCGAGGGTGACGTCTACGCGAAGTTCCTGGCCTCCCGCCCCCGCGGCGCGGAGAACAAGGCCATCGCGGAGGTCATCGAGCGCACCCGCTGGACCGGCGCCCGCTCGCACATCCTGCACCTCTCCTCCTCGGACGCGCTGCCCATGATCGCCACCGCCAAGCGGGACGGCGTGAACGTCACCGTGGAGACCTGTCCGCACTACCTGACCCTGAACGCCGAGGAGATCCCCAACGGCGCCACGGCGTACAAGTGCTGCCCGCCGATCCGCGAGGCGTCCAACCGCGAACTGCTGTGGAAGGGCCTCGAAGAAGGCACCATCGACTGCATCGTCTCGGACCACTCCCCCAGCACCCTGGACCTCAAGGACCTGGAGAACGGCGACTTCGCCGTCGCGTGGGGCGGCGTCTCCTCGCTGCAGCTCGGCCTCTCGCTCATCTGGACCGAGGCGCGTCACCGCGGCATCCCGCTCGAGAAGGTCATCTCCTGGATGTCCACCCGTCCGGCCGAGATCGCCCGGGTGCCCAACAAGGGACTCATCGCGGTCGGCTACGACGCCGACTTCTCCATCTTCGCCGCGGACGACGCCTTCGTGGTGGACGTCCAGCGCCTGAAGCACAAGAACCCGATCACCCCTTACGACGGCCGGGCCCTGTCCGGCGTCGTGCGCAAGACCTTCCTCCGCGGCCAGGTGGCCGACGGCACCCAGCCGATCGGCAAGCTGATCCGCCGCGGGGGCATCTAGGCGGCAGGCATGAGCGCCCAGCCAGTACACCACCGCTCCGACGCCGGACATCCCGTGCCGGCGGGCGGTCCCCGCACGGGGGCCGTCCGCCGGACGGCGGCGCCGGGCACCGCGCAGGGTGCGCGTCCCCGCATGGCCGCACACGGAGCCGCACTCTTCTTCCAGACCCCGGAGGAGCTCACCGACGAGCAGTTCGCGCGTCTCGAAGAGCTCATCCTGACCCGTCTGCACCACCTCAACGCGGACGCCGAGGCGATGCTCTGGAACGTCCCGGACGCCGAGCTCGAAGACGCCCGGGAGACCGCCCTGGCCGAGGACGCCGCGGCACTGGCGGCCGCCGACGCCGGGTCCTCGGGGGACGACGGGCTCGTCCACGAGGTCGACGTCGACCTCGCCGCCGATCAGGTGCGTGTGGACGGGGTGCCGGTCTCCTTCAGCGGGGTCGAGTACCGCCTGCTCCGCTACCTGGTGCAGCACTGCTCCCGCTCCGTGCCCCGGCAGGAACTCGCCGATTTCCTGATCTCGCTGGACGCGACCGCCGCGCCCCGGTCGATCGACGTCTACGTGAGCAGGATCCGCCGCAAGCTCGGTCCCGTGCGTCACGTAGTGGAAACCGTGCGCGGAGGCGGATACCGTTTCCAGGCAGGCAGGCACTCCCGGGTGCGCGGCCCCGCCGAGTACAGCATCTGAAGGACAGCGCCTGACCCCACCCCTCACACGGGACCGGAATAGGTGTGGGCCCGGAAGCGCTGTAGTCCTCAGAGACGAGGAGGGGTGGGTCGTCCCGGCCCGGGATTCCGCGGCACCGCGACCCTGCCCCTGACCACTGCGACCGACCACCTCCGCCAGGCCACTGTGCGGCAGAGACCACTGACCAGAGACCACTGTTCAGAGACCACCGACGAGAACGAGGATCCACCATGACTGCACCGAGCACCGTCAAGCTCCTTCCGGGCACCGAAGCCCCTGATTTCGCCTTGACCGACGCCCGTGGCGAGACCCACAGCCTCTCGGACTACCGCGGTAAGAACGTGGTGGTGTACTTCTACCCGAAGGCAGCCACCCCCGGCTGCACCACCGAGGCCTGCGACTTCCGCGACTCCCTGGCCAGCTTCAAGGGCCACGGCTATGAGGTCCTGGGCGTCTCCCCCGACAGCCAGGAGGCCATCTCCTCCTTCGCCGACGACTTCAGCCTGACCTTCCCGCTCCTCGCGGACGAGGATCACAAGGTCGCGCTGGCCTACGGCGCGTGGGGCGAGAAGCTGCTCGACGGCGAGGTCGTCGAGGGCATCGTCCGCTCCACCGTCGTGGTGGATCCGGAGGGCAAGGTCAAGCTGGCCAAGTACCAGGTGGCCGCCGAGGGCCACGTCTCCGAGCTCAAGACCGAACTGGGTCTCTGAGCCCTCTGCTCTGAGGGCCCCGCACCGCGAGTTCCTCTCCGCGAGCCGCCCGGCGGCCGCCGGGCGGCTCGTGCCGTTCCCGGGATGCAACGTCCTCGCACTGCGCCGTCCCCACACTGCAACGTCCTCGCTATGTGACGGGTGTCATGCTGGGGGGAAAGCGGAATGCGCGCCGAGGTCGCGGACTCCTGGCACCGGTCCGCGGCGGCCGGCGTCCTGGCGGCGAAGCTGGTTACGGAACAGGGTCCACCGTGGTGCGGGCGGTGAGAATGCAGGCGGAGCAGTAGTCTCGACGCATGGAGGACGAAGGTGATCCGCGTCCCGCAGGCCAGGTGTGGAGAGACTTCTGGGCCGGCGTTTTCGCAGAAATGGACCCCATCGCGTGGGTGCTGGCGTTAGCTACGCTCGTGGGCTCCGTGTTCGGCGTCCTGGACGCCGCCGGAGACCCTGACCATCAGCGCGAGTGGGGAAGCATTCCCCTCGTCGGGCCCTGCATCTTCGCCTCCTACTTGGCGTTGTCACTGTGCTGGCGCGGCAGACCCGAGAGCTTCCCGGCCGCCATCATCCGCTGCGGCGTGGTTCTCCCGGCGCTGTGGTGTGTGCCCTTCTCTGTGGCAGCGTCCCTGACTGGATCACTTCCTGCAGTACAAGCAATGGCCAAGGCGGCACAGGAGGCCAACCACGGCTTCCACTACTGGGCCGACGAGGCGTTCGGGTGGCCTGCGCTGCCTCTGTACTACTTCGCGGGTGTGGGGCTTTCGGGGTTCTTCGTCGTCATGGTCATCCTGGTGATCACGATGCCGTATCTCGCCGTGCGCGGCCGGTCAGCGTCCGAGCTCGGCTTCGATGCTCCGAAGGCCGGCGGTCGACGTCGTGAGCGACTGATGGTGACGGCCGCTGCGTTGTGCTTATCCTGCGCGGTGATCGGCGTGGTGCTGCTGGTCACGACCGAGCGCACCGCCTCCTTGGATCTCGGGACCCGGCTCGAACGTGCCGTGGCAGCGTTCCAGGACCCCTACGAGCTGCCGGTCCTGGGTTCGGTGCTGGGCGTGCTCTTCCTTGTCCTCGCCGGAGTGCTGCTGGTGGTGGCAGGCTGGGCGCGCCGGGCGAAGAAGTGAACCAGGACGGAAGGCTGGGACGACGCCCGGAACCCACCCGCGAAAGCACAGATGGTGCCCCTAAAACCTCGTTTTAGGGGCACCATCTGTGCTTTCGCGTGCGGAGGGCTTTCGCGGGACGGGAGACTGACCGGCCCCTACTTCCCCGCCACCGTGTCCGAGGACAGCTTCTGCGCGAGCCAGATCGGGACGATCGACACCACGATCAGGACCACGGCCACCACGTTGACCACGGGCGCCTGGTTCGGACGGAACAGGTTCTGCAGGATCCAGATCGGGAGCGTGGTCTCGCCCGCCCCGATCGTGAACGTGGTCACGATGATCTCGTCGAAGCTGAGCGCGAAGGCCAGCAGACCACCGGCCAGGAGCGCCGAGCGGAGCTGCGGGAACGTCACCTGCCAGAAGGTGGTGAACACCCCGGCGTCCAGATCTGCGGACGCCTCCTCGAGCCCGGGGTTGACCCGCCGCAGCCGGGCGATGACGTTGTTGAACACCGTCACGATGCAGAAGGTCGCGTGGGCCACCACCACCGTGAACATGCTGAGCGGCACCCCGAGGATGGTGGTGAACATGTTGTTCAGCGCGATGCCCGTGACGATGCCGGGCAGCGCGATCGGCAGGATCACCAGCAGGTTCACCACGTCACGGCCGAAGAAGCGGTACCGCTGCAGCGCCAGGGCGAGCAGCGTGCCCAGGACGAGCGCGATCAGCGTCGCCACGGCGCCCACCCAGAGGGAGGAGACCAGCGCCGAGCGCACGCCGTCGTTCTCGAAAGCCCGCGTCCACCACTCCAGCGTGAAGCCCTGAGGCGGCCAGCCGAAGGTGCGGTCGGCATTGAACGAGTTGACCACCACGAGGAGCAGCGGCGCGTAGATGAACAGCAGGACCAGCCCCGTGATCAGGCCGAGGATCCCTTTGGCACTCCGTGAAAGTCTCATGGGACGCCTCCTTACAGCTCGTCCAGGGCGCCGGTCCGGCGCACTACCAGCAGGTAGATCATGATGATCGCGATCGGAATCAGGGAGACCGCCGACGCGAAGGGCAGATTGTTCGCCGCGCCCACATTGCTGTAGACCACGGTGCCGAGCATCTGAGTCTTGCCGCCCACGATCTGCGCCGTGATGTAGTCGCCCAGCGTCAGCGAGAACGTGAAGATGGTCCCCGCGATGATCGACGGCACCAGCAACGGCATGACCACCAGGCGCACCGTCGTCCAGGGCTTGGCGCCCAGGTCACCGGAGGCCTCGAGCAGATTGCCGGGCACCTTCTCGAAACCGGCGTGGATCGGCAGGATCATGTACGGCAGCCAGATGTAGGAGAGCGTGAGGATCACGGCCGTCTCCGAATACCCGGGAGAGCTCACCCCGAGCGGGGCGCCCAGCCATTCGAGCAGGCCGCCCTCCGCCAGGACGTTCCGCCAGGCGTACGCCTTGACGAGGTAGCTCGCCCACAGCGGCATGAGGACCGCGGCCAGCAGGAGTTTCTGCCAGCGGGCGGAGGCCACCTTCGCGATGAAGAACGCCAGCGGGATGGCGACGACGGCGTCGGTCACCGTCACGAGCACGGCGATCCACAGCGTGCGCAGGGCGATGCCCTGGTACACCGGGTCGAAGAGCGCCTGCTTGATGTTGTCCAGGGTCCAGACCTGGGACACCTTGCCGGTGAACGTGTCCACGCTCCACAGCGCGGTGATGAGCAGGGTCGCGAGGGCCGCGATGTAGACGAGGACCAGCCAGCCGGCCGGCGCCGTGAGCAGACCCGCCAGGCGGGCACGGGGTGAGCGGTACAGGAACCCGGAGAGCGGGCTCACTTTGGCCCGGGGGACGCCGCCGGAGGCGCCTCCCCGTCCCGGATCGACGCCGGGCCGGCTGAGCTGGAGTGACATGATCAGCCCTTGATTTCCGTCCAGGCCTTGGTCCAGGCCGAGTAGTCCGTGCACTTGGCATCGGTGCGGCCGTCCAGGCACTTCTCCACGGGCGTGGTCCAGTACCAGATCTTGGACGCGTAGTCGGCGTCCTTCACGTGGTAGCTGTCGCAGAACTTCTTGTCCGTGGTGAGCTCACAGGCCTTCGGGTTCGCCGGGGCCTCGCCGAAGTACTCGGCCACGGCAGCCTGGGCCTTGGGGCTGGCGATGTAGTCGAGCCACTTGTAGGAGCAGTTCGGGTTCTTGGTCTTGGACCCGATCATCCAGGTGTCGGACCAGCCGGTGGCGCCTTCCTCGGGCAGCACGGTGGCGACCTTGGTCCCGTTTCCGGTGGCGATGTTCGCGCCCACCTGCCAGGTGGTGCCGATGACGGTCGAGCCGGAGGCGAAGGACTGGACCTCCTTGGTGACGTCGTTCCAGTACTCGCCGACGTTCTTCTTCTGGTCCTTGAGGAGGTTCTTCGCGGCGTCCAGCTGCTTCTCATCCAGCGCGTACGGGTTCTTGATGCCCAGATCCGGCTGGTGCTTCATGAGGTACATGGCGGCGTCCGCGATGTAGATCGGCGAGTCGTAGGCGGTGACCTTGCCCGCGTGCTGCGAGCCGTCCTCGAACACGGACTTCCAGGAGGTGGGTGCGGGGCTCACCTTGTCCGTGCGGTACATCAGGACGTTGGCGCCCCAGCCGTGCGGCACGCCGTAGTTCTTGCCGTCCACGGTGTTCCAGGCCCTGTCCTTGAGGAACGGCGAGATGTCGCCGTAGTTCTTCAGCAGACCGGTGTTGACCTGCTGGACGTCGCCGCCGGCCACCAGGCGCAGCGAGGCGTCGCCGGAGGCGGAGATGACGTCATACTGGCCGGTCCGCATGAGGGTGACGGCCTCGTCCGAGGTGCCGAACGGCTTGAAGCTGACCTTGCAGCCGGTCTCCTTCTCGAAGGGCGTCACCCAGTCGACCTTGGGGTCGTTGGAGCCGTCCTCGACGTAGCCGGGCCAGCCGAGGATGGACACCTGCCCTTCGCCCTGTCCGATCTCCTTCATGGCCGGGGTCTGGGCGGCACTGCCGCCGCCTCCGCTGGAGGTGCCACAGGCGGTGAGGGCGAGCGCGGCGACGGCTGCGATGCCCGCCACCTTGAGGCGCATGCTGTTCTGAGCCACTGTTCTGTCCTTTCGGTGCTTACTGCTGAGTGAATCGTGAGGTGCTGGGGGAACGACGACGGCGCACGGCCGGCCGGGTGCCGGCGTTCGCGCCGGGCCGGGTTCCGGGAGCCCGGGCCGGGCCGGGCGTCAGGCCGCCTCGGGCAGCCAGACGGCGTCCCGTTCGGCCCAGGAGACGGTGACCCGCCGGCCTTCGAGGGCGTCCGTGTCCGGCACGTCCTCGTGGATCAGCGCGACGACCGTCGGACCCGCGTCCAGGGCGATGTGGACCTGGGTGGCGTGGCCGATGTAGACGGCCGAGGCGACCTGGCCGCTCAGGGTGCGGGGGCCGGCGTCGTGCGTCGTGGACTCCCAGTCGAGGCGCAGCCGTTCGGGGCGGAGCACGAAACTGGCGCCGGGGCCGGCCTCAGTGCCGCCGATCCCGGACGGGAGAATGTTCGAGGTGCCGACGAAGTTGGCGACGAAGCCGCTGAGGGGACGCTGGTAGATCTCGTGGGCGGAGCCGATCTGCGCGATCCTGCCGTTGCTGAACACCCCGATCCGGTCGCTCATGGTCAAGGCCTCCTCCTGGTCGTGGGTGACGAAGATGAAGGTGATGCCGAGGGAGCGCTGAAGTTCCTTGAGTTCGATCTGCATCTGCTGCCGGAGCTTGAGGTCCAGGGCGCCGAGCGGTTCGTCGAGGAGGAGGACCTTGGGCTCCACCACGAGGGCCCGGGCGAGGGCGACGCGCTGCCGCTGGCCGCCCGAGAGCTGCGCGGGGCGGCGGTCCAGGAATTTGCCGAGCTGGACCCGGTCCAGGGCTTCCGCCGCGCGTTCCCGTCGCTCGGCCTTCGCCATCCCCCGGACCCGGAGTCCGTAGGCGACGTTGTCGATGAGGGACATGTGGGGGAAGAGCGCATAGTCCTGGAAGACGGTGCTGACATCCCGTTCGAAGGGCGCCTTGGTGCTGACGTCCACGCCGTCGAGTTCGATGGTCCCCGAGGTGGGGAGTTCGAAGCCTGCGATCATGCGCAGCACGGTGGTCTTGCCGGAGCCGGACGGTCCCAGCATGGAGAAGAACTCGCCCTGGCGGATGTCCAGGTCCACGCCGTCCACGGCGTTCACTTCGCCGAAGGTCTTGACGAGGTTCTTCAGCCGGATGGCCGGAACCGCGTCCCGCGTCTCGGGGGCGTCCACCGCCGTGGAGGATGCCGTGGGGCGCATCGCCTGTTCGCTCATCGCAGTGCCTTTTCTGTGGTCAGGGGCCCTTTCACGGCCCGGAATCCGGAGTGCGCGGCCATCGTGACGTGGCTCACATGCAACTTCTGGGCTAAAGACTATTACTTAAGAGGATTTATGTATAGACCCTGATTCGGAGCCCGGCTAGCATGGCGTGTAAGCCGGGATCCCGGCCCGCTCCAGCCGCACCGACGCCGCGGGGAGCCACGCCAGGAGGGGGTTCACGGATGTCGCTCTCACCCCTCGGCGCGTCCCGCAGCCTCGCCGCGCTGTTCACCCCCATCAAGTCCGGGGGCCTGGTGGACGAGGTCTGCTCCCGGATCGAACTGGCCATCGAGACCGGCCTGCTCACGGCCGGCCAGCGCCTGCCCAACGAAGTGGAACTCGCCTCCGCCCTGGGCGTCTCCGCCGTCACCACGCGCGAAGCCCTGTCGCAGCTGCGGGGCCAGGGGCTCATCCGGACGGTCCGCGGGCGCAGTGGCGGCAGCTTCATCGCCGACGACGCCCTGCCGTCCCCGCAGAAGGCCCGCCAGCGCCTCGCCTCCCTCACCCGGCTCCAGATCAGTGACCTGAACCTGCATTACCAGGCCATCGCGTCGGCCTGCGCCGGCCTGGCGGCCCGGCGTGCCACCGCAGACGACGTCGACACCCTCGAGGAACTCGCCTTCCTGCCCGGCAAGGACACCGAGGATCCCCTCGCCTGGCGTATGGCGCACTCCGAATTCGTCCTGGAGATCGCCGCCGCCGCGCGATCCGCGCGCCTGGCCCGCGAGCTGCTCCGCATCCAGGCGGAGCTCGGCACCTTGACGCTGCTGCCCTTCGGGGAACAAGCTTTTCGCGTGGAGGCCACCCGGCTCCATCACGCCATCGCCACCGCCATCGGACAGCACGATCCCCCCACCGCAGAGTCCCTGGTGCGCGAACTCATCCAGAACATCAGTTCATGGCTGCTCAACGAACTCTCCTCGGAGCATCTCAGCCGCAAGGAGGCGGCTCATGACACACACTGACCCCATCACCCTTCCCCAGCCCGCCGAGGACGCCCCCGAGTCCATCCGGCACCTGAACACCCTGCTCGACACCCTGGACAGCCGCCTGGTGACCTGGGCGGAGCAGACCACCGCCTGGCTCGCGGCCACGCCCCGGATCACGAGCACCGCCGTGGACAAGGTCATCCGGCCCGCCGTCGAAGCACTGCTCCACCAGCCGGGTTCCCCGTTCGCGGGGGCCGGTTTCGTTGCGAACCTCGGCCTCTTGGCGCCCGACCGCAGCTACATCGCCTGGTGGCAGGGCGACGACATGGAGCGCGTCGACGCCCTGGCGAACTTCAGCCCACAGCCCGTCAGCCGGTACATGCGGGCCGAGTGGTTCCGCGTCCCCGTCTCGACCGGTCTGCCGCACGTCACCGGCCCGTACATCGACCTGCTGTGCACGGACGAATACGTCTGCACCTTCACCCACCCGGTGTTCCGCGACGGTCTCGTGGCGGGCATCGTCGGCCTGGACATCACGGCACAGAATCTCGAGGTGATGGCCCTCGCGTCCCTGCGGACCCTGGGGCCGGAGGCGGCCCTGGTGAGCGACGCCGGCCGCGCGATCGTGGCCGTGAGCCCCTCGGTGGACCCGGGCGACGCCGTGCACTCGGCTCCGGACTCGGCCTCCTACCGCCTGGGGCGCCACTTCACGGCCCACACCGCGGTCACACCCGTCGGCTGAGCGCCGCGAGCGCCGCGAGCGGGCCGCCGAGAGGGCGGGACCGGGCACCTGGCGCGCCGGGGCCGGACGACACCGCCCCCGGCTCCCGGGGCCGGGAGCCCGGCGTCGCCGCCCGCCGATCATCGCCTTCGTGACACGTCGGCGTGCCTGTGACGCTTGACACCCACCCCTCTCGCACCGTTCAATAATTACGCATATTGAAAATCAACTTTCGCAATGCGAAATTGCGAGGAGCTTCCGGCGGGATGGGTTCACGCGGCGTCACGGCCACGCACCCCTCCACCCGGGACGCCTCCCCGCAGAGGACAGAGGACACATGACGCTCGACGAATTCAACGCCCTGTCGCGGGAGGACGCCATCGCCGTCGTCCGCCCGTGCCTGGACATCCAGCGCTGGATCGAGGCCGTGGTGGACGCGCGCCCCTACGCCTCGGCCGGGGACCTGAGCGAGACGGCCGGGTCCGTCGCGGACCCGTTCACCGCGGAGGAACTCGAAGCCGCTCTCGCGCACCACCCGCGGATCGGGGAACGGGCCCAGGGGGACAGCAAGGAGGCTTCGCTGTCGCGCAACGAGCAGTCCGCCGTCGACCCCAGCGACCGCGAGGTCCAGGAAGCCCTGGCCGCCGGCAACGCCGCCTACGACCAGAAGTTCGGCCGGGTCTTCCTGATCCGCGCCGCGGGCCGCAGCGCTCAGGAGATCCTGGCCGCGCTGAACGAACGCCTGGGCAACACCCCGGAAGAAGAAGACATCATCGTGGCCGAGCAACTGCGCCAGATCGCCGTGCTCCGCCTGGAAGGAGCCGTGCAGGCATGAGCGTTTCCCAGATCACCACCCACATTCTGGACACCGGCTCCGGCCGCCCCGCCGCCGACGTCCCCGTGATCCTGTTCGCGAGTGCCGACGGTGCCTGGAATGAGGTCGCGCGCGGCGTCACCGACGCCGACGGCCGGATCAAGAACCTCGGCCCGGAATCCGTCCCCGGCGGCACCTACAAGCTCAACTTCGCCACCGGCGCCTACTACGAGGGCCAGGGCCAGTCCACGTTCTTCCCGGAGGTCGAGCTCACGTTCGCCGTGGCGGACACGGGCGAGCACTACCACGTGCCGCTCCTCCTGAGCCCGTTCGCGTTCTCCACCTACCGGGGCTCCTGACCCCCCTCCCGCCTCTCCCGCGAACCGCCAGTAGATGCCCGTATCGCCACCGCATACGGGCATCTACTGGCGGTTCGCGCATGAGTGGGGAGGCGTTAGTGGGAAGGTAACGAGGGACCCTGCGGGCCTGCACGGGCAACTCGCAGGGAACGTCCAGTGATCCGGGATACCCTTGAAGGCATGCAGCAGGACCCCGCCCGCTCCGGCGACACGACGTTCGAACAGCGCCAGATCACCGTGCGTACCGCCCCGAAGTACGTGCCGTTCCTGGTGCTCGGCGGTCTGATCGGCCTGGCCGTCGCCGCGATCTCCGCCTTCGGGTTCCCCAACCCGCAGTCGGCTTCCAACCCGGCCCGGTCCTACGACCCCAGCACGGTCTTCGGGTTCCTGGCCGTCCTGTTCGCCGGGATCGGCGTCGTCCTCGGCGCCATCGTGGCACTGATCCTGGACCGTGTGGGCCGCAAGCGCAGCCGCATCGCGACCGTTCAGGCCCTCACCCCGGAAGAGGACCGCGCGGCCGAGCAGGCCGAACGGGACGCCGACGCCTGACGGCGTCCACTCACCTTCCCCACGGCCGCCGCGCCACGGCTGAACAGGCTCTTCACCGCTTTCCGCGACCCTCGCGACGGCGCCCAGCGCGCGACGGCGGAGGGCCGCCGTCGCGCTTCCCGTCACAGGGCGGCGCGTCCCTCCGGACATGCGATAATTGAGCAGTGGCACGCGGCGACGGAAAACTCACACACGATCTTCTTCCCGGCGAAAAAGGCCCCCAGGACGCCTGTGGCGTCTTCGGCGTCTGGGCACCGGGCGAAGAAGTGGCAAAACTGACCTACTACGGCCTTTACGCTCTGCAGCACCGCGGACAGGAATCCGCCGGCATTGCAACGAGCGATGGGCAACGCATCAACGTCTACAAGGACATGGGACTCGTGTCCCAGGTGTTCGACGAGACCACCCTCAACACCCTCACGGGTCACCTGGCCGTGGGGCACTGCCGGTACTCCACCACGGGCGCGAGTCACTGGGCCAACGCCCAGCCGACCCTGGGGGCGACCGCCAACGGCACCGTGGCCCTGGCGCACAACGGCAACCTGACCAACACCGCCGAACTCCGCCAGATGATCATGGACCGCACCGGCGGCCAGCTCAGCGGCGAGATGAAGCAGGGCAACACCTCAGACACGGCACTCGTGACCGCTCTCCTGGAGGGCGACACCGGCAAGACCCTGGAGCAGACGGCTCTGGAGCTGCTGCCCAAGATCAAGGGCGGCTTCTGCTTCGTCTTCATGGATGAAGGCACCCTCTACGCCGCCCGCGACACCTACGGCATCCGCCCGCTGGTGCTCGGCCGCCTGGAGCGCGGCTGGGTGGTGGCCTCCGAGCAGTCCGCTCTCGCCACCGTCGGCGCGAGCTTCATCCGCGAGATCGAACCCGGCGAGTTCCTGGCCATCGACGAGAACGGCGTCCGCACCCAGCGCTTCGCCGAGGCCACCCCGGCCGGCTGCGTCTTCGAATACGTCTACCTGGCCCGTCCGGACGCCTCGATCGCCGGCCGCTCCGTCTACGAATCCCGCGTGGAGATGGGCCGTCAGCTGGCCCGCGAGAACACCCACGAGGCGGACATCGTCATCCCCGTGCCGGAATCCGGCACCCCCGCCGCCGTCGGTTACGCCGAGGAGTCCGGCATCCCGTTCGCGCACGGCTTCGTGAAGAACTCCTATGTGGGACGCACCTTCATCCAGCCCTCGCAGACGCTGCGCCAGCTGGGCATCCGCCTCAAGCTCAACGCCCTCGAGTCCGTGATCCGTGGCAAGCGCGTGGTCGTGGTGGACGATTCGATCGTGCGCGGCAACACCCAGCGCGCCATCGTGCGCATGCTGCGGGAGGCCGGGGCCAAGGAGGTCCACGTCAAGATCTCCTCGCCGCCCGTGCAGTGGCCGTGCTTCTATGGCATCGACTTCGCATCCCGCGCGGAACTGATCGCCTCCGGCGCCTCCATCGAGGAGATCTCCAAGGCGATCGGCGCGGACTCGCTCGCGTACATCTCCGAGGACGGCATGATCGCCGCGACCCACCAGCCGCGCGAACGCCTCTGCACCGCCTGCTTCACGGGCAAGTACCCGATCGCCCTTCCTGATCCGGAGCTGCTCGGCAAGAACCTGCTGGAGCGCGAGGACGAGGCTCCGGCCGACACCCAGGCGGTCCCCGCCCCCACGGCCGAGCCGTCCGAGGAGCCGCAGGTCGCTCCCACGGGCGAGGTCGTCGCGGGCGCCACCGGATGCGATCCGGGGCCCGACTCCGAGTTCGAGAACTTCCTGACCGACGCAGACAAGCGCCCCGCTTCCTAAGCCGCGCCCACCAGAAAGGCAGCCATGAGCTCCTCCCCCGCCGAGAACGGCATCACCTACGCCTCCGCCGGCGTCGATGTGGAAGCCGGCGACCGCGCCGTCGAACTGATGAAGGACGCCGTCAAGGCGACCCACAACTCCTCCGTGCTGGGCGGCGTGGGCGGCTTCGCCGGCCTCTTCGACGTCTCCCGCCTGCTGACGTACCGCAAGCCGCTGCTCGCGACGTCCACGGACGGCGTCGGCACCAAGGTCGCGATCGCCCAGGCCATGGACATCCACGACACCATCGGCTTCGACCTGGTGGGCATGGTCGTGGACGACATCGTCGTGGTGGGCGCCGAGCCGCTGTACATGACCGACTACATCGCCTGCGGCAAGGTGGTCCCGGAGCGCATCGCGGACATCGTCCGCGGCATCGCCGCGGCCTGCTCCGTGGCGGGCACCGCGCTGGTGGGCGGCGAGACGGCCGAGCACCCCGGTCTGCTGGGTGAGCATGAGTACGACGTCGCGGGCGCGGCCACCGGCGTGGTCGAAGCCGACGCGCTGCTCGGCCCGGAGCGGGTCAAGGCGGGCGACGTCGTGATCGGCATGGCCTCCTCCGGCCTGCACTCCAACGGCTATTCCCTGGTCCGCCGCGTCATCAACCACGCCGGCTGGGAACTGGACCGGCAGGTGTCCGAGCTCGGCCGCACGCTCGGCGAGGAGCTTCTGGAGCCGACCCGCGTGTACGCCGCCGACTGCCTCGACCTGACCCGCGCCTTCCCGGTGAACTCCGGCAAGGGCATCAACGGGTTCAGCCACGTCACGGGTGGCGGCCTGGCCGCCAACCTGGCCCGCGTGCTGCCGCAGGGCCTGCTGGCCACGGTCGACCGCAACACCTGGGAGCTGCCCGCGATCTTCAAGCTGGTCTCCGAGCTGGGCAACGTGCCGCTCGCCGATCTGGAGCGCACCCTGAACCTGGGTGTGGGCATGATCGCGATCGCGTCCCCCGAAGTCGCGGATGCCGCCGTCGCGCGTCTGAACGAGCGTGGCCTGCCGTCCTGGGTCATGGGCACGGTCGCCGAGGACACCGGCGCCTTCACCGGCACGGTCGACTACGTCCAGGGCGCCAAGGGCGTCGACGGCGGCGCGGTCCGCCTGGTGGGCCAGTACGCCTGACCCTCCCACCCCCTTCATCGACTGCTCCATAGGATGTCGTTTTCCCGCGGAAATCGGGGATTTCGCCATCGTGTGGGGCAGTCGATCTTTAAGGCGATCTTTAAGTGGTGGGGGCCGCTCCCCGTTCGGTGTCGCACGGTGTGACGCGACCCGTGCCAGAATGTGTCCGCACCGCACTTCACACCGACTTCCAGGGGATCCCTTGACCGAGAACACCGCCGCCTCCGATCAGCCCCGTCCAGAAGGGGACCCCCGGGACTCCATCGACTGGACGCAGCCGCAGTCCTGGGAGCAGCCCCGGTACGGCGTCCGCTCGTCCGCGGACGTTCCTCCTTGGCACCCGGAGGCCAATGCGCAGCAGCGTGCGGCCGCCGTCCCGCCGCAGCCGGCACCCGGCGAGGATGTCCTGCGGGGAGCCCTGTTCGCGCTGGTGGTTCTCCCGCTCGGAATCATCGTCTGGATGCTGTTGTGGGAGGTGCATGTGATCGCGTCGATCGTCACCTTCGGCGTGGCCGCCGGCGCCGCGCGCCTCTACGTCGTCGGCACCAGGGGCCGCCTGAGCCGCACCGGGGTCTGGGTGATCGTGGGCATCACCGTCGCCACCGCGATCCTCGCGTTCGTCGGCGGAGTCTGGCTCGACGCCGTCGACTTCCTGGGCGGTTCGCCTCTCGCCCGGATCTTCGACCCCGAGCCGTGGTCCCTCATGGCGGACAACCTCGCGTCGAACCCGGACTTCGTCAAGGGCTACTCGGGCGATCTCCTCGCGTCTCTCGCCTTCGGCGCGCTGGGCTGCTTCTTCACCCTTCGTCGTCTCTTCGCGGCCACCAGGGATCACTGAGCTTCCCACCACCCTCAAAAACGATCGACTGCTCCATACGATGTCGAAATCCCCCATTTCCGGGGAAAAACGACATCGTACGGAGCAGTCGATCGTTAAGGGGCGCTACTTCAGGCCGAGCTGGGCGGTCGGGACCTTGGCCGTCTCGCGGGCTGTCAGCGCCGACACCGCGGCGATCACGCAGATGACCGCGGCGAAGATCGACGTCTGGACCCAGCCGCCGGGGCCGGTGCCGCCGATCGCCGAGACGATCGTGGGAGCGAAACCGGCCATGAGGAATCCGAGCTGGGTTCCCACGGCCAGACCCGAGAAGCGGACCTGGGTGCTGAACATCTCGCCGTAGAAGGACGGCCAGACCGCATTCGCCGCCGCATAGCCGCAGGAGAAGTACACGATGGCGGCCACGAACATCAGCGGGACCGAACCGGACTGCAGGCTCAGGAAGAACAGCGGCGTCATGACCGCGCTGGACAGGGCGCCGTAGACGAACAGCGGCTTGCGGCCGAAGCGGTCGGCAAGCGTGCCGAAGAACGGCTGGGTGCCGAGGGCCACCACGTTCGCCACCACCACGAGCCACAGCGTCACGGTACTGTCCACATGGGCGACCTGCTTGCCGTAGCTGATGGCGAGGGTGCCGAAGACGGTGCTGATCGCGGCGATGAAGGCGCAGCAGATCACGCGGACCACGTCCCGCCAGTGATACTTCATCAGCTCGACGAAGGGCAGCCGCGCTTTCTTGGCCTCTGCGAAGGTGGTGGGCTCGTGCAGGCTGCGGCGGATGAAGAACGCGACCACGACGACGGCGGCGCTCAGCCAGAACGGGATGCGCCAGCCGATGCCGTACTTCAGGTCGTCCGGCAGGGCGACGACGGGGATGAAGGCCAGGGCGGCGAGGATCTGCCCGCCCTGCGTCCCGGTGAGGGTCCACGAGGTGAAGAAGGCCCGGCGGTCGTCGGGGGCGTGCTCCAGCGTCATCGAGGAGGCGCCCGCCTGTTCACCGGCCGCGGAGAGGCCCTGGCAGAGGCGCGCGAGCACCAGGAGAGCGGGTGCCCACCAGCCCACGGTCTTGAAGTCCGGGAGGCAGCCGATGACGAAGGTCGAGGCGCCCATCAGGACCAGGGTGAACATGAGCACCCTCTGTCGTCCGAGGCGGTCGCCGAAGTGGCCCAGGAAGACCGCGCCCACGGGCCGGGCGATGTAGGCGAAGCCGAAGGTCGCGAAGGACATGATGGTGGCGTTCGCATCGGCGCTGGGGAAGAACACCTTGGGGAAGATCAGGGCCGCGGCGGAGCCGAAGATGAAGAAGTCGTAGTACTCCACCGCGCTGCCGAGGAAGCTGGCCAGGGCGGCCTTCCGGGGAGTGCCGGAGTGGCCCGCGGCCGCTCCGGAGGGGACGGCGCCCGGCGCTGCGGGCGGAAGGGTCTGGTTCATGGGATTCCTTCGGTGTGACGGCGATGTCGCATCAGGGTGGAGTCGCTGGGGTGAGTGCGGGCGGCCGGCCCGGATCACGGTTTCGGCTGGCGAGAGAATTCCCGCTCGGCAACAGCTTCCGGATCATGAGAGCTGTTGGTGCGATACAGAAGATTCTGGCTGTGAGCGCCGTCACTGTCAAGAATTTTTCTCACCATCTAGATATAGCTCTCACAATGTGGCAATCTTCTCTTCATGAGCGAGAAGGAAACCGGCAAGACGGACATGATCGGCAAGGCACTGAGCCTGCTCGTGCTGCTGGGCGATGAACCGCGTGGCGCGAGCGCTGCAGAACTGGCGCGCCGATCCGATCTGCCGTTCAGCACCGCCTACCGGCTGCTGGGCTCCCTGACGCGGGACGGTTTCGTGGATTACGAACCGGAGGGACGCCGGTATCACCTGGGCCTCCGGGTCTTCCAGCTGGGGCAGCGCGTCTCCAATCACCACGGCTTCGCGGGGACGGCGCGGCCGGTCCTGCAACGGGTCACCGAAGGCACGGGCGAGGCGACGATCCTCTCCGTCCGGGATCAGCACCGCTACCTGACCGTGAACAAGGTGGACGGCCCCCAGATGTTCCGCGTCACGAGCGACCCCGGGCACCTCGGCCAGCTGCACACGACGGCGGTGGGCAAGGTCCTCGTGGCGTTCGCGCCGGAGGAGGAGCGGGAGGCGCTCTTGGCCGAACTGGAGCTGACGCCCCTCACCGAACACTCGATCACGGACCGCGAAGCGTTCCGCGCCGAGATCGCCCGCGTCCGACACCAGGGCTTCGCCCTCATGGACGAGGAGAACGAGATCGGCATGCGGGCCATCGCGGTGCCGGTGCTCGCCGGCCACGGCGGCGTGCTCGCGGCCCTGGCCACGGCGGCGCCGGTGTTCCGGATGAGCGTGGACCAGTTGCAGGGCGCGGTCCCGCTCCTGCGGGACGCGGCCGGCGAGCTGGCCGCGCGCCTGCCGTCGCGATGAGCGCAGCGATGAACCCCGTCACGGGCCGCGCGCCCGGTCGCAGCGCCCGCTCGCGACATTCGTTCGGCATACGAACACTTGTACTTGATGTGAACATCGTGTGTACCCTGGGTCATACCGTCCGGCACTGAACCCTCAGGCCGACAAAGGAGCGAAGAGCATGAGCACTCGAGCAGGATCATTCCTGGTGGGCCTGGTGGGCGAGGGCGTCCTGCCGTCCCTCACCCCGCCGATGCATGAGCGGGAGGGCGACCGGCAGGGCCTCCGGTACCTGTACCGACCCCTCGACCTGCTCGAGACCGGTCTCCCCGCCGGCTCGATCGGCGAGCTGCTGCGGTGGGCCGCCGATCTCGGCTTCAACGGTCTGAACATCACACACCCCTGCAAGCAGCTCGTGATGGCGCATCTCGACGAAGTGTCCGAGGACGCCCGGCGGCTCGCCGCCGTGAATACCGTGGTGATCCAGGACGGACGGTTCATCGGCCACAACACCGATTTCTCCGGCTTCGCCCGCGCCCTCGCCGACGGCCTGCCGGGAGCCTCGCTCCAGCGGGTGGTGCAGCTGGGCGCGGGAGGCGCCGGGTCCGCCGTCGCCTATGCGCTCCTGACCGCCGGCGTCGGGGTGCTGGATCTGGTGGACACGGACCCCGTCCGGTGCGCCGAGCGCGCCGAGAGCCTGCGAGCACTGTTCCCCGGCGCGGCCGTCACCGCGCACACCCCGGACGAGCTGCCGGCGCTCCTGCCGCTCGCCGACGGCCTGGTGCACTGCACGCCGATCGGCATGGCCGCGCACCCCGGGCTGCCGCTGGATCCGGCGCTGCTGGAACCCCGGCACTGGGTGGCGGACATCGTCTACCGTCCACTCGAGACCGAACTCGTGCGACGGGCCCGGGCCATCGGCTGCCGCGTCCTGGACGGGGGCCGCATGGCGGTGGGGCAGGCCGCCGACGCCTTCCGGCTCTTCACCGGCCGCGACGCCGACGCCGGCCGCATGCGCGAACACTTCCTGGAGCTGATCGCGGCGGAGGACGCCACCGCTACGGAAGGGGGCCGCTGATGCGCACGGGAGTCGCCACCGTCTGCCTGTCCGGCACGCTGCGCGAGAAGATGCAGGCCTGCGCCATCGCCGGCTTCGACGGGATCGAGATCTTCGAGCCCGACCTGATCACCTCCCCGCTCAGTCCCGAGGACGTGCGCTCCCTGGCCGCCGACCTCGGCCTCGGCCTCGATCTCTACCAGCCTTTCCGTGACTTCGACAGCGTCCCCGAGGACCTCCTGCGGGAGAACCTCCGCCGCGCCGATGCCAAGTTCCGCCTCATGTCCCGCCTCGGCATGGACACGATCCTCGTGTGCAGCAACGTCGCCACCGCACAGACCGACGACGACGGCCTGCGCGCCGAGCAGCTCGCCCGCCTCGCGGAACTCGCCGGTGAGCACGGCGTGAAGGTGGCCTACGAGGCGCTGGCGTGGGGCAAGTACGTCAACGACTACGAACACGCCCACCGGCTCGTCGAGATGGTGGACCACCCGAACCTCGGCACCTGCCTGGACTCCTTCCACATCCTCTCCCGCGACTGGGACACCGCGCCCATCGAGGCCTTCGACCCGGAGAAGATCTTCTTCGTCCAGGTGGCCGACGCCCCGCGACTCTCCATGGACGTCCTGTCCTGGAGCCGCCACCACCGGGTGTTCCCGGGCGAGGGGCAGTTCGACCTGGCGAAGTTCATGGGCCACGTGATCCGGGCGGGCTACTCCGGTCCGGTCTCCCTCGAGGTCTTCAACGACGTCTTCCGGCAGGCCGATGTGGACCGCACCGCGGTGGACGCCATGCGGTCGCTCATCTGGCTGGAGGAGCAGAGCGCACGCTGGCTCACCGAGCAGGACGGGGGCACGGAGGCGGCGCGCCGCCGTCGTCACCCGATGGAACTGGCCACCCTGCCCCGGGTGCCGGAGCCCGCCGGCTTCGACTTCGCCGAGGTGAAGGCCGAGGACACCGCCGGACTGGAGACGCTGCTCGGGCAGCTCGGCTTCAGCTTCGCGGGACGGCACCGCACCAAGGACGTCCAGCTCTGGACGCTGGGCCAGGCGCGCGTCATCATCAACGAGCAGGCGCCCTCCCAGGCCGAACCCGCGATCGCCGCGCTCGGTTTCGACGTCGAGTCACCGCTGCTCGCCTCCGCGCGAGCCCAGCAGCTGAAGGCGCCCGCGGTCGCCCGCACGGTCCAGGCCGACGAGGAGGTCTTCCAGGGGGTCTCCGCCCCGGATTCCACGGAGATCTTCCTGTGCCAGAGCCGCCCGGGAGGAGTCGCCGTGTGGACTCACGAGTTCGGAGACGGCGACGGCCCCGGGGAGGCGGGCGGCGCCGCGACGATCGACCACGTGAACCTGGCCCAGCCGTGGCAGCACTTCGACGAGGCCGTCCTCTTCTACACGAGCGCCCTGGCGCTGGAGCCCGCGCCGTTCGCGGAGGTGCCCAGCCCCACCGGCCTGGTCCGTTCGCAGGTCATGCAGACCTCGGACCGTGCCGTGCGCCTGGTGCTCAATCTCGCCCCCGTGGTCCAGCAGGGCCTCGGTTCCGGCGGGGATCCGGGCCGCAAGACCTACCAGGAGCACATCGCCTTCGCCGTCGACGACCTCGTGGCCACGGCCCGCGCGGCGAAGGACCGGGGACTGGAGTTCCTGCCCATCCCCGCCAACTATTACGAGGACCTGGACGCCCGGTTCCAGCTCGATCCGGAGTTCCTGGCCACGCTGCGGGACCTCGATCTCCTCTACGACCGCGACGGCGACGGCGAGTTCCTGCACTTCTACACCGCCACGGTGGGCAGCGTCTTCTTCGAGATGGTGGAGCGCCGCGGCGGCTACGACGGGTACGGCGCCGCGAACGCCCCGGTCCGCCACGCCGTCCAGTACGACGCCCGACAGGACCGGCCGTCCGCCTGAGCGGCACGGCCTGGCACGAGGAGGTGTCTCATGGCGAACTCCGCATCCGGTGACTCCGTGGTGGACCGCGTGGTGCGGCTGCTGGCCGCCTTCCCGGAGGGCACCCCACGACTCAGCCTCTCCGACCTGGCCACCCGCGCAGGGCTGCCACTGTCCTCAGCGCATCGTCTCGTCCGGCAGATGAGCGATCACGGGCTCCTCGACGTCGAGGAGGGCGGCACGGTCAAACCCGGGCTTCGCCTCTGGGAACTCGTCAGCCGCAACGCGCCCACCCTGGAGCTGCGCACCGTGGCCCTGCCCTTCATGGAGGACATCCAGCAGGTGCTCCGGCAGAACGTGAATCTCGCGGTGCTGGACGGGCCGGACGCCCTGTTCGTGGAGCGGCTCTCCCGGCCGGGCTCGGTGGTGAACCGGGCGACGGTCGCCGGCCGGCTTCCCGTACACCTCTCCTCGGCGGGCCTGGCGCTCATGGCGTTCCAGCCGCGGGAGGTCCAGGCGGAGTACGTGGCGCGGCAGACCCTCGCGGGCGCCGCGCTGGAAGACGAACTCCGGCTGCGGCTCGCGGAGACCGCCCGCAACGGGTATGCCCAGCTCGTGGGGATCCTCGACCCGGACACGTCGGGCATCGCCGCGCCCGTGCTGGACCCGCGGGGGCACGCCGTGGCCGCGCTCGGCGTCGTCGTCCCGGTGACGGAGGTGCGCCTCCGGGAGATCGTGGCGGCGCTCCAGGCCGCAGCGCAGGGTGTGCGCCGCGGCCTGGAGACGAGCCGCCGCGCTTAGTCCGCCGGCCGCGACGTCGGGATGAACAGCAGCGCGGCCAGCGCCGCCACCGCGGCGAGGGCGAACACGTAGAAGCCCCAGGGGTAGGCGATGCCTCCGGCGACGAGCGCTCCCGTGACGGCCGGGCCCAGGATCGCTCCCACGCGGCCGACGCCCGCGGAGAAACCGAGTGCGGTGCCCGTGAGTTCGCGCGGGAAGAGCTGGCTCACCCACGCGTACACCAGGACCTGCGCGCTGAACACGAACACGCCGGTGACGAAGACGGCCAGGTCGAGCAGGAGCTCGTTCTGGAGCTTCAGGCTCAGCAGGGCGAGCAGCACCGCGGCCAGGCCGAACCAGAGCAGGGTGATCCGTTTGGTGCCGTGCCGGTCGGCCAGCCAGCCGGCCAGCAGGAGCCCGGCCACGGCGCCGAGATTCAGGATGAACAACAGGGCGAGGGACGAGCTCATCGAATACCCGGCACTCGCCATGAGGGTCGGGAGCCAGGTGTTCAGGCCGTACACGAGCAACAGACCCATGAAGGACGCGGCCGCGATGCCCGCCGCGATGAGCGGGTACGGCTTCCGCAGCAGGATCCGGAAGCCCGGCTTCGCGCCGGCAGCGGCCGCGGGCTCCCCTGCCGCGGCGTGATCCCCGTCGGAGGCGCCCACGGCGAGCCGGTCCACCGTGATGTCCGGCAGACGGAACCACAGGATCGGCGCGAGGACGAGCCCGGCGATGCCGCCGATCACGAACACGGCGCGCCAGTCGGGAATGAGGGCCAGCGCGAGCAGCGAGGTCACCACGGCGCCGGCGTGATAGCCGGTCATGGTCCGGGTGGTGGCACGGGCGGCGGAGGACGCGGGCGCGAAGTCGTTCATGTAGGCCAGGGCCGCGGGCAGGCAGGCGCCGAGGCCGACGCCGGCGAGCAACCGGAAGGCGCTGAAGACCGCGACGTTGGGGGCCACGGTCACGGCGAGGGTGAAGATGGAGAACCACAGCACGCACGCGACCAGCAGGCGCTTGCGGCCGAAGCGGTCGGAGAGCGGCGCGATGAAGAGCGCGCCGAGCCCCACCCCCACGAGCGAGAGGGTGGCGGCCAGGGTGGCCCCGGCGGGATCGAAACCGAGGTCCTTGCTCTTGAGCAGAGTGGGGATCACGGCCCCGAGGACCACCAGGTCGAAGCCGTCCAGCACCATGGCCAGCCAGCAGAGGGCGGCCGGCCCGGAGGACCGGGGACGGCTGGTGACGGACGGGGAAGGGGACGTCGGGGAGGGGGACGACACTGTCACGAAAGGACCTCCTGAAGGGGATGGGTGTGAGAGGTGTATCACTTCGCCGCCCCGGTCCGGAACGCGGTTTTCCATTGAACGGAACACGACTTGGCCCGGAAGGTGATCCGGAGCACACTCGTCAGAGTCGTTCCGGACCGATCCGATGAGGGGTCGGCCCCTGCCGAAAGAGAGGCGCCCATGAGCCAGACCGAGACCGTCCGCACCCAGGTGGCCATCGTGGGAGGCGGACCTGCGGGGCTCATGCTGTCCCACCTGCTGGCCACCCGCGGCATCGACTCCGTGGTGCTGGAATCCCGCAGCCGCCAGGCCATCCACGAGACGGTCCGCGCCGGCATCCTCGAACACGGCACCGTGAATCTGCTCGTCGACTCGGGCGTCTCCGACCGGGTGCTGCGCGAGGGCGACCGGCATGACGGGATCGAGCTCCGCTTCGACGGCGAGAGCCACCGGATCGACTTCCAGGAGCTCGTGGGGGAATCGGTCTGGCTGTACCCGCAGACCGAGGTGTTCGCGGACCTCGCCGCGCGGCGGGAGGCCGACGGCGGCGACGTCCGGTACGGGGTGTCCGGCGTGGCGGTGCACGACGCGGCCTCCGATCCCCGGGTCACGTTCACGGACGCCGACGGCCGTGACGTCGAGCTGCGCGCCGATTTCGTGGTGGGCGCGGACGGGTCCCGCAGCCGCTGCCGGGGACTGATTCCGGAGGACCGCCGTCGCCGGTACTTCAAGGAGTACCCCTTCGCCTGGTTCGGCATCCTCGCCGAGGCGCCCCGCAGCGCGGACGAGCTGATCTACGCGAACTCGCCGCAGGGGTTCGCGCTCATCAGCCAGCGCACCGAGACCATGCAGCGCATGTACTTCCAGTGCGATCCCGGGGAGTCGGCCGCCGGTTGGGATGACGAGCGCATCTGGGCCACGCTCCGCGAGCGCGTGAACGGCAACGGCTTCGAACTGGTCGAGGGCCCGGTGCTGGAGAAGGTCGTGCTCCCGTTCCGCAGCTTCGTCCAGGCGCCGCTGCGTCACGGAAAGCTCTTCCTGGCGGGCGACGCAGCCCACACCGTGCCGCCGACGGGCGCCAAGGGCCTCAACCTCGCCCTCCACGACGTCAGGATGCTCTTCGAAGCCCTCGACTCCTTCTACACCGGCGGCTCGGAGGACCTGCTCGACGGCTACAGCGAGCGCGCCCTCGGTCGCGTCTGGAAGGCCCAGCACTTCTCGTCCTGGATGACATCGCTGCTGCACGCGGCCCCGGGCGAGAGCGATTTCGATCGGGCCCGCCGGCGGGGCGAGCTCGATGCGGTCGTCTCCTCAGCCCACGGCCGGGCGTACCTGGCCGAGTCGTACACGGGGTGGCCGGATCATGCATGAGGGCCGCCGTCGTCGCGTATCCGGCGCGACTTTGTTCGCTAGACGAACACTGGTGCGTTATTCGAACATCCCAGGTATGCTGGATCACACAGCAGCCGGTTCGCCCCCGGTCCTCACCGGCGAACCCCTCCCCGACCGCTCTCAGACCCGACCACTTCCCGAAAGGAGCCGGCCATGACCTCAGGGCCCCGCACCGTGCACCCTGACCCCGACGCCGCAGCGGAGACGCAAGCCGATCTCAGTGCCGAGATCGCAGCGACCGCAGCCTCCTACCGCGAGGAGCTCCTCGGCGGCGCCGCCCCGGAGACCCAGCCGCGGCTCGACTTCGCGCCGTACCGCAGCTCGATCCTGCGCCACCCCACCAAGAGCCTCCACCACGCGGACCCGGAGACCATCGAACTGTTCTCCCCCGCGTTCGGGCATCAGGACGTCCACGCGCTGGAATCGGACCTGACCATCCAGCACAACGGCGAACCCCTGGGCGAGCGGATCATCGTCTCCGGCAAGGTCCTGGACGGCGACGGCCGCCCCGTGGCCGGACAGCTCGTGGAGATCTGGCAGGCCAACGCGGCCGGCCGCTACATCCACAAGCGGGACCAGCACCCAGCGCCGCTCGATCCGAACTTCACGGGCGTGGGCCGCTGCATCACGGGCGACGACGGCTCATACCGCTTCGTCACCATCAAGCCCGGCGCCTATCCGTGGAAGAACCACCTCAACGCGTGGCGCCCGGCGCACATCCACTTCTCGCTCTTCGGTTCCGAGTTCACGCAGCGCATCGTCACCCAGATGTACTTCCCCGGCGACCAGCTCTTCCCGCTGGACCCCATCTACCAGTCGATCGTGGACCAGGACGCGCGGGACCGCCTCGTGGCCCGCTACGATCACGACCTCACCCGCCCCGAATGGGCCCTCGGCTACACCTGGGACATCGTCCTGACGGGCGCCCACCGGACCTGGACCGAGAACGAAGCCTTCGGCGACGCCGGAGACGAGGAGTAGACCGTCATGACCGACCAGACCCCGGGCACCCTCATCCCCACCCCCGGCCAGACCGTGGGGCCGTTCTTCGGTTACGCCCTGCCGTTCCCGAAGGACAACGAACTGCTGGCCCCCGGCACCCCCGGTTCCATCCGCCTGCAGGGCACCGTGTACGACGGCGCCGGCCACCCCGTCCCCGACGCCATCCTCGAGATCTGGCAGCCGGACAGCGCGGGCCGGGTCTCGCGCCGCACCGGCTCGCTCGTGCGGGACGGCTACACCTTCACCGGCTGGGGCCGCGCCTCCACGGGGAACACCGGCCGCTTCACCTTCACCACCGTCAACCCGGGCCCCACCGAGGAAGGAGCCGCCGCGTTCATCGCCGTCGCGGTGTTCGCCCGCGGGCTCATGAACCGGCTGTTCACGCGGATCTACCTCCCGGAGCACCCGGAGTACCTCGCCACGGACCCCCTGCTCTCGTCCCTGCCGGAGGACCGCAGGGAGACCCTGGTCGCCCGGCGCGACGCCGACGGCGGCCTCAGCTGGGACGTCCGGCTGCAGGGCGACGGCGAGACCGTCTTCCTGGACTTCGAGGGCACCCCCACCCCAACGGGGGCGTTCCGGTGACGGACTTCGGACTGCTCAGCGCCGTCACGGCGTCCCCCGAGGTCGAGACCCTGACCGGCGACCACGCCGTGCTGACCGCACTGCTCGACGTGGAGAGCACCTGGTCCGCCGTGCTGGAGGACGCCGGACTGGTCCCGGCCGGGGCGGCGGACGCCGTCGCGGAGGCCGCCGATCCGGACCTGTACGACCCGGCGTCGCTCGCCCGGCAGGCACAGGGCGGGGGCAACCCCGTCATCCCGCTGGTCACCGCGCTCAAGGCCAGGGTCCGCGAGATCGACCCCGCCGCCGTGAAGGCCGCGCACGCCTCGCTGACCAGCCAGGACGTCCAGGACACCGCGCTCATGCTGCTGGCGGCCCGGGTGCGCGCGGAGCTGCTCCGCGAACTCTCCCGCACCACGACGGCGCTCGCCCGGCTCTCGGAGGAGCACGCGGACACGCTGTGCGTCGGGCGCAGCCTGGGCCAGCACGCGCTGCCCTACACCTTCGGCCTCAAGACGGCCCAATGGCTCCAGGGCCTGAACTCCGCCGGCCGACGGCTCGGCGAGGTCGCCCTTCCCGCCCAGTTCGGCGGGGCGGTCGGCACGCTCGCGTCCGCCACGCTGCTCACCGCGGGATCCTCCGTCTCCCCCTTCGCCCTGGCACAGGACCACGCCTCCCGGCTCGGGCTCGCGGCGCCCCACGTCCCCTGGCACGGTGACCGTCAGCCGGTGACGGTCCTGGGCGACGCCCTCGCGGGGGTTCTGGACGTCGCCGGCAAGATCGCCGGGGACGTCCTGTTCCTGACCCGTCCCGAGGTCGCCGAGCTGGGCGAACCGACCGGGGCGGGCCGTGGCGTGTCCTCGGCCATGCCGCAGAAGCAGAACCCCGTGCTGTCCGTCCTGCTCCGGAGCGCCGCCCTCCAGGGGCCCACCTTCGCCTCGCAGCTGCACCTCGCCGCGGGGCTGTTCAATGACGAACGGGCCGACGGCGCGTGGCACAGCGAGTGGCCCGCCCTCCGCTCGCTGCTGAGCCTCTCGCTGGGCGCAGTGCTCACCTTGCGCGAAATGATCGAAGGCCTGCGCGTCTTCCCCGACGCCATGCGCAGGAACCTGGATCTCACCGGGCCTCTGCTGCTGAGCGAAAGGGTCAAGGCCGCCGTCGCGCCGCTGCTCGGTGATGCCGGGCAGGAGGCGCTCCAGGCCGTCGTCGACGCCGCGCTCCGGGTGTCCCCCGAGGAGCGGGCGGACGCTTACGCCCGAGGCCTCCGCGCCGCGGTTCCGGCCGAGGCCCTGAGCGACGACGCCCTCGCGGAGCTGCTCGACCCCGCCGGCTACCTCGGGGAGGCCGAGGAGATCCGTCGCAGGATCCTCGACTCCCTTCCGGACACCCCCGACTCCCAGGACGCTCTCGACACTCAGGACGAAGGAGCCACTCGTGACTGACACGATCGACGCCGCCGCGCCCGCTCTCAAGGCGGTCCTGCTCTCGCCCCGCCGGGACCTCGGCGACCGTCCCCTCCTGGTGCTCGGCCCGTCCCTCGGCACCTCCACCGTGCTCTGGAATGAGACCGCGGCCCTGCTGGCGGACGAGTACGACGTGATCGGCTGGGACCTCCCCGGGCACGGCGTCTCCCCGGCTGCGGAACAACCGTTCCGCATGGAGGACCTCGCCACATCGGTGCTGGCGCTCGTGGACTCCATCGCCCCCGGCGCCCGCTTCCACTACGCGGGGGTCTCCCTCGGCGGCGCGGTGGGCCTCCAGCTCGCGCTCGACCACGGCGACCGCCTGCTCGGCCTGTCCGTGCAGTGCAGCGGCCCCAAGCTCGCCACGGAGGAGAGCTGGCTCGTCCGGGCCGGCACCGTCCGGACCCAGGGCACGGCCGTCATGATCCAGGGCTCCGCGCAGCGCTGGTTCGCGGCGGGCTTCATGGAACGCCGGCCGGAGCAGAGCAGCCGTCTGCTGCACGTCCTCCGGGATGCCGAGCGGAACAGTTACGCCGCGTGCTGCGAGGCACTCGCCGCCTTCGACATCCGGGACCGCCTGGGCGGGATCACCGTCCCCGTGCAGCTCGTCGCCGGAGTCGAAGACCAGGTGGCGCCGCCGTCGCTCGCCGAGGAGACGGCGGCGGCCATCACTGCGGGAGGTGGCACGGCGACCGTCGAGGTGCTCGACGGCGTCGCGCACCTCGCGCCGACCGAGGCGCCCGAGACGGTCGCCGCCCTGCTCCGTTCCTTCCTCCAGGAGGTGTCCGCATGAGTGACCAGCCACAGGATGCGGCGCGGCAGGGGGCCGTCCAGCCGGACGCCACCGCACGCGAGATCCACGACGCCGGCATGGCGGTCCGCCGGGAAGTCCTGGGGGACGCCCACGTGGACCGGGCCAACGCCGCCAAGAACGACTTCACCGAAGACTTCCAGGACATGATCACCCGCATCGCCTGGGGCGGGATCTGGACCCGGCCCGGCCTGTCCCGGCAGATGCGCTCGGCCGTGACCCTGACCGCCATGGTGGCGCACGGCCACTGGGAGGAGTTCGCGATGCACGTCCGCGCGGCGCTGCGGAACGGCCTGACCCGCGAGGAGATCAAGGAGATCCTCCTCCAGACCGCCATCTACTGCGGAGTCCCCTCCGCCAACACCGCTTTCAAGACCGCCCAGCAGGTCTTCGCAGAAATGGATCAGCCCTCATGAATCAGGCCTATGTGTACGACGCCGTGCGCACGCCCTTCGGCAAGTTCGGCTCGGGACTGGCGGGCGTGCGTCCCGATGACCTCGCCGCGCACGTCGTCCGCGAGTCGGTGCGGCGTGCCCCGGGCCTCGACGCCGCCCGGATCGATGAGATCGTCTTCGGCAACGCCAACGGCGCCGGCGAGGAGAACCGCAATGTGGCCCGCATGGCCGGTCTGCTCGCGGGACTGCCTGTCTCCGTGCCCGGGACCACCGTCAACCGCCTCTGCGGGTCCTCCCTTGACGCGGCGATCATCGCCTCCCGCCAGATCGAGACCGGCGACGCCGACCTGCTGCTGGTCGGCGGCGTCGAATCCATGAGCCGTGCGCCGTGGGTGCTGCCCAAGACCACCCGCCCGTACCCGGCCGGGGACATGACCCTCGCGTCGACCACGCTCGGCTGGCGCCTGGTGAACCCCGCGATGAACCCGGAGTGGACCGTGTCCCTCGGGGAAGCCACCGAACGGCTGCGGGAACGGCACGGTATCAGCCGCGACCGGCAGGACGAGTTCGCCGCGGAATCCCACCGGCTGGCCGCCGCGGCCTGGGACGAGGGCTTCTACGACGGCCTCGTCTCCCCCGTTCCCGGCACCGAGCTGCTCCGGGACGAGGGGATCCGCCCCGGCACCAGCCCGGAGAAGCTCGCCGGCCTCAAGACCGCCTTCCGCCCGGACAACGGCGACCGCTCCGGCACGACGGCGGGCGGCACCGTCACGGCGGGGAACGCCTCGCCGCTGTCGGACGGGGCCTCGGCGGCCTGGCTGGGCTCCGAACGGGCCGCCGAACTGCTCGGGATGGATCCCGTGGCGCGCGTGGCCGGCCGCGGCGCGCACGGCAACGACCCGCAGTTCTTCGGTTTCGCGCCCGTGGAGGCGGCGAACCAGGCCCTCGCCCGGGCCGGCGTCCGCTGGGAGGAGGTGAGCGCCGTCGAGCTCAATGAGGCCTTCGCCGCCCAGTCCCTGGCCTGCGTCGATGCGTGGGGCATCGATCCCGGCATCGTCAACCGCCACGGCGGAGCGATCGCGATGGGCCACCCGCTGGGCGCCTCCGGGACGCGGATCCTCGGCACGCTGGCACGCTCGCTCCAGGCGAGCGGCGAGCGCTGGGGTGTCGCGGCGATCTGCATCGGCGTCGGGCAGGGTCTGGCCGTGGTGCTGGAGAACGTGAGCGCGGGGGTGAAGGGCTGATGCTGACCTTCCTCGACTCCGTGGCCGAGGCGGTCGCGGGGATCCGTGACGGCTCCACCGTGATGATCGGCGGCTTCGGCAATGCGGGGCAGCCTTTCGAGCTGATCGACGCGCTGCTGGACTCCGGCGCGACCGATCTGACCGTGGTCAACAACAACGCCGGGCAGGCCGACCAGGGCCTGGCGCTGCTCATCAAGGAGGGCCGGGTGCGGAAGATGATCTGCTCCTTCCCGCGGCAGTCCGACTCCTGGCACTTCGACGAGAAGTACCGGGCCGGCGAGATCGAACTGGAGCTCGTCCCCCAGGGCAATCTGGCCGAGCGCATCCGCGCCGCCGGGGCCGGGATCGGCGGGTTCTTCACACCGACCGGTTACGGGACCATGCTCGCCGAGGGCAAGGAGACCCGCTTCCTGGACGGCGTGTGGCAGGTGTTCGAGACCCCGATCCATGCCGACGTCGCGCTGATCAAGGCGCTCACGGCCGACGGCAAGGGCAATCTGGTGTACCGCAAGACCGCCCGCAACTTCGGACCCATCATGGCCGCCGCCGCACGGCACACCATCGCCCAGGTGTCCGAGATCGTGCCGGTCGGAGCCCTGGACCCGGAACACGTCGTAACCCCGGGCATCTACGTCAACAGCATCGTGAAGGTGGCCTCATGAGCACGCTCCCGTCCCTTCAGACCTCGCCCGAGACGCTGGGCCGGTCCGACCTCGCCGCGCTCGTGGCCCGCGACATCCCCACGGGTTCCTTCGTGAACCTGGGGATCGGGCAGCCCACGCTGGTGTCCAACTTCCTCACCGAGGAGCAGAACGTCACCCTCCACACGGAGAACGGCATGCTCGGCATGGGGCCGGAGGCCGTGGGCGAGCAGATCGACGGCGACCTCATCAACGCCGGGAAGATCCCGGTCACCGAGCTCCCCGGGGCGTCCTACTTCCACCACGCCGACTCGTTCGCGATCATGCGCGGCGGCCACCTGGACATCTGCGTGCTGGGCGCCTTCCAGGTCTCGGCCACGGGCGATCTGGCGAACTGGCACACCGGCGCCCCGGACGCGATCCCCGCGGTCGGCGGCGCGATGGACCTGGCCACGGGCGCCAAGGACGTGTTCGTCATGATGAGCCTGCTCACCCGCGACGGCGCGTCCAAGCTCGTGGAGACCTGCACCTACCCGCTCACGGGCGTCGGCTGCGTGACCCGGGTGTACACGGAACGCGCGGTGTTCCTCATCGGGCCCGACGGCGTCACCGTGCGGGAGACGTTCGGCTGCACCGTGGAGGAACTCCGCTCCCTCGTGCCGTTGCCGCTGCTCACGCCCGCCGACTGACTCCGGGAGGCGCCGGCTGACCCAGGAGGCATCGCGAGGCCACCGCGGAGCGGCCACATAGGATAGGTGATCATGAGAGAAGCAGGACCAGCTGCCCCGCAGGCCGGCGATCAGTACGTGCAATCGCTGGCCCGCGGCCTCGCGGTGATCAGGGCCTTCGACGCGAACAACCCGCACATGACCCTGAGCGAGGTCGCCGCGCGGACGGGCCTGACCCGCGCCACCGCGCGCCGCTTCCTGCACACCCTGGTGGAGCTGGGCTACGTCCGCACGGACGGCAAGACCTTCGCCCTCACCGCTCTGGTCCTCCAGCTCGGCTACTCGTACCTGTCCGCCCTCACGCTCCCCCAGCTGGCACAGCCGCACCTGGAGGAGCTGTCCGTGCGGCTCGGGGAGTCGACGTCGGCCGCGGTGCTGGACGGGAACGACATCTTCTACGTCGCCCGCGTGGCCACCCGCCGCATCATGACCGTCGGCATCACGGTGGGGACCCGCTTCCCCGCGTACGCCACCTCCATGGGCCGCGTGCTGCTGGCCGGGCTCCCGGATCCGGAACTGCGCGCCTACCTGGACACGGTGACGCTCGAAGCGCTCACCCCGCGCACCGTGACGACGCGACAGGACCTGATCGCCGAACTCGAGAAGGTCCGGGCCCAGGGATGGTGCCTGCTGGATCAGGAGCTGGAACTCGGCCTGATGTCCGTGGCGGCGCCCGTGCGCAACGCCGCCGGGAAGACCGTGGCGGCCGTGAACGTCTCGCTGCAGGCCCAGAACATCGCCGGCCAGGACGACCCCGAGGCGTACCTGGCCTCGGTGACCCGCGAGATCGTGGGAACGGCGGCGCTCATCTCCCAGGAGATCTCCGCGCGGGCTTAGTCCCGGGCGAGGCGACACCAGCCCATAGCTTCACCGGACGCTCTAGAGCGTGGACACCAAGTACCTCACCACCACGAAGCCAGGCAGCACGGGCCGCCAGGTGGCCAGCCCTCGGATCCTTAAAACGCCACTGTGGAGATCAGCGCCAGAAAAGGAGTGTGGTGCCTCTCCCTCCACGGGCAACCGGACGCCTCCTTCGTCGTCACCCAGATTCAGCCGCCGGCCCACCGGGGCTACTGAAGAGCCCACCAGCAGAAGGAGACGCGCGACATCTAGGTTAAGTGGGCTAAAGACAAGGTGCGATCTCGCGCAGAACTCTAATCCGCTGTGATTTCAGCCAGAATCGATCGCGGGATTTCAGGGAGCGGCTCCGAGTCGGGTAGGGCAAGCCAGCTCACGCCATAAGAGTCCATACGGCTCACAGCAGCAAGGTTTCCAACGGGCTCCGCCATGTTGATTGCGATGTCGCGGGCGAACCCCTCAAGAGTTCCATCTGCAACAGACGGACTAAAAACTGCCAGCCGGCCCCATATGTTCTTAGGGTCGAGCGCCCGGTGGTAGATCACGGCCGCAACTGACGGCGCCCCGACCGGCCACGCTCCAAGAATCCGGACGTCGCGGGACCAGAATCGCTTAATTTCTTCCTGGATCAGTTGGGAGAGATCCACCTATGTACTCCCCTCACGGAGCTGGGAACGTGGCTAAGCCACGTTCCCAACTCTACCGTCACTTAACCTTTTTGAACTTCTTAGGAAGAGGCTTGTAGTCGAATTTGACGTCCCCACTCCCATCCGCAATCGACGCTTGAAGAGATACGATCTCATTCGATGACATTGCTTTGGACTGAATCTGAGTCTCGGCAGCAGTCATGTTCGAGTCAGCAGTCTGTGTCGGAACCAGGTAGGGATTGTTCACACCCGGGTTCAGGAGTGAGTAGGTCACCCAATTGGGGCACCTGATGATGCCACCTTGGTTGCAGTACATCGTGAGTAGCCCCATCTTTCCCCCGACGGGCCAGCCGTAGTACTTCGTATAGGACTGGGTGTCGTACACAGCGTAAATTTCGCGCTGATCCACGAGGGTGCACGTCCAACCGTCACATTTATACTTCCCCGCGTACGCCTTGAGGAGGTACTGCGCTCCTTGTTGCGTAATATTCCACGACAACATCACCCGTCGCATAGCTTCGAAACTCCAGATGTTGTGCTTGTTCCAGGCCTTGTCCGCCCCGAAGCCCTGGTCGATAGTCCCGTCATAGAATCCGCGTCGGATTGGGATGGAACCGAGCCCGTAGGTGTTGTTGGCCGTCGCGACGATCGAGGCAGTCGGGTAGCCCGGAGGTGGCTGACCTGCCCATGCGGCGGTCCCGACGAACATTGTGCTTGCCAAGAATGCCAGCAAAGCCGCGAAGAGAGTCATGCGTCGAAGTTTGCCGCCCCTCGGTTTCTTTCCGCTCGTCAATGCCCGTCGATTGGACTGGGCGATTTGGTCTCCTTGAATTTCAATCATTTTTCCCCACCTCACTGTGCGTATGAACATTGAAAGATCGGCCATACGGTCTCATGACGTCATGACCAGCATGTGAAGATCTTCGGAGGAGTGCATATCGTCACGAATTGTCACCAGATACGATCGTTCCACGTCTGGCATTTCAGTTCTCGCGACTGTCTCTGTGCCCCGTGCGATGCTGATGAACCCGAAGATGCGCTTGCTGCATGGTTCGCCGTAGCCCCCGCTGAGAAGCGGCACAAAGGATGCTAGTTGAATGATTCCGCCAATCTCCCCGCTTTCAAAGTAGGGATTGGAGCAAGGCCTAATCGACGTAGCTTAGTTTGCCTATGGCTCCGACCAAATTTCTTTCGACCATCATTGAGTTCAAGGCATCGAGTCCCCGCCTGGCTCTTCGCGCCCCCTCAATCCCTTCGCCACTCGGATCATGACCTGAGCCTCCAGATCAAGGCGCTTTGTTCCGCGGCCCAGTCCTTAGCTTTAGTCGACTGAACCATAACCATGGGTAGCGACGACGCGCAGCTAAGGCGCCTGCAATCACTCCACGACGCGGCGAGCTTGCTCCACGGGGCGCGCGGCCAGGTGAACAAGCTCGAGGACCTGGTTGACTCCGGGATCCGCGACACCCACCAGGCCTGCGTCTCGCAGGCAGTGATCGCGGAGGCCGTGGCCCTTACTCCGGGCCGGGTCAGCCAGGTCATCAGCGGTGTACAGATCCTTGAAAGCTGGGACGTGTCTCGTACATCAGGGACTGACCCCAGCCAGCGCTCGAGGCGCAGCGGGCTCACTTCCTTGGCACTATGACCTACCCGCCTTACAAGAGGCACCGGACATTCCGCGCCGACACCTCGGAACCGGCCCAATCCTGAGGCGGGCGCGCGGATAATATCACCGTTTTGAAGCAAACGTTTGTCATGATCATCGGCTGGAAATTCGGGCTTATCACGGGATAGCTTGAAAGGGAACTACCGGTTAGGGGAGGTCATGCGAACACGTAAGCTCGACGTTTTCTGCCTGTTGGGGGCGGTAGCATCCTTTGCTTTTGCAGCGACTGGCACACCAGTTTCATACCTGGGTTGGTTCGCCGGGTTCCTTCTACTGTGCCTGGCCCTGATCGTGCGTTTGAGATCACCGCGAAGCACTGAAGGAGACACCGAATGAACATCACTCGGATCAAGCCGACAGCGTGGATTTTCTTCCTCTGCGCTGCAGTAGTCGTAGCCACCTGCACACTGTTTAGCCAAGGATCCACCACCTCCGCTTCTCCCGCTCCACTGGCGAGCACTGTCGCTGACACAGGCGGGGCATTGAACATGACCCCCGCCTCGAAGATCCAGAAGACTGCTACTGACTTCACAAAGACGTGGAAGCCTCTGCAAGGGTCTTCGAGCTCCAAGTGGGTCAGCTCGTTCCTGGCGGCTCCGCCCACTCTGGCCAGCAACGGGGCGATTGACACGGAGACTGCTCAGGCCTACACCAACGGTCAGCAGGTCCTTGTTCGCGCTGCAGTCACCGGGAAAAACCTGGTTGAGCCATCCGGAGTTTCGGCACTTTTTGACATCAAAACCGGACAGAAGAGCACCAGCGTGGAGACCGTTTTCGTGCAGGGCAAAGGTGGGGGTTCAGTAAAGACCTGGATCGATGGCAAGAACGTGCTCAATACCTTTGTCCCCGACCCCACCAAGAGCGGCTCCACCCAGACAGTGGGATGGAACGAGTTCACCGCCTGCCTCAACGGCGCCGGAGTCGCGGCGTGGGTAGTCACAGCGATCACCGTCGCCTGCTCGGCCATCTGCGTCGGCACAGCCGGAGCAGGATGCATCCCATGCATCACCGCGGCTGCAGGCGTCACTGGCGGGGTTTTCTACTCATGCGCCGCCCAAGCACTGTTCTACTCCTAAGCACCACCAACTACGCGGGCCGGCCCTACTAGGGCCGGCCCGCGCACGTTTAACAGACCAAACTATCAGCTATGGTGCCTTCTTCGGCCCTCGATTCCACTCGTAGCGCATGGCCAGGCGGTGCTCGATGCGCCAGGCCAGGACGGCATCCTGGTCTTCGGAGACGCCGAAGTCTGCCTCGTCGACGGCGTCCTTCAGCAGGGCTTCGTCGTTGAACCCGTCACGGGCGGCTGCACGCAGGTGAGTGGCGACCGCTCCCCACGAGGTGGTCTTGATGAACGGCTCAGCGACGCCGTCGCCGAGCACGCGCCGGGCCATGGTCGCGGCGCGGTGCTCGTTGGCCTGGTCCTCGATGTCGGTGAGGACTTCGGCCATGGTCGCGGCGCTGCGGGCCTCTGCGCGGGCGGCGACCATTTCTTCGTGGGCGGTGAGGTTGCCGTCGTGGTTCGCGGCGACCTTGGCCAGCAGGGAATCCAGAAAGCCCCTCCCCCGGATCGACTGCTCCACAGGATGTCGAAATCGCCGGTTTCCGGGCGAAAACGACATCGTATGGAGCAATCGATGGGTGGCGGACTCAGGCGCGGGCACGACGAAGGCCCCGGGGCCGGATCACTCCGGCCACGGGGCCTATCAGGGGAGGGGACTCATCCCGTCATCGCATCAGCTGATGCGGCGGGTATCAGTCTCATCCTCCTCGTCGAACGCGTCGGCGTACTTGTCCTCGTACTCCGAATAGTCCGGTTCAAGAGGGTCCGCTTCGAAAGACGCCGCGGAACCACGACGACCGGATACCTGAGAATTGGCGGAGCCAAGCTCACGTTGCAGTGCTGAATAGTCAGTGCTCGGAGAGTAGTACTTGATGTCCCGAGCCTGCTTGGTTGCCTTAGCCTTTTGACGGCCGCGCCCCATGGCGTGACCCCCTCTGTACGTCGATCCGGAGGTGGTCGCCCTGGCAGGTAGCGAGGCCCCGGAATGTTTGGTCAATGTTTCGTACTTCTAGATTACATGGTTTCGCATTATCGCGTGCGGCGGTGACCCCTCGGGACGCGTGTTTCCGGGCAGGCGAGAGTGCCATGCGGGGGTGGCTTGGGTAGAGTCATGAGTAGCATCGCCCCGCGCCACCACGCGTTCCTGCGGCCGCAATCCGGGCCGCCGGACCTTTGGTGCGGGCAGAAGAAGGCATGATGGACGACACGGTGGGAGTTTGGCTATGAGCGAACCGACGCAAGGGCACGACGACGGCGCCGGGCAGCCAGGAGCCACTCCAGGCCCGGGTCAGCCCTCCCAGGCGCCCGGTCACCCCGGGCAGCAGCCGCCCCTGCCGCCCACCGGACAGCCGCAATCCCAGCCGGCCCAGGGCTTCCCGCAGCAGCCGCAGCCCACGCAGGGCTACCCCCAGCAGCCGCAGCAGCCCGGCTACGGCGCCCCCGGCACTACGGGCGGCCCGGAGAACCCCGCCGGAAGCCCGGCCCCGGGCCGGCCGTCCTACGACCCCCGCACCAACACGTACGGCGGCCAGCAGAACGGCCCCCAGGACGGCCCTCTCTACGGCGCGCCCACCGGCTACCCGGGCGGCTACCCCGCCCAGCAGCCCCCGGCGAAGAAGAGCAACAAGGGACTGGTGATCGGCGGCGCGGTGGTCGGCGGCGTCGTCGTGATCCTCCTGGTCGTCTGGCTGGTCAATCTGGTGGTGGGCGGCATGACGCCCAAGGCCGATCCGACCGCACCGCCGGCCACGTCCAACGGCCGCACCACCCCCGCTCCCGGACAGAGTGGCAGCGCCGCGCCCTCGGACGCGGAGACCATCAGCGCCCTGGACGCCAAGAAGGGGCAGTGCTTCTGGGGTTACCCGGACAACAGCAACTCCCGGCTCGTGGTCGTGGACTGCGGCGAGAACCACTCCGCCCAGCTGGTGAACGTCTACTACTACCAGCAGGACGAGGCCTTCCCCGGGGTCGACACGTTCAAGACCAAGGGCCGGGAACTGTGCCGCACGGCGAGCCTGTCCAGCGATGTCGACTCCTTGAACCTGCGCCAGCGCTTCGCGTACCCGAGCCAGAAGAGCTGGGACGCCGGCGACCGCCGCGTGGACTGCATCGTCTTCTCGGACGACGGCAACACGCTCACCAAGAGCCTGACCAAGTAGCCTCGCGCCGGCTTCCCGCCGCACGCACGAAGGGCCGCACGCACGAAGGGCCGCACCCCGTGGGGTGCGGCCCTTCGCGTGTCTGAGTCCGCCTGATCGCGAGCGGTTACTTGCGGTTCACGGTCAGTTCGCCGAGGTCCTCGCTGGTGTCCACGAGCACGGTGTCCCCGTCGGCGATCTCGCCGCTGAGGATGGCCCGGGCCAGCCGGTCGCCGATCTCCTTCTGCACCAGCCGGCGGAGCGGCCGGGCGCCGAAGGCGGGATCGTAACCGGTCATGGCCAGCCAGGCGCGAGCGCCGTCGCTGACCTCGAGGGTCAGGCGGCGGTCCCGCAGGCGCTTGGCCAGGTCCTTGACCTGGATCTCCACGATGTCGTTGAGCTGCTCCACGGAGAGCGGCTCGAACATGATGACCTCGTCCAGACGGTTCAGGAACTCCGGCTTGAAGGCGGAGCGGACCACTTCCATGACGGCGGTCTTCTTGGTCTGATCGTCCAGGTTCGGGTCCACCAGGAACTGGCTGCCGAGGTTGGAGGTCAGGACCAGGATGACGTTGCGGAAGTCCACGGTGCGGCCCTGACCGTCGGTGAGGCGGCCGTCGTCGAGCACCTGGAGGAGGATGTCGAAGACCTCGGGGTGAGCCTTCTCCACCTCGTCCAGCAGGACCACGGAGTACGGACGGCGCCGCACGGCCTCGGTCAGCTGACCGCCCTCCTCGTAGCCGACGTACCCGGGAGGGGCGCCGACCAGGCGGGAGACCGAGTGCTTCTCCGAGTACTCGCTCATGTCGATCCGGACCATGGCCCGTTCGTCATCGAAGAGGAAGTCCGCGAGGGACTTCGCCAGCTCCGTCTTGCCCACGCCCGTGGGGCCGAGGAACAGGAACGAACCGGTGGGGCGGTTCGGGTCGCTGATGCCGGCGCGGGCACGCCGCACGGCGTCCGAAACGGCGGCCACGGCCTTCTTCTGGCCGATCAGGCGCTCCCCGAGGAACTCCTCCATCTGCAGGAGCTTCTGGCTCTCGCCCTGAAGCATGCGTCCGGCAGGGATGCCGGTCCACGCCTCGATCACCTCGGCGATGTCCTCCGCCGTGACCTCGTCGGCCACCATGGCGGCGGGCTTCTCGCCGAGCTCCGCTTCGGCCGCGGCCGCGGCGCTGAGCTCGCGCTCCAGCGTCGGGATCTCGCCGTACAGGATGCGGGAGGCCTCGCCGAGGTCACCCTCGCGCTGGGCCTTGTCCGCCAGGGACCGCAGTTCGTCCAGCTTGGCCTTCAGCTCACCCACACGGTTGAGTCCGGCCTTCTCGGCCTCCCAGCGGGCGTTGAGGGCTGCCAGCTCCTCCTTCTTGTCCGCCATGTCGGCGCGCAGCGCGGCGAGCCGCTCCACGGAGGCCGGATCGGTCTCGTCCGCCAGGGCCAGTTCCTCCATGGTGAGGCGGTCCACGGCGCGGCGCAGCTGGTCGATCTCCTCCGGGGCGGAGTCGATCTCCATGCGCAGCCGGCTCGCGGCCTCGTCCACCAGGTCGATGGCCTTGTCGGGGAGCTGACGGCCGGTGATGTACCGGTTCGACAGGTTGGCGGCGGCCACGAGGGCGGAGTCGGCGATGGCGACCTTGTGGTGGGCCTCGTACCGCTCCTTCAGGCCGCGGAGGATGCCGATGGTGTCATCCACGCTCGGCTCGCCCACGTACACCTGCTGGAAGCGGCGTTCGAGGGCCGGGTCCTTCTCGATGTTCTCGCGGTACTCGTCCAGCGTGGTGGCGCCGATGAGGCGCAGCTCGCCGCGGGCCAGCATGGGCTTGAGCATGTTGCCCGCGTCCATGGCGCCTTCACCGCTGGCTCCGGCACCGACCACGGTGTGGATCTCGTCGATGAACGTCACGATCTGCCCGTCCGAGTTCTTGATCTCCTCCAGGACGGCCTTGAGGCGTTCCTCGAACTCGCCGCGGTACTTTGCGCCCGCCACCATGGACCCGAGGTCCAGGGAGATCAGGGTCTTGCCCCGCAGGCTCTCCGGGACGTCCCCGGCGACCATGCGCTGGGCGAGGCCCTCGACCACGGCAGTCTTGCCGACGCCGGGCTCACCGATCAGCACCGGGTTGTTCTTGGTGCGGCGGGAGAGGACCTGGATGACGCGGCGGATCTCCGAGTCACGGCCGATCACCGGGTCCAGCTTGCCGGAGCGCGCGACGGCGGTCAGGTCCGTGCCGTACTTCTCCAGCGCCTGGAAGGTGTTCTCCGGATCCGGGCCGTCCACCTTGCGGTCCCCACGCACGCCCGGAAGGGCGGCGAGGAGCGCCTGAGTGCTGGCGCCGGCGTCCCGCAGAAGCCGCGCGACGGCGTCGTTCCCGGCGGCGAGGCCCAGGAGCAGATGCTCGGTGGAGACGTAGCTGTCACCCATCTTCTCCGCCTCGCTCTGCGCGGCCTGGACGGCCTGCAGGGCGGAACGCGAGAGCTGGGCCTGGGCGACGGACGCACCCGAAGTGGACGGCAGCGCCTTGATGGCGGCGCTGGCCTGGACGCTCACGGCATCCGGATCGACACCGGCGGCCTTGAGGAGGGCGACGGCCACGCCTTCCCGCTGGTCCATGAGGGCCTTGAGGAGATGAGCGGGTTCGATCTGCGGATTGCCCGCGGTGGAGGCATTCATGGCCGCTGCGGACAGCGCCTCCTGGCTCTTGGTGGTGAACTTGACGTCCAAAAAAGGCTCCTTTCAGCACACTCTGGACCACGGTTTGGTTCTACTCTTCATCAAAGCGCTGTCAGGTGACTCCCGTCAACGCATCTAACTTGAGTCTACTTAACTCAACTTTGGGAGTCAAGTTATCCACAGGCTGTTTTCGACGTTGTCGGGACGCTTCGCGGGCATAGGATGCGAGCATGACCGTGCTGATCGACCCGCCCTTCTGGCCCGCCCACGGCACGGTGTTCTCCCATCTGGTGTCGGACGCGTCGCTCGAGGAGCTGCATGCCTTCGCGGCCGCGGCGGGCATCCCGGAACGGGCCTTCGACGGAGACCACTACGACGTCGCAGCCCGCCATTTCGAGCGCCTCGTGGCCGCGGGCGCGATGCCCGTGGGCGGCAAGGAGCTGGTGCGCCGGCTCGCCGCGAGCGGACTCCGCATCCCGGCCCGCGAGCGGCCGTCCAAGATCGTGCTTGCCCTCCGGGAGCGCTGGTCCCGGCTGATGCCCGACGCGCCGGGGCTCGGCGAGGACCTCCTGTCGCGCTGGGGCGAACCGCACCGGAACTACCACTCCCGGGTCCACCTGCTCAACGTCCTCGAGGCCCTGGACCTGCTGCTGCCCGGATCCGGCCTGCCCGTGGAACGCCACCGTCAGGTCCTGCTGGCCGCCTGGTTCCACGACGCGGTCTACCAAGGAGTGCCCGGCCAGGACGAGGAGGACTCTGCGCGCCTCGCCGAGCGCGGCCTGGGCGCGCCGTCCGTTCACGGCGCCCTGGCTGCCGGGGAGGCCGCGGAGGTGGCCCGGCTGGTTCGTCTCACCACCGGTCACGATCCCGCGCCGGACGATCTGCCCGGTCAGCTCCTCTGCGACGCCGACCTCTCAGTCCTCGCCTGGCCCGCGCAGCGCTACGCCCGCTACCTCGCCGCCGTGCGCGCCGACTACGCCCACGTGAGCGATGCGGGTTTCGCCCGTGGACGGGCCGCCGTCGTCGGGCAGCTGCTGGCGCTGGAGCCGCTCTTCCACAGTCCGCTGGCACAGGAGCTCTGGCTGGACGCCGCGCGCGGCAACCTCCGGGACGAACTCGACGCCTTCCGGCGGGCGGAGATCCGCTGATGCACGCCGCACATCGCCAGCTGCCCTTCACCGTCCGCCTCGAATGGGGTCTGCGCGGCGCACAGGCGGTGCTCCCGGGGGCCGGGGCCGCCGTCGTGGTCGACACGCTGTCCTTCTCCACGGCGGTGTCCGTGGGGGTCGAGGCGGGACTCGCGGTCCTGCCGTTCCGCGCCGCGCCCGGCGACGGCGAGCTGCACGACGCTGCGGTCTGAACTGCCTGAGCCTGCCCCCATCGCCCCTCCAGATGGGCACAGACAGGGACTCGCATCTCACCAACCCGGCAAAATTGCAACGAGGCGTTTTCGTGACATCCTCCCTCGAGGCAGCCACAGCGAGCAGTCGCATGCTGCTGGGCCTGAGAGGTAAAATCTGTCGGGTGGAAGATCAGCTTAAGCTCGACGACATTACTCACGGTGATTGCCTGCCTTGGCTGAAGACCCTACCCGACGAGTCCGTCGATCTGGTAGTCTCTTCACCCCCTTATAACATCGGCAAGGACTACGAAAGCCGTCGCGCCCTACAGGTCTACCTTGACGAACAACGCGAGGTTCTGGCTCAGTGTGTTCGAGCGCTAAAGCCGACTGGCTCGATTTTCTGGCAAGTTGGCTCGTACTCGCTAAGCGGCATGCATATCCCGCTCGATGTGCGATTCTTCCCGATGCTCGAAGACCTCGGGATGATCCCGCGCAATCGGATTGCCTGGGTTCGCCCGCATGGACTACATGCCAAGACCAAGTTCTCTGCGAGGTACGAGACGGTACTCTGGTTCACGAAGTCTGATCAGTACAAGTTCGACCTAGATCCGATTCGCGTGCCGCAAAAGTATCAAAATAAGAAGGCCCATCGCGGCGCGAATAAGGGACTTCTCAGCTCTAACCCGCTGGGCAAGAACCCCGGCGACGTGTGGCTGTTCCAGAATGTGAAACACAACCACGAGGAGCAGACAGTTCACCCCGCCCAGTTCCCTGAAGACATGATCGCTCGCATCGTGCTGTGCTCAACCGAGCCGGGTGACGTCGTGCTTGATCCATACATGGGTACCGGGACTGTCGCTGTCGTGGCGCGCGATCATCAGCGGCACTACCTCGGGGCAGAGCTGGACGACCGCTACTTTGCAATCGCGACGCGTCGTGTCGCCGGGGCGCCAGACAAAGATGGGGTGTTCCCGAATCTCAAGACACTTCGCGAATACTGCGAGAAACACGGTCTGGATCCGAAGCAGTTCCGCTTTGATGTACAGACCGCGAAGTTTGCCAGTGGCAGGGAAAAAACCCGCATCTTGTCAGAAGAACAGCACCTTGCAGAGCTTGAGGCGCGCTTAGCCCTCGAAGAGAACGCGTTTGGGGAGCGCATTCGAGGCACAGGGACTGGCCTGCCGGACCTCGAACGCTACCGCGTCCATACAAATATCGAGCCACTCTTCGATGCAGAGATGACTAACTGAAAATCGCTGTGGAGTGGCCGTACACGGTCACACGGCGGCTCCACGAGACGTCCATCACGACGCGATCGGTAGTTGCGATTGCGCGCCCGTACCGACCGGAATACTGGTTCCAATCTACCTCTAATTTGGTCGCGCTCGGGTCAATCGTCAGCCCTACGAGCCGGATCGGCACGTTGAAGACTCCGAGTGTCGTCACGGTTTTGATCTGCGCCAAGGCCTGCTCAAAGTACAGGGTGCTGTTGGATGCAGGGAACCTGCCAGACTTCGTGACTACGATCAGAGCATCGACCGGTTGCCCGAGCTGCGGCAGGACCGCCTGTGACTGGTAAATCGCTTCAGTTCGGATGATGTTGTTCCAGAGGAAAGGGTAGTTGCTGAACTGCCACTCCGCGAGCACTGGACCCTGCCCTGCATCCCAATCAACTCCGAAGGAGCCGAGATCCGCAGGAACCGGAACCCTGTCCCAGCCATATTTCGCCGCTCCTTTGGTAAGCAAAGCATTCGTCGCCTTCGGGTCGAATATCGGGGTACCGAGACGTTCCCGCTGATCGCTCGGCTGAAGCTGCGGAGGGATTGAACCGATCACGGCATCGATCTCGTCCCAGCGGTCCGAACCAGGGCCGTCAAAGTATTCCGCCGCACTGTTGAAGTCCACGTACTCATAGATCACCCCTGAAGACTACCGGCGAGCAGGAAGTCGCCGGGCATCAGCCCCTAAGAGCGTGAGTCGATTGCCTGGACTCGGAAGATCCTCGCACAGCTACACCGGCTCACCATCCTGCGGTCCGTTCCATCGGCACGAAGGCAGCTCGGGGTGTTGAGGACCCCATCGCGGAGCCGGTCAAGCCTTCTCTTCTCGTCCAGTCGCTCGCCATGTCAGGACACGAGCGACTCTGCCTCGGTTCAAGCAGCCCACACGTGCGGGAGCCAGGAATGCACACTTACAGTCCGAGTGGTCGTGGAACTCGGCGGCCCCGGGCAAGACCGAGCCGGACTCACTGGAAGCTGAGCTGTAGTTGTTGGGACATCCCTCGGTGCCCGAGTATTACGGCCTGACGGGTACGCGAGCCGAGACCAGCACTCTTTCCCCAGCCCGGCGGCCTAGTCCAGTAATACGCGGCCGGGGAGCGCTGGCCCGGCGGCGCCCTGCGGCCCGCCGTCGAGGACCAGCTCGGCGCGGGCGCCGTGCTCGCGGCGCTGCTGCGATCGGCGCCGGGCCGGACCCGGGAACAGCTGTCGCCGGAGGCGCGGGCCGCCGTCGCGGTCTTCGAAGCGTTCCGGGAGGAGCTGCCCACCGAACTGGCCGAGAGCGCGAGCGGAAGCGAGCTGGTGCTGCGGGGATTCGGGGCCGATGTGGACCTGGCCGCGGAGCTCGATGCGAGCAGCGTGGCCGCCCGCTTCAGCGACGGGGCGTTCCGGTCGGCGTGACGCCTGCGCGGCTCAGGACCCCGACGTCACTCCGCCTGCGGGAACGTGACCCGGACGCGCAGGCCCCCTTCGGGCCGGGCGGTCAGGTCCAGCCGCGCGCCGTGGGCCTGGGCGATGGCCGCCACGATCGCGAGCCCCAGGCCCGATCCGCGTCCAGGTCCGGCCTGACGTCCACGGCCCTGCACGAACGGCTCCGTCAGACGGCCCAGAAGCTCCTGACTGACGGGCTCCCCGGGGTTGCGGATCTCCAGAAAGGCCTCGCCACCGGGTTCCTCCCCCGTGCGGAGCCAGAGGTCGCCGCCCTCCGCCAGGTTGTGCACCACGGCGTTGCGGACCAGATTGCCGACGAGCTGTGCCAGCAGGACCCGGTCGCCTTCCACGGGGGCGCCGCCGTAATCGGCCAGGACGGTGATGCAGCGGGATTCCAGTTCCTCGCGCTGAGAACCCAGGGCCTCCTCCGCCAGCTCCGCCAGATCGCAGGGTTCCGGGAGGAGCCGGGAGCCTTCGGCCCTGGTCAGCGCCAGCAGGGCCTCCACCGTGCCCGTGGCCCGGGTGTTGACCTCCCGGAGACGGCGCAGCAGGTGCGGGACGTCCACGGCGTCGGGATCCGAGGCGGCGAGCTCCAGCATGCCGCCCATCACCGCGTGAGGAGTCCGCAGTTCGTGGGACGCGTTGGCCGCGAAGCGCCGCTGCTCCTCCAGCATGGCCGAGAGCCGGTCCAGCATCGCGTCCACGGAATCCGCCAGCTCGCGGAGCTCATCGCCCTTGCCCTCGAGCCGGATGCGGCGGTCCACCTCGCCCCGCTGGACGGCGAGCGCCACCTCGTGGATCCTGCCGATCGGTCGGAGCATCGCGCCGGCCAGCAACCAGCCGCCCACCAGCCCGACCACCGCGAAGAACAGGAGGCCCAGGGCGGCCTTGGGCAGCAGCGCCTCCATGAGGTCCCGGCGGCTCGGGGCGAAGCCGCCGTCGACGGTCACGAGGAAACCCGCCGGAAGGTACCGCAGCAGCAGGAGGACCAGGGCGAAGAAGCCCGAACCGGACACGAAGAGGAACGCGGCGTAACTCAGCGTGAGCTTCAGCCGGAGCCCGAGGCCCCGGGGCCGGGGCTGGGACGGCGCGGTGGTGACCGATGCGGGAGGCTGACCGCTCATCGAAGCTCCTCCGCGGCCGGCTCGCCGAAGCGGTACCCGACGCCCACCAGGGTGTGGATCAGGCCGGGGTCCCCGAGCTTCTTCCGCAGCGAGGAGATCGTGATCCGCACGGTGTTGGTGAAGGGGTCGGCGTTCTCATCCCAAGCCTTCTCCAGGAGTTCCTCGGCGCTGATGACGCCGCCGTCGGCCTGCATCAACAGCTCCAGGACGGCGAACTGCTTGCGGGTCAGCGCCACGGCCCGACCGTCGCGGCTCACCTCCCGCCGGAAGGGGTCCAGGCGCACGCCCGCACTCTCCAGGACGGGTGGGCGCGCCGCACCCGTCCGCCGGAGCAGGGCGCGCAGCCTGAGGGTCAGCTCCTTGAGCATGAAGGGCTTCGGGAGGTAGTCGTCCACCCCGGTTTCGAACCCGCTGACCTTGTCATCCAGCCGGTCCGCGGCGGTGACCATGATGAGGCGGGCGGGAAGGCCCTGCGCCACCATCCAGCGGGCGATCTCGTCACCGCTCGGGGCGGGGACGTCGCGGTCCAGGACGACGGCGTCGTAATCGTTCACGCCGAGCAGCTCCATCGCGGTGGGCCCGTCGTACGCCACATCCACCGAGAAGGCTTCACGGCGGAGCCCCTCGGCCATGGAATCGGCCAGATACGGCTCGTCCTCGACGATCAGGATCCGCATGCTCAGAGTCTAGCCATCGCGACACCGAGGGTTCCGGTCCCGGTCATCGCTTCATCCTGGGGTCCTCGGTGGGGTCCTGGTACATGAGCGGGCAGGCGCCGCGCAGAGCAGCCGCCCGGTACTCGTAATGCCATCGCTCGTTGGAGTAGATCTGGCACAGCCCGAACCGCGCCCCGTGCTGGGACAGCCAGCTCATGGCGTCCTCGCCCGCGATGTCCACGGCATCCCCGCTCACATGCGGCGACGTCTCCGGGGTCGCCACCCAGCGGGCAGCCTCCTCCTGCGAGTGGTACTTGCGGGTGGCATCGGCGAGCAGCTGGGACTGGAACTTCTGGCTGCGCCAGCCGCTGCTCACGGACAGGGTCACGCCGTCGGCCCCTGCGTGGATCGAAGCCTCCCGCAGCGCGTCGCGCAGGTCCGCCCGCAGCCGGGCGATCGCCGGCTCCTGGCTGTCCACGCCGAGCGGGCGGTCGAGCGGGATCGCGCCGTCCTCGGCGGTCGCCTGACCTCCGGATCCGACCGCGACGGCGACGGCGGACCCGCCGCCCGGCCGCGGAAGGACGGGAGCCGCGGAGCAGGCCGCCAGCAGCGCGGCGCTGATGATCGCCAAGGCGGTGGCCCGGCGTCGTCGGACGATGAACATGTCTGCCTCCAGAAGTCGGTGGATGGCATCCACTCAACTCCTGGAGGCATATCGCCAGTGTTAAGCGCCGGCGGTCCGGCTCAGCGGTAGGTCGAGACGAACGGGCGGTCCGTGGGGACGATCTCCTTGCCCAGCGGCATGAGGGACACCGGGATGAGCTTCAGATTCGCGATGCCCAGCGGGATGCCGACGATGCTGATGAACATGGGGATGGCGGTCAGCACGTGGCCGATCGCCAGCCACAGCCCGGCCACCAGGAACCAGATGACGTTGCCCAGGAGCGCGAAACCGTTGCTTCCGCCGGGCTTCTCCACCACGGTCCGGCCGAACGGCCACAGGGCGTACGCGCCCACCCGGAAGGAGGCGATGCCCCACGGGATCGTCACGATCAGCACGCAGCAGAGCAGACCCGCGGCGAAGTAGCCGATCGCCAGCCACAAGCCCCCGAAGACGAGCCAGATGATGTTAAGAAGGGTCTTCATGACTTCAGTCTGCCAAGAATGCCTGGCAGAATCCCCCAGGGTTCCCCCTGATTGAACCCCGGACCTGACACCCTGCACCGCACCCACGCTCCGGACGTCAGACCGGCCAGGGGATTGCCCGCGCCTCGGATCGGGGCGCATAGTTCGAGGGAGGGCCTGCGCTCCGGCGCCGGCCACGACCCGGGAGAAATGAGGTCTGACATGGCAAAGACAGCGAACCCGTTCTCGGTCCTGAGGCGAAAGCCCATCGAGGACATGGATGAGGAGGTCGCCGAAGGAGGCCTCTTCCGATCCCTCGGGCTCTGGCAGCTCACGGCGATCGGCGTCGGCGGCATCATCGGCGTCGGCATCTTCTCCCTCGCCGGGCTCGTGGCCCACGGCGACGACTCGACGCCGGGTGTGGGCCCCGCGGTCCTCATCTCGTTCCTCATCGCGGGCCTGGCCTCCGCCGCCGCCGCCCTGTCCTACGCCGAGTTCGCGGGCATGATCCCGAAAGCCGGCTCCGCCTACACCTACGGTTACGTGGCCCTCGGGGAGCTGATCGGCTGGTTCATCGGCTGGGATCTGCTCCTGGAGTATGTGGCGATCGTGGCCGTGGTGGCCATCGGCATCTCCGGGTATCTCAACTTCTTCCTGGCCGGCCTCGGCATGCAGCTGCCCGTCGAGCTGACCTCCACCTTCGACGAGGGCAAGGGCGGCTGGATCAACCTGCCGGCCATTCTCGTGTGTCTGCTGGTCACCTGGATCCTGAGCCGCGGCACCAAGACGTTCGGCCGTTTCGAGCTGATCGCCGTGGGCATCAAGGTGGTCCTCATCCTGTTCATCATCGGACTCGGCGTGTTCTTCGTGAACACGAACAACTACAACCCGTTCATGCCCAGCGGCTTCGGACCGGTCTTCACGGGCGCGGCCACGGTGTTCTTCGCGGTGTTCGGCTATGACGCGATGAGCACCGCGGCGGAGGAGGCCAAGGACGGCAAGAAGCACATGCCGAAGGCCATCATCCTCTCCCTGGTGATCGCCATGGTGCTGTACATCCTGGCCACCCTGGTCCTGACCGGCATGCAGAACTACAAGGACATCGACCCCAAGGCAGGCTTCGGCTCGGCCTTCAGCAACGTGGGGCTGCCCGTGATCGCGACGATCATCTCCGCCTTCGCCGTGCTGTCCATCCTGACGGTGATGCTGACGTTCCTCCTGGGCGTCACGCGCGTCTGGTTCTCCATGAGCCGCGACGGCCTGCTGCCCAAGTGGTTCTCCAAGGTGGACCACGGCGGCACCCCGCAGCGCGTCACCTGGATCGCCGGCATCGGCTCGGCCCTCCTGGCGGGCGTCCTCCCGATCCGGCAGGTCGCAGACCTCACCAACATCGGCATCCTGGCCGCGTTCGTGGTGGTGTGCATCTCGGTGATCTCGTTCCGCTACACCCGGCCCGACGCGCCCCGCGAGTTCCGCCTGCCGCTCATGCCCGTGGTGCCGTTGATCGGCGTCGCGGCCTCGCTGTTCCTGATCTCGCAGCTGCACTGGGAGACCTGGCTGCGCTTCGGGATCTGGCTCATCATCGGCCTGATCATCTACTTCGGCTACGGTCGCAAGAACTCGATCATGAACCCGAACAGCCCCCGGCACCAGCTGAGCTGACCGAGCGCTTCACCGGGCTTGTGTGCTCAGTTGTTGCGGGTGCTTCCGCGGAACACCCGCAACAACTGAGCACGCAACGGGTGAGGGGTGGTCAGCCCGCCAAGGCGGCCGCCACGAAGGCGCGGATCTTCTCCAGGTCTTTGACGCCACGGGAGCTCTCCACGCCGGACGAGACGTCGACGCCCCAGGCAGCGGCCGTCTCCGCAGCGGCGGCGACGTTGCCGGCGTCGAGCCCTCCGGCCAGCAGCCAGCGGCGGCTGTCCAGGCCGCGCTCGCGCACGGAGGCGTAGTCCCAGGACTCGCCGGAGCCGGGCACGGAGGCGTCCACCAGCAGCAGTTCCTCGCCCCAATCGGCGAAGACGCGGTCCGGGTCGTCCATGCGGACGGCGCGGATCACGGAGAAGCCGCGCTCCTGCAGAGCGTCGACCTCTTGCGGAGTCCGCTCACCGTGGAGCTGGATCCAGCTGAGCCCGGCCTCCTCGGCCAGCGTGGCGGCCTGGTCGACGTCCTCATGCCGGAAAACACCCACGGCGGCGACCTCGGCAGGGACCTCGGCCAGCAGCGCCCGCACCTGCTCCGGGCTGACTTCGCGGGGGCTCGGAGTGAGCACGAAACCGACGGCCTGCGCACCGGCCTCGACGGCGGCGCGCACCGATTCGGGCGTGCTCAAGCCGCACACTTTCACGAACATCTACTGGTCCTCCCCGTGGATTGTCACCTCCGACGGTACCAAGAGGACACCGTGCGGCCCTAAGATGCGCCCCTTCCCGAGGTCCCGATGACGCGGCCTCCCCGGGGTCCGGCCGGCGTATTAGGCTGGTCGGGACGAGAGGAACCCATGGAGATCATCCGCTTTTCCAGCATCCGGCCCGAGCCCTGGCGCAACGGCGGCGGTGTCACGCGGGAGATCGCCCGGCATCCCCGCGAGGCCTCGGACGGCTCCTGGGACTGGCGTGTCAGCATCGCCGAGGTGGGCAAGGCCGGCGACTTCTCCGCGTTCCCGGGCATGGAGCGGGTCATCTCGGTGATCGACGGCGAACTGCTCGTGCTGACGGTCGACGGCGAGGAGCACGCCATGGAGCGGTACCGTCCGTTCCGCTTCTCCGGCGACGCCGCAACCTCCTCCGCACTCCCGACCGGGGACATCCGGGACCTGAACGTGATCGCCCGCCGCGGCGCCTTCAAGGGGTACCTGTCCATCCTCGAGCTGTCCAAGAAGCACGCGCATCCGGTCTTCGAGGGCCAGCTCGCGATCCTGCTCGAAGGCAAGGCGTCGGTGGCCGAAGAGCGCGGCGAGGAGTCCGGCGGTGAGCAGGTGGAGCTGGCCCGGTACGACACCGTCGTCGGCTCCGATGAGGCGAGTCCCGAACTGCTCGGCCGGGGCTTCGTCGCGATCGTGTCGCTCGACCCCGCGGATCCCGCAGACTCCTGAGCAGTGCCTGACCCGGGCCTGACCCGCCGTCGTGCCCGTTCCGTAGAGTGGGCGCATGGACTCACTCATACATCCGCTCCAGGACGTCACCATCCGGCGCATCTCCGTCGGTGGGATGGACAACAACGTCTACCTGCTGACCTCGCGGTCCTCCGGTGACCAGGTGCTCATCGACGCGGCCGACGATCTGCCGGCGATTCAGTCACTCCTCGCCGACTCGGCCGCCGACACCGAGGCCACGCCCCAGTTGAAGCTGATCGCCACGACCCACCAGCACTGGGATCACGTGCGTGCGCTGCCCGGGCTCGTCGAGGCGACCGGCGCCCCCACGGCCGCAGGGGCGGACGACGCCGCGGCGCTGCCCGTCCCGGTGGACGTCGCCCTGGCGCACGGGGACGTGAGCGGCTTCGACGGTTTCGCCCTCACCGCGGTGCACCTGCGGGGCCACACGCCCGGCTCCATCGCCTATGTGTACCAGGACCCCGCCGGCCCGGCGCACATCTTCAGCGGGGATTCCCTCTTCCCCGGCGGCGTCGGGAACACGGACAAGGATCCGGCCCGTTTCACGTCACTCCTGGACGACGTGACCGAGCGCCTCTTCGACGTCTACCCGGACGACACCGTGGTGCACCCGGGCCACGGCGCCCCTACGACGCTCGGCGCCGAACGCCCGCACCTCGACGAGTGGCGCGCCCGGGGCTGGTGAAAGCCCCTTAAAAGCCCATCGACTGCTCCATACGATGTCGTTTTCCCCGGTTTTTCGAGGATTTCGACATCGTATGGAGCAGTCGATGATTAAGGCTGGAGGCCTCAGCGGCCGCGGCGATCGTTCGACGCCGGGGCGGACGCGCGACGCGGACCCTTGCGGGGCGGACGGCCGGCGCCGGACTTCTGCCCGCCGGAGCCGAAGGAACCGCCCGAGGTGCCCCCGGTGTTCGAGGACCACACGGTCGCGCTGCCGCCACGCGGGGCGGCGGAACGCTGGCCGGTGCGCGGAGCGGACGACCGCTCGCCACGTGCCGGACGCTCACCACGGGGAGCACGCTCAGCACGGGGAGCACGCTCAGCACGAGGAGCACGCTCGCCGCGAGGCGCTCCGTGTTCCGGACGGGCCTGGGCGGGACGCTCGTTGCGCGAACCGGTGGAGCCGGCAGCGGCGGAGCCGCCCTGGCCGCCACGACGGGCACGCTTGCGCTGCGCGTTCGCACCGGTGGACTTGCCGCCACCCTGCTGCGGGGCCTTGGCGGCCACCACGGCGGCGCGGGACGCGGGATCCACGGCCTCGGCCTGCTCACCCACGAAGTCGAGGATCTCGGCGGAGCCGGGAGCCACGGGCGTGAACGGGGCCTTGACGCCCGCGGCGCGGAGGAGCTTCTGCACCTCGGAGCGCTCCTCCGGCAGGACCAGGGTCACGACGGTGCCCTCGGCCCCGGCGCGGGCGGTGCGGCCGGAACGGTGCAGGTACGCCTTGTGCTCCGCGGGCGGATCGACGTGGATCACAAGTTCGACCTCGTCCACGTGCACACCGCGGGCGGCGACGTCGGTGGCCACGAGGACCCGGACCTCGCCGGAGGAGAACTCCGCCAGGTTGCGGTCACGGGCGTTCTGGGACAGATTGCCGTGCAGGTCGACGGCGGGGATGCCGTTGGCGGTCAGCACCTTGGCCAGCTTCTTGGCGGCGTGCTTGGTGCGCGTGAAGAGCACGCGCTTGCCGGCGCCGGACGCCAGGTCGTTGATGAGGAGCTTCTTGGCGTCCTTGTCCTTCGCCAGGAACACGTGGTGCTCCATGGTGGTGACGGCGGCCTGGGGAGCGTCCACGGAGTGTGTGACCGGCTTCTGCATGTAGCGGTTGACCAGCTTGTCCACGCCGTTGTCCAGCGTGGCGGAGAACAGCAGGCGCTGACCGCCTGCCGGCGTCGCGTCCAGGATGCGGCGCACAACAGGGAGGAAGCCGAGGTCGGCCATGTGGTCGGCCTCATCCAGGACGCTGATGCTCACCTGGTCCAGGGACACGATGCCCTGCTTCATGAGGTCCTCGAGACGGCCGGGGCAGGCGATGACGATGTCGACGCCGGCCGCCAGGGCCTTCTCCTGGCGCGTCTGGGACACGCCGCCGAAGATCACGGTGGTGCGCAGGCCCAGGGCCTCCGCGAGGGGTGCGACCGTGCGGTCGATCTGGGTGGCCAGCTCGCGCGTGGGGGCCAGCACCAGGCCGCGCGGCTTCCGGGAGCCGGACGCGCGACGGCGAGCGCCGTCGTCGTCCGCGTCACCGGCGAGGCGGGTCACCAGCGGGATGGCGAAAGCGAGCGTCTTGCCGGAGCCGGTCTGGCCACGGCCCAGGACGTCCCTGCCGGCCAGCGTGTCCGGCAGGGTCTTGACCTGGATGGGGAAGGGTTCGGTGATGTCCAGGGTGGCCAGCGCGGAAGTGATCCCGGCTGGCACGCCAAGGGAAGAAAAAGAAGTCATAGGGAAGAAAGTCCTCAGGCAGCGTGGCTCTCGCGCTGAATCGCACAGGCCAGACGTACTAGTCTACCAGTGCCCGTGTGCGGGGCGCGATCAGCAGCACCGCCACCCCGCAGGCCGCCGCCACCGCGAACACCCCCGCGTAGGCGTTCCCCGTACCGAGGAGGGCCGCGAAGACCAGTCCGGAGATCGCCACGCAGAGGGCGTTCCCCAGGGAGTCCGCCATGGCGAGGGCGGAGCTGTTGAAGCCCTGCTCCCCCGGCCGCGAGAGTGCCAGCACCATGACGCTCAGGCGCGGAAACATGAGTCCCATGCCCGCCCCGCCGAACAGCCACACCGCGATCAGCGCCCAGGCGGGCCCCTGGACCAGGATGACCAGGAAGATCCCTACGACGACGGCGGCGACCATCGCCGAACCGATCCGCACCGCGCGGTGATGCGGCAGCCGCGTGGCGCCGAGCCGGCCCTGGATCCCCGAGCTGATGCCCCAGGAGACCGCGCTGCACGTCAGGGCCAGGCCCGCGAAGGACGGTTCGAAATGGTAGATCTCGAACAGGACCTTCGGCAGGTACACCTCAGTGCCGAAGAAGGCCGCCGAGCCGATGGCGCGGGTCAGGACCACGCTCGGGAGCCCCCGCTGCGCCGTGAGCGTGCCCCGCGGGATGAGCGGGCGGATGGCCAGGATGCAGACCGCGGCCATGGCGAGGGCGAGCACCCAGCCGACCACCGGCACCTCGCTGCTGAGGTTCAGTCCCATGACACTCGCGGCGGCCAGCACGGCCCAGAGCAGACGGCCCCAGGGATACGGGCCGGCGCGGTTCGGCTCGGCGTGCTGCTGGTCCCGGCTGATCCTCCGGAGTGCCGGCACGAGCCCGAGCAGGGCCGGGACCACCAGGATCAGCACGCCCAGGAAGACCCAGTGCCAGCTCGCCACCTGGGCCACCAGGCCGCCGATGTACGGGCCGAGGATCGACGGCAGCACCCAGGCCGCGGCGAAGGCGGCGAACATGCGGGCGTGCAGATCGGCGGGATAGGCCTTGCCGACCAGAACCGTCAGGGCGACGCCGTTGGCCCCTCCCGCGAACCCCTGAACGATCCGGCCCAGCACCAGCAGTTCCATGGTCGGCGCCGTGCCCGCGATCACGAGGCCGACCGTGAAGAGCGCCACCGAGGCGTAGATGGCGCCGACAGGTCCTCGGCGGTCGGACCAGCTGCCGGCCAGGACCATGCCGATCACGCTGGCGGCCATCGGGCCGGCGAAGGCGAGGGCGTAGAGCTGCTGTCCGCCGAGTTCCTGGGCCGCCACGGGCATGACCGTGGTGACGGCCATCGACTCGAACGCGTTGAACACCACGAGGGCGAGCAGACCCAGGCTGGTCAGGGTGTACGGAGGGCTGAAAACACCGTGGTGGGAGGAGGGGGCGGCAGATGGCACAGCACCTATTTGAGCGCCTGCCCGAGCCCCGTGCCAATGTCCCGGGAACGCCCTCCAGTCAACCGAACACGAGTGCACAGCGGGGGTGGTTTTCTCCGCCGCCGGAGCGGCTTCCCAGGGGCCTGGCCCGCCATTCCCCCGCCCTTCCGGACCTTCCCCGGCGCTGTGGCGGCGGGGACCGTCACACGGGCGGGGAGACACACGGCGGCAGCGGATGAACGACGTCGGCGGCTCGGGTGGGCGCGAGGTGGGACCGTCGCGGGTTCCGCATCGCCGCGGTCGCGCCTAGGCTGAGAGCACATCACCGCATTTCAGACAGGAGAACTCCCCATGGCCTGCCGCATCAGTGAACTCGTCTTCGGCTGCCGCGAACCCGAGGTCCTCGCCGACTTCTGGTGCAAGGTCCTGGACTTCGTGGTCCTGGGCCGGGAAGACGACGGTTCGGTGGAGATCGGCGCACGGGACGGCTTCGGCGGCTCGCAGCCCACCCTGTTCTTCAGCTACCGGGAGCAGCCCGAACCGGGCAAGTCCCGCCTGCACATCGACCTCAACGCGACGGACCAGGAGCAGGAGGCCGAGCTCGAACGGCTCCTGGCCCTCGGCGCACGTCGCGCGGACATCGGACAGACGGGCGACGAGCCGTGGCACGTCCTCGCCGACCCGGAGGGCAACGAGTTCTGCCTGCTCAAGCCGCGGATCGCCCCGGTCCCGGTGCCGGCGGGCTGAGGGCCACCGAAGATCACGTGGCCGAGCCACTCACAGCACCCGACGGCGTCACCGCCGTGGACTAGAGTGGCGAGGAACAGCCGACACCCGTGAGCCTTCCCGGGCGGTTCGACTTCTGAGCCGTTCCGCCCCATGACCCACGGAGGATCGTGTCCGGCAGAAGGTCAGCACCGCAGAGGAGGACGAGCCGCCGTGGCATCAGGCAAGACCCCCTCGTCCCCCCGCAGGGTCACCCTCAACCACGTGGCCGAACGGGCCGGAGTCTCCCGTTCCGCGGCGTCGTTCGTCATGAGCGGACGAACCGATCAACGCCTGTCCGCCGAGGTGTTCGCCCGCGTCCGCGCGGCGGCGGAGGAACTGGGATACACACCGAACCTGACCGCCAAGACCCTCAGGACCGGGCGCTCGGGCACGGTGGCGCTCGTGTCGGACTTCGTCAGCACCACATCGTTCGCCAGCACGATGGTGCGTGGCGCGCTGGAAGAGCTCTGCCAGCGTGATTCGCTGCTCTTCACGGTGGACACCCATGGCCGCGAGGAACTCGAATCGCGGCTGCTGGACAGCCTTCTGGCCCGCAACATCGACGGCGTCCTGTATGCCTCGATGTTCACCCGGTCCGTCACGGTTCCGCCGGTCCTGAAAGACACCCCGGTCGTCCTGCTGAACTGCCTTTCCGACGACGGCGGCGGGATCTCCGTGATCCCTGACGAGATCTCGGCCGGCGAGGACGCGGCGCGTCTTCTCCTGGAGGCCGGCCACGTCCGGGACATCTGGTTCGTCGGCTCCATGCCCCCCGGCCAGGTGGGAGGCACGATCTGGCCCCCCTGGGCGCCACTCGCGCTGTCGGAACGGCGGGAGGGGATCGAACGCGCGCTGAGGAACGCGGGCACGTCCCTCGCGGGAAGCGTGGTCGTGGAGGAGGACTGGGACATCGCGAACGGCCGCGCCGCCGTCGCCGGGCTCCTGGCGAGCGGTGCGCGTCCCCGGGCCCTGATCTGCGTCAACGACGCGGTGGCCATCGGAGCAGGTCACGCTCTCCGGGCCGCAGGGCTCCGAGTTCCCGACGACGTGTCCCTGGTCAGTTTCGACGGCACCCCGCTGGCGCAGGCCGGCGAGCCCGCGCTCACCACCATCGCGCTCCCCCACCTGGAGATGGGCCGCCGCGCCGCATCCCTCCTCTCCGATCCGGACCGCACTCCCCGCCGTCTCCGGATCCCCATGCCGGTGATCCCCGGAGGGTCCATCGCCGGCCCGCGCACCGGCCCCTGACGCCTTCCAAGGCGAGAGGCGCCATGACCCGATGGCGCCCCAGCAACATCCACGTGCCCCCACCTCCACCGGCTCCCTCAGGCCTACCGCCTTTCGTATCTCATGACCTCTTTACAGCGGGTGCTAAATCGATCTAGCATTCAGATGTCCGACCGAACGGCATCTCATTCAGCCTTCGGGATGCTGGAGTACAAAGGAGTAATCACATGGATGGATCGCGCCGCTTCGGGGCGATGAGCCCCAATCCCTGGTGGGTCGGTTTCGTCTGTGGAATGGCGACTTTCGTCGACGCCGCCGCCACCACGGGCATCGGCATCGCGTTCGTCCTCTTCCAGGCGCCGACGCCGGGAGCACCGGGGCTCACGCCGGACCAGATCGGGATGCTCACCGGCGTTCTGACCGCCGGCGTCGCCATCGGTTCGCTTCTGGGAGGCCGACTGGGAGACCGGTTCGGGCGCCGGACCGTCTTCCTCACGACCATGGCCCTGATCGTGATCGGTGCGGCCACACCGTTCCTCGGCACCGGGTTCGGGACGCTCCTGCCGGGCGTGGCACTGATCGGCCTGGGCGTCGGCGCTGATCTGCCGGTCGCCCTGGCCACGATCTCGGAGGCCGCCACCGACCGGAACCGGGGAAAGATCATCGTGTTCTCCAATCTCCTGGGCGGATTCGGAATCCTCCTGGCGGTCATGCTCGGCATTCAGTTCGGCGCTCTGGGGGCCGATGGCGGACGGATCATCTTCGGCGCCTTCGGCGGCGCAGGCCTCCTGGTCCTCGCACTGCGGCTCACGATCCCCGAATCACGGACGTGGCTGCTCGCCCGGAGTTCGGAAGAGCCGGCGGCCCGCACCACACGCTTCACCACGGCGCGTCTCGCCGATCTGGGCCAGGCTCCGCTGCGGAAGCCGCTGCTCATCCTCCTGGCGTACTACACGCTCACGTCCCTGGCCATCAGCGTTGCAGGCAGCTTCGGAACGTTCGTGGCGGTGAACGTCGCCCACCTCCCGGTCAGCGAATACCAGACCTGGACCCTCCTGGCGATGCCCGCGGCCGTCATCGGGGCGCTGTGGTTCATGTCCGTCGCCGACACCCGGTTCAGAATGACCTATTTCGTCCTGGGAGCGGTCACCGTGGTCCTCTCCAATCTGGTGCCGGTCCTGTTCGGCTTCTCACTGCCCACCCTGGTCATCTCCGTGATCGGGTCGACTTTCGCCGGCGCGTTCTGCTTCGAAACGATCATGAAGGTGTGGACGCAGGAGTCCTTCCCCACGATGCTCCGGGCCACGGCCCAAGGGACGATCTACGCCGTGGCCCGGTTCGCCACCGCCGGCCTCAACGTCGTCACCCCTGCCCTGCTCGCACTGAATCCCTTCGGGGTCTACGCCGGAGTCGCCGCGGTCGCCGCACTCGGTTTCCTGATCGGCTGGCTCGGGTTCCGCCGCAACACCATCAACCACTTCACCCTGCCCACCGCCGGCCGGCCCTCCGCGTCGGCTCGCCCCGACGTCGTCGCCGCGCCCTAGTCCCCACGCCTCAGGAAAGCTCACCACGATGGATCTCAGGCCATTTCACACGACGGTCGACGGCCTCACGCTCCGGGGCTCCCACTATCTGCCGGCCGACCGTGCCCCCAGGGGAACCGCCGTGCTGTTTCACGGGTTCGGCGGCTCCCGGGTGGAAACCACGGGCGTGTTCGTCACGCTCGCCAGATCCCTGACCGAGGCCGGCGTCGCCGTCGTCGCCTATGACCGCGCCGGTCACGGGGAGAGCGACGGCGACTTCTTCAGCACCACCGCGTCGGGCGACATCCGCCAGGCACACCGGGTCCTGGAGGCGGTCACCCGCCTCGAAGGGACATCAGGCGATGAGGTGCATCTGGTCGGCATGAGCCTGGGGGCGGTGATCGCGTCGGTCGTGGCGGCGGAAAGCCCGCTGCCGATCCGTTCGCTGACCATGTGGTCCACCGCCGCGGTCTTCACCGACGACATCAGGTCAGGTCAGCTTCAGGGGAAGGCCCTGGAATCCCTCGACACCGACGGGTTCTTCGACTTCCTCGGCATGCGGCTCGGCCCCGACATGCGGGACGACGCCCTGACGTTCGACGTGTACGGGCGCGCGGCCCCGTACCGGAATCCTGCGCTGCTGCTCCATGGCGACGCCGACTTCGTCCCCGTCTCCTACGCCGCCCGCTATCTCGACGACGATGTCTTCGGCGCCGGGGCCGAATTGCAGGTCGTCGCCGGCGCGGACCACGGATGGGCGCAGGTGCCGCAACGGGACCGGCTCATCGATCGCACCACTGAGTTCATCCTCAGCAACACCCACGGAAAGAAGTCATGAACACCACCTCCCTTCGCGCCGGACTCGGCGAAGTCGTCGACCTCGACGGCGGCAGCGTCCTCCTGAGTGGACATCTGGACACGATCCGCTCCTCGGGCGTCCGCCCCGTGCGGATCCCGACCGCGGCCTGGCAGAAGTTCCCGCCTCACGGCGAGAACCTGCGAGCGGTCACCATGCAGGCGAGCGGGGTGCGCATCGCCTTCGAAACGACGTCCACCCGGGTCACCCTCCGCGTCCGGTGCACGCGCTTCCAGGTCGAAGACTTCCTGGGCGCCCGGAATCAGTTCGTGGCCGAGGTCGGGGAACGCGAAGTGGGCCGGGTCGAGTCTCCGGTCGACGCGATCCTGAAGGTCAGTCTGGCAGGAGACCGGGCCCAGCTCCTTGGAGCCGGCGAACCGTCGGAGATCCTTTTCGATGCGCTCCCGGCCGGGCCGAAGCGGGTCGTCATCTGGCTGCCGCAGGGGATGATCATCGACCTGATCGGCATTCGCGGCGACGCCACCATCAGCGCCGCCGAACCTCTCCGCCGACCCGTGTGGATTCACCACGGAAGCTCGATCAGCCACTGCGTGGAGACCCCCTCACCGACGGGCGTCTGGCCGGTCATCGCGGCCAAGGAGGCCGGGCTGGACGTCGTCAACCTCGGTTTCGGCGGGCAGTGCATGCTGGACCCGTTCGTCGCGGATGCCATCGCCTCGACACCGGCCGACGTGATCTCCCTGAAGGTCGGGGTCAACATGGTGGGCGCTCGCTCCTTCGACCAGCGCACGTTCGCCCCAGCCCTGCACGGGTTCATCGACCGGGTACGCGTCGGCCACCCGGACACAGCCATCGTGCTGGCGTCGTCGATCCTGTGGCCCGGCAGCGAAGACACTCCCGGCCCGTCGGACGTCGAGTTCCTCCGGGACGGCTCACTACGGTGCTTCACCGCCGGCGCCAAGGAGGACGTCCTCAAGGGAGCGCTGACCCTGCAGGAGTCCCGGCATCACGTGGCTCACGTGGCGGGCGTGAGGGCAGCCGCAGGGGAGAAGATCCACTACCTCGAAGGCTTGTCGCTTTACGGTCCGCAGGACACGAAGCGCTTCACGCTGCCGGATTCTCTGCATCCCGACGCCGAGCTCTACGCCGAGATCGGTCAGAGGTTCGCACACGCCGTCTTCGGGGAGGGCGGACTCGTTCCCAGGCACACCTTGGGCTGACACCACGGGCACCGCACACCGGCTCCGGCAGTCCGCACAGCACGGCTGCCGGGCTGGGCCGCTCAGCTCGCGACATCACGTTTCCACGCCGCAGTGTTACGGTCGCGCCAGGCGAAGCGGGCCGCACCTTCCGCTGCACACCTCGCACACCAGGCACACCAGAGAGCGTTCCATGACCATCATCCAGTCGATCCTGCCCATCATCGTGTCGCTCATCGCGGGTTACGGCCTCGGCAGACTGCTGCCCCAACGGGCCAACACGCTCCTGATCAGGCTGATCGGCCCTCTCGTCTGGCTCCTGCTGTTCCTCATCGGATCGGAATTCGGCGAGGTCATCTCGACGGCGGAATCGGCGGGCAAGGTTCTGGGAACCGCCATGTCGTTCGCTGTTCTGGCCACTTTGATCCCGGGCGCCCTGATTTTCGCCACGCGCCCCCGCTCCTTGAGGAAAGCCGCGGGCCGTCGGGGCTTCCGATGGGCTCACCTGTGGCACCCCCTCAGGGAGTGCGTGGTGGCGGTGGCCATGGTGGCACTGGGCTGCGGGTTCCATCTGGCGAACAAAGCGCTGTTCGACGGCGGTGTGAGCCTCCCCACGAGCTCCGCCTTCCTCCTCGTCCTCATCGTCCTGGTCGGCGTCGATCTGGCGGAGACGAAGCTGGGATCGCAGTGGTTCACGTGGCGCAATCTCTCGATTCCGGTCCTCGTCGTCGCAGGCTCGATCCTGGCCGGGCTGCTCGCCTCCCTGATGACCGGCGAAACACTGCGCACGTCCCTGGCCCTCACCAGCGGCTACGGATGGTTCTCGCTGTCCAGCGTCCTGGTGGGGGACGAACTGGGTCAGACGTACGGCACCATGGCCCTGATGATCGACCTCGCCCGCGAGCTGCTGGCCATCGTCATCCTCTATGCGCTGGGGAGCAGTCACCCCCATGCGGGTATCGGCAGTGCCGGAGCCACGGCTCTCGACTCCACCCTGCCCATCATCAAGCAGGCGTGCTCCCCGGAGGCCGTTCCCACCGCCATGGTCAGCGGGTTGATCCTGACGGTGCTGGCGCCGATCGCGATCACCACGGCACTGGCCTGAAGACGGGCCCGGCTTTCAGGGCGTCCGGACGCGCCCCGCGCACGCCACGGAAAGCAGCGCCACGCACGCCGTCAGCGCGAAGACCCCCAGGAACGCCCCACCCGCTCCGAGCAGGTGGAACACCAGACCTGTCGCGGCCAGGGAGAGCGCGGCGCCCACGGAGTCCGCCACATTCGCCGCAGACCCGTTGAACCCCTGGTTGCCCGGCGTCGAATAGGACAGCACCATCACGCTCAGGCGCGGACTCATCAGCCCCATGCCGCCGCCCGCCAGGATCCAGCCCCCGATGATGACCGCCGGCGGCAGGCCGCCGAACGTGGCCGTGAGCACGATCAGGATCGACAACGCCAGCGACGCCGCACCCAGCCGCACCGCGCCCACATTCGAGAGCCCGGTGGACAGCCGTCCCTGGATCGCCGAGCCGACGGACCACGCCACCGCGGAGAGCGTCAGGGCCAGGCCGGCGGTGGCGGGGGCGAAGTGATGATGGTCCATCAGAAGGTACGGGACGTAGACCTCGGCCCCGAAGAACGCCGCCGCGATCAGGAACTTCACCAGGATCACCGACGGCAGGCCGCGCCGTCCGAGCAGCACACCGGCCGGCAGAAGCCTCCGCACCGCGAGCAGCGCGACGGCCGCCGCGAGCACCGCCACCGGCACCGCCCACGGGCCGGTCTCCACCGACAGGTTCAGCCCCAGCACCGCCACGCCCACCACGGCGGCCACCGCGAGGCGCCGGCCGGTGGACGGGCGGGAGCCTGGCTCGGCGCCGCCCGCCGAGGTTCCGTCCGGCAGCTCCCCGCCGACGACGCCGTCCCCCGCCCCCTCCGGCGACGCGTCCGAAGGCGCCGGGCCGGCGTCGTCGTGCGCGGGCTGGGCGGCCAGTCGCCGCAGCGCGGGCAGCAGCAGAAGCAACGCCGGCACCACGAGGACCACCACGCCGAGGAAGACCCAGTGCCAGCTGATGTACTGCGCCACGAGTCCCGCGCCGAACGGCCCCACCATGGACGGCACCACCCATGCGGCCGAGAACGCGGCGAAGATCTTGGGGTGCAGCGCGGCGGGGTAGGCGCGGGCGACGAGCACGTAGAGCACGACGTTGATCGCGCCCCCGCCGAGGCCCTGGATGAGCCGGCCCACAAGGAAGACCGGCATGGACCCCGCCAGGCCCGCGACCAGGAGTCCCAGCGCGAAGACCGCCGTCGACGCGAAGAGCGGGAGGGCCGGGCCTCGGCGGTCGGTCCAGGCGCCGGCCAGGACCATGCCGATCACGCCGCTGGCGAGCGGTCCCGCGAAGGCGAGGGCGTAGAGGGCGCTGCCGTCGAGATCGCGGGCGACGAGCGGCATGACGGTGGTGACGGCCATGGCTTCGAACGCCGCGAGGAACACGAGGGCGCAGGTTCCCAGGGTCGTGAGGAGGTGGGCGGGAGATAGCACGCCCGGGGTCCGGGTCGGAGCCGTCTCCGGTCGCGCGCCGGGCGGCGGCTGGTCCTCCCGGGTGGCGGAGGAGGTGCGAGGGGATTCCATGGTCCCGACGCTACGACCTCAACTATGGTTGAGGTCAAAGCCCCGAGCGAGGAGGATCCGCGTGCCCCAGATCCACGGCGGAAAACAGCACGAACTGAGCATCGGGGAGCTGTCCGCCCGCAGCGGCGTCCCGGTCTCCGCGCTGCACTTCTACGAGCGGCAAGGCCTGCTGCGCGCCGAGCGGAACAGCCTCAACCAGCGCCGGTACGCCCGGGACGCGCTCCGGCGGGTGGCGTTCATCCGGACGGCGCAGCGAGTGGGGATGGCTCTCAAGGACATCGGCGCGGCACTGGATTCGCTCCCGGAGCAGCGCACGCCCACCAAGCGCGACTGGACCCGCCTCTCGCGGCTGTGGCGCGAAGAGCTCGACGCCCGGATCGCCGCCCTCACGCATCTCCGGGACGACCTGGACTCGTGCATCGGCTGCGGCTGTCTCAGCCTGAAACGCTGCACCCTCCAGAACCCCGACGACGAACTGGGCCGCACCGGCAGCGGCCCGGTCCTCTGGAAGTAACCCCGTCTCCCGCCTTCCATCGACTGCTCCATACGATGCTCCCAACCCGGCGTGTCGCGGAGAGAACGACATCCTGTGGAGCAGTCGATCAGAGGGCAGCCCGCAGTCACTAGGATCGGAGCCATGATCCCCGCGTCTCCCGCCCCGTCGGCGTCCGCCACCGGCGCCTCCCCGGTCCGGCAGATCCTATGGGTGATGCTGACGGTGGTCGTCGGGGTGCCGGCGTTCATCGGGTCGTGGATCGGGCTCCTGTTCCTCGGCGAGCACCTCGACTGGGGCCTGAGCGCCGACCAGGTGTTCGCGTGGGAGCTCGCCGCCGTCGTCGCGGTCGTGCTGTGGCCGCTGGCGATCCGCGGCTCCCTGCGCCAGTTCTGGCACCAGCGCGGCCGGCGCCCCGATCAGGTGACCGCCTGGGGATCCGAACCCACGACGCCGGCGCCGAAGGTTCCGCTCAGCGTCGCGAAGCGCTTCGCCCGGGTGGCGGTGGTGCTGCTCGGAGGGACGGGAATCCTCGCGATCTGCGGGCCGCAGGAGGTCTCGTTGCTGGTGCTACGGGCGCTGGGCGTCGTGAGCATCGGGCCGGCGTCGCTGTGGGGCGCGCTTCAGCTCGTCACGTTCCTGCTGCTGATGGCGCTGTTCCTCCCCGTCCTCGCGCTCACGGAACGTTCACTGCGGAAGTACCCGCACGGCAGCGAGGAGCGCTTCCGCCTGGAGGTTCAGCAGCTCTGGTACCTGGCGGCCGTCACGGCGTGGGTCATCTGCGTGGCGATGGGCCTGATGTTCGCCTGGCTCGTGGTCGCCTACCTCTGACCCGGCGCTACTCCACCAGCCGCCGTCGCCCGGCCAGGTAGCCGAAGACCGCGCCCAGCACCGAGATGCCCAGGAACACCCAGCCGGCCAGGGTGAACGCGCCCGTCGCCTGGTGCACCTGCGCCACCATGAGCGTCCCGACGGAACCCACGCCGTAGCCGACGCCCTGCATCATGCCCGACAGCCGGGCCGCCGTGTGCTGGTCCTCGGTGCGCAGCATGATCAGGGTGAGCGCCACGGCCGTGAGGGCTCCCTGGCCCAGGCCGAGCAGGGAGATCCACGCCCAGATGCCCTCGATCGGACCGAGGATGCTGAGGGCGAACCCCGCCCCGGTCATGAGCGCCAGCACCACGTTGATCCCGCGCTGATCCCAGAAGCGGGCCGCGAGCGCAGGCGCCACCAGGGAGCCGAGCATCTGCAACAGGATCGACACGGACACCATGATCCCGGCGGTGCTCCCGTCGATCCCGCGGTCGCGCAGCACCGGCGCCAGCCACGCGAACACGCTGAAAGAGCTCATCGCCTGGAGCGCCATGAACGCCGTGACCTGCCACGCGACCGGCGAGCGCCACACATTCGCGCCGTCGTGGTCGACGGCCTCGCGGTAGTGCGGCGCCTTGAGCGCGAGCGGGGCGAACAGGAGCGCGACGACGGCGGCCGGCACCGCCCAGGCGAGCAGCGCCGTCGTCCACTGGCCGGTGAGTTCGAAGAGCGGGTACGTGAATCCCGCGCCGAGGGCCGCCGACGCGCAGATGGCGGTGGTGTAGAGGCCGCCCATGAGGCCGAGCCGGTGCTGGAAGTCGCGCTTGACGACGGTCGGCAGGATGACGTTGCACAGGGAGATGGCCGCGCCGCACAGGGCCGTTCCGAGCAGGAGCATCGGCAGGTGACCGAGGGTCCCGAGGTCGGCGGGACGGACCAGGAGACCCCCGGTGAGGACCACCATCGCCCCGAGCAGCACGCGTTCGGCCCCGAATCGCCGCGCCAGGACCGGGGCCAGCGGGGCGAAGACCCCGAGCAGCGTGGCGGGAACCGTGGTGAGGGCTGTGACGGCCCATTCCGGGATGGCTCCGGCGGCGCGGATCTCGACGAGGACCGCCGCGAAACTCGAGAACACGGTGCGCAGATTCAGGCCGATCAGCACCAGACAGACCCCCAGGAATGCGAGACGGGTGCGGCTGGGGGCTGGGGACATGGTCTGCGTGTGCACGGTATCCATTGTGGTCCTCCCTGCCGAAACAGTGAGTTTCCGCCGAAACAGTGTGTTTACTACACGGTTTCGGCGGAAACTCACTGTTTCGCGGACCCAGCGAACAGACCCGGCGAGCGCGAGCTGGAATCACCTCCTCCAAAAAACCTACTGTGCACATCTTGCACATGTAGTGCAGATATCGCTACTGTGATGTAGGCCTCATCAGAGACCGCGCAATGAAGCGAGGAGTCATCATGAACATCCCAGTGCCGGAGAACGCTTCCGCCACCCGTCGGCCGGATCCTGGATCCCTGCCGGAAAGGACCCTGAGGAAGGTCCGGTGGCGCATCGTCCCGCTGATCGTCCTCCTGTATCTGATCGCCTTCCTGGACCGGAACAACGTCGGATTCGCCAAAGGACCACTCACCCACGACCTCGGCATCAACGACGCCGCCTACGGCCTGGGAGCAGGAATCTTCTTCATCGGCTACGTCCTGATGGAGATCCCCAGCAACGCGGGCATGTACCGCTTCGGGGCCCGGCGCTGGATCGCCAGGATCCTGATCAGCTGGGGCATCCTGGCGACCGCCATGGCCTTCGTCTGGAACGAACCGTCCTTCTACACGGCACGGTTCCTGCTCGGCGCCGCGGAGGCCGGGTTCTTCCCGGCGGTGCTGTTCTACTTCACCCTCTGGTTCCCCACGGCTCAGCGCGCGGCCGTCCTGGGCCTGTTCATCATGGCTCAGCCGGTGGCCAACGCGCTCGGCGCCCCGCTGTCCGCCTCGCTCCTGAACCTGGACGGTTTCCTCGGGCTCACCGGCTGGCAGTGGATGTTCATCATCGAAGGCGTCCCGGCCGTGGTGCTGGGCGTCTTCGTGCCGCGGCTCCTGACCGACCGCCCCTCCGAGGCCCGCTGGCTCGCCCCGGACGAGAAGGCCTGGCTCACCTCCACCATGGACGCCGAGTACGCGGCCAAGACCCTACCGGGCCAGCACTCGTTCCTTCAGGGACTCCGCGAACCGCGGGCCTGGGCTTACGGCCTGCTCAACTTCGGCATGGTCTGCGGCATCTACGGTCTCGGCCTGTGGCTGCCGACCATCGTCAAGGGCCTGGGCGTCAAGGACAACACCACGCTCGGCCTCCTGGTCATGATCCCGTACGCCGTCGCCATCCCCTTCGTGTACTGGTGGGCGAAGCGCGCGGACCGCACCGGACGGCGGGCCCTGCACGCGTCGCTCAGCATGGTGCTCGCAGCCGTCGGCCTGCTCGGCGCGGCGTATCTCCTGCCCGTGAACGCGGCCTGGGCCATGGCCGCGCTGTCCGTGGCCGCCGTCGGGATCTTCTCGGCCGGCGCGCCCTTCCTGTCCATCCCGTCCGCGGCGTTCGCCGGCGCGACGGCGGCCGCGGCCCTGGGCCTCATGAACTCCCTGGGCAACGTCGGCGGCTTCGTCGCCCCGTACCTGGTGGGCCTCATCAAGCAGGCCACCGGGAGCGACCAGCTCGCCCTCACCTTCCTGGCCGGTTGCCTCACCCTGACCGCGGTGCTCGTGTACGCCTACGCGAACCGGCGGCCGGAGGGCAACTCCCGCATCCCGCAGACCACCCCGTGAAACACCATCTGGAGGAAACCATGACCACGCAGCACCTCGCCGGCGCCACCGCCCTCGTCACCGGAGGAAGCATCGGGATCGGACGCGGGATCGCCCTGTCCCTGGCCCGCGCCGGAGCCCGGGTGGCCCTCACCTATCGCAGCCACGCGCCGGAGGACTCGCTCCTGGACGAACTCCGGGCGCTGTCCGGAGCGGAACCCCTGGCTCTCCAGGTCGACGCCACGGATGAAGCCCAGGTGAAGAACCTGGCGGACGCCGTCGGCCGGGAGTTCGGCCGGCTGGACGTCCTGGTCAACAACGCCGGCGGCCTGGTGCAGCGCGCCACGCTCCGCGAACTGGATCTGGACCTGTGGCACCGCATCCTCAGCGTCAACCTGGACACGACGTTCCTGATTACCCACCACCTGAAGCCCCTGCTGCCCCAGGGCCGCGGCCGCATCATCAACATCGCCTCCCTGGCCGGGCACAACGGCGGGCATCCCGGCGCCCTCGCCTACGCGACCTCCAAGGCCGCGATCTTCGGATTCACCCGTTCGCTCGCCCGGGAGGTCGCGCCCGAAGGCATCACGGTGAACGCCCTGGCGCCCGGCTTCATCGAGGCCACACCGTTCCATGACACCTTCACGACGGCGGACTCGAAGAACGCGACCATCGCCACCATCCCCGCGGGCCGGGCCGGCGTCCCCGACGACGTGGCGGACGCCGTGCTCTGGCTCGCCGGGGAGGGATCCGCTTTCGTCACGGGAACGGTGATCGACATCAACGGGGGTCAGTACGTCCGATGATCCGCGGACCTCTCAAACACCCCGTCGTCCTGGCGGCCCTGGCGGCTGCGGGCCACAAGTCGACCGTGCTGATCGCGGACCTCAACTACGCGGCCTCCACCGCGGTGGCCGCCGGAACCCCGACGGTCCACCTGGCCCTGACCGCGGGGACCCCCACGGTGCCGGAGGTGCTGGACGTGGTCCGGGGCGTGATCCCGGTCGAGCACGCCACGCAGATCCGCCCTTCAGAGGACGCTCTGCCCAGCCCCGTGCAGGACGAGGTGCGGACCCTGCTCGGCGTCGCCCCGGAGCTCGTGAGCCGCGAGGACTTCTACCGGCTCGCCCGCTCCGAGGATCTGGCCCTGGCGATCATCACGGGTGACACCCGCCGCTTCGGCAACGTCCTGCTCCGGATCGGCGCGCTCACCGAGCCACCCTACTGACCGGGCCGTGCGAACACGCTGAGTGACGACGACGGCGGCGCTCCGCACGGCGGCGCCCCCACCACCGTGCGGGGCGTCGCCGTCGTCGTCACCCGGCCACCTCATCGCTCAGTCACCCTGTCGCAGGGGCGTTGAGCACCCCCGCTCAGGACGCCGCCGGGCTCCAGCCGAGCGACTCGGACACGGCGCGGGCGGTCTCCAGCAGATCCGGGAGCAGTTCCCGCAGCCGGGTCAGGTCCATCTGGGACTTGATGGCGGTGATCGAGATGGCGCCGGCCGCGGTCCCCGCGTGGTTCCAGACCGGAGCGGCGATGCAGTTGGAGATCTCCTCGTACTCGCCGTCGTCGTAGGCCCAGCCGGTGTCCCGCACCTCGTCCAGGCGGCGCAGGAATTCTTCGCGGGAGGTGATCGAGGAGGAGGTGAAGGGCCGGAAGGTGATCCCGTCGACGATCCGGTCCCGCTGTTCCGGGTCCATGAAGGCCAGCAGGGCCTTGCTCACCCCGGCGGTCTGCACCACCACCTGCCCGCCGATGCGGGTGTCGAGGTGGATCGAGTCGGCCGGTTCGATCTTGTCGACGTAGACCACCGCGTCGCCGTCGGGGACGGCGAACTGCACGGTCTGCCCGACGCGTTCGCTCAGGTCCACGATGAACGGGTGCACCATGGTGCGCAGATCGAACTGGCGGAGCGCCGAGTCGGCCAGCGCGGCCAGCCGGAAACCCACCCCGTAGAGGCCACGCTCGTCGCGGCGGATCAGCCCGCCACCCGCGAGGGTCTGGACGAGGCGCAGCGCCGTGGTGCGGTGCACGCCGATCATGTCCGCGATCTCCAGCAGGGTCCGGGGCCGGACGCTGCAGAACTCCAGGATGTCGATGGCTCGCTGAACCGTCTGACTCATGGGGGCCTCCCTTCAACTGTGCAATAGTTGCACATGCTGGCCCCTCGCCCAAGGCGCGTCCACACCGGATGAATCCCTGTCACCCCTCCCCGGTACTCTGGAAGACGATGAACGGCATGGAATCCCCAGACCCCGAGAACGCCTCCGAGAGCGCCCCCGCCTCCGAGCCGCGCGCCCCGCACCGCCCCGTCACCGAAGGCAGCCAGGCCTCCTTCGGGACCTACCGGCGCAACCCCGTGAGCTTCGTGCGGCGCGGCACCCGGCTCCAGGGCCGCCGCCAGGAAGCCTGGGACGAGTATGCGGACCGCTTCGTGGTGGACGTGCCGCGCCATGTCGCCGACACCTCGGTGCACCCCGACTACCGCTTCGACGCCGAGGCCGCCTTCGGCCGCAAGGCCCCGCTCGTGGTGGAGATCGGCTCCGGCCTGGGCGAGGCCGTCACCCACGCCGCGGCGGAGCACCCCGAATGGGACTTCCTGGCCGTCGAGGTCTACACGCCGGGCCTCGCCAACACCCTCGTGAAGATCGCGCAGGCCGGCCTGACGAACGTCCGCGTCGTGCAGGCGAACGCCCCCGAGGTCCTGACCACCATGCTGCCGGCCGGCTCGGCGCATCAGGTGTGGGTGTTCTTCCCGGACCCCTGGCACAAGGCGAAGCACCACAAGCGGCGCCTCATCCAGCCGGCGTTCGCCGAACAGGTCGCCCAGGCGCTCGAGCCGGGCGGACTGTGGCGGATCGCCACCGACTGGTCCAACTACGCCGTGCACGCACGCGACGTCGTGAACGCGTCGCCCGACTTCGAGAATCTGCACGACGGCGAGCGCGCCGGTGCGGACAGCCCCCTCACGCAGGTGTGGGCGAGCGGCGTGGAGACCGTGGTGGGCGGCGCACCCGTGCGGGAGGGCCGCGCGCCCGTGAGCACCGGCCACACCGGCCCGAACGAAGGCGTCGACGAGCTGGGCGGCTGGGCCCCGCGCTTCGAAGGACGGACCCTGACGAGTTTCGAGCGCAAGGCCCTGGAGGCCGGGCGCATGGTGTTCGATCTGACGTACCGGAGGAAGCCATGACCGAGACGCTCGATCCCGCCGCGGCCCGCGAGGCGACCGCCCAGGGCGCCCCGGCGAGCGACGCCGTGCTGTGCGAGGACGGTCTGCGCCGCCCGGCGTGGGCCGCCGTCGACGGCATGATGCGCGAGTACTACGACACCGAGTGGGGCATGCCCGTCCGTGACGAGCAGGGCCTGTTCGAGCGGATCTCGCTGGAGGGATTCCAGGCGGGCCTGTCGTGGGCGACCATTCTGCGCAAGCGGCCGGCGTTCCGGGCCGCGTTCGCGGACTTCGCCCCGGACGCGGTCGCGGCCTTCACGGACGACGACGTCGAGCGGCTCATGGCGGACGCCGGCATCGTGCGGAACCGGGCGAAGATCCTGGCCACCATCGCCAACGCGCGCGCCACCGTGGCCCTCCGCGAGGAAGGCGGACTCGTGGATTTCGTGTGGTCCTTCAAGCCTGCCGAGACGCCGGCGCCACGCACGTTCGCGGAGGTCCCGACCGTCTCGGACGAGTCCAGGGCCCTGTCCAAGGCCCTGAAGAAGAAGGGCTTCAACTTCGTGGGGCCCACCACCATGTACGCGCTCATGGAAGCCATCGGCATCGTGGACACGCACCTGGTGGACAGCCACCGCCGCGGGACGTCCGGGGTGTGGCCGAGCGTTTAGCGACAACACAAGGAGCACAGCATGTCCGCAGCACTGACCCGCGTGGTGATCTCCGTCCGCGCCCTGGAACCGGCCCTGGCCTTCTACCGCGACCTTCTCGGCCTTCCGGCGCGGCTCACCCCGGGCTTCGCCATGCTGACCGCGGGCAACGGCGTCGAAGTGTTCCTCCACGAACGGGAAAGCCAGGCGAGCGACCTCTCCGTCGCCGCCACGTTCACCGTTCCGGGGCTGGACGCGCTGTGTGAGGCGTGGGCCGCGCAGGGCGGCGAGGTCATCGACGCTCCGGAGACCCGCCCGTGGGGCGACCGGATGGCCGTGGTCCGCGACGCCGACGGCCACTTGGTCTGCCTCGTCGAGGAGCGCTGAGGTCCTGAGCCCTTCTCCCGCGGGGCGGCCAGCAGGCGAGATCAGATGGGTCGCATGCGAGTGTCCAGCTCGCCGTCGACTGCGGTGAAGGCAAGATGGGCCGCGCCCCGGACGGTGGCCTCTGCCCCGAGCGGTGATGTTTCAATCCGTGGGGCGATGATGTGAGCCCGGGCGTGCAGCCGGTCCTGCAGCGCAGGACCGATCTGCGCACCGACACGCGAGATGCCTCCACCCAGCACCACGAGTTCCGGGTCGATGGCCAGCGCCACGGCGGCCAGGCCGACCGAGAGCCGATCCAGATACGAGTCAACCGCGGCCGAGGCTACTGCATCTCCGTCCTGCGCCCTGGCGAAGACGGAGAGCAGATCGTCTCCCTGCGCCCCGCCGTCGTTCAGGAGCTGCCGGGCCGATCCTTCCCATTGGAGTTCCGGCAACTCCCCCACCATGCCCGCGGCACCGTTCGTTCCGCGGAGGAGTCGACCGTTGATGACGATGGCCGAGGAGGTCCGGTGGCCTCCGAGCAGGTAGACGAAGCTGTCTGCCCCACGGCCGGCTCCCCATTGGTGTTCTGCGCTGGCCGCGGCCATCGCGTCGTTTTCGATCAGGATGGGGCAGTCGAAGACGGCAGCCAATCGGCCTTTCAAAGGGAGACCACCCCAGCCTGCATGGGACGGGCCGATCACGATGCGCCCACTGCGGTCCACCACGCCGGGAAGTCCGACGCCGATGGCCAGCAACGGGGGGCTTCCCGCCCGGGCGGCAGCCTCACTGATTACGCTGACCAGAAGGTCCAGCTGTTCGGCGGCCCCGATGCCCTCGTGGTTAGCCACCCGGTGGTCAGCCAGCAGTCCCTCGTTGAGGTCATGAAGCACCACCCGGATGGAGTGAAGCCCCAGGTCAACGCCCACGACCGCTGCCGCGGGGGCGTTTAACGCATGCCGTCGGGCCGGCCGCCCCATCCCCTGCGAAGCCCGGTCACTGAGCACCCACCCGATCTCCTCGAGCTCTCCCACACCTACCCCCGCGGTGGGGCGAGAGACGTCGATGCGTTCGGCCAGCTCCCCGAGCGTCAACGGTCCGGATCCTCGAAGGGCACGAAGGACGGCCAGACCATTACGTGTCAGCGCCGGAATCGGTGCCGTAGCAGGGATGTTCATGAAATGCCTTTCGTTACTTTGCACCATACCTCTTGACGTGCCGAGATTGCAGGCCATAAGGTTCACGAGACTTATGGATTTCATTTTCATAAGTGTTTGCGAGTCGCCAAGGAGCCGACCATGAAGTCCCGATCCACCACCCCTCTTGTGATGAGTGCCCTGCTGGCCATCAGCCTCTCCGCCTGCGCGCCAGGTGGAAGTGCTCCGGCCGCAGGAGACACCGAGAAGCCCTCGACCTCGCTCGGTGCAGAGCAGGTCACCCTGACGGTCACGTCGACCCCTGAGTCGGGAGCGCCGCTGGCGAAGATCATCCCCGACTTTGAGAAGAAGTACCCGAACGTGAAAGTCGAAGTCACGAAGACGACCTTCGACGACTACAACAAGGGGCTGGCACTGAGCCTGGCCTCGAACAGCTCGCCCGACGTCGCACTGCTAAACATGATGGGCAACAGCGCCAAGAACAGCCTGGTGCGCAATCTCGACGAATACGCCAAGCTCTACCACTGGGACACCGAGGTCGCCTCGACCCTTCTGGGACAGTGGAAGGTCGGCTCCGACAAGGTCAGCCTCGGCGGTGATCAGCTCTACGCCCTGCCCACGTCCGGCAGTGTGGTCGGGCTGTTCTACAACAAGGATCTGCTGGCCAAGGCCGGAATCACGAATCCCCCCAAGACGCTGGATGAGTTCACTGCGGATCTGAAGAAGGCCAAGGACGCCGGCCTGGCGCCGTTGCAGCTGGGTAATGCTCAGGGACATGCCTCCTTCCTGGTCCAGGCTGTCGGGCAGAGCATCGACGGTGCGGAGCCGGCGAACGCGTGGGCCTTGGGGAAGTCCGGGTCCACCTTCGACACCAAGGGCAACCGTGAGGGGGCCCAGAAGCTGCAGGATTTCGCCGCGCAGGGCCTGATCCCCGCAGATGCCAACGCTACGGACCTGCAGGGCGCGGTCACCAAGTTCGGTCAGGGCAAGGGTGCCTTCCTCATCGACGGGAACTGGGACGCGGCCACCATCGAGAAGGCACTGGGCGCCAAGGCAGGGTTCACGGTGTTCCCGGGCGCCACTCCCACCGCCATCGGTGGCTCGACCGCCTACGCGATCTCCGCCAAGAGCAAGCACCCGAACGCCGCCGCGGCGTTCCTCGACTTCCTCCGTTCGGATGCCGCCGCGCAGGCCTCTTTCGATGCCGGTTTCCTGCCGTTCAACACCAAGGCCATCACGGCCAAGCCGGGCCTGCAGAAGGACCTGGTCCAGGCCTACGGAACTGTCACCGAGGCCAACGGTGTGGTCAGCTTCAACAACAACGCCACCGCCTCGATGAACGACACCTTGACTCAGCAGACCCAGGAACTCGTGTCGAACAAGACCACGGTCGATAAGGTTCTCGCCGCGATCCAGACCGACTGGGCGGGCAGCCACAAGTGAGCCGATCCGTCCACCGTCGTCGAGGAACACCCTTCTGGAGAGGGAACGTCGCCTGGCTGTACCTGGCCCCGGCGCTCCTGTTCTACCTCGTCTTCGTCATCATCCCGTGGCTGAACTCGGTGTGGTACTCCCTGTACGACTGGGACGGCATCGGCGCCGCGACGTGGGTGGGGCTGCAGAACTACGTGACGGTCTTCACGGACCCGGAGCAAGCAGCCAGCCTCGCCCACGCCTTCGGGCTCATCGTCTTCTTCTCCGTTCTGCCGATCTGCTGCGGCCTGGTCATCGCCGCTCTGGTCGCCGGCGACGCCAAGGGCCGCTGGGGCTGGGCACGTGCCCTGATCTTCCTGCCGCAGGTCCTGCCGCTCGTCGCCGTCGGCGTCGCCTGGAAGTCCATCTACAGCGACGCCGGACTGGTCAACTCCCTGCTGCGCGCCGTCGGTCTGGACTCGGCCGCCCGGCCGTGGCTCGGTGACTTCGACTGGGCCTTTCCGGCCGTCGGATTCGTCGGGGCGTGGGTCGGCACCGGCTTGTGCGTGGTGCTGTTCTCCTCGGCGATCCAGCGCATCGATCAGAGCCTGTACGAGGCGGCACGCCTCGACGGCGCCGGACCGGTCCGAGAATTCTTCTCCATCACCATCCCGCAGTTGCGCGGTGAAATCGGTGTCGCCGCCACGGTCACCGTGATCGCCGCGCTGGCCAGCTTCGACATCATCTACGTGATGACCCTCGGCGGCCCCGGAACCTCCACGATGGTTCCCGGCGTGGAGATCTACCGCCTCGCCTTCAGCTACAACAAGGTCGGCCTGGCCTCTGCGCTGTCCGTTGCTCTGAGCCTCATCGTCTACGGGGTGGTCATCATCATCAATCTGCTGGCTCGACCGAAGGACACTCGATGACCCGCGCGACACGCTTCACCACGGCGATCGTTCTCCTGGCCGCGGTCGCCCTGACCATCGTCCCGCTGATCTCCATCTTCTTCGCCTCCGTCCAAGAAGCCGGCACCCCCGTCACCGGCCTGGCCTGGCCTGAAACACCTCACTGGGAGAATTTCGCCACCGCCTGGAGCGTGGGAGGCTTCGCCAAACTCTTCCTCTCCAGCGGCATCGTCGTGATCGGGGTGGTCCCTCTGGGCCTCATCCTGGCCACGCTGGGCGGATACGCCCTCTCGCGGTACCGCTTCCGCGGCAGCAGTGTCGTCGTCGCGGTGCTGCTCCTCGGCCTGACCCTGCCCCTGGAGTCGATCGTGCTGCCCCTGTACTACGGCCTGCGAGCCGCCGGGCTGCTGGACAGTTACTGGGCTCTGATCCTTCCCTTGATCGGGGTGTTCATGCCCTTCGGGATCTTCTGGATGCGGGCACACTTCGACTCCCTCCCCGGTGAACTGACCGAGGCGGCGGAAATGGACGGGGCCGGAGCCTTCACCGTCTTCGTCAGAATCCTGCTCCCCACGGCGAAACCGGCCCTGGCCACGCTGGCGCTGCTCTACTTCATGTGGGCGTGGAACCAGTTCCTGCTGGCCCTGGTCCTCATCCAGGACCCCAGCCGCCGCACCGCACCCGCCGGCCTGGGCCAGTTCGTCACCCAGTACGGCAAAGACATCCCCCTGTTGAGCGCATCAACGATCATCGTCGTCATCCCTGTGGTGATCGTCTACGCCATCTTCCAGCGGCAACTAGTTCGCGGGTTCCTGCAAGGGGCCGTCCGGTAACCCCCAGAACCGGTCCCATGCACCCACCGCCGGGCCCACTGGGCAGGCCGGCGGACAGGCAAGAAGCAATTCCAGCCATAGATCACTCCAGCAATAGATCACTGAGGAGTAAGCATCAATGAAGAAGCACCTCGCCGTCCTGCTCACGGGCGTGCTCTCCGCCGGCACCCTGATGGGAGTCAGCCAAGCGGCCCACGCCAGCGACACACCACCCAGCCCCCTGACCAAACCCGGGTACACCCTGTCCTTTGACGAGGAGTTCAACGGAACCACCCTGGACAGCACGAAGTGGATGGACTACTACCTCCCACACTGGACCTCCAATCGGGAGAATGCCAAGGCCCGCTACACGATCTCCAACGGCGTGCTGAACGAACGGATCGACCCGGACACTCCGGCCTGGAACCCCACCTACGACAGCACGGTGAAGGTCTCCAGCATCCAGACTTACGACGCCGATTGGTGGCACCGGTTCAACAACACCATGCCCAATGACCACCACGAATCGTTCAACGGTTACACCATGAAGTACGGCTACATCGAGATGCGAGCCAAGCTGTTCAACGGCGGTGGCGGCGGCCACCAGGCACTATGGCTGGTCGGAACGGGCGATAAGAGTTCCGCAAACGGCAACTCCGAGATCGACATGCTCGAGACCTTCTTCAGCGCGCCCGGCACCTGGCGCCAGTGGGGCTACGGCTGGTCCGACCCGAACTTCGTCTCCCAGTGGACCGGATGCGTGTGCCAGCTGCCCGCAGGCTCTGGTGACACCCAGAACGAGTTCCACACCTACGGGCTGGACTGGTCCCCGACGAAACTCGACTTCTACTTCGACGGGCAACTCTTCAAGACCATCAACGACGCGCCGAACGAAGCCATGGGCCTCATCCTGGGCATCTATACCGACGCCGGCTCCGGCGTGCACAACGACGTCTGGCCTAAAAACTGGCAAGTCGACTATCTGCGCACCTACTCCAAAGACGGCGGCTACCCGGGCGTCTATGAACGCATCAAGGACCGGCAGAACGGCAAGTACCTCAACATCGAAAACCGTACCGGCAACCTTGAATCCTCGGCTGTCCCGGCAACCTACTGGTCCAGCCAGTGGACCGAAGTGCCCACGACTGACGGGTACACGCGCCTGAAGAACCGGTGGACCGGCGAGTTCATGAACACCGCGCAGAACACCGGCACCGTCCAGGTCGGAACAGTGAGTCAGACACAGCCATCCGCGGACTGGAGCCTGAACAACCTCAACGGCTACAAACGCATCGTGAACCGCCAGACCGGCGCCGCCATGAACGTTGAAGCCAACAACGGCCTCGTGCAGTACAGCAACATCCAGGACACCGCCTGGTCGGCCCAATGGGCCTTTGATTACGTACAGAACTGACTCGGCACGCCCTCGACGGGGTGGCCGTGGTGACACGGCCACCCCTCCCAGGAGAACCCCATGAGAACCCGCACCAGTGCCACAGTGATCCTGATCGCCGCGGCCAGTGCCCTGTGCATCACGGCATGCAACGCCACCGCGCCCACCGGCGCAGGCTCCTCCCCGGCCCAGTCACCGAGCCCAGCGGCCCTGTCCCCCACCATCCGGCCGGGCCAGAGCATCTGGCACCTGGCCAAGTCCGACGGAACAGCAGGAGCATCCGTCCCCGACGACGACGCTGATGTTCAGGCCGTCCAGAAAGCAGTTGCGCTCCACACCCGAACCGTCGATCAGCGCTCGGCGACGAACGTCGCGAGCAGCGTGGCCCAGGAAGAGACCTTCTACACCAAGGCCTTCACCACGGCCCTCGGCCGCAACGACTACGCCGGCAAAACGAAGAACCTCTTCACCACCTCACAGCTGGAAACACGCTCGCTCGCGATCGCCTGGTACGTCTCCACCCTGTCGCCCGACCGGAATACCGCACACGCCGAAATCGACGCGACCTTCGACTTCGTCCACGCCGAACCGGGGTTCCTGAGCACCAACCAGTTCGCACTCAACAAGCCCTACACCCAGCACCGCACCCTCACCCTCGTGAAAGAGGGGAATCGCTGGCTCATCAACGACATCACCAAGCAACCGCTCACTCGGAAAGAAGGAAACGGGCAATGAACACCCCCCGCATCGCGATCGTCGGCGCAGGCTCCCGCGGGCTCAGCTACGCAAGACTCGCCGCCGAACAGGGAGCCCGGATCACCGCCGTCGCCGACCCTGACCCTGCCCGGGTTCACGCCCTGACATCCGCCCTTCCGCAGCAGGACATCCAGGAGCTCGCCTCGTGGCAGGAACTCGCCGCCTCCGGCACGACTCTGGCGGACGCGGCCGTCATCGCCACCCCGGACCAGGAGCACGCCGAGCCCGCCATCGGGTTGGCGCGCGCCGGATTGCATCTTCTCGTCGAAAAGCCCATGGCCACCACCGAGGAACAAGCACAAGGCATGGTCGACGCCGCACGGAAGAATGAGGTGATGCTCGCCGTCTGCCACGTGCTGCGGTACAGCGACTACTCACAGCGTCTTTTCGGACTCGTCGATGCCGGCCGCATCGGCGACGTCGTCTCTGTCGAACACCTCGAACCCATCGGATGGTGGCACTTCGCGCACTCGTACGTCCGAGGCAACTGGGCGAAGGAGGCCACGTCCTCCCCCATGCTCATGGCCAAATCAAGCCACGACGTCGACTGGCTGATCAGGCTCGTCGGCCGCGCCGTGGAGGAAGTCTCCTCCTACGGCGGGCTCTATCACTTCCGTCCCGAGAACAAACCCGCCCAAGCCGCTGAACGGTGCCTCGACTGCCCGCTGCAGAACGACTGCGCCTACTCGGCGACCCGCATCTACCGCGGCTTCCTCGGCAACCCCAGCTATGAACGCTGGCCCCTGGCCGTCCTCGACCCGGTCGTCACCGCTCAGAACATCGAACGAGCCTTGCGCGAGGGGCCTTACGGCAAGTGCGTGTACTTGGGTCAGAACGACGTCGCGGATCACCAAGTGGTGAATTTCCAGTTCGCCGGCGGAGCCACCGCATCCTTCACGGTCACAGCCTTCACTGATCTGGACTTCCGCAAGACCCGGGTCTTCGGCACCACGGGAAGCATCGAAGGCGACGGCCGAACGATCACCCTCCACGACTTCGCCACCAACCGCAAAGAGCACATCGACCTCGACGCTGAAGGCACCGGAAGCGCGGCCGACGGCCACGGCGGAGCCGACGGATCCCTCGTGCAGGCATTCCTCGATGCACTTCGAACCAGTGACTCCGCCCGGGTCTCCTCCCCGGAAGAAAGCCTGGCGTCACACCGTGTCGTCTGGGCGGCGGAGGAATCCCGGCGATCAGGACAGAATGTCAGCTTGCGGGCCTGGTCTGCCGTTCCGGCCGGCTGAGCCGGGACCGCCGAACCGGCAGACGCACCCCGGCCTCCCGCCTCAGCGGACCGTCAGGGCGCCCTCCTGGATGCTCACGGTGAACGAGGACACCTCGCCCAGGTCCTCGCCGTCGATCTCCAGAATCCTCGGCTCCGAAAGCGCCACGGTGAGGCGCCGCGCCTGCCGGTGGGACACCGACTCCGAATCGACCGTGGATTCCTCCTTGCCGATGAACTTCCGGATCCCGTTGTCCCAGAGGTAGGAGCGTGCGGTGTCGAGCCAGGTGCCGATGCCGTCCGCGCTGAAGACAGCCAGGTCGAGGAGCCCGTCGTCCGGCTCCGCGTCCGGGAAGACCACCATGCCGCCCTGGATGGTGCCACAGTTCCCCACCAGCAGGGTGTGCGCGGAGGTCTCCCAGGGGTCCTCGTCGTCGAGGGTGAGCGTGAGGTCGAGGACGTCGCTCGTGCCGATCGCACGGCCGATCGCCTCGACATAGGCGAGCCAGCCGGCGCGGGACTTGAGGTCGTCGTCGGTCTCGGTGATCATGTGGGCGTCGATCCCGATGCCGGCCATGACGGCCGACGCGTGCTTCTCCGCGACGCCGTCGATCTCGGCCTCCACCCAGGCCAGGTCGATCTTCCGGGGCTCCTCCCCCGCGATCGCTCGCCCGAGCGCGTCCTTCAGACTGCCGAGCGGGACGCCGAGGTTGCGGGCCAGAAGGTTGCCGGTGCCCAGGGGAACGATGCCGAGCGGCACCCCGGCGTCGCTCCCGGCGAGCGTCTCGGCGACGGCGCGCACGGTGCCGTCCCCGCCCGCGGCCACGACAACGTCGGCCCCGTCCTCCAGGGCTCGCCGCGCGGCGCCCTGGCCCGGGTCTTCCGGGTCGGTCTCCCACCAGGAGACCTCGGTGTCCGGGAACTCGGCGAGCGCCGCTTCCAGATCCTCACGGGATACTTTCGACGGATTCCAGACCAATCCGATGCGCTGCATCGGCCCCTCCTTCTCGTCCGGGCGGGACAGGCCCGGGCTGGGAGCGACGCCCCTCAGCCCAGACTCCTCCGCACTGCTTCACTGCGCATGATGTTGTTATTCTCAGGCATTCCCGGCGAACAACCTACGGGTGCCCGCGGCGTCCGCCGGACCGACAGCTGTGGCCCGGGCATCGCCCGGGCGACAGCCTCTTCAACCGCCGCGCCGTGGGATCGCCACGGCCGCGGAGCGCTGAACCCCTGGATTCAGGGGTTCACCTGGATTCAGGGATCACGCGCCCTGCCGGCTGACCTTGGCAAGCTTCCGGCGGACCTTCTTGGTGGTGTTCCCGGTCAGAAGGCGCTCGACCTGATGACGGAGATCCTCGTAGTCCCCGTCCCGCTTCTTCGCCTTCTCCACACCGATGCGGTACGCCGCCGCGGCGACCAGTGCCAGGATCAGAATGTTCTTTCCCATGACGACCTCATTTCCTCCAGATGCTTGAACTCTCCGTGGGCCGGATCAGCTCCGGCCCCCGGCGCCGGGCAGACCACCGCCCGGCGCCTGTGCCGCGTCAGGAGCGGCGCTTGGTGACGAATCCCCAGATGAGCAGCACGATCAGCGAACCGCCGATCGCCAGCAGCCAGGAACCCAGCGACCAGAAGCTGTTGATGCCGGTGTTGAACACGGCGGACCCGATCCAGCCGCCGAGCGCGGCGCCGATGACGCCGAGGATCAGCGTGGCGAACCAGCCTCCGCCCTGCTCACCCGGCATGATCGCCTTGGCGATGGCGCCGGCGATGAGGCCCAGAACGATCCATCCGATGAAACCCATGTGTCTACTCCTCTTTCAGGTGTTGGTGAAAAGTCCGGCCGTGGTCAGCCGGAGTGGGACGCCGCAGCGCCCGCAAGATTCAGATGCCCCGGATCCTGCTTGGCCGGAGCGGAGACGTCGAACCGCACGTGCCGTCGCGTGAAGCCCACGCCCAGCACGGTCTCCATGTCGGGGATGAGCCGCTGCTCCACCAGTTCCATCGCCTCCACGGCGTCCGCGTCCGAGCGCAGCGTGTACTTGGCGTAGAGCACGGGCTCCTTCGCGCTGCCGCTGATACGGACTCCGGCCGCGCTCACGGTCGGGTGGGACGTGGCGGCGTTCTCCGCGGCCCGGGCGATCACCCCGGTGTCGATCTGGGTCATCGCTCCTCCTGAGCGGTCGCTGTGGAAACGGAAGGTGTGGGTGGCGGGCTTCGACGGCAGCGCCGTCAGGATCACCCAGAGGGCCAGCAGCACCAGGACGGCGCCCGCGACCACCACCGCGACCCCTGCCTGATCGCCCTGCCACGGGATCAGCCCGACGGGCTTCTCCGGCACCGTCACGCCCCAGGAGGGAAGGACGGTCCGGCCGAGCAGCACCAGTGCCGCGGCGGCTCCGAGGACCAGGACCGCGAGGATCAGGAGCACCCGCTGCCGGGGCCCATGGGTCTTCCACATCAGCCTTCTCCCTTCCTGAGGACCTGCACCTGAACCTGCGGCACACGCCGCAGCGGCAGGCTGTCGAGCACGGTCTCCGCGCGGCGCCGGACATCGTCGCGGATGGGCGCGGTGGTCCGGACCGGAGTGCGCACGACGACGCGCACACTCTTCTCACCGGAAGTCACCGAGGCGGAGGAGACTCCGTCCGCGCGCTCGGCGGCGGCGCGCACGAGGGCGGAGAGCCCCGCGGCGGCCAGCACTTCCTCGCGGCCGGCGCCGGCGTCGTCGCCCTGGAGCAGCAGGGTGGCCCTGCCGCCCGGGAGGACCGCCGCCAGCAGGAACACCAGCGCGAGCACGGCCAGGACGGCGCCGATGCCCACCCAGAGCGGGTCCTGCCAGCCGGCCGCGGCGAGCTGGGAGAGCCAGCCGTTGACCGGGTCCGGCCAGGAGCCGCTGGACAGCCGCGCCGCTCCGGCCCACAGGCTGAGGCAGCCGACGGCCAGCGCGAGCAGCGCGGCGAGCAGGATCGCCACTGTGCGCGCCGGGCGCACATGCCAGAAACGCTTCACAGGAGCCTCCTTCGCTCGTTCGTGTCCTCTGCGTTCAACCAGGACACCGTGATGTCCACCTGGGTCCGGGTGACGCCCGCGTCACGCCGGAGCCTGTCGTCGACCCGCTGCCGGACGGCATCACAGGTCTTCTCGACGGGGCTCGGATAGCGCAGGCCCAGATCCAGCCGCACCACCGCGGTGCTGCCGAGGATCTCGACCTCGGCGCGTGGCCTGCGGTCGAAGTCCCGTCGCTGCGCCACGCCCAGAACTCCGCCTGCGGGCGCGCCGACCCCGTCGACTTCCCGGGCCGCCTGCGCCGCGATCTTGGCCAGCACGGCGGCCGGGATGTGCGTATTGCCCCGGCCGTCCGGCCGGGAGTCCGCTGTCGCGATCTCATGAGTGGTCATGAGCTCACCTGCGGCGTTGCTTGAGGAACCCGCTCACATCGGTGCGGTTCTGCAGCACCCATCCGACGGCGCCGCCCACCAGGGTGAAAAAGGCGACGACGATCAGCTGGGTGAACGAGCCGAACGCGATGATCAGGCCGATCACGATGCCGGCGGCCAGGCCCCAACGTGTTGCATTCATGTCTGCTCCTTGTGTGGCAGCTTGCTCTGGCGGCTTACGGGCCACCGGGCGGGGCGGCCGGGATGGCCGCCCCTGCCCGTGGTGGTCACTTCAGTTCGTCACGCCCGGAGTCGGACGAGGTGTCGTCGTCATCCTCGGGCAGGTGCACGTCGGAGACGTCCACGTTGACCTCGATGACCTCGAGGCCGGTGGCGCGCTCCACGGCGGAGATGATGTTCGCGCGGATGTCCTGGGAGACCTCCACGATGGAGAACCCGTACTCGACGACGATGGTCACGTCGATGGCGGCCTGCTGCTCGCCCTTCTCCACGTTCACGCCGCCGGCGGTGTTGGCCGATGCGCCCGGGATGCGCTCCGCGATGGAGTTGAACGTCCGGCGGGCCGCGTTGCCCATGGCGTAGACGCCGGGGACCTCACGGGCTGCGATCGAGGCGATCTTCTGGACCACGCGGTCCTCGATGGTGGTCTTGCCGTGGTCGGTGTGCAGCGGGCCCGTGGGACGGGTCTCCTGCTGCTCGTGCTGCTGCGCTGCTTCGCGCTTCGCCTGGCGTTCCGCTTCCTCACCGGTGGGCTTCACGACGGGGCTGACATTCTGCGACATGGTCACTCCTTGCTTCTCAGTCTTGCTGTCGAAAACGCTGGACACAGAAGAAGACGGAGCGGGCACCGGAATCCTCACGCGGTTTCTCCGTGATCTGCATCACATGTCGTGAGGGGTTCTGGGACCCCGCTCCCGCTTACTCCCATCCTGCCTTAGGCTGGCCACATGTCACAGGGGGTTCCCGACTCACTCGTTCCCTGGGTGGGCCGCGCCCAGGAGGGTGATCCGGCCGCCTTCGAACACCTGGTCACGCGCCTGAATGGTCCCTTGCGGAGCTTCGCCCGTGGTGTGCTCGGGCACTGGGCGGAAGCCGAGGACGCCGTCCAGGAGGCCTGGCTGCGCATCTGGCGGCGGCTCCCCCATCTGAAGGACCGTGCGGCCTTCACCGGGTGGGCGTACTCGATCACCCGCAACGTCTGCCTGGACAGGATCCGTTCGCGGGATAGGCTCAAAGCAGACTCCCTCGACGCTCAGGTCCTGGAGCTCGCGGCCCCCGAGGACGCGCAGCCCGAAGAGCAGACCGAGCGCAGACTGGAACTGGAGCGGGCGTGGAGCCGGGTGGCCGCGCTGCCGCTCGCGCAGCGCGAGGCGTTCCTCCTGGTGGCCGTGCACGGGCTGAGCTACCGGGACGCCGCACTCGCCATGGGAAGCACCGAAACCACCCTGCGCGGACGCCTGGCACGAGCCCGCGCGGCCTTGACCACCGATCCTGGAGAGGAGGCGACGCCATGAGCACCCTGCCCTGCGGCAGGACACGCGATGACGTCCTGCAGAATCTCGACGGGCCACCCGATGCCCACGAAATCCAGTGCCCCTGGTGCCACGCCGAGCGTGCCCGCCAGAAGGACCTGGATTCCGGCCTGGCCACACTCCTCCGCACCGAGGAGGAGAACCAGGGGAACGACGACGGCGCGATCGCCGCCGTGATGCGCGCGGTCCGCGAGAACCTCCGTCCTCTGCGCAGCACCCGGGCGATCGCCGCCGGCGGTGGCGAACCGGTCAAGGTGACGTCGCTGGATCTCGCCGACGCCGTGCGGAACGTGTTCGGCGGAATCGGCCGCATCCAGGTGAACTACGTGGACGTCCGGCCCGAGGACAGCGACTCCCCGCACGTGCGCTGGCGCGCGGAATGCGCCGTGAGCGTGGCCCCGGACAGTGACCTCACGGAGGTCGAGTCCACCGTGGTGAGCAAGGTGTCCGAGGGCGTGCGCGCCGTCGTGGTCGCCGAGCACCTCGTGGTCGACGTGACCCTGGAGGACGTGCACGGCGAGACGCTCCGGCACGCGGTGCGGGACTCGTGATGACCGTGGAGACCTTCACCGGCGCTGACGCGCTGCACCGCCCCGTCGGCATCTTCGACGCGGGAATCGGCAGCTACGACCTGGTGCGCCGCATCCGCGCCGCGTATCCCCGGCAGGACGTGCTGTACCTCGCCGACCGTGCGAGTTTCCCGTACGGGGCCAAGAGTGAAGAGGCCCTGCTGGCCAGCGTCGGCCGGGCGGCCCAGGCGCTCGAATCCCTGGGCGCGGCCTCGATCATCCTCGCCTCCAACGCGCCGAGCGTGACGGTCCTCGAACCACTCCGCGCTCAGATGCGCGTGCCGGTGCTCGGTGTGGTGCCTCCCGTGCGCTCGGCGCTGGCCTCGCTCCCCGGCGAAAGCACCCTGATGGTCGCCGGAGCGAGCGTCCTGATCCAGAGCGAAGCGCTCGCGCAGCTCATCGAGGACGCCGTGGGCCTGGAGGCACACCGCGTGCACGCCGTGGCCGCCGACGACCTCATCGGCCTGGTCGAGTCCGGGGCCTTCCTGGACCCCGAGAAGGTCGAGCAGCCGATCGCCGCCTTCATCGCGGCCCTGCGCTCACAGCACCGGCGGCTGGGCGGGCTGTCCCTCTCGAGCACGCACTTGCCGTGGCTGGCTCCCGCGATCGCGCGGGTGGCGCCAGGCCTGCCCCTCTTTGATCCCGCGGATCAGGTCGTGGCCGACTTCGCTCCACTGGCCACGCCCGGATCCGGGCGGCTCGTCTGCATCGCCACGGCCTCCGAGGAGCATCCCCTCGACGAGTTCCAGTCGATGCTGACGAGACTGCGCCTCGACATCACCCCGGCGCTCATCGAGCTCTGACGGCGGGGGATGATCCCTCGATCCGGTGCGGCAGAATGAACCCATGCACAGCATCCCGGACGAGATCGAGACCCCTGCCATCCTGATCGAGCGGGACATCCTGCACCGCAACATCGAGCGCATGGCCTCGCGGGTGCGGGAACGGGGCCTGACACTCCGGCCCCATGTGAAGACGCACAAGATCCCCCAGATCGCGGCGCTCCAGCTCGAGGCGGGTGCGGTGGGCCTGACGGTCGCGACGATCGGCGAGGCGGAGGTCTTCGCCGACCACGGCGCCACCGACCTGTTCATCGCCTACCCCCTGTGGCTCAGCGCGGCGAAGGCGGAGCGTCTCACGGCGCTTTCGAAGAGGGCCCGGATCGCCTTCGGCACGGATTCTGTCGAGGCGGTCCAGGAGGCCGGCCGGCTGTTCGGTCCGGCTGCCGCGGACTTCGGTGTGCTGGTCGAGATCGACAGCGGGCATCACCGCAGCGGCGTGCGGCCCGAGGACGCGGCCGCGATCGCCGACGCCGCCCGCGACGTCGGCTTCCGCGTCACCGGCGTCTTCACGTTCCCGGGTCACAGCTACGCCCCGGGCATGCCCGGCACCGCGGTGGACCAGGAGGGGGCGGCCCTGGACCGGGCCGCCGTCGCGCTCCGGGAGGCCGGCCACGACGTCGCGGTCCTCAGCGGAGGCTCGACGCCGACCGCGCTGCTCACCGGGGACTCTGTCGCCACGGAGCTGCGGCCGGGTGTCTACGTGTTCGGGGATGCGCAGCAGCTCGAACTCGGGCGCTGCGCGCCGGAGGACGTGTCGCTGACCGTGGCCGCGACGGTGGTCAGCCGCCACGAAGGGTCTGAGGACATTCCGCGCCGGATCGTGCTCGACGCCGGCAGCAAGATGCTCGGCGGCGACCGCCCCGCCTGGGCGAGCGGCTTCGCCCGGGTCCAGGAGGAGCCCGACGCGCGGGTCAGCGCCCTGTCCGAGCATCACGCGACGGTCCTGTGGCCCGAGGACGCACCGCTGCCCGCGCTGGGCAGCAGGCTGCGCCTCATTCCCAATCACGTGTGCGTCGCGGTGAACCTGGTGGACGAGGTCACCGTGGTCTCCGACGGCGCCGTCGTGGAGCGCTGGGAGATCGCGGCACGGGGCCGCAACGCCTGAGCACGGGATGATTCAGGCCAGGTAGGGTGACCCGTATGTCGGGGGATCAGGAACGCCTGGATTTTGAGAAGCGCCACGCGTCGGACGCGGTGGAGATCACCGTCCTCACCGGTCAGCACACCGGTGGGGCGGGAAAAGCCGGTGGCGCGGTTCTCTGGACGGCCTCGGCCGATGTGCTGGCCTACCGTGACGAAAACGGCTCGGAAGTGGACGCATCGGGCCGCCTGTCGTGGCTCGCGACCGACGAGCAGCGCGACACGTGGATTCACGACCTCAAACCGCTGACCCAGTACGTGGTCAGGGCACGCCGCGCGACCCCGGATCCTGCCGAGTACGCCAAGTACAAGCTGCCCGTCCCCGATCTCTCGCACCACTTCGCCCTCGACGAGGTGGTGGAACGGGACGTGCAGAACCGTTTCCTCCTCGAGCGGAGGGACCAGTGGGTCCAGCCCGTCACCATGTCCACCGACATCGGCGATTTCGAGCTCGATCGCGCCTTCGGATGGTTTTCGGGCCTGATCACGCGGGATGACGGCGACATCTCAGTGACGCTCGCCGTCGACGAACCCGCCATCCTGGGCGCCGAGACCTGTCATGCAGCGTTCGCCTGCCTGCACACGCTGATGGCGGACCTGTCCGTGATCGACGCGCGGTGGCGGGCGTTCGCCGCGGAGAAGCTCACCGACCTGGCCAACGATTGGCAGGACGACGCGCAGGAGGAGGATGGCGAGGCAGCGCCCGAAGCTCCGATCACCGCCGACACGTTCGCCCGGCGCATCCGCCTCAGCGAGCTCTCCATCGACACGGAGGGGTCGATGACCGCCTACTACGACGATGACGACCTGTTCTGGGGCCACGTGATCCTCATCGAGGTGGCAGCTGACGGGACTCCGGGCGACGCGACCATCGCCGGTTAGGGCCTGCGGTCAGGCGTGCTCGGCCTCGTAGCGGACCTTGAGGGCGCCGCGCTTGACCTTCAGTTCGAGCACGCGGACGTCCTTCAGCTGGGACAGGTCCGAGACGTGCGTCCCGCCGCACGGTTCCGCATTCACACCTTCGATCGTGACGGTGCGGTGGCCGGAGTCGTCGGTCGTGGCGGTGACGGCGCCGCCGCGGGCGAGCACGGCGTCGAACGCCTCCTGCAGCTCGGCGCGCACCGCATCCCGCAGCTCCGGCGTCGCGAGCTCCGACTCCAGGCCCTCGGGGCTGAAGTCGAGACGCGCCTGACCCGGGTAGTGGCTGTGGCCTGCGCTCTGCCAGCCGCGGGCCTCGCCCAGGTGACCCAGGACGTGACCTGCGGTGTGGAGCGCGGCGTGCCGCTTGCGCAGGGTCTCGTCGATCGCGCAGACCACCTCGGCATCCTCGTCCAGGGCCAGCCCGTCGCCGCTCAGCACCACGAGTCCGTCCTCGGCGCGGGACGGGACCACCGGCACGCCGTTGACGGTGCCCTCATCGGACGGCTGGCCGCCGCCCTTCGGGTGGAAGATGTTGGGGCTCACGGCGACCCAGGCACCGTCGTCGTCCTGGCCTGTGGCCACCACCTGGGCGGGGGATTCGAAAAGGTAGGTGTCCCGGTAATAGGCCTGGTCCTGCGAGATGCTCATGGTTTCCACCCTATCTGTCACAGATCGGCCCCGGGCGGTGTCTTCATGACGTCAGGAACGGAACACCCCTCAGGAGGAGTCATGACCACCCGCATCCCCGCCACCGAGATCACCGGCCTCTACGGAGCGCTGGTCAAGAAGTTCAGCGCCAAGATGTTCGGCCGCGTCCCGGAATCCCTGGGCGTCATGTGGCACAGCCCGGGCGTCCTGAAAGCCTCCATGGGCTTCGGGCAGAAACTGCAGAAGTGGAACCACTGCGACGAATCGCTGAAGTCCTACGCCCACATGGCCGTGGCGTCCTACATCGGCTGCAGCTGGTGCCTCGACTACAACTACTTCATGGCCTACAACCAGGGCCTCGACCTGGAGAAGGCGCGCCAGATCCCCTGCTGGCGGGACTCTGACGTCTTCACGCCCCTGGAGCGCGACGTCCTCGAGTACGCCGAGGCCATGACCAGCACCCCGGTCACCGTGACCGACGAGCTCTCGGCACGGCTGCTGAAGGCGCTCGGGGCGCCGGCGCTCGTGGAGCTGACCAGCGTCATCGGCTTCGCGAACCTCACGACCCGCGGCAACGTGGCGATGGGCATCGAGTCCGAGGGCTTCGCCGAGGCCTGCGAACTGAAACCCCTCGCGGCGCGCAGCGGCCACGGGGTAGCCTGAGCGCCATGAGCAGCCCCGGCGCCCTCGACAGCGCGGACCCGTTCGTCACCCACCGCAGCCTGCTCTTCACCGTGGCCTACGAGATGCTCGGCTCCGCCGCGGACGCCGAGGACCTGGTGCAGGAGGCCTGGCTGCGGTGGGCCGGGCTGGATCCGGAGGCCCGCGCCAAGGTGCGCGACCCGCGCGCCTATCTGGTCCGGACGGTCACGCGCCTGGCGCTCAATCAGCTCCGGACCCTGGCGCGGCGGCGGGAGGACTACATCGGGGAATGGCTCCCCGAGCCGGTGCTCACCGTGCCGGACGTGGCCGACGACGTCGAACTGGCCGAGAGCGTTTCGATCGCCATGCTGACGGTGCTGGAGTCGCTGGCGCCGGTGGAGCGCGCGGTGTTCGTGCTGCGCGAGGTGTTCGACACCCCGTACGAGGAGATCGCTCAGGCGGTGGACAAGTCACCGGCCGCGGTGCGGCAGATCGTCAGCCGCGCCCGCTCCCACGTGGCCGCGCGGCGTCCTCGCGTCCACGTCGACCGCGGCGAGCAGCGACAGGTCGTGGAACGGTTCCTGGCGGCGGTGAGCACCGGCGATGTGCAGGGCCTCATGGATGTCCTGGCGCCCGACGTCGTGCTGATCGCCGACGGCGGCGGCCTGGCTCAGGCGGTCAGGGTGCCGGTGCTCGGCCTGAAGAAGGTGATCAACCTGCTCAAGTCGTTCCCGCAGGCGGCGGTGAACCCGCGCAGTGCGGTGCTGTGGCTCAACGGCCTGCCGGGTCTGCGGATCGACGACGAAGTGGCGGGCCCGACGCTCATCAGCGTGGCGGTCGAGGACGGCCGGATCACCCGGATCTTCGCAATGCGGAACCCGCAGAAGCTCGGCGCCGTCGAGGAGGAGACCCGGCTGACGCGCTGACTGCCGAGGCCGGGATTTCGCTAGTTCTCCCCCATGGCGGCGTTGAAGCGGTCCAGCATTTCGGCGAACGCCTCCAGGTCCTCGTTGGACCAGTCGGCGAGCCGTTCGATCATGACTTCATTGAGCAGGCGGGCCGAGGTCTCCAGCGCCGCCTCGCCCTCCGGGGTGAGGCGCAGGGCCTGGCTGCGTGCCGTGGACTCCGGATCCACCACGGCCATGAGGCCCATACGGGTGAGCGCCGCGAGCTGCCGGGACACCGTGGACCGGTTGAGCTCGAAGTGCGTGGCCATGTCCACGGCGCGGCACCCGGGGTGCGAACGGATGTACTCCAGCATCGAATGGTCCACCGGCGAGAGCGTCTGATTGGAGCGCCTCAGCCGGGCGCTCCCCCGCCTGCTGACCGTGGTCAGGCCCGTCTGAATACGGGCCACGGCGGCGTCGTGCTCGGCGTGCTCCTTCTCCGGTGTCACCATCCCTCCAGCCTAGTGCCGCGGCTGTCGCGCCGGAGTCACGCCGGACCGGAGGGCCAGGACTCAGGCGGATCCGCGCACCACGAGCTCGGTCTCCAGGACCGTCCTGCGGGGCGGTGTGGCCCCGGTGAGCAGGTCGATGAGGACGCCGGCCGTCGCCTCGCCCAGCGCATGGAGGGGCTGGCGGATCGTGGTCAGGGGCGGGTTCGTGGAGATCGCGACCGGGGAGTCGTCATATCCGACGATCGCGACGTCTTCCGGAACCCGGATCCCTTCCGCGATGAGGGTCTCCAGCGCGCCCCGGGCCATGAGGTCGTTCGCCGCGAAGATCGCATCGGGCAGCCGCCCGCCCGGTTCGGCGGCCCGGGCGAGCAGCTCGCGTGCGGCCCGGACGCCGTCGGCCTCGAAGTAGTCGCCGGGGACTTCCGCGAAGGGTTCCAGCCCGGCGTCGAGGAGCGCCTTGCGGAATCCCTGGAGCCGGTCCTCCGCGGCCCCCATCGACAGGGAACCGGTGATGGTCGCGATCCTGGTGCGTCCCGCGCTGATCAGGTGGTCGGCGGCGTACCGCGCGCCGGTGACATTGTCGACGTCGACGACGTAGTCGCTCTCCCGCTCGGCCCACGGGCGGCCGCCGAAGACCACGGGAACGGCCTCGACGATGCTCTCGATGAAGGCATCGCTCGTGTGATACGAGAGGACGATCGCCCCGTCCACGCCGCCGTTGCGGACGAAGCCGGTGACCCGCCCGTCCGGATCGTCGCTGGCCACCAGCAGGTTCAGGACATAGTCCGAACGGGCGATCCGGTCACTGATCCCGGCCACCACGGCGGCGAAGAACGGGTCTCCGAAGAAGCGGGTGGTGTCCTCTGGAACGACCAGGGCGATCGCATGGGTCTGGCGGGTGGCCAGGGAGCGTGCGGCGCGATTCGGCACGTAGCCGAGCCGTTCGATGGCGGCTTCCACGGCTTCCAGGGCCTCAGCACTCACCGCGGTGGAACCGTTCACCACCCGCGACACCGTGGATCGGGACACCCCGGCAGCGGCCGCGACTTCTTCCAGTGTCGGCCGGGCCGCGTTTTCCTTGTGATCCACCCCTGCTCCGTTCTCCTGCATACGCTTCGGGTTCGTCGCGGATGACAGCCGTGATCTTACACTGCCCGCCTTTCGGGCAGCGGCGGGGCCACACAGCGGTGCGGACCGGGGATCCCCCGATCCGCACCGGTGCGTGAGCCGGGCCGCGCGGACGGCCTCACACGGCGCGTTCGGCGATGATGCGCCGGTATTCCAGCCCCGAGTCCTTCACCAGGCGCTCCTGCGTCTCGTAGTCGACGCGGACGATCCCGAACCGCTTCTCGTACCCCCAGGCCCACTCGTAGTTGTCGAGCAGCGACCAGTAGAAGTAGCCGCGGACGTCGGCTCCCGCGTCGATCGCCGCGAGGACGGCGCCGAGGTGGTCCCTCAGGAACGCGGTGCGCTCCGTGTCGGGGACCCGGCCGTCGACGAGTTCGTCGTCGTACGCCGCGCCGTTCTCGGTGACGTACAGCGGCAGGCCGGGGGCGGACTCGGCGACGCGCTGCAGCACCCGCCGCAGACCGTCGGGCTGCACCTCCCAGTCCATGCCGGTGCGCGGGAGCCCGCGTTCGACCCAGTGCACCCCTTCGGCGGCCGGGAACGGCGACTCCGTGCGCCGGGAGACGTGGGCATCGCCTCCCGGCGCCTGCTCGTCCGCGCGCCGGGGAGCATGCCCCGACACGAGCTCACCGTGGTAGTAATTGACGCCCAGCCAGTCGAGTGGCGTGGACATCGAGGCGAGGTCTCCGTCCTGGACGGCCGCCTCCCACCGTGTCACCGCTTCCGGGTGCGCCGCTCGGATGTCCTCCACGGTGTCCTCCGGGTAGGAGCCCTGGAGCACCGGGTCGAGGAACCACCGGTTGAACTGTCCGTCGATCTTCCGGGCGGCGTCGAGATCGGCGGGATCCTGCGGATCCGCGGCGTCCGCGACCGTCAGGTTGAGCGTGATCCCGCATTCCAGCGCGTCATCCCGCTCGCGCAGGGCCTCGATCGTGCGGCCGTGGGCGAGCAGCAGGTGGTGGGCGGCGAGCAGTCCGTCGCCGACGTCGTAACGGCCCGGGGCGTGCGCCCCCGCGGTGTAAGAGAGGAACGATGAGCACCACGGCTCATTCAGCGTCGTCCAGTGCCGCACCCGGTCGCCGAGCGCGTCATGCAGGGTGAGCCCGTACTCGACGAACCGGTCCGAGGTCCCGCGGACCGTCCAGCCGCCCTTCTCCTCCAGTGCCTGCGGCATGTCCCAGTGGTAGAGCGTCAGCCAGGGCAGGATGCCCGCCTCCAGGAGCTCGTCGACCAAGCGGTCGTAGAACGCGACGCCGGCCGGGTTCACGGCCCCGCCGTCCGGCCGCACGCGCGACCACGACGCCGAGAACCGGTAACTCTGCAGGCCCAGTTCCCGCATGAGCGCGACGTCCTGGGGGTACCGGTTGTAGTGGTCGCACGCCACGTCCCCGGTGTCGCCGTTCACCACGGCCCCGGGGACCCGGCTGAACGCGTCCCAGATCGACGCGGTGCGCCCGTCGTCGAAGGCGGCGCCCTCGATCTGATACGCGGCGGTCGCGGCGCCGAAGAGGAACTTCTCCGGGAAGGGTCGGGACATACGGGTCATCCTTTCACCGCACCCTGCATGATGCCGCTGACCAGTTGCTTTCCTGCTCCGGCGAACAGGATCAGCAAGGGGATGGTCGACAGCAGCACACCTGCGAGCACGATCGAGTAGTCGACGAAATGGTTGGACTGCAGCAGCGACAGGGCCACCGGAAGGGTCGGGTCCTGCCGGTCGAGCACGATGAACGGCCAGAAGAAGTTGTTCCAGGCCGAGACGAACGTGAACAGCCCGAGCATCGACGCCGCGGGACGGGCTGCCGGCAGGCCGATGGTCCAGAAGGTGCGGAAGGAGCTGGCCCCGTCCATCCGGGCCGCCTCGATCAGCTCATCGGGCACCGCCTGCTGCAGGTACTGGGTCATCCAGAACACGCCGAAGGCGCTCACGAGCGCGGGGACGATGATGGCGCCCGTCTTGCCCGTCCAGCCGAGCTCATTGAAGAGCACATACAGCGGGACGACACCCAGCTGGGTCGGCACCGCCATGGTCCCGACGACGAACGCGAGCAGCCAGCCACGCCCACGGAAGCGGAGCTTGGCGAACGCCCAGCCGGCGAGCGTCGAGAAGAACACCACGGAGAGCGCGATCAGCGCCGAGGTGAAGACCGAGTTCCACAGGGCTTTCCAGAAGTTCAACGCCGGATCGTTGACCACGGTCAGGGCGTTGGCGATGAAATTGCCGCCGGGGATCCAGGACATGTGAGGGTCCCGGAGCGTGTAGGCGTCCCCCGAACCGATCAGGAACGACCAGTAGAACGGGAAGACGCTTCCGGCCAGGACGAGGCCGAGGCACCCGTACACGAACCATCCGGGGCGGGTTCCGCGGACGCGTCGGGTGCGCGGCGAGGCGGGCGAACTGGGCGCCGTCGTCGTGCTGCGATCGCGGGCGGTGGTGCGCGTCGCGGTCGTCATCGCTGGTCTCCGTCCGTGCGCACCAGGGCGCGGGTGATGAGCATGTTGATCGCGCCGATGACGAGCACGATCAGGAACAGGAGCCAGGCCAGCGCCGCGGCGCGTCCGAAGTTCCATTCGCCCCAGCCGATGTTGTAGAGGTACAGGGAGATGGTCAGCCACTGACTGTTCGACCCTCCGGTGCCGTACTGGTCGTACATCCGGGGCTCGTCGAAGATCTGCAGACCGCCGATGGTGGAGGTGATGACGACGAAGATGAGCGTCGGGCGCAGACTCGGCAACGTGATGGCGAAGAACTGGCGGAACCGGCCCGCGCCGTCCACCGTCGCGGCCTCGTAGTAATCGCGGGGGATCGCCTGCATGGCGGCCAGCAGGATCAGCGTGTTGTAGCCCGTCCAGCGGAAGTTCACCATCGTGGCGATCGCGATGTGACTGGCGAAAGCGTTGGTGTGCCACGGGATCGGCTCCAGGCCGATGCCCTGCAGCGCGGTGTTGACGAGGCCGTACCGGTCACCGAACAGATTCGAGAAGATGAGCGCGACGGCGACGGGCGCGACGACGTATGGCAGCAGCACTCCCATGCGCCAGAAGGTCTTCGCGCGCAGGTTCTGGTCGAGGAGCGCGGCGAGGAACACCGCGAACACCATCTGAGGAACGCTGGAGAGCAGGAAGATGCTGAAGGTGTTGCGGAGGGCGATCCAGAACTTCGGCTGGCCCAGCACGTAGGCGTACTGGTCGAATCCGATCCACGTCCCTTTGCCGCGGACCTGGTCCCAGTCCATGAACGAGATGATCGCCGTATAGGCGATGGGGAAAAGCCCCACGACGAGGAACAGCAGGAAGAACGGCGAAATGTAGAGGTAAGGCGAGAACTTCAGGTCCCAGCGCGAGAGGCGCGCTCCGAAGCCGAAACGCCGCGGCGTGACAGTGGTCATGACAGGTCCTAATGGGTTGTCCGGGCGGGAAGGCGGGTAGGGGCGGGGCCACCCTGAGGAACGGGAAGCGGCCCCGCCGCGGCGTTACTTCAGTGCCTTGACTTCGTCAGTCCACTGCTTCCAGGAGGTCTCCGCGTCCTGGGTCCGTTCCTCCACGCGGGTCAGGGCCTTCTGCATCGCGTCGTTGATCGGGAAGTAGCGCTGCCCCTTGAACGGAGCCACCGTCACGGCCTTCGCGCGCTCGGACAGGATCTTGCCGACGGGCGCATTGTTGAAGTACTTGTCGGTCGAGCCGAGCAGGGTCTTGTCAGTCAGCGCCTTCTGCTGGCTCGGGAAGGTTCCGGCGTTGGAAAACGCCTTCATCTGCTGAGCGGGGTCCGTCAGCCAGTCCGCAAGCTCCTGCGCGGCTTTGACGTTCTTCCCGTTCTTGGGCACCGTCAGATACGAACCGCCCCAGTTGCCGCCGCCGTTGGGGAAGACATTGGCGATGTCCCAACCCTTGACGCCCTTGGCATTGCCCGAGATCACGCCCAGCATCCATCCGGGGCAGAGCATCGTGGCGAAGGAGCCGTTCGACAGGCCCTTCATCCAGTCGGGTGACCACTGGCTGAGGTGCGCCGACTGCGTCTTACTGGCCTTCAGAACCTTGTCGTAAGCCGTCTTGACCTCGGCGTTCGTCGTCGCGGTAACCTCACCGCTCTTGGGGTCCTCATACGCGGCCTCGATCTGGTTGACGATGCCCTGGTAGGTCCCACCGGCCGAGTCGAAGAAGGGCTTGCCCGTGGCGGCGGTGTACTTCGCGCCCACCTCGAAGTAGTGGTCCCAGTCGCCCTGGAGCAGCTTGGCCACGGCTTCACGATCGGTGGGAAGACCGGCGGCGGCGAACAGGTCACTGCGGTAGCAGACAGCTTCCGGGCCGATGTCGGTGCCGTAGCCGATGAGGTTTCCGTCCTTGTCCGTGGCGGCCGCGGCCTTCCAGTCGAGCCAGCGGTCCTTGAGTTTCGCGTCGACCGGTGCGAGCAGATCGGAGTACTTCATGACCTCGGGAAGCCAGTCGACCTCGATGGCTTCGACGTCGGCCAGGCCGGACTTGCCGATCTTCTGGAAGTAGTTCTCGCGGGCCTCGTTGCTGGTGGCGGCCCGGTTGTGCACGATCTTCACGTTCGGGTGGGACGCCGTGTACTCCTTCAGCAGCGCATCGGTGTACCCGAAGTCGTTGAAGGTTGCGACGGTGAGGGTGACGGGGGCGTTCGGATCGGACGGGGTGTCGCCACTGGAACAGCCGGTCAGCACCAGGGATGCGGCGGCGACGGCCGCCGCGACGGGGACGAGCAATCTGCGTGGGGTGACTTTCACGGGCACTCCTTTGTGTGCGTGTGATGATGCAAGCGGTGGGGCGTGGGAGCGCTCCCAAAAGGAATTTGAGTGTATGAGAGCGCTCCCACGCGTGTCAATGGATTTCATTGATCCCGGATTCTTCAGGCGGAAGGTCCCCCCTCCGCCGGCCCGGGCGGGCTCAGCGGGTCGCGCAAGCCGCGCCGTTGAGGCGGAACTGCCACGGCGCGTCGGCCGCTCCGACGCCCCGCACCACGAGAGACGTCTCAGCGCCGGGCGCCAGGGACGTGGCCCGGCCCCGCGCACTGACCGACACCTCGGCGCCACGCTGCACGAACGTCGCGCCGGGCACGGCCTTGACCTTCTGGTCTCCGCCGAAAGTCCAGCTCAGCGCCCAGGGCGCGGCCGCAGCCGTGCCAAGATTGCGGAGGCGCAGGGCCTGCGAGAACGAGGCGCCATGCCCGGTCGACGTCACCGTCACCTCACACGTGAGCGGCGCCAGTGCGGGCACCGCGTTCGCGACGAGTTCACGTGCCTGCTCAGGGAACCACTGCCCTGCCGGCGGATCCTGGATTCCCCGCGCCGGATCCAGAGGCCCTGCCGTGCCGCGATAGCACTGCCCGTCAGACTCGCCCGGAACCTTGACCCACAGGTACGCGTCCGCGAGATCCACACCCGTGCTGGTGGTGGGCCTCTGACCCGCACCTCGTCCAGGAGGGTTGCACCAGTCCTCGTGCTGCGGATACACGCCTGCCGGATACTGCCAAGGGCCGATGCCGTTGCGGCTGGTGTCGACGATGAAACGCGCGGTCGGCTTGACGCCACCCAGCTGGGCGGCGTACCGCGAGTCCACCCCCGCGGTGTCGAGCGCGGGGTCCGCGGCGCCCGCGCTCCACTCGCCGTATTGCGACATCGCGACACCCTGCCAGTCGTTGGCCGGGCCGCCATTCCAGAACTGGTCCCCACAGTCCTTGAACCTGCCCGGGGCGACCTCGGTGGCATAGGCGATGCAGGACGAGACCCACGTGCCGTAGGCGTTCGAGTTCTTCGTGTACAAGTAGTTCGACACGTTGAGGAAGAACCCGGTCGTCCGGCCCACGCCGGCACGGACGAGACGCGAGGAGATCTCCCCGACGTTCAGCCACGCGGCATTGGTGCCGTCGAGATACGTGGCCACGGAGGGCAACGCGCTCAAGGCGTCGACGGCGTGGTTCAGCTGCTCGAACCGCGCGTCCGAGGCGCTCTCGGGGTCGGCCCCTTCGGGCCGGCAGGAATCGAGTGAGCCGTCGAGCGTCGTGTGGAACGGGATCACTCCGAGACCGTCCGGCTCGATGAGGACGATCGCCCGGCGGTTGCCGATTCCTGCCGCGACCCCGTCGATCCACGCGTTGTAGGCCTTGGTGTCCGCGGCGCCACCGGCCGAGTACAGGGCGCAGTCCCGGAACGGCAGGTTGTAGGCGACGAGCACCGGGACCGTGCCGGACTTCGCGGCCGCCGTGACGACCCGATCGGCTTTCGCCCGCGCCTCCTCGGGCGTGCCACCCGCCAGCCAGGTCGCCGACGGAATGCTGGCCAGCAGCTGCGCGTCGGAGCGCGCCTGCCCTTGAAGTCCTTGCGCGGCGGCCAGCGTCGTGCTCAGCGGGTCCGCGAACAGGGCCGGCCTGCTGATCCCCGGACCACCGCCCGGATCGTCGACCGCGGCCTGGGCCGGCAGGACAGACCCCGCTCCGAGCAAGAGCGCGGACGCCAGGGCTGCCGACGCGCGCATTCTTCTGAAACTCATGTCACTCCTTCGTGAGGGAAGACTCGCCGCGGCGAGCGTTTGGGAGCGCTCCCAAATTGCGTCAACCCTGCCCGACCGGCAACTCCTCCGTCAAGAGTCGGCGCCCCTCCCGCGGCGGCTCCCGCGCTCCGCTCAGCACGACGACGCCGGCCACCCGGCGCTGCCCGGCCGGCGGGGTTCAGCGATGCCCACCGCGGGCACTCAGAGCTCATCGACCCCTTGACAGGGCCCACCCGGTGCCTGAAGGTTGACGATGGGAGCGCTCTCATTTCACCGTTGAAAACCCGACACCTCGATGGAGGCTCAGCTCCCATGCACTCACACCTCAGGCACCCAGTCGAACACCACTCATCCGCACGCCACTCGACCGGACGGCGCACGCGGACATTCTCGCCGCGCGTCGCACGCCGACTGCTCAGGATGGCCGCAGTCGCACTTCTCCTCCTCACCGCATCGCCACTGGGCGCGGGACCCGCGGCGGCAGCGATCGGCGGCAGCTTCTCCGACGAATTCACCACCTACGACACCTCCCGCTGGAGCAAGGCGGACGGCTGGTCGAACGGCGGCATGTTCAACGCAGGATGGCGCGCCGACCACGTCTGGTTCAACGGCGGGGTGATGGGGCTGAATCTGGACACCGCCACGTGCCCCTCCGGCTGCTCGGGCAAGCCGTACGCGTCCGGCGAGTACCGGACCAACGATCTCTTCTCCTACGGCCGCTACAGCGCTCGCCTCAAGGCGAGCGCCGGATCGGGCACCGTCACCTCGTTCTTCACCTACACGGGACCCAGCGACGGTCAGCCCTGGGACGAGATCGACGTCGAGATCCTGGGCAAGAACACGTGGCAGATGCAGACCAATTACTTCACCAACGGGGTCGGCGGCCACGAGACCCTGATCAACCTCGGCTTCGATGCGTCGGCCGGCTACCACGACTACGCCTTCGAATGGTGGCCGGGCGGCTCCATCAACTGGTTCGTCGACGGACGCCTCGTCCACCAGGAGACCGGTTCGCGCGGCCCACTGCCCACCCATCCTCAGCGCATCATCACCAACTTCTGGCCGGGGACAGGCGTCGACTCGTGGCTCGGCCCCTTCCAGTACTCGGGACAGCGGACCGCGACCTACGACCGCGTCCAGTACACGAAGTACTGAGCGAGCAGCATTGACGCCAGACACGCCGGATCGGCGCGGCTCACCGAGCCGCGCCGATCCGGCCGTCGGCCGCCGCGCGTCGGCCGCCCGCAGATTCAATGGTTGCGCAATGCAACAATTGGGCATAAAGTAGTTAGCGAGCCTAATCTTCCCTTCGCGGAACGCCTCTCCCCCTTGCTGACTTTTCTCCGACAGGAACCCATGTCCACACATCGCCTCCCCCTTGTGAAAACGCTGCCCTCGGCACGCCCGCGCCTCTGGCCCGACGGCAAGACCTGGGGGCACATCGCCCTGCATCTGCTCATCCCCCTCGTCATGGGCGCCGGCATGGCCTTCGCCTACCTCGGCGCTTTCCACTCCCCGGATCCGCACCACTTCCCGGTGGCCGTGGTGGGACAGAGCCCCGAGACGAAGGTGTTCGCCCAGTCGCTGAACGACGGTTCGGAGGGCAAGCTCCAGGTCACGACCGTGGCCACCGCCGATCAGGCGCGTCAGCAGATCACCGATCAGAAGATCTCCGCGGCCTACGTCCCGAGCAGGGATCACGCGACCATCCTGGTCTCCGGCGCGGCGTCCGAAGCGGCCGCCGGCGCGGCCCAGAAGGTCTTCCTGCCGCTGGCTTACAAGCAGCACCTGCCCGTCGCCGTCGAGGACGTCCGTCCGGGCGGCCCCAACGACACCGCCGGCCAGTCCGTGTTCTTCATGCTCGTGGCCCTGAGCGTGGGCTCCTATGCCAGCGTGGTGGCGATCGCCGCCGCGACCGCGAAGCTCCGGGTGGGCATCCGCCTGCTGATCGGTGCGGGCACCGCCCTGGTGGTGGCCGGCATCGCGACCCTCGTGGCCGGCCCGGTGTACCAGGTGCTCAACGGCTACGAATGGAACATCTGGCTGCTCGGCTCGCTGTACTCGTTCGGCATCATCACCATCGGTCTGGGGCTGCACCCGATCCTCGGCAAGTGGACCACTCCGGCCCTGACGCTCCTGTTCGTGATGCTCAACTTCACCAGCAGTGGAGGAGTGTACCCGGCGTCACTGTCGCCGGCCTTCTTCGCCGGGCTCAACACCTTCTGGAACGGCGCGGCCTGGCTCAACGCGGTGCGCGACCTGACCTACTTCCCCGGCGCCGACTTCGGCATGGACGGACTCAAGCTGGCCCTGTGGGCGCTCGGCGGCGTCGCCCTGGTGCTGCTCAGCCACCTGGCCACCGTCAAGAAGCGGCAGCTCGCGGACGACACCCTTCCCGTGTCCCGCGAAGAGGAGGAATCCTCGGTGGTCGCCGCGGGCTGACTCAGGCGTCCGGGACCCGGATGATCTTCTGCTGGACCGCCGTCGTGATGGCGGCGGTCCGGTTGTCCACGCCGAGCTTGGCGTAGATGTGCACCAGATGTGTCTTGACGGTCGCCTCCGAGATGAAGAGCGCCCTGGCCAACGCGCGGTTGGACAGGCCCGTGGCCAGCAGTTCCAGGATCTCCACTTCCCGGGCTGAAAGCTGCGGGACCGGATTCCTCAAGCGGCCCACCAGCCGGGCGGCGACCTCCGGTGCGAGGGCCGTCTCCCCCGCGGCGGCAGCGCGCACCGCAGCCCGGATCCGCTCGGACTCGGCGTCCTTGAGCATGTAGCCGCTGGCCCCGGCCTCGAGGGCGCTGAGGATGTCCGAATCGCTGTCGTAGGTGGTCAGGACCAGCACCGGAACCGGGCGGACCCCGCCTTCTCCCTGGCGGATCTTCCGGGTGGCCGCGGCCCCGTCCATGCCATCGCCCATCTGGAGATCCATCAGCACCAGGTCGATGTCCTCTCCGAGAGTCTGGCGGCGCCGGAGCTCCTCCAAGGCGGCGGCGCCGTCGGACGCTTCGGCCACCACGCGGATGCGCTGGGCACTATCGGAGGTGTGACCCTCGGACGGGACCGCGGGGTCCTCCAGCATCGCCTTCAGGCCGGCCCTCACCACCGGGTGGTCATCCACCAGCAAGACCCTGATCATGGCAGTACCTCCGTGTCGGTCGGTGCGTCGTCGGTCGTCGCGTCGATGGCCAAGCCGGGACCGCCGGGCGCAGGGCCCGAGGGGACCCTGATCGCCACCACGGTCCCCTCGCCGGGCGCCGACTCCAGCACCAGGCTCCCGCCCAGCGCCTCGACGCGGGACGTGAGCAGACCCAGCCCCACCCCGTCGCCCACCGCAGGGGCTTCGGGACGGAAGCCGACGCCGTCGTCGAACACATCCAAAGTCAGTTCCTGTTCCAGGAAGCCGAGCGTGAGCACCGCATGGTCCGCCCGGGCATGGCGGAGGACGTTCGCGAGCGACGCCTGAGAAGCCCGGAGCAACGCCTGAGACAGCTCCACAGGGATCTCGCGGGGCTCCCCGCTGAGCCGGAACGCCACGGACAAGCCACTGCCGGCGGCCCGGGCCTGCCGTTCGGTGTCGGCGCAGAGCGAGGCGAGCAGTTCGGGCAGCGCGGCGCCCGCAGAGGCGCCGGGCGAGCGCACGAAGTCCCGCGCCTGCTCCAGGGCCGACGACGCCGTCTCCTCCACCACGGCCAGCCGCTCGCGGGCCGCGCCAAGCTCCTCGGCGTCCAGAGACCTGCCGGCCGCTCGGCTCATCAGCACGATCGAGGAGAGACCCTGCGCCAGGGTGTCGTGGATTTCGCGGGCGAGGCGCGCCCGTTCGGACAGCACCCCGGCCTCGCGCTGACTCGCGGCCAGCTCCGAGCGGGCCGCACGCAGAGCCGCCGCGACGCGACGCTGCTCCTCCGCCTCCCGGTACAGGGCCTGATAACTGAGCGCCGTGACGACGGCGAACGCGGCGCCGAAGCCCGGGCCGATCACGAGCGCGCCGTTCGAGGAGCCCGGCGCGGCGTGCAGGAACAGCGCCACGACCAGGGCCGCCGTCGTGCAGACGACCGCCAGCAGCCCCACCCCTCGTGCCAGCAGGTGCAGCTCCAGGAAGAAGAGGGGGAATGCGAGCCACGCGAAATCCGCCGAGAACACCAGCAGCCCCAGCCACAGCACCACGACGACGGCGAGCCACCACCGCGCGTACGGCGCGGGATCGAGCCGGCTGGCGCCGAGGGCGTGACGTTTCTCGGCAGCGGTGCCTCCCAGATAGACCGCCGCGAGCAACGCCGCCACCGGGTAGACCACCGCGGGGCTCCAGGCCGGAGCCGAGCCGCCCGACCCCAGCGTCAGGGACCCGAGCGTCAGGGTGTAGCGGACCACGCCCAGCAACAGGAGCGCGGCGAAACCGAGATGCAGGCTCACCCGCAGAACCCGCAGGATGACCTGGGTCCCCTGAGCCGGGTTCCGGGCAGCGTCCAGGGCACTCTCACCCGCGCCGCCACCGGCGACGGAGTGGCCGTGAGGTGCGGGCCCGTTTCCCATGCCACCACCCTACTGGCGGGCGCCGACAGGAATCCGTCCGGACGCCGTCGCACCCCGTCAACCTTTCGGTTGATTCGGCGCTCAACCACAGCGAGTGCCCGGCTCAACCACCCCGCCGATGTGCGCGCGCTCGCTCCGCGGGAGGCTGGAGATACGCCAGAAACCCCGGCATTCCAGGAGACCCCACCATGTTCCTCGCCCTCCGCGACCTCCGCTTCAGCAAGGGCCGTTTCGCCCTCATGGGCGGAGTGGTCGCGCTCATCACCGTCCTGCTCGTCATGCTCTCCGGCCTCACGGCCGGCCTGGCGCACCAGTCCACCTCCGCGATCGGGGCCCTGCCCGCCGGCCGCGTGGTCTTCGGGGCGCCGCAGGGCACCGCGGCGAAGGCGAGCTACGCGGATTCCGAGGTCACCCCCGAGCAGGCCGCGGCCTGGTCCCGGGACGCCGGCGTCACGGCCGTCCCGCTCGGCATCTCGCAGGGCAAACTGCGGACCGGCACGGCGGCGTCCACCCCCGACGGCGGCCGCACCACCAACGCGGCGTTCTTCGGATCGGACGGCGTCGGCGGCACTGCCCTGGCACCCGTGACGCCCGGCAAGGGCGAGGTCGTGCTCAGCGAGTCCCTCGCCTCGGCGCTGAACCTGTCCGACGGCGGCGTCCTGAACAGCAACGGCACGGACCTCAGGGTGAAGGCCGTCGTCCCGGACCAGTGGTACTCGCACCTCGCCGTGGCGTGGGTGGGCCTGGGCGACTGGCAGCAGATGAACCGGGGCCGCGAGGCCACCGTCCTGGTGGCGCCCGGCGCTGACGCCACGGCCGCGGATCGCGCGGACGGCCGGAACGGCACCGTCAGCGCGGAGCGCACCGCGAGCTTCCAGGCGCTCGAGTCCTTCAAGAGCGAGAACGGCTCGCTGCTCCTCATCCAGGGGTTCCTCTATGGCATCTCCGCTCTGGTGGTCGGCGCGTTCCTGAGCATCTGGACCGTGCAGCGCACCCGGGACATCGCCGTCCTCAAGGCCCTCGGCGCGACGCAGGGCTACGTCTTCAAGGACGCCCTGGCGCAGGCCCTGATCGTGCTGCTGAGCGGCACCGTCCTGGGCGCCGTGATCGGCGGCCTGGGCGGCTGGTTCGCCGGGCAGGCCGCGCCGTTCGTCCTGGGGCCGCTGACCATCGCCGGTCCCGTGGTCGGCATCGTGCTGCTGGGCCTTGCGGGTTCCGCGCTGGCGGTCCGCAAGGTCACCCGCGTGGATCCGCTGCTCGCGCTCGGCGGCAGCTGAGCCGGCCCGCCCACACCCCCGTCGTCATCACCAGGAGAACCTCATGAACACGCCCGCACTGCAGCTCGAATCCGTCACCGTCGACTACCCCGACGGCGCCGGGACCATCACCGCCCTGGACCAGGCATCGCTCACCGTGCGTCAGGGGGAATTCCTCGCCCTGACCGGCCCGTCCGGCTCCGGGAAGTCCACCCTCCTGGCCGTCGCCGCCACGCTCGTGAAGCCGACGGCCGGGCGGATCCTGGTGGACGGCCGCGAAGTCCAGGCGCTGGGCCGGAAGGAGCAGGCGGCCCTGCGGCGCGAAAAGCTGGGCATCATCTTCCAGCAGCCGAATCTGCTGCCGTCGCTGACCGCCGTCGAACAGCTGCTCGTGACGCAGCACGTCCGCGGCTTTGGAGGGAAGGCCGCCCGCGCGTCGGCGGAGGCCCGGGCGCGCCGGCTGCTCGCCGCCGTAGGACTGGAAGGGCAGGAGGACAAGCGTCCGCATCAGCTGTCCGGCGGTCAGCGGCAGCGGGTGAACATCGCGCGGGCGCTCATGGGCGAACCGAGCGTGCTCCTGGTGGATGAGCCGACGGCGGCGCTGGACGAGGAGCGCAGCCGCGCCGTGGTCGAGCTGCTGGCCCGGATCACGCACGAGTTCGGCACCGCGACGGTCATGGTCACGCACGATCTGGAGTTCGTCGAGCTCTGCGACCGCGAGGCCCACATGCGCGACGGGAAGCTGAGCGAAGCCGCGTTGGTCTGAGCCGCCCCGGCTGACCTTCCGCCGAGTTCGGGGGTTCGTTCCGAGAGCGGTGCCTCCAGGCCCCGGTTTCGGAACGAACCCCCGAACTCGGCAGAAAGAAGGGCGTCAGCCCGCGACGACCTCCGCCGTGGCCTCGGCGATCGCCTGCTCCTCGTTCGTGGGGATCACGAGCACCGGGATCCGCGACGCCTCAGTGGAGATGAACCGCGGCTCCTTGGAGCGCACGGCGTTGAGCTCCGGGTCGAGCTCGACCCCCAGGGCCCCGAGCTGCTCGCAGACCAGCGCGCGGAACGGCGAGGAGTTCTCCCCGATCCCGGCCGTGAACACGATCGCCTGCGCCCCGCCCACGGCCACGTGGTACGCGCCCACGTACTTCGCCAGACGGTAGGCGGCCACCTCGAGCGCCCGCCGCGCGCGCAGGGGGTCGACGCCGGAGGAGGTCCCGTCGTCGCTGCCCACGGCTTCGGCGGCGTCCACCAGTGTCCGCATGTCGTTCGAGCCGCCCAGGCCCAGAAGCCCCGATTCGCGGTTGAGCAGATCGTCCAGCGCGTCCGCGTCCAGGCCCTGGCGTCCGAGGAACACGAGGATGGACGGGTCGATGTCGCCGGAGCGGGTGCCCATCACGAGGCCCTCCAGAGGAGTGAAGCCCATGGAGGTGTCCACCGAAGCTCCGCCCTTGACGGCCGTGGCGGAGGCTCCGTTGCCGAGGTGCAGGATGACGCCGTTGAACTCGTCCGGCGCCTCGCCCAGCAGCGCGGCCGCACGGGCCGCGACGTACTGGTGGCTCGTGCCGTGGAAGCCGTAGCGGCGGATGCCGTGACGCGTGTAGAGCCAGTCCGGGACGGCGTAGCGCCAGGCCTTCTCCGGCAGGGTGCGGTGGTAGGCGGTGTCGAACACGGCCACCTGCGGCAGCTGCGGCCACTTCTCGGTGATGGCACGGATGCCGAGCACGGCGGCGGGATTGTGCAGCGGGGCCAGCGGGTTGAGCCGCTCGATGGCCCGCGTGACCTCGTTGTTGATCAGGACCGGCTCGGCGAACCGCTCGCCGCCGTGCACCACGCGGTGTCCGACGGCGTCCACCTGCCGGTCTCCCAGGACCTCGTGCAGGCGGGCCGCCACGATCTCCAAGGCCGCGCCATGGTCCGGGACCGCGGCCGGGGCGTCGCCGTCGGGCTGCCCGATCCGCTCCACGAGGCCCTCCAGCAGCACCTCCCCCGCGTCGACGTCGCGCACCTGGTACTTCAGGGAGGAGGAGCCGGAGTTGATGACGAGGATGAGCATTCAGTTCTCCTGGGATGCGGCGGGCGACGGCGCGGCGACGCTCTGGGCCTGGACGGCGGTGATGGCCACGGTGTTGACGATGTCCTCCACCGTGCAGCCCCGTGAGAGGTCGTTGACCGGCTTGTTCAGGCCCTGCAGCACCGGCCCGACGGCGACCGCGCCGGAGGACTGCTGCACGGCCTTGTACGTGTTGTTGCCGGTGTTGAGGTCCGGGAAGATGAACACGGTCGCCTGACCGGCCACATCCGATCCCGGCAGCTTGGCCGCGGCGATCGCGGCGTCCACGGCGGCGTCGTACTGGATGGGGCCTTCGACGGCGAGGTCGGGCTTGCGCTCCCGCACCAGTTCCGTCGCGGCCCGCACCTTGTCCACGGTCGCGCCGGTGCCGGAGCCGCCGGTGGAGTAGCTGAGCATCGCCACGCGCGGGTCCACGCCGAACTGCCGGGCCGTCTCGGCCGAGGCCAGCGCGATGTCCGCGAGCTGTTCGGCCGTGGGCTCGGGGTTCACGGCGCAGTCGCCGTAGGCGAGCACGCGGTCCTGCATGAGCATGAGGAACACGGAGGACACGATCGCCACGCCCGGCCGGGTCTTCACGAACTCCAGCGCGGGACGGATGGTGTGGGCGGTGGTGTGCGCGGCGCCGGAGACCATGCCGTCCACGATGCCCAGCTGCACCATCATGGTGCCGAAGTAGCTGACATCGAGCATGGTCTCGAGGGCCTTGGCGAGGTCGACGCCCTTGTGGGCGCGGAGCCGGGCGTACTCCTCGGCGAACCGCTGGCGCAGTTCGCTCGTGGCCGGGTCCACCAGGGTGATGCCGTCCAGGGAGACGCCGTGTGCGGCGGCCAGCTCCCGGACTGCGGCCTCGTTGCCGAGGATGGTCAGCTCGCAGACGTCGCGGCGGCGCAGGATCTCGGCGGCCCTCAGGATCCGGAGGTCCGTGCCCTCGGGCAGCACCACGTGGCGGCGGTCCGCCTGGGCGCGGCCGATCAGTTCGTGGAGGAACCGCAGGGGGGTCATCGACGCCGGTCGGCTCAGGTTGAAGCGTTCGAAGATCTCGTCCTCGTCCACCTGGCGGGACCACTCGCCGAGCGCCGAGGCCACCTTGCGGCTGTTGCCCGTCGAGATCTCGCTGCGCACCCCGGAGACGGCCGTGGCCGTGTGATACGTGTCCTCAGGGTGGGCGAAGAACGGGAACGGGGCGCCGGCCAGCAGCGGCAGGATGTGCGGATCCGGCATGAGGCCGCCGCTGAGGACGACGCCGGACGGCACCGGGAAGTCGGGCGATTGCGTGGAGGCGAGCACGCCGGCCAGGATGTCGGCCCGGTCTCCGGGGGCGATCACCAGATCGCCGGGTTCCAGGGCGCCGATGAAGTTGCCGAGGCTCATGGCGGCCACTTTGACTCCGGCCACTTCGCGCTCCATGTCGGCGGTGCCCGCGAGCAGCTGGAGACCCAGGGCCGCGGAGATCTCGCCGGTGGTGGGACGGGCCATCTCGGGCCGTTCTTCCAGGACGTAGACGGGGCGCTTCAGGTCACCGGGACGGATGGCGGCCCGCACCTCGTCGACATGGTCCGGGTCCGCGCGGTTGACCATCACCATGAGGAGGTCGGCGTGCACGGCGGAGAGCTCGGCGCGGACCACGTCCACCGCGTCCGCGATCTCCTCCGGATTGAGGTCCTTGCCGCTCACCACGGCCACGACGGGACAGCCGAGGTCCTTCGCCAGCTGAGCGTTGAGGTCGAACTCGACGGCGGAATCGGCGCCGGAGAGGTCGGAGCCTTCCACGATCACCACATCGCACAGGGCGGACACTTCGCTGAAGACCTGCACGCAGCGGGTGCTGATCTCCTCGCGGCGTCCCTCGGCCACCAGGCGGCGGGCCTCCTTGAGCGTGAGACCGGCACGGCACACGGCGGGATCCAGGTGGTAACGCGTGCGGATCAGCTCGACCATGGGGTCGTGGTCCGGGGTGTCGCCGGGGACCACGGGCCGGAAGTACCCGATCCGTCCCGCCCGGCGATAGAGGGCCTCGGCCAGGCCGAGGGCCACCACGGATTTGCCCGATCCCGTGGAGGTGGCGGTGACGTAGATTCCTGTGAACATGGCGCTCCTGAGGGTTGTTCCACCCCCATCTTTTCACCGCGGTTCCCGGCCGCCCATAGCGTGGGTCACTATGTCGCGAGGTTCACACGCCCGCCCCGCCGCCGTAGGCTGTAATCCGGCCGGCAGCGCGGCCGCACCTCAGATCCGATGCACCTTGTGATGGAGGCTCCACCATGCTGTTCAGCAAGAAGGGCGACGACGCCGCACTCGCCAAACTCCGGGAAGCCCCCGCCCCGTACGCGGAACTCGGCGAGCGCCTGCACGCCATCATCCGCGAGAACGCCCCGTCCCTGGAACCGGTGGTCCGCTGGGGCCTCCCGTTCTACGTCCGGAACGGCGAGGACATCTGCTACATCAAGACCGGCAAGGACTACCTCGCCTTCGGCTTCGGCGAATCCGTGAACCCGGCCTTCCAGGAGGGCGCGGCAATGCACCCGATCGTCTGGAACATCACGTCCCTCGACGCGGACACCGAAGCAACCCTCGCATCCCTGATCCGCACAGCAGCGGGCTGACGCCAAAACCCCTTAACCCACGACGACGGCGAGGGGAACCCGCCGTCGTCGCGCGTCCGGGCGCCGGGGCACTGAGATGCGGCGGCTTGCGTAAAGGGGCCCCGTGCCCCGACCCGAGCGCAAGCGACCCGCAGGGCACGGGGATAGCAAGCAGAGCATCTCAGTGCCCCGGCCCCCGCTTAGGCCTCGGCGCCGGCGGGTTCCAGCTCGTCGTCGTCGATCTCCTCGATCTCGACCGCGGCCACGACCTCGAGCGACTCCGGCCGGAGCATGAGGGCCTCGTCCTCGAGCTCCACCATGATGTACTCCTCGCCGTCGGCCAGGAAGTGCCACGCCACCACGGTCTCGGCTTCGTAGACGAAGTTGGGGTCGCCGAGGGTGATCTTCTCCAGCTCCACCTCGGCGACATCGCACAGTTCGCGGATGATGATCTCGAAGTCGGGCATGTCCTCCAGTGAGGCGGCCTCGGCCTGAGCGCGGCGCTCCTCGAGGTCCTCGACGGTGGCGAGGCGTTCGTCGATCACGGCGTCCAGGCCGTCCTCGTCCACCACCAGCAGGCCCTCGAGGCTGCGCAGCCAGGCGGCGTTGAGCTCCATGAGGTCCTCGGTCTCCAGGAGCGCTTCGAACTCGTTGTCGAGCTCCTCCTGGGCCAGGACGGCGTCGCTGACTTCGCTGTCCTCATCCTCGGCGTCGCCGTCCAGATAGGCGTCGACCTCGTCCTCGCTGAGGGCTTCGAAGGCCGCGTCGGTGCGGTTGAACAGGTCCAGGTGAGCCTTGGCGCCCATGGCCTCCAGGCCGCCACGGACGTAGGCGTCGATCTCTTCACGGTCCGTGGCCGTGAAGACGTACTGCGCGAAGCCGCCGCCCAGGGCCTGGGTCAGGTAGAAGTCCACGTAGTAGCTGCGGAGGGCGTCCTCGGCGATCTCGTCCTGGCCCAGGAGCTCCTGGTACATGGCGTTGACCACGGTGACGTTGCCGTCCACCACTTCATCGGGGCCGGCTTCAAGGCTTTCCTTGAAAAGGACGACGGGGAGCTGCTTGCTGGTCATGCTGATCCTCACTCGAGAAGTCCACGGGACACTTCGACCGTACGCGCCGTCCCTGGGAGTGACCGGAGGTCCCGGGTCACGGGCGGGTGAACCTTGGGTGAACTGAGCCGGGCGCTCAGCCCTCTTTCACGTCGATCCCGGCCTGGAGCGCCATCTGCACGGCGAGCTCCCGCACCTGGGACTCCGTCAGGGTGGCGCCGCGGAGGCCGGTCACCGACGTGAAGACCCGGGCGTCCAGGCCGCGGAGGTCGACGTCGGTGGCGTCGAGGTCGCGGCTGTCCACGTCCTCGGCGCTGCTGTCCCGGAACGCGACGCGCTTGAGCTTCGCCAGCGGCACGTCGAGGGTGCGGAGCCGGCAGCCGGCCACCACCACGTCATTGCCCTCGGCGCCGTTCAGGCCCAGGTAGTCGATCCTGACGTCGCGCAGTTCCAGGCTGTCCACCTCCGCGCCCGAGAGGTCCAGCGTGCCGATCCTGCCGCCGCTGATCCGCACGCGGCGGAGCCGGGCGTTCCGGAGCACGAGTTCGGTGACCTGCAGATCCTCGACGTCGAGGTCCGTCAGGGTAGCGCCGGTGAGGTCCAAGCGGTCCAGGTGGGCGTCCCGGATCACGCATTCGCTGAGGTGGGCGTGGGATGCGTCGACGTCGCCGGACAGCCCGCGCACGGCGCTCTCCGAGACCTCGTCATAGCGCCGCAGCCCGTCCACCTCGCCGAGGTGAGCGGGCAGATCCGGCGCCGCGGCCCGGGGTGCGGCGGGGCGGGTCTTCCTCGTCTGTGCCATGCCGTTCAGCCTATCGGCCGCGTCCGACAGTGCCCGTGGATTCCGCCCCGCGCGGATCCGGCCACCGGGCGGGGCCCGCGTGTGTCCCCGGCCGGCACACCCGGGCCGAACCCCCTGTGCTCCATCTCGCAGACCGCTCCCGGGCTGCTCGCACTAGACTGTTGTGGATGGCCACCTCGCAGGCCCAGCAACGCTTGGGCACCCTCGCCGCGCGCTTTGACGAAGGCAGCGTGGAACGCGGCTACGAGTATGCCCGCCAGGAGCGCGTGTTCAACGTCGTCTTCGGCCGCACCACCGGGCTGCTTACCGGCCGCGTGGAAGGCACCCGCTCGTACCGCGCCGTCGCCAAGCTGCAGCCCAAGGACGACTCCTGGATCTGCCTCACCGCCCTCTGCGACTGCCCGGTCCGGCAGGACTGCAAGCATGTGGCCGCCCTCCTCTTCGCCGCCAAGGAGCGCGGCCTCCTGGACTCCGACGACGCCGTCGCCCGCCGTCGCCGGGGCCCCGCACCGCTGCCCGGGGCGGCGCAGTCCGCCAACGGCTCGGCGCCCACCTCGCCGGCCGCGTCGTCCGCCTGGGAGAAGGCCCTGGCGCCCCTCCTGCCCGAGTCGGCCACCACTGTCTCCTCCACCACACCTCAGCTGGCCCTGCTCTTCGAGGTGACCGATCCCAAGCCGGCCGTGTCCCGCGGCGGCCGCGTCTACAGCCAGGCCGAACCGGCCGGCCTGCGGGTCCGCCCCATGTCCATGGGCGCCCGCGGCAAGTGGATCAAGAGCGAGGTGGCCTGGACGAACATCAACTACCTCAGCTACTACCGGAAATTCAGCCGGGAACAGACGGACGCCCTCGCGGAATTCCTCGAGCTGTCCCGCATGCCGGGCCAGTATCAGGGGCCCGCGGGCCAGTGGCTGGAGCTCTCCCAGTACAACGGCAAGCACCTGGCCACGGCCCTCGCGGACCTGGCCGGCAAGGGGATCCTCCTCATCCAGGACACGGATCCGCGGTCGCCCGGCGTGCGGCTGGAACGCGAACCGGCCGTCCTGGAGCTCTCGGTGGACCGCCGGAAGGACGGCGGCCTGGACGTCGCGCCGCGCCTCGAAGCGCACGGCCGCGATCTCGATCTGAAGAAACTCCACTTCACGGGCGAACCCGCGGCCCTGGCGTTCCACGGCGGGGCGTCTGTCCCGGGCGGCCTCGTGGACGGGACGCTCGTGCTGACGCCGCTCGCGCCCGCCTCCCCCGAGATGGTGGCGTTCGCGCGCGCCGCGGAGTCCGTGCACATCCCCGCGGCGGACGAGGACCGCTTCCTCAGCGAGTTCTACCCGCGGCTGCGCCAGGGCGCCCCCGTGGTCGCAGCGTCCGAGAGCGTGCGCCTGCCGACCATCGGCAAGCCCGTGCTGTCCCTCCTGGCCGACTACCGCAAAGACCACCGCCTGGACCTGCACTGGGAGTGGCACTACACGAGCAACGGCAAACAGGTCTCACAGCCACTCGCCTTCGACCGTGCCGATGCCGGCTACCGGGACGAGGCTCAGGAGAAGAAGATCCTGAATTCCCTCGGCAAGCCGTGGGAGGTGGTGGCCGCCCTGGCCACCGAGCCCACGATCGGGCCGGACGGACTCTGGACCCTTCCGTCGCTGGCGCCCACGGCCACGCTTCACGGCATGGACACCGTCGCGTTCACGGAGGAGGTGCTGCCGCAGCTGCGCACGGTCCCGGACGTCGAGGTGGACGTCAACGGCGTGGTCCCTGACTTCCAGGAGGCCGTTGAAGCCCCGGTCGTGCACGTCTCCACCCTGGACAAGGACGATCGCGACTGGTTCGGCCTCGAAATCGTGGTCACCCTCGAAGGCGAGCAGGTGGCGTTCGGCCAGATCTTCTCCGCTCTGGCCTCGGGCCAGACGCGCATGGTCCTGCCGAGCGGCAAGCACTTCCCCCTCGACAGCCCCGAGCTCCAGCAGCTGCGCGAACTGATCGACGAGGCCCGCGCCCTCTCCGACCGCCCCGGCGAGGAACTCCAGATCAGCCGCTTCCAGGTGGGTCTGTGGGAGCAGTTCGCGGCGATCGGCGTCGTGGAGGAGCAGGCGAAGGAGTGGCGCCGCAGCGTCACGGGTCTGCTCCATGTGGACGACTCCACGCGGGATCTCGCGGCCCCCGCCGGCCTGCACGCCGAGCTGCGCCCCTACCAGCTGGAGGGTTTCCGCTGGCTCCGCTTCCTCTACGACCACCGGCTGGGCGGCGTCCTGGCCGATGACATGGGCCTCGGCAAGACCCTCCAGACCCTGGCGCTGCTGTGCTCGCTGCGCGAGGATCCCACGGGCACCGCGGACGACGGCGCCGCTGCCGGCCTGTCCGCGGAGGTCCCCACGGCTGAGCCCGCCGGAGCGGTGGCCGGCGAGCGCGCGGACGGCGGGCCGGCGTCGTCGGCGTCCGGAGATCCCGTGGCGACCCGCGCCCCGTTCCTGGTGGTGGCCCCGAGCAGCGTGGTGTCCAACTGGGCGATGGAGGCGGCACGCTTCGCCCCCGGGCTGAAGACCGTGGCCGTGGCGGAGACCTTCAAGCGCAGCGGCCTGAACCCGGCGGAGGAGTTCGCCGGGGCGGACCTCGTGGTCACGTCGTATGCGCTGTTCCGCCTGGAACTCGAGCAGTACCAGAAGCTCTCCTGGGGCGCACTGGTCCTGGACGAGGCGCAGTTCGTGAAGAACCACCAGTCCAAGGCGTACCAGGCGGCGCGGAAGCTCGACGCCCCCTTCAAACTCGCGATCACGGGCACGCCCCTGGAGAACAACCTCATGGAGCTCTGGGCGCTGCTGTCGATCGTGGCGCCTGGCCTGTTCCCGAGCCCGGGGAAGTTCGCCGAGTACTACCGCCGGCCCATCGAGGTCCACGGCCACCCGAAGCTGCTGGCCAAGCTGCGACAGCGGATCCGTCCGCTCATGCTGCGCCGCACCAAGGAGCAGGTGGTGAAGGAGCTGCCGCCGAAGCTGGAGCAGGTCCTCACGGTGGAGCTGAATCAGCGCCATGCGAAGGCGTACCAGACGCATCTTCAGCGCGAGCGGCAGAAGATCCTGGGGCTCCTGGAGGACGCGAACAAGCACCGCTTCACCATCTTCCAGTCGCTCACCCTGCTGCGGCAGATGGCGCTGGACCCGTCCCTCGTGGACCCCGAGCTGAGCGGGGTGCGGTCGAGCAAGCTGGACGTCCTGTTCGAGCAGCTGGAGGACGTGCTGGCCGAAGGGCACCGGGCCCTCATCTTCAGCCAGTTCACCGGGTTCCTGGGGAAGGTCCGGGAACGGCTCGATGCGGCGGGCGTGCAGTACGCGTACCTGGACGGCTCCACGCGGCAGCGCGCCGACGTGATCGCGTCCTTCAAGGAGGGCGACGCCCCGCTGTTCCTCATCAGCCTGAAGGCGGGCGGGTTCGGCATCAACCTGACCGAGGCGGACTACGTGTTCCTCCTCGATCCCTGGTGGAATCCGGCCAGTGAGGCTCAGGCCGTGGACCGGGCGCACCGGATCGGCCAGGACAAGCAGGTCATGGTGTACCGGCTGGTCGCGAAGGACACCATCGAGGAGAAGGTCATGGCGCTCAAGGCCAAGAAGTCCAAGCTCTTCGATTCGGTGGCCGGCGACGAGGCCCTCGCGTCCACGCACCTCACCGCGGACGACCTGGCCGGCCTGTTCCGGGAGTAGGCCGGCAGCCGCTCAGGTGCCCCCTACCGGCGGCCAGAGGCCCGGGCTTAGCCTGAAAGGGCAGTGTCCATGTCTGCCGAGGAGGAACCATGACGGACTTCCGCAGTTACACCGCCGAGGAACGGGCAAGCTTCGTCGCCCCCGCCTGCGAAATGTGCGGCCAGCACCGCCACGTGCGCTGGGTGCCGGTCGAGGACGCCGGGGACCCGCCGCGCTGGACCCCGCGCGACGCCGGGTGCAGCAACGAGGCGTGCACCGGCTTCCGGGTCTGAGCCCCGCTCCAGCACCGACCCACGAAAAAGCGCCCTGTTTCGTCTTCCGCGGGGATATTGACCCGCGGAAGATGAAACAGGGCGCGGAACTCGGCGAGGCAGAACTCAGCCCCGCAGCGCGGCGAGCGCGGCCACGGCGTCCGCCACCGGCGTCGAGCCGTCGGTGAGCTCCACGATCTCCCGGCTCACGCCCGGCTCGTGCAGCACCTCGGCCAGGAACGCCGCCACATTGCCGCGGCGGACGTTCCCGTACTCGATGGCGGGCCCTGCGGTGACCAGGCCGTCGCCCGGTTCGTCCTTGAGAGTGCCGGGGCGGACGATGACCCAGTCGAGGTCCGTCCCGGCGAGGTGCACGTCCGCGGTCTTCTTGACCCGCATGTAGTGCTCGAAGCCGGCGTTCGGGGAGTCCCCGCCGCGCCCGGCGTCGGGGAACACCGACACCAGCACGAACCGCTGCACCCCGGCGAGGGCCGCGGCGTCGGCGGCCTTCACCAGGCCGTCGCCGTCGATCGCGGAGGTCAGCTCCCGCCCGGTGCCATGCGCCCCCGCGGAGAACACGACGGCGTCGTGCCCGGCCAGGTGGCCGGCCAGCGTCTCCGTGGAGTCGGCGATGAGGTCGCCGAGCACGGACTCCGCCCCCGTCCGCGTGATGGTGTCCGTCTGTTCGGGGCTGCGATGCATGCCGGTCACCTGGTCCCCGCGCTCCACGAGGAGCCGGGAGAGGATGCTCCCGACGCCGCCGGCCGCGCCGATCTGGAAAACCTTCATGGTGTCTCCTTCCGCAGTGGTCAGCCGATGGTGGACACGTCGATGACGAAGCGGTACCGGACGTCGGACGCCAGCACGCGCTCGTAGGCATCGTTGACCTGGTCCGCGTCGATGACCTCGATCTGCGCGCCGATGCCGTGCTCGGCGCAGAAATCGAGCATCTCCTGGGTCTCCGGGATGCCGCCGATGTTCGAGCCGGCCAGGGCCTTGGCCCCGCCGATCAGGCTGAAGATGTTCAGTTCCAGCGGCTCGCCCGGGGCGCCCACGCAGACCATGGCGCCGTGCGGCTTCACGAGGCGCAGGTAGTCGTCCAGGGGGATCTTGGCGCTGACCGTGTTGATGATGAGGTCGAAGCTGCCCTTGAGGTCCTGGAAGGTGGTCTCGTCGCTCGTGGCGTAGTAGTGGTCGGCGCCCAGCTTGAGCCCGTCTTCCTGCTTCTTGAGGGACTGGGACAGCACGGTCACCTCGGCGCCCAGGGCGTGAGCCAGCTGGACGGCCATGTGGCCGAGGCCGCCGAGGCCGATCACGGCGACCTTCTTGCCCGGGCCGGCGCCCCAGCGGCGCAGCGGCGAGTACGTGGTGATGCCGGCGCAGAGGAGCGGGGCGGCGACGTCGAGTTCGAGGGAATCCGGGATCAGCAGCGTGAACGCGTCGTTGACCACCACCTGGCTGGAGTAGCCGCCCTGGGTGATGGTGCCGTCACGGTCCTTGGAGGCGTAGGTGCCCACGCTGCCGTTGAGGCAGTCCTGCTCCTGACCGGCCAGGCACTGCTCACATTCGCGGCAGGAGTTGACCAGACAGCCCACGCCGACGCGGTCGCCGACCTTGCGGGTGGTGACCTCGGAGCCGACGGCGGCCACGATGCCGGCGATCTCGTGACCGGGGGTCAGCGGGTACGGGACGGGGCCCCAGTCACCGCGGACGGTGTGGATGTCCGAATGGCAGATGCCCGCGTACTTGATGTCGATCAGCACGTCATGCGGGCCGAGTTCGCGGCGTTCCACGGTGGTGCGGATGAGCGGTTCCGTGGCGGACGGCGCGGCGAGAGCGGCAACGGTGGTCATGAGGACTCCTTCACAAGGGGGATGTCAGGTCCAAAGGGTTGAACCGGCAAGGGCGGGAGGTCATTCCCCGATCTCAGGATTCACCCGCATTTCCCACTCTGGCACAGCCGGACTCCCGTGGGGAGGGCTTGCGGGAACCGCTCAGGGAATCCCCGGCGGAAGCTCATCCGCGCCGTCGAGTCCGAGCGGCGGTTCCACCAGCAGGGACAGCGGGAAGCCGGAGAGCAGCGCGATCATCTCGTAGTAATCGGCGGCGAACACGTAGCCGGGCAGTTGGAACTCGCCGGCCCTGAAGTCCAGATAGGCCGCATGGGAGGGGAAATAGTCCTCCGGGCGGCGGTCCTGCAGGAAGGCCTTGGCGATCGCGAGCTCCCGTGCGGCCTGAAGGAAGATCAGCTGCCGTGCCGTCTCGGTGGGGTCCTGCACGGTCCACCAGCGTTGACGCCGCAGCGTCTCCACGACGGCGAGCTGCACCTCTTCGGCGAACCGCTCCGCCGCCTCCCAGGGCGACGGGTGCGCGGCCACGGCTTCCAGCAGGGCTTCGACACAGACCGGGCAGCCCTTCGGCCCCCGGCCGCTGTGCCGCGGCCGGACCACGCAGTTGATGATCACTCTCACGGGCTCACCCCGCTCAGTTCCCGGCGGCGGGAAAGTGCGGGCACGAGGTGCTCAGAGGTCGGGGGAAGAGACATGACGAGGTCCTTTCAGCGGGACAGGGGGAGAGCCCCTGCGCTTCAGGGGCCGGTCAGGAAGAGGAAGTGGCGCCGATACGGGAGCGGCGTGCCTGGGCGGCGCGGCGCGGGTCCTTGAGCACGGCCTGGGCCGCGGCGCCGAGGGCACGGACCAGGACGGGGGCCGGCTTTCCGGCCAGCCGCACCACGGCCAGCGGGGTGGAGACCTCCGGTTCGATCAGCGGCAGCACGTGGATGGACGGATCGTCACGGCGGGCCGCGACGGCGGTCTCCGGGACGACGGCGGCCCACAGCCCGGAGGTGACCAGGCTCAGGAGCGCCTCATTGGAGTCCGCCTCCAGGCGCGGCTTGATCTGGAGTCCGGCGGCCCGCCACGCCTCATCGGCGAGCTGGCGGGCCCGCATGTCGGCCGCCAGGAGTCCGAGGGGCACCTCGGCGAGCATCCGTCCCGTGATCGATGGCTGGTCCTCGGGGAACATGCCCGGAGCGGCCACGACCACGTTGGTGACCTCACCGAGAGGCACCGACACCAGATCCGGACCATCGGCCGCGGACGGGTGGATGATGCCGGCGTCGAGTTCGAAGGCCCTCAGCCGCGCCACCACGTCCTCGCTGTTCAGCCCGGATTGCACGGTGGACCGCACCAGCGGATGCGCGTCCGCCAGGGCCGACACCACCGCGGTCGCGAGGGCGATCCCGGCCGGGATGGTGCCGATCCGCGCGACGCCGGTGAGCTGACCCCGTGCCGCCGCGATCTCCGCGGAGAGCGCCTCCTGGTCTGAGACCACGCGGCGGGCCCAGGTCAGCGCCATCTCGCCTTCGGGCGTGAGGCCCTCGTAGGCATGGCCGCGGCGGACCAGAGGCACCCCGAGTTCGACCTCCAGCTTCCGCACCGCCTCCGAAAGCGTCGACGGCGAGACAAAGCATGCCGCGGCCGCCCGGCCGAAGTGCTCCTCGCGCGCCAGGGCGACGAAGTACTGGAGTTGTGTCAGAAGCATGGCATCCCATCTGGTCGTGATCAGAAGACTGGTGGTCCGAAGACTGGCGGTCAGAAGAAGTGAGAGGAACCGCCCGGGACCCGCTCCCTGGCGGTTCCCCTCACCTCAAGAACTGCGGAAGAAGACCTCCGCAGCGTCGTGGGACCTTCGCTGGTGCCCCACGTTCGTACCGCCTTGACGGGCGGTGGCTTGTCATCGTTGTGCTTTCAGCTTATGAGCGCTATCCTTCGGCGTCCATGGGGCCATACCGACTGGTCATTCGGAGCTGCCGAACAACTGGGCGGCGCGGACGAACGAACGGAAAGACGGCTGAATGCGGGGTTCCTGCGCCCGGTGGGCGGCGGAACCCCGTCTTCGGACACACGAAAGGCGGGACACCTGCCTGGTGTCCCGCCCCTGGTGATGCGGCCCTGGTGGTCAGGCCTGGGACGGCACGGGATCGCTCAGAATCCGCACCGGATGCGAACGGGCGCTGCCCGGAACGCTACGGCCGCCAGATGACGACGGCCTGGCTCCGCGGCGTCGGGCGCTGGCCCCGCGCGAGCGGGACCACGTCGCCGGCCGACACCCCGGCCGCGAAGACCCGGGGTTCCTGCGCCGCCGGACGGCGCTCCAGTTCCTCGGTCAGTTCCCGGACCCGCGACTGCAGAGCCGCGACCTGGTTCTCCAGTTCGAGGATGCGCTTGATGCCCTCCAAGGAGACGCCCTCCTGAGAGAGGCGCTGCACCTCACGCAGCCGGTCGACGTCGTGCTGCGAATAGCGGCGTGCCTTGCCCGGCGCCCGGCTCGGCGAGACGATGCCCAGCCGGTCGTACTGACGCAGGGTCTGGGGATGCATCTCGGCCAGCTCGGCGGCAACCGAGATCACGAACAGCGGTTGATTCAGGTCGATCGCCATGGCTCACCTCCTACAGCACGGCACGGGCGGCGATGACCGCCCGGGGGTCCTCCCCCGCGGTGGCGTCCGCGAACGCCTCGACCGCCGCCTTGGCGGCATCGTTCAGTTTCTGGGGCACCACGACGTCGACCGTCACCAGCAGGTCGCCGGTGGCCTTCGCCGTCTTCACACCGCGGCCCTTGACCCGCAGAGTGCGCCCGCTGGGGGTGCCGGCGGCCAGGTGGAGCTTGACCTTGTCGCCCTCCATGGTCGGCACCTCGATGTTCCCGCCCAGAGCCGCTTCATTGAAGCTGACCGGCACGTGGATGCGGATGTTGTTCCCGTCCCGCTTAAAGAAGGGGTGCTCCTTCACGTGGACGGTGATGATGAGGTCGCCGTTGCCACCGGATCCGGGGTTGCCCTTGCCGCGCTGGCGGACCTTCTGGCCGTCCTTGATGCCGGCCGGGATCTTGACGTCGATGACGTTGCCGTCCGGCTCGCGCAGACTGACCGTGGTGCCCTGGATGGAACCCTTGAAGGAGATTGTCGTGCTGGCCGTGCGGTCCGCGCCCTTGGTGGGCTGCTGGGAGAAGCCACCGAAGCCGCCTCCGCCGCCGAACAGGTCGGCGAACTCCGGCGGGATCCCTCCCGAGGAGCCGCCGCGGGTGCGGCCGCCCTGGTTGAAGATGCCGCCGAAGAGGTCCTCGAAGCCCGCCGGACCGGCCCCCTGTCCGCCGGGGGCGAAGCGTGCTCCGCTGCCCATCGCGCGGATGGCGTCGTACTGCTGACGGTCCTCCGGGTTGGAGAGCACCGAGTTGGCCTCGGTGATGTCCTTGAACTTCTTCTCCGCTTCGGCGTCCCCGGCATTGGTGTCGGGGTGATACTTGCGGGCGAGCTTGCGGTACGCCTTCTTGATGTCGGCGTCGGACGCGTCCTTGGCGACACCAAGGATCTTGTAAAAGTCCTTCTCAACCCAGTCCTGGCTTGCCAAGGGCGTTTCCTTTCCTGTCTGAAAATCCAAAGGGGGCGGTGCGGGCGCCGTGGCGCCCGCACCGCAGATGGCGCCCGCTTACTGCGGGACCGCGACGATGACCTGCGCAGCCCGCAGGACGCGGGAGGTGGTGCGGTAGCCGGCCCGGAGGACCTGGCTGACCGTGTCCACCTCGACCTCGCCGGGCTGCTGGATGAGGGCCTCGTGGATGGTGGGGTCGAATTCGACACCCGTCTCCTCGATGCGCTCCAGTCCGTAGGTCTTGAGCGTGTTCTCCAGCTTGCCGGCGATCGAGGCGAACGGGCCGTCGGAGAGGTCCCCGTGGGCACGTGCCGCGTCGATGTCGTCCATGACCGGCAGGATGGCGTTCAGCACGCCGATGACGGCCATCTCGCCCGCCACCGCCCGGTCACGTTCCACCCGCTTGCGGTAGTTGACGTACTCGGCCTGGAGGCGCAGCAGATCGTTGCGCAGTTCCTCCGCCTCGGACGACGACGGGGTGTTCCCCGCATCGGCGCCCGCGGCGTTGAGGATCTCCTCGGCCTGGCTGAGTGCATCACCGTTCGCGTCGGTGGCGCCGCCACCGGCTGGAGCTTCGGAGCCCTGGGGGGTCCGTGCCTGGCCGGTCTCCGGGTCGACCTTGCGGTTGTCCCGGATGACCGGCTCCTGGCGCTCGTCCCCGGTCCCGGAGCCGTGTTCTGCTTCGTTACCGTGGTGCGGCATGGTTACTTCTTCTCGTCTTCGTCGATGATCTCGGCGTCCACGATGTCCTCTTCAGGAGCACCGGCGGAGGCGCCTGCGGCTTCCTCACCACCGGCGGGAGCCTGGGACTGGGCGTAGATGGCTTCGCCGAGCTTCGTCTGGGAAGCCTGGAGCTTCTCGAACGCAGCCTTCACAGCGTCGTCATCCGTGCCTTCGAGGGCGGCCTTGAGGGCGTCGACGTCGGCCTTGACCTCGGTCTTGACCTCTTCCGGCAGCTTGTCGTCGTTGTCGGCGATGAGCTTGTCGGTGGCGTAGGCCAGCTGCTCGGCGGCGTTGCGGGTGTCCGCAGCCTCACGGCGCTTCTTGTCCTCGGCGGCGTGCGCCTCGGCGTCGGCGACCATGCGCTCGATGTCCTCCTTGGAGAGGGCGCTGCCACCGGAGATCGTCATGGACTGCTCCACACCGGTGCCCTTGTCCTTGGCGGACACGTGCACGATGCCGTTGGCGTCGATGTCGAAGGTGACCTCGATCTGCGGCACGCCACGCGGTGCGGGGGCGATGCCGGTCAGCTCGAAGGTGCCCAGCGGCTTGTTGTCCCGGGTGAACTCACGCTCGCCCTGGAAGACCTGGATGGACACGGACGGCTGGTTGTCATCCGCCGTGGTGAAGGTCTCGCTGCGCTTGGTCGGGATCGCGGTGTTGCGCTCGATCAGCTTGGTCATGACGCCGCCCTTGGTCTCGATGCCGAGGGACAGGGGGGTCACGTCGATCAGGAGCACATCCTTGCGCTCACCCTTCAGCACGCCGGCCTGCAGGGCTGCGCCCACGGCCACGACCTCGTCCGGGTTGACGCCCTTGTTGGGCTCCTTGCCACCGGCGAGCTCCTTGACCAGCTCGGTCACGGCGGGCATACGGGTGGAACCACCGACGAGCACGATGTGATCGATGTCGGAGACCTTGATGCCGGCTTCCTTGATGACGTCATGGAACGGCTTCTTGGTGCGCTCGAGCAGGTCCTTGGTCAGGTCCTGGAACTTGGCACGGGTGAGGTGCTCGTCCAGGTGGACCGGGCCGTCAGCGGTGACCGAGAGGTACTGCAGGGAGATGTTGGTGCTGGTCGAGGAGGAGAGTTCCTTCTTGGCCTGCTCCGCGGCCTCGCGCAGACGCTGGAGGGCGATCTTGTCCTTGGAGAGGTCGATGCCCTTGGCCTTGAGCTGGCCCAGGAGGTACTGGACGATCCGGTCATCCCAGTCGTCGCCACCGAGGCGGTTGTCACCGGCGGTCGCGCGGACCTGGATGGTGGAGAAGCCGTCCTCGTCCTTGCCGACTTCCAGCAGGGACACGTCGAAGGTGCCGCCGCCGAGGTCGAAGACCAGGATGAGTTCGTCTTCCTTGCCCTTGTCCAGACCGTAGGCCAGAGCGGCCGCGGTGGGCTCGTTGACGATACGCAGGACGTTGAGGCCCGCGATCTCACCGGCTTCCTTGGTGGCCTGGCGCTCGGCGTCGTTGAAGTATGCCGGAACGGTGATGACCGCGTCGGTGACCTTCTCGCCCAGGTACGCCTCGGCGTCGTTCTTCAGCTTCATGAGCGTACGGGCGGAGATCTCCTGCGCCGTGTACTTCTTGCCGTCGACGTCGACACTCCAGTCGGTGCCCATGTGGCGCTTGACGGAGGCGATGGTGCGGTCGATGTTGTTGACGGCCTGGCGCTTGGCGATTTCGCCGACCAGGACCTCACCGTTCTTGGAGAACGCAACCACTGACGGCGTAGTGCGACCGCCTTCAGCGTTGGCGATGACGGTGGGCTCGCCACCTTCCAGAACGGAGACGACCGAGTTGGTGGTTCCGAGGTCAATGCCTACAGCACGTGACATGTGTTGCTTCCTTCCTTGGAAAAAGTAGGTATTCGCTGCGCCCGAGGCTGTTCCTTGAGCGCTCTGCACTCAACTCTACTCTTAAGCAATCTGGTGTCAAGCAAAGTTGAGTCGGCTTCGCTCAAGTTCGCTGTGAGCGAACAGGATTCGGGTTGACAGCGGGGGCTCAGGCGAGACCGACGCCCTCTTCGGCGGCGTCGTTGGAGGGGTCCGTGTCCCCGGGGACGTTGGCGATCAGGGCCACGACGTGGGCCGCGTTCAGCGCGTTGGACGGGCCCGCTGTGAGGACCACCGTGGCGGGCGGAGCGCCCACTGCGAGCGGCGCGACCGTCGTCGCGGTCAGCGTGAACACCTCGGTGCTGGTGATCGTCTGGGGCACGGTGGAGGTGAGCTTGAGCCGCGGGTCGACGACGACGCCGACCACCGGGATGGTGTTCTCCCGCACCAGGGTGACGTCCATGGTGAGCGTGAGGAGCACGCCCGCCGGGATCTCCCCACCGGAGGCCGGCCCGGCCATCACCCCACCGCTGAGACGGGTGCGGAGGCCGCCGTCGGTGAAGTCGGCCTCGGCCCACGCCGCGGCGTCGACGCCCGCGCCACTCGCGGCCGCGTACGGCGCCGCCACAGCGGCGGCGATCACCGGAATGCTCCAGGCCGCTCCCCGCACGACGGCGCGGCGCGGCGTGCTGCCGGCGGTATGGTCTTCGGGCGAACGCCCCTGCTGGTCCATCATCTGCTCATGCCCTTCCGAGGGGCCGGGCCGGAGACCCGCCAGGACCCGCCGGCACAGGGCCCCGCTCTGAAATTCAGGAGGCCGCCGGTGCGGCGGCCAAAAGATCCAAGCTAGCACGGTGATCATGACGAGCGTGAGGGGACGGGTCGGCCTGGGGTTCCGGCGCCCAGATTTCCTACGGGTGCGGATATTGCGGCACCGGAAGGAAACCAGCGCACCCGAATCACCATTCCAGGTCGGGCTCACCGAGGGAACAGAACCGGGGACTCCGCCGGTCCTCCTCATCGACCAAGGCCAGGAGTTCCCGGGCCGCCACCGCGGGGTCCTTGTCCGCACCGGCCCGGCCCATTGCCGTCGTCAGTCGGCCGGGATGCACGGCCAGGACCTTGATCCCGGGAGACAGTTCCTGCGCCAGCGAGACGGTCAGCATGTTCTGCGCCGCCTTCGAGATCCGGTAGGCGTAGCTCGTGCCGAAACCGTCGAAGTCGCCCCTGGACTGGGCCGTCACCGAACCCAGGCGCGAACTCACGTTGACGATCACGGGAGCCGGCGCTTTGCGCAGTGACGGCAGCAGCGCCGCGACGAGCCGCATCGGACCCGCGACGGCGACGTCGAAACTCGCGAGCACGAGGTCCGGATCGGCGTGCTGGACACCACCGCCGGGCGCGCCTTGCGCCGCGTTGTTGACGAGCAGATCGACCGGACGATCCCCGACGGCCGCCATCAGATCCTCGGGCACGTCGGCCCGCACGTCGTGCCGGAGTACCTGCAGGTCGGCCCACGGTTCGCTCCGCGCCCCCGGCTGACGCTCCAAACCGATCACCGACCAGCCGGCGTCGAGCAGTTCCTCCGCGATGGCCCGGCCGAAGCCCCGACCCGTCCCGGACACCACGGCGAGGCGGGTCATACGGCCCCGCCGTTGAAGGCGAGGGCACGGACATGCGCGATGACGGCTTCCACGAGTCCACCCTGTTCCTCCACGGAGGCACGCCAGCCCCTGGAGGGGAATTCCATGCTGTGGGTGCCGCCTTCGGCCGAGATGACCTTCGCCGCGGACCCGGCGAGCTCCTCAGGCCGCCAGCTCGCGTCAGCGGTTCCACCGAGTACCAAATGGTCCGACGTGGCAGCGCGCAATGCCTCCCCGATAGCCGGAACGGCGAGCAGTGGAGTCCACCAGATGCCCGGAATACCGCGAGCGACGAAACGCTGCGACGCATAGGAACTGACCGACTTGGTGACGACGAGGTCCGGCCATTCCCCCATCTCCCCGAGAGCCTGCTCCACGGCGCTCTCCACGAAGCTCCGAGGATCGCGGCGCGCCTGCTCGTCGAACTCCCAGGCGACGGCGGAGACTCTGAAACCGTCCTCAAGCAGGGCCTCAATGGTCCAATAGAGCACCGGACCTTGCGCTGAGTAGCCGGCCCCCGGAAGGACGAGGGCGCGGGGCCCTCCCTCGCGGAGCCCTGGAGTGACGTCCTGCACCGTGATCATCCCGCCACGGAACCAGCCCGCGCCGAGCGGGTCAAGTCATGACCACCGCGCGCGCCAGACGCCAACTCGTGGTTCCGGTGCCCAGATTTCCTTCGGGTGCGGATATTGCGGCACCCAGAAGAAATCCGGGCACCGGAACGCACAAATCTTCGGACCAGGCACTCAACAGAGCGCCACCGAGGCTCTGCGCTGGACCGCCCGCCGGCCCGTGGAAGTGGGCAATTACCGATTCGTCCTCGGCCGGGGCCGGCGCACCCGCATCTTCGACGGCGGCTACCTGGCGATCACCACGGGCGGGCCGCTCCCGCCGCTCGTCCTCGAACCCGCGCGAGCACGTGGCATCCTGCGGCGGCACCTGATCCTGCCGCCGTCTCCGTTCGCGGCGTCCACCCTGCCCAGCGCGGATGGCACGGCGTTCAGGCTGTGGACGCCGCCGGAGCGCACCGCGGAGGCCGCAGCCGTTCTCACCGGACCGCGCCTGGACCTCGTGAAGCGGCACGCGCGGGACCTCGAAATCGCCGACGGAACCGTGCTCGTCTACTCAGCCGCACCCTTGCTGACCGCCGAACCGGACCTCTGGGCCTGGATCGAAGAGGTCGTCGCCGCGCTACAGCCCGACGACGTCGGCCAGCGTCCGCATCTGATGCGCGAAGAGCTCCTCCCGGGCGGGGAAGGTGTCCGGGCCGTACTGGCCGAAGACCTCGAAGCTGACCGCCCCGAACACTGACGTCCAGACCAGGACGCCCCGAGCGAGCAGCTCGTCCGGCAGCTCCAGCCCGAGTTCGTCGCGCACCGCGGCCAGGTTGCCGGCCAGCACATCGGACACGACGCCGGACTCCCCCGCATTCCGCAGCGCACCGGCGCGGTGGGCCGCGTCGAGGATCCCGACCAGCCGGAGCACCACGCGCGTCCCGGGCTCGATGGTCCGCTCCCCCGGCGCCTGATACCCGGGCACCGGGCTGCCGAACAGCAGCGCGTAGCAGGCGGGCTCCGCCACGGCCCAGCGGCGGACCGCCTGCGCGAGGGTCAGGAACCGCTCGCGGAAATCGTCGTCCGGCACCTGGTCCACGGCCGCGTCGACGGCGTCGCCCAGTTCGTTGTAGGCGTCGATCAGCAGGAGCGTCAGCAGTTCGTCGCGGCTTTCGACATAGCGGTACACGGCCGAGGAGACGACGCCGAGGTCCCGGGCCACCGCCCGCAGGGACAGCGCCGCGGCGCCCTGCTCGGCGAGATGCTTCCGCCCGAGACTCACGATGTCCGCGATGGTGCGGGCACGGGCCCGCTCACGGGGCCCGGGGGTGCGGTCGGCGCGAGGGGCTGAGGTGTCCGGCATGGGACCCATGCTGTCCGATTCCGAGAGCAGCGTCAACTTTTGAGAGCAGTGCTCTTGACTTCCGTCCGGCAGGGCTTCATTCTGGATTCAGAGAGCGGTGCTCTCGCTTTCACTTCCACCCCAGGAGAACACCATGTCCCAGAACTCCAGCACCCACCTCGTCATCGGCGCCGGCCCCATCGGCTGGACCGTGGCCTCCCAGCTCGCCGAGCAGGGCAAGCGGGTCCGCCTGCTCACCCGCTCCGGCTCCGGCCCGGACCATCCGCTCATCGACCGCGTCCGCGGCGACGCCGGGGACCCGGCATCTCTCGCCCGGGAGCTCGACGGCGTGCGGGCCGTCTTCCACTGCATGCACGGCAGCGCCTACACGGAGCAGGCCTGGCGCGCCGAACTGCCTCAGGCCGAGCGCACGGTGCTGGACGCCGCCGCGGAGGCGGGGGCCGTCGTCGTCTTCCCCGAAAGCCTGTATTCGTACAGCGAGCCGGACCGCATCATGCGCGAGGACAGCCCGCGCCAGGCCCGCGGCGGCAAGCGCGGAGTGCGCACCGAACTGCTCGCGGCCCGGGCTGCCCACCCCGCGCACACCGTGAGCATCGTGGCGAGCGACTACTTCGGCCCACAGGCGCTCAACGCCCACGCCGGCGAGCGCATGGTCCCGCTCGTGCTGGCGGGGAAGACGGTGCGCGTCGTGGGATCGGCGGACCAGCCGCACTCCTTCACCTACGTGCCCGACTATGCGGCCGCCATGATCGCCGCTGCCGGCGACGAATCCCTCTGGGACCGCGTGCTGCACGCTCCGACGGGACCCGCTCTGACGCAGCGTGAGATGGCGGAGGCCTTCGCGACGGCGGCCGGCGCCCCGTCCGCGAAGGTCGCGGCGCTGCCCCGCCGGCTCATGAAGGGGCTGGGCCTGGTGATGCCGTCCATCCGGGAGCTGAACGAGCTGGAGTACCAGTTCACGGCGCCGTTCGTGATGGATTCGAGCGCGAGCGAAAAGCTGCTCGGGTTCGGCCCGACTCCGCTGGACGAAGCCGCCCGGGCGACCGTGGCCTGGTGGCGGGAGCGCGCGACGGCGTGAGGCGGGGCGTCCAGTGTTCGCCGCGACCGCACGGGTTCAGTCCCGGGCATGAACGTGACCGCACGGACCCGGTCCCTCACGCCGGCGCGGACCCCGCCTGCGGTACCTTGTGTCCATGATCGCTGACAGCACCGCACTCGATGTGGGAATCCTCTTCCTGCGCCTCGTCGTAGGGGTCACGATGGCCGCCCACGGTTTCCAGAAGTTCTTCGGTAAGGGCGGGATCGGGCAGGTCGCCGCCTGGTTCGACAGCATCGGGATGAAACCGGGCAGGTTCAACGCGATCATGGCCGCGTCGACCGAGACGGCCGCCGGGATCGCGCTCGCCCTCGGGCTCTTCACCCCGCTTGCCGGGGCCGCGTATGTCGCTCTGATGGTCGTCGCGTTCTGGACGGTCCACCGGCACGGGTTCTTCGCGACCAAGGGCGGATGGGAGTACAACCTGGTCCTCGGCGCGACGGCGGTGACCGTGGCGATGCTCGGCGCCGGGCGGCTGAGCGTGGACCACGTGTTCACCGGCACCGGGATCGCCGGCCTCCTCTCCGGCTGGGCGGGGCTGATCATCGCGGTGCTCCTCGGAGTCGTCGGCGCAGTGGGCCAGCTCGCGATCTTCTACCGCCCTCCGGCGCCCAAGGATCGCTGAGGACGGATCCTCAGGGCTGAGACGTCGGGGCCGGCCCGCCGCTCGCGGCTGATGGGGAGAATTCGCCCGCGCCCGGCGCGAGTTCAGTCGAACGGCTCAGGTTCGGGATTTCGGGCGTCAGCATGGGTCGCTTCCACGATCGCCGTGACGACGTCGGAAGCGAGCCCACCGCCAAAAGCCTGGCGTTGCAGACGCTCGCCCGAGCCGCGCTCGAGGATCCGCGCGATCCCGTCGCGGACGAGCGGCAGGTCGCCGGCGCCGTCGAGCGCCGCTTCGAGGCAAGCCGTGAAGTCCTCGACGACTGCGGACGCGGGGAGAGGATCGCCGGTGGCCGTGTCGAGCAGTTCCCCCCGGAGTCCGAAACGGCTCGCCTGCCAGTCAGCTAGCCGCAGCGTGTCCGTCCGGACGGCCGGAGCGGGGACACCCGCCCGCCAATCCGCCGCCGCGGTCTCGATGAGCGCCCGAACGGCTGCGGCGAGCACCACGGCGTCGTCGGCCAGGAGGCAGATATCGGCGATCCGCACCTCCACGGTGGGCTGATGCCGGCAGAGCCGTGCGTCGAAGTACACCATGCCCTCGTCCAGCAGCACGCCGGTGCGGATCAGCCGTGCGATGGTCGCGTCGTATCCGGCCGCGGTGCCGAAGAGCTCTGCGGGCCCCGCCGACGGCCAGCGGCTCCAGATCTGGGTGCGATAGCTGGCGAAGCCCGTGTCCTCGCCGTTCCAGAAGGGCGAGTTGGCGCTGAGGGCGAGGAGCACCGGGAGCCAGGGTCTGATCCGGTCCAGGACGGCCACTCCCTCGTCCCGCGAATCCACGGAGACGTGCACGTGGAAACCGCAGGTGATCTGCTCGCGCGCGACCATGCCGAACCGCCGGGACAGCGTGGAATACCGCTGGTCGCCTTCCGTCGGCGTCGTGTGCATCAGCGGCGGGGTTCCCGAGGCGGCGATCCGTGCGCCGACGGTCCGGGCCGCGGCGTCCGCCAGAGAACGGCCGGCGACAATCTCGGCCCGCAGGTCGCCCGCCGTCTCGCAGGGCCGGGTGTTGACCTCGATCTGCTCCTGCTTGAATTCCGTCGTGAGGGCGGGCCCGGGCGATGAGCCAGGGCCGGAGCGCGCCGCGGCATCGAGAACGGCGCGGGCGAGAGGCAGCGGCCACCCGCTGTCCGCCGAGACGATCAGCAGTTCCTCTTCGACTCCGAACGTGCGCATCCGCGTCTCCGCTCACCTGGCCCGGGACGTCCGATCCGTCCGGCGCCATGCCGTATACCCCCTTGAATCATCCCACCGTGACCGGTGCGGAGAGAAGGAGGTCCAGGTGCCAGGCCACCCGTCCCGTCTCATTCCATGCCCGAAAGAGCGTTCACGGTCAACCGTCCACCGGGCAGTCCGAAGAACACACCGACCGTCCGGCAGAACCCGACCGGCTAGTAGAAATGGACCCTCGCCACGGCCTTCCTGAGCTGCTCCCGCCTGCTCTCCGGAAGGTGCCGCGCCGGATGCGCCGGTCGGTGAGAGTCGTCGACGGCGTCGGAAAGGTCCTGGATCAAGGCTCCCAACAGGACCGCGAGTCCCTCGCTGAGTTCATCCAGGGTGGTGTTGGTGACATCCAGCCGACGATCATTGAGGATGAGCCCGACTTCCGGGTAACCGGCCGCAGCGAGGTGACCGGAGGCGGCGATGTGGTTGAGCCGTTCATGTTCGGACCGGCTGGGGCGTCGGTTGAGGATCGTGGGAACGGTGTACCTGTCCGAAAGTTCGGACTCTTCGATCCCGGCGACCAGGCAGGAGAACACCACGCCCTCCACTCGCAGGAGCTGCACCGCTGGTGCAGATTGTTCAGATGTCATCATGACGTGGTCCTTAGTCTGGGCGTGGGAACGTGCACGGCTCTGCCAGACCGTCCAAGGCGCCTTCGCCCGGGGCGGGAGCGTGAACGGCGTCGAGGGACGTTCCCGCCGCGGGGCGGGCTCCAAGAACCCGTGGCACCACCAGGGTGGCCCTTCGCGATATTCCACTCTCCGGCCAGACTCCGCTCCAGCCGGGACTGTCGCCCCTCCCCGGTCGAGGACTGCCGCCAGAAGGAGATGTACGTCACAGTCTAGCAGAAAGGTTGCTTGTCTAGCTAGGAATCTCAGGGCAGCGAGACCATTTTGCGCGCCGACTCACCTCAGCCCGCCGCACCGCGCCTCGGTTGCGGATCGAAGTCGGCGAGCGCCGCGATGAGCGCTTCCAGATACCTCTCGACCGCGGCCAGTTCCTCGTCGGTGAAGGCTCCGGCCGCGGAGAGCAGAGCGCTGACCTGGCGCTGCAGACCCGAATCCAGCATGTCGCGGGCGTCTTCCGTGGCCCGCAGGATGCGCGCCCTGCGGTCGCGCCGGTCGACTTCCCGCGTGAGGTATCCGGCCGAGATCAGACGCTCCACCAGGGCAGAGATGGACGCGGACGTGACGCCCAGATGGGTCCCCAGCATCTTGGGCGTGACATCGCGCTCCACCGACTCGTCCACGACGAAACGCAGCGCCTCCAGGTCGTTGTTGTTGATGTTGAGATCCGCGCGCAGCGACTCACGCGCACCGGTCTCGACCTCCCGGAACTCGCGGAGCAGGTGCAGGGAGTTCAGGACGTGGTCCTCACGCCCTCCCTCGAGCCAGCTCCGGTTGATCACTTCCAGTGCCATGGGTGAGGCCTCCCTGTCCGGAAAATTCGGTAAACGAACTAGTGAACTCACTTTCCACTGTAGGAGCGTCACCAGGTCGATCCAACCCCCATGTTTTCGGGAGGAGATCACGAGAGTTCTGGGAAAATCGCCCCCTTGCACATAGATAGTTCGAGGAACTAGGTTTTTAATCAACCGGTGCATCAGCAGGAACGGCGCCGTGACATCCTCCACACCGAGCAGGCAACTCGCCTCACCCCCGTCACAAGGAGAGAGCATGCGAATCGTCAGCAAGACCCAGAACATCGTGGACAACCCGGTCCAGAACCAGTACGAGATCTACCGGGACGGGATCATCCAGGGCGTCGTCAGGTACCGCATCGAAGGAACCACGCTGCGATTCTTCCTCTGCCGCGCCACCGGCCTCCGCTCCCCCTGGGAACGGCGCGCGTTCTACCTGGCAGCGGCCCGGGATGCGAAGCGTCGCCGCATGAACGTCCAGATCACGTCCCGTTCCATGGCCGAAGATCTCGCCCCCTTCAGGAAGTGGTGCCATGCCGCACCGCAGGAGCGCCCGGTGCGCCGCGTCGACAGCGCCGGCCTCACCCCCTCCCTGCAGCACGCCGCGTAGCCGTTCGGCTTCGCCGGCTGACGGCGTCGACCCGGTCGACGCCGTCAGCCCCCTCGCCCTGATTCCGCGCGCCCTCATCCGGCTCGACCGCCGGGGCGCGCCCAGCATCCACAGGAGGACACCGTGGCCGCGGACACTCCCGGACATGAATCCGACCGCGCGGACCAAGAGAACGAACCGCACGGAGCGAAGAAGTACCTCAAAGCACTCGGCCCCGGCCTGATCTCCGGAGCCTCCGACGACGACCCCTCGGGCATCGCCACTTACGCGCAGGCAGGCGCCACCTATCAGGCCTCGGCCCTGTGGACCGTGCCCGCCACCCTGCCGCTCATGATGGCGGTGCAGGAGATCTGCGACCGCACGGCCCTCGCCACAGGAAAGTCCCTCGGCGCCCTGGCCCGGGAGAAATTCTCCGGCAGGCTCCGCCTGCTCATCGCCATCCTGCTGATCGCGCTCATCTTCGCGAACGTCGTGAACCTCGCCGCGGACACCCTCGCCGTCGGCAAGGGCATGGAGATGCTGGGCGCCGGCCCGGCGTTCCTCTGGAATCTGATCGCCGGGGCGGGCATCGCGTTCATTCTCGCCAAAGGGTCGTTCGCCACCATCGAGCGCCTCTTCAAGTGGCTGTGCCTCGCCCTGTTCGCGTACGTCGCCGTCCTCTTCACGGTCCACGCGGACTGGGGTGAGATCCTCCACGGGCTCCTCGCCACCCGCCTGCACTGGGATCTCAGCTATTGGGCCCTGATCGCGGCGATCTTCGGCACCACCATCTCCCCCTACCTGTTCTTCTGGCAGAGCGCCAACCGCGTAGAGGACCTCAAGGTCGAGTCCCCGGATGGCGACGCCGCCGGGCTGAACGAGCGCGGACCACAGGACACGAAGACCAAGAAACGCCTCGCCCGCGTCGATGTCTTCACCGGCATGGCGTTCTCGGTCCTGATCATGTTCGCGATCATCGTGGCCACGGCGGCGACTCTCGGACAGACCGCCACCGAGATCGGGTCGGCGGACGACGCCGCCAAGGCCCTGGAGCCCATCGCCGGCCCCTTCGCCAAGCTGCTCTTCGCCCTCGGATTCATCGGCTCCGGCATCCTCGCGATCCCCGTGCTCGCGTCCTCCGGCGCCGCCGGCCTGTCCGGCCTGCTGAACAAGAACTGGGACCTCGACTCCTCGCCCCGCAAGGCCCCGGTGTTCTACACGCTCGTCCTCGCTGGCGCCGTCCTGGGGACTGCGCTCAGCGTCATCTTCACCAACCCGATCCAGCTCCTGGTCTTGTCGGCCACCATCAACGCGATCGCCGCGGCGCCCTTCCTGATCATCACGATGCTCATCGCCCGCGACAGGAAACTCATGGGAGACCAGGTCAATGGCCGTCTCAGCAACACTCTCGGCTGGCTCACCGTCGTCGTGATGACCATCCTGGGGATCTTGGGGATCATCGGGACGATCTTCGGCGCCTGACGCCGGGCTGCGCCTCCCGGTGCGCGCCGGGAGGCGCAGCCGTGCACGACGACGGCGGCAGGGTCAGTCTCCGCGGTACGCCGCCTGCATCGCCGCGAGATCGATCCTGGTCATGGTGATCAGGGCGTTCATGGCGCGCAGGGACGCCGCCGTGTCCGTGGACGCGGTCATGGCGTCCACTTCGGCGGGAACGACCTGCCAGGACACCCCGAACTTGTCCTTGAGCCAGCCGCACGGCTGTTCCAGGCCGCCGTCGGCGGTGAGGGCGTCCCAGTAGTAGTCCGTCTCCTCCTGATCCTTCGTGATGATGACGAAGGAGAGGCCTTCGCTCGGGCTGAACATCGGGCCGCCGTTGAGGGTCTGGAACGCCGCGCCGTCGAGGGTGAAGTCCACCGTGAGCGCGGTGCCGGGCGGGAACGGCGCGGGGAAGGGTGAGCCCTCCAGCACGCGGGTGGTGATGCCGCGGGCGGAGTCCGGGAACACGGAGACGTAGAAGTCCGCGGCCTCCTCGGCAGTGCCGTCGAGCCAGATGCAGTTCTTCAGAGCGGGCATGACGGTCACTCCCCCCGGTAGGCGGCTTCAAGCGCCGCGATGTCGAACTTCTGCATCCCCATGAAAGCCTGCATGGCGCGGCCCACGCCCGCGGCGTCGTCGCCGGACATGATCGAGCCGAGCGCCTGCGGCACCACCTGCCAGGAGACCCCGAACTTGTCCTTGAGCCAGCCGCACTGGCCTTCGGAGCCGCCGTCGGCTGTGAGCTTGTCCCAGTAGTAGTCGACTTCGGCCTGGTCGGCGCACCTGATGGAGAAGGAGATGGCTTCGTTGAAGGTGTAATGCGGGCCGCCGTTCAGGCCCTGGTACGGGGTCCCGTTGAGCTGGAACTCGACGGTCAGCGCGGTCCCGGCCGGGAACGGGGCGCCCTCACCGTAGCGGGACACCGCGGTCACGGAGGAATCGGGGAACACGGAGACGTAGAACTCGGCGGCTTCCTCCGCCTGGCCGTCGAACCAGAGGCAATTGGTGATGCTGGACATGGGGCATCCTCTCGAGGGTCCGGAGTGGGCCCGGGCAGAGCCCACGTCTTCCAAGCGTACGTCCGGACCGCGTGCGGCACGAGGGATCACTTCCACGCCGCAGCGCCTCTGGACCAGGACGCCGATCCGGGCCTAGCGTGGCAGAGGGGGCTTCAGCCGTGAATCGTTCTGAAAGGACATGACATGACGTTCAAAGTCGGTGTTCTGGTGGGTTCGCTGTCATCCACCTCGATCAACCGGAAACTCGCCAAGGCGCTGGAGAAACTGGCACCGGAGCAGCTGCAGCTCGAGGAGATCCCCCTCAAGGACCTCCCGCTCTACAGCCAGGATTACGACAAGACCTTCCCGCCCGTCGCCCGCGAGTTCAAGGCGCGGATCGAGGCTTCCGACGCGCTCATTTTCGTCACCCCGGAGTACAACCGATCCATCCCCGGCTCGCTCAAGAACGCCATCGACTGGGCCTCCCGCCCCTATGGCAGCAACTCCTTCGCGAAGAAGCCCTCGGCGGTCACGGGCGCCTCGCCGGGCAACATCTCCACGGCGGTGGCGCAGCAGCACCTGCGGAGCATCCTCTCGTTCGTGAACTCCCCCGAGCTCGCGAGTCCGGAGGCGTACATCCACTTCACGCCCGGCCTGATCGACGACGACGGCACCGTCACCAACGAGGGCACCGCCGAGTTCCTGCGCGGCTGGCTGGACGCGTTCGCGCTGTTCGTCGCGCGCGTCACCGCCGCGGTGAACGACGGGCAGGATCCCGGCCGGGGCTAGGCTCCCACCATGGGGAATGACACGGGGGACGACACGCACGCCGACCACCAGGTCCGCACCGGCCTGCTGCTGACCGGCGCGGGCCTGCTGGTGTTCGCCGCCACGGTCGTGGGGTTCCTGACCGTGGCGCCGGACGCCGTGCCGGGCCATTTCTGGGCGGACGGCACGGTCAACCGCTGGGACACCAAGGGACGTTTCGTCCTCACGCTGTCCGCGGTGGCCGCGGGGATCACCCTGCTCCTGACCACCGCGCCGCAGTGGATCTTCCGGCTCCCGGCGGGCATGGTCAACGTGCCCAACGCGGAATACTGGTTCCGGCCGGAGAACCGCGCCAGGCTGGCCCGCAACCTCACCCGAGATCTGGGCGTGGTGAACCTGCTGGTGCTCCTGCTGCTGAGCTGGATCATGGTGGCCTCCGTCATCGCGGCAGACCGGGACGGACAGGTGTCACCGTTGTTCCTGATCGTTCCCACGCTGCTCGTGGCCGGATGCGTTATGGGTCTCGCTCTCAGGATCTACAGCAGCCCGCGCTACGCGATCCCGCCACACGACCGGCGTTGAGGCTCTCCCGGACCCCTCGCCGTCATCGAGTGCTGCGAAAACGTCGTTCTGGGGCCTCAAAACGACGTTTCCGCAGCAGTCGATTTCCGAGTAAGCGATGCGGGGACCGGGACGGGCCGGCGCTCCTGAGTGGGGCGCCCTTCAGCGGCGGGAGGCGAGCCCGGCGAACCGGAGGAGTGCCAACACCCCGAGGCCTGCCGCCAGCACGCCGAGCACCGTGCCCGACGGGAACCGCGTTCCCGCCCAGAGCAGCCACACCGCTGGAATCACGGGCCTGAGCAGCCACAGCACCATGAACACGGCGGTCGTGTCACCCACCGGGGTGCTGACGGGCGTGAGGTACTGGGCGGGCAGGCCCGCCGCTCCCAGACTCGCGAACCGGATCAGCGCGGCGCAGGCCGTCACCAGGAGGGCGGGTGCCAGGCGGGAGGGATCGACGGCCAGGACCGGCGCCGCGACGGCTGCCAGCAGGACCACCAACGGCAGCGCCGCGTGGGCCAGCAGCCGGGCCGGCAGCGGCTGCGGCACGACGACGTCGAACCCCACGGTGTCCGCAACGTCGCCGAGAGCGCCGCTCAGCCGGGTCATGGCGGCCTGCGCGAGCAGCAGCACCACCGCGAGCATCGCCGGAGTCGCTCCCACCCGAGCCAGGGCCACCGCGCCGCCAACCAGGAGCACGAGCGCGAGCCCTACGCCCCACGGGTCCTGCCGGAGATAGCGGAGGTCGATGGCGATCGATCGCGCGAGCAGACCCACCGGGAACGTGTGCCCCGTCCGGCGTGGCCCGCGCCGCGGGATCCCGGCGGCGAGAGACCGGCTGTCCCCGGTCATGAGTCCGGCGAGCGCGACATCCCGCGCGGCGGTCAGATCCTCGAGCCGCGGGATCGTCAGGCCGGTCGGACCTCGCTGCTTGCGGGACGCCAGCACGGCCGAAGCGATCCCGCCGATCAGTCCGACTCCGAGCGCCGTCCCGAGGATGCCCGGAAGTCCAGGGGCTTCGCCGTTCCCCTGCCACCAGGCCAGTACGGGCAACGCGGCGAGGACCAGCGCGAAGAGCACCGCGCACCCCTGGATGAGCCGCGTGCGAGCGCCGAGCGTGGCCCGGACGCCGAACGGTCCCGCGGCCAGATAGTGGAGCTCCTCGGCGGAACTCCACGCCGGGCCGAGGTAGGCGGGGGCCGCCACGGCGGCCAGGACGAGGAGCGCTTCCAGGCCTGCGACGAGGCCGAGCACTCCGGCCGAAGAGAGCGGGGCGACAGGCCCGGCGAGCACGAGCACCACCGACCAGACACCCGGACCGATCACGAGCCCCAGGAGCAGCGCCGCCAGATACCAGGGGTACCAGCGGCCGTCCTCGGACGTGCCGCGGAGCAGCACTCGCACCGCCTGAAGCTGCCGGCGGCCTGCCGGGCCCGGAGAGGCGGGGTCGGGCGACGTGTCCGGGTCGCGGGATGCGTCGGGTCCGGGTGATGCGCTCACGGCGCTCCGTCGCCGGAGTCGACGCCGGGCTCGTCACCAGGTTCGCCACCGGACTCGTCGTCCGCCCACGCGCTTCCGTCCTGCTCGCGGGCCAGCACCACCTCGCGGGCGCCCAGCAGTTCCACCAGACGCGGGTCGTGCGTGGCCAGCAGGACGCCGGCCCCGAGGTCCCGGCGGCGCAGCATCAGCTCGGCGATGACCCGACGGCGCCGGGCATCCAGACGCTGTTCGGGTTCGTCCAGGACGAGCAGCGCGGCGGGGCGGGCGAACGCCATCACAAGCCCGATCCCCTGGCGCTCCCCGGAGGACAGCTCATCGGGGTACTGATCGGCCAGCCGGGCCAGGTCCAGGTCTTCGAGCACCTCGTCCAGGGGCAGCGCCATGCCGCCCGCGCCGGCCCAGGAGGTCTCCACGAGGTCCAGGTGTTCCGCGATGGTCAGGCGGGCGTAGAACGGCGGCGGGCCGGTCATGGCGGCGATGCCCCGGGCGCCGTCCCCCAGGTCCACCCGGCGGTCGAGGGTCCCGGTCGTGGGGGCGAGTCGGCCCAGCGCCAGCCGCAGCAGCGTGGTCTTGCCGGAACCGTTGGGCCCCGTGAGGGCCACGATCTCCCCGGGCCGTACGGTGAAGGTGCTGGGGCGCACGAGCCAGCGCTCGCCCACCTGGGCTCCCACGGCGGAGGCGCGCAGCAGCGCGGCCGGGGTGTCAGTCATTGGAGCGTCCCGTCGTCGTGCGTCCGGAGGTCATCCGCGGTTCCTGGCCAAACAAAAACGCCCGCGCCGGAAACCGGCACGGGCGCTTGAAAGTCGATCAGCCTTCGCACTCGACGCAGTACACGAGGCCATTCTTCTCTCGTGCGATCTGCGAGCGGTGCCGGACCAGGAAACAGGAGGCGCAGGTGAACTCATCCGCGCGCTCCGGGATGACCACCACGGTGAGTTCCTCATTGCTGAGGTCCACATCAGGGACATCCACACCATCAGAGGTGTCCGCCTCGTCGAGCTCACGCACCACGCTGCGGGCATCGCCCGAGTTGACGGTCTTCAGCGCCTCAAGGGACTCGTTCTGGATCTCCGCAACATCGGAGCGCACTGCATCGTAGTCGGTTGCCATGTGTGGCCTGCCTCTCCTCGCCTAGTGGACGCCTGGTGGGACGTCACGGCAATGCATCATAGGGCACCCATGACCACATAGCCAATCGCTTCCGGAATTCCTTCCACCGGACACCCATTCCCCCTCGTCACCCCCGGGAGTACGGTGTCTGCATGAGCGCGCAGGAACAGGACGACGTCTACACTCACGGCCACCACGCCTCCGTGGTCCGGGCCCATGCCAGCAGGACCGCGCGCGAGTGCGCGGGCTACCTTCTGGAGCACCTCACGCCGGGCGTGACGATGCTCGACGTCGGATGCGGCCCCGGCAGCATCACGTGCGACTTCGCCGAGCTGGTCGCCCCCGCCGTGGTCACCGGACTGGACCGCGCGCCGGAGGTGGTCGAACAGGCCGCGGAGCTCGCCCGTACCCGTGGCGTGGAGAACGTCGCCTTCGTCTCCGGCAACATCTATGCGCTGGACTTCCCCGATGACACCTTCGACGTGGTCCACGCCCATCAGGTGCTCCAGCACCTCACGGATCCCGTGGCCGCCCTGCGGGAGATGCGCCGTGTGGCCAAGCCCGGCGGACTCGTGGCCGTGCGGGACGCCGATTTCCACGGCATCTTCTGGTACCCGGAGATCCCGGAGCTGGACGAGTGGATGGAGATGTACCAGAAGGTGGCCCGGCACAATCAGGCCGAACCGGACGGCGGACGGCACCTGGTGTCCTGGGCCCAGCAGGCCGGTTTCACCGACGTGGCCCCGAGCAGCAGCAACTGGACGTACGCCACCGCCCAGCAGCGCCGCTGGCTGGCCCGCGTCTGGGCGGAGCGCGTCGTGCACTCCTCCCTCGGGGAGCAGGCCCTGTCCTACGGCTATGCCACGCAGGCCGGCCTGGAGCGGATCGCCGCGGGCTGGCACCGCTGGGGCGAGACGAGCGACGGGTGGCTCGTCATGCCGAACGGCGAGGTGCTGCTGAGGGCCTGACGGGCGGCGCTACTGGCTCTGCACGCCCGAGACGCCGGCGGAGAACATCAGGGTGAAGATCCCGATCATGAAGAACAACACGATCGCCCAGCCCACCAGCATGATGCTGTTGATGATGATGCCCGCGACCGCGATCCCCTTGCCGGCCGGTTCCTTCCGCGAGCCGACGATGCCGAGCACGAGCCCGACGATCGGCACCAGGAAGGTCCAGCCGAAGAACATGCTGCTCAGGCCGAGGACCAGCGACGCGATCGAGTTCCCCTTGGGCTGCGGCGCCGGGAAGGTCAGGTAGACCGGCGCGGGCTGCGAACCGTAGGGCCCGGGCCCGGTGGGCGGGTAGTCCGGCGGGTAGTTCGGCGGCACCTGGGACACGGTTCAAGCTCCTTGATTCGTGGTGGCGCCGCTTCACCGGTCGCCTCCGTCTCGTTCTCCCGGCATTCTGTCAGACCGCCGTGGGCTCCGGCACGGTGCTCCGTGCCGGCACACTGGCCACCTGGCGGATGAAGAGGATGAGCCACGTGAAGATCAGGGCGAACGCGATCAGCTCCATGCCGGTGAGGTTGTAATAGCCCAGGGGCAGGTACAGGACCACGGAGACGACCACACCGGTCACGAACACGCCGCTGGCCACGTGGAAGGTGAAGCCGAGCCCGGGGATCCACCACGGCAGCGCGATGACCAGGACGCCCCAGGCCACCACCATGCCGGTGGCGCCGGTGTTGTGGAGCAGTTCGGATTCGTCCACGGGCACCAGCCCTGCGAGCGCGAGTCCGACCCCCATGAGCACGAGGCAGCCGTAGACGGGGCGCAGCTTCGGGTGCAGGTACCGTTCGCGTCCCACGTTCTTCGCCCAGCCGCGCGCGCCGAAGAAACGCAGCCACCGCTGCCCGGCCTGCTGCCGCAGCGTCTGGATCTGCGTGAAGGCGACCGCGCCGGCGTCGGACTCCGAGAAGTGCTGCAGATCCGCCAGGATGAAGTGCGCGAGCGTGACGATCAGCGCACCCGCCACGAGGAGGGTGATGTTGAAGGTGTAGGCGGTCCCGGAGTGCGCGGTGCCGAGGGCGCTGATGTTGGACTGCCACCAGTCCGACTGCTGGGTGGTCATCATGGCGTTCAGCACCCCCATGACCAGGAAGGCGCCGAGCAGCGTGGCGACGCGTTCGGTCGTGAGGTTCTGGGCGTTCACCGCGGTCAGGTACGCGGCGGCGCCCGCCGTCATCGCAAGCAGGAGAGCCGCGGCGAACGCGTCCAGGGTCAGTCCGATGAAGGCCTGCTGGAACAACGCGAACAGCGCCACGGCGCCCATGTACGCGAGGGCGGCATGGGAGAGGGCCAGCGCGACGACGTCGAGCAGATAGAGCCACGGCGGACGGCCCGCGGTCCGCACGCGCTGAACCACCCGGCCGCCCACCACGAAACCGAAGGCCGCGAGCGCGACGACGGCGCTGAGGACCGCGGCGGCGACACCGATCGAGCCACTGCCGGAGAGCGGCGGATGCGCGCCGAAGAAGATGATGAAACCGGCGAGGAACCCGAGGATCAGGGCGCCGCCACCTGCCTGCAGAGCACGCTCTTCGGCGGTCTTCCTGGGCGTCGAGGCAGGGTTGCTGGTTCTCAGGGGCGGCAGTGACATGTCTCTATTCTGCCCAGTCGCCAACGCTCCCCTACTCTTATCGGGTGGATCTCTCCCTCTGGCTCGCTCTGGCGACCGCCGCCCTGCTCATCAGCCTCACTCCCGGCGCTGGCGCCGTCAACACCATGAGCAACGCGCTGAACGTCGGATTCACCCGCTCGATCTGGGGCATTCTGGGGCAGCAGGCGGCCCTGGTGATTCATGTGGTGGTGGTCGCCCTGGGGCTGGGCGTGCTGGTCTCGCAGTCGCCGGTGCTCTTCAACGTGATCCGGTACGCGGGCGCCGCCTATCTGGTGTATCTGGGCATCCGGCAGTTCCTGGCCAGGCCGGTCCACACCGCGGAGGCGCAGGCTCAACTCACCGGCGAACCCGCGTGGAGCATGTTCCGCCGGGGCCTCTGGGTGAACCTCCTGAACCCCAAGGCGATCGTCTTCTTCCTGGCCTTCCTGCCGCAGTTCATCCGGACCGACCAGCCCCTCCTCACGCAGTATGCGGTGGTGGCCGTGACCGTGGTCGTGATCGACATCCTGGTCATGTGGTTCTTCTTCGCCCTCGCCGCGAAGTCGGTCCGCAGATTCACCCGTTCGCCGCGCGGCCAGCTGGTGCTCAACCGGAGCTTCGGGGTGCTCTTCGTTCTGCTCGGCGTGGGGCTGGCGCTCCTGCACTGAGTGCGCCGGACGGGGCGAGTCCGGGTCCCGGCCCGCGCCGTCGCGGGCGGAGCGGCTACCGTTGGAGCATGGCTGAAAAACCTTTCCTGGTGATCACGGTGTGCACGGGCAACATCTGCCGCTCACCCATGGCTGAATACCAGCTGCGCCGCGCTCTGGCGGAGGCCGCGCAGCAGCACCCCGAGGACGGGTTCCTGGCCGCCGTCGTCGTCGATTCGGCGGGGATCAGCGACGAGGAGGTGGGCCGCTCGATGGACCGCCGCGCCGCCACTCAGCTGCGCGCCCTGGGGATCGACCCCGCCGGGCACGTGGCGCGCGAATGGGACGACGCCTGGTTCCGCGAGCGGGACCTCATCCTGGCCATGGACGAGAACCACTACCGCGCCCTGCAGCGCTGGGCGCCCGACGAGCAGACCCGTGCCAGGATCCGCATGTTCCGGTCCTTCGATCCGTCGATGGCGGGCAAGAGCACGGCGGAACTCGGCATCTACGACCCCTGGTACGGCGACCAGCGCGACTTCGTCGAGTGCGCGGACATGATCTCCGGCTCGCTGGAACCGCTCGTGGAGTACATCCGGGCCGCGGCGGCGCACGGGGCCCAGCCCGAGTGATGTCCGCACCTCGCACGGCGCCCCTGCTGATCGGCATCGACGGCCGGTCCGGCGCCGGGAAGACCACCCTCGCCGTCGAACTGTGCGCGCGGCTGCGGCAGCACCGCACCGTCTCCTTGTTCCACCTCGAGGACATCTACCCTGGCTGGCAGGGCCTCGACCAGGGCATCCAGCGCTATCTGGACACCGTCCTCGCACCGCTCTCCACAGGCCACGACGCCGAGTGGACCACCTGGGACTGGGCCGCCGGCACGGACGGTCCGCTCCGCACCACACCCGCCGCGGACATCGTCGTGATCGAAGGCGTGGGCGCCTGTGCCCAGGGCGCCCGGGAACTGCTCGACGCCACGATCTGGGTCTCCGGCGCCGACGACGAGCGGAAGTCCCGCGCCCTGGCCCGCGACGGCGAGAGCTACGTGCCCTTCTGGGACACCTGGGCGGAGCAGGAGGAACGGTGGCTCGCCGCGGATCCGGTGCCGGAGTCCGTGGACGTCACCGTCCGGGACACCCCGGCCGGGGCGTGCCCGGGTGGTTCCGGCGGAGCCGGTTCCGGCGAGGCCGCGGATGAAGTCCTGGAACTCCTGAGCCACCACCCCGCACTCCACACGGAACTCGCCGCGGAACGCATCGCGCTGGCCTCGCGGCCCGTGCGCATCACCGCGGCCGGGCCTCTGGCCTCCGAGAACGGCACGACGCTGGACGCCGCGGTCCTCTTCGCGGAGCTCTTCGGGGCCGACGCGCACGCCGTCTGGCTCGACTCCTCGGACGCGGGGCTTCCCGGCGCCACGCGGAACCGGTTCAGCATCATGGCGGGCAACCCGGGCGCCGGACTGTCCGTGAGCCATCGCCACGGCGTCACGGAACTCCGCCGCGGCAGTTCCGCCGCACGTCTGCCGCTCCCGTTCTTCCGCTGGCTCGCCACCGCCTGGACGCCCCAGCCTCTGCCGGGCGTCCCCGCCGGGTACGACTGCCCGTTCCGCCTCGGCTGGCTCGGCTGGCTCGGGTACGAGCTGAAGCGCGAGACCGGCGGTTCGGATCAGGACACCTCGGGTTCGGCCGTGCCGGACGCGGGCCTGCTCTTCGCGGATCACGCCGTGGTCCTGGACCATCAGAAAGGCCTCGCCTGGGCGCTGGAGCTGGCCGGCACGGAGCCCGACGACGCCGCCACCCCCGTTCCCGCCGCGGCCTCCCCCGGCGCGGGTTCGGTCCGTCGTGAGGGCTGGGCGGCCGTCGTCGCCCGCGCGCTTGAGACCGCCAGGACGCCTACGCACGCTGCCCCCGGCAACGTGCCGAGCCCCGGCACCGCCGCGGCCGCTCCGCCGTCGCCCGCCCCGCGCTTCATCGCCCGCGACACGCACCAGGACTACCTCGCGAAGGTGCTGGCCAGCCAGGACGAGATCCGCGAGGGCAACAGCTACGAGGTCTGTCTGACGACCACCCTCACCGCGGACGCCCCCGGTTTCGACGTCGCCGCCGCGTACCGGGCGCTGCGGCGGCGCAACCCGGCGCCCTTCGCGGCCTTGCTGCGCTTCGGGGACGTGAGCCTCGCGAGCACGTCGCCGGAACGGTTCCTCTCGATCGACGCGGGCGGCGGGCTGCTGGCCGAACCCATCAAGGGCACGCGCCGTCGTTCCGCCGATGCCGCGGAGGACGCGGCGCTCCGCGAGGACCTCTTCATGAGCCTGAAGGACCGGGCGGAGAACATCATGATCGTGGACCTGCTCCGCAACGACCTCAGCCACTTCGCCGAACCCGGGTCCGTGACGGTGAGCCGGCTCTGCGCCATCGAAAGCTACGCCACGGTGCACCAGATGGTGAGCAGCATCCGGGCACGGCTCAGGCCCGGGGCGTCCCGAGTGGAGGCCGTCGCCGCGGCGTTCCCGGCCGGGTCCATGACGGGCGCCCCGAAGATCAGCACCATGGCGATCCTGGACGGTCTCGAGGGCGGGCCCCGCGGGATCTACTCGGGCGCGCTCGGGTATTTCTCGCTCGACGGGTCCGTGGACCTCTCGGTCGTCATCCGGACCCTGGTGGCCTCCGGCGCCGGGGAGGACACGCGGCTGAGCCTCGGCGTCGGCGGGGCGGTCACGGCGGATTCCGTGCCCGAGGACGAATACCAGGAGATCCGGACGAAGGCCTACGGGGTGCTCAGCACGCTCGGCGCCGAGTACCCGGGGTAAGGCGGCCCACCTCCCGGCTGAGTCCGCTGAAAACGCCGTGAGTCCGCTGCATGATGTAGCGGACTCACGGACTGGAGAGCGGACTCAGCGCCTCAGGGGCCGGGCGACCGGCCCGCGGAGGGGTGCGAGACTACTGCGCCACCGGCTGCGGGGAGGTCATGCGGTACAGGGCGTCGACGTCGCGCACAGCGCCCTTGTCCGCGGAGGTCGCCATGGCCGCGTAGGCCCGCAGCGCGGCGGACACCTGACGTTCGCGGCCCACCGGGTGGTAGCCGGTGGTGGCCTCGAGGCGGTCGCGACGGGCTTCCAGCTCGGCCGGATCCACGAGCAGCTCCAGGGAGCGGGTGGGGATGTCGATGCGGATGCGGTCGCCGTCCTCGACCAGGGCGATGGTGCCACCCGAGGCGGCCTCCGGCGAGATGTGGCCGATCGAGAGCCCCGAGGTGCCGCCGGAGAAACGGCCGTCCGTGATCAGGGCGCACTTCTTGCCGAGGCCACGGCCCTTGAGGAACGAGGTGGGGTACAGCATCTCCTGCATGCCCGGACCGCCCTTGGGACCTTCGTAGCGGATGACCACCACGTCGCCCTCCTTGACGGTCTTGTTGAGGATCTTCTCCACGGCCTCGTCCTGGGATTCGCAGACCACGGCGGGCCCTTCGAACGTCCAGATCGACTCGTCCACGCCCGCGGTCTTCACCACGGCGCCGTCGACGGCGATGTTGCCGCGCAGCACGGCCAGGCCGCCGTCCTTGGAGTACGCGTGCTCGACGGCGCGGATGCAGCCGCCCTCGGCGTCGGTGTCCAGGGAGGTCCAGACGTTCGACTGGGAGAACGCCGTGGACGAGCGGACGCCGCCGGGGGCCGCGTGCCACAGATCCTGGGCCTCCTGCGTGGCCTTGCCGCCGCGGATGTCCCAGTCGTCCAGCCAGCCGTTGAGGTCCGTGGAGTGCACCGAGTGGACGTCCTGGTGGAGCAGGCCGCCACGGTTCAGCTCCCCGAGCAGGGCGGGGATGCCGCCGGCACGGTGCACGTCCTCCATGTAGTAGGTCTTGTCCTTGGCGACGTTCGGGGCCACCTTGGCCAGGCAGGGCACCTGACGGGACTTGGCGTCCATCTCGGCCAGCCCGTAGTCGACGCCGGCCTCCTGGGCGGCGGCGAGCAGGTGCAGGATCGTGTTGGTGGAGCCGCCCATGGAGATGTCGAGGGCCATGGCGTTGTCGAAGGCCTTGGCCGTCGCGATGGAGCGGGGCAGCACGGAGGCGTCGTCGCCGTCGTAGTAGCGCTTGACCAGGTCCACCACCGTGGCGCCGGCCTTCTCGTAGAGGGCCTTGCGGGCGGTGTGCGTGGCGAGCACGGAACCGTTGCCCGGCAGGGAGAGGCCGATCGCCTCGGTCAGGCAGTTCATCGAGTTGGCCGTGAACATGCCGGAGCAGGAGCCGCAGGTGGGACACGCGTTCTCTTCGATGAGGTTGATGTCCTCGTCCGAGATGGACTCGTCCACGGCGTCCGCGATCGCGTTCACAAGGTCCAGCGAGCGCACCGAACCGTCGGTCAGGGTCACGCGGCCGGCCTCCATGGGGCCACCGGAGACGAACACCGTGGGGATGTTCAGGCGGAGGGCCGCCATGAGCATGCCGGGGGTGATCTTGTCGCAGTTGGAGATGCAGACCAGGGCGTCGGCGCAGTGCGCGTTGACCATGTACTCCACCGAGTCGGCGATCAGGTCGCGGGACGGGAGCGAGTACAGCATGCCGCCGTGGCCCATGGCGATGCCGTCATCCACGGCGATGGTGTTGAACTCACGGGCGACGGCGCCCGCGGCGTGGATGGCTTCGGAGACGATCCGGCCCACCGGTGCGAGGTGGGTGTGGCCGGGGACGAATTCGGTGAAGGAGTTCGCCACGGCGATGATCGGCTTGCCAATGTCCGAGTTGGCGACGCCGGAGGCACGCAGCAGTGCGCGGGCGCCGGCCATGTTGCGGCCGTGGGTGACAGTGCGGGAACGATATGCAGGCATGGCCCCAGTCTTCCGTCTGGAACGACCAGCACCAAGACGGCGCTGCTTCTGGTAGTGAAAGTACTAGAATCAATACTCGACGACGGCGGCTGCGGCGAACCGGCGGTGGGCTCCCTGCCGCCAACCTCGCGGACCTACGCCGCTGAGACAGTGAGTTTCCGCCGAAACAGTGTCTTCCGCTCACTGTTTCGGCGGAAACTCACTGTCTCGGCGGGGAAGCTCAGCCGGGAACCGGCCGACCCACCGAAAGGCGACCACCATGACCGAAGCCGAAGCCTGGCGGAAGGAAGTCGGCGGATTCCTGGCTGCGCGGCGTCGTCGTGCGGTGCGCAGCGATTATGGCCTCCCGCAGGCCGGGCGCGGCAAGGACGTCGGGCTGCGGCGCGAGGAGGTCGCGTTCCTCTCCGCCATCTCGGTGACCTGGTACACGTGGCTGGAGCAGGGACGGAAGGTCAACCCGTCGCGGGAGGTGCTCACCTCGCTGGCGACGGTGCTCCGGCTGGATCCCGCGGAGGAACGGTACCTGTTCACCCCGTTCGGGTACGCCGCCCCTGCGCCGAGCCTCGGCACCGCGGAGACGACCGCGCACGTGCAGCGGCTCCTCGACGCGATCGACCCGAACCCGGCCCTGGCGCTCGAGGGCAATTGGGACATCGTGGCCTGGAACGACGCCTACAGCTCCCTGTTCCCGCGCGTCCTGGAGGTCTCCGGGCCCGACCGGAACCTGTTGCGGCTCGTCTTCACGGACCCGGCCGTGCGCGCCCTGCTGCCCGACTGGGACCAGACGAGCGCGCAGTTCCTCGCCGAGTTCCGCGCCGAGACGGGCTCACGGATCGAGGACGCCCGGAAGGCCAGTCTGGTGGCTGGGCTCCTGCAGTCGAGCCCGGAGTTCCGCGCCCAGTGGGAGGCACACGGCATCCGCGGGTTCACGCCCCGGACCCGCAGCTTCAACCATCTGGACGGCAGCACCGTCACCTACGAGCACCACCAGCTGACGCTCGCGGACGCCCCGGCGCTGAAGCTGATCGTCTACACGCCGGCGCCGGACCCTGCGACGGACGACGACGGCGCCGCCTCCCGCTGACCGGTCCCTGCCCGGCGTCAACCGGGTCAGCCGGCGTCGCCCACGCTTCTGTGGTTCACCCACGGACATTTCAGTGGGTGAACCACAAAACCGTGGGCCGGGCCGACGAGGCGCAGCCCACACCACAGCGCAGCCCGCACCACGGCGCAGCTACTGCAGAGCCGCGGAGAGACGGCACACGTTGTCCACGTACTTCGACAGCACGGACCGCTCCTGCCACTCCTCGGGGGACAGCTCCCGGGACTTCGCGCGGTACACCTCCTGCACCTCCCGCAGGGCGGCCACGATCTCCGGGCCCACCATCATGAGGGAGACCTCGAAGTTCAGCGAGAAGGACCGCATGTCCATGTTGCTCGACCCGAGCACCGCCACCTCGTCATCCACCGTGAAGTGCTTCGCGTGCAGGACCGCCGGCGCCCGGTACAGGTAGATGCGCACCCCGGCCTCGAGGAGCGCCTGGTAGTAGGACCGCTGGGCGTGATGGACCAGGAACTGATCGCCCTGCTCGGAGACGAAGAGCTCCACCTTGACGCCGCGCTGCACGGCCGTCGTGATCGCGTACAGGAGGGAGTCGTCCGGGACGAAGTACGGGCTGCAGATGGAGATCCGCTCCTGCGCCGAGTAGATGAGGGCGTTGAAGAGGCGGAGGTTGTTCTCCTGGGAGAAGCCCGGGCCGCTCGGCACCACCTGCGCCGGGATGTCGCCCTGGACCGGCTCCGGGAACCGCATCTGTGCTTCGAGGGACTCGTCGGTCTCGCTCAGCCAGTCCGTGGCGAACACGACGTTGAGCCCTGCCACCACGGGCCCCTCCACCCGGGCCATGAGCTCCACCCAGTGACGTCCGGCCTTGCGGTGCTTGGGATTGTTGTAGGAGGGCTCCGTGAGGTTCTGCGACCCGGTGAACGCGACCTCGCCGTCGACCACCATGATCTTGCGGTGGTTGCGCAGGTCCGGACGGCGCCACTGACCGGCCAGCGGCAGCAGCGGGAGCATGCGCTGCCAGCGGATCTCGGAGCCCCGCAGCATTTTCAGGAGCCGGCGATAACCGCGCACGCGCAGGGTGCCGATGTGGTCGAACAGGAGCCGGACCTCGACCCCGCGTTCGGCCGCTTCCTCCAGCGCGGTGAAAAGGGGTCTCGTGGCGTCGTCGTAGGCCATGATGTAGAACTCGACGTTCACGTAGTCCCGGGCCTGACGGACGGCGTCGGTCATGGCGTCCAGGGACTCCTGGTAGCCCGGGATGAGCTGCACCCGGTTGCCCGCTGTGAGCGGCTGGGCGCCCAGATTCCGGTTGAGTTCGACGGCGGACGCGAGCCACGGCGGCAGGTGCACCACTTCCGGGGCCGCCGCGACGAGGGTGCTGGAGTCCCGCACGCGGCGGTTGACGTCCTCGAGCTTGCGGACGCGACGCCCACTGAGCCGGAACGTGCCGAAGAGGAGGAACAGGAGCAGGCCCAGGGACGGGACCAGGAAGATCGCGAGGAGCCAGGCCATGGCCGTGTTGGGCCGGCGGTTTCCGGGCACGACCCCGAGCAGCACCACACGCAGCACGATGTCGATGACCAACCAGACGGAGAGCAGCCAGCTCCAGTTATCCGGCAGGCTGAACGGCAGCATGCATCTCCCCCTTGTCGTGGTCGCGGCCTCGTCTCCGAGTGGTCCCGGGCGGCCGCGGTCTTCACTGAGAATATCCGTCCCCGGGCGTTTCCGGGGCGGGCTCTCCCGGGCGGCCCTGCGCGAAGCTCGCCTCCCCTCGTGTTGCGTGCTCAGTTGTTGCGGGTGTTCCGGCCGAACACCCGCAACAACTGAGCACGCAACACCGGCAGGCAAGGATGGAGGCGCGCGGCCTGCCGGGGGATGCGGCTCTAAGCTTGTCCCATGACTTCGACGTCCCCCAGCACCGTGCTCGTGTTCCTCGATCCCGCCTTCCCCCAGGGCCGCGTGGCGGATGCGTCCGTGCCCCAGCTGATGGCCACGGACCTGGGCGCGACCCGCGGTGACGGCGTCTTCGAATCGCTCCTCGTGCTCGACGGCAAGCTGCGCAAGCTCCCCGCCCACCTGGCCCGCCTGGCCGGGTCCGCCGCCGCCCTGGACCTCGCGATCAGCGATGAAGGCACCTGGCGGGCCGCGATCGGCACCGCCGTCGACGAGTACCTGGAGACGCACCCCGGCGTGGACGAGTTCGTCGTGAAGCTGCTCGTGACCCGGGGCGTTGAGGGCGCGGAATCCCCTACCGAGTGGGTGCAGGCGAGCCCGGCCCCCGCCCTCGGCAAGAAGCAGCGCGTGGAGGGGATCGACGTCGTGCTGCTGGACCGCGGCTACGACAGTGATCTGGCCGAGCGCGCCCCGTGGCTCCTGCTCGGCGCGAAGACCCTCAGCTACGCCGTGAACATGGCGGCGCTGCGGCACGCTCACTCGCTCGGCGCGGATGACGTGATCTTCACGTCCGCGGACGGCCGGGTGCTGGAAGGCCCGACCTCCACCGTGCTGCTCGCACATCGTGACGTGAACGACGACGGCTCGGTCACCAAGCGCCTCGTCACGCCGCAGCTGGACGCCGGGATCCTCCCGGGCACCTCGCAGGGCGCCCTGTTCGCCGCGGCGAAGGAGGCCGGCTGGGAACTCGGCTACGGGCCGCTCGAGCCGGAGGACCTGTTCGATGCCGACGCCGTGTGGCTGATCTCCTCGATCCGGCTGATCGCACCAGTGAAGCACCTCGACGGCAAGACGATCGGCTCCGACCCCGCCGTGGCCGCGGAACTCACCGAGGAGCTGAACCGCCTGTTCGCCGGCATCGAGTAGATCGAACAAGCGAGCGCCCGGAAGGCCGGGACCGCGCGGCCCGAACGCCGCCCTACAGCTCCGCCGCCATGACCACGCGGGGCCAGCGGTCCAGGCCGTGGGCGGCCTCCTCGGCGACCTTGGCGCGGAGCTCCTGACCCCACTCCGCCTGCGGCAGCACGGTGAATCCGAGCCGGGCGTAGTAGGCGGCGTTCCAGGGGATCTCGCTGAAGGTCGTCAGGGTGGCTCGGCGCAGCCCGCGGTCCCGGGCCTCGGCACGGAAGTGCTCCAGAAGCCGCGCGCCCAGTCCCTGCCGGCCATGCCGCGGGTCGACGCTGAGCTGTTCCAGGTGCGCGGCCCCGTCCACCACCTCGCCGACGGCGTAGCCGGCCACGCCGGCGTGGTCCTCGTGGTCGTCGGGGGCCTGGTCCTCGGCGGCGTTCTCCTCGCCGGGGACCAACGCCGAGCCGCCGACCGGCACGGTCAGCACCCACGCCCAGCCGGACGCCGCGAAGGCGGCCAGTTCAGCGTCGGAGAAGGGCAAGTCGTCGGCGATCGAGGCCATCCCGGCCTGCCGGAAGAGTTCTCCGGCGGCACGTTCCAGGTCCTGGACGGCACGGAAATCGGCGGGTGTCATGGCGCGGATCATCACTCCAGTCAACCATTCCCCGGATTGCGCCGCATGACCCGGGATGAACGCCGGTGACGAATTATGCCGCCCGATGAGGGCTCTCGTTGACCTTGGATGACGGCCGCCGCAGACTTCCAGGAGAACAAGGAGGACGAACAGGTGGAGAGCATCCGGCAGCTCGAGGAATGGCAGGGCCTGCGCGGCATCAACAGGGTCTGGGAGTTCGACGCGCCCGTCGAGACCGTGTTCCGCGCGCACACCGACCCGCTCTGGCTGGCCCGCTGGCTGGTGCCGGAGGGCGTCGAGCTGCGGTTCCGCCGCTGGGATGCCCGCACCGGTGGGTCCTGGAGCTACTCCGTGGGCGCCGGCGGTGACGACTGGACCTTCTACGGCTCCTTCCACGAGGTCTCCGAGCCCTGGCGCATCGTGCAGACCGTGGAGGCGGAGGCCGACTCCCACGGCCCCGTCCTCGAAGTCCTCGACTTCCTCGAACTGCCCGGCGGCGGCTGCCGCCTCGAGGCCATCGCCATGTTCACCTCGCCCGCCGCCCGCGAAGAGGTCGGCGGCTCGGACGACGACGGCGGCCTGGCCCGCCTGACCGACCTCCTCTCCGAGCTGGGCGCCTTCTCCACCCCGCTGCCGCAGTAGGGTCACCCGGGCGTCGCACTCCACACGCGTTCCTGGCGAACCCGGGCCTGAATCCTTTCTCCGTCATCTGACGTCGCATCCGGAATGCCGCCGTCGCGAGTCCCGTTGCAAGGGGCATCAGTGAAGACACCATCAGTGAGCACAGCGCGCCGGACCGGCCCCTCACGCGAGCGGGAGCGGGACGACGCCGACAGCGCAAAGCGAGGAATCACCATGACACGTGCAGTGCGGTATGAAGAGTTCGGCGGACCCGAGGTCCTCCAGCTGGTCGCAGGCGAGGTGCCCCAGCCCGGCCCGGGCGAGGTACGCGTCCGCGTGGCGGCGGCCGGCCTGAACCCTGTGGACTTCAAGATCTTCCACGGCGGACCCGTGGCGGAGGCATTCGGCGGCGCGCCCGGTTCCGGCGTCGGCAATGACTTCGCCGGCGAAATCGACGAACTCGGTGAAGGCGTCACGGGCTTCGCCGTGGGCGACCGGGTGTTCGGCGGCAAGCGGCACGAGGCGGTGGCGGACTTCGTCCTGGTCCCTGCGAGCGGACTGCATCGCACCCCGGACGGACTCTCCGACGAGCTGGCCGCGAGCCTGGACATCGCCGGGCGGACGGCCGCCGCCGCGATCGATCAGCTGAAGCTGACCCCGGAGGACACCGTGCTGATCGGAGGGGCCGCCGGAGGCGTGGGCGTTCTGGCGACGCAGCTCGCCGTCGCGACGGGTGCGACGGTGATCGGGACCGCCTCCGAACGCAATCACGAGTTCCTCCGCGGGCTGGGCGCCGTGCCCGTCGCGTACGGCGCGGGGCTGGCGGACCGCGTGGCGGCGATCGGCACGCCGACGGCCGCCGCCGACCTCAACGGCGCCGAAGTGATCACCGTGGCGCAGGGCTTCGGTGTTCCCGCGGAGCGCATCACGGCGATCGCCGCCCACGGGCACCCGGACGGCGGGTTCACCGCGACCGGTGGCGGGGATGCCGCCCCGGGTGCGCTGGAACGCATCGCGGCGGGCCTCGCCGACGGGTCCCTGGTCCTGCCCCTCGAAGCGACCTTCCCCGTGGAACAGGTGGCTGACGCGTACCGGCTCCTCGAAGAGGGACACGTCCGCGGCAAGGTGGTCGTCACGCTCGACTGAGCGCGATCCTGCGGCGCAGCGGCGGGACCGGCCGGTTGACGCGCCTTCACCCACGGATTCGTGGTTCACCCCCTGAAATTTCCCGGAGTGAACCACGAATCCGTGGGTGATCCCGTCACCTCGCTGACATCACCGCCCGTCGAGGGGGGTGTTGCATTCCCCGGCCCCGGCCTAGCGTGGAAGAGAGGGGCGATGCCCCGCCGCCGCCGTCGGGAGCACGGCGCAGCACCCGGTGACGGTGATTCCATCCGATCGAGGAAGGGGAACACCATGACGTCACTCTGGCTGGACCGGCCACCGATCGAAGGAGCCGGGGAGTTCGTCCCGGAGGCCCGCTACGACACCGTGGTCGTCGGCGCGGGACTGAGCGGGCTGGCGACCGGACTGCTCCTGGCCCGTGGCGGCCAGCGCGTCGCGATCGTGGAGGCCCGTGCCGTCGGCTCCGGCACCACCGGCAACACCACCGCGAAGCTGAGCCTCCTGCAAGGCACCCGGCTGTCCGCGCTGCGGGACCGCCACCCGCTGAGCCTGGTCGAGGCGTACGTCGAGGGCAGCCGGGAGGGCCAGGCCTGGCTCCTCCGCTTCCTCGAGGAACAGGGCGTCCCCTTCCAGCGGCGTGACGCTTACGTCTTCTCCGTGACCGACGACGGCGCGCGGCAGCTGAGCGCGGAGGTCCAGGCCGCGCGGGAGGCCGGGCTGGACGTGGCGGAGGCTGCGGCCACGGAACTGCCGTTCCCGATCACGGCCGTCCTCCGCCTCGACGCCCAGGCGCAGTTCGACCCGATGGACGTGCTGGACGCCATGACCCGGGACTTCCTCGCCCACGGCGGGGTGCTCCTGGAGGGCACCCGCGTCCACGACCTCGAGGAGGAGGACGGTCTCATCCTCCGTGCCTCCCGCGGCAGACTCCTGGCCGATCAGGCCGTGCTCGCCACCGGCATCCCGTTCCTGGACCGCGGCGGCTATTTCGCCCGTCTCCACCCCTCGCAGTCCTACGCCGCGGCGCTCCGGCTGCCCCCGGGCACGCCCGTCCCGCAGGGCATGTACCTCTCCGTCGAGACGCCTGCGCGGTCGCTCCGCAGCGCCCCGGGCGACGACGGCGAACTCCTCCTGATCGGAGGCAACGGCCATGCGACGGGCAAGGAGCCTTCGCCCCAGGCCCGTCTCGACGAGCTGCTCGACTGGGGCCGGCACCACTTCGACGGAGCCGAGGTCACCCACACCTGGTCCGGCCAGGACTACCGTTCAGCGGACCGCTTGCCCTACATCGGACCGATGCCGTTCGGCGGAGGCCGGATCTTCGTGGCCACCGGGTACGACAAGTGGGGCATGAGCACCGGCATGGCGGCCGGGCTGGCCTTGAGCGCCGAGATCCTGGGCGGTCAGATGGCGTGGGCCGAGGCGCTGCGGGACCGGCCGGCCACCAGCCCGGGGCTGCGGTCCGGGCTCGCGCAGAACGCCGCGGTCGCCGTCGACTGGGCCAAGGACTGGGTCAGCTCCCGGTTCCTCTCGCCGCCGGACGCCCACGAGGTGGCGCCCCGGGAGGGCCACGGTGTGGTGGCGCACGACGGCGGCAGGCCGGAGGCGGTCTCCACGGTGGACGGGCGCACATGCCGGCTCTCCGCGGTCTGCACGCACCGCGGCGGGATCGTGCGCTGGAACGACGCCGAACGCAGCTGGGACTGCCCCTTGCACGGGTCCCGGTTCGCCCCGGACGGCACCGTGCTCCAGGGACCGGCGACGCGGGATCTGGTGGTCGATTCCGTGGCCACCGGCGCCGCGACCCACGAGCCCGAGGAGTGAGCCCTGGCGCTTCTCGCGTGGTTCACCCACGGAAACGTGGTTCACCCCCTGAAATTTCCGGGGGTGAACCACGAATCCGGGGGTGATTCCGTCAGCACGGCCGGCCCGGTTTCATGACACAAGATGAAGACTCCCGTCATACTTCTCCGCGGGGCCTGGTGCTAGATTTTTTGCAGAGTAACGAGCACCGGTGACAAGCCCTGACTGACCGGTCGGCAACCCTCCAGACGCGGCGGGGTGCCTCAGGTGACTACTCGGCATGTGTCAACTGCAAGCGCGAAGGAGCCCCACTTGCCTGCCCGCAAAGAACCCACGTCCGCCCCTGCCGGAACCGCCGGCGCCGCCCAGGCCACCACGCCCCGGAGCACCGCGGCCAAGCCCGCCACCCGGGCTCCGCGCACCACCAAGGCCACGGCCGCCAAGCCGGCAGCCGCCATGGCCTCCCCCGCGAAGGCCGCCACGACGACGGCGACCGCCCCCGCCGCCGAGCAGGCCACTGTGGCTGCGCCCGGCGTCGCCCCCCAGGCCGTGGCTGTCGAAGCGCCCGCTCGCCTGCCTTACCGCCTCCTGACCGGCCCGGACACTCGCGAGTTCTGCGAGCGGGTCTCCGCCGCCCTGGCTGACGGGTACATCCTCTACGGCAGCCCGTCCGTGACGTTCAACGGGGAGACGGTGATCGCGGCTCAGGCCGTCGTCCTGCCGTACGCGCCGCCCGCACCGCCGGCCCCCGTGGTCGATCCGTACGCCGTCCCGGCCACCGGCTTCGCCCCCTACGGCGGTGCCCTGTGAGCTACGCGGGTGACCTGACGCCGCAGCAGGCCTGGGACAAGCTCAAGGACGGCGCCATCCTCGTGGACGTGCGCACCGAGGCGGAGTGGGCGCACATCGGCCGCCCGAAGGCCCCGTCCGGCGACCCCCTGTTCATCCAGTGGAACCTGGCCGGCGGCGTGCCGAACCAGGGGTTCCTCACGGAGCTCGCCGAGCAGGCGCCGGAGGCGGGCACCGCGGACCTCGTGTTCCTGTGCCGTTCCGGGCAGCGGTCGATCGCGGCTGCGGAAGCCGCGACAGCAGCCGGCTGGTCCTCGTACAACGTCCTGGAGGGCTTCGAGGGCGTCCCGGACCGGTACGGGGAGCGCACCGTGAACGGCTGGAAGAACAGCGGCCTGCCGACCACCATCGGAGCGTGAGGCATGGCGTTCAATCCTGAGGCCGCATCCTGGTCGCCGGCCACCCAGGCGGTGCGTGGCGGCTTGGACCGCACGGGCTTCTACGAGACCTCCGAGGCGTTGTTCCTGAACTCGGGCTTCGTCTACGACTCGGCCGAGGCCGCCGAACGAGCCTTCACGGGTGAGGACGAGCGCTTCGTCTACTCCCGGTACGGCAATCCGACCGTCGCCACCTTCCAGGAGCGGCTGCGGCTGCTCGAAGGCACCGAGGCGTGCTTCGCGACGGCGTCCGGCATGTCCGCGGTGTTCACCGCTCTCGGCGCGCTGCTCGCCGCCGGGGACCGCGTGGTCGCGGCACGGTCGCTGTTCGGGTCCTGCTTCGTGATCCTGAACGAGATCCTGCCGCGCTGGGGCGTGGAGACGGTGTTCGTCGACGGGCCCGATCTGGAGCAGTGGCGTGAGGCCCTGTCCGTGCCGACGCAGGCGGTGTTCTTCGAATCGCCGTCGAACCCGATGCAGGAGATCGTGGACATCGCCGCGGTCAGCGAGCTGGCGCACGCCGCGGGCGCCACCGTGGTGGCCGACAACGTCTTCGCCACCCCCATGCTGCAGCGCTGCACGGATCTGGGGGCCGACGTCGTCGTGTACTCCGGGACCAAGCACATCGACGGGCAGGGGCGTGTCATGGGCGGCGCGATCCTCGGGACCAAGGAGTTCATCGACGGGCCCGTGAAGAATCTCATGCGGCACACGGGGCCATCGCTGTCGAGCTTCAACGCCTGGGTCCTGACGAAAGGTCTGGAGACGCTGGACATGCGCGTGCGGCACTCGTCCGCCTCCGCCCTGAAGCTGGCCGAATGGCTCGAGCGGCAGCCCGGCGTGAACTGGGTGAAGTACCCGCTGCTGCCCTCGCACCCGCAGTTCGAGCTGGCGAAGCAGCAGATGAGCGCCGGCGGCACCGTGCTGACGTTCGAGCTCGCGCCACTGCCTGGCGGGACGGCCAAGGATGCCGCGTTCACGCTGCTCAACGGCCTGCGCGTGGTGGACATCTCGAACAACCTGGGCGACTCCAAGAGCCTCATCACGCACCCCGCGACGACGACGCACCGCGCCATGGGCCCGGAAGGCCGGGCCTCGATCGGGCTGGGTGACGGTGTGGTGCGTCTGTCGGTCGGGCTGGAGGATGTGGATGACCTGATCCGCGACTTCGAGCAGGCGCTGGCGGGCTAGCGCCCTGGAATGCGGGGTCAGTTGATGCCGCGTGATCGGTGATCATGCGGCATCAACTGACCCCGCATCTTGTCTGAGCCGGGTCGCGCTCCGCCTTATAGCCCACCCATGCTATAACGACTTCGGTCATGGGGAGCGCTCCATGGGTACCCCTCCCCATCGACTGTTGGTGCGCGGTCCGGATAGCTTTGAGTCAACAGAAACCGGGCAGGCCGGGTTCACCACGAGCAAGGAGTAAGACAATGGCAGTTTGGGGTGCAGACGTCCAGCAGCTTCGGGCACTGGGTAAGAAGCTCGAAGCAGGCGCACAGACCATCGACGAGCAGCGCAACCAGCTCACCAGCGCACTCAACGGCGTCCAGTGGATGGGCCCGGACGCGGACAAGTTCAAGAACGAATGGCAGTCCCAGCACGTCCCGGCCCTGAACAAGGTCGCCGAAGCACTGCGCACCGCCGGCAAGAACGCCGCCAAGAACGCCCAGGAACAGGAAACCGCTTCCCACTAAGCGGCCCACCCCACCCTGGTGGGGAACCCTGGACCCACACCCACGGCGGGCACCCCACACACGGGGAGCCCGCCGTCGGGCATTTAAACACACCCCCTCCTCCGCGAGAGAACAGCTCACGCCCTGAAACTGTCGGTTCGAGGCATCAGCTGCTCCCTCGCGGAGTCGGGAGGGGAACTCGCCGGCATGGGGAGCGCTGCCCATCGACTCCGGGGCCGGGGCTGCGTACCGTGATCGCAGGATCCCCGGCCGCGACAGCCCCCGGGCAGAACAGCAAGGAGAAGGTCATGGCCGTTTGGGGCGCGAATGTCGAGCAGCTCAGGACCCTGGGCAAGAAGATGCAGAAGGGCGCGGACGTGCTGAACGGCCAGCGCACCACCCTGTCCTCCAGCCTGAACAGCACGCAGTGGATGGGCCCCGACGCGGAGAAGTTCCGCTCCGAATGGGACTCCACGCACGCCCCGGCGCTGTCGAACGCGGCGCACGCCCTGAGCGTCGCCGGCACCGCCGCCGCCCGCAACGCCAACGAGCAGGAGCAGGCCTCCCACTGACGGGTCGCCGCGAGGGGACACGTCGTGCCCCGAAATCAGCGCGGAGAGGGCACCAGCTGCTCCCTCGCGGCGGACGCGCGACGACGACAGAAGGCCGCCCGGCACGCCTCCGCCCGCCCCTTACGCTCGCACGGAGTCCCAGGTCAGCCAGGTCATATCCACCGAGACCTCCAGCCGCGAACCCCCGCCACCGGACAGGATGCCCTTCAGCGGGGCCACGTCGCGGTAGTCCCGGCCGCGCGCCACCACCACGTGGAAGTCCCCGGCGGCCTTGTGATTGGTCGGATCCCAGCTGTGCCAGGCGCCGTCCCACCATTCGAGCCACGCATGGGACTGGCCGGCGACGGTCTGCCCCGGGTCGGCCTCGGCCCGCGGGTGCAGGTAGCCCGAGACGTACCGGGCGGGGATCCCGAGACTCCTCAGGCAGCCGATCGCCAGGTGCGCGAGGTCCTGGCAGACCCCCTGTCGCTGCGCCCACGCCTGCGCCGCATCGGTGTGCACCCCGGTGCTGCCGGGCATGTACGTCATCTCGCCCCGCAGCCGGGAGAACACCTCTTCCGCGGCGGCCTTCGGCGTCGGCCGTCCGGCGAGCGCCGCCACCAGTTCCGTCGCCTCGTCCCCCGGCGCCGACAGGTCCGTCTGCGGCAGATGGTCGCTGAACTCGTCCTGCACGCCGCGGCTGGACAGCTCGGCCCAGCCCAGCGGCTCGCCGTCGGACGCGGGTGCCTGTTCGCGGTTCACGTCCACCGTGGCACTGGCCACCACCTCGAGCCACTCATGGGGTTCGTGGACCTCGAAGGTGGTCACCTGCGTGCCCCAGTAGTCGGCGTACCGGGATTGGGTGGCGCCGGGCCGCTCGACGGTGACGCGGGAGCCGAGCACCGTCTGTCCGGGTTCCGTGGGCGGCGTCATCCGCGCCTCGTTGTAGCTGACCAGCACCGGCTTGTTGTAGTGGTAACCGGTGCGGTGCACGATCTTCAGACGTGTCATGACAGTTCTCCCACCCACGCCTGCTCCTCGCGGGCGCTGTAGTACCTGCGGGCGATCTCCTCCGAAGCCCGCGCGACGGAACGCTGGATGCGCTCCATGTGTTCCGGCAGCTCGTCCATGAGATTCTCACTGCGGTGGAACTCCAGGAACGTCCGGGCCTGCCCCACGATCCTCCGGGCGTCGTTGAACGCCCCCGACCGCTGATCGGTGGGCTCCAGCAGTGCCAGGGCCTCGTCCGCGTTCTTGAGCGAGTAGACGATCGAGCGCGGGAACTGCCGGTCCATGAGGAGGAATTCGGCGGCGTTGCGGTCATCGAATGCGGCGCGGCGCGTGCGCAGGAACGACTCGTACGCCCCGGCACAGCGCAGCATGTTCACCCAGGACACACCCGCCGGGTTGGCGTCGCACGTGGCGAGCATCCGGGCGGTCATGTCGGCGCGCTCCAGCGACCGGCCCAGGACCATGAACAGCCAGCTGTCGTCGTGGCTCATGGTGCTGTCCGTCAGGCCGCTCGTCGTGGCCGCCCGCTCAATCACCCATTGGCAGAACCGGTACGTCCCGGCGACGTCCTCGCGGTGCCGGCTGAGCCCGAAATACGTCGTGTTGAGGCATTCCCAAAGGCTCGTGGAGACCGTCTCCCGGGCCCGGCGGGCATTCTCCCGCGCGGCTCCGAGGGCCCCGGCGATCGACGTCGGGCTCGACCGGTCGTAGGCGAGGACCCGCAGCAGCTCCGGCAAGGTGATGTCCTGACGGTCCAGGGGCGACCCCATGACCTGCAGCAGGTCCCGGGCCACCTGTTGCTGCTGCTCCGGCGGCAGATGGTTGAGGCGTTCCAGGTGGACGTCCAGGATCCGCGCGGTGCCATCCGCACGTTCCACATAGCGCCCGATCCAGAACAGCGATTCGGCGATCCGGCTCAGCATGATGTCCTCCTGACGTGCGGTGCGGAAGGGGATTGACGACGATGGCGCGCGGCGCTCATTGCTGCTGCCCTGCCTGTGAGTCGCGCCAGCTGGTCTCCACGGGCCACACGCTGGTGCGTGCGCTGTGGCCGAACCGCCTCCGTGACGGCCCGGGGTCCGCCGCACCCGTCTCCTCCCCCAGGACCCAGGTGTCCTTGGACCCGCCGCCCTGGCTGGAGTTGACCACGAGGCTGCCCTCCTTGAGCGCCACCCGCGTGAGGCCGCCCGGCAGCACCCAGACGTCCTCACCGTCGTTGACCGCGAAAGGCCGCAGGTCCACATGGCGGGGGCTGAACCGCTCGCGGTGCAGGGTGGGGACGGTGCTGAGCTGGAGCACGGGCTGGGCGATCCAGCCGCGCGGGTCCTCGATGAGCTGTCGACGGAGGGTGTCGAGTTCCTCCCGGCTGGCGTCGGGGCCGATCACGAGGCCCTTGCCGCCCGAACCGTCCACGGGCTTGACGACGAGTTCCGGCAGACGGTCCAGCACCTCCTCGCGGGCCGCGTCCTCCTCGAGCCGGAAGGTGTCCACATTGGCCAGGATCGGCTCCTCGCCCAGGTAGTACCGGATGAGGTCCGGGACGTAGGAGTAGATGAGTTTGTCGTCGGCCACGCCGTTGCCGACGGCGTTCGCGATCGTCACCCCGCCCGCCCGCGCCGCGTTGACCAGGCCGGGGCAGCCCAGCATGGAATCGGCCCGGAACTGCAGAGGATCCAGGAACTCGTCGTCGAGGCGCTTGTAGATCACGTCCACGCGCTGCTCCCCCGAGGTGGTCCGCATGAAGACCTGGTTGCCGCGGCAGGTGAGGTCCCGGCCCTCCACGAGTTCGACGCCCATCAGCCCCGCCAGGAGGGTGTGCTCGAAGTACGCGGAGTTGAAGATGCCCGGGGTCAGGACCACGACCGTCGGGTCGTCGACGCCTTCCGGGGCGGTCTTCCGCAGGGCCGAGAGCAGGCGGCGCGGGTACTCCTCCACCGGGCGGATGGACTGCTGGCTGAACACCTCCGGCAGCGCCTTCGCCATGGCCCGCCGGTTCTCCAGGACGTAGCTGACGCCCGAGGGGACGCGCACATTGTCCTCGAGCACCCGCAGCGTGCCCTCACCGTCGCGGACGATGTCGATGCCGGACACGTGCACCCGGACGCCGCCCGCCGGACGGAAGCCGTGGACCTGCCGGTGGAAGTGCTTGCTGGACGTGATCAGCTTGCGCGGCAGGACGCCGTCGCGCACGGCATCCTGTGCGCCGTAGACGTCGTTCAGGAACGCCTCCAGGGCTCGGACCCGCTGGGCCACGCCCCGTTCCAGGCCCTGCCATTCCTGGGCGTCGATGACCCGCGGGACGATGTCCAGGGGGAAGGGCCGCTCCTCGCCGGCGAAGTCGAAGGTGACCCCGCGGTCCAGGAAGGTCCTGGCCATCGCCTCGGCGCGGGCGGCGATGTCGTCCGGGGTGAGTCCGGCGAGCACCCGGGTCAGCTGGCGATACGAGCCGCGCGCCGTGAGGCCGGCGGTCTCCGCACCCCCGCCGGCCGCGATGAACATTTCGTCGAAGGCTTTCGACGTGGCCAAGGCCCCCGAATAGCTGGCGAACAGATCCGATGATGATGCCGGCATGACCCCTCCAAAGACCGCGGTGACGCTGAGGAAACAGAGCTTCCCACCGGGATGTGTCAGGCGGATTTCCAGCAGTCACCTCACGATGTCCGGGGTGTTTCGGCCGGGTGTCCTGGCAGGTCAGCACACTGGGGCGCCGACGACCCTCCTCGCGGGGCGCGCCGGGCGCCACGGGACCCCCGGCTTATTCGCGGGAATGTGACGCGGGGCGGCCCCTCCCGGCGGTCCGGAACACCGAACGCACGACGCCGGGCGGCCGGGCAGCGCCGCCGTCGCGGCGAGTGGGCAGCCCCGCCGTCACGGCGGGCTGTTGTCGACCCGTGACAACGCGGGATCCGGTCCGAAAACGCCGGAATTCCGGGGTTTTCGGCATGGGGAGAGGTTAATGGGGAGCACTCCCCATCGACGGCTCGTCCAATCATTGGATAGTTTGTTCTCAGAGGTTCACGGAAACGAACCACCACCCGCCAGGGAGGTGAGCCGGGAGCCCACAACGGAATACCACTGACATGGGAACCCGGCACAGTTCGGATCCATCACAACAAAGGAGTAAGACAATGGCAGTTTGGGGTGCAGACGTCCAGCAGCTTCGGGCACTGGGTAAGAAGCTCGAAGCAGGCGCACAGACCATCGACGAGCAGCGCAACCAGCTCACCAGCGCACTCAACGGCGTCCAGTGGATGGGCCCGGACGCGGACAAGTTCAAGAACGAATGGCAGTCCCAGCACGTCCCGGCCCTGAACAAGGTCGCCGAAGCACTGCGCACCGCCGGCAAGAACGCCGCCAAGAACGCCCAGGAACAGGAAACCGCTTCCCACTAAGCGGCCCACCCCACCCACCGTGGGGAAACCTGGACCCACACCCACGGCGGGCACCCCACACACGGGGAGCCCGCCGTCGGGCATTTAAAACACACCCCCTCCTCCGCGAGAGAACAGCTGGTGCCCGAAACTGTCGGTTCGGGTCATCAGCTGTTCCTTCGCGCGTCTCCTGCGGCACGGGCGGGTGCACACTGGAGGTATGAGCTTCACCATCGCGGAGGTCGCCGAGCGGACCGGCCTCAGCCAGCACACCCTCCGGTACTACGAGCGCGACGGGCTCCTGCCGGGCGAAGTCGGCCGCGCGTCGTCGGGCCGTCGGGCCTATACCGAGCAGGACGTGAACGGCATCATCATGATCGCCCGGCTGCGGGCCACCGGCATGCCGATCGCCGACATCCGGCGGTACGCACGGTTGGTGCGCGACGGCGACGCCTCCGTTCCCGCGCGGCTGAGCCTCCTGCTGGAGCATCGCGAGCACGTGATAGCACAGCTGCGCCAAGTCGAGGAGAACCTCGCCGCGATCGACACCAAGATCGACATCTACCGTGCGACGACGGCGGAGACGTTCGCGTGCCCGGCCCGGAGCGGGGCGGAAACGGGAGCGGAGTCCCTCGCCGCACGCTGACCTCGCTACCCTGCGGCTCATCTCGCGACCCGGCGCAGCGAGTTCGAACCAGAAACAGCGAGCTCAGTCGGGATTTGGACCAGCGTTTCGCCCGAGCCCTTGACTTGGAGCCCTTGACTTAGAGTGCGCTCGAAGGAGTTTGCTGGTCTCATGACGATCTCCACACGAACTCTCGGCACTGATTCCTCCCTCACCGTCTCCGCCCTGGGCCTCGGCTGCATGGGCATGTCCGAGTTCTACGGAACGCCGGACCCGGACGCCGGCCTGGCCACCATCCACCGGGCGCTCGACCTCGGCGTCACCTTCCTCGACACCGCCGACATGTACGGGCCGTTCACGAACGAAGAGCTGGTCGGGCGGGCGATCGCCGGCCGCCGCGACGAGGTCCAGCTCGCCACCAAGTTCGGCAACATGCGCGGACCGAGCGGCGAACGGCTCGGCATCAACGGCCGGCCCGAGTATGTGCGTTCCGCGTGCGACGCCTCCCTGCAGCGGCTCGGCGTCGACCACATCGATCTGTACTACCAGCACCGCGTGGACCCGAACGTCCCCATCGAGGAGACCGTCGGCGCCATGGCGGAGCTCGTGACGGCCGGCAAGGTGCGGCACCTGGGGCTGTCGGAGGCCTCGGCCGCGACGATCCGCCGCGCCCACGCCGTGCACCCGATCACCGCCGTCGAGACCGAGTACTCCCTGTTCTCCCGTGATGTCGAGGACTCAGTCCTGCCCGCGCTGCGCGAGCTGGGGATCGGCCTGGTGCCGTACTCGCCGCTGGGCCGCGGCATCCTGACGGGCACCATGACGGCCGAGTCGGTGACCGGCGACGGCGACGCCCGGTCTTCGGCCTACTTCCCGCGTTTCCGGGGTGAGGCGCTGGAGGCCAACCTCAAGCTGGCCGCGAGGGTGACGGAACTGGCCGAGGCACGAGGCTGCACGCCGAGCCAGCTCGCCCTCGCGTGGCTGCTGGCCCAGGGCGAGGACATCGTCCCGATCCCGGGCACCCGACGCGTGAAGTACCTCGAGGAGAACGTGGTCGCCGCGTCGCTGGAACTCAGCCCAGCAGAACTGGAGGCGCTGGAAGAGGCCGTGCCGCGCGGCGCCGTGGTGGGCGAGCGATACGGGGACATGAGCTCGATCGACAGGTAGTTACGTCGCGTGCCGCGAAGGAACACGTGGAGACCTCAAATGAAGTCTCGGAGCGGCCGCCTTAGACCACTCAACCCGCACGATCCGTCCATGCCAAGACAATCTGGACTGCTCACCGAAAGACTAAATTTTATACCCGTCAAGGTACGTACTCAGCCCGGGCTCAATGTAGGACTTCCAGTGCTCTAGAACATCAGAATCATAAAAATCGCGATAAGATACGCCCGCGCGCCCCATTTCCAGAGGAGTGGGAAAAGCGCCGGATTGAAAAGGAAGAAGCGCAACCCCGCCCGAAACACTACGCCCCTCATTCAGATGTCGAATGATGGGGTTCAGTACATACTCAATCAGATAATTGTGAGTCTTAGGAGTGAGCTCCACCTTCCCTCCAGCCATCAGCGGATGCTCTGGTCTCAACATCGACAGCATCTCAGGAATATCCGAGTACTCAACACCGATGCGAAGGATATCTCCGATTCCGCGCGTAGCCCATCCAGCTCCTCCTTCAAAAAGGCAATAACTGCTATCCATGAAGTTCCGGCTCATGAAATAGAGCATTTGACTGTTCACATCGCAAATATTCTCGCGCAATACTTCCGGCAAGGGATCGATTGAGCCGTACAGGTCTGTCGCGGTTTCGGACGAGGTATAGAAGATCTCTTGATCAGAAGCGCCGCGACTACGAAGAAGATAGTATATGAAGTCGGTGAAAATCTTATCTTTCGAGGCGTGCGAAATAAACACACGGAACTGATTCTTAGCTTCGACAGAGCCTCGAATCTTTTTAACGGCAAGAGAACGGATCTCTTCTCGGGTCGCGGGGTCAATCTGGCTGAATGATGCCAGTTCACGACCGAACTGGTCGGAGAATACCTTTTTTCCGGCCCTCCTTTTCTCTTCTCTGGAAATCCCCTCCAACTCGTCCAAATGCTGCATCATATCCGATCGATCGCGCATGAGCTGTTGTACGATCAACCGAACAAGGTTTCTCAGGAGTATTACCCGGTCGTCATGGTCGTTGAAGTCCTGACGATTCGAAGTTGCGATATCGGGTAATCCATCTTCGTCTAGAAGGTTAAATGATACTTCGCCCTCAATATAGTTCACGTAGCTAGCGGTCAATCCCAGTTGGCTGAGCAGGTCCTCCGTCGCGAGCTTGTTCCTGACGTAAACCCTGATTTGGTTTGGGTTATAGAAACGATTCTTCGAAAACCGCTCGTCGTTTATCTGCGCGACCTGCTTATTGATAGTGGCGTGGAAGCCAATCCAGCCTTCTAGGCTAATCTTCTTTCCGAGGTAGGTGCAGTCCTCAACGTTCACGGCACCGGGGGCCATGCCAACCAAAGCATCCTGGAGGATTGAACCGATGTCGAAGGACTCGACCTTTCGGAGCTCCCGATGGTTCTCGAGCCCCTTCTGCTTCGGCGGTATTAGTACTTCGTGGGAGGCTGACCTAAGCTCGGAGGGACAGCTTTCCGGTCGAGAATAGAACTTCTTGACCCCTGCAAGATTCCAAAACGCAACACCTTTGCGAACATCCACAAAGTCCTCGATCGAAGGCCGACCGCTTTCCTTGTCAACGAACACCAGCACTCTTTGAGGCTTCTCCATGGACGACAGAACAAACTGGTTTGCAAGCCGTCGGCTCAAGGCATTGATCGCCTCATCCCCGTAGCCAGTCAGATTGACGTTATTCATGGTCAGCAACGTCCCCGTGCGCAGCTGCTGCCAAACGTTTAGGCATCTGGAGGGTGCTCCATCCTCGAGTGGGATCAAGCTAGGCACGTCATCTCTTGCGGCGTCACCCGGATTTTTCAGAAGCCAAGAACTGTGGCCCGCTAGGGTTTTGGTGCGGATATGTACATCATTCGAAAGGTATAGTACGGCGAGCTTGCCAATTCCCTTCCGGCCCATTGGAGGATTTCGATACTCATACTGGCTGTCGACTTCGTCGGTCCGTTTATCATGCCCAACTTTGACATAGCGTTCTAGATCCACCATTGACATTCCACGACCACTATCGAAAACTTCGATCGTCGCGTTCTGCTTATCCCGAGCATCTATGTATACAAAGACTGCTTCAGCTCCGGCATCCAGCCCATTGGCGACAAGCTCGGACAGCGCACTCCAGGCATTCGAATAGAGGCCTTGACCGAGGAGTTCAAGTGCTCGCCAGGTAAAACTAAAGTCTATATTTGATTCCGCGGACATCATTCCCCAATCTCGTGCTGTCTTCTGCACAGGCTACCTGGTGCGGCAGATAACGTCATGTCGAATCGTCTGGGCCGCTGTTCGGACACTTGTGATAGGCGCGTCTCCCGCGTCACTCGGCTTTACGACGGTGCCCGGCTCAAGGCGGACTCCATCCATGATTGACTTCCTCAGAGCCGTGGCCACGGCCTGCGCCAGCCCGACTGGCACAGCATTGCCAATCATTTGGCTCAGATCGGTCTTCGTGCCCGTCCACTTATACGTTGCTGGGAACCCTTGAAGTAGGGCCCGTTGAGACTCGTTCAGGGATTGGATGTCCGCGTCGGCGGATGAGTCGTCCGGATGCGCCTTGTATGTGGCGGGACGGGGCCTGCTGGTTCCGCGGAGCGTAGGGGACGGCTCGTCGACCGAAAACACCCCTCGTCGAGAGTACGAGCGCGGGTGTCGATAGTAGTGATCGAATTCGATCTTACCCAAGGCTTCACGTACAGAGACTTGCTGGTCAGACTTCTCATGATCGAGGAAATTCTCCAGAGTGTGAAGTTGTCCCGCGCATGAACCCACAACAAATACTCGACGTCGCTTCTGCGGAACCGCGAAATCGACCGAGTTCAATCTCAGCTCATGAAGCGCATATCCGGCGTCAACCAAGTTCTCCTTAGCCGTTGCGTACGCTTGGCTCCGAAGAGCCGCTGGAACATTTTCCATCACGAAGAATGGGGTTTCGGAATCTATCACTATATTTGCGAATGCCGGGGTTAGAAGTGCCTTCGCGCCCTCACTCCGGCTACCGGCAAGCGAGAAGTCTTGACAAGGAGGCCCGCCAAGAATCACGGTTGGAGCCAAACGCTTTACGTCGGCAGCGACGCTCTTCCAGTCTCCAAGATCTCGCTTTTCGATTGGATGATCAAAATTTGCGCGATAGTTTTCGATTGCCGGAATCCAATTATCGAAGGCCCTAATTATTCGAAAGCCGGCATTGTTGAAACCCAGACTCATTCCTCCACAGCCGCTAAATAGGTCAACGGCGGTTATGCGCGGGTCTTCTATACTGATCTCAGACTCGCTTGCGGGGACTGGTTCTTCCATAGTGGCACTACTATACCCGACGACCATGGGGCTGCGAGGCTCATGGGCTCGCTTGGTTTCCCCGTGGTGACGAGGTGCATTTAGATGGTGAGCGAATGCAACCAATCTCGAACTAGCCGGTTCGAATATGGTCAATTCCGATTCAGCGCCTGTGCAGCTCTTCCGTCAACATCAGGTGTTCTATGTTCTCCGTATCCCATGCCGCGTCTTGCATGTGATCCATGGGACTGTCTGATTGCGGTCCATAAACCCGTGCCACAATTCCCCCATGCCCCACACGTCCACCCCCTCCCCGCCCGTCCTCGGCCCCACGGTCGATGACGAGACCCGGTGCATCCACTACCGCACGCCCGTGGACATCATCGCGATCAAGTTCTTCTGCTGCGGCGACTACTACCCGTGTCACCTCTGCCACGAGGAGACCGCTGACCACCCCGCACGCCAGTGGCCCCGGGAACGCCGCGGCGAGAAGGCGGTCCTGTGCGGGGTCTGCCGGACCGAGCTGAGCATCGACGCCTACCTCGCCACCGACAGCTGCCCCGCCTGCCATAGCCTCTTCAACGAACGCTGCCGCCTCCACACGCACCTTTACTTCGACTGATCACACCTCTCGCCTATCCTCACTGAGTGCGGCGACACCGCACGGATTCCCATCCACGTGCCCCGCGCCGCCGTCGTCGGGCATGCTGGAAGGACCGCATCACCTCATTGAAGGAGAGAACCTTGATCTTCATCACCGCCCAGTTCCCGGTCAAGCCCGAGCACGCCGACGCCTGGCCCGAGATCTCCCGCGCCTTCACCGAGGCCACCCGCGCCGAAGAGGGCTGCCTGTTCTACGAATGGTCGCGCTCCCTGACGGACCCCAGCACCTACGTGCTGATCGAGGCGTTCAAGGACGACGACGCCGGCGCCGCCCACGTGAACTCCGCTCACTTCAAGCAGGCGCAGGCCGATCTTCCCCAGTACCTGGCGCGGACCCCGGACATCGTCAACGTGAAGGTCGACGGCTGGTCCGAGCTCGGCGAACTCGCCGTCCGCTGACCAGACTGCCGCTGCGCTGACGCGGGCGGGGTCACTCGATACCCGGTGGTTGTCCACATAGGGGACTTCGAGGGACCCCGCTCCCGTCACGGAAGCCCTATCCTGAAGGCGGGAACTCACTCTCACCTCCGGCCATTCGGCCCATTCAGGAACAGGGACCATGAAGAATCGATTGGCCGCGGCCTTTGCCGCCCTTCTGCTCGGCACGGGACTCCTCGTCGCGGCCCCTGCGCCCGCTGATGCGGCGACCCCCACCGGCAAGGTGGCGATCAAGACACAACGCATGGCCAAAGCCACCCTCAACGGCACTCAACTCGGCTGGTACAACGCCGGGCAGACCCTGACCCTGAAGTGCTATGCCCGCGGCCAGGCCGTCAGCGGCTACTACAGCCCGTGGCTCCCTAACGGCGGCCTCGACGACCTCTGGTACAAGACGTCGGACAACGGTTTCGTCGCCGACGTGGACATCAACACCAACTCGAACGACCCCGTCACCCCCGCGTGCACGGACCCGTTCACCACCGCGCCGAACCCCAGCATCGCCGGCACAGCAGCCGTCGGCCAGGTGCTCCGGGCGGTTCCCGGCACGTGGGACCCGGCCGCCACCTTCAAGTACCAGTGGCTCCTCGCAGGCGCCGCTGTCACCGGGGCATCCGGACCGACGTGGACCCCGCCGGCCACCGCTCTCGGCAAGACCGTCTCGGTCCGCGTCACCGGTTCCCGGCCCGGCTTCGCGACGACCACTCGCACCTCGGGCGCGACGGCCGCCCTGCAGCGCGGCACGATCGCCACGGTCCAGCCCGTCATCACCGGCGTCCCCACCCCCGGCCTCACGGTCACCGTGAACCCCGGAGCGTGGAACCCGAAACCGGCCACGTTCACCTACCAATGGCGCCGCAACGGGGCGGCCATCGCCGGAGCCACCGCCGCGAGCTACAAAGTCGCCGCCACGGACACCGGAACGGACCTGACCGCCGTCGTCACGGGAACCGTCACCGGCTACAACACGGCCACCAGCGTGAGCGCTCCGGTACGCGCAGGCAAGCAGTTCACCGCCGCTCCCAATCCGTCCATCTCCGGCGGGCTCGACGTCGGCAACCGGCTCACCGCCGTCGTCGGCGCCTGGAATCCCAAGCCGGCGTATGCGTACCAGTGGCTGCGCAATGGCGCACCGATCGCCGGGGCGACCACGACCACCTACGTGCTGGCGAACGCCGACGCCGGCCGGGCCATCAGCTTCCGGGTCACCGGCACGCTGAGCGGCTACGCCACGGCGGTCCGCACGTCGAATGTGCTCACCACGCGCTCCCTCCTGGGTCCCGCACCGACCCCGGTCTTCCGCGGCTACCCGGCCGCCGGGCAAACCCTCACCGCCCTCGCGGGAACCTGGGGGCCGGGCGCCGTCTCGCTCAACTATCAATGGCTGCGCAACGGCGCACCCATTGCCGGAGCGACTTCCACGACCCTCTCCCTGAACAGTTCGCATGTCGGAGCGCGAATCTCCCTCCGGGTCACCGGCACCAAGGCCGGGTTCATCCCCGCGACGCGCACCTCGGTGGCATCCACGGTGGCGGCGTCGACCGCCGGGATGCGGCCCTACAAACTGCCGTTCCCGAAGGGCAAGTCGTACTCGATCCTGCAGGGTCCGGCCGAGCACGCCCGCGGCATCCTGCCCGAGTACAACAAGCACGCTGTCGACTTCGGCACAGGCATGGGCGCACCGATCACCGCCTCAGCCAGCGGCCTGGTGGTGTTCAGTGGCCGGGGCAGCACCGGTGAGATCCAGGTCCGAATCGACCACGGCGACAACCGCTGCACGCAGTACTCCCACCTGAACAGCACCACGATCAGCGCCGGAACACCGATCCAGCAAGGACAGCTCCTGGGGTACTCGGGTCAGACCGGCATCGCGTCCGGCCCGCACCTCCACTGGAACGTCGTGTACTGCGATTCCCAGATCAGCCGAGAAGTACCCAACAGCGTCGAAATGGGTACGACGTACCGCGTGGGAGCCATCGCCACGAGCCAGAACGACTGACCACCGGGCGAGCGACCCCTTCCGCCAGCTGTATTCCTCCAGTATGCTCTCGCTAACTTACCGAACATTCGGTCATCAACGCGCGGCAGATCCGCCCGCGCGCAGGAACAGAACAATGGAGTTCGCATGTCGTCACCTGCCATCGCTCCCGCCCGGGGCCGGAATCTCTCCTCCGAAGAACGCAAGGTCCTCGCCGGAACGCTCGTGGGGACGTCCATCGAGTGGTACGACTTCTTCATCTACGCCCAGGCCGCCGCCCTCGTCTTGGCCCCGCTCTTCCTGGCACCCGTCTCCCGCGAAAACCCGGCCCTCGCTCAGGTGCTCTCCTTCGCCACGATCGGCATCTCCTTCCTCTTCCGCCCTCTCGGCGCGGTCGTGGCAGGCCGCCTCGGTGACCGCCTGGGCCGAAAGAAGATGCTGGTCCTGACCCTCGTCATGATGGGCCTCTCGACCTCTCTCATCGGGTTCCTGCCGGACTACAACGCCATCGGCATCGCGGCCCCGATCCTGCTGATCCTCCTCCGGATCCTGCAGGGCTTCTCAGCCGGCGGCGAATGGGGCGGAGCGGCACTCATGGCCGTCGAGCACGCCCCGAAGAACCGGCGCGGACTCTTCGGCGCGTTCCCGCAGATCGGCGTGCCCATCGGCATGATCCTGGCGACCTTCACTCTCTGGGCCCTCACCAGCTCGATGTCCAAGGAAGCTTTCCTGAGCTGGGGCTGGCGGGTACCCTTCCTGCTCTCGATCGTGCTGATCGTCGTCGGCTTCGTGATCCGCCGCGCCGTCGAGGAAAGCCCGGTCTTCGACGAACTCGTACGCCGTCGCAAGGAATCCTCCGCGCCCCTCGGTGAACTGTTCCGCCACCACACCCGCCAGGTCATCCTCACCGCGATCATCTTCATCGCCAACAACGCGGCCGGTTACCTGCTCATCGCGTACTTCGCGGCCTACGCCTCGACCGCACTGCGCATGGACCGTCCGAGCGTCCTCCTGGCCACCGCGCTGGCCTCGTTCGGCTGGCTGATCTTCACACTCTGGGGCGGTCACCTCTCCGACCGGCTCGGACGAGTGCGGACCTTCCAGCTCGGTTACATCCTCCTGGCCGTCTGGGCCATCCCGATGTGGTTCCTGATCGACTCTCGGAACATCGTCCTCTACTTCGTGGCGCTCTTCGTCATGACCCTGGGACTCGGGCTGTCCTACGGACCGCAGGCCGCTCTCTACGCGGAGATGTTCCCTGCGAAGGTCCGCTATTCCGGCGTCTCCATCGGCTACGCCCTCGGCGCCGTGCTCGGCGGAGCCTTCGCACCGATGATCGCCGATGCCCTCCTCAACCAGTTCCATTCGTCCTGGGTGATCGGCCTCTACATCGCCATCGCCGCCATCATCTCGTTCATCGGGGTCTCACTGGTGAAAGAACCGCGCGAGGTCGACCTGCTCGCCTGACCGACTCGCTCCCGGCCCCGGACGACGGCGGGCCCCGACGACGGCGCGTCGCCGGGTCCCGCTCGACGTTCTCGCGGGCCTGTCAATGGGGAGTCGTCCCCTCACTTCGCAGGTGCCCGCCGGACTCGCCGCCTTTAGGATGGTGTCAAGCGGTAACTACAGTCGCTTGACTATCACTCGGAGAGCACCATGTCGCACAACACCCCTTCCGCCGGCTCGGGATCCGACGGACGACAGCCAGAAGACCAGCCTCGCAACACCCCGGCTCCGCCGTATCCGGGCCAGGGCACGCCCGGTCAGGGCAACCCCGGCCAGGCCAACCCCGGGCAGGGCACGCCCGGTCCGGCGGCGCCGGGTCAGGCACAGCCGGGTCAGCCGTACCGGGGTCCTGGTGCTCCCACCGGATCGCCCTACCCGGGCCAGGCTTCCTCTGGCCAGCCTCAGCCCGGCCAGGCTCAGCAAGGCCAGCCCGGCCAGTCCTACCCCGGCCAGCCCCGTCCGGGGCAGGCGCCCGGCGCCCCCTATGGCGGACCCCAGCAGTACGGCGGGTTCGGCCAGGGTGGCCAGGGCGGCGCAGGCACGGGTGGCCCCGGCTACGGCGGCCCGGGCTATGGAGGGTCAGGCTACGGTGCGCCCCAGTACGGTGGCCTGCCGCCGGCGTCGTCGGGGCCCAAGGGTCTGGCGATCGCCGCCCTGATCTGTGGCATCGCCTCCCTGGTGTTCGCCTGGATCCCGGTCGTCAATGTCGTGGCGCTCGTGGCCGGCCTCGCCGCCATCACGCTCGGCGTGGTGTCGCTCGTGAAGAAGTTCGGCGGCACGGTCATGGCGTGGTTCGGCGCGGGACTGGGTCTCGTCGGAGTGCTCGGCTCGATCCTCGCGATGCTCGCCTTCGCGGCGCTGACCAGCATCGCGGAGGGTCCCGATCCGCTCAAGACGTACAACGAGGACCGGAACAAGCAGGTGTCCGTCAAGTACATCGTCACCACCTCGACGCCCACGGATGTCCGCTGGTCCACCCCGACAGGGACCTCCGAAGTGAGCATCAGCAAGGATCAGACCACGGAGTTCACCGCTCAGGCCAAGGACTCCCTGCGCATCTCGGCGAACCCGACCAGCAGTTCGGCCACCGATGCCAAGATCAGCTGCGAGATCGTGGTGGACGGGACCACCGTGGCCAAGGAGACCGGCGAGGGCAAGTACGCGAGCGCGAGCTGCTACTACTACAAGTCGTTCTCCCGTTACACGAGCCCCAAGCCCTCCAAGGACGTGTCCGTCGAATTCAAGGTGACCACGAACGGCAAGGCCTCGGTGAACTCTCGCTGGTCGGCCAGCGGAGCCCAGAGCTCCAGCAACCGTTACGTCGAGGTTGACGCCGACTCCACGAGCACCGTCCAGGCCAAGTCCGACGGCACCCTCACCATGACCGTCCGCGGCGAGGACCGGGACAACAACAGCCCTGCCTACGGCTGCGAGATCCTGGTCGACGGAAGGTCCGTGTCGAAGCAGGAGAGCAACACGCCCTACGGCTCCGCGCGCTGCACGTACACGCCCGAGAAGTGAGCCGATCTCCGCACGCCGAGTGAACGGGCGGGCGGGTGGAGCGCCGACGGGAGCACCCGCGCGGCGTCCGCCCGCCCGTTCGGCGTTGACCAGCCGCTTGCCCCGGCGTCGCACGTCACCGGCGTCGCCCGTCACGGCGGCGGCAGCGGCCACCGCCCCCGGCCGCCCCCGGCCGCCCCACCGCACCCGCCACTCGGTAGTCTGGACCGAGACACCCGACCAGCGGCAGGAAACCATGAGCCTCAACGGACCCGACGAGCGCGCCGTCTTCGCCGGCGAACGCCAGCAGCGCATCCTGGCGCTCCTCCGCGCGGCCGGCCGGGTCGACACCCGCGACCTCGCCGAGTCTTTCGACGTGAGCATCGAGAGCATCCGCAAGGACCTCATCCATCTGGAGCGCCACGGCCAGCTCCAGCGGGTCCACGGCGGCGCGATCCCCGCCGAGTCCGCGTCCTTCGAGGCCCCCGTCCAGGAGCGCACCGGGTTCGCCCGCGAGAAGACCCGCATCGCCGAAGCTGCGCTCGACCACCTGCCCGTCGGCGGTTCGATCCTCCTCGACGCCGGCTCGACCACCGAACGCCTCGCCGAGCTCCTCCCGCCCGGTCCCGCACTCACCGTCTTCACGAACACCTTGCCGATCGCCCTGAAACTGCTCGGTCACGCGCAACTGGACGTGTTCACGCTGGGCGGCCGCGTGCGCTCGCGCACCCTGGCCGAGGTGGATGAGTGGGCCCTGCGCTCGCTCGCGGAGCTGAACGCCGACGTCGCGTTCCTCGGCACCAACGGCCTGCACCCCGAGCGCGGCCTCACCACGCCCGACCCTGCCGAAGCGCACGTCAAGCGCGCCATGCTCGCGAGCGCGCGCCGTCGGATCCTGCTGTGCGACCACAGCAAGATCGGCTCGATCAGCACCGTGCAGCACGCCACCCTCGAGGACATCGACCTCCTCATCACCGACGACGGCGCCACCTCGGACCAGCTCGCCACGCTCCGCGCCGCGGGCCTCGAGATCCAGGTGGTCTGAGTTCCCCGCCCGCCACCCCATCGACTGCGCTCCCCCATCGACTGCTTCATAGGATGCCGTTCCGGACCGAAATCCCGGGAAAAGAGCATCGTATGGAGCAGTCGAACGAGGGGGGAGGAGGGTCTAGCGCATGAGGGTCAGGAACTCCGCGTACCGGTCGTCGAGGACCGAACCCCAGTGGTGCTGTGGCTCGTGGCGTCGGACCACCGTCACGGCGGCGTCGGCGGCCTCCGTCAGACCGGTGTAAGCCCCGACGCCGATGGCGGCCAGGAGCGCCGCACCCCGGGCGCCGGCCTCGGTGGAGTCGGTGACCTCGAGTGGCACGTCCAGCACATCGGACATGAGCTGTGTCCACGGCTCGCTCTTCGCCCCGCCACCGCACAGCCGCGCCGCGCCGGTGAACGTGAAGGCCGACCGCAGTGCGTCCACATGCCAGCGGTGCTGGTGCGCGACGCCTTCCAGGACCGCGCGGAACACATCGTGACGGTCGTGGCTGCCGCGCAGACCGCTCAGTTGCGCGCCGTCGGCCCCGTGACCCAGCGGCGCCCCGTACAGGTACGGCAGGAAGTGGGGCGCCTCGCGATAAGGCGCCGGATCCAGCAGCCGCGCCGCCTCGATGACCTCCGCGTAATCGGCCCCGCCACCCCAGTTCCGCATGGCCCACTCGAAGTTGGACGCGCTGCTGGGCGACGTCGACATGTGCAGCCAGCGCCCGCGCTCCAGGAAGGACCGGGCCTGCCAGCGGGGGTCGCCGACCGGCGCGTCCCATACCACCTGGTTGATGCTGAACGTGCCCATGACAAGGCTCAGCGACCCCACCTCGATCGCCCCGATCCCGAGGGCCGCCGCATCCACGTCGTGCGCGCCGGTCACCACGGGGGTGCCCACCGCGAGCCCGGTCTCCTCCGCCGCGGCCCGGGTCACGTGACCGGCGACGGCGGAACTCGCCCGCAGCGGCGGCAGCAGCCCGCGGTACGCGCCGAGGCCGTAGATCCGCAGCGCCTCGTCGGACCACTCCTGCTCGTGCAGCCCGGTGAACGACGCGCTCGCCTCGGACGGGTCCGTCGCGATCTCCCCGGTCAGCCTGAACCGCAGCCAGTCCTTGCAGAACAAGTACCAGCGGGTTTTCGCGAGGACCTCCGGCTCGTGCCGTTCGAGCCACAGCAGGAGGGCGGAGGGACTGTAGGGTGCGGGGATCTGCCCGGTCTCCGCCAAGGCCGCCGCGCCGCGGGCGCCCTCCCCCAGCTCGGCCGCCTCGGCGACGGCCCGGGAGTCCGTGGCGAGGATGGCCGCGCGGGTGGGGGCGCCGTCGTCGTCTACGAGATAAGCGCCGTCATTATGGCCGCAGACGCCCACGCCGGCCACCTGCGCGCCGACCACCCCGGCGGACACCAGGCACTCGCGGATCGCCGCGGCGGCCGCGCGCCACACGTCCTCGAGGTCCCGTTCCTGCCACGACGCGCGGGGCGAGGAAGTCGCCACCGACGCCGCACCTCGCGCCACCTGACGGCCGTCCTCCGTGAAGAGCACCGCCTTGGTGAAGGTCTGGCCGGCGTCGAGGCCCAGGAAGTACCGCGCCGAGCTCAGCGCCATCCGAGCTCCTGGGCGTTGAGCGCGCGCTCGATCCGGCCGTTCTCCCGGAATTCGAGGATGGCCTCGGCGACCAGGCGCGCGGACATGGCGTTGGTGTCCTCGGTGTCGCCGCCGAAGTGGGTGGTGATGGTGACGTTGTCGAGGCTGCGGAAGCGGTCGTCCTCGGCGAGGGGCTCCGCGTCGAAGACATCCAGCCCGGCGCCCGAGATCCGGCCCGACGCCAGCACGTCGTAGAGGGCGTCGTAGTCCACGAGGCGGCTGCGGGAGACGTTGACGAAGTACGCCTCGGGCTTCAGCAGCGCGAACTGCTCCGCGCCGATGAACCGCTCGGTCTCCGGGGTCAGACGCGCCTGGACCAGCACGAAGTCGCTCTCGCGGAAGACGTCGTCCAGGCTCTCCGCACGCTCGACGCCGGAGGCGGCCAGGGCGTCGTCGCTCGCGTAGGGGTCGAAAGCGAGCAGCCGCGGCCGGAACCCGGAGATGCGTTCGCTGAAGATCCGCCCCACATGCCCGAAGCCCACCATCCCGACGGTGCGACCGTGGATCTCCACCCGCGCCCCCGGGAAGTCCTTGCGCCAGCCGCCCGCCTTCACGCTGGCGTCGGCCCGGGCCACATTGCGGGACTCCGCCAGCATGAGCGCGATCTGCAGCTCCGCGACCGCGCCGGCGTTCCGGCCGAGCGCCTGCACCACGCCGATGCCGCGGCGCGTGGCCTCCTCCACGTCGATGTTCTCGACGCCGGTGCGCGCCACCGAGATGAGGTTCAGCTGGGGCGCGGCGTCCAGGAGCTCCTTGGTGACCGGGGCGAAGTGGAAGGCGATGGCCTCGGCCTCCGCGATGTTCTCCAGCATCTCGGGAGGCGTGCCCACGGAGTTCGGGCCCTGGTGTTCCATGATCGTCTGGAGAGCGTGCTGTTCGGCCTTCTCCCCGGACCAGTCGATGTAGCGCACGTCCAGGCCGGCGCCGTCCAGGTGCTCGGCGTAGCTCTCGGTGGGGATGAACTTGTCCCCGACGACGAGGACGGTGTTGAGGTGCGGCATGGGGTTGTCCTTCTCTGGTGCTGATGCGGAAGCGGATGAGGGGTGGTGGGGTGCAGGGGCGGCGGAGCGGAACCGGTGGGGACTCAGACCCCGGGCTGGACCCCGGGCTGGACGAGGACCTTCCGTCCCTGGCCCGCGGCGAACAGCGCCATCGCCTCCGGCGCCTGCTCGAGGGGGAAGCGGTGACTGATGAAGATCTCGGGCGGGATCAGTCCCGTGGCGAACAGGTCGGCGGCCCGTTCGAAACTGTGCAGCACGGCCATGGAGCCGAGGATGCTGATCTCGTGTTTGTAGACGCGGAACGGGTCGAATTCCACCCGGGCGTCCTCCGGCGGCACCCCGAACTGCAGATAGGTCCCGCCCTTGGAGACCCGGCCGAGCGCGTCGGCGATGGCCCGCGGATTACCTGTGGCGTCGATGACCACGTCCCAGCCCTGGGGGCGGTCGAACTCCTCGGCGGAGGCCGCCGCGCCCGTAGCGCCCAGCAGGTCCACCGTGGCCAGGCGGTCCGGGTTGAGATCCACGAGGTGCACGCTGGTCGCCCCCGCCTGTTTGGCGAGCTGCAGGAGCATGAGCCCCATGGTCCCCGCGCCGTAAATGAGCACCCGGGCGCCCAGGCGGAGGGAGAGGACGTCGAAGGCGTGGATGGCGCAGGACAGTGGCTCGACCAGCGCGGCGTCCTCCAGCGCGAGGTGTTCCGGGAGCTTCACCGCCAAGGGCGCGGGCACCCTCACGTACTCGGCCATGGCGCCCGCTTCGCTGACCCCGAGGGCCTGGAAATCGTCGCAGAGGTTGCCCCGCCCCACGCGGCAATAGGGGCAGTGCCCGCACGGCATGTTCGGATCCGCCGTGACGCGGTCCCCCACCCGGAACCCGGTGACCTCCGAGCCCACGGCCACCACTTCACCCGCGAACTCGTGTCCGGGGACCAGCGGCAACGACCGCGCGAAGCCCCCGTGCAGGATGTGCAGATCGGTGCCGCAGATCCCGGCCGAGGCGACCTTGAGGAGGAGGTCGCCGGGCCGGGGCGTGGGGTCCGGCAGATCCACCACCTCCAGCCGGCCGGGCTCGGTGACGAGCGCGGCCCTCATTTCACCGCCCCCAGGGAGAGGCCCTGGACGAGCTTGTCCTGAGCGGCGAACCCGGCCACCAGGACCGGCAGCGAGATGACCACGGCCGCCGCGCAGACCTGGGCCAGGAAGAGTCCCTGGCTCGTGACGAAACCGGTGAGGAACACGGGGCTGGTCCCGGCCCGGACTCCCGTGAGCACGCGGGCCAGGAGGAGTTCGTTCCACGAGAAGATGAAGCAGATCAGGCTCGTGGCGGCGATGCCGGGCATCGCGACCGGGGCGATCACCTTGCGGAGCGTGAGCACCAGGCTGGCGCCGTCGAGCTGCGCCGCCTCCAGCATCTCCACCGGCACCTCGGCCAGGAAGGACCGCATCATCCACACCGCGATCGGCAGGTTCATCGAGGTGTACATGAGGATGAGGAACCAGATGTTGTCCAGGGAGCCGGAACTCTTGGCGAAGATGTAGAGCGGCAGCACGGCGGCGACCACGGGCATCATCTTGGTCGAGAGGAAGAAGAACAGCACGTCCGTCCACTTCTTCACGGGCTTGATGGACAGCGCGTAGGCGGCCGGGATCGCGAGCAGCAGCACCAGGACGGTGGAGAAGACGCTCGCCATCGCCGAGTTGATGAGCGGCGGCCAGGGGCTGACGCCGGAACTGGAGCCGAAGAACTGGGCGTAGGAGTCCAGGGTCAGCGACGCCGCCACGGACGGCGGATTGGTGGCCGCGTCCTGCTCGCTGTGGAAGGAGGTGAGCACCATCCACAGCACGGGCAAGGCGAAGAACAGGGCCGCCAGCCACGCGATGATTCCGGCGGCCGTGTTGTTGCGGGTGGGATCCAGACGTGACTTACGACGGCGGCGGAGCGCGGCCCCCGGGTCGGCGCCGGCGCCGCGGCGGGTGCCGGAGCCGGTCAGTGCGGTGCTGCTCATCGTGCGGCCTCCTTCTTGAAGAGGGTGAAGACGGTGCGGAGTGCGAACGTGGCCACGATGATGCTGCCGATCACCACGATCACGCCGGCCGCCGAGGCGACCCCGTACTCATTGGCGAAATAGAACGTCTGGTACACGGCGTAGGGGAGGTTCGCAGTGCCGAGCCCGCCCGACGTCAACGTGAACACGGCGTCGAAGTTCTGGACGATGTAGATGGCGCCCAGCAGCCCACCCAGCTCCAGGTACTGCCGCAGGTGCGGCAGGGTGATGTGGCGGAAGACCTGCCAGCCCGTGGCGCCGTCCATCTGCGCCGCCTCCATGACGTCAGCGGGCCGGGACTGCAGACCGGCCAGCAGGATCAGCATCATGAAGGGGGTCCACTGCCAGACCAGGGACAGGATGACGGCCAGGAGCGGCTGCGTGGACAGCAGATCGAGCTGCGGCGGGTTGGCGTTGCCGGTGAGCTGGCCGATCCAGGTCAGCACGCCGTTGATGAGGCCGTAGGTCGGGTTGAGGATGGCGTGCTTCCACACGAGGGCGGCGGCCACCGGGACCACCAGGAACGGCGCGATCAGCAGGGTGCGCGCCAGGCCGCGGCCGAAGAACTTCTGGTTCAGCAGCAGAGCGAGCACCAGGCCGATGACCAGGCTGACCAGGACCACGGACACCGTGAGGACGATCGTGACCAGGATGGCCTGGCGGAAGTCGTTGTTGGTGAGAACCTCCACGTAGTTCTTGAACCCCGCGAAGCCCGTCTCCGTGGGCTTGAGGGCGTTCCAGTTCATGAAGGAGATGATGATCGTCACGACGAACGGCAGCTGCGTGGTGATGATCAGGAAGATGAGGGCGGGCATGAGGGGCGCCCGCCGCGCCCACGCGGTGGCGCGCTCGCGGGCCGTCGGCCGGGGCAGCGGCGCCCGTCCGAGGCGGCGGCCGGTGTCCGGCAAGGCTGTGGTGGTCATGGTGGCTCCTGGTGGGTGTGGCGCCCAGGACGGACGCCGCACCCTGTTCGAAGGAAGGGTTACTTCTTGTACTTGTCGCCGACCTTGGTGGCGGCTTCCTGGCCCTTGTTCAGGGCGTCGTCCACGCTCGTCTGCCCGGCGATCGCGGAGCTGACACCCTGGGAGACGGTGGTGCCGAGATCGGCGAATTCGGGGATGCCCACGAACTGGATGCCGACCGTGGGGCGGGGCTGCACGCCCGGGTTCTTCGGATCGACGCTCAGGATGGCCTCCTTCTCCGCCTTGAAGAACGGGGCGGCCTTCTGGAAGTCCGCGTTCTCATAGGTGGAGCTGCGCTTGCCGGACGGCACCTTGGCCCAGCCGAGCTGCTTGGCCACGAGCTCCTCGTACTTCTTGGAGCTGGCCCAGGCGATGAACTTGCCCGCCGCGTCCTGCTTCTTCGACGCGGCCTGGACGCCCCAGGACCAGGTCCAGAGCCAGCCAGCCTGCTTGGTCTGCTTCACCGGGGCCTGGACATAGCCGATCTTGCCCTTGACCGGCGATGAGTCGGCTTCCAGCGAGCCACCGGCGGAGGAGGCGTCGTACCACATGGCCACCTTGCCCTGAACCATGTTGTTCAGGCACTCGGTGAAGCCCGCCTGTGCCGCGCCGGCCTCGCCGTGCTTGCGGACCAGATCCACGTAGAACTGCGTGGCGGCCTTGAACTCGGGGGCGTTGACCTGGGCGTTCCAGTCCTTGTCGAACCAGGTGCCGCCGAAGGTGTTGACCACCGTGGTGAGCGGCGCGAAGACCTGGCCCCAGCCCGGCTGGCCCCGCAGGCAGATGCCCTTCATGCCCGGCTGCGCGCCGTCGGCCTTGGCGGCCAGATCGGCCACCTGGTCCCACGTGGGGTTGGACGGGACGGTCAGCCCCTTGGCCTGGAACACGTCCTTGCGGTACATGAGCAGGGACGACTCGCCGTAGAAGGGCTCGCCGTACAGCTTGCCGTCCGTGCCGGTCAGGGACGCCGTGTAGGCGGGGAGGATGTCCTTCTGGTCGAACTCCGCGTTCTTCGCGACGGTGTCGTCCAGCGGGGCGAGCCACTTGTTGGCCGAGTAGAACGGGATCTCGTAGTTGGAGAGGGACGCGACGTCGTACTGGCCGGCCTGGCTGGAGAACTCCTGGCTGATCTTGGCGCGGACGTCGTTCTCCGGCATGACGGTGTAGTTGACCTTGATGCCCGTCTCCTTGGTGAAGTTGTCCGCGGTCAGCTTCTGGAGATCCAGCATCTGCGGGTTGTTCACCATGAGGACGTTGATGCTCTGGGCGTCTCCAGCACCGTCCCCGCCGCCTGCGCCGGAGCAGGCGGACAGGGCCGTGGTGGCGAGGGCGAGGACTGCGAGCGACGCGGCGATGCGACGTGGTGTATGCAGGATCTTCACGGTTTTTCTTTCTTCCAGGGCCGTTTCAGGCAAGGGTGTAGTGCGGTGAGTGGTGATGCGGTTGTTGTGGCGCAGGTGTTCCGGTGCGGTGGGCGCAGTGTGTTTCGGCGCAGCTCAGACCTGGGTGATCTGGACTCCGAGCCGACGGAATGGCTGAAGGTGGGACTCCGGGACGGTCTTCTCCGTGACCACGGCGTCGAGGTCGTGGAGATCGGCGAACTTGATGCTGGAATCGACGCCGAACTTCGATTCGTCGGCGATCAGCAGCGTCCGGCGGCTCGCTCTCACCGCCGCGGATTTCACGGCGGCCACGGAGGAGTCCGGGCAGGTGAGCCCGTGTTTGCCGGTGGCGCCGTTGGTGCCCACGACGGCGAGGTCCAGGACCAGCCGGCTGAGCATGTCGGTGGCCCAGTGGTCCACGGCGCCGAGGGTGTTGGGACGGACCCGGCCTCCGAGGATGACCACGTCCAGATGGGGACGGACCGCCAGCTGGCTGGCCACCGGTAGGGAGCTCGTGACCACCAGGACCGGCCGGTTGGGCCGGAGCTGCGCTGCGTACGCGGCGGCCGTGGAGCCTTCGTCGATGAAGATCGACTCCACCTCGTCCGTGTACTCGAGCGCCGCCTGAGCGATTCTGGCCTTCGCCTCGGGGTGTGAGGAACCGCGGGCCAGGAGCGTGCTTTCGAAGCCGAGCTTCTCCACGGGGATGGCTCCCCCGTGGACCCGGCGGATCAGTCCGCGCCGTTCCAGGACGTTCAGGTCCCGGCGAACCGTCTCGACGGCGACGCCCAATTGCCCCGCGATCTCCGGAACCTCGAGGCGGCCCTGCGCACGGGCCGTCTCGATGATCCATCGATGGCGTTCCACTGGGTACATGTCTGCCCGTCTCTTAGAGTTTGCGCCCGAAGCTGACTGCTTGGCTGGGTTCGATTGTGGCATCCGCCACACCGTCCGCGATACGCCCAGGTGAAACGGGCATCCCGGCGTGGTCATTCGGGCTGAAACGGGCATTCGCTGCGGGGGTGATGACCGACGACGGGGTGCCGACGCGGCGGTGGACGACGCGGTGTGCGAAGAAGCGGTGCATGACGACGTTGTGCATGGTGCTGACTCCCAGGGATCGAAGCGGGGACAGCTCGATTATGGGCAGCGTTCAGCCCCGCCCCGGCGACCGTTTGGGTGGCTGCGCGTGACCGATTGGTGACCGGCTCGACGGCGATGCGGCCGCCGTCGTGCCAGGTCGCCGTCGTGCGAGCCCGCCGTCGCGGTCAGACGCGCAGCACGCGCGGGCCGAGCGTCTCGTACCGCTGGGCCTCGTGCGCGGAGAGGGCGCCGTCCGTGACGATCGTTTCGAAGTCCTGCACCGTGGCGAAGCGGCAGAAGCTGGTGACGCCGAACTTGGTGTGGGTGCCCACCAGGATGCGCCGCCGGGACTGCCGGACCGCTTCCTGTTTGATCGCGGCGACGGCGGGGTCCGGCGTCGTGAGGCCGTGCTCGCGGGAGATGCCGTTGGCGCCCAGGAACGCGACGTCGATCTGCAGTTCCCCGAGCATGCGCAGCGCCCAGTGGTCGACGGTCGCGAGGGTGTGGCCGCGCATGCGCCCGCCCAGGAGGAGCACCGTCACCCCGGGACTTCGCGAGAGGGCCTGCGCCGCGAGGAGGGACGCGGTCACCACGGTCAGGCGCCGTGCGGTCTGAAGCTGCTCCGCGATGAGCCTCGGCGTGAAGCCCTCGTCGAGGAACACCGTCTCGGCCCCCTGCAGCAGCTCCGCGGCCGCCGCCGCGATGCGCCGCTTCTCCGCGACGTTGGCGGTGGCCCGGTAGCCGGTGTCGGATTCGAAGCCGGCCGTCTCCACCGCGATGGCGCCGCCGTGGACCCGGCGCAGCACGCCACGGTCCACCAGGGCCCGCAGATCCCGGCGGACGGTCTCGGCGGCAGCGCCCAGCGCGGGCACGAGCGAGGCGACCTCGACCTTCCCCTGCTCCCGCGCGAGATCGAGAATCCGGGCCTGGCGTTCCTGTGGTTCCATCCGACCATTGTGACGCCCGATCGGTCACGGCGGGAGGCCCGATGGCCGGAAACGTGGGTCATTGCCAACCCCGGGATGCCCCCTTAGGCTCGCACCGTGACTCAGGACCGGGAGCAGTGGATCGCCACGACGCATGACTGGAAGGACGACCTCGACGTCGGCCACCTCCGGTTCATCAGGGAGAGGTCCGGCGACTACGGCCGGGGCGGCCGGCGGCACCAGATCCTGGAGGTCGCCGCCTACGCGAACGACGAGGCGGAAGCGCAGGGCCGCACGGGCCTGCTGGTCGTGACCGTCCGGGCGGACGGGTGGGTCTCCGTGGCCGACGACGGACGCGGCACGGACACGCGCCTCGACGCCGAGGGTCGGGTCGTCCGCAAGCCGGTCATGGCGACCCGGGACCTCCGTTTCTTCGACGACCCGGCCCCGCCCCTCCTGCCGGACGGCCTGCCGCGCCGGGGCATGTCCACCGTGGCAGCGCTCAGTTCCCAGCTGATCCACGAGAATCACCGTGCGGAGGGATCCTGGGCTCAGCGGTACCGCCACGGGATCCCCGAGGACGGGCTGAGCCGGATCGCCGGGCGCGGCGCCACGGGCACCACCGTGGCGTTCCTCTCCGAGGCGGGCGACCCCCTGGACCTCACCCCGGAGGACCTCACCGCGTTCCCCTGGCTCACGATCCGGTGGGTTCAGGAGGGGTGACGATGGGGGCGGAGCCCGTCAGCCCTTCGCGGGCTCCGAGAGCGGCCGGGTGGTGTCCGGCGCATCTGTGACCGTGATCCGGTCCCGCAATTCCGGGTCCACGTCGAAGAGGGTCGTCGTGTGGCCGACCGCCGAGGACGCGTACAGGATCGCGGAGGCCAGGCACCCGGCCGGCTCCGCGCCGCCGTCGCGCGCGGCGAGGAAGCCCGCCAGCGACGCATCGCCGGCCCCCACCGTGTTGAGCACCCGCACGTCGCGGGCCCAGCCGTGCAGCGCGTGCCCGGCATCCACGTAGACCATGCCGTCGGCGCCCAGGCTCGCCAGAACCGCCCCGGCGCCCCGGGTCAGAACCTCCCGGGCGGCGTCCACCACGTCCCCCACCGTGCCGAGCTCCCGGCCGGTCTCGGCCGCCAGTTCGTGCACATTCGGCTTCACGAGCCCCGGCCCGGCCGCGAGCGCCCGGCTCAGCACCTCTCCCGACGCGTCCACGACGACGGCGGCGCCCAGCTCCCGGCCCAGCCTGACGAGGGCGGGGTGGAACCCTTCCGGCGCGCCGGGCGGGAGGCTCCCGCACAGGGCGAGGGTGGTCACGCCGTCGGACGCCGCGAGTGCTTCGGAGAGCGCCACGCGCACCGCGTCGATCAGTCGCTGCGCAAGGTCCTCCCCCAGGGGCGCCCCCGGTTCGTTGATCTTGGTCCCCGCATGCGCAGGGACGCGGAGGGTGATGTTCGTCCGGACCTCCGCACCGCTCGGCACCACCACGGCGTCGACGCCCATTCCAGCGAGCTGCTCCCTCATGAAGACTCCGGTGCCCCCGCCGGCCGGGAAGAGCGCCCGCGTGGGCACGCCGTTCCGCCGCAGCGCGACGGACACGTTGATGCCCTTGCCGCTCGCCTCGCGGGTGCTTTCGGTGGCGACATTGACCGCGTCGAAGGCGAAGGAGTCCGTGGTGACGGTCCAGTCGATGGCCGGATTCGGGGTGACGGTGAGGATCATGACGGCTTCCCTGGATCGAAGTGCGAAGGGTTGTATTTGGTTGGATTTAGACCAATACTATTGGAAATAGCTTGAAGACCCAAGACCCGGAAAGCAGACCATGGCACTCGTCACCACCGCCGAACTCGTCGCCGACGCGCAGGCCCGCCGGGCCGCCGTCGTCGCCTTCAACGTCATCACCCTGGAACATGCCCAGGGCATCCTCGCGGGCGCCGAGCGCGCGGGCCGACCGGTCATCCTGCAGCTCAGCCAGAACGCCGTGACCTACCACGGCTCCCCTACCGCCATCGCGGCCGCGATCACCGCCGCCGCGCGCGAATCCCGCGCGGACGCCTCGTTCCACCTGGACCACGTGACGGACATCGACCTGGTCCAGCGGGCCGCCGCGCTGGGCGCCAGTTCCGCGATGTACGACGGCGCGCACCTCCCGTTCGCCGACAACGTAGCCCAGACGCGGGCCATGGTCGAATGGGGCGCCGAGCACGGCGTGTGGATCGAAGCCGAGCTGGGCGAGATCGGCGGCAAGGACGGGGCCCACGCCCCGGGCGTCCGCACCGACCCGGCCGAGGCACGGCGGTTCGTCGAAGACACCGGGGTCGCCGCACTGGCCGTGGCCGTCGGGTCCTCGCACGCCATGACCGAACAGACCGCCGCACTGGATCTTGACCTCATCCAGGCCTTGGCGGAAGCAGTCCCCGTACCGCTCGTCCTGCACGGCTCCTCGGGTGTCCCCGACGATCAGCTGCGCAGCGGCGCGGAGCGCGGCATGGTGAAGATCAATGTCGGCACCGCACTGAATGTCGCCTACACGGGCGCCGTCCGGTCCGCGCTGGCCGCGGACCCGGCCCTGACGGACCCCCGCAAGTACTCGGCCCCGGCGCGCGCCGCCGTGGCCGACGCCGTCGAACACGTCCTGGGCGTCCTCGCCTGAGGCGCCGCCCGCACAACCCCATCCCGCACCGTTGCGGGTCACGCTCCTCAGGAGAAGCAATGTCAGAGAAATTCATCGTCGCGGCCACCGGCTGCCCCACCGGGATCGCGCACACCTTCATGGCCGCAGAGGCCCTGGAACAGGCCGCCGAAGAGCTCGGTGTCCGGATCAAGGTCGAGACCCACGGACAGGTCGGGCTCGAAAACGCCCTCACCCCGGAAGAGATCGCCGCCGCGGATGGCGTGATCATCGCCGCCGACAAGGACGTCAACGCGAGCCGCTTCAACGGCAAACCGGTGGTCGACGTCGAGGTCAAGGCAGGTATCAGCCGCCCTGCCGAGCTGATCCAGCAGATCCTGGACGGCAACGCGCCGATCCGCGGCGGTGCAGCGGCCCCGGGCGCCGCGAGCGCCGCCACTGAGGCCCCGGCGTCGGATGACGGCGACCACGGCCTCTTCGGCGACACCCGCGTGGCGGCCGGCCAGAAGTTCCAGGCGCGGGACCTTTACAAGCACCTGATGAACGGCGTCTCCTACATGCTGCCGTTCGTGGTGGGCGGCGGCGTCCTGGTCGCGCTGTCCTTCCTCTGGGGGATCTACTCCGCAGACCCGAAGCACCCGGAACAGTACAACGAGTTCGCCGCCATGCTGATGAAGATCGGCGGCACTTCCATGAGCCTCATGGTCCCCGTGCTCTCCGCCTTCATCGCCGACTCCATCGGCAAGCGGCCCGCCCTGGTGGTCGGCCTGGTCACGGGCCTGCTGGCGGCCAACGGCGGCACCGGATTCCTGGGCGGCATCATCACCGGGTTCCTCTCCGGCTACGGCATGCTGCTGCTCGGCAAGCTCCTGGAACCACTCCCCAAGTCGCTCAACGGCCTCAAGGCCATCTTCATCTTCCCCGTGGTGGGCGCCTTCGTCTTCGGCGCCATCACGTATCTGATCAGCACCCCGATGAAGGACATCAACACCGGCCTGCAGAACTTCCTCACCGGTTTCCAGGATGCCAACCCGATCCTGCTCGGCCTCATCCTCGGCGTCATGTGCGCCTTCGACATGGGCGGTCCCGTCAACAAGGCCGCCTACGTCACGGGCGTGGCACTGCTGGGCAACGGCAACTTCTTCTTCATGGCCGCCGTCTCCGCCGCCTGCATCACCCCGCCGCTCGTCACAGGCTTCGCGGCACTGTTCTTCCGCAAGGCCTTCGACGCCCGCACCCGTGACGCCGCCTATGTGAACTTCGCCCTGGGCGCCACTCACATCACGGAGGGCGCCATCCCGTTCGCGGCCCGCAACCCGATCGTGGTCATTCCCATCCTCATGGTCGCCTCGTCCATCTCGGCGATCCTGACGCTCCTGCTCCAGGTCCAGGTCCCTGCTCCGCACGGTGGATTCCTGGTGCTGCCGGTGGTCACCAACGGCTTGCAGTGGGTGCTCGCGATCCTCGCCGGGTCCGTCGTGGGCGGCCTGATCTACGGCGCCTATATGCAGCGCAAGGCCGCCACCAGCGCTCCGATCCCCACCCCCGAACCCTCGAAGGAGGCCGTCGCATGACCGCCGTTCTCGCCCCGGAAAACGTCCTGCTCGACGCCGACGCCGCCACCCAGGCCGCCGTGTTCGACGCGATCGCCGCCCAGGCCGCAGCGCTCGGCATCACCGCCGAACCCGCCGCCGTCGTCGCCGGACTGGTGGCCCGCGAGGCCCAAGGCACCACGGGCCTCATGGACGGGATCGCCATCCCGCACGCGAAGTCCCCCGCGATCGACCGTGCCGCCCTGGTGGTGCTCCGCCTGCGCGACGGCGTCGAGTGGGAGACGCTCGACGGCACCCCCGTCCGGCTGGCCATCTCCCTCCTGATCCCTGAAGGAGAGGCCGGCACCACCCACCTCAAGCTCCTGTCCAAGGTGGCACGAACACTCATGAAGGCGCCGGTCCGGGCGGAACTTCTCGCCGCGGAATCCCCGGAATCCCTCGTGGAAATCCTCGGAGAACACGTCCTCGCTTAGCGGGTCAGCCCCCATACCCCGCTGACCAGTGCCGGAAGGCGGCGAGCGCTGCGCCGTCGCCCAGGGTCTGCGGCACCAGGTGACCGTCCTGCGGCCAGGTGGGGAACGCGCCCGCCAGGACTCCGGCCGCCTGGATCGCCGCGCCGCGCGCCACGTACTCGTCCGGGTCGGGCACGAGGACCGGGAGGCCGAACACGTCCGCGGCCACGGCCCGCGCGGTGTGGGCCTGGCTGCCGCCGCCGATGAGAATGACCCTCCGGGCCCTGGCGCCCTGGGCCTCCAGCGCATCGAGGCCCAGGGCGAGCGAGGCGATGACGCCCTCGAACGCCGCCCGCGCCACATTGCCGGGGGTCCAGTTCTCCAGGGTCATCCCGTGGAGGCCGCCCTTCGCATGCGGCAGATTCGGGGTGCGCTCGCCTTCGAAGTACGGCACCATGGTCAGCCCGCCGGACCCGGGGCGGGCCGCACTGGCCAGCGCGTCCAGCCGATCGAGCTTCACGCCGAGCAGCTGCGCCGTGGCGTCGAAGACCCGCGCCGCATTGAGCGTGCAGACCAGGGGCAGGTAGTTTCCCGTGGCATCCGCGAATCCCGCCACCACGCCCTCCGGATCGTGACTGGGGGCCGAGGACACCGCGAAGATCGTGCCGGACGTCCCCAGGGACACGACCACGTCCCCCAGCTGTGCGCCGACACCGAGGGCCGCCGCGGCGTTGTCCCCGGCGCCGGGCGCCAGAAGCTGCCCCGACGGTAGCCGCCCCGCGGACTCGAGCGGGCCGAGCACCCGCGGCAGGACGACGTCGTGCCCGAGCACGTTCCGGACCACCTCGGGCAGATACGCCCCCTGCGCGGCGGAGTAGTATCCCGTGCCCGAGGCGTCCGAGCGGTCGGTGACCAGCGCGTCCAGATCGGGGTCGCCGGGACCGTGCCCGGACAGGCGCCACTGCAGCCAGTCGTGGGGGAGGCAGACGGCGGCCACTTTCCGGGAGTTGGCCGGTTCGTTGGCGGCGAGCCAATGCAGCTTCGACACGGTCAGCGAGGCGACCGGGACCGTGCCCGTGGTGCGGGCCCAGTAGTCGCGGCCCAGCTCCGGGGTGGGGCCGGCGGTGGCCACGAGACGGTCGGCGTCGGGGGCGGAGCGCACGTCGTTCCAGAGCAGCGCCGGCCGGATGACCTCGCCCCGTTCATCGAGGCAGACCATGCCGTGCTGCTGTCCCGCGATCGACACCGCGTCCACACCGTCCAGTCCCCCGGCCTGACGCAGGGCCTCGTGCAGCGCATCCCACCAGTGTTCCGGGTCCACCTCGGTGCCCTGCGGATGCCGGGCCCGGCCCTGGCGCAGCACCGTTCCGGTCTCGGCATCCCGGATGGTCACCTTGCACGACTGGGTGGAAGTGTCGATCCCCGCGACGAGCGCCATGCTCAGCCTTCCCGTCCGGTGCGGCCGGCCAGGTCCGCCACGGTCGCCGCGGCGCCCCGCTCGTGCAGGCTCGCCAGGGCCGCCAGGTACGGCTCGGTGAACCGCGGGTCGTCCACCAGGTCCCCGAACACCTCGCGCTGAGCGACGAACGCCAGCGGATCCTCCGCCTGCCGTGCGGCGGCGGCCATGAGCGGCTCCTTCAAACGGTCGACGACGACGATCGGCTCCCCCGCCTCGTCCACGCCTTCCGCGTACCGCGCCCAGGAGGCGACCACCGCGGCACTGCGGCCCACCTCCCGTTTCTCCCCCGCGTCCGACGCCGCGAGGTTCTCCCGGATCACGGGGATCAGCCACTTGGGGATCCGGTCCGAGCTCTCGGCGCAGAGCCGGGCCAGGGTGTCCCGGATGTGCTCGTTGGAGAAGCGCTCGATCAGCTGACGCTTGTAGGCGTCCAGGTCCACGCCGGGCACGGGGCGGAGGGTGGGGGTGGCCTCGACGTCCATGTAGTCGAGCAGGAACCGGGCGAGATCGGGGTCCTGCGCCGCCTCATGCGCGTACCGGTGGCCCGCCAGGCAGCCGAAGTAACCCATGCCCTGGTGGCTGGCGTTGAGCAGGCGGAGCTTCATGAGTTCGTACGGTTCGACGTCCGGCACGAGCTGCACCCCCGCGTCCCCGTAGGGCGGCCGTCCGGGACCCGACGCGCTGGGCACGAAGTGATCCTCCAGCACCCACTGCGTGAACGGCTCGCAGACCACCGGCCAGGCGTCGGTGTATCCGTGGTCGTCGCGGACGGCCGCACGGTCCGCGTCGGTGGTGACGGGCGTGATGCGGTCCACCATCGAGTTCGGGAACGGCACCTCGGCCTCCATCCAGGCGCCGAGCTCCGGGTCCCGCAGCCGGGCGAATGCCGTGAACATCGTGCGGGCCACGTCCCCGTTGCCCTGGATGTTGTCGCAGGACATCACCGTGAAGGGCGGCACTCCCCGGGCACGACGCCGGGCGAGGGCCTCCGTGACCAGCCCGAAGACGGTGCCGGGCACGGCGCCCGCGGTGAGGTCGGCCCGCACGGCGGGGGCAGCGTCGTCGAACTCGCCGGTGACGTGGTGGAAGTTGTAGCCGCCCTCGGTGATGGTCAGCGAGACGATGCGGATCTCCGGGGAAGCCATCTTCTCGATCACGGCCTCGGGGTCGTCGGGGGCGAAGAGGTAGTCCACGATCGAGCCGATGACGCGGGCCTCACGACGGCCGTCCGGGTGCTTGACGACCAGCGTGTAGAGATGGTCCTGCGCTTCCATGACGTCGAGCATGTGCCGGTCACCGGGGAGGACGCCCACGCCGCAGATGGCCCAGTCGAACGCCTCGCCCTGATTCATGAGGGTGTCCAGGTACATGGCCTGATGCGCCCGGTGGAATCCGCCCACCCCGAAGTGGACGATCCCCGCCGTGAGCCGCGAGCGGTCGTAGGAGGGCACGGTCACCGGGGTGGCTCCGGGCAGGCCTTCGGCGAGGGCGGGCAGCAGGTGCTGGGAGAGCGGGAGCATGGGTTCCTCTCGTGACGGGTACGTGGGCTCCACCGTCTGCGATCGGCCGGTCATGGGCAAGAGGCGGCGCCGTATCGGTCGGAAACGGGCAGGAGGGCGCGCAGGAGGGACGTCCGCGTGGAAGGATGGCCCCATGCCGAGCAGAGAGAGCATCGTCAGCTTCGAGGAACCTCCGGCCCCGGAGGGCGCCGATCCCTATGTGAACGGCGCCGGGCCGAGCCCCGGCATCGCCTTGGTGCCGCCGCGGGCGGAGTGGCCCGGGCTGTTCGAGACGCTGGCCGTGCGGATCCGCGCCGCGCTCGGCTGGCGGGCGCTGGCCGTCGAACATGTGGGCTCCACCTCTGTGCCGGGGCTGTCCGCCAAGCCGACCATCGACATCGACCTGATCGTCGCGGACCCGGACCGGGAGGAGGACTACGTCCCGGCACTCGAACAGCAGGGATTCGTCCTGCGGGTCCGCGAGCCATGGTGGTTCGGCCACCGGATGCTCGCCCTGCAGGAACCGGCCTGCCACCTGCATGTCTTCGGCCCGGACAGCCCGGAACCGGTCAAACACCGGATCTTCCGCGACTGGCTGCGCGGGAATCCCGATGATCGCGAACGCTACGAGGCCGCGAAACTGCGCGCCTCAGCGGAGGCGACTGCCGCGGGGGAACACTCCATGGAGTACAACGCCCGCAAGGAGTCCGTCATCCGGGAGATCTACGACCGCGCCTTCCGCGCCACGGGGCTCCTCCGCTGAGCCGTTTCGCCCGTCGGTTCCTCTACGCTGAGGCCTCATGGAGTTCACCATCCGCCCCCGTGTTCCCGGCGACGTCCCCGCCCTCGCCGACTTGCTCGAACGCCAGCAGCCCACGAGCCGCTATCCGTTCGTCTGGCCGTTCCCCGGCGGCGCAGAGTCCTTCCTCGTGCGCGACGGCGAGCTGGCTTCCTGGGTGGCTGAAGCCGCCGACGGCACGCTGCTGGGTCATGTCGCGGTCACCCGGGTCGACGACGGCGAGGAGGGACGACTGTGGGCGGAGGCGCTCGACGCAGACATCGAGGAACTGCGCTGCGTGAGTGTCCTCTTCACCGACCCGGCGCAGGCGGGGTCCGGCGTGGGTTCGGCGCTCCTGGAACGCGCCACCCGGGCCGCTGCCGCCGACGGCCTGCCCGTGCTCGACGTCGTCGCCTCTGCCGAGCGCCCTGTACAGCTCTACCAGCGGCGCGGCTGGCGGATCATCGCCACGATCTCCGCGCCCTGGCACCCCGAGCTCGAACTGCCCATCCACCTCATGGTCCTCCCCCGGAACGGCGAGGCGTAGCGGCTTCCTCCGGCGCCCCTCACTCCGGCCGCACGACGACGGCGGCCCGCCCCCGCGCGGCACGGATCAGGCGGGCGTTGGCCTCGTCCGTCCCCAGGGCCCAGGCGCGCGCCGCGTCGGGGCTCTTCCCGAACGCCTCGTGACGCGCGATGAGCCGCTCCAGCCGGACGCCGTCGTCCGGTTCCACGAACCAGGCCTCGTCAAGGAGCGGGAGCACGCCCGCCCAGGGCCCGTCCTGGAGCAGGAGGTAGTTGCCCTCGGTGATCACGAGCCGCGCTTCCCGGGGGACGGCGATGGCGCCCGCCACCGGCTCCTCGATCTCGCGCCGGAATTCCGGGGCGAACACGACGTCCTCATCCCGAGCGCGGAGCCGGCGGAGCAGCGCGACGTAGCCCGCGCCGTCGAACGTTTCAGGGGCGCCCTTGCGCTGCCGCAGCCCTCGCCGTTCCAGCACGGCGTTCGCCAGGTGATACCCGTCGAGCGGGACCGCGACGGCGAGATCCGGGCCGAAGTGTTCTACCAGGGCCGTGGAGAGCGTCGTCTTCCCGGCACCGGGCGAGCCGGCCAGGCCGAGGATGACGCGCTCCCCGGACGCCAGCAGCCGTTCGATCCGCTCGAGCGCCACGGGCAGGCCGAGCGTGGGTGGGGCGAGGTCCGGGGCGGCGAAGTCCATGCCGGAACCGTATCGCGAGGAAGCCGTCGTCGGGACGCTTCCGGCCCGTGCCGGACATCCGGGCACCGCGGCGGGGCCTGACGGGCGCACCCGGGCAGGACCGCCCCCTCACTCCGTCCGCTGCTCCGGCGCCGGCTCGAGTGCCCGACCAGGCCGGCGCACCGGTTCAGCGCAGCGCGAACACGCCCCGGATCCCCGCCATTCCAGGCTTTTGGGCGGTTCCTGGGAGTTCACCGGGTTGCGGACCCAGAACAAGTGTGATGAAGATTGAAGTATCGCTTCACGGCGTAGCGGTTGATGGGAGAGTCATCTCTTACCGCCCGTTCCAGGATTCGACCAAGGGCCACGAGCCCGCTGACGAGGAGGACATCATGGGTATCGGCGACAAGATCAACAACAAGGCTGAAGAGCTGGGTGGCAAGGCCAAGGAAGCGGCCGGCCAGGCGAGCGGCGATGAGCGCCTCGAGGCCGAGGGTCAGAAGGACCAGGCTTCGGCGGGCCTGAAGCAGGCCGGCGAAAAGGTCAAGGACGCTGCGGCCGAGGCCGTGGAGAACGTCAAGGACATCTTCAAGAAGTAGCTTCCCGACGGCGGGCTTCCGCCACTCGCGACATGCAGGCTGTGGCCCGGGCGATGCCCGGGCCACAGCCGTGTGCGGAAGATTCCCGGTGTGCCGCCGGGTTAGCCCATCGACTGGATACACTGGCGCCATGCAGACCATTCCTGAGCGTCAGCGTCGCGTCTTCCGCATCTCCCTGCTGTGCCTGTCGATCGCCGTGGGGCTGGTGCTCGGTGGATTCGCCGGACTGCTGCTGGGCCTGAACCGGCCGAGCAGCAACGCCGCCTCGCCCGTGCTGTTCGGACTCTCCGCCGCCTTCTCGACGGTGATCATGGCGGTGCTCATCCCGCTGATGGCTTCGGAAGAGCGGCGTTTGCAGCGGCGACTGGATGACTGCGGCACCGCCGCCTCAACCGGCCCAGGGTCCACTGCGTGGCCGGCGGTGCCGGCGGTTCTCGTGCGCGTCATGCCGGCACGACGGCGTGCGCCGTTCACGACGGCGCTCTTCACGGCGAACACCCCCGAACGGGGTGTCCTTCCCGTGGCCGTCCGGCTCCCCGCGACGGCTTCACCGCAGCCTTCCAGCGGGGCATGGCTGCGTCTGAGCCCCAGCGATCCCGCGGTCGCGGTCATCGACCCCTTCGCCACGCCGGACGACCACGCGAACGCGGGTTCCGACCCGACCCTCGCCCGCCTCAGCCGGGTGCAGCGGGGACTCGCCGTGCCGGCCGCGGCCTGGGTCGGTCCGGTGCTGATCGGCATCGCGGTCGCGATGATCATGGCGGCGCTGACGGCGCTCCTCGCCCGCTGACCTGCGGCGGGGGGCGGCCCCGCCGTCGAAGACCAGCCCCTCCTCACAGCTGCGCGACCACCTTCTGTGCGGTCTCCTTCGCCGAACCGGGGTTCTGGCCGGTGACGAGCTTGCCGTCGGTCACGGCATAGGAGACGAACGGCAGCTTGGCCTTCTGGTACAGGGCGCCGCGCTTCTTCATCTCCTCCTCCGCGTTGTACGGCACGAGCTTGTCGACCCGCGCGAGGACCTCCTCCTGCCAGGCGAAACCCGTGAGGTGCTTGCCATCGACCAGCAGGCTCCCGTCCGTGAGTCGGACGTTGAGCAGACCGCAGTAGCCGTGGCACACCGAGGAGACGACCTTGCCCTGCTCCCACAGCTCGCGGGTGAGGCGTTGCAGGCCTTCGCTGTCCGGGAAGTCGTACATGACCGCGTGCCCGCCGGTGAAGTAGATCGCGTCGAAGTCCTCCGCGTTCACCTGATCGGGGCTGAGCGTGTTCTCCAGCAACGCCATCCGCTCCGGGTCGGCGTGCCAGGCCTTGGCGGATTTGTCGTAGCTCGGGAACTTCAGCGAGCGCGGCTCCAGCGGCACCTTCCCGCCCTGAGGGCTGACGATGACCTGCTCGTAGCCGTGCTCTTCGAAGACCTCCCAGGCGTGGGTGAGTTCGGAGAGCCAGAGGCCGGTGGGATGGTCCGGATCATCGTAGTGGCTGACATTGGTGACGACGTGCAGGATGCGCTTGGTCATGGTCCGTCCTTGTCTCTCGCGCGTGCGTTACTTGTTGTTCAGAGCCTTCAGGGCTTTCAGGGCCCGGGTCAAGAGGCGGGCCCAGGATTCGGGTGCCATCCCCCGCGGCGCGGTGAATCCCTGCAGGCGCTGCTGTGCGATGGTTTGCGCCTCGGTGTACTTCAGCAGCCCGTCGGCTCCGTGCCGACGGCCGACGCCGGAGTCCCCCATCCCGCCCATCGGAGCATCGATGCTGCCCCACGCCGCTGCGAAGGCCTCGTTGACGTTGACCGTCCCGGCGTGGAGGCGCGCGGCGACGGAACGGGCGCGGGCGCCGTCGCGCCCCCAGACGCTCGCGTTGAGTCCGTAAGGTGAGCCGTTCGCCATCCGGACGGCTTCGTCGACCGTGTCGTATCCGTAAAGCGACACGACCGGGCCGAAGGTCTCACCCGAGTGCAGTTCCATCTCAGGAGTGACACCGGTGAGGATGGTGGGTTCGTAGAACAGGGGCCCGAGGTCCGGGCGCGGCCGCCCTCCGGCCAGGACGCGGGCGCCTTTGGCCACGGCGTCCTCGACGTGCCGGGTCACGGTGTCCAGCTGGGACGGGGTGGTCAGGCTGCCGACGTCCATGGACCAGTCGTAGGCGCCACCGAGCGCCAGCTGCTTCGTCGCCGCGGCGAAACGGGACGAGAACTCCTCGAGGAGCGCATCCGGCACGTACATCCGCTCGATCGACACGCACAGCTGGCCAGCGGAGGGGAACGCCGCCGCGATCGCGCCCTGCACGGTCTTGTCGAGGTCGGCGTCGGGAAGCACGATCATCGCGTTCTTCCCGCCGAGTTCCAGGGAGGCGCCGATCAGACGCTTGCCGGCCTCGGCGGCGATGTGCCGGCCCGACGCCGTCGAACCCGTGAACATGAGGTAGTCCGCCCCCTGCAGGAGCGCGTCACCGATCGAGCTGCCCCGGCCGACGACCATCTGCCACGCGTCGGCCGGCAGCCCAGCCTCCCGCATCAGCTTCAGCGCCCAGAGTGCCGTCAGCGCGGTCTGCGTGTCAGGCTTCTGCACGACGGCGTTGCCCGCCATCAGCGCGGGGATCGCGTCACCGGCGGCCATGCTGAGAGGGTAATTCCAGGGCGAGATCACAGTCACCACGCCTTTCGGGTGGTGCAGCTCAGTGGTCCGCGTGAAGACGGGGAAGGCGCCACGACGACGCCGGGGCTTCAGCAGTCCGCCCGCGACGTTCGCGTAGTAGCGGGCCGTGATCGCGATGTCCATGACCTCCAGGAAGGCGTCTCGTCGCGTCTTCCCGTTCTCGGCCTGCATCAGATCCAGTGCTTCGTCCTGGCGTTCCAGCACCAGATCGTGGAACCGGAGCAGGACCTTGGCACGCTCGCTGACGGGCAAGGCGCTCCACCGCGACTGCGCGGCCCGCGCCCGGCCGAACGCCTCGGCCACCGCTTCCGGCGTGGCCACCGGCAGTTCCGCCAGGTCCTCCCCCGAATACACCGCGGTGGTCTTCGTGCGAGCCGCATCAGGCGTGGCTGTGGCCAGCCGGGTCAGTGACGCCAGAAAAGACTCCGACAGGGCCGCCGGGATCGCGGCCGCCCCAGGCCGACGGGGCGCAACGGTGGGATCGGTGATGGTCATGGAGCCAGCCTCCTGCATTCAATGTGTTCGGTGCTCACATCGAGAATAGGGCGGTCATGTGTTCACTGTCAACCAGCCCCCGGGTCGAGTTCGGGGGTTCGTTCCGGCGCCGAAGGTTGCAGGCTGCGCTCTCAGCGCGAACCCCCGAACTCGGCGGGACGGTGGATGTGGCGGCGACGGGCTACCGCGGGACAGCACCGCCCATGCCCAAGACCGCCGAGGCGGCGGCACGCACGCGCGCTTCGACGTCGTCGAGATTCTCCGGGCGGAGCTTGCCGTCCAGATGCAGGAACGCCAGGCCGTGGGCCATGCCCCAGAAGGCGACGGACAGATTCGGGACGTCGGCCTGCGGGAACATGCCGGCCAGGACGTCGTCCAGGACCGCGTGCAGCTGCGCGGCGGCGAGGACGCGGTCGTCGTCGGCGTCGTCGCACTCATTGCCGAACATGATCCGGAACTCCGCGGGGCGCTTGAGCGCGAAGAAGACATAGGCCACGCCGAGGCCGCCGAGGATGTCGGCGGGCGCAGCCCCTTCGGGAGCGGCCTCCAGCGCCGCGGCGAGATCCGCCGTCAGATCCCGGAAGCCCGCGACGGCGACGGCGCCGTCGAGCGCTTTCCGGTCCGCGAAGTGACGGTAGGGCGCGGTCTGCGAGACCCCTGCGCGACGGGCGACCGCCCGCATGGAGAACGGCTCTCCGGACTCCAGCAGCTCGATCGCGGCCTTCAGGAGCGCGGCGCGCAGGTCCCCGTGATGGTAGCTCTTCTCCAAAGTTGACACCGAACACTTCCACTCGTACGCTGATGTATGCAGTGACAACATTACCTCACTGCGGCAGCACTGTGCATCCACCGAACAGGCGGATGACGGACGGATGAAAGGCGGAAACGATGCAGACGATCCTGGGGGCGAGCGGGCAGATCGCGGTCGAACTGGCGCGCGAGCTCCACCGGGCCCACACCACGGACCTGCGACTGGTGAGCCGCAATCCGCGGAAGGTCAACGCGACGGACACCGTCCAGCGGGCCGACCTCCTGGACGCGGAGCAGACGCACGCCGCCGTCGCGGGCAGTGAGACCGTCTACTTCACGGCGGGACTGCCCGCCGACACGGCGCTGTGGGAAGCTCAGTTCCCCACCATGCTCCGGAACGCCTTGGACGCCTCCCGCGCCGCCGGGGCACGGTTCGCCTACTTCGACAACACCTACATGTACCCGCAGGACGCGCGGGTCCAGACCGAGGACACCCCGTTCGAGCCGGTCGGGGCGAAGGGCCGGGTCCGCGCGGCCATGGCCGAGATGGTCCTCGCGGAGATGGACCGCGGCGACATCCCCGTGCTGATCGCCCGCGCCCCCGAGTTCTACGGACCCGGCCGCACCCAGGGCTTCACGAACACCCTGGTCATCGACCGTCTGAAGGCCGGCCGGAAGCCCGTGGTCCCGGTCCGGGACGACCGGCGCCGCAGCCTCATCTGGACTCCGGACGCGAGTCGCGCCCTCGCCGCGCTCGGCAACGCCGACGACGCGTACGGCCAGACCTGGCACCTCCCCGTCGACGACCAGCACCCCACCTATCGCGAGTTCGTCACGGAGGCGGCGCAGGTGTTCGGGCGGAACCCCGGCTACACGGTGGCGCCGGAATGGGTGCTCCGCGCCGCGGGCGTCGTCAACGCCCAGGCCCGCGAGATCCGCGAACTCCTGCCCCGCTACCGGCACGACAACCTCTTCGACTCCACCAAGTTCCAGACGCGCTTCCCGGACTTCCCGGTGACCACGTACCAGGAAGGCCTGCGGGCCATCCAGCGCGAGCACGACGCCGCGCAGGCCGCATCATAAGGCCCCGCCACCCTCGCGGCCAGAGGTGTTGACGGTGCACACTTCCGACCGTAGCCTCAATGTGAGCGCCGAACACTCCGAAGGAACGACCATGAACCACACCTTGTCGGACACCACGCTCGTCGAGCTCGCGGGACGCGAGATCACCATCCCGGCGGACGGACTCTATGCCCGGTACCGGATGGCCACGGACCTGGACGCCGTGGCCGCGGACCCCCCGGTGCCGGGAGTGGACTTCTTCCGCTCCCTGCCCAAAACGCCGGTCGAGTCCAGGATCGGACCGACGCTGACCCCCAATTTCTACTACGCCGCATCGATCGCGCGGCTGGTCATGCTCGCCCCGGCCAAACGCCTGCGCGCCCGGCTCCCCCGGGAGCTCGCGCCTCTGGAGGTCCTGCCCGGCGTCGGGATCTTCTCGATCATGCTGTTCCGTTACGACGTGTGCGACATCGACTTCTACACCGAGGCCGCGACGGGCATCGCCGTCCGACCCGCCCGTCATGCGGGCCCCGGGATCGCCGATCTGGCGTCCTCCCTACAGAACGACGACCTCCACTCGTACGTCCTCTCGCTCCCCGTCAACACCGAGATCGCCCAGATCCGCGGCCATGACGGCTACGGCTTCCCCAAGTGGGTCACCCCGATCGACGTCGACATCACGGACCGCGGGGTCGCCGCCCGGGTGACGAACGACCAGGGCGGCACCGATCTCGCGATCACCGCGGACACCCCGGCCCAGAAGGCCCACCGACCGCTGCAGAAGGTCTCGACCGGCACCTCCTACACGAGGATCGACGGCGACTGGCACGCCACCGTCAACCAGATCCACGCGCTGCGGAGCGGCCGGGCGATCCGGCCACGGGGGCTGGACCTGACCCTCGGGGAGGGCCCGCTGTCGGATGATGTGCGGTCGGTCGGCGCTCAGCGCGTGCTGGCACTGGACGTCACCACGAGCGCCCAGATCGCCTTGCACATGCCCACACCTACCAGCGTCGACCCGCGGCGCTGAAACAGACGGCACTGAACCGTAGGCACTGAGAGGAGAACGGTCATGCGGCGGACGAGCGAACTCACGATATCCGGGCACACCCGCGCGGACGCGACGGCGGCCTTCGCCGCGCTGACCGACCTCGCGCGGTTCGCCTCCTGGCTGCCCCGCTCCTTCGTGTACCGCGGGACGGAACCGGACAGTCCGTACCGTCCGCTCGCCGTCGGGGACACCTATCGGGACCGGACGCCCCTGGGAATCCTTGACGGACGGGTCCTGGCCGTCGACCCGCCCCACCGCGTCGACTTCACCCAGACCACCGCGACCGGTCACCTTGGCATCGACATCTCGTACTCGGTCGCCGCCGGCCCCGGCGGCGGCAGCCTCATCACCCGGACCGGAACCATCACGACGACGGGTCTGCTGCGCCTGGTGCACGCGCCGGTCGTCTGGCTCACCGGCCGGGAGAACCGGCGCACGCTTCAGCGGCTCACCGCTCTCCTGGACCAGCGCGCCACCGAGTCACACGGGCTCACTCCACATTCCTGAAGTTGCAACCCACCTCGAAAGGAACATCATGACTGCCAACCCGCACGGTCTCGCTCTCGAACCCGCAGCACAGGCCTTCGCCGAAGCGACCTCCCAGCCCCCGTTCCTCTACCAGCTCCCTCCGGAGGAAGGCCGCAAGGCCGTCGACGGCGTGCAGGACGAGGAGATCTTCAAGCCCGAGATCGACGAGGAGTGGATCACCGTCGAGGGCGGCCCCACCGGCTCCGTCCCCACCCGCATCATCCGCCCGAAGGGCGCCACCGGGACGCTGCCCGTCGTGCTGTACACCCACGGTGCGGGCTGGGTGTTCGGTGACGCCCACACCCACGACCGGCTCGTCCGTGACCTCGCAGTCGGGACCGGGGCCGCCGTCGTGTTCCCCGAATACCTCCGTGCCCCCGACGCGAAGTACCCGTCGCAGAACGAGCAGTCCTACGCCGTCGCCCAGTGGATCGTCCAGCACGGCGCCGAGCACGGCCTCGACGGGGAGCGGGTCGTCATCTCCGGCGACTCCGTGGGCGGGAACATGGCCATCGCACTCACCCTGATGGGCCACGAGCGCGGCGACGTGTCGTTCAAGGGCGCGGCCCTCTTCTACCCCGTCACCAATGCGGACTTCGACACCGAGTCCTACAAGACCTTCGCCGAAGGGTACTTCCTGGCCCGCGACGGCATGAAGTGGTTCTGGGATCAGTACACCACCGACGAGTCTCAGCGGGCCGAGATCACGGCCTCCCCCTTGCGGGCCACCGAGGAACAGCTCGCGTTCTTCCCACCGACCCTGATCATCACGGCCGAAGCCGATGTGCTCCGCGACGAAGGCGAGGCCTTCGCGGCCAAACTCCGCCGCGCCGGCGTCGAAGTCACGGCGGTCCGCTACGGCGGCATCATCCACGACTTCGTCATGGTGAACTCGCTCCACGACACCCCGCAGTCCAAAGCCGCCGTCGCCCAGGCAGTCGCGCACCTGAAGGAGCGCCTCGAGGCCTGAAGGCCCTGAGAGGTCTGATCGGCCCGGTTCCCGCCCGCGGGGACCGGGCCGTCCGTTGAGCGCCCCTACCCGCCCATCCGATTCTTGGTGCGGGCGGTCGCGACGGCGGCCCACGGGTCCTCCGGCCAGGGATGCTTCGGGTACCGCCCCCGCATCTCGGCCCTGACCTGCGCATACGGACCGGACCAGAACGACGCCAGGTCCGCCGTCACGGCCAGCGGCCGCCCCGCCGGGGACAGCAGATGGAACACCACGGGCACTCGCCCGTCCACGAGCCTCGGCGTCTCGGCCCAGCCGAAGCACTCCTGGAGCTTCACGGCGACCACCGGCTGCGGCACGGGCGCGTCCCCGTCCGGAGCCTCCTCCACCTCCGGATACTCCAGGCGCACCCGGCGTCCGCTCGGCACCTCGAGTTCGGCGGGAACGAGTTCCTCCAGCCGGACGGCCTCGGGCCACGGCAGCAGCCGGCGCAAGGCGTCCACGAGCGGCAGCCCCTTCACGGACGCCCCGCCGGCGAGCGCGTCGAGTTCCGGGCCCAGCCACTCGTCGGCGCGGGCCAGGAGCGCCGCCGACGACATGTCCGGCCACGGATCCCCCAGCACACGGTGCAACAGCGCCAGCCTCCGCCGCAGCGCATCCGCCGGGCCGGGGAAGCCGATGGCGTTCAGCCCGTCCCGTTCCAGAGCCCGGAGGACCGCGGCGTGACCCTCCCGGGGACCGGGCTTCACGGGCGTCGAGGACAGCACGATCGCCCCCAGCCGGCTCACCTTCCGCGCGGCCACCTTGCCGCCGTCGAAGGACGCCTCCACGCCATCGGCCAGCAGATGCGACGCCGCGAGCGCCGCGGTCTCCCCGGAGATCCCGGCGGCCGCACGGATCACGGCACCGGTCCCGGCGGCCTCCCTGCCGCCGGCCCGGCTCGCCTCCGCCACGGCGAGCCACTCGTGCCCCGAGAGCGGGCTCCCCGACGGCAGGGCCGCCCGGGTCCCGGAGGCCAGCAGGTAGATCTCCCGCTCGCCCGGCACCCTGCGGGCCACCTGCGCCGGGAAGGCCAGCGCGACGACGGCGCCCACCTCCTCGCCGCGCGGCACCGTCCGGGCGGGGGCCGGCGTCGTCGCGCGTGAGGAGTCGGCGATGCGCTCGAAGCGGCGGACTTCGTCCTTCCAGGCCCGCGCCTGCGGATCCTGCCCGGAGCGCAGCCCGCTCAGGAGTCTGCCCAGGTCGGCGCCCGGCGCCCGGAACTCCCGCGCCACGAGGGCCACCGCCTCCGCCGCGGGCCGGGCGCCCAGGAGCGCGGTGCCTTCCAGCAGGGCCCGGCCCAGCCGGGGGTCGGCGGGGATCCCGGCGAGGGTCCGGCCCTCCTCGGTCGGCTGGCCATCCGGGGTCACGGCTCCGAGGGCCGTCAAGGTGGCGAGGGCGTCGCGCAGGGCCGGCGCCGGAGGTGCATCGGGCAAGGCGAAACGATCGGGACCGTCCACGCCGGAGAGCACCCCGAGGAGCGCGCCCCAGCAGGCCAGCACGAGGGCGGCCTCCGTCAGATCCGCGGCGGCGATCTCCGGCGTCGGCTGCGCGGGGGCCGCGGCGAAGGCCCGCTCATCGCAGCAGCGCACGGCACGTCCCGGACCTTGTCGCGCGGCGCGTCCGGCCCGCTGCTCGGCACTCGCCCGCGAACACGCCACGGTCACCAGACCGTTCATGCCCCGCGAGGCATCCCTCCGGGGCTCGCGGCTCAGGCACGAGTCGATCACGAGGCGCACGCCGGGGACCGTGAGCGAGGATTCCGCCAGGGACGTGGACACGACGATGCGCGGACGGTCCCCCGGCCGGCGTCCCGAGACGGCTCTCTGCTGTTCCGCGGGACTGATCTGGCCGTGGAGTTCAAGGACCTCCGTGTCGGGCGCCAGGCCGCGGAGCCGATCGCTGACATGCCTGACCTCGCGGGCCCCGGGGACGAAGACGAGAGCGTCGACGTCCGAGTCCGCGGCGAGCGCGGCCCGGTGCTCGCGGGCCGCCGTGTCGGCCACGTGATCCAGGAAACCCCTCGTCACGCCGCGTTCGTCCCTGCGGGCGACGGGCGACGGACTCCACGCCACGTCGAGCGGATGCAGCGCCGAGGGGCAATCGATCACGGGCACCGCGCCCGCGGCCCCGCCGAGCAGCTCCGCGAACCGCGCGGCATCCAGGGTGGCGGACATCGCGACCACCATCAGGTCGTCGCGAAGCTGCCGCAGCTCGGCGAGCATGGCGAAGAGCAGGTCGCTCTCCAGGGCGCGTTCGTGCACCTCATCCAGGATGACGGCGTCCACCTCGTCCAAGGCGGGGTCGGCCAGGAGACGGCGCAGCAGGATGCCCGGGGTCACGAACTCCACGACCGTGTCCCGCCCGGCCTGTCGTTCGCCACGGACCGTGAACCCCACTTTCCGTCCCAGCGGGCTCCCGTCCAGGGCGGCCAGGCGCGTCGCCGCGGCTCGTGCGGCGACCCTTCTCGGCTGGGTCACGACGACGCGCGGGCTCCGCCCCGCGGCCCGCGCACCGGCGAGGGTGGCCACGCGAGGCGGGACGAGGGTCGTCTTGCCCGTTCCGGGCGGCGCCTGGACGACCGCGGCGGGCCCGGCGTCGTCGCCCGTCCGGCCGGAAGCGGACCCGTCCGGTCCGCCGAGCGCGGCGGACAGCTCCCCCAATGCCGCGGCGAAGGGCAGGCCCGCGCCGATCACGTCAAGGTCGAACAGAGGCGCTCCGGTCATGCGGCGGCCTGGACCCGGCGCAGTTTCGTGACGGACAGGACGGCGATCTTCAGGCCGACCAGGACGCTGCGCAGGCCGAACGCGAAAGCCAGCACGGTGGTCCCGGTGCCCGGCAGGACCGCGCAGAACGCGGCCAGGACCAGGTCCAGGATGCTCCGGAGCAGGTCCTGCCACGGCGCGTCGGAGTGGTTGCGGAGCACCTCGACCAGTCGCGTGGCCCCGCTGGAGACGAAGGTCAGCGCCGCCAGGTACACCAGCACGGCGGACGGGAGCGGGATCAGCAGCACGACCAGGCCGGCCGCGATCCAGACGAGCCCGAGGAGGAAGGGCCAGAGCCGGCGTCGCGCCTTTCCGCCCCGGGCCTCCTGCGCGGCGTCGGCCAGGTCTCCCAGGCCGGACAGCACGAAGCCCGCCCCGGCGTAGATCTCGATGCGGGTCAGCGCGCCGAGCGGATGCAGGAACAGCCAGACACCACCGGCCAGGGATGCCAGGCCGACCAGGAACACGACCCACCAGGGCAGACGAGCGACGTGCTTGCCGAGCAGGCCGGGCAGGGTCCAGAAACGCTGGTGGATGGAGCTCATCCTTCCATTCTCCCCGGCGGACGCCCCCTGACCACGCACGCGAACCGCCACTTGATGCCCGTTTCCGGGGAGGATACGGGCATCAAGTGGCGGTTCGCGTGGTGGGGAAGCGGCGGAGATCAGTCCTCGAAGTACTCGATCCGCGCGCCGATGGAGTTGAGACGGTCCGCGAGGTCCGCGTAACCGCGCTCGATCACGTAGATGTTGCGCAGGGTCGAGGTGCCGCGGGCCGCGAGCATCGCCAGCAGCAGGCAGGCCGCCGGGCGGAGAGCCGGCGGGCAGCCGATCTCGGCCGCGCGCCACTTGGTCGGGCCGTTGACGTAGATGCGGTGCGGATCGAGGAGCTGGACATTGGCGCCCAGGCGGTTGAGTTCCGTCAGGTAGATGGCACGGTTCTCGTAGACCCAGTCGTGGATCATGGTCTGGCCCTCGGCGTTGGCCGCGATGACCGCGAAGAACGGCAGGTTGTCGATGTTCATGCCCGGGAACGGCATGGGGTGGATCTTGTCCACGGAGGCGTGCAGCGTGCTCGGCTTCGTGGTGACGTCCACCAGGCGCGTGTGGCCGTTGCGCGCCACGTATTCGCCGGAGATCTCCAGTTCCTGGCCCATGTGCTGCAGGAACGCCAGTTCGATCTCCATGAACTCGATCGGCACGCGGCGCACGGTGACCTCGGAGTTCGTCACGATGCCCGCGGTGATCAGGCTCATGGCCTCGATCGGGTCCTCGGACGGGAAGTACTCGATGTCCTGGTCGATGTTGGTGCGGCCCGTGATGCGCAGCGTGGTGGTGCCGATGCCCTCGATCGTCACGCCCAGCATCTGCAGGTAGAAGCAGAGGTCCTGGACCATGTAGTTGGGGCTCGCGTTGCGGATCACGGTGGTGCCGGTGCGGTGCGCGGCGGCCATGATGGCGTTCTCGGTGACGGTGTCGCCACGCTCGGTCAGCACGAAGGTGCGGTCCTTGCTGTCGGCCTCGGGGGCCTGGACCAGGTAGAAGCCGGACTTGGCCTCCACGGCGAGCCCGAACTGACGCAGCGCCTGCATGTGCGGCTCCACGGTGCGGGTGCCGAGGTCGCAGCCGCCGGCGTAAGGCAGCTGGTATTCCTCGCGCTCGTCCAGGAGCGGGCCGAGGAGCATGATGACGCTGCGGGTGCGACGGGCCGCGTCCACATCCATGGCGTCCAGGTCCAGGACGGCGGGGCGGCGGATCTGCAGGTCGTTGTCGTTGAGCCAGGTGCACTCGACGCCGATGCTCGCGAGCACCTCGACGATCCGGTTGACCTCCTCGATGCGCGCCAGGCGGCGCAGCGTGGTGGTGCCGCGGTTGATCAGGCTCGCCAGCAGAAGCGCGACGCCGGCGTTCTTGCTGCTGTTGACGTCCACCGCGCCGCTGAGCTGATGTCCGCCCTCCACCCGCAGGTGGGTGACGCGCGGTCGTGCGGGAGTGAGGAGCGTGGCCTCGAACAGATCCTCCAGGCGGCGGATCATGCGCAGGCTCAGATTCTGCTTGCCGGTCTCCATGCGGGCCACGGCGCTCTGGCTGGTGCCGAGCTCCTCGGCCAGCTTGCCCTGGGTCCAGCCCTTCTCGCTGCGGGCGTCGCGAAGCCAGGAAGCCAGGTGATCCATCGTCTCAGTCATGAGCATGAATATATCAGATGTGAGTTACCGAGAAGCAAATCACCGGTCCGTCGGCTCGAATATGGGATACCTAAGTCACATTGTGCGATATTTCCTGTGCCGTTTCGCGTCACGATCCGCAGGTCCAGGCCACTCAGCAGCTCAGGCCGGCTGCCCGTGTCCGCACCTGCCGGCCCGGTCAGTACACCACGTGCCAGACGCCCAGCAGGACCGAGGTCCCGACGGACAGCGCGGCGATGGCCATCGCACCCAGCACCACCCAGGCGTCGACGGCGGACAGCCGGGACGGCCGGGCCCAGGTTCGTGGTCCCGCGCCGAAGCCCCGGGCCTCCATGGTCACGGCCAGACGGGAAGCGCGGCGGATCGACTGGACGAGCAGCCCGAAACTCTGGCCCAGCTTCGCGGCAAGTCCGGACAGGACGTTCCCGGACGCGCCGACGCCACGTGCCCGCCGGGCCATGCCGATCGTCTGCCACTCGGCCACCATGAGCCCCACCAGGCGCAGCGCCGCCAGGGTGCCCAGGACGAAGCGGTGCGGGAGACGCGCCAGCTGCGCCAGGGCGTCGGCCAGATCGGTCGGCTCGGTGCACGCCATCACGATGACCGCCGGCAACGCGATCGCCAGTCCACGCAGGAAGAACCCGACGCCCAGGAGCAGGGAATGTTCACCCATGGTCCAGATCCCGACACTGAAGATGAGGGGTCCCTTGTCCGGGGCGAGCACCGCCGTGCTCCAGCCTCCCAGGACGGCGGCGGCCACGAGCGGCCACGCCCTGGTCCACAGCAGGCGGAGGTTCAGGCCCGCCAGCGGAAGCACGAGGAGCTCGCAGATCACCGCGATCCCGGCCGAGAGCCAGTCGATGGACCACACAAGGGCGAGCGTGATGATCGCCAGGGCGCCGAATTTGGACAGCGGGTTCGCTCGGCCCAGAAGCGGAAGCTCGGCACGGGACGCCGCGTACGGGTCGATGACGGCACGGTCGTCGGTCACGATGCTCATGCCTCCCCCTCCCCGGGTTCGTCTCCGGTCCGCACGACGGCGGCCGCGCCCGCCAGCTCCGGCCCCGGCGCTCCCCCGAGCACCAGCTCCGTGGCGCCGAGGGCACGCGTGAAGTCGGCGTCGTGCGTGACGGAGAGAAGTGAGACGCCCTCGTCGAGCAGTTCAAGAAGCAGTGAGCCCAGTTCAGCCCAAGTACGGGCGTCCTGCCCGAAGGTGGGCTCGTCCAGGATCAGCAGTCGGGGATGGGCGGCGAGCACCGTCGCGACGGACAGCCGCCGCTTCTCGCCTCCGGACAGCGTGTACGGGTTGGCGTCGGCCAGGCCGTCGAGCCTCAGGCGGTGCAGCAGCTCGTCCACGCGTTCCTCGCCGCGGCCCAGCTGCCGTGGCCCGAAGCGCAGCTCGTCCAGCACACTGCCGGTCACGAACTGGTGCTCGGGTTCCTGGAACACCGTGCCGATCCGCGTGATCAGTTCCTTGGCCTTCCAGCGGTACGGTTCCGGGTGCCGAGGCACGGCAGCGCCCGCGGCGAGCAGTTCGGACGAGCCGACGACGGCGCCCCCGGCCGGAGCGAGCAGCCCCGCCAGGGTAAGGGCCAGGGTCGATTTGCCCACGCCGTTGGGGCCGGTCACCGACAGCGCGCTGCCGGCCCGCAACTCCAGCTCCACCCCGCTCAGCACGGGGACGGACTTCCGAGGTGCGAACCCCCGGCGGGAGGCTGAAGCCCGGCTCACGGCCAGGTCCCGGGCTTCCAGGAGGACAGCACCGGGAGGCGAGGCATCGGCAAGCGCCCCCACGGAACCAGCACTCGGACGGCCGACGGGACGATCTCCGGAGCGGCCCGCACCGGCCCCGGACAGAGAGCGGCCGGAGCCCGCCAGCACGGGCACGCGTCCCGGGATCCAGACCCCCTGGGCGGCCAGAGCCTCACCCTGGGCGTCGAGGACGGCGTCAGGATCACCGGACCCGACCACGCCAGACGGCCCGTCGACTCCCGCGCCCAGGACCACCACGCGGTCCACCGAGTCCTTCCACACCTCCACGCGGTGCTCCACCACCAGGAGCGTCGCGCCGGAAGCGGTGACCGCGCGGATCACGGCGTCGCGGACCTCGAGCACGCCGTCGGGGTCCAGGTTGGCCGTGGGCTCATCGAGCAGCACCAGCCCGGGACGCATCGCGAGCACCCCGGCGAGTGCCAGACGCTGCTTCTGCCCACCGGACAGGGCATGGGTGGGGTGGTCGAGGGGCAGGAATCCGAGGCCGACGTCGCGCAGGGCCTGGCGCACCCGTGGCCAGATCTCGGAGGGCGGCACGGCGAGGTTCTCCGCACCGAAGGCGACGTCGTCGCCCACGCGGCCGAGCACCACCTGCGTCTCCGGATCCTGCTGCACCAGACCGGCCCGGCCCCGGGCGTCCCGGGGCGCACGGCCGTCGATCAGCAGCGTGCCGGACTCGTCGGCGTCGTCGTCCTCCGCGGAGCCGAGGACTCCGGCCAGGGCGTGGAGCAGCGTCGATTTCCCCGCACCGGACGGACCCAGCAGGAGGACCTTCTCCCCGGGTTCCAGGTCCAGGTCGAGCCCTGCCACAGCCGCGCGGCTGCGGCCGCCGTGACGCCAGCCCCAGTCTCGCGCCGTGACCCGGGCCGGCTGAACGGCGCCGGCGAATCCGCCCACGATCAGCCGAAGACCGGCTCGGTACCGGCCTTGCGGGAGGCGAAGGAGGAGAGGGCGCCGGTCCGGGCCAGGCCACGCGTAGCCACCCAGGACAGCGCGCCCGCGATCACGGCGCCGGAGACGACGCAGAAGAGGATGTAGAGGAACTTGGCGGTGCCGTCGTAGGCGATGTTCCAGCCCCAGGGCAGGAAACTGTCGTTGAGGCCGCAGAAGAGCCCGGATGCCGCCCCGGCCAGGAGCGCGGTGGGCAGGTTGAACTTCCGGTAGAGGAAGGCGGCGAAGATCAGCTCCGCGCCGAGGCCCTGCAGCAGCCCGGAGATCAGCACGGTGAGCCCGTACTGCGAACCCATGATGAGTTCACCGCTCGCGGCGACCGCCTCGCAGAAGATGGCGGCGCCTGGCTTGCGGATGATGAGCGCGCCGAGCACGGCCGGGATCATCCAGCCGCCGGCGTAGAGGCCCGAGAGCGGAGCGTAGGCGGCGGTCAGCGGCGTGATCAGGTTCGCGCCCTGGGACCACGCCCAGAACAGCACGCCACCGGCGACGGCGATCAGCGCCGCCACCACGATGTCCACCACGCGCCAGCCACGACGCTGGGCAACAGCCTGAGTAGTCATTGTCATCCTCCTGGGATTACAGGAGGGGAGGTGCCCGGAGGCACGTTCTGAGATGCTCGACTCCCTATCGCCGGTACTAACCGGATCAGGTTCGAGGGTCTGCGGTTGCTCCGCACTCTCAGCGCCCACACACCCTGCGGTGGCGGCGCTCCCCTGTCGTTCGTTGTGCGTCCCAGTTTATACCTGCACGACGACGCCGGCGCAGGCCCCGCTGTCACATTCCCCGGGCGCCGCGGGAGTCGGCCCTGGCCGGGTGATCGCGGGACGCCCACCGACGGCTGAACTCGCTACGGAGAGCCCGACCTCGCTGTCGCCCGTAACGATCTCGAACCCCTCCTAGCGAGTTCGGCGCCACGCCCACGGGCAGCGCACGGGTGGCCCGCCTCACGAAACTTGGCCCCGTCTCCGCGCCCTCGTTAGGCTCACACGCAAGCCGAAAGTGACGATGGAAGAAGACTGATGCGCACCCAGAAGGCCGGATCGACCGCCAAGACCCTCCTCGCCTCCCTGGCCCTCGTGGTCGCCGCGGGGACGCTGGGAGCCTGCGGGGCGCCGTCGTCGTCCAACGCCTCCGCGCCGTCCGCGAGCGCCACGCCCAGCAGCACCGCGCCGGCCACGCCGTCGGCCGAGCTCATGGCGAAGCTCGTCCCCTCGGATGCGCGGATCATCGCGAACCCGGCGAAGCCGCGGACCACGCTCATCCTCTTCACGGACTACCAGTGCCCGTACTGCGCCAAGATGGACACGCTGATCGAGCGCGCCAAGAAGGAGTACGGATCCGAGGTGCGGATCGTCGTGCGCAACTTCCCGCTCCCGATGCATGAGAACGCGCCGCTCGCGGCCAAGGCCGTGGAGGCCGCCGCCGAACAGGGCGCCCTGGAGAAGATGAGCCACCTCGTGTTCAGCAAGCAGGCCGAGTGGGCCAAGTCCACGTCGGGCCAGGCGGAGACCTTCACCGGGTACGCCCGCGAGCTCGGGCTGAACATGGACCGCTTCGCCAAGGACTTCACCTCCCCGGCCGTCGCGACCCGTGTCCAGCGGGACCTCGACGACGCCAAGGAACTCGGCCTGCGAGGCACCCCGTCCCTGGTCTTGGAAGGTCAGCTGCTGCAGGTCGACTCCAGCGACTACAACACCCTGAAGTCCCCGCTGGACCAGGTTCTCGGGAACTGAGCACCGCCCTCAGACCGCGGCGTCCGCCGAGCCCTCCACCACGGGTTCTCCACCGGGCCCGGGGGTCCGCCGCCTGGCGCTGAGTCCGCTGTCTACGTGGTGAATCCGCTCCACGAGTCAGCGGATTCGCCCCCTTCATAGCGGACTCACGAGCAGGCCGAGCACCACCCCAAACTTTGCACTCGGTCCCCTAATTGCACTGGGTGCACAAATTGCCGTACCATCGGAGCATGGACTCCACCACTTTCCTGGACGGAACTCCACCGGATCATCCCCACGGCGGCTCCGCGGAGGAGAAGACCTCCCGCCGCGAGCTCAACAAGCAGGCCACCCGCGCAGCCATCATCGAGGCCGCGGTGAACCTGCTCTCCGAGAACGGCCTGGGCAACTTCACGGCGGAGGACCTGGCCGACGCCGTCGGCATCTCCCGCCGCACCTTCTTCAACTACTTCCCGAGCCCCGAGGCGGCCCTGGCGGCCACGGTCCAGAACTTCCTGGACGGCGCCATCGGGGAGTTCCGCCAGCGCCCCGCCGACGAGACGATCCTCGATTCCGCGATCGCCGCGGTCATGGCGCTCGTCGAGCCCGGATCACTCGCCCGCATGGCGCGGATGTGTCTCCTGACCGAGAATCAGCCCCAGGTCCAGCGCTGGCAGCTCATGGCCTGGGATGATGCCACCAGCAAGCTCAGCGCGGCCGCGGTGGAACGTCTGGGAACAAAAGCGGACCCCTTCTTCGTCAGAACCATGGTGGGCGCCATCATCGGCGCCGGGAAGGCCGCCACGGAGTTCTGGCTGGAACACGAGGCTCCTCGCAGTGGACAGGTGACGGATGCCGACAGCATGGTCCTCAGAAACCTCATCACCCAGGCCCTCCAGCACCTCCGCAACGGCTTCGCCTGAGCGGCCCGCCCCGGCCCCGCCCACTCGGGCCACCCGGGAACCCCGAACCCCAGACCTCCCGTCCACTCGCACCCCGCCCCGCACCACCGGCACCAACAAAGGCACAGACCATGGCACTCCTGCTCTACAGGCTCGGCAAGTTCTCCTACCGGCACCGCTGGTGGGTCGTCTCCTTCTGGCTCGTGGTACTCCTGGCCGTGGGCGGCTCCGCCGCGCTGTTCAAGGGGCAGCTGACCAACGAGTTCAAGATCCCGGGGACCGAGACCCAGCGGGTCATCGACCACCTCAAGCAGGCCCTCCCGGAGGCGGCCGGCGGCACGGCCTCCGTGGTCTTCCAGAACAAGGACGGCAAGCCGTTCACGGATGACCAGAAGAAGGCCGTCTCCGACGCCCTGAACAAGCTCAACGGCACCTCGCAGGTCCAGTCGAGCGTGGACCCGTTCACCACGCAGGCCGAGGTGGACGCCGCACCGGCGAAGCTGGCCGCGGCGCAGAAGCAGCTCGACGCCGGCAAGGCCCAGCTCGATGCCGGCAACAAGCAGCTGGACGACGCCAAGAAGCAGCTGGACAGCGCCAAGGCGCAGGCCGCCGCAGCCCAGAACTCGGGCGTGCAGGTGCCCGCCGCCCAGGCCGAGGCCGCAGCCGCCCAGATCGCCGCCGCGGAGAAGGACTACAACGCCGGCCGTGCCAAGTCCGAAGCGGCTGCCAAGGAACTCGCGGCCCACCAGGCCGAGCTGGACTTCAACAAGCGGAAGTCCGATGCCTCGCAGGGCATCCGCTTCGTCTCGAAGGACAACACCGTCGCGGTCGCGCAGATCAGCTTCAAGGGCTCCCTGAGCGCCCTCTCCACCGAGGACCGGGACCACGTGGTGAACAGCCTGGTCGCCACGGAGAACACCGGCCTCAACGTCTACCCGAGCAAGGAACTCTCCGAAGACCTGGGCAGCCTGGCCGGACCCGCGGAGATCATCGGTCTCTGCGTGGCGGTGCTGGTCCTGATCATCATGCTCGGCACCCTGATCGCCGCGGGTCTTCCGCTCCTCATGGCCATCGCCGGGGTGGGCGTGGGCGTCGGCGGCACCATCGCGCTCTCGGGCGTCATCCAAATGAACAGCATGACGCCGATCCTGGCCCTCATGCTCGGCCTCGCCGTCGGCATCGACTACTCCCTCTTCATCGTCAACCGGCACCGGGGTCAGATCCTGTCCGGCATGTCGATGGAGGAATCCGTCGCCCGCGCGACCGGCACGAGCGGCAACGCCGTGTTCTTCGCCGGCGTCACGGTGGTCATCACCCTGGCCGCCCTCGCCGTCCCCGGTCTGCCGTTCCTGAGCCTCATGGGCCTGGCCGCCGCGGCCACGGTCGCCGTGGCGGTCCTCGTCTCCCTGACTCTGACGCCCGCGGTGCTCGGGCTGATCGGCAAGCGCGTCATCTCGAAGCGGGGCTGGCGTCGCGCCGCGGACAGCGCCGCGCACCCGCTGGCCGATCACGACGACGCCTCCCGCGGCTGGGGCGCGTGGGTCACCAAGTGGCCGTGGCTGGCCGTGGTGGTGTCCGTCGTCGTGCTGGGCGTGGTGGCGCTCCCTGCGCAGAAGCTGCACCTGGCACTGCCGGACGGCGGTTCTGAGGCCGCCGACTCCTCCGCCTACAAGGCGTACTCCACCATCAGCACGTCCTTCGGGGACGGCATGAACGGGCCGATCGTCGTGGTCGGCGAGTTCCCGGCCGGTCTCAGCGAGCAGGATGCCGCCCTCAAGCAGCTCGACCTGGCCGACCGCCTGCGCTCCGTGCCGGGCGTCGTGGCGGCCGTGCCCGCCAAGCTCAGCGACGACCGCCAGACCGCGGTCTTCCAGGTGATCCCCACCGAGGGCCCGGCGAGCGAGAAGACCGTCCAGGTGGTGGCGGACATCCGTGCCAAGGGTGCGGACATCCAGCGGGATCTCGGCGTGAAGATCGGCCTCACGGGTCAGACCACCGCGAACATCGACGTCTCGAACAAGCTGATCGAGGCCCTGCCGCTGTACCTGAGCATCGTGGTGGGCCTGTCCCTGATCCTGCTGCTCCTGGTGTTCCGGTCCATCTGGGTCCCCGTCCTGGCGACGGCCGGCTTCCTGCTGTCGCTGGCCGCCTCGTTCGGCGCGGTCGTGGCGGTGTACCAATGGGGCTGGCTGGGCTCCGTGTTCGACGTCCCGCATCCCGGTCCGATCCTGAGCATGCTGCCCATCATCCTGATCGGCGTGCTGTTCGGTCTGGCCATGGATTACCAGGTGTTCATCGGCTCCGGCATGCGCGAGGCCTACGTCCACGGCGCGAAGGCCAAGGCGGCCGTCCGGATCGGCTTCAAGCACGCCGCCGTCGTGGTCACCGCCGCAGCGATCATCATGACCAGCGTGTTCGCGGGCTTCATCTTCAACCACCTGACGATGGTCCGGCCGCTCGGCTTCTCCCTGGCATTCGGCGTGCTGGTGGACGCGTTCGTGGTCCGGATGACCCTGATCCCCGCGGCCATGCACCTTCTGGGCAAGCGGGCCTGGTGGCTGCCGGCCTGGCTGGAGAAGCACCTTCCGGACGTCGACGTGGAAGGCGCACGCCTGAACCAGGACAACGGTGAGGACTCCGCCACGACCGACGACGCCGACGGGACGGCTCCCGCCCTGGCCACGGCGACGGCGGGCGTCTCCGCCCCTGCCGCCTCCGGAGCGGGCGCCGCGTCGACCGCCCCGGCCACCGCCGTGGCGAGCCCCGAGAAGCCGAAGAAGAAGGCGAAGGGGAAGCGCGTCGTCGTCGAGCAGCCGGAGGAGCCGCACGCCCACACCGGCTCCCACGCGCTCATCCAGCTCCCCGACGCCGAACCGCGCGAGCTAGGCAGCCCGATCCCGGGCGGCCGCCGGGAAGCCCGGCAGCGCGAACGGCTGATCGAGACCGGGATGATCCCCGTGGTCCCGGCCGCCGGTGAGCAGAAGTCCCAGCGTGACGACGAGCCCGAGAGCGACCCGGTCAACGCCGGCCGCTGACCCGTCGCCCACGCACTGAGCCCCCGCCCACCCGGCGGGGGCTCAGTCGTTTCGGAGACAGTGCGTTCCAAACTCGCAAGCTCCCCACCGGCTCCCCAAACTCGCAAGCTCGCTCGGGGCCCCTCGCGTACTAGGCTTACAGTGACGGCATTGTCATTACCGTGAGGGAGAAACATGCAGCTTCTGTTCAAATTGCTCGGTACGGCCGTGAGCATCGGCGCAGGTCTCGTGGGGTCGAAGCTGGTGAACGCCGCGTGGGAGAAGGCCACGGGCAACAAGCCCCCTCAGAAGGGCGACGACGCCGAGGCGAGCCTCCGCGCGGCCCTCAGCTTCGCGGTCATCTCCGCCGCCGTGAGCGCCGTGATCCAGGTCCTCACCAACCGTGGCACCCAGCAGGCCATCGCCAAGTTCAACAAGTCGCGGGACGTCGTCTGATCTGACGGCCGCCCAGCCACCCGCATCGCGAGTGGGTCTTTCACTCACCATCCCGTCCGGGATCCGGTGATCGAAAGGCCCACTCGTGGCGTTCCCGGGACTTCAGCCCTCGGCAGGCGCGTGGCTGTCGAGGGCCGAGCAGTGCGACTGCCCGCCGTAGACCGGGACCGGCGCCGGGTCGACGTCGGCGTCGTGCACCACGTCGCCGCCCACCAGCGTCAGGGCCGCGCGGTGTTCCAGGAGCGCCGCGGGGTCCTGCTCGTGGTCGTAGAGATTCCCGCTCCAGGCCACCAGATCCGCGAGGGCCCCGGGCCTGATGACGCCGAGTTCGTGCTCCGCGTGCCAGGCCCAGGCGCCCTCGGCCGTGTAGCCGCGGAGGGCCTGGTCCAGGGTGAGGCGTTCCGCCGGAGTCCAGGCGTCCGAACCGTCCAGCCCGGCCCGGGTCAGCGCCGAGTAGAAGCCCACCACGGGATCCATCTCGCCCACCTGCCAGTCGCTGGAGAGGGCCACGTGAGCCCCGGATTCCATGAGCGACCGGAACCGCCAGGCACGGTCCCAGCGCTGTTCGCCCACGTTCTCCATCCACGTCCCGGCCACGAGATCCGGGGAGCAGTGCCGCGGCTGCATGGCCGCGGTGACCCCCAGCTCACGGAACCGGGGCAGGTCCGCAGGGTCCAGGCATTCGACGTGGACGATCCCGTGGCGGCGGTCGGTGGTCCCATTGGCCCGCACGGCGTGCTCGATCGCGTCCAGCGCCAGGCGGATGCCGCCGTCGCCGGTCGCGTGGGTGTGGGTCTGGAAGCCGAGGCGGTCCAGCTCGGTGACGATCCGCGTGAGTTCACCCAGGGCCGCCGAAGGGTGCCCGCGATGGCCGGGACGGTTCGCGTAATCGTCCAGCATCCAGGCGGTGTGAGGTTCGATCACGTCGTCGGCGTAGAGCTTGATGGGTCCGAGCCGGAGGCGGTCGTGGGACGGGCCGTGGTCGACGGCGTCGCGCAGTTCGCGGCGGAAGGCGTCGTCGGCGTCGACAGGGTGGAAGAGCGCCGCGATGACCCGGGAGGACAGCTTGCCCTCGCGGATGGCACGGTCCAGGAGCGGCAGCTCGGCGAGGGGGACCTGCGGCTCCACGACCGTGGTGATGCCCGTGGCCGTGGCCATTTCCAGGCTCGAGAGGAACTTCCGGTAGCGGCGGTCCGGGGAGTACATCGGGATGTCGCGCTGGAGGCCCGCGAGACCCGCCGTGGTCATGGCGCTCGTGTAGAAGTCGGTGACCCAGCCGGTGGGGCGGCCGTCGGCGTCGAGCTCGGGGTTGCCCCACGGGATGTCGCCACCGTCGTTGATCCCCAGAACCCGCAGTGCGGCCTCGTTGAGCCAGACGGAGTGCTGGTCGTAGGTGGTGACGAACACTGGACGGTCCGTCAGGCCGGCCAGGTCACGGGCGTCCGGGCGACGGCCGTGGACCACCGAGTAGACGGCGTTCTCGGCGCAGATCCAGTCGAGCTCGGGGCGGCGGTCCGCGAGCTCCTTGATCCGCCGGCGGACCTCCTCGAGCGTCTCGGCGCCCTCGAGACTGACCGCGTCGGCGTCGAAGCCGAGGAGGAGATGGTTGTGCGAGTCGATCACGCCCGGGGTGACCAGCGCGCCGTCGAGGTCCCTGGTCCGGCGGGCCGCCGGGGCGTCCGCCGCGCTGCCCACGTAACTGATGCGGCCCTCGGTGACACCCACGGCCTCGGCCCACGGCTGAGCGGGATCGAAGGTCCGGACGGTCGCGCGGGTCAGGAGGAGTTCGAGCATGGCGGGGTCCTGTCGGGAGTCAGAGGTATTTTTTGACATCAGCGTCAAAGAATTCCTCCCAGTGAAGCACCCCAGCTCCGAGGGCGTCAAGGGACGGACCTCTCACGGGCCGGTTTCCCGCTACGTACGGTCTTTCCCCGCCGCCGGAGCGCCGGGGAAAGACCGCAGGACCAGGGAATCCTCACGGGTCGGGTAACGTCGGGGGCATGGCGAGGCCGAGCAATCAGACAGCACGACGCGAGAAGCTCGTGGCCGCCGCGTTAGAGGCGGCGTCGGAGCGCGGGCTGCGCTCCATCTCGATGACCGACGTCGCAGCGAAAGCCGGCCTGACCAGGGGCGCCGTCCTCTACTACTACGAGGATCTGGACGAGCTGCTCGTGGAGGCGCACCGCGCCGGCGTCGCTCGGTTCTGCGACGCGCGGGACGAGATCGTGGCCGGTCTGCCCACGGCCGCTGCCCGTCTCGCGGCAGCCATCCGGCACGGTCTTCCGAGCGGCCCGGACGACGCCCTCATGCGCCTGCTCTACGAATTCGACGTCCTCGCAGGGAACTCCGCGCTGCACCATGAACTGGTCGAGACCATGTACCGGCGACAGCTCCGGACCTACCAGGGCGTCCTGGAGGGCGGCGCGGCGAGCGGGGACTTCACCCTCCGCCTGCCGGCCGAGACCCTGGCCATGAACCTCGTCGCGCTCGAAGACGCGTACGGCCTGCACATCACGGCGGGGAACAGCCTCATCACCGTCGCCACGGCCGAACAGGCCATGCGCGACGCCGCAGCCGCCCTGGGCGCGGCCCCCGCCTGAGGGCGTCCCCTGAGGGAGGGGACGGTCAGTCCTGCGTCTTGCGCTCCTCCGCGGCCTGGGACACGACGGCGGCGAGGTCGTCCTCCGTCAGCAGCTCCGGGTGGCGGTGCTTGGTGCGGTAGCCGGCGCGGCTGACCATGTGAGCCGAGATCGGCACCGTCAGCAGCTGGAAGAGCCAGGCGAGCAGGAGCACGGGCCAGACCACCCAGCTCCTCATCTGGAGCCCCAGTGCCACGAGGACGAGCAGCAGACCCAGGACCTGCGGCTTGCTGGCGGCGTGCATGCGGCTCATGAGGTCCGGGAAGCGGACCATGCCCACGGCGGCGCCCAGGCTCAGCAGCGCGCCGAAAGTCAGGGCCACACCACTCAGGATGTCGACCACGCTGTTCCAGTCGATGCTGTTCCCGTCAGCGGTCATCGCGGGGCTCCTCACGGCGGTCCTGCACGAAGCGTGCGACGGTCACGGAACCGATGAAGCCCACCACGGTCAGCGAGATCACCAGGATCAGATTGTTCAGGTGCCGGTGCACGGCCATGTCGATGCACAGGGCGGTGATCACGATGCTCAGCAGCACATCCGTGGCGAGCACGCGGTCCAGCAGTGACGGGCCCTTGGCGATGCGGTAGATGGCCGCGGCGGAGGCGAGCCCCAGCGCCACGACGGCCACCGTCACGAAGACCGGGTTGATCATGCCGTCACCTCCCCGGTCCGTTCGGCCCGCAGTCGTTTCAGTTCCTCGCGCGAGCCCATGACCTCGATGAGCTTCGCCTCGATGCGCCGCACCCCGGCGCGCACCTTCTCGGCGTCGGCCTCGGTGTGCACGTCCAGCGCGTGCAGGTACAGGGTCGACGTGGAGCGGTCGACCTCCACCACCATGGACCCGGGGATCCAGGAGCTGACGTGTCCCACCGCGGTCAGGATGAGGTCCGAGTGGCTGCGCAGCGGCACGCTCAGCACCGCGTTCCGCACCTTGGGACCCTGGAAGACCGCGACCAGGCTGACCTGGAGGGACGCCCACGCCATGCGTGCCAGCACCTCGATGCCGAACGCGATCGCGTGGAACACGTTGAAGCGACCGCTCAGCTGCACCGGCGGCAGGTAGAACACCCGCGTCACGGCGATGGCCAGGAGCGCCCCGAAGAGCAGCGTCCCGGGGCTGAAGTCCTGCCAGAGCATGGCCCACACCAGCATCAGCCAGATGAGCAGGGGCAGCTCCTGCAGGAAGCGGATCTTGCGGCGGTGGAGACTCATCGTGCACCTCCCGAGGTGTCAGCGGATGGGCTGTCAGTGGCCGGGGCGTCAGCGGACGACGGCGGCGCCTCCAGGGGCGGCACCGCCACGTCCGGGCCGAGCACCGCGTGGATGTAGGAACTGCGGTCCAGCATCTGGGCGGCGGACCGGTCCGCGAGCCCGAAGAGCGGACCGGCGAACACCGTCAGGGCCACACCCAGGACCACGAGTGCCGCCGTCGGGGCGACCATGCCGCGCGGCATGAGACGCCGTGCCGCCGCGCCCGTGGTGAGGAGTTCGGGCTCCGGGTCCTCGGCGTCGTCGGTCGTGCGCCAGAAGGCGCGGTTCCACACGCGGGCGATCGCCAGCAGCGTCAGCAGCGAGGCGAAGACGCCACCCACCACGAGGATCACGGCGAGCACGGTCCCCTGCGCGACGCCGGCCTGGAGCAGGCCCAGCTTGCCCAGGAAGCCGGAGAACGGCGGGATGCCGGCCAGGTTCATCGCCGGGATGAAGAAGAGCACGGCCAGGAGCGGGGACAGCTTGCCCAGACCGCCGAGGCGGTCGAGGGACGAGCTGCCCGCCCGGAGTTCCACCAGCCCTGCCACCAGGAAGAGCGAGGTCTGGATGGTGATGTGGTGCGCCACGTAGAAGACGGCGGCGCCCAGCCCCGCGGTGGAGCTCAGGGCCAGCCCGAACACCATGTACCCGATGTGGGAGACGAGGGTGAAGGACAGGAGACGTTTGATGTCGTTCTGCGCGACGGCGCCCAGGATGCCGACCACCATGGTCAGCAGCGCGACCACCATGAGGGGCTGGTTGAGGGTGTCGCCCGGGAACAGGAGCGTCTCGGTCCTGACCATCGCGTAGACGCCGACCTTCGTGAGCAGGCCCGCGAACACCGCGGTGACCGGCGCAGGGGCCGTCGGATACGAGTCGGGGAGCCAGAAGGACAGCGGGAACACGGCCGCCTTGATACCGAACGCCACGAGCAGCATGACGTGCAGCAGGGTCTGCATGCCGGGGTCGAGCTGCGCGAGCTTCACGGCCAGGTCCGCCATGTTGACGGTTCCGGTGGCCGCGTAGATCATCCCGATCGCGATCAGGAAGAGCAGCGAGGACACCACGGACACCACCACGTAGGTGACGCCGGCCCGGATGCGCGCCTCGGTCCCGCCAAGGGTCATGAGCACGTAACTCGCCGTGAGCAGGATTTCGAAGCCCACGTAGAGATTGAACAGATCGCCCGAGAGGAACGCGTTGGACACGCCCGCGATCAGGATCAGGTAGCTCGGGTGGAAGATCGACACCGGGCCGTCGTAGCCGGATTCGCTGGCGCCCTGGGCCGAGGCGTACAGGAGCACGCAGAGGCTCACGGCCGAGGAGACCACGAGCATCAGGGACGAGAACGCGTCCACCACCATGACGATGCCGAACGGCGGGAACCAGTGCCCCAGCCGCACGGCGGTGGTGCCGCCGTCCCAGCTGGAGGCCAGGAGGAAGCACTCGAGGAGCAGCGTCAGGGACAGGACCGAGACGCTGACGGTGCGCTGCGCCCGGGGGTGCCGGACGAGCGTGAACGCCACGGCCGCGCCCAGGATCGGCAGCAGGACGGCCAAGGGGGCCAGGTACGCGAGATTGACGCTCATGCCCGTCCTCCTTCCTCGGGGTGCTGTCCATGGTCGGCTTCAGGATCGGCGCGGCGGTTCCAGCCTTCCTGGGGCTCGACGCCGGGCTGCGGGCCGGCGCCGTCGGCTGCGGGACCGCGGGTCCCACCGTCGGCGGAGCGGGTTTCGGTGTCCACACCGTCCGCCAGGGCTGCCCCCGCACTGGACGCCGCGGAGCGGGTGCCCTCGGAGCTGTCCGAGCCGGTGGAGCTGCTGGAGCCGTCGGCGTTCCCGTCGCTCTCCCCCGCGGAGCCGTCGCTGCGAGCGGCGCCGTGGGCGTGGGTGGCCGCGCCCACGGCGGCGAGGACCGCGCCGTGCTGGGCGTCGTCGTCGGCGGTGAGGGGGAACTCGGTGGTCTCGTCCGGGATGACGGCGTCGTCCTCGGCGTCGAAGCTGGGCGTGTTGGCCACTCTCTGGTCTTCCGTGTCGTCCGCGATGACGTCCTGGCGGCCCAGGACCCATGTGCGGTAGATGATGCCGAGCATGAACGCCGTGACCGCGAAGCTGATGACGATCGAGGTCAGGATGAGCGCCTGCGGGAGAGGGTCGTTGTAGTCGTGCGGATCGGTGCCCTTGACGAACAGCGGGGCCAGGCCCGCGTACCCGCCCGTCACCAGGATCAGCAGATTGGTGGCGTTGGCCAGAAGCATGAGGCCGAGCGTGACGCGGGTGAGGCTGCGCTCCAGCAGGAGGTAGATGCCGCACGCGTACAGGATCCCCATGATCACCAGGAGGGTCATATTGGCGCTCATCGTGCCGCCACCTCGCTTTCCTCCTCGAGTTCGACATCGATCTGGGCGCCGAAGCCCCTCAGCACGTCCAGCACCAGGCCGATGACCACGAGATACACCCCGATGTCGAAGAAGGTGCTCGTCACGAATTTCACATCGCCCACCACGGGCAGGCTGAAGTGGACGATGGCGCTCTGGAACACGTTCCCGCCCAGCAGAAGCGGGGCGAGCCCTGACACGGCGGCCAGCGCGAGGCCGATGCCGAGCACGAGACCCGGACTCATCCGGAGCGCCTCCGCGAGCTCGAAGCGACCGCCCGCCAGGTACCGGATGGTCAGGGCCATGCCGGCCATCAGGCCGCCGGCGAAGCCGCCACCCGGGAGGTTGTGGCCCGCGAACAGCAGGTACACCGAGAGCACCACCATGGTGTGGAAGATGAGCCGCGTGACCACCTCGAACAGGATGGAGCGGCGTTCCGGCGCCAGGGTCCGGCCGGCCACGATCCACGGGTTCCGCAGAGCCACGCCGGTCTTGGCGCGGGGCGGCGCCCCGAACTTCCGGGCCGTGGCCAGCGCCGCGGCCTCCGCGGAGCCTTCCGCCTGGACGCGCACCCTTCCGACACTGCCGGTCTCCACCCCGGCGCTGCGGCCGAGGCTGTTGCCGATGTTCCGGACGAAGATCAGGCTGGCGACGCCGGTGGCGGCCAGAGCCAGCACCGAGATCTCGCCGAAGGTGTCCCAGGCGCGCAGGTCCACGAGCGTCACGTTGACCACGTTGAGTCCGCCGCCCTGTTCGTAGGCGAGCTTCGGGAAGTCGAGAGAGATGGGCGTCGCCACCCGGGAATCCGTGGCGAAGAGCGCGAACACCACCATGGCGGCGCCGAAGGCCAGGCCCAGGATCACGCGGATCACCCGGAAGTGTCCGCCCGTGCGGTCCCGGAGCTCCGGAGGAAGCCGGCGCATGGCCAGGACGAACGCCACCAGCGCCACCGTCTCCACGAGCATCTGGGTCAGCGCGAGGTCGGGAGCACCCTGCAGCGCGAAGATCAGCGCCATGCCGTAGCCCGTCACGGAGACGAACAGGACGGCCATGAAGCGCTTGTCGGCGCGGACCGCGCCGAAGGCGCCGATCACGATCGCCAGGCCGATGAGCCACTGGAACGGCGAGCCGGGGTCGATCCAGTACAGATTGGACGGCACCGCCTGGCCGTGCCAGAGCAGGGTGACGGACGGCATGATCACCGCGACGGCGAGGATCACCACGAGGTAGAAGAACAGGGAACCGCGCTGCGTGCGGCCCGTGACCCAGACGGCGGTGTCATCGAGTCCGCCGATGACGTGCTGGTACACCCGGTCCGCCTCGGGGACCTTCGGCATCGCCGCCTGGAAGCGGGTGACCCGCTCCCGCGCGACCACCAGCAGGGTGCCGACCAGGAACGTGACGGCGGTCAGGCCGAGCGCGGCCGTGAAGCCGTGCCACAGCTCGAGGTGGCCGGCCGAGGCCGCCTCCTCGATGTGCTCCTCGGTCTCCTGGAAGAGCGCCGCGTACGGCTGGACCCACGAATCCACCGGCACCGGCCACAGACCGTAGACGAGGCTGAGCGCGGCCAGGATCGCGGGCGACGCGAGGAAGGAGAAGCGGATCGGCTTGAACGGCGTGGGCGGCACGCCCGGCTTCGTCGAGAAAGCCCCCCATATGAACCGAGCGGAATATGCGAACGTGAGTATAGATCCCACCACGATGCCGATCAGCACCACCGGGCCCCAGGGCCCCGGCGCCGTCGAGGTCTCGCCCGTGGCCCAGTCGACGAACGCCGTGAACACGCTTTCCTTGGCCACGAATCCGGCGAGCGGCGGGATCCCTGCCATGGAGGCCGCGGCCAGGACGGCCACGACGCCGAGCGCCCGGGAGGAGCGGAACACCCCGGAGAGCTTGCGGACGTCGCGCGTGCCCGTCTGATGGTCGATGATGCCCACGACCAGGAACAGCGCGGCCTTGAAGAGGCCGTGCGCGAGGAGCAGGGCGAGGCCTGCGAGCCCCGCTTCGGGGGTGCCGAGGCCCACCACCATCGTCAGGAAGCCGAGCTGCGACACCGTGCCGTACGCCAGAATGAGCTTGATGTCCGTCTGGCGGAGCGCCCGGTACCCGCCCACCAGCATGGTGATCAGGCCCAGGCCGAGGACCACGGGTAGCCAGGTGTCGGCCTGCGAGAACCCGGGGGCCAGGCGCGCCACGAGGTAGATGCCGGCCTTCACCATGGCCGCGGCATGGAGGTACGCGCTCACCGGGGTCGGCGCGGCCATCGCGCCGGGCAGCCAGAAGTGGAACGGGAAGAGCGCGCTCTTGGTGATCGCGCCGACCAGCACCAGCACGACGGCGACGCCCAGCGCGGCGGCCGCGGCGCCGTCGCGGTTCGCGCCCGTCAGCAGGGCCGGGGCGCGCTCCAGGAGGGTCGAGACGCGGCTGGTCCCGGTGATCTGGGCCATCATGAGGAGGCCGATCAGCATGGTCAGACCGCCGGCCGTGGTGACGATCAGGGCCGTGAGGGCGGAGCGCCGGGCGGACAGGCGGGCCCGGGCGTACCCGATCAGGAGGTAGGACAGGATCGTGGTCAGTTCCCAGAACACGAACATGAGGATGAGATCATCCGAGGTGACCAGCCCGAACATGGCGCCCGCGAAGGCCAGGAGCTGGGCGCCGAAACTGCCCAGATCGGCGTCGTCCGCCTTGAAATAGCGGGCGCAGTACGCGAGCACGAGCGATCCCACGCCCAGGACCAGGAGGCACATCACCCAGGACAGCGGATCCATGCGGAAGGTCAGGTCCAGCTGAAGCTGCGGGATCCAGTCGAAGTGCTCCACGAGGCCTGCGCCGTAGGCGGCGGGGTACTGGAAGAGCAGCCAGACGAAGGCGGCGGCAGGGGCCGCGGCCAGGAGGTAGAAGGCGTTCCGCCCCAGGCGCTTGAAGATCAGCGGAGCCACCGCGGCAAGCGCGAAAAGGGAACAGAGGACTAGGGTCACGTGGTCATCACCACTTCCGGTGTTGCTGGCCGCGGGCAGTCCTGTCATCCGGAGCGGTTCCTTAAACAGGTGTCTTCTCATTTTAGCAACTGGCGCCCGTTACTATTCGTGCTATGAGCCCCGAAGCGACTTACAACGCCGGTAGCGAACACGTGTCGCAGGAGACCGGACGGCGGCGGGGCATGGTCCTGGCCTGGGCCTCGTGGGATTGGGGTTCGGCCTCGTTCAACGCGGTCATGACGACGTTCGTTTTCACCGTTTACCTGACGTCCAAAGCATTCGGCGGCGAAGACCACGCGTCCGGCGTGCTGGGGCTCGGCTTCGGGCTCGCGGGTTTCGCGATCGCGCTGCTCGCCCCCGTGACGGGACAGCGCGCGGATGCGGGCGGCCGTCGCAAGCTCTGGCTCGGCATCTACAGCGCCGTGGTGGTCATCCTCATGGCGCTGTGCTTCTTCGTGCGGCCCGAACCCGAGTACCTTCTGCTCGGCGTGATCCTCATCAGCGTGGGGCACGTGTTCTTCGAACTGGCTGGGGTCAACTACAACGCCATGCTGACCCAGATCTCCACCCCGTCGACCATCGGGAGGGTCTCCGGCTTCGGCTGGGCCGCCGGGTACCTGGGCGGGATCGTGGCGCTGCTGCTGGTGCTCCAGCTGTTCGTCCAGCCGGCGTTCCAGTGGTTCGGCGCGTCGACCGACGACGCCCTCAACATCCGCCTCGTGGCGCTCTTCTCGGCGGTGTGGTTCGGCGTGTTCGCACTTCCCGTGTTCTTCCGGGTCCCGGAACCGCCGGTTAAGCCGGGCGAGGCGCGGGTGGGCTTCCTGCAGTCCTATGTGGTGCTCGTCCGCCGGATCCGGGCGCTGTTCAGGCGGTCGCCGCACACCATCTACTTCCTCCTGGCGAGCGCGGTGTTCCGGGACGGTCTCGCCGCGGTGTTCACCTTCGGCGGCGTGATCGCGGCAGGGACCTTCGGGTTCCAGCTCAAGGACGTCATCTTCTTCGCGGTCTTCGGGAACGTGGTGGCCGCGGCGGGGGCGATCCTGGGCGGCTTCCTGGACGACCGTATCGGGCCGAAGCGCGTGATCGAGCTGTCCCTGGTGGGCCTCCTCGTGGCGGGGACGGCCATCCTGGTCCTGGGCAACAGCGAATATTCCTTCTTCGGCATGCAGTGGCACGGCAAACTGACCTTCTGGGTGTTCGGCCTGCTGCTCTGCCTCTTCGTGGGGCCGGCGCAGGCATCCGCGCGGGCTTTCCTGGGACGGCTCGCTCCCGACGGCGAGGTCGGCGAGCTCTTCGGCCTCTACGCCACGACGGGCCGCGCCGTGTCGTTCCTGGCGCCGATGCTCTTCACCGCCTCCATCGCCGTCGCGTCGCAGTTCGTCGCGGAAGGCCAGGCACAGCGCTGGGGGATCCTGGGCATCATGGTGGTGCTCCTGGCCGGCCTGCTGGTCCTGATCCCGGTCAAGGCCCCGGCGAAGGACAAGGCCGCCGCCTGAGCACACAACGCGAGGGGACGAGCGGGGACTAGGCTTATGCCATGCACGTGGATGAAACCGACCTCCCCGGACTCGGGGTGCGGAAAGACTTCATGACCGCCAGCGGCCGCAGGATCGGCGTGGTGGTCCACCGTGATGGAACCACGGAGTTCATCGTCTCCACCTGGGACGACCCGGACACTTGCCAGGCCTCCATCCCCCTCACGGGACAGGAGACCACCACCCTCGCCCAGCTGCTGGGCGGCCAGCTCATCGTCAACCAGCTCACGGAAGAGCATCGGGACGTCCCGGGCATCGTGACGCGCCAGTTCTCCATCCTCCAGGATTCGCCCTTCCGGGACCGCCCGATGGGAGCGGCCTCGATCCGCACCCGCAGCGGCGTCTCGATCGTGGCGATCATGCGGGAAGGCGAGGTGATCCCCTCGCCCGGTCCCGACGTCGTGCTCCACCGTGGTGACCTGCTCGTGGCAGTGGGGACGCTCGAAGGCCTGGACAAGGCCGCCGAAATACTCCGCAAGGGATAGCGGTGGACCAACTCGCGGTGACCCTGATCGAGTTGGGGGCCGTGGTCTTCGTACTCGGCCTCCTGGCCCGGCTTGCCGGACGGGTGGGCATGTCCCCCATCCCGTTCTACCTGCTGGGAGGCCTGGGCTTCGGCGCGGGCGGGATCATCCAGCTCGACGGCGTCCGCGAGTTCAGTCACCTGTCGGGTGAGATCGGCGTGATCCTCCTGCTGCTGATGCTCGGCCTCGAGTACACCGCGGACGAGCTCTTCACCGGCCTCAGGAAGTCCTGGCAGGCCGGTGTGCTCGACGCCGTGCTGAACGCCATCCCGGGCGCGGCCGTGGCACTCCTGCTCGGCTGGGGTCCGGTGGGCGCCCTCGTGATGGCCGGCGTCACGTACATCTCGTCGTCGGGGATCGCGGCGAAGACCCTCACCGATCTGGGACGGCTCGGCAACCGCGAGACGCCCGTGGTCCTCTCCGTGCTGGTGTTCGAGGACCTGGCCATGGCCGTCTACCTCCCCATCCTGACGGCCACGCTGGCCGGCGTGGGCTTCTTCGGCGGACTGCAGGCGGTGGCCATCGCGCTGGCGGTCATCACGGTGGTGCTCCTGGTCGCGATGAAACACGGGCAGCGCGTCTCGGCGATCGTGCACAGCGAGAACGCCGAGGTCTTCCTGCTGACGGTGCTCGGCGCGGCCCTCCTGGTGGCGGGACTCGCCTCGGCGCTTCAGGTGTCCGCCGCCGTCGGCGCGTTCATGCTGGGCATCGCCATCTCCGGCGCGACGGCGCACAACGCCACCCGGATGCTCGAACCGCTGCGAGACCTCTTCGCCGCCATCTTCTTCGTGGCCTTCGGCCTCAGCACCGACGCGACGTCCATCCCGCCGGTCCTCGGCTGGGCGCTGCTCCTGGCCGTCGCGACCACGGCGACCAAGATGCTCACGGGCTGGTGGGCTGCAGGACGGGCCGGAATCGGCAAGCCGGGCCGCGTGCGCGCCGGCGCGGCCCTGGTGGCCCGTGGCGAGTTCTCCATCGTCATCGCGGGCCTGGCCGTCGCCTCCGGCGCGGTGCCGGGCCAGATGGCAGCCCTCGCCTCCTCCTACGTGCTCATCATGGCGGTCCTCGGGCCGCTGATCGCCCGGTTCATCGAAAGCTGGGCCAAACCCTTCATCAAACCCCGCAAAGCACCGGTGGCCGGAGCCGGAACCTCGGCCTGAGGTCCGGTTCCGGCCACCGTCGGATCGCTGCGGCGAGTCGGCGTCAGGCGGCGAGCGCCTCGTCCGACCGCACCGGGATTCCGGCCCGCGCCCGTGCCGCGAGCACCTGACGGATGCGCCAGGCCGCGAAGATCGCCACCACGCTGATGACCAGGTGCATGATCAGGAACGCATCCCCGAGGCCCGCGCCCAGCAGCACGCCCGCGATCAGCGGACCGGCCGCGGAGAACGCCGTCTGGAGCGCCGCGACCACGCCGAGGGTCTGGCCGACCATGCCGGCGGGCGCCAGCGAGGCCGTGAGCGGGTTCAGCACCGGGCTGTAGACCGTCTCCCCCACGGCGAAGATCCCGTAGGTCATGACGAACAGCGCCGACGCGATCCCGGGCATGAACTGCGCCACCGAGAGCAGCAGCCAGGACACCAGCCAGACCGAGCCGACCGCCATGAGCAGGGTCGCGGCGGGCCGCTTGGCCGTCAGCTTCACGACGACGAGCTGCAGCGCCACGATCACCAGGCAGTTCACGGCCGCAGCGGTTCCGATCACGGACGGCTCGGCGTTCAGCACCGTGAGCGCGTAGGCGGGCAGGCCGGACTCGAACTGGGCGTAGAACCCGAGGGCGAGGGCGATCGTCACGACGGCGGTCCAGTGCATGGCGGGATCAGCGAAGATGAGCCGCAGGGCGCCACGGCGGCGTCCGCCGTCGTCGAGCGCCTGATCGGTGGTGGAGGCGACGCCGTCGAGCGCCGGGGCCTTGCCGCGGCCGAGGCCCCCGGCGAGGCCGATGATCGCCGAGGAGATCACGAAGCCTCCGGCGGCCATGAGGAAGCCGACGGTCAGGCCGTCGGCGCGGCCGAGGTCGACCACCAGGCCGGCCAGGAACGCGCCCGCGGCCATGCCGAGGGACTCGCCCGTGAACTTGTAGGCGAAGACCTTGCGACGGTCGGCGCTGGAGGACCACTCGAGCGCGAGCACCTGCTTCGCGGGAACCGCGCCGGAGAGGCCGAGGCCGAACACCAGCATCCCCAGCAGGAAGGTGGCCGGCTCCTGGACGAACATGAGGGAACCGACCGCCACCGCGCCGACCAGCTGCGCCAGCACGGCGACCAGGACCGGGTTGAAGCGATCCGCGAGCCTGCCGGCGACCGGCGAGGCGAAGAGCGCCCCGAGGGAGAACAAGGAGGCGGCCGCGGCGGCCACCAGGGCGCCCCAGCCACGCGTTTCCGCGGCATAGGCGTACTGATAGGGAAGAACGGCTCCCCAGCCGAGAGAACCGATGGCGGACGCGAGGATCAAAAGCTTCGCGCGCATGAGTGCACCCCCTTGGGTCTGATGAAGGAACGATGTCCGCTGAAGGACGTGTGGCGTCGAATTGCTCTGTGCTCAACAAGCTCTGCGCTCAACAGACTTTGTGCTCAACAGGACGAGCCGCCCTCATTCCCTCCGGAGTGAGCGCGGCCACATTTATTCGACTTCGAATATTTCGATATCGAAATATTACCACATCGAAGTTCGTGAGAGAATCCCTGAATGCCCCCTCGCAAGCCCAGTGCCCAGGAAGAACACCGCCGGAGCGTCGCGGCCTATGTCGCGGCCGGTGGCGAGGAGACCGTGCAGCGGGTCATCACCGCTGTGCAGTCCCTCAACCGGAAGCTGGATCAGTGGTACGCCCGTCAGCTGGCCGACCTGGACGTCACCGCCGGTGAATGGGGCGTGGTCACCGCACTGGTGAAGGCGAAGGAGCCCCTCACGCCGAGTCAGCTGGCCGACCTGAGCAATGTCGCGCCGTCGTCGATGACGCATCGCCTGGACAAGCTCGCGCTGCGCGGGCTGGTCGAACGCACGCAGGACCCCGGCAACCGCACCCGCGTGTTCGTGAGCCTCACCGAGGAGGGCCGTCAGCTCTTCAACCTCGCGATCAAGGGGTCGAGCGTCGTGGAGACGGACGTGCTGCAGGACCTCAGCAGCCCGGAGATGAAGGAACTGGCCCGGATGCTGGAGGTCGTGATCGCGCGACTGGACGACATCGAGGCGTAGGCCGTCCGGCGGGCTCAGGGCCCGCCCCGCGGAGCGGTCAGGCGCCTGCGCCTTCCGCGTCCTCGAGTTCCTCGATGCGCTCCGAGGCCGCCAGGGTGGCCGGCAGCTCCAGCAGCACCACCAGCAGGATCATGACGACGGCGGCGGCCGCCATCGAGCCGAGGGTGTTCTCCCCGGGCACGAACGCACAGGCCGCCAGGAGCACGGTCAGCACCAGGAAGAGCAGGCTGGTGGGGCGCGGAAGCGACTTCCGCAGCGTGATGAACCAGGTGGTGAGCACGAAGAGCGCGATCGGCACGGTGAGCGTGGCCGCGGCGGCCACCCGGCCCAGTTCGGCGTGGCCGTCCGCGAAGTCGATCGCCACTTCGATACCCGCCGAGAACGAGGCCGCGGCGGCGAACACCAGGTAGTGGCCATAGCCGAAGGTCAGCGCGTTCCGCAGCGAGCCGAAGTGTTCGTGATGCTCGCGGGAGAAGTAGATCCACCACATTCCCGCCGCGAGGATCAGACCGCACGCGGCGATCGGCAGCAGGGCCCCGAGATGCTCCTGTGCCGCCGCGGCGTCGACGATCGCGCCGGTGGACGCAAGGATCGACTCGCCGAGCACGATCAGGGTGAAGCAGCCGTACCGCTCCGCGATGTGGCTGGGATGCCAGGGCGTCCTCCGCGCGGTCTCGGCCCAGACGGGCACTGAGACCTCGGCCAGCACGAGGACCAGGAAGCCCCAGATCCCGACCTCCGCCGGCAGCAGGAGCCTGAGCAGCCACAGCACCTGGACCACCGCAACCCCGCCGGCATAGCGCAGCGCGGTGACCCTGAGCTCCGGGCTGGACGCCGCCGCGCGGAGCCATTGGCAGACCAGCGGAACCCGCATCACGAGGTACCCCAGGGTCGCGACGGTGAAGTCGCCCTCGGACATCGCCGCCCCGACGCCGCCGGCCAGGACCAGGGCGCCGGCCATCTGGATGATCGTCAGGATCCGGTAGAGCCAGTCATCCGTGTCGAAAGAGGTGGCGAACCAGGTGAAGTTCATCCACGCCCACCAGATGCCGAAGAACACCAGGAGGAAGGCGACGATCCCCTCCCCCACGTGGTTCTCCGCATAGAAGTGGTGCAGCTGGGCCGAGATCATCGACACCGCCACCACGAACACCAGGTCGAAGAACAGTTCCAGAGGGCTCGCGGCGCGGAACGTCTCGAAGGGGTCGCGGGGCTTCATGCGCCGGAGTCCAAGTCGGGCGGTGCTCATGTGCGGTTCTCCCTGCGCGAGGCCGGGGCGGTGCGCCCCGGGGTCCGGATCGGTTCTGCCTTCCACGATAGAGAACCCGCGCAAGCCGACGACGTTTCGGGCCCGGAAACGCCGGTGTCCCCTGGTCTCCGCGCTGCGGAACCAGGGGACACCGTGAACGGCGCGGCCTCGCTTCAGGCGAAGTTGCCGATCTCCAGGACGAGGCCGCCGGGTGCGCGGACGAAGGCGGCGCGCTGGCCCCATTCGCGGTCGGTGGGCTCCACGAGCGATTCGGCGCCCGCGGTGACGGCCTGCTGGTAGGCTGCGTCGACGTCGTCGGCGACGAAGCTGAGCACGCCCGTGACGCGGGCGGGATCGGCGACCTCGAGCGGCTGCCCGGGCAGGTGGTTGCCGGCGGCCTCGAGGGTGCCGAAGGCGAGCTTGGTGTCACCTGCGGCGACCTCGGCGTAGCCCTCGCCGTAGACCTGAGTCTGCAGTCCGAAGGCGGTGCTGAAGAACTCGGCGGCGTCCTTGGCGTTGTCGACGTAGAACATGCTCTTGGCGTAGCGCATGGGATTCTCCTTCAGGATCGATACGGGCACTTCCCGCATTCACCCTCTTGACGTCTGGGCGTTCGAAGATGTGACATGGCCAGGGCGACGCGTCACATCCAGCGCCCGCCGGACGTCGAAGAGGCATGGAGAACATGGAATCCGAGCTCGAACTCGCCACCCGCTTCGACCAGGAGCGCCCCCGCCTGCTGGGCATCGCCCAGAGGATCCTCGGCCCGTCCGGCCCGCTCGGCGCCGAGGACGCCGTCCAGGAGGCCTGGTTCCGGCTCGCCCGCCTGGACGACGACGTCGACAACCTCCCCGCCTGGCTCACGACCGTGGTGAGCCGCATCTGCCTCGATGCCCTCCGCTCCCACGCACGGCACGAGGCGCTGGCGGAGACGCTCGCCGGACAGCTCGACGAGGTCGCGCCCGGACCGGAGGAACAGGCGCAACTGGACGACTCTCTGAGCGTGGCGCTCCTCGTCGTCCTGGACACGCTGAGCCCGGCCGAACGGGTGGCCTTCGTGCTCCACGACCTCTTCGGCGCACCGTTCGAGGAGGTCGCAGCGGCCACCGGACGGTCCGCCGCGGCTGCGCGGCAGCTGGCAAGCCGCGCACGACGCCGGGTGCGCGGCCAGGCGGGAGCGGAATCGTCGGCGTCGTCGGACGCCGTGCCCGAGAGCCCGACGGCGGACGTCGCCGACGGCGCGCGGGCGCCGCGGGCGGTGGTCGAGGCGTTCATGACGGCGGCGAAGGGCGGCGACCTGGCCGCCCTGGTCAGGCTGCTGGATCCCGACGTCGTCATGACCTCGGATGCGGCCGCCGCGGCGATGGGCTCCCCGGCCCTCAAACTCGGACGGGACGAGGTCTCCGGCTTCTTCAACGGCAAGGCCAAGGCCGCACGCTTCGCGATGCTCGGCGGCGAACCCGGGCTCGTGTGGCAGCACCGCGGCGTGGTCCAGGTGGCCTTCACGTTCCAGCTCCGCGACGGCGTCATCCACGCGGTGCGCCTGATCGGCGACCGCGAGGAACTGGATCGGCTGACGGCGTAGGGCGTGCCCGGCCCTGTGGGCTCCGTCGCCTTGTGTGCTCAGTTGTTGCGGGTCTTTCCGTCCACAACCCGCAACAACTGAGCACGCAACTGTCCAGGCCGGCCGGTCCCGTCCCCCACGGCCGGATCGGAGAGACTGGGATCATGGACGACATCCTCGCAGCCATCCCCGACGGAGCCGACCACCACCAGGCCGACCGCGCGTTCCGGTCCGCCGGATGGACGCCGTGCGGCGCAGGCGACTGGGCCATCGCCTTGCGGTCTCCGGACGGACACCTGGCCGCGCGGATCAGCCCCTTCGACCCGACCGGCCCGCACACCGCGGCGCTGTACCGGGCGGCCGCTCACACGGGCCAGGTCCCCCGGCTGCACGCACACCGCAGACTTGCCGGAGGTGGGGATCTTCAGATCATGGAGTGGCTCGCTCCGGCGTCCGAGCACGATGCCGCCGGCTTTCTGCGGGCCGTTTCGGAAGGCACGTCACCGGCTGAAGAACTTTCCCGGCTCGTCCGCGAATTCCACGCTCAGGCGGTCGCGGACCTGCCGTGGTGTGGCCCTCTGGACGAGAATCCGGCCAATGTCATGCGCGGCGACGACGGCCTCCTCGTAGTGACGGACCTCTTCTACGCAGATGGTCCCGCCCTCTACGCTCAGGCCGTGGCGGACCCGGAGGCGTTCGTGGCGAGGATGCCAGAGGAGGAGCGCCGCTTCATGACGGAGATTCCTCTCGCGACATCCGGCCCCTGGCCCGACGCCGAACGGAAGGCCCTGCGCGCTGCCCTCGCGGAGGCTGACAGGAGGGTGGGCCGCTCAGCCTGAGAAGCGCCCGGTACTGGCCGCTCTCCTCGCTAGGATGAGCAAACGGGGCAACCGGCATGTTTTCGCGCCTCGTACTGAGACCAGCGCACCTCACCGGCATCTGAAAGGGACATCATGACTCACTCGAACCGCCCCCTGGCCGTCGTCACCGGGGCGACCGGAGGAATCGGCCGCGACATCTGCCGCCTGCTGGCCCGCGAGGGCTACGACATCGTGGCACAGTACAACTCCCAGCACGACAGGGCCGAGCAGCTGAAGAGTTCCCTCGAAGAGCTCGGAGCGTACTGCGCCACGGTGTCCTGCGACCTGGGAACCCCCGAGGCCGTCGACGCCGTGGACGCAGCCGTCGAGGAAGCGCTCAGCAGCACCGGCGGTGAGTTGAAGGCCCTCGTCAACAACGCGGCGATGCTCCTCGGACCGTCCCTGGCCAGCGCCACGCACGAGCAGTTCGACGCCTACATGGCGGTGAACGTGCGCGCCCCCTTCTTCCTGGCGCAGAGGCTTTCGCTCCGGATGCCGCCGGGCGGCGCCATCGTCAACGTGTCCTCCGCGGGCGTGCACTTCTCCTGCCCCGACGACATCGTGTACGCGATGGGCAAGGCCGCGCTCGAATCCATGGCGTTCCACGCGGCCGAATCACTCGCGGAACGCGGCGTCCGCATCAACGCGGTGATCCCCGGGTTCACCGACAACGGGCACGAGCTGTTCAGCATCCCCGAGGCGCGGGCGCACATGTCGACGTTCGCGGTGCAGGGCGATGTGGCGGACCCGTCCGTGGTGGCCGAGGCCGTGCTGTTCCTGCTGTCCGACCGGGCATCACGGACCACCGGGGCCACCCTCGACGTCAGCGGCGGCAGCACCCTGGGAGCCAGGCCTCGCTCCGCGGAGAAGCTGACCCTCCTGGCTCTGCAGGGCCAAGGCGCCTGACGGAGGCGCGACGCCGGGGGCGAGCGGCAGCGATGGCGTGAGCGCTCGTTGCGTGCTCAGTTGTTGCGGGTGTTCCGCCCTGGAACCCACAACAACTGAGCACACAACGCAGGGCGGTCCCGGCCCGTGGCCAGTGATTCCAACTGGCTACATCTTTCGAGGCCACTTTCCGCGAGACTGGCTCCGTGGCGCCGTGCCGGCATCCCTCACGGGCGGCCCGCCACACGAAGGATCCCGGAATCATGAAGGAGCCCCCGGCATGGACAGCGAGCAGCTGCGACAGGCGTATCAGGACCTCAGCACCCCGCACGTCGCCGACGCGTGCCTGCGTCTCGGCGTCGAGGTACGCTGCGCCCCCGTCGGCACGACAGCGCCCTGGGAGGGGGCCGCCGTCGTCGGCCGCGCCCGGCCGGTGCAGCATTTCGGCAGCGCCGACATCTTCCTCGAAGCGATCAACGGCGCCGAACGCGGCGACGTCCTGGTCGTGGACAACGGCGGCCGCGCGGACGAGGCGTGCGTCGGCGACCTGGTCGCCCTCGAAGCCAGCCAGGCGGGGCTGGCCGGGATGGTCATCTGGGGCCTGCACCGCGACACGTCGGAGCTCCGGGCCATCCAGTTGCCCGTGTTCAGCCTCGGTGCGCTGCCGGCTGGGCCGCAGCGCCTCGATCCGCGGACCCCGGACGCCATGAACTGGGCGCGGATCGGCGACCACGTGGTCACGGCTGACGACGTGGTCCTGGGCGACGACGACGGCGTCCTCTTCGTCCCGCTCGACCGCGCTGCGGAAGTGGCCGAGACCGCCGCGGCGATCCGCGAGACCGAACGCGGCCAGGCCCTCAGGATGCTGCAGGGAACGAGCCTCCGGCGGCAGACCGACTTCGACGGATACCTCGCGGCCCGCGCCGAGGACCCGGAACTGACGTTCCGCCGCTACCTCCGGGCGGTCGGCGCGGAGATCGAGGAGTAGGCAGGAGCCCGGGCGGATTGCCCGCGGCGCCCGGTCGACTCAGCTCAGCCGTTCCCGCAGGACCTCGAGGTGCTCCGGGCCGATCCCGCAGCATCCGCCGATGATCGCCGCGCCCTGCTCGCGCCAGCGCTCCGCCCAGCTCAGGTACCCGGCCGGGCCGAGGTCCTCGCGGAGCTCGTCGAGGCCGTCGTTCGCCGTCGCGTCCTCGGGTTGCGGCGGGAAGGCGTTCGCGTACACGCCGAGCTCCAGCTCCGCCCCCAGCCGCTCGACGACGGCGCCCGCCTCCGCGAGTGCCGCCCCCATGACCTCGGGCCGGCTGCAGTTGAACAGCAGCGCCGCAGCTCCCAGGGTGACGGCCGTCTCGGCAGCCTCGGCCACGCTTTCCCCGGACCGCAGCACGGCCGGACCGTCCTCCTGCTCATCTCGGAGGGTGAAGGAGATCCAGAAGGGGAGGCCGTCGTCGGGAAGACCGGCCTTCACGGCACGGACTTCGGCGAGGGACCCCTGGGTCTCGGCCAGCCACAGGTCCACGTGCCCGGACAGGCCCGCCACCAGGGGAGCCAGCACCTCCGGCGCACGCTCGGCGTCGAAGAGATCGGGGCGGTAGGAGCCGAACAGCGGCGGCAGGGAGCCCGCGACGCGCACGCCCGCGGAGCCGGCGTCGTCGGCCGCAGCACGCGCCAGACGCCCCGCGCGGTCGGCCAGCGTCCGAGCCTGGGCCGCGAAGACGTCCTCACCCAGGTGGAAGGGGACCAGGGCGTAACTGTCGGTGGTGATGACCCGCGCGCCGGCGCCGATGAAGTCCTCGTGGACGGCCTGGACGTGCTCCGGCGCCTCCATGAGGGCAAGCGCGGACCACTCGGGCTGCCGGAAGGGCGCGCCCCGGCGTGCCAGCTCCCGGCCCATGCCGCCGTCCAGCAGCGTCAGAGCACCGGGCACCCTCAGATGTCCGTCCGGTGGAAGTTCAGGTGGCTGCGGGAGGCGGTGGGCCCGCGCTGACCCTGGTACCGGTTGCCATACTCACGGGAACCGTACGGGTGCTCGGCGGCCGAGGTGAGCTGGAAGAAGCAGAGCTGACCGATCTTCATGCCGGGCCACAGCTTGATGGGCAGCGTCGCGACGTTGGAGAGCTCCAGAGTGACGTGGCCGGAGAACCCGGGGTCGATGAACCCGGCGGTCGAGTGCGTCAGCAGCCCGAGGCGGCCCAGGGAGGACTTGCCTTCGAGGCGGGCCGCGATGTCGTTCGGGAGGGTCACCGTCTCGTAGGTGGAGCCGAGCACGAACTCACCGGGGTGCAGGATGAAGGGTTCGTCGCCGTCCACCTCGACCAGGCGGGTCAGCTCGGGCTGCTCCTGCGCCGGATCGATGTGCGCGTATTTGTGGTTGTCGAAGAGGCGGAAGAACCGGTCCAGCCGGACATCGACGCTGGAGGGCTGCACCATGGAGGGCTCGAAGGGGTCCAGAGCGATGCGCCCTGCGGCCAGTTCGGATCGGATGTCGCGGTCAGAGATCAGCACAGTCTCAAAAATACCGCACCGGGCTCAGGCCACGCGCTCCAGAGGCGTCTCGAGGACTTCTTTGAGACGCTCCAGCTGGCGGACCTCCTGCTCGAGGATGCGCTGCGAATCGCGCCAGTAGAAGCGGCGGAAGCCCCGCGGGGTGAAATCGAGGGCGTACCGCACGCGGGTGGAGTCACCCTCGGTGCTCAGGTAGTACCCGCCGCGCGTGCCCACCGGCCCGTACAGCACGGCGAACTCCAGCTCGGCGCCGCTGCGGGAGGCGGTGATCCGGTACGTGCCCGGGATGCTGCTGGCCGAGCTGTGCTCATACGACTGCTGGTACACGGCGCCCACGGCACCCGGCGATCCGCTGCGCAGGATCACGGAACGCAGACCTTCCCGCCAGCGGGGGTTGTTCGCTCCGTCCGCGAGGAAGCTGAAGACAGAGAGCGCATCACAACGGATGAGCACATCATGCGACGCATGCACCACTGCCATAGTCCTTCCTCGAGAGTCGTCAACAGCCCGTATCCCCCGATCAAGGCACAAAAAAGAATACGTTTCACTTGCAGGTACAACCAGGACTTCGGGGCAGGTTTTACCGAATGGTTATCGCTTGTCACGAAGAACTCCCGCGTCGCGCCTCTTCCACCCGCCGGAAATCAAGGGGATGATGAGCCTGACTGCACAGGGGGTTGCTCATGTCCGAAACCGTTCACGTGTCCACATCACCGGGTTCCCGCACGCGGCGCGGACTGCGCCTGGTGGCCGCTGCCGCCGCAGCCGCCGCCCTGGCTCTGGGATTCACGACGCCGGCCCACGCCGCCGGGAATCCGCTCCCCTCGGTGGACCCCTCGCCGTCCGCGTCCAGCATCGCGGTGCTCGTCAACAAGCAGCGCCCGCTCAACCCGGCGCAGTACTACCCGTCCGATCTGGTGAACTTCCGCGGCACGGGCTATTCCCTCCGGCGTGAGGCCGCCACGGCGCTGAACAGCCTCTTCACCGCGGCCGGCGCGGCGGGCAGGCCGCTGACCGTCGTCAGCGCGTTCCGGAGCTATCAGACCCAGGTGAGCACGTACAACTACTACGTCAGCCAGTACGGCGAGGCGTACGCCAGCACGATCTCCGCCCGCCCCGGCTACAGCGAGCACCAGACGGGCCTGGCCGTCGACGTCGGGAACACCTACAACTGCGGACTGTCCACGTGCTTCGGCAGCACGCCGGAGGGCCAGTGGGTCGCGGCCAACGCGTGGCGCTTCGGCTTCGTCGTGCGATACCCGAACGGGTACACCGGCACCACCGGCTACGCCTACGAGCCCTGGCATCTGCGCTATGTGGGCGTGGACGTCGCCTCGGACATGCGCGCCCGCTCGATCCCGACCCTGGAGCAGTACTTCGCCGGCAACCCGGCACGCTCCGCCTCGGTGAAGAGCGGCGGGGATCTCCTGGGCGTGGACGGCTCAGGGAACCTGCGGCTGTACCGGGGGGCCGCCGGCAACCTCTCCGCCGTAGGGGTGGTGGGGAGCGGCTGGTCCGGATTCCGTTCCGGACATCTGGTGGACTGGACGGGCGATGGGGTCTACGACATCCTCGCCCAGACCAACGACGGGCGGCTCCTCCTCTACCGGGGCGCCGCGGGCGGAGGCTTTTCGAGCGGTCAGGAGATCAGCAGGGGCTGGGCCGGCCGGACGCTCGTCACGGGCCGGCTGAAGACCGGGCAGCGGCCAGGGATCCTGGCGTACGACAGCGCGGGGGTCCTCTCCTATTACGCCAACACCTCGGGCGGTGCGCCGTCAGCCGGGCAGAGGATCGGCACCGGCTGGAAGGGCGCACTCCTGACGCTCACCGACTTCAACGGCGACGGCAGGACCGACCTCCTGGCCCGCATGTCCACCGGGACCATGCGGCTCTACGGAGGAACGGGGGCCGCGTCCTTCACGTCCGCCGTCACGGTGGGCAGCGGTTGGCAGGGCTTCACGGCCCTCGTGGCGGACTACGGTTTCGCCGGACCGGGTTCGCGCGGCGTGATGGCCCGCAAGCCCGACGGCGGCCTGGTGTACTACGGCTTCCGCAGCGGCCAGTGGCTGCCGGCCCGCACCGTGGGACAGGGCTGGGGATCCCTCAACATCTTCCGCTGAGCGGCTTCCCGTGGGCCAGGATCTGGCACCCGGACAGGATTCGCACCCGACGCCGGGCTGCGCTAAGCTGAGGCGTGCTGCCACGGCTTGGCCCTGGCCGCGGGGCTGTAGCTCAATGGTAGAGCACCTGCTTCCCAAGCAGGTGACGCGGGTTCGATTCCCGTCAGCCCCTCGTTTCCGAAGGCCCCCGCTCCTCGAGCGGGGGCCTTTCGCGTGCCCGGCCGGAGCCCAGGCGCGATGGGCCTGCGCCCGGGTACGCGAAGGGCCGGCCATCCCTGCGGATGACCGGCCCTTCAGTCTCAGGTGGAAGCGACCCTCAGAGGGTCACGGTCCTACCAGGAAGACTTGGTGATGCCCGGCAGCTCGCCCTTGTGGGCCATGTCGCGGAAGCGGACACGGGAGATGCCGAACTTCTGGAAGGTGCCACGGGGGCGGCCGTCGATGGCGTCGCGGTTGCGGACGCGGACGGGGGAAGCGTTGCGGGGCAGCTTCTGCAGACCCAGGCGGGCCTCCTCGCGTGCCTCGTCGGTCGCGTTCGGGTCGACCAGGGTCTTCTTGAGCTCGAGGCGCTTGGCAGCGTAGCGCTCAACGATGACCTTGCGCTGCTCGTTACGAGCAATCTTGGACTTCTTCGCCATGTTTAGCGCTCCTCTCGGAATTCGACGTGCTGGCGCACAACCGGGTCGTACTTCTTCAGGACCAGGCGGTCCGGGTCGTTACGACGGTTCTTGCGCGTCACGTAGGTGTAGCCGGTGCCCGCGGTGGACTTCAGCTTGATGATCGGACGTACGTCCTTGTCCTTCTTTGCCATTAGAGCTTCACCCCACGAGCCAGAATCTCGGCGACAACAGCGTCGATACCGCGCTGGTCGATGACCTTGATGCCCTTGGCAGAAACCTGCAGGGTCACGTTACGGCGCAGGGACGGAACCCAGTAGCGCTTCTTCTGGATGTTCGGGTCGAACCGACGCTTGTTGCGGCGGTGCGAGTGCGAAATGCTGTGCCCGAAGCCCGGCTCGGCCCCAGTCACCTGGCAGTGTGCTGCCATGATCGACTCCTCGATGTCAGTGATACCGGGAGGGTTTTCCATCCCGGGCGCCGCCGTCGCGTCCACGCACCTCACCCCTGAAAGGATGAGCACGGGAAACAGAAATGGCTGACTTGAGCCCCTAACTACCGGCGAGCTTGACCGCGAGGTCCGCTGCAAGCCGGAGCAATCAGGCACACTTCACACAACTGAGCGCCTATCAAGTCTACGGGGCCGCGTCAATTAAGGCCAATCAGCGTGTTCCGCCCGCACGACGACGGCGGGCGCCGCCGCCGCGACCGGCCGGCCGGCGCGGTCCCCGGCTCAGTCGCCCAGACTGCGCGGGTCCACCAGCACCGGGTAGCGGGGGCTCAGCGAATCCCCGGAGGAGGTCCCTGTCAGGCGGCGCTTGATCCAGGGCATGGCCTCGTCCCGCGTCCACGCCGCGTTGGCCTTGAGCGCCTCGGCCCGCGGAACGACGGGCGCCGCCGGGAGCAGCGGAGGCGTGAACGGTCCGGGCTCTGCGCCGGGCGTCTGGACCCCACGCAGGCGGTGGAACACCCGCTCGGCCATGTTCTGGTGGCCCAGGGTGGACATGTGCATCCGGTCGACGCCCCAGAGGCGCCAGTCGTTGTATTCGGCGAAGCGCCAATAGTCCACCACGATCGCTCCGTGGTCCTCGGCGATGCCCCGGACCAGTTCGTTGTAGATCGCCGTCCGGCCGCGCATGGCCCCGAACACCTTGGAGGACCGCGCGTCGAAGCCTGTGAAGAGCAGCACCTGCGCACCGGTTTCACGGAGACGCGCGACGGCCCGCCCGTACTCGGCGAGGAGCGCGTCGATGTCGATCTTGGGCCGGAGGATGTCGTTGGCCCCGGCGTAGATGCTCACGAGCGTGGGTTTCAGCGCGAGCGCGGGCTCGATCTGCTCGGCCAGGATCCCGCGCATCTTGCGCCCGCGGATCGCCAGGTTCGCGTAGCCGACCCCGCCGTCGTCGCCCGCGTCCTGGGCGAGCAGCGCGGCGAACCGGTCCGCCCAGCCGCGCACGCCGTTCGGGCGGGTGGGGTCGATGTCACCGACGCCTTCCGTGAAGGAGTCGCCCAGCGCCACGTAGCGGGTGGTGAAGTCGGTCATGATCCTTCTTTCAGCGGCCTTCCTGGAGTTCGCGGCCCTCGCGGAGGATCCAGTGGTCGCAGTTGAGGCGTTCCACGATCCGCTCGCCGACGCGGGCCAGGTCCTCCACATCCTGCTCGTCGAGAGCGTCGAACACCAGCTCCCGCACCACCTCGACGTGCTCCGGGGCGAGCCGGGTCAGGGTCTGGAAACCCTCGTCCGTCAGATGCGCCACGGTGACCCGGGCGTCCTCGGGATGCGACTCCCGCTGGACCCAGCCGCGGCCCTGGAGCTTGGTGACGACATGCGAGAGGCGGGAGAGCGACGCGGACGTCCGGGCGGCCAGCTCGCTCATGGCCAGGTACCGCCCGTCGGCCTCGGAGAGCATGGCCAGGACGTTGTAGTCGAACAGGGAGAGACGGCCCCGGGTGTTGAGGTCCGTGTCCAGCGCCGCAGGCAGGAGCGTGCTCACGCTCACCACCGCCAGCCAGGCCCGCCGCTCAGCCGGCGAGAGCCACCGTACATCCTTCATAGGGAGATTCTATGTGCACTGACGAGCGAGGTCAGGGCCGGATTCCGCGGCGCCCGGCGGAGTGCGCGGGAGCGACGGCTAGACTCTCGGCTCATGGGAACCGGGGGAACAGTTCAGGGCACGAGGCATCTTGTGCGACTGCGCGCACTCGAAGGGATCTGCCTCGGGCTGGCCGCCCTGTCGGCCGTGGCGCAGTTCGCCGGGACGGTCGTGGTCATCGGCCACAACGTGCTGACACCGTGGTCGCTCAGCGGCTACTTCCTCATCGCCTGGCTGATCGTGCGCCTGATCTCCGCCCGGGCATCGCGCGGCCGGACCATTCCGCCGCTCACCCCTGGAGTGAACCTGCTCCGCGCCGTCGCCGTTGTCGCGCTGAGCCTGATCTGTGTGGGTAGCGCGCTCTTCGACGTCAGCGCCCGGTACAGCGTCCTGGATCCATCATCGGACGAGGGATGCCGCGCGGTAGTCCGCGAAGACTCTTTCCTCCTCGGCGGCAACGGGAGCGTGTACGTGGCCCGGCCCTTCGGATTCATCGCGACCCAAGCGGGGTCCTGGAGGACGGACGACGGATACCGGCCGGTCGCAGCAGGCGCCTACGCCGTGAAATGGAAGGGAAACAGTGGCCTCCTCCTGCTCAGGTACGGGGGAGACCCCGTGTGGCCATCCCTTCACACCATCGACTGTGGCTGAGTGCGGACGGCTCCCGCGTGCCGCCACGTCACGAACCACGGTCGAGTTGAACTGATAATGAGAATCATTACCATTTAACGAATGATTCGCACCCTCCTGAAACACGCCCCTGCCCAACCCCGCCCGGACTCGCGCCGCGCCAAGCCCTGGCTGGCGCTCACCCTGCCGGCCGCCGTCGTCGGGCTGCTGCTCACCGGCTGCGGCACCCCGGCGCCCGCCGCTGAGTCCTCCCCGACAGGCACCGCGCCCGCGAGCGCAAAACCGCGCGAGGCGGCCGGGCCGACCCCGCGGCTCGTCCTCAGCCACGACGGCGGCCTCACGGTCCTCGACGCGAAGACGCTCAAGCCCGTAGGCGGCGCCGAACTCGACGGCTTCCTCCGTCTCAACCCCGCCGGGGACGGCCGCCACGTGCTCGTCTCGACCGGGGACGCCTTCCGGGTGTTCGACGCCGGGGCCTGGGCGGAGCCCCACGGCGACCACTCGCACCACTACACGACCGCCCCGCGCCTGACCGACCGCGCGTTCGCCGCCGACCACGCGGGGCACGTCGTGCGGCACGCCGAACGGACGGTCCTGTTCAGCGACGGCTCCGGCAAGGTCGAGTCCTTCGACCCGAAGACCCTCACGGAAGCACTGAAGACCGGCCTGCCCGCCACGTCCGTCTACACCACCCCGCACCCGCATCACGGCGTGGCGGTCGAGCTGTCCGACGGGAAGCTCCTGGTGACCCGCGGCGACGAGAAGACTCGCAGCGGCATCTCCGTGCTCGGGCCCGCTCCGAAGGGCGGCATCAGCCAGAACCGCCCCGAACTGCTGAAGAACGACGACTGCCCCGGCGTGCACGGCGAAGCCGTCGCAGCGCAGGAGGCCGTGGTGGTCGGCTGCCAGGACGGCATGCTCATCTACCGGGACGGCAAGATCACCAAGGTCGACAGCCCGGACTCCTACGGCCGCCTGGGCAACCAGGCCGGATCGGAGAAGTCTCCAGTGATCCTCGGCGATTACAAGGTGGACCGTGACGCGACCCTCGAGCGCCCCACCCGCGTCTCCCTCGTGGACACCAGGACGGCCACCCTGCGGCTGGTCGAGCTGGGGACCAGCTATTCGTTCCGTTCCCTCGGCCGCGGACCCGCCGGTGAAGCGCTCGTGCTGGGCACCGACGGCGGCCTGCGCGTGATCGACCCGGCGACCGGGAAGATCACCGCGACCATCCCCGTGGTCGGCGCCTGGACCGAATCGGAGACCTGGCAGGACCCCCGCCCGACGCTCCACGTCCGCGGCGGCACCGCCTACGTGACCGAGCCCGGAAAGCGCACCCTGCACACCGTGGACCTCGGCACCCGCAAGGTCACCGGGAGCACCCAGCTGGAGCACGTCCCCAACGAGGTGACCAGCATCGACGGCTGACGAGCGGCCGCGCGAAGCCGTATGACGCGGCCCCGTCGGCACCCTGTCCGACGGGGCCGCGGGGCCATTACCCTGGAAGCATGATCGTGGTGTCCCTCAGCTACAAAGTCCCGCTCGACGTGGTGGAGTTCCACATCCCGGCCCACCTCGAGTGGCTGGACGAGTGCTACTCACGCGGGCTGTTCGTGGCGTCCGGCCGCAAATCGCCCCGCACCGGCGGCATCCTGCTGTCCACGGCGGGCCTGGACGAGGTCCGCGCCGCCGTGGAACGCGATCCCTTCAACATCAACGGCGTGGCCGAGTTCGACATCGAGGAGTTCGTGCCCAACCGGGTCGCCGAAGGGTACGAGGCGCTCCTCCCGCCGGCAACCGACTAGCCCCGTCACGGGATCCATCGGGCCGGGCACCGGCCAGCGGGGGCCGAGCGCATCGCCGCTGGACACTCCCCGCACCTTGCGCCCGAGCCAGGGCGCGAAATCACGGCGCAGCCACGCGGCGTCGTCTTTCATGCGGCGCGCCAGGGTCGCTTTCGCCTCAGCCCCCGACGACGGCGCCGCATCCCCCTCCGCGGTCAGGCGCGGAACCCCCAGCACCTCCAGGACTTTGGCCGCCATGTAGCGGTGACCCTCCGCGGACATGTGGAGACGATCAGGAGCCCACAGCGCCCGATCCTGGAACCGCTCGAAGCACCAGTAATCCACCAAGGGGCAGTCGAGCTCACGCGCGATGCGCCGGACCCGCGTGTTGTACGCGGCATTGCGGAGCTTGAGAGGCTCCAGCAGCGGCGACAGCGGCACGTTGTAGCCCGTGAACAGGAGCACCTGCGTGCCCGACTCCCGCAGCATCCGCACGGCCCGTTCCAGCCGGTCGAGCAGGGACGTGAGGTCGAGCCGGGCCATGAGCAGGTCGTTCCCGCCGGCGTAGAAGCTGACCAGCGTGGGGCGGAAGGAGAGCGCCGCGTCGACCTGCTCCTCGACGATCCTGTCGAGACGCCGTCCCCGGACCGCCAGATTCGCGTACTCCGTGCCGGGATTGAAGCGGGCAAGCTCCTGGGCCACGCGATCCGCCCAGCCACGGCAGCCGTGGGGAAGGTCCGGCGCCGGGTCACCGACGCCTTCGGTGAACGAATCTCCCAGCGCGACGAAGCGCAGCCGGCCGCTCAGGTCGACGATCATGGGCGCTCCCCGTTCTCTGCGGCGTCCAGCAGGCGGCGTTCCGCGAGTTTCCGCAGGCCGCCCTTCCGGGGGACCTTCACGGGTTCCGGCCAGCGCGGTTCGAGGGTGTCCCCCAGGGTCACCCCGCGCAGCTTCCGCCCGAACAGCGGCAGCACCCAGTCATGCACCCAGCGGCGCTGAGCGGCCTCCCACTCCCGGAAGCCGCGCGGTGTGGGCGGTTCCCAGTCCTTCTCCTTGATACGGTGCGGGACGCCGAGCTGCTCCAGGACGCGGGCGGCCAGGTACTTGTGGCCGGCCTTGGACATGTGCAGCCGGTCCGTGTCCCACATGCGCGGGTCGCTGTAGGCGTCGAAGCACCAGTAGTCCACGAGGACCGCATCGTGCTCGGCGGCGATCTCCCGGACACGTTCGTTGTAGAAGGTGTTGCGCTTCTTGAGGGGCTCCAGGAGGGCGGAGACTTTGACGTCGTAACCCGTGAAGAGGATGAGTTTCGCGCCCGTGGACGCCAGGGACGCCACGAGCCCCCGGTACTCCTCCATGAGGCGGTCCATGTCGGTGCCGACGTCGAGGATGTCGTTGCCGCCCGCGTAGAGCGAGATGAGCGTGGGTTTCATGGCGAGCGCGGGCTCGAGCTGTTCGTCGATGATGTGGCGGAGGCGCTTGCTGCGGATCGCCAGATTGGCGTACTCCCACCCCGGCTCCGCCTTCGCCAGGCGCTCCGCGACCCGGTCCGCCCAGCCCCGCACCCCGTTGGGCATCAGGGGATGGCGGTCCCCCACGCCCTCGGTGAAGGAGTCCCCCAGGGCGAGGTACCGTCGCACCCCGTTCTGCTCGGCCACAGCGCCAGCCTAGGGACGCCGGGCGACGAGCGCGGAACGTCCACGGAACGGGAGGGTGAACTCGGGATCCGAGGTGACCCTCGCCCTGCTGAGACAGTGAGTTCCCGTCGAAACAGTGTGCTGTGGTCACTGTTTCGACGGGAACTCACTGTCTCAGCAGGGCCGAGAGGTTCGGCGGGGCGCAGAACCTCAGTCCAGCACGCGGCCTCAGTCCAGCACGCGGCCGTGGCGCCAGTAGCCCATGAAGGCCACCTGCTTACGGTCGATGCCGGCGTCGCGCACCAGGTAGCGGCGGATCTCCTTGACCACGCCGGCCTCCCCGGCCACCCACGCGTAGAACGGCAGAGCACCCGCCGGGGCGCCCGGCACACGGGTCGCCTCCACCTCGGACGGATCCAGCAGCTGCGGGGTGTCCCAGAGGATCTCGGCGTCGATGTTGACGTCCGCGGGCTCGGCTCCCGCCACGGCGGCGCCGGTCTCGGCCCCGAGCCGGGCGTGGCCCGGAAGGGGCACGGCACGGCGCACGGCCTCCTGCAGCACCTCACCGTGGGGACGGGAACGGCCCAACGAGGCGCCGCGGGCCAGCCACGTGATCTCGACGTCGGCCGCGGTGCGCACATCCTGGAAGTCGCCCGCTTCCGGGACCTCGAGGAAGGCGTGGCCGCTCATGTACGCCGGCAGGGTCTCCAGGATGGCGCAGATGGCGGGGACCGCGGTCTCGTCGCCGGCCAGGAGCACGCGCTGGGCCAGGCCCGGGCGCCATTCGATGCCGCCGTAGGTCTGCGCGGTGATGCAGTGCGCGGCCCGGTTGTTCGGCCCGATGATCGTCAGTCGGTCGCCTGCCGTCGCCTGGGCGGCCCAGGTCGCGGCGGGGCCGGCGTCGCCCTCGCCGTGCACGCCGTGCAGCACGAAGTCCACATCGATCTCCGGGTAGGCCGCGTCGAGGCGGGCCTGCCGGACGGAGTAGGTGCGCATGGAGCCGCGCTCATCCTCCGGGAGCGCGAGCCACTGCTGATACCAGCCCTCATCATGCGAGTCGAACTCGGGCAGTTCGGCCCAGCCCTCGGCGGTCCGCGGCGGGATGATCACCTTGATGCGGGCGTCCAGCAGCTCACCGTGCACGCCGAACTGGCGCAGGCTGTACCCGCCGAACGTGATCCGGCGGAAATTGGCCCCCAGATCCTGCACCGCCGTCACCTGAACGGCGAAAGCGATGGCCATGGGTTCGACGGCGGCGGTGCCTGCCGTCACGGACGTTCCACTCATGCGTGGGCCTCCTCGCGTCGGGTGCTGTGGTGCCTGCCGATGGGGACGATCAACGGCGTCCCGGAGACAGGGTCGAGCAGGACCTGGGATTCCAGGCCGAACACCTCGGACACCAGGTCCTGGGTGAAGACTTCCTGGGACGGACCCTGTGCCACGATCCGCCCTTCCTTCATGGCCACCACGTAGTGAGCGTAGCGCGCGGCCAGATTGAGGTCGTGCAGCACGATCGCCACCGTGGTCCCCCGGCGCTGGTTCAGCTCCGTGACCACGTCCAGGACCTCCACCTGGTGGGCCAGGTCGAGGTAGGTGGTGGGCTCGTCGAGCAGGAGCACGTCGGTCTCCTGGGCCAGGGCCATCGCGATCCAGACCCGTTGGCGCTGGCCGCCGGACAGCTCGCTCACGGGGCGCTCGGCCAGCTCCAGCGTGCCGGTGACCTCGAGCGCCTGGTGGACAGCGGCGTCGTCGTCCGCGCTGGCGCTCCGGAAGAAGCCCTGGTGCGGGTAACGGCCACGGCCCACGAGCTCCCGGACCGTGATCGCGTCGGGCGCCAGCGGGTGCTGCGGCAGCAGGCCGAGTTCGCGGGCCAGATCACGGGCCGCGCGCGTGTGAATGTCCTTGCCGTCCAGGGTCACCACGCCCTGCGCGGGCTTCAGCAGGCGGGACAGCCCGCGCAGCAGCGTGGACTTCCCGCAGGCGTTGGCCCCCACGATCATGGTGATCCGGCCCTCGGGCAGGGTGAGGGAGAGGTCCTCCACGATCGCCCGGTCCTGGTACTGGAGCGTGATGTTCTGGGCGTTGAGCCGGCTCATGCCGCCGCCTTTCGTGTCGTGCGGTCCGCCCGCTGGGCGCGCCCGGCCGGGGCCACCAGAAGCCAGAGGAGGAAGGGGGCGCCGAGAGCGCCCGTGACGAGGCCCACCGGGAGCACGGAGCCGCCCAGCAGGAGAGGCGCCAGATTGGCGCCGGCGAAGTCCGCGATCACCACGATCGCCGCGCCGCTCAGGGCCGCGGTCGGCAGTCCCGCCCGGGGGTCGAGCTGCCGGGCCAGCGGCAGGGACAGGAAGGCCACGAACGCCAGCGGACCGGCCGCGGCGGTGCCGAACGCTGCCAGTGCGACGGCGACCAGCAGCAGCCCGAGCCGCGCGCGGGGGACGTTCACGCCCAGGCCCGCGGCGGCGTCGTCGCCCAGCTCCAGCACTCGCAGCGGCCGGGACAGCCAGAGGAGGGCCGGGACGAGCACCACGAGGGCGAGCGCCAGCACCGTGATGCGCTCCCCCGACGCCGGGTTCAGCGACCCGGAGACCCAGAGGAGGGCGTCGGCGGCGGTGCGGATGTCGGTGCGCGCCATGAGGAACTGCACCACGGCCTGGAGAGCCGCCCCCACCCCGATGCCTGCCAGGATGAGGCGGAGACCCGCATTGCCGCCGCCCAGGCCGCCCCGGGAAAGCGAGTAGATCAGCAGCGCCACGGCGAGTGCGCCCACCAGCGCGGCCACGGAGACGGCGACCCCGGACGCGCCGAACAGCACGATCGCGGCCACGGCACTCGCGCTCGCGCCGGAGCTCACGCCGATCACATCGGGGCTCGCGAGCGGATTGCGGAGCATGGTCTGGAAGGTCGCGCCGGACAGGCCGAACGCGAGGCCCGCCAGGGCGCCGAGGACGGCGCGCGGGATCTTGTTCTCCAGCACGATAAAACTCGCCCCGGGGATGCCCGGTTCGCCGCGGAGATTGCTCACCACGATCGTCACCAGGTCAGGGAACGTCACGGTGTAACTGCCGAGCAGGACGTACCCGAGCACCAGCAGCGGCACCAGGACCGCCAGGACCACGGTCAGCGGCCGCACACGGCGGCGAGCTTCACGCGGCGAGCGCACGACGGCGGCCGGCGCCTCCGCGCCGCCCTCCCGCGGATGACCGCTCGCCGGAGCCGTGGAACCGGGGACCCGGGGGTCCGTGAGAGCCGGGCTCATACGCCCACCCCCTTGCCGCGTCGGAGGAGCAGGACGAAGACGGGGGCACCGACCATCGCGGTCAGGACGCCGGCCGGGATCTCGCCCGGCAGCACGACCACGCGGCCCAGGATGTCCGCCACGAGGACCAGGGCCGGGGCGGCCAGGAGCGTCGTCCCGAGGAGCCAGCGGTGATCCGGGCCCGTGAAGCGGCGCAGGGCGTGCGGGACGACCAGGCCGACGAAGCCGATCGGCCCCGCCACGGCCGTGGCCCCACCGGCCAGCAGCACCACGGAGATGCCTGCCACCGCGCGGGTCAGGCCGACACGCTGGCCCAGTGCGCGGGCCGCGTCATCGCCCATGGCGAGTCCGTTGAGCGGGCGGGCCATGCCGAGCGCCAGGACGGCGCCGACGGCCAGGAAGGGAAGAGCGGGGAGGACGGCGTCCCATTCGCGCGCGGCCACACTGCCGAGCTGCCAGAAACGGAAACGGTCCAGGGTGTCCTGCCGGGTCACGAGGGCCATGCTCATGAGGGAGTACAGCCCGGCCGAGAGGGCGGCGCCGGCAAGGGCGAGGGACAGCGGGGTGGGGCCGGAGCCGCTGCCGCCCTGGGCGCGTCCGGCGAACGTCGCCAGGACGTACACGAGGACCATGGCCACGGCCGCGCCGATCAAGGCGACCCAGAGGTATGCGCCCACGCTGGCGAGGCCCAGGAACTGGATGCCGAACACCACGGCGCACGCGGCGCCGGCGTTGACGCCGAGGATGCCGGGATCGGCCAGGGGGTTGCGGGTCACGCCCTGCATGAGGACGCCCGCGAGGCCGAGCGCCGCACCCGCGACGACGGCCAGCACGGTGCGCGGCAGGCGCGACAGCACGACGGCCTGGTCGCCGTTGCCGGGGTCCGCGGCCGGGGCGAACGCGTGGCCGAGGGCGTCCAGGACCTCGGGGAATGGCACGGCCCGCGCGCCGACCGCCAGGGAGGCCAGACAGGCCAGCCCCAGCAGGACGGCGAGGGTCAGCAGGAGGAGGCCGCGGCGTCGCGCGTCGCGGCCTTCCCCCGTGGTGGCCTTCCCCGGGGACGACGGAGACTTCAGGCGCCGCACGGCGTCATCTCCGGTGTCGGGCCCCGAGGAGGGCCGTGCCTGAGTGAGAGACACGGGCTACTTGCCGGCCTTCTTGGCTGCGGCAGCGATCTGTTCCAGCACGTTGTCCAGTGCCCACGGCAGGCTGAGCGGGGATGACGCCGAAAGGGACAGCGTCACCGTCTTATCGGTGAAGGCGGCCAGCGCGTCGTTCTTCACGGCAGGGATCTGGCCGAGCAGCGGATCCTTCTTGATGACGTCCACCGTCTTGCCGTCCGGCACCCACGTCACGAACACATCGCTCGCCAGTTCGTTGGCCTTCTCTGCAGACCAGGGGACGTAGAACTCCTTGTTGCCTTTGCTCTTGTCGGCGATCACGGGAGCCAGGGTCATGCCGGCCTCCGAGAGGAAGCGTGGGCGGTTGTCGTTGGCGGTGTAGACGTTCAGCCCGCCATCCTTCGCTCCCGGTTCGAGGTTTCCGAAGATGAAGGTCTTGCCTGCCAGCTCGGGGTAGGCGGCGGCCTTGTCCTTGATCTGCTGCTCGACGTTCTTGACCAGCTCGTTGGCCTCGGTCTCCTTGCCGAGGGCCTTGCCGATCATCGTGGTGGCGGTCTCCCACGGGGTGCCCCAGGCGAGTTCCGGGTAGGCGACGACGGGTGCGATCTTGGAGAGCTTCTGATAGTCCTCCTTGCTCAGGCCCGAGTAGGCGGCCAGGATGACGTCCGGGTTGGTCTTGGCCAGCTCGGTGAAGTTGATGCCGTCGGCCTCGGAGTATGTGGCGGGGGCCTTGGCGGTGCCGAAGGAGGCGCCGAGCTTCTCCAGGGCGGCGTCCTTCCACGGGGTGGAGCCCTTGTCATTGCCGCCCCACTCGACCTTGGGAACGCCGACCGGGACCACGCCGAGGGCGATGGCGACGTCGTCGTTGACCCAGGCCACGGTGGCGACGCGCTGCGGCTGCGCCTTGATGGTGGTCTCGCCGTACACGTGCTTGATGGTCACGGGGAAGGAGGCGGAGCTCGACTGCGCCGGTGCGCTGTTCGAGGCGGTGCCGCCGGCCGGGCCCGTGGCGCAGGCCGCCAGGACGACAGCGGACAGGGCGGCAGCGCCCAGGCCGGCTCCCGTCCGGAGCAGGGTGCGGCGGCTGGGCTGGTTGACGTCGGGCGACATGCGGGCTCCTCGAGGAACAATGGAAGGTACTTAGGCAAGGCTAAGCTATTTCTGCGGCAAATACGTTAAGTTTTTATCACTTATTGCTCCGAGCTGGGAATCCTTCGTCACCGATGTGACGAAGCGCACGCTCCGGGGGCGCGCTACACTGAAGAAGTCGGAAAAGACGCTTTCACATCCCGGTGCCGTCCGGGCAGAGGAGTTGAGCATGCGCACCAGCACCGTGCCTCATGCCGCGGATCGCGGGGTGGCCGTCATGGCCTGCTGCGCACCCGTGCCCTCCTCCTCTCACCACTGAACCGCCGGTTCCTCCTCGCTCAGACCCCGGGCATTCCTCTGCCCGCCGTGGCATCTCACGCGAGCACTCGGCGGCTCTCCACCGACTCACCGTGAAAGCACAGAACCATGCAGCAACCCAGCGCCCAGAAGATCCGCGCCTCCTTCGTCAACGCCAGCCGCTCCGAGGCCTCCAAGCTCAACCTGCCCAAGGATTTCGACTCCCTGGACTGGGAGAACCTGGACTACCTCGGCTGGCGGGACCCCAAGATGCCCCTGCGCGGGTATCTCGTCCTGCCGTCCGATGACGGCAAGCTCACCTCCGTCCTGCTCCGGGCGCCGGAAGGCGGGGCCCGGAAGAACCGGTCCGTGCTCTGCGAACTCTGCCGGGCCGTCCACGCCAAGAACGACGTGTTCCTCTGGGTGGCCCGCCGCGCCGGCCAGTCCGGCCGTGACGGGAACACCGTCGGCACGTTGATCTGCGCCGACTTCGACTGCAGCGCCAACGTGCGCGTGGAGCCGCCGAAGAACGAGATCAACCCGGACCCCGCCGTCGTCGTGCAGGAACGCATCGTGGGCCTGAAGGACCGCGCCCAGCTGTTCCTGGACCGCGTCCGGGGCCTCTGAGGCTCACGCCCCGCGGCCCTGAGCCCTGAGTCCGTGGGTTCCGGCCGGCCGCGCGCTGAGTTCGCTAGTGAGGGTGTGAGGTCGCTACATCGTGTAGCGGACTCACACCCTCGATAGCGGACTCGGCCACCGGGCGGGCCAGTGAGCCCAGGGTCAGGCCCGTCGGGACGCCACAGCCCGCCGGAACACCGCCGGCGCGATCACCACGAGCAGGCCCACGGCCGAACCGATCACGGTGTCGATGAGCCGGTCGTGGAACAGCGCGCCCGGCTCCACCGGAGCGACCAGGAGCGTGGACAGCAGAGCCAGCGGGGTCACGAGCACTTGCGCCAGGAAGTACTGCCGGGTGATCAGGAGCTCGACGCCGAACTGGCACAGCGCGATGAGCACCACCATCTGCCACACCTCCGGCCGGAGCGCCACGATGGCTCCGAGCACGGCGAGACCCACCACGGTGCCGAACACCCGCTGAAGACCGCGGGTCACGCGATGCCGGGTGGAATGCCCTACGAGCGGCACCACGGACGCGACCATGGCCCAGTAGTTGTGCCCGAATCCGAGGGCCTGACCCACCGCCGTCGCCACACAGCCCGCGATCGCCGGCGCCACGATGTACCCCACGGACTCGATCCACACCATGCGCTGTTCCGCGGGAGCCACCCGGATCCGCCAGACCCTCCGCAGCTCTTTCCAGTTCAGCGGCGTGCGGTGGGACGGCCTGACCCGGGACAGGAGGCCGATGCCGAGGCATAGGGCGATCGTCAGGATCGAGGTCAGCGCCACCTCCCAGAGCGGCGGCTGATGCGGCACGGACGCGACGGCGGCGAAGGCGAAGATGTAGAACAGGGAACCCGCGGGCCGCAGATGCCACAGCCCCGCGATCACCGAACAGGCCCACGCGACGCCGGTGGTGACGGCGACGCTGACCCAGGGGTCGAGGACCCCGCCGGGGCTCTGCCGGGCCAGGAGCGTCGCGGCCATGAGCACCCCGAACATGAGGAGACCGGCCCGCGCCTGCGTGACCACGCGCATCCGGTGCGGCTCGTTACGGCCGTAGATGCCCGTGAACGCGGAGAAGTTGGCGAAGATCGCGAGGTCCAGACGTCCCGTCAGAACCAGCAGGAGCAGCGGCAGGAAGAGCCCGAGCGCCACGCGGGCGGCCGGGTGATGATCACGCCCCGCCGGCCCGATGCTGAACAGCATCTCCCGGAAGAACGAGCCCACGGCCCGTGCGCGCCCTTCGGCGGCCCGGCCGTCGCCGGGCGCCTCGTCCAGTGCGCCGCTCCGAGTCACGTGCCGCTTACTCCGCCGCGGCGAGCTGCCCGCAGGCGCCGTCGATCTCCTTGCCGCGGGTGTCCCGCAGCGTGGTGGGCACGCCGGCGTCGCGCAGGGTGGCGACGAAGAGGTCTTGGATCTCCGGCTCGGAGGCCGTCCAGATCGAGCCGGGCGTCGGGTTCAGCGGGATCGGGTTCACGTGGACCCAGCCACGGCCGCGCCGGTTGAGCTTCTTGGCCAGGAGCGCGGCACGCCAGGCGTGGTCGTTCATGTCCTTGATGAGCGCGTACTCGATGCTCACGCGGCGGCCGGTCTTGCGGAAGTAGTCGTACGCGGCGTCGATGGCCTCGTCCACGTTCCACCGGTTGTTGACCGGGATCAGTTCGTCCCGGAGCTCGTCGTCCGGGGCGTGCAGGGACAGCGCGAAGGTGACGGGCACGTCCTCGTCCGCGAGCTTGCGGATCGCCGGAACCAGACCGACCGTGGACACCGTGATGTTGCGGGCGCTCATGCCGAGGCCCTGCGGGGACGGGTCGACGAAGCGGTGCACGGCGGCCATGACGCGCTTGTAGTTGGCCAGCGGCTCACCCATGCCCATGAAGACGATGTTGGTGACGCGCTCGTCGTCGTGCTCCTTCTCGCCCAGCTCGCCCGCGGCGATCGCACGGTTCGCCGCCACGACCTGGTCCACGATCTCCGCCGTGGACATGTTGCGGGTCAGGCCGGCCTGGCCGGTGGCGCAGAACGGGCAGTTCATGCCGCAGCCCGCCTGGGAGGAGACGCAGAGGGTGATCCGGCCGGGGTACCGCATGAGCACCGACTCGACCAGCGCGCCGTCGAACAGCCGCCAGAGGAACTTGATGGTGTTGCCGTCATCCGTGCGGAGACGGCGGACCTGCGTCAGAAGCGGCGGGAACATGGCTTCGACCAGTTCCTCACGGCCGGCCTTGGGCAGATCGCTCATCTGCTCGGGGTCCGTGGTCCAGTGCTGGAAGTAGTGCGTGGAGAGCTGCTTGGCGCGGAACGCGGGCAGGCCGAGCTCCTTGAGCTTCGCGGCGCGCTCGTCCAGGGTCATGTCCGCGAGGTGCTGCGGCGGCTGCTTCACGCGCGGCGAGGCGAACTGCAGGAGCGGGCGGCCCTCCGTGGTGCGGGCCTGCTCCCAGCCTTCGGCCGCGGGGCGGACCTGCGGGCGATCCTCGGTGAGAGCGACCTTCGCGACCGCTTCACCGTGTGCCGAACCCTGGATCTTGGCGGGCACGACGCCGGCACGCGCCGGGCGCGCGGAAGCCTTGCCGTTGCTGGGCGTTTCGGAGCTGGGGTTACGGGGTGAGGAAGCCATCACCTTCCATTGTCCCACGGCTGCCCGGCGGCCCGACAGCTCCCGGACCCGGCCGGCGCCGCATCCCGCCGGACCCCCGCGCCGGACCTGCTGTGACGAACACGTGCCGAACAGTGAGTTTCCGCTGAAACAGTGATCAGAACACACTGTTTCAGCGGAAACTCACTGTCTCGGCGGGGAGAGGACGCGAAGGAGGGCCCGCTACCCCAGCCGGATGTCCACGGGGTTCGCCTCACTCCGGGGCTGACCTGGGGCGGCCTTGCCCCCGATCGGCAGAACGCCCGAGCGGTTCGTGCGGCGGTCCCGCAGGATCTCCGTGACGGATCCGAGGTGGCGTGAGAGATCGATCACGTTCTCCGGCGCCGCCAGGAGGAGCTGGAAGCCGAACTCGTGCAGCGCGGCGATGCCCTGACCCGCGAACTCCTCGCTGGCCAGCACGAACGCCTCGTCCATCATCACCGTGCCGTAGCTTGTGAAGCCCTGCTCCGCGATGCCCAGCTGGTAGCTCAGGGCCGCCGCCATGATGAACGCCGTGAACCGCTGCCGCTCGCCACCCGACATGGAACCGGTGTCCGAGTGCATGAACACCTCGGCCCGGGGCTCCTCGCCCTCCACCTGGACCATGCGGTGCTCCTTGCACGCGATGAACAGGTGTCCGCGGACGTCCAGGACCTCCGCCCGCCAGCGGCGGTCCTCCGGCGCCTGGGAGGACAGCCGGGTGACCAGGTTCTCGAGGGTCTTGTAGCGGATGGTGAGTTCGTCGTCGTCGGCCGTGGTGCCGGCCGCGCCCCCGGAAGCCGCCTCCGCGCCGCGCGCAGGACGGACCCGCAGCGCCCGCGAGATGGCGTCCTTGAACGCCTTGGCACTCGGCGGGACCGTCTGCTTGATGTCGAGCTCCAGGTGGCTGCCCTCGTGGAAGTCCACACCGGCGAGGATGCCGTTGAGCGGCAGGATGCGGCTCGTGATGGCGCGCCGCTCCTCGTCCAGAAGGTGCAGCAGGGTGGAGAAGGACTCGTGGGTGCGCTGGTTGAAGAACGCCCGGAACTCGTCCTCCTGGGCGGGCAGGCCGTCCCGGACGATCGCGTGGTACCGCTGTTCATAGTCCGGCGCGGCCCCGATCCCGGTCCCGTGATCCGCCGAGACGGTGCCGCCCCAGCGACGGGCGAACGAGTCGAAGATCCTGGTCAGGCGCTCGGCGGTGGCCTGCGCGGCGCTCTCGGCCCGGTGCAGTTCGTCCTGCAGGGCGGAGCGCACCCGCACGGCGGCCAGGTCGAGCTCGGCGATGTCCCCGAACTCCCCCATCTCCTCGAACCGCGGGGCGAGCGCCTCCACGGTCTCGGGCGACGGCGGGTTCTCCGCCACACGCTTGCGGGCCGCGGCGAGCAGCTTGTCCGCGGAGACCAGTTGCGCGTCCAGGGCCTTGTACTCGTTCTGGAGGACGGCCGCGGCTTCGGTGCTCTCCTGATGCTGCTTCCGGGTCTGCTCGACCTTGGCCCGCAGGGGCTCCAAGTCGGCCTGGGCCGCGAGCGCATCGGCCAGACGCCGTTCCAGGCGCTGGACCTCCTCGGCCGCGACCTCCGCGGAGACCTCGCTCCACTCCCGGTGGTCCGCGGCGACCCGGCGCAGGGCCTCGAGCTGCCGGGCCACACCCTGGTGCGAATCCTCGCGGTCCTGGGCCACGGTCTCCGCGGCCTTGAGGGTCTCCCGCAGTTCGGCGATCCGGTCCTGGACCATGGCGACCTTGCTGGCGTTGTCGAAGCCGAGCACGAAGTCACGACGCGCGGCGAAGCGGTCGTCCTTCTCGACGGTGTGGCTGTTGCGCTTGACCACGCCGCCCAGCGACAGGCCGCGCTCCAGCCCGGCGAGCTCGGCCGGGTCCTCCACGCACGGATACGCGTAGTCCAGCGCGATCCGCTCGCGCAGCCACTCGACCGCCGTCTCCCGGGCCGGCGTCAGCCCGGTCTCGAGGAAGCGCAGCTTCGCCAGGAGGTCCCGGGGCTCCACGGCGGACAGGGCCGCCTCCGCGCCGGGCAGCACACGGGAGACGTCGACGGCGCGCAGGGCCCCGCGGATCGTGGTGCCGTCCAGGAACTCGGTCACGCGGGTGAACAGCTCGCCCGGGACGAGGAGCGTGGTGGCGAGATTCCGCAGGGCGCGCTCGGCGGCGGGGCGCCACCGGTCCTCCTCGGGGAGCAGGTCCATCACCTCGCCGGCGAACGGCAGCTCCGAGATCTCGACCTCCAGCGCCGCGGCGATCGCGGCCCGGTTCTCGAGGGCGGGCTGCGGCATGAGCGACGTGCCCGACTGCAGGGACCGCAGTTCCTTCCCGGCCTCCTCCAGCTCGCGCTTGGCGGTGGCGTGGGCGTCGAAGGCCTCGAAGCGGAGCGCCTTGAGGGACTCGGCATCGCCCGTCAGCTCGGCGCTGCGCTGCTCGGCCTGCTGGTGGGCCTGCGCCCAGCCCTCGGCCGTCCACTCGAGTTCCAGGCCGGCGTCGCGCAGTTGCTTCTGCACGGTCGTCTCGAGGTCGCGCCGGAGCCGCTGCGCCAGCCGTGCGTTCTCCAGGCCCGCCTCGATCGAGGCGATCGCGTTGCCGCCCTGGTTGTTGTAGTCCAGTTCCAGCTCGCGCAGCTGCGCGGCGAGTGCATCACGGCTCATCCGCTCGGCCTTGAGGGCCTGCGCCTTGTCCGCGGCCAGCGCCTTGAGCCGCGCCACGGTGTTCTCATGCACGACGACGGCGAGCGCCTGCCGCTGCGCGTCGAACTCGGTGCCGCCCAGGGTCCGGAGGCGGTTGGCTTCCAGCAGGTGGCGGGCGTAGTCCTTGTTCAGCTGCGGGACGGGGGCGAGATCATCGCGCTGGAGGCGGACGTCCTCGAGCCGCTGACGGATCGAGATGAGGTTGCTGAACTCCTCCACCACGGCGTCCGCGGCGTCGAGCGTGGCGGGCGGGTCGAGGACCTGGTCACGGAAGAAGGTGTTGACGCTGCCGCCGAGACCCTTGCCGGCCTGGATGACGCGCAGGAGCGGGAGGGCCTGGTCGCTGCCGATGCCGAGGATGCGCCGGAACCGTTCGGCGAAAGTGCGGTGCACATCGAACACCTGCGCGCCGGGGAAGGCGTCCTCGAGGGCCGAGCGCGTGAAGCGTTTGTGCGCCAGGGTCTCCAGCACGTCGACGTCGAGCGGGACGGAGTCGATCATGTAATGCCGGCCGACATTGGCCTCGGTGCCGTTCTTCGGGAGGTCGAAGAGGGCCGAGAGCGTCACCGTGGTGCCGGCGGCGTTGTCGAAGGTCAGCGCGACGGCGGACCAGGTGGCGCCCGGGCGCTGGAAGGCGCTCGTGGCGCCGTCCGTGGTGGCGCGGTCGCCGACCTTGCCGCGCATGTAGGTGTAGGTGGTGCGCTTATCGTCCACCGCGCCGCCCATCCGGGCCGCGGCGGCCTCGTTGGAACGGGGCCGGGCGTCGAACACGCGGAGCATGGCGTCGAAGAGCGTGGACTTGCCGACGCCGGAGTTGCCGGTCAGGAGGGTGCCGCGGCGGTCGACGTGCATGACGTGGGCGCCGTGGAACGTGCCCCAGTTGACGAGCTGGACCCGCGCCAGGCGCATCTGGCCCGGGTTGATGTCGTCACCGATGGGCAGCAGTGCGGGGATGCTCATGCCTGCTCCTCTTCGTGGGTTCCGGGCTCGTCAGTCGGGTCGACGTCCGGCTCGGCGTCGCCGGGGTCGGCGTCGTCCGGCTCACCGGCGTCACCGGCGTCGTCGATGTCCAGGAGCGCCTGGGTGCCCACGGCGTCCTCCGTGGCGTGCTGGAGGCGTTCCAGCTGCGCGGTGATGGCGGTGATGCTGTCGAACGGGAGGGCCAGCGGCAGGGCGCCGCTGATGCCGTACACGTTCTCCAGACCGGTCGGCAGGAGCAGCTGGCGGGCGCGGAGCTTCTCGACGGCGGCCTGGACGGTCTTGGCGTCCCGGTAGGCGTCCTGCTCCGCGGCGGGCTGGTAGTGCGCCACGATCTCCGCGATCTCCTCCAGGGTGACCGTGGGCTCCGTCTGGGCCTCGCTGTGCCGGTCGAGGAGCAGGCGCAGGCGCAGCAGAACGATGGTCTCCACGCGGCTGAGCGCGCGCTGCTGGCGGAGCAGGCTGGACCGGGCGTTGCCGCCGAGCAGCTCCGGGTCCACCGGGCGCAGGACGGCGATCTTACGTTCGTGGTCCAGGTGCAGGGTCAGGAACAGCTCCGAGAGGCGGGACCTCAGGATCTGCTGATGATCGGTCAGCGTGGTCCACAGCTTCTCGTCACGCCCGCCGTCCACATAGGGACCCTTGAGGAGGCGCACCAGGGCATGGCGCAGACGCAGCGGAAGGACGCCGGTGTCACCGGGGTAGAGCTCGGCTCCGTCGACGAAGGTGTCCCGCGCGTCGACGCCGTGGATCTGCTCGCTCATTCCTGTCCTTCCTTCGTGCGTTTCCTGCGTTTGGTGCTCGACGTCGTCGGGGCGCCGGTCACGCCCGCGGCACCCGCGTCGCCCCCGGCGCCATCCGCACCGCCGCCCGCGTGGCCGCCGTCGTCCGTTCCACCCGGGAGCGTCACGAGCGGCACGGTCGCAGCGCGAAGGCTGCCGTCCACCTGCTCGAACTCGACGCTCTCCTGGCTCGCCGCCGAGAAGGCCGCCCCCGAGTTGAGCGCTTCGGACAGCAGGGCACGGATCGAGTTGATGTGCCGTTCCTGCGGCGGGAGGGCCGACCAGGCTCCGCCCACCGTCTGCGCCCCGGCCAGGGCGGTCCGGATGAGCGCCGGTTTGGCCTTCGGCGTCCGCGGGGCACGGGTCCGGTCCTGCTCGGCGAAGTCGATGGGATCCGCCAGCCGCGGCGGCTCCTCGAATTCGTCCGGGTCGAACAGCTGCACCATGGAGATCGATTCCAGCACGCCGCCGAACAGTTCCGGAGCGGCCGCGAAGCCCGGCTTGTCCCGTTCATAGGGAAGGCCGCGGACGGCCTGCTCGGCCTGCCGCAGCGCCTGCCGGAGGCGCAGCGAGTGCCGGAAGTCGTCGCTCTGCACATAAGTGTTGAGGCTCTCGGAGAGCTTGCCGTAGATCCGCTGGATCTGCGCGTGCTGATTCCTGAGCTCGGACACGAGGCTCTTGAGGGTCTCCCGGTCCTCGGCGGCGAGGGTGTCCGCGAACTGCCGGCTGAGCACCTCGGCGATCGCCGAGCGGAAGCGCAGCTGCTGCTGCGGGTCCTCCAGGAACGCGGTGAAGGAACGGAAGGTCCTGCCCTCCGGGCTCTGGCGGAGGATGCGGTCCTGTTCGAGCACCTGGGCCATCGTGGCGCCCTTGGTCAGGGACTCCTCGATGATCTGGTTGCGGAGCTTGCCCACCAGGTCCTCGATGCTGTCGCGCATCTTCTTGTAGTCGGCCGGGAGGCTCGCGGCAAGGTCCAGGATGTTCTCCGTGGCCTCCACGGCCTCGTCCTCGTCCAGCAGACCATCGAGTTCGCCGGAGGTGATGCCGCGTATCAGGTCCTCGCGTTCCTGGATCTCCTCGCGGAGAGACTCCAGGCGTGCCGTCTGGTCCGGGTTGGTCTCGTGGGCCAGCTTCTCGACGTCGTTCAGCAAGGTGCCGAGGCGGGAGCCGGTGAGGGTGGAGCGGGGTGAGCTGAGGCTGTCCAGGAACGCGAGCACGCGGGAGGCGGCTTCGGTGAGTTCGTAGACGATGTGCCCGGAGTGGTGGCGGCGGGTCACGAACTTCCGGCGGGTCCACTCATCGGCCACGGTGCGTCCCGTGTTGGCGCCCGCGATCGCCGGGTCCGTGGCGCGGAGCTCCTCCAGACACAGGTCCAGTTCCGCGTGGAACTCCTCGAGGGTCAGGCTCGGGCGCGTCCGGGTGAAGGTGGACTGGAGCACGGCGATCACCCACGGGGCCGACCGGGTCAGCGCCCAGGCGGGCCCCTTGGTCAGCGCTTCGAGCGTGGCGAGCCGTCGCGAGAGGTCGGTGGTGTCCATCGGGCACACCCCTTTCCTCAACCTCGCGGCCCCGCGCGGAACGAGGCATGCCGAAAATGACCAGCTTTAAGGGTACGCGGGCCGCGCGGCGGGTCCGGACCTGTCATTTTTCATCACAAACGAACTACGATTCCGCAACGGACCCGACACGTCGTTCCCCTGACCGTCCCCCGGTGGCTACCGTTGAATTTCAGAGTTCCGTCAGGGCGCCGTAGGAAAGCGGCCTGGCACCTGGTCTGCACACCGCCAAAGGGGATGACGGCGAATGACATCTGATACGACCATGATCTTGAACCTCACCTTCGTGGGGACGCTGATGATCGCTGCCCTCCTGGCGGCCCTGGTGCTCTTCGCCGGCTGCATGGCGCTGGTCTTCACGGGGCTCGGCCGCCTGGTCTATCTGGGCGCGACCCGGCTGATCGGCGCGGGGCGCACGCTGGGCGGCCGCGTCGTCGCCGCACGCCAGACCTCGGGTCACCAGACCTCGCACGACGACGCCGACGCCCCCGCGCCCGCGGCCGTCACCTCCTCTGCCGCGCGCGACAGCTCTGAGCGGGTTCCGGCCCCGTCGTCCAGCACCGCCGCGGCGGCTTCCGGAACGACCACGGCGAACGGCAAGTCCGGACTCATCCCGTCCTGGCGCAAGCCCGCCGGCCCCGCCGCCGAACCCGCGGGGGACGCGGCGTCCACCGAGAAGGCCGCGCCGTCCGTGACGGTGAAGCTGAGCGAACCGGAGACGCCCCCTGCCGAACGGGCGGGGCTCCGCGCCGAAGCGGACCCGGAGCAGGCCCAGGAAACCCGCCCCGAGCCCGCCCTCGCGGTCACTCCGGTGGTCACGCCCGCGGGCGGCCCCCGTCCCGCGAAGAAGGCCGCGCCGAAGAGCTCCGGACGGAGCGCCCCGCGGCCGACCGACTCCGCCCGGAACACCGTTCCCGGCATCCTCCGGCCGTCCCAGGATCCGGAGGAACAGCACGCCAAGGGCGCTTAAGGCGCATAATCAATACCCATGGCTGCCCCTTCCGGGACTTCGTCCCTCTCCAAGTCCGCGCCCAACGCCGTCCGGGTGGATGCGTGGCTCTGGGCCGTGCGCGCCTACAAGACCCGCTCCGCGGCCACGGCGGCCTGCCGGGCGGGCCACGTCCGGCTGAACGGGAACCCGGTCAAGGCGTCCCAGATCGTGATCCCCGGCGATGAGGTCCGCATCCGCATGCCCGGCTACGAGCGCATCCTCGAGGTGCGCCAGCTGATCGCCAAGCGCGTGGGGGCGGAGGCGGCGTCGCACGCGTTCACGGACCGCACCCCACCGCGGCCGCTGGCCCCGCAGCTCGGCATCCCGGTCCGGGACCGGGGCACCGGGCGACCCACCAAGAAGGACCGCCGCGAGATGGACCGGCTGCGCGGGAACTGAGACGCCCGGCCCACCACCTCACCCACCCAGCGGCAGCGGCACCACGCCCACCGAACGCCCCGCACGGTCCAGGCGGTGCCCGGACCTCTTGTCGGTCCGCACCACGGCCTGCCGCCCGATCACGACCGCGCTCGGGATCTGCTGGAGCACCCGCAATTCGAGGGCGTGGACTTCCAGGAGGTCGCGCACCCAGAACGTGGCGAGGAGGTTGCCGCGTCCGAGGACCTGTGCGCTCACCCGGCAGCTGGGCTGGTCGGCGAAGAACCGGCCCGCCTGCTCGAGGTGCGCCGCGGGCACGCTCAGCACGATCGTCACCTCTCGGTGGCGCGGGCGGAAGGCCGTGGAGAAATCGCACCGCAGCGTGACGTGACCACCGGCGAGGAGCTGTTCGGTCCGTCGTCGCGCGGTCTGTGGGGAGACCCCCACCCGGCCAGCCAGTCTCTCCCAGCCCGCCCGGCCGTCCTCGCTCAGCGCAGCCACGAGAGCCGCGTCCACCGCGCCGAGTCTGGCGGGTCTGCGGTTCGGAGCGCCGCCGCCCAGGGCCCGCTCCTGGCCCGGGTCCAAGGTGCCGAGCCGCCACTGCGTGCCCTCCCGGTGGAGACGGGTCGCCAGGACCACCTCCCAACGGGTCACCCCGGGGAGCCCCGACAGGACGCCGGAGACCGCGTCCATGAGCTCGTCGTAGCCCGGGGCGAAGCAGTCCGCCATGACGTCGAACTCGCCCGTCATCCGCGAGACCGTGCCGAACGTAGGGCTCGAGCAGAGTGCGTCGAGCACCGCCTCCTGTCGTTTCGGGGCGGTGGAGAGGAAGAGGAAGGCCGAGGAGCCCGCGTCCAGATAGCGCGGTCCGGGGGCGAGTGTCACCCAGGCGTCGCCGCGAGCGCTCAGCGCCGCCCAACGGCGGGAGACGGTGGTGGGTGCCAGGCCGAGCGTGGTTCCGAGCACGGACCACTCCGCACGCGGGTTGATCTCCAAGGCTCCCGCGAGCGCGAGATCGACTTCGGATATTTCGGCATTTTCGGTCATGTGAACGCCATCTCTGGAGGATTCAAGCAATTTCGCCGCAGCAGGGGCGGATTCTCCTAGCTTAGTGATGTCCATCACGGGCGCCGCACGGCGCCGTCCCGAGAGTTGCCGCCATGAAAACCAGCACCCCCGCCCCGCCTTCCACCCGCACCAGCGCCCTCGGCCTGATCGTCGCCATGGCGCTCGTCGAGGCCCTGTCCGGGATCACCCAGGGTTACCTCAATCCGATCCTCCCCGCCCTCGGCCCCGAGCTGCACCTGGACGACCCCACGATCAACGGGCTCTTCCTCATCTCGAACGTCGCTTTCGCCGTCCTCACGCCGATCATCTCGCGCCTCGGGGACAGCTGGGGATGCCGCCGGATCCTGCGGCTGTCCACCGTCACGGTGGCCGCCGGCGCGGTCCTGATGGCGGTCGCCCCCAGCCTGCTCACCATCTCGGTGGGCGTCGTGCTCCTGACCTGTGTGGTCGGCTTCATCCCGCTCATGATGGGGATCCTTCGCGCCACCCGGCCGGAGAGCACCCGCAGCGGGGTCGGCGCCATGATCGGGACCCTGATGATCACGGTGGGCGTCGGCGGGCTGCTGGCGGGCATCGTGGGCGCCGAACGCCCGACCCTCGGGTTCTGGGTGGCCGTCCCCTTCGCCGCCCTCGCGCTCGTCGCGTCCTTCTTCCTGCCGGAGGGCCTGCCCGCCACGCGGGAACCCCTCGCGCTCCTGCCGCTCGCACTGTGCAGCCTGGGCCTCATCGGCCTCGTGACCGCCCTCTCCATGGGCCCCGACTGGGGCTGGCTCTCCACTCCGACCCTGGTCAGCGGCCTGCTCGGTGTCGCCCTCCTGGCTCTCTGGGTGAAACTCGACCTGCGCAAGAGCACGACGACGGCGGCGCCCCGCCGCTTCATCGACCTCCACCTGCTCGCGGTCCCCCGCGTCCGGACGGTCACCGTGGCGACGTTCCTCTTCGGCTTCTCCTCGATCAGCTACTTCGGCAGCAACGGCCTGTTCCTGCACGCGGACGCCGCCACGGCGGGATTCGGCTTCGGCATGGGTCCGCTGGACATCGCCGTGGTGCTGGCGGCCGCATCGGCCCTCGGATTCCTGTCCTCCCTCGCCGTGCCGCCGCTCATGGCGCGGATCGGCGAGCGCGGAGGCCTGGTGTGCGCCGCGGCCGTGCTGGCTCTGGGATTCCTGCTGATGGGCCTGCTCCACGGATCGGCAGCCGGGTACGTGGCGGGATTCGGGGTCTTCTACCTGGGTCTCGGCATGTACCAGTCCGCCACCCGCACCCTCAGCGTGGAAGGCGTCCCGGTGGAGGAGACCTCCACGGCCGCAGGGCTCAATGAACTGGCTCTCTCCGTCGGCATCTCGATCGGCGCCGCAGTGGTCCGCCTGATCTCCGCGGCGTCCGCGGTGGACGGCAGGATCCCGCTCAGCGGCTTCGCCACCCTGTGGGTGGTCCTCGGCCTGGGCGCCGTCCTCGCGGGCGTGGTGTCCCTCGGATATCCGCGACGGACCGCCACCCTGCCGGAAGGAGCACGGGCGTGACCGGCGCGACGGACCTCCGGGTGGAAACCCTGATCGTCGAAGCGGTGGATCGCTGGCGGCCCCGGATGCTGGACCTGAGCCACGCCCTGCACGCCGATCCCGAGCTCAGCGGGGAGGAGCACCGGGCGGCGGAGCGGGTGCGGGCGCTGCTGGCGGAGGCCGGATTCCGGTTCGACGTCCCCCAGCCGGCCGCGCCCACCGCGCTGCGGGCGGAGGCCGGGGAGGGTGAGCTGGTGGCCGTGTTCTGCATCGAGTACGACGCCCTGCCGGGGATCGGCCACGCCTGCGGCCACAATGTGAATGCCGCCGCGACGCTGGGAGCCGCCCTGGCCCTGGCCTCCGCCGCGGGGCCGCTGGGCCTCACGGTCCGGGTGCTCGGGACCCCCGCCGAAGAGTCCCATGGCGGCAAGGTCGATCTCCTGGAGGAAGGGATGTTCGACGGCGCCGCGATGGCCTTCATGGTCCATGCGAGCGGGGAGGATGCCGCGGGCAACTCCTCCCTCGCCCTCGGCTGCTGGGACCTGACGTTCCACGGCCGGGCCGCCCATGCCGCCACCGCGCCGGAGGAGGGCGTGAACGCCCTGTCAGCCCTGGTCATCGCCCAGACCGCGGTGGGGCTCCTGAGGCAGCAGCTGCCGCGCGACGTCGTCGTCTCCGAGGTGGTGACCGACGGCGGGTCGGCGCCCAATGTGATCCCGGACCGCACCTCGGCACGGCTCGAGGTCCGGGCGCCACGGCGCGACCAGCTCGACGCCGCGTGGACGGCCGTGCGGCGGTGCTTCGAGGCGGGCGCCCACGCCACGGGGTGCACGCTGGACATCGAGCAGTCGGGGAACGTTTTCGCCGATCTGCGGCAGGACGGCTTCCTCGCCGGCGCCTATGCGGAGGCCATGGAACGGCGCGGCCGGAGCGTGCCCCTGCGCGGCGATGCGATCGCCTCGACCGACATGGGCAACGTCTCCCACCGCGTGCCGAGCATCCACCCGATGGTCGGTTACGACGTCGGCGGGGCCGCTCATCACACGGCGGAATTCGCCCTGGCCGGGGCCGGGACGTCCGCGGATCTGGCTGTCGTGGACGCCGCGTACGGGCTCGCCGCCGCGGCCGCCCGCGCCGCCCAGGATCCCACGGAACGCCGCAGGCTGCTGGAGTCCGCCGCTCGTCATCCCTGACCAGCCGCGCCGCCTCCACACCGTCCCCGTCCGGGAAACCGTCGCCGAAAGGCTATTCCCGGACGGGGATTCGTGTCGTAATGTTATCGATGCCACGCACGTTCTCAACGATGGATGAGAGGTCGGCGCGACGAAAGAGCCCTCGCGATCCCCCGGTGGACCGCCTGGACTCCACGCCGGGCTCCGGGGGCGTCCTCAGGTTTGTGGCGGCACATCGACCAGCTCAACGCAGAGGAATCGTTCATGAAAACAGCCAGTATCGGCGCCGCCGCGGCGGTGGCGTGTCTCCTCGGAGGCACCCTCACCGCCGCCGCTTCCGCCCCGGCCTCGGCCGCGACCACCTCGGACTACACCGTGTCGACGGGGTCCGTCGTCCAGGTCGGCCACGCGACGGACACTCCCGCCTGGCCCTACATCGACAAGGACGGGTCGTTCTACTTCCAGCAATCGGCGGCGCTGTACGGGGCCACCGAGGCCCGGCGCTGGGACTTCTACACCGGCACCACGCTCGACACGGCGACCTTCAACTCGACGCTGAGCAACTACACCAACCCGTCGAACTCCTCGGATTCGAACGGCAACACCACCTGGCGCTGCAACAACAGCCCCACGGGAACCTCCGCCACGTTCGCCCCGGACACCTCGTCCTACTCCCAGAAGAACTACTGCGACCTCACGGGCGTCTGGGTCGACCCCGACACGGGCGACTGGTACGGCCTGGTGCACAACGAGTTCACCCCGAAACCGTTCGGCGACGGCGTCCACTACGACGCGATCGACTACGCGAAATCGAGCGACCAGGGCAAGACGTGGACCATCACCGGCCACGTGATCACCTCCCCCTACAGCACCACCCGGAACGACACGACGGCGTTCCCGAACCAGACCTACTACTACGGCGACGGCGACCCCCGCCTCGTCGTGGACACCGCTTCGGGCTACTTCTACGTCTTCTACGGCTCCCGCGTGATCAACAAGAACGGCGGCTGGGCGGCGCCAGGGTTCGCCGAGCACGTGGCGCGCGCCCCGATCAGCCAGAAGATGGCGCCGTCGTCCTGGCAGAAGTACTACAACGGCAGCTGGTCCACCCCCGGCGTCGGCGGGGCGGAGAGCACCATCGTCTCCACCTCACAGAGCAGCACCGGGTATCTGCCCTCGAACCTCGAGTACAAGCCCTCCAACACCGGCAGCGTCGCGGCCCAGGCCCAGGCCGGCCAGCTCCCCGCGAACGGCTCCGATCTGTTCATCCTGAACGTCTCCTACAACGCCTACCTCGGCATGTACATCGGCACCCCGCAGACCGACCTGGGCGACGGCGTCAACCGACCGCTGCACTTCTACGGCACCACGGATCTCGCCACTCAGAAGTGGGTGGACCTGGGGACCGCGCCCAACTACACCCAGCAGTCCTGGTACCGCTGGCTCCTGGACGGGACCAACGCCACGAGCACCGCAATCGTGGGCAAGACCTTCCGGTCCTACTGCTACTTCGCCTGCTCCATCCCGTCCGGATCGACGAAGGCCTCCAGTTCTGAGTACGTCAACGTCACCATCGACGCCGCCAACCCCGCCCGGACCATCGACTCCACGAAGTCCTACCGCATCCAGTCGGCGGCCGGTCAGTCACTCAACCAGAGCGGCACCTCCACCCTCTCCACCGTGGCGACCTCCACCGCGGGCAGCACGGCCGCCTGGAAGTTCACGCCCACCGGCGACGGCGCCTACACGATCACGAACACCTCCTCCGGCCTGGCGCTCGGCGTGAACTCCGGCTCCACCGCCAACCGCGCCTGGGGCACGGCCGTGAGCCTCGCCTCGCTGCCCTCCGGCGGGGCGACCCAGGGCCAGCAGTGGTTCGTGATCTCGAAGGTGAGCACGCCGAGCAGCTCCGGCGCGGCGGTGAGCACGGGCACGTACAGCCTGGTCAACCGCTACAGCGGCCTCGTCCTGAGCCTCACGGGTTCCGGCAAGACCGCGCCCGTCAGGACCTGGACCAACAGCGGCAGCGCCGGCGACACGAGCACCCCGGCAGCCCAGACCATCACGCTCGCCCAGGTCCCGACCACGGGCCAGGTGCGGGGCGCGGCCTCCGGCCGCTGCCTGGACGTCCCGAACTCGGCCACCGCGAACGGCACGCTCCCGGACCTCTGGGACTGCAACAGCGGGGCGAACCAGCAGTGGACCACCGCGGCGGACGGCACCGTGAAGGTGTACGGCGCCAAATGCCTGGACGTGCCGAACTCCCAGGCGAGCTCGGGCTCGGCCGTGGAGATCTGGGACTGCAACGGCGGCGCCAACCAGCAGTGGACGATCAACGCGGACGGCACCATCCGCTCGGCCCTGTCCCCGACGCTGTGCCTCGACGTCACCAACGGCTCCACCGCCAATGGGGCGGGGATCCAGCTCTGGACCTGCACGGGCAACGGCAACCAGCGCTGGACGCTCGGCTGAGCCTCCGGGCTGATGCCCACGAGGTGATGCCCCAGCACTGACACACGGCCCGGGCCGGACACGACCGTCCGACCCGGGCCGTCCCGCGTTAGGATCACGGGGTGATCGAGCCTGTGAAGAAGCCCCGCAGGGCGCCGGGGATGGTCGACGTCGCGGCACTCGCCGGCGTCTCGGCCCAGACGGTCTCGCGGGTGCTCCGCGGGCAGACGAATGTGCAGGACAGCACGCGGGACAAGGTGCTGGCCGCCGTCGAGCAGCTCGGCTACCGCCGCAACAACGCCGCGCGCGCCCTGTCCTCGGGCCGCAGCCGGGCGTTCGGGATCGTTCAGCTCCAGACGGGCTACTACTCGCGGACGGCGATCATCTCGGGCGTCGAAGCCGCGGCGCGGGAGGCGGGCTATTCGCTCAGCGCCGCCACGAGCCCCTCCCTCGATCCGGCGGCCATCGAGGAGGCCATGTCGGTGCTCGCCGATCAGGGCGTCGAGGGCATCATCCTCGCCCTCCCGCTGATACATGCCACGCGCGGCATCGAAGAGCTGACGCGGGCGATCCCGACCGTCTCGATCGACGGCTCCCGGACCTCCGCCACCGAAGTCGTGGCCGTCGACCAGACCCGGGCCGCCCAGCTGGCCACCCGGCATCTGCTGGAGCTGGGGCACCGCTCGGTGTGGCACGTCTCGGGCCCGCCGGAGTGGCATGACGCGGCGAGCCGGAGCGCCGGCTGGCGGCAGACGCTGGAGGCCGCGGGCATCGTCCCGCCCGAGGAGTTGGTGGGCGACTGGTCGCCCGAGTCGGGCCATCGGCTCGGTCTGGAGCTGGGGCGCCGGCCCGAAGTGACGGCCGTCTTCGTCTCGAGCGATGAGATGGCCTTCGGTGTGATCAGGGCGCTGCACGAGCTCGGTCGACGGGTCCCGGAGGACATCTCCGTGGTGAGCGTGGACAATATTCCGCTGGCGGAATACTGTTCGCCACCCCTCACCACGGTCGCTCAGCCGTTCGAGGAGATGGCACGCGTGGCGGTCGATCATCTGCTGCGCCACATCTCGGATCCGGCCACGCTCACGGTCGATTCGATCGAGCCGCGGCTGATCGTGCGGGCCTCCACGGGCGCCCCACGCTGAGTCGGCCCGGGCGGCCCAGCCCTGCCACCGTTCCCCGTGACGCGCGTCGCAGTCACATTTCCCCCTCACCCCGGCCTGCCCGGACACTGGTGGCATGACCCTCAAGTTCGCCCGTTTCGGCTCCCTCGGGGCCGAGGAGCCCGTGGTGGTTGTCGATGACGCCAACGGCCGCACCCGGCATTTCAGCCTCCTGCCCCTGACGCAGGACATCGACTCCGCCTTCCTCTCCCGCGACTTCGTGGCCGAGACCCAGCTGGCCCTCGACGCCGGGCGGCTGCCCGCCGTCGAGCCGTCCGCCCGGATCGGCGCCCCGGTGGCCCGCCCCGGAACCGTGGTGGGCATCGGCCTGAACTACGCGGCTCACGCCGCGGAGTCCGGCCTGGAGCCGCCGGCGTCGCCGGTCGTGTTCCTCAAGCCCGCCAACACCGTCGCCGGACCCTACGACGAGTTCCCGGGCCTGCCCGGCAGCGAGCAGCTCGACTGGGAGGTGGAGCTCGGCCTGGTGATCGGCCGGCACGCGCATCTCCTGGCCGACGAGCACGAGGCGCAGGCGGCCATCGCCGGCTACGTCCTCGCCAACGACCTCTCCGAGCGCTCTCTCCAGCTGGGCGGAGCGGGCGGTCAATGGACGAAGGGCAAGTCGCTGCCCGGCTCCACCCCGCTCGGCCCGTGGCTGGTCCCCGCCGTCGGCGCGGACGGCGCGCCGTTCGACGTCTCCTCGCTCCCCCTCGCCACGCGCGTGAACGGCGTGGAATGCCAGCGCTCGACGACGGCGGACATGGTCTTCCGCGCCGCGTTCCTGGTGCATCACGTCAGTCAGTTCATGGCCCTGGAGCCGGGTGACGTGATCATCACGGGCACCCCCGAAGGCGTCGCCATGTCGGGCCGGTTCGAGTACCTCAAGCACGGTGACGTCGTCGAGATCGAGGCGCCGGGCCTCGGCGCCCAGCGCGTCGTCGTCGGCTGACCAGGCGTCCGCCGGCCTCGCCCGCCCGGCTCCCCTTGACCGGGGGGGAACCTGCGGGCGAGGTGGCCGCGTGTCCGGCGCGGCGCTTCCTGTGGTTGCTCAACGCAACTAGCCTGGGGTCATGACTCTGGATCTCACCGCCATATACAAGGACCTCCACAGCAACCCCGAACTCTCCTTCCAGGAGACCCGCACCGCCGGCATCGTCGCCGGGCACTTGCGTGAGCTCGGCTTCGAGGTGACGGAGGGCGTGGGCCGGACCGGCGTCGTCGGCGTCCTGGCCAACGGCGTCGGCCCCACCGTGCTGCTGCGCGCCGACATGGACGGCCTGCCCGTCGAGGAGCAGACCGGGCTCGACTACGCCAGCACCGCCCGCGGGACCGATCCGGACGGCAATGACGTCCCCGTCATGCACGCCTGCGGCCACGATGTGCACGTGACCTGCCTGCTCGGTGCGGCCGAAGTGCTGGCCGGGTCCCGCGAGGAGTGGTCGGGCACACTCGTCACCGTATTCCAGCCCGCCGAGGAAGCCGGTGGCGGCGCGGCGGAGATGCTCCGCGACGGTTTCCTGGACCGCTTCCCGCGCCCCGACGTGGTGCTGGGGCAGCACGTCGCGCCGATCCCGGCCGGCTTCATCGGCCTCACGCCCGGCCCGGCCATGGCCGCCGCGGACAGTCTGAGCATCACGCTGCATGGCGTGGGCGGTCACGGCTCGCGCCCCGAGGCGACGGTGGACCCCGTGTACCTCGCGGCCAATGTCATCAACCGCCTGCAGGGCGTGGTGTCCCGCGAGATCAGCGCCCTGGACACCGCCGTCGTGACGGTGGGCCAGGTCCACGCCGGGACCAAGAACAACATCATCCCGGACAAGGCGACCCTCGGACTGACGGTGCGCAGCTACCGCGAAGAGGTCCGTTCCAAGGTCCTGGAGAGCGTGGAGCGCGTGGCCAAGGCGGAGGCACAGGCTTCGGCCAGCCCGAAGGAACCCACGATCGAGTACTTCGAGCGCTTCCCCGTCACGGTCAACGACCCCACCGCGAGCGAGCGGGTCGCCACCGTGCTGCGGGGCGTGCTGGGCGAGCAGCGGGTGCTGAACCCGGGCCCGCTCTCCGGCAGCGAGGACGTCGGGGAGTTCTCCACGGCCGCGGACGTGCCGCTGGTCTACTGGTTCCTCGGCGGCGGCGAACCGTCCCTCGCGGAGATCGTGGCGAAGACCGGCCGGATGCCCGACGACATCCCCTCCAACCACTCGCCGTTCTTCGCCCCCGTCATCGACCCGACGCTGGACAACGGCGTGAAGGCCCTGGTGGCCGCCGCGCGGGAGTTCCTGAGCTAAGCGCCGACCGCAGGGGCGAGCGGGTACTCGCCCCTGCGGCCGCGCACCGATTGACCGCCACCATAGAACTTCACGGCGCCGTTCGGCGGGCGTGGCCGTTGGACATCGGGCGCGTGGAGCCCTGCACTTCTCAGGAGTGCCGCCGGATGCCCCGCCATTCCGGTCTGAGGGAGCCTCGGAACGCCCCTGCGGAACTGCGATTTTCGACAGGAACGTCACGGCTCAGCGGGTATAGCCTGGGACCGACCACACCGAAGGGCTCATACCGAGCGGATCAAGGAGCTGTCATGGGACACGACAAGAACGACGAACTGCGCGAAGAGCACAACGAGCAGGACGAGCAGCGCCAGGAACGGCGCGACGGCGAATTCTTCGAAGGCACCGACGGCGCCGACCTCGGCTCCCAGGACGACCGCCGCGAAGAAGGCGACGAGAAGAAGCACCACTGATCAAGCCTTTCCCCGGCTGAATCCCGAGGATTCTCCGGGACCGAATCCCCCGACGGGCGCGCACTGGCGCGCCGGCCGGGGGATTTTCGCGTCATGGGGGATTACGTTTGTCGGCCTAAGGCCCGGATGAGCGTTGGCCTTCGGGGCGAGGTCGAGCACGGCGAATCCATCGCCCGTGGATGCTGGACGCCGCTGGGGGAAGATGGCGTTGTGACACTTTGTGAGACTTCTGATCGCCCGGACCTTCACCCCGCACTTGCTCAACGGTTCAGCCCCGTCAGATTCGACACGTCGACAACCATCAGCCCGGCTCAGCCGGACACGCTGCTGGAAGCGGCTCGGCGGGCGCCGTCAGCGGGCAACTCACAGCCGTGGCGGTTCGTGGTCGGGCTGAGGGGCGATTCCGTGCATTCGCGGATCGTTCCGCATCTGGCCCGTAGTTCATCGGTATGGGCGCCCAGTGCCTCGTTGTTGGTGGTCAACCTCGCCCAGGTTCATCTGGAGGGCTTGCCTGACTGGGAGTACTCGGAGTTCGCCCGCTACGACCTCGGCCAAGCCGTTGCGCACATGACGGTGCAGGGCCTCTCGTTGGGATTGGACGCCCACCAGTTCCGGGCGTTCGACAGGGACGCCGTCGCCGCTGAATTCGACATCCCGGCCCACTGGGAAGTGACGTCGATGACCGCGTTCGGCACAGCGGCACATGCCGCAGACGAGGTCCGCTCGGCGGGGACGAGCCGGGATCGGCTCCCTCTCAACGAGCTCATCTGGGCACGTGCATCCCGTTAAGCGGTCGGCCTGGAGAATCGCCGTTTTTGGACACGCGCGACCCCGGGGCGTCAGCCAGGTCGCGCCAAACTATCTTCTTAACCGTTTCCTCGAGGACGCGAGTAGAGCAAGGGCAGACCGGCACGGGTCCTGACAGTCGTCCCCGCCGACAACTCAGGAACTCCGAAAGGTGGCGAACACGAGCGGTCACGGACAGGATGGGTGCATGGAAACCCCTGTCCCGATCGATATCAGCACCTGGCCCAGGCGTGAGTACTTCGAGCACTACCTCAACAAAGTGCCCTGTACCTACGCGATGACCGTGGAACTGGACGCGACCACATTCGCTGACACCATGCGGGCGACAACCCGAAAGACGTACTTGGCACAGATCTGGGCGGTCGCTTCGATCGTGAATCAGCACGACGAGTTCCGCACCTGTCTGGACTCCGCAGGCCGACCGGCCATCTGGCCAGTCATACATCCCGCCTTCACCGTGTTCAGTGCCGAGAGCGAAACCTTTGCAAGCGTCTGGACACCCTACGACCCCGATTTCCACACCTTCCACGATCGAGCCCTCGACGTACTCACCCGCTACCGCAACGCCACCACACTCTTCCCCCAGGACGACCGGCCCGACAACACCTTCGACATCTCCAGCCTGCCCTGGGCGTCATTCACAGGATTCACCCTCAACATCCGCGACAGCTGGAACCACCTCGCCCCGATTTTCACCCTCGGACGCTACACAGAGCGCGACGGCCTCACCCGGCTTCCTCTGGCCGTCCAACTCCACCATGCCGTGGCCGACGGTTACCACGCGACCCGGCTGACCAACGAGATCCAGCACCTTCTCGCCAATCCCGCTTGGATCGAATAGCCCTCCCTCTGAACGCATCATCGAAGGCGACGCGATCAATTCAGTAATCCGGCCTGCGTTTGGTCGTCAGATCAGTCGATCCGCTCCGCCGTGACGGTCCATTTTCCCAGGGCGGTATCTCCGCACTTCGCGCCGGCGATTCGCGGGGCGTTCAGCTCGGGCTGGGTCGGTTCCACGCACACACCGATGGGATCCCCGGAGACCTCGCCATCCGTCGAGTTCGCAGCCGATAGGTATACGTGAACGCATAGTCACGAGCCGACAGACCGATGTTGGGCCGCAGCTGCTTGCCGATGACCTTGGCCGAAACCTGCTTCGTCAGGCCCTGCTGAAACTTCTGGTGGAACTGGGGCCAGAACAGCGCAGCGGCCCCACCCAGAAAGAGCTCGAGGATCAGAACCACGGCGATCACTGTGGCGCGTGCCGGCCGACGCTGACTCATGACTCCCATGATGCATCACGCTCTCTCAGCGACGATCACCTGGCGCGCGGCGCGCACGAGGGCAGCATTGTCGGGCGCAGAGCTGCCGTCCGGAAGCACCAAGGTGTCCTCCAGGCCGATGCGTGTGGCGAGACCGAGTCGCGCAGCCTCCCGCAGCGCCGGCCAGCAGCTGCTTCCCTCGCCATGCAGGAGCACCGGAATGTCGTCACCTGTCACATGGCGAACCTGTGCGAGCAGTCGCCGAGCGGTGACGGCGACCGCGGAAGGATCCGGTCCATCCGGAAGCTCGAGGAGCACCCGCACGCATTCGTCACGGACCGGCGACCTGGCCCACCGGTCCACCGCAGCCTCGTGCCACAGACCGGCTTCAACCTCGATGCCTTGATCCAGGAGAACCCGAGCCACCTCGTCCGCGCCATCCTCATGCCAGTTGACGGACGCGAAGTCCGGCAGCATGTCCCAGGACCGGATGGCCGCAATCCGGGCGGCGGGATCAGGAAGGGCCCACGCACCTGTCGTCACGCCGACCGGCAGAAACGGGACCTTGGCCCGCACCGCCTCGAGGACCATGGTCAACGGCGGGGCGGCGAGCGTGTCCACGCCGTCGTCATCCTTCACGTGGAGGTGGACGCCGTCCGCACCTGCCGAACTGACCGCCAGTGCATCCGCTGCCACGTGTTCCGCCGAAATCGGTAGCGCCGGATGCTCAGATGGCCGCCGGGCACCATTGATGCAGGCTTTCAGGAGCATTCGGCCAGTCTCGCACACACGTCCGTCAGCGCATGAAAGCCGGGCGAAAGGGCGCCCAGGCTCTCAGGATCAGGGATCAGGGATCATTGGTCCCATGAGTGAGCAGTCGGATCGTCTTGCCCGTGGCGAGTGGTACCTCGATGACGACGAGTTGCGGGAACGACGACGAAAATGCGCGGTCCTGCTCGACGCGTTCAACGCCGTTCCCGGCGGCGATGAGGAGGCGCGCCGACGCGCACTCGAAGCCCTGGTGGCAGTCGCCGCTGAGGGCGCGCTCATCGTGCCGCGCTTCCAGTGCACCTACGGGAGCAATGTCATCCTCGGTCGGAACGCGTTCGTCAATGCCAATGCTTTCTTCATGGACGACGCGACGATCACCCTCGGAGACGACGTGCGGATCGGCCCGGGTGCGCAGTTCATGACCGCGCTGCACCCCGTCGAGGATCACCAGCGGCGGCGGGAGGGATGGGAGCAGGCGCTCCCCATCGTCGTCGAGAGCAATTCCTGGCTCGGCGCGTCAGTGACGGTCGGCGCAGGCGTCACGATCGGCCGGAACTCGGTCATCGGCGCAGGGAGCGTCGTTCTCCGCGACATCCCGGATCACGTCGTCGCGGCGGGCGTGCCGGCGAAGGTGATCCGAGAGCTGCCCGTGGAGAGGCTCACCGAGTGACCGCCCAGTCACCTCAAAGGTCCGGACAGGGCTGATCCTGTGACTCGTCGTGCGGCTCCTGCTCGGCGGTCCCTCTGCGGGAAGCCAGCTCGACGACGGCGAGCGCCAGCGCGCCGGCCAGAGTCACCCCAGCGCAGCACAGCGCCAGCCCGAAGAACCCCCACTTTTCAAAGACGGGACCCAGGGCGAAAGCTCCGCTCGCGACCGCGATGTTGACTGCGAGGCTGTAGATGGCCATGATCGCAGCACGGCGGCCGGGCATCATCTCACTGAGCACCGTGCTCAAGAGAGTCACGGCGAAGCCTTGCAGGACTCCCCACACGAACATGGCCGGCGCGAGGACGTACGGGTGCGGCAGAGCGGCCGGCAGGCCGATGAGGACTGCTGTCAGCGCGCCGAGAAGGACGAGCAGCAGCCGGGTCTTGTCGAAACGGTCCGCCCAGCGGCCGCCGACGGACACCAGCGCGAATCCGATGCCGTAGCTCAGGATCATGGCGCCCACGATCCAGGGATCCGCGTCGAAGCGGTCGTGGAGGGCGGTGCCGATATAGGTGTACATGCCGTAAAAGCCGAGCATGTTCAGAAACGTCGCCCCGATCAGGGCGACCAGAAGCGCAACCCGGGCGTTCACGCCCGTCACGGCCGTTTCGGCGTCGTCGGCATCAGCGCCTGCCTCCCCCTCCTGCAGTGGGGCCGAGGGGAGACGGCTGGTGCTCTGGAAGGCCAGGAGAGCGGCCACCATGGCGCCGACGACGGCAAGGATCCAGAAGACCGATCGCCAGCCGAACAGACCACCGATCAACGCGCCGGCCGGGACGCCCAGCACCAAGGACAGTGACCAGGCGGAGACCACGATGCCCATGATGCGGGCACGCTGATCGTAGGGGACGTTCTCACCGACGAATGCATAGGCGGCGGGAACGAAGACACCTGTCGCGAGCCCGGCGGCGGCCCGGCCCACGAGGAGCAGGGGGAGCGCCGGCGCGGTGGCGCACAGGATCGTTCCGACGATGAAGAGGGCAGACGCGACCAGTAGGCACGTACGCCGGTCCACTCGGTCACCGATCGGTGCGAAGACCAGGGCACCGAGGGCCGTGGCCAGCCCGTACACGGCCACCGAGGTCCCGGCCCCGGCGATCGAGGTGCCCAGATCGCCGGCGATCGCCGCGAGAAGAGGTGAGACCACCAGTTCCTCGGAACCCACGGCGAAGATACCGGCCATCAAGGCCAGCAACTGGTACCGGGACACACCTGTTCTCAACGCGAGCCCTCGTTCTCCGTCAGCCCGGGCACCGCGCCCGTGCTCCGGGCGAAGGGCCGGAACCCTCTGGCCAGGTAGTTCTGTAGGGCGTGGGGGTGGTCATCACTTGAGGTGTGCAGCCACACCCGGCTCGCCGGAAAAGCCCAGATCATGCGCAGAGACGCGCTCAGGAAGGCGCCGCCCATGCCCTGCCCGATCAGCTCCGGCAGGACTCCGAACGAGTCGATCTCCGCCTGCGGCGGGGATCCCACGTTCACCGACAGGATCCCGACGGCGTTGCCACCGGAGACACCGGCCCAGTGCCGAAACGCCGGATCCGCGAGGTACGCGCCCCAGCGGTCCTCGTCCCACTGCTGGCTCGGCCACCGGAAATCGCGTCCGACCGCCAGCGTCAGCCGCTTCACGTCCGCGCCGTCGATCAGCTCCACCTCGACCTCCGGCCCTCCGGCCGCCGGGCGGAACTGCTCAGCACTCTCCATCTGGAGGAAGGTCAGCACGGGCTCATTGGTCCCGGCAACTGCACTCATGGACATCCCCTTTACTCGCCACCATCTCCGTCGGGCTCACGGGTGATCCTCTGAGGCGCTTGCATTGATCAGATCGGACCGAACAACGCCTCGTGTGAAGCGGTTGCCCACGCCCAGTAGCGGTCGCCGTACGACCAGTGCCACCACTCTGTCGGATAGTTGACGAAGCCCGCCGTCGTCATGATGTCGATCAGCGCCCGACGATTCTCAGCAGCCGCTCCCGTCACCCCGGGGTGGTCGGTGAAACACAGGCCATTACTGCACTCTGGTGTCGCATTGACCGGACACCCCAGATCGAGTTCGACGCCGTCGCGCTCCAAAGTGACATCGACTGCGGCGCCGGCTGTGTGTGGCGCGATTTCGGGAGGGCTCACATGACGAGCGGCCAGCGACCGCAACTCCGTCTCAGAGCGGTTGGGGTCCTCCGCCCGCAACGATTCGAGGTACTCCTCGAAATAGCGCGCCTGCAGAAATCCGGGTCGATATCCTTCGACAAGCCGCAGGGTCAGCCCGTTTCGCGACGCATGCTCCGCGGCGGTCTGCAACATCTCGAAGATCTCGGGCCGGATCTTGCTCCAACACCCTGCGGCGTCCGCCTTGCGGGGATCGATCACCAGCCCGGGCACCCCGACGCCATCACTCAAGATGGCTTCATCAACGTCAGTGGAAACCGGAATCGTCGCAACACGGGGGTCGGAAAGAAGCACCGTCTCAACCACGCCTTCATCACACCACGGCCCGCACTGCCAGACAACCCTTGCGCCGCGAACTGACCGGGCGCACCTGTGCAGCCTGAACTCCGGAGCTCTCCGAATCGAATCATGGGCCCGGCTTCCGGGATCAAATACCGGAACCGGGCCCATGATTCAGACGCAAGGATGCGCCGGCCTGACTTTTGAGTGTCAGCCGGCGGTCGCGACCCATCCTGAACAGCCGTAAATGCCGGTGCCGGCGCTGCGGTTGTTGAGGCAGGCGCGAAGATAGACCGTTCCAGAGATGCTCTTGTTCTGGGCTGCGGAGACCGTGCCAACTCCGTTGCTGTTCGTCAGCGTAGCGGTGTAGGTGGTCCCGTTCAGCGTGTACCGGAGCTGCGCCACGGAGGAAACCCCGTCTTTGAGGGTGTCCGTGCTGGACAGGGTGTTGCTGGCCGAGTCCCAGTAGGCTCTGGATCCAGTGACGGAGGCAGTCGCACTGGCGAAAGCCATAGGAGCGGTGAGAAGTGAAATTCCGATGACGCCGGCGGTTACTGCGCCGAGCCGACCAAGCCTTGTTTTTCGCATCATGCTTCCCCTTTGAATGATGAAACGTTGAGGGACCGCCGGACCATCTCGACTTGCTAATAGTTCCGCAAATCGATGAAGCAGCCCCATCCCGAACCTAAGTCCTCCTGGGATGTATGTCCATAGGCAAGCAGGGATGCCGCAGACGCGGCACAAGCGAGAGGGATCACTGCGGGCGGTCCACGTGAGGTGTGAGGTGTGCCAGGACGGCACCGTCGGCGGCGTGGAGGGGCGCCCGGTCGAATTCCTCCGGCGCCAGCGCATGAAACCCCGTTCCCCGCACGGTCGCCATACCCCACGGGCGCGATGCCTTTGACGCTCGTGATGGTTTCTTGAAGAATGGCCGTGCGAGGCGCATCTCGCGATCCGGTGCCGTCCGGAGAGGGAAACCCCAGCTCAGAACGATGGCGCCACGCTCCGGTCCCCCGTGGATCCGGACTGCCGAGGGTTCTCCTTCGGCGCCGAGTGCACCTCGCCCGGGAACGGATTGACCCGAACGACCGAAGGAGAGCACGACATGACATTCAACAGTGACTCGCAACTCGACGCCCCGGTGCCGTCGACCACGGAATCGGGCGCGCGCCGCGACAGCGACGCACACTCGCTGAGCGTAGGCCCCAACGGTCCGCTGCTCCTCCACGACGTCGCCCTGGTGGAGAAGCTGGCGCGCTTCGACCGGGAACGCATCCCGGAGCGCAGCCCCCACGCGAAGGGCTCCGGCGCCTTCGGGCAGCTCGAGGTGACCGAGGACGTCTCGGCCTACACGAAGGCGAAGCTGTTCCAGCAGGGCGCGGTGACCCCCATGCTCGCCCGGTTCTCCACCGTGGCCGGCGAACTCGGCTCGCCGGACAGCTGGCGGGACGTGCGCGGTTTCGCGCTGAAGTTCTACACCGAGGACGGCAACTACGACATCGTCGGCAACAACACGCCGACCTTCTTCGTCCGCGATCCGATGAAGTTCCCGGACTTCATCCACTCCCAGAAGCGCCTGCCGGACTCCGGCCTGCGGGACGTCAACATGCAGTGGGACTTCTGGACGCTCTCCCCCGAGTCCTCGCATCAGGTCTCCTACCTCATGGGCGACCGCGGCATCCCGCGGAGCTGGCGCCACATGAACGGCTACTCCTCCCACACCTACATGTGGGTCAACGAGGCCGGCGAGCGCTTCTGGGTGAAGTACCACTTCCTGACCGAGCAGGGCCTCGAGTTCCTCACGAACGACGAAGCCGCCACCCTGGCCGGTGAGGACGCCGACGCCCACCGCCGGGACCTCTTCGAATCGATCGGCCGCGGCGAGTTCCCGTCCTGGCGCGTCGAGGTCCAGATCATGCCGTACGAGGAGGCCCGGAGCTACCGCTTCAACCCCTTCGACCTGACCAAGGTGTGGTCGAAGAAGGACTACCCCCGCATCCCGGTGGGCCGCTTCACCCTCAACCAGAACCCGGTGAACCACTTCGCCCAGATCGAGCAGGCCGCATTCAGCCCGTCGAATCTGGTGCCGGGCACTGGGGTCTCCCCGGACAAGATGCTGCTGGCGCGGATCTTCTCCTACCCGGACGCGCAGCGGAACCGCCTCGGGACGAACTTCAACCAGCTGCCTGTCAACAGCCCCGCGGTCCCGCTGAACTCCTACGACAAGGAAGGGGCCATGCAGTACCACCACAGCGGCGCGGCCCCCGTCTACGCCCCGAACTCCTACGGCCGTCCGTACCAGGACACCGAGGGCCGGGCGGAGAACGGCTGGGAGGCCGACGGCGAGATGGTCCGGGCCGCGTACACGCTGCACGCCGAGGATGACGACTTCGGCCAGGCCCACACGCTGGTCCGCGACGTCATGAACGACGCCGAGCGGGACCGCCTCGTGGACACGGTCGTCGGCATGGTGTCTGGCCAGGTCGTGGAACCGGTCCTCAGCCGGGTCTTCGAGTACTGGAAGAAGATCGACCAGGAGGTCGGCGAACGGATCGAGGCGGGCGTCCGGTCCGGCGGCGCCGCCTGATTCACGGCGCACTGGACAGGCCCTGACGGCCTGATCACGAAGCCCGTCCGAACCGGTGACACCACCGGTTCGGACGGGCTTTCACATGCGCGGAATCATGCACCGGAACCGCGAGCGCCCCCGGCCCGTGTCAGGCGAGCAGGATCCCGCCCCACGCGGCCAGAAGGCACAGCGCCGCGCCGCCCAGACCGTAGAGCACCGCCCGCAGCGGCTCACGATTGTGCAGGAGCCGGACGGTCTCCAGGCTGGCCGTGCTGAACGTCGTGTACCCGCCGAGGAACCCGGTGCCGGCGATCAGCAGGGTCTCCGGGCCCATCCTCTGGGCCGCCACAGCCCCGGCCAGCACGCCCAAGGCGAACGATCCGGTCACGTTGATGACGAGAGTCGCGAAGGGGAAGTCCGTGGGCCAGCGGCGCCGCACCGCGCCGTCGAGCATGAAACGCGCGACGGCGCCCGCCCCTCCCGCGAGGGCCAGCCACAACGGGACGAGCGCACTCATGCGCCTCCTCCCGGCGTCGCGCGGCCGTCCCGGCGCGACTCCCGCACCCGATGGCTCACCGCGGCGAGCCAGATGCCGAGCGCCGTGGCGGCGCCACCGACCAGGAGCGTCGCGGCGAGGTAGCCGAACGCCTCGGCGGGGCGGCCGGCCTGGAGCAGATGGACGGCGTCGACGGCGAAGGTGCTGTACGTGGTGAAGGCGCCCAGGAAGCCGGTGCCGGCCACGAGCCGGAGACGGCGTGCCCAGCCGATGTCCGAGCCGCGCCGGATGAGCGCCTCCAGCAGAAGCCCGAGCAGGAACGCGCCCAGCACGTTGATCAGCACGGTCACCACGGGCCAGCCGCCAGGGGCCGGGACGGCCACCGACAGCCCGTACCGGGCGTAGGCGCCGAGCACCCCGCCGCCGAAGACCCAGCCGATCGCCCGGGGATCCAGGTGCAGGGGCGGCACCGTCCCATGGGCGGTGGTCCTGGATGGCTCACGCATCGGTCATGCTCCCTCCGGACGGTGTGACACGGCTTCGACACGTGCCGCCTTCCAAGGCTAGCGCGAAGTCCGCCTGGGGGCCGGGCGTGACGGCCGGCACCCAGCGCTTCCCTGTGATCCCGCGGAAGTGGCGGAGTGGACTCTCAGTTCACGTCGATTTTTTGAAGATGTCATTTCATGACAAATTTAAAAAGCTCTTGACTGGGGGTTAACTTCTCCTGCATTCTCAGTCGGGGGGCAACACCACACAAAATCAGGAGGAATCATCGTGCGATCCACGTCAGGCCTCAAGAGGCTGGGAACCATGTGCGCTGTCGGTGCACTTGCCACAGTCGGCCTTTCCGTCAACACGGCCTGGGCCGGCCAGAACAATCCGGACGACAGCCAAGCGTTCACCTCGAAGTCAGGCCAGGCCGAGAGCTTCGTCTTCAAGAGCAAGTCACATCGTGTCGATCGCAATACCGTCAGCGGAATGCTGGAGGAGTCGTTCGGCTCGGCACCCGGATCCCAGTTCAAGCAGGTCCGTGACCAGCAGCTCGGTACCGGTCACCTCTCCCGCTTCGTCCAGGTGATCGACGGTCACGAGGTGGCGGGTTCCTCCGTCGCTCAGACCCTCGACAAGGACGGCGCCCTGATCCAGGCCATGGGCTCCGTGGCCACCGGCACCACCAGCGCCACGTTCCCGAAGCAGGGCGATCTGTCCAAGGGTGAGAAGGCCGCCAAGGAAGCGGCCGCCACCCAGGTCAAGCTCCCCGCCTCCAAGGCCAAGGTCACCAAGACCGTCTGGTACGCACCGGCCCTCGCCGGCTTCCCGGAAGGCGGCACCGTCGGTCAGCCCGCCTACGAAGTCGTGGTGAGCAACAAGGACGCCAGCTTCACCGTCACCGTCGCCGCCACCGGCGCACCGACGGTCCTGGCCACCGCCACCAACACCCACGAGCTCAACCGCGCCGTGTGTGACGCCAACCGCTACAGCGCCGTCACCTACGACGACCTCAAGTGCGGCGCGGGCACCAAGAACGTCCTGAAGCGCAAGGAAGGCCAGGCGGCCTCCACCGTGGCTGACGTCAACGCTGTCTACAACTTCTTCGGCGACACCAGCTCCTTCTACGCGGCCAACACCAACGCCGGTGACCTGACCACCCTGGTCGGCGCGAATTACAGCGACGGCCTCGGCACCGCCATCCGCGGCAGCGTCCGTCAGTGCGTCAGCGGCGATTCCTGCCCGTACACCAACGCCTTCTGGTCCGATGAGATCAGCGCGATGGTCTACGGTGAGGGTGTCACCACCGATGACGTCACCGGCCACGAGCTGACCCACGGCGTCACGTCCCGCACCAACGGCCTGCAGTACCAGAACGAGGCCGGCGCCATCAACGAGTCCATGTCCGACATCTTCGGCGAACTCACCGACATCAGCAACGGCAGCGCGGATGACACCGCCGCCAACCGCTGGAAGATGGGTGAAGGCAGCTCGCTGGGCGTCATCCGTGACATGAAGAGCCCGAAGAACTACCAGCAGCCGGAGATCTACAAGGGCACGTACTGGCACGCGACCAGCACCAACCCGAACCAGAACAACGACTACGGTGGAGTCCACACCAACAGCGGCGTGGGCAACAAGCTGGCCTACCTGATCACCGACGGTGGCTCCTTCAACGGGCAGACCGTGACCGGCCTGGGCGTCCACAAGGCGGCCGAGCTGTACTGGACCACGCAGACCCTGCTGCCGTCCAACGCCACGTACGCCTCCCTCAAGAGCGCGCTGAAGCAGGCCTGCACCGCGAACGTCACCAACGGCGTCGCCGGCACCACCACCGCAGACTGCACCCAGGTGAACAACGCGATCACCTCGGTGGGCATCTGATCCCTCTCCATCCCGCGAAGTAACACATGGTGCCCCTTCCCAGCATGGGAAGGGGCACCATCTGTTCTCTCGTGGGGAGCCGGGGGCGCGACGACGGCGCCGTGCCTACGATGGCTTCATGGGAGCGGTGCAGGGGGAAAGCGTCATCCGGGTGACTCGTGCGAGCACGAACAACCTCAGAAACGTCAGCGTGGACGTGCCCAAGAAGGCGCTGACCGTGGTCACCGGGGTATCGGGATCCGGCAAATCCTCCCTCGTCCTCGACACCATCGCCGCGGAAGCCCAGCGGCTGGTCAACGACTCCTACCCGACCTTCGTGCGGAACCGGCTGCCGCAGCTTCCCGCCCCGGAGGTGCAGGCCATGGGAGGGCTCACCTTCACCGCCCTCATCGATCAGCGGCGGTTCACCGGCAACGCGAGATCGACCGTCGCAACGGCGTCCGACGTCGCGCCCTTGCTGCGCCTGGTCTTCTCCCGCGTCGGAGAACCGTCCGCCGGTTACTCTCCGGCGTACTCCTTCAATGACCCCACCGGCATGTGCCCCCGGTGCGAAGGGCTGGGCACCGTGGTCGACATCGACGTCGAGGCGCTGATCGACCCCTCGAAGAACATCGACGAGGGCCCGGTGCGCTTCAGCCAGTTCCGGCCCGGCGTCTACCGCTGGAAGCGCTTCGCCTACAGCGGGCTGTTCGACCGGAAGAAGCCGCTCGGCGAGTACACCCCGGAGGAGATGGACCTCTTCCTCTACGCCGACCAGCTCAAGCTCGAGAACCCCGACCCGCGCTTCCCCAAAACCGCACGGTTCGACGGCGTCGTCACCCGGATGCGCGATGTGTACGTCAAGAACCGTCCGGCGAAGATCGCGGCGCCGGTGCGCGAGGAACTGGATCATCTGACGTCACGTCGCACCTGCCCCGAATGCCACGGCGCCCGGGTGAATGCCGCGGCACGGAACAGCCTGATCGACGGCCGCTCGATCGCCGACTGGTCTTCGCTGTCCGTGGCGGAACTCCGCGCACTCCTGGAGGGGATGGACGACCCGCGGGTGGAGCCCGCCCTGGTGGGGATCCGCCACACCCTCGACGCACTGCTGTCCGTGGGCCTGGGGTACCTCTCCCTGGACCGCCAGTCCTCGACGCTGTCCGGAGGGGAGGCTCAGCGCGTCAAGATCGTGCGTCATCTGGGCAGCGCCCTCACCGATGTCACCTACGTCTTCGACGAACCCTCCACCGGGCTGCACCCGTCCGATGTCCAACGGCTCAACCGCCTCCTGCACAGGCTGCGGGACGAGGGCAACACCGTGCTCGTGGTGGAACACCACCCGCAGGTGATCCGGGTCGCCGATCATGTGATCGACATCGGACCCGGCGCCGGTCCGGACGGCGGCACGGTCCAGTTCGAAGGGACGCCGAGCGCACTGGCGGAGAGCGGCACCCTCACGGGACGGCTGATCTCCCGGCCACTCCACCTCAAGGAGACGCTCCGTGAGCCCCGAGGCGCCGTCACCGTGAGGCAGGCGTCCGCCCACAATCTGCGGGGTTTCGACGTCGACGTGCCTCTCGGCCTCCTCACCGCGGTGACCGGCGTCGCGGGCTCCGGCAAAAGCTCCTTCGCCACGGAGGAACTGCCGCGCCAGCATCCGGAGTTCACCGTGGTGGGCCAGGACCCGCTCCGCGGTGGGGTCCGCTCCACGTCTCTCAGCATCCTCGGCATCGCCGATGAGGTCCGTGAGGTGTTCGCCGACGCCGGCGGCCTCGCCCCGGCCTGGTTCAGCTTCAACTCGAAGGGCGCCTGCCCCGCGTGCAAGGGCAAGGGCTACATCACGACGGAACTCGCGTTCCTGGACGACGTCGCCACCCCCTGCGACGTATGCGGCGGCGCGCGGTTCAACGACGAGGCGCTGAGCGTCCGGATCGCGGGCCACACCATCGCGGACGTCCTGACCATGACCGCGGCCTCCGTGGCCCGGCTCCTGTCCGGACATCCGGACATCGTCTCCGCCATGACCTGGCTGGAACGCGTCGGGCTCGGGTACCTCGCCGTGGGACAGTCGCTGGACACCCTCTCCGGCGGCGAGAAACAGCGGCTCCTCCTGGCCCGGCACCTGCAGGCTTCCGGGGACCTCGGCGCGGAACGCATCGTGCTGGACGAACCCACCACGGGCCTCCACCCGAGCGACGTGGACCGGATCAACGACCTGTTCGCGGAGCTCGTGGACGCGGGTGCGACCCTTGTGGTGGTGGAGCACAATCTCCGGGTCGTTGCGCAAGCCGACCATGTGATCGACATCGGTCCCGGCGCCGGTTCGGACGGGGGCCGACTGCTCTTCGCCGGCCGTCCCGCGGATCTGCTCACGTTCGACGGCTCGCAGACCGGTCATGCCCTCGCCCTCGCCGCGGCGCGCTGAGCGCGCTGAACCCCGCCGCGAAGGAACAGCTGGCGCCCCTTCCCGGCATGGGAAAGGGCGCCAGCCGTTCCTTCGCGAGCCGGGCGGGCCGGACGCGGTCAGGGAGCGCTTCGGCGGAGCAGGACGATGCCCGTGACCAGTTCCCAGGCGATGATCGTGTAGACGGCACCCCGTTCCCAGACGCCGTCCGGCAGCCAGGTGTGCGTCATCAGGAGCACGGCGAACACGAAGCCGAGCGCGCCCAGGACCGTGCTGATCCTCCGGTACACCACGCCGCCGGGCCGGTCCCCGAACGCGAGCGCGTCTCCGGTCCCCGCCACGAGCGCCGCGGCGTTGCCGGCCCCGATGGCCGCCACGGCCCCCAGGCCGTGGAACAGCATCAGCCCGTTGGCCGCGTTCTCCGGCGAGCCGTGCACCAGGCCCACCACGGCGATGCCGGCGGAGTGCACGAGGAGGAGGACGAAGAGGGCGCCCCGGCGCCGTCGTCGTCCGGCATCCGCCGCGAGCAGCGCGACGACGGCGAGGGTGATCAGCAGTCCCTCGCCGATGAAGCCGGCGTTCATTACTTCGGCGAGACGGGACTCCATCGCCCGGCCCTCGAAGACGCCGCCGGCCGGGACGCCGAGGTCACTGATGTAGTTGCGGGCGTAGTCGTACCCGGGGAAGCCGAGCGCGGCGATGGTCTCGCAGAACAGGTACCAGCACGGGGCCAGCAGGAACAGGACCCCGGCGGCGCGCACGGCGGGCCGGGACAGGGATGCCTGGGATGAGGGCACGACCGGACTTCCTTCCATGAGGGCGGGGGTCCGCCCGTTCAGGGACCGGGGCTCAGTATTCGCCCTTGATCACGAAGTACGAACCGCGGATCTCCCCGGCCAGCTTCGACTTCTGGCGGGCGAACTTGAAGCGGGACGCCAGCTCCTCGGGGACCTCCATGCCCTGGGAGAGCTTGAAGCCCACGGCCCGCTTCCCGCCGTCCTCCAGCGTGTACATCACGTTGAGGACCAGACCCGATTCGTAGATGACGTAGTCCATCCGGATCCCGTCCACCTCGAAGGAGGAGACCTCCAGCGGCGTGGATTCGATGACGATCTCCCGCTCCTCGCGCAGGATGCGGTTCACGCGCTCCAGGACCTCGGGCGCCTCGGCGGCGGGCTGGACGGTGAAGACGTGGTCGTACTTGTTCTTGAAGTACCGGGCCTCATTCGCCCGCAGTCCGGCGAGCGCGTCCACGACGGGCGAGGACTCCAGACCGGTGGTGGAGACGTTGACGAAATCCACGATGTACGACATGAGACCTCCTGGGATCGGTTGACTACAGCAACCATAGCGAACCGAGGTGACGGATCAGCCGTGGGTGAGCCAGAGGGCCAGGACCGAGGTGACCATCACGAGCGGGGCGGCAACAAGACCCAGCCGGATGTAGGCGCCCCAGCTGACGCTGACACCCACCGTCTTGAGGCGGTCGTGCCACAGGAGCGTGGCCAGGGACGCCCACGGCGTCACGAGCGGCGCCGTGTTGACGCCGATCAGGAGGCTGCCGAGCAGCTGAGGCGACGTCGCGAAAGGCTCCAGGCCGAGGTAGGCCGGGAGGTTGTTCACGACGTTGGAGCCGACGGCGCCGCTGCCGGCCATGGCGAGGAGCTGCGGAAGGCCCGAGCCCTGGTTGCCCAGCCCGCTCAGGACAGTCGTCACGCCGAGCGAGTGCACCGACTGCACCACGAGGAAGAGGCCGCAGACGAACACGATCAGCGGACCGGGGAACAGCCGCCAGCTCAGGGAGGTCCTGCGTCGCACGGCGAACACCACGAGCAGCACCGCCGCGGCGGCACAGGCCGGGGTCCAGGGCTCGAGGCCGCTCGTGAGCAGCGGCAGCAGCACTGCGGTGACGGCCGCCGAGATCCAGAAGAGGACCTTGTCCTCCGGCGGCTTCACCACCTCCGGGGTGAAAGTGCCCCGCAGCTCCCGCCGGAACAGCAGGAAGATGAGGAGCGCCGGGAGCAGGCTCGCCACCAGGGCCGGCGCCCAGAGCAGTTGCAGAAACCCTCCCGCGGTGCCGTCGCCCAGACGGTGGGTGGCGAGCAGATTGCTCAGATTGGACACGGGCAGCCACAGCGACGCGGTGTTGGCCAGCCAGACCGTGGTCAGGGCGAACGGGAACGGCCGCAGTCCGGCATGCGATGCGAGGAGGACGACCACGGGTGTCAGGAGCACGGCCGTGGTGTCGATCGAGAGGAACGCGGTGCACAGGATGGAGAGCAGCACGATCAGGAGCCAGAGCAGGACCGTCCGGCCCCGCGCCAGGCCCGCCAGCAGGCCGGAGACCGCGCGGAACACCCCGGCGTCGGCGGCGAGTTCGGCCACCACCGTGATCCCGCCCGCGAACAACAGCACCGGCAGCACCCGCTCGCCCAGCGCGAGCGCCTCGGTGGCCGGCAGCACGCCGGTGAGCACCGCGATGCCGCCGAGGAGCAGGAGACCGAAGCCGATCAGGAGAAGTCGCACCTTCTGATGGTACGGACCCCGGCTCTCGACAGGACACCCGACCCACGTCAGAGTGGATTCATGAGCACTGTGGACACGCGCGCACCTCGGCCCGACGGCATCAGGACGGCCCCTGCCGACTGGGAGGAGGTGGAACGCCTCTTCTCCCTCGGCGGGGACGCGGCGGGATGCTGGTGCCAGTGGTTCACCCTGCGTCCGGCCGAGTGGAAGAGCCGGCCGCGCGCGGAGCGCAAGGAGCTCCTGCGCGAGCAGTTCGAACAGGACGAGGTGCCGCCGGGGGTGCTGGCCTTCGCCGACGGGACGGCGGTCGGCTGGGCCGCCGTCGCCCCGCGCCGCTGCTACCCGCGCGTGGAGCACCTGCAGCTCGTCCAGAAGGCCGACCGCGCCGCCCGGCCCGAGAACGGTGAGCACTGGGTGGTGAGCTGTTTCGTCGTGGCGCGGACGCACCGCCGTCGTGGAGTCGCCCGTGCGCTCCTGGATGCGGCGGTCGCCTTCGCCGCCGAGCACGGCGCCGACTGGGTGGAGGGCTACCCGGTGGACACCATCAGCCGCCCCAAGGCGACCTCCTCGGACCTGTTCCACGGGACGGTGACGCTCTTCGAGCAGGCGGGCTTCATCCGGGTGTACGACGGCGTACCCGGCCGCGCGCTCATGCGTCGCCGGGCGCCGGGGGGAGGGACGGCGTAGCCTCCTCGGCCGCTCTCGCCGCCACCGTTTCGATCCAGGCGACGGACGCCTGAATGGCGAGGGTGAGCCCTTCGGCCACCCGTTCGGACGGCGTCGCGGCGGCGACCGCCTCGTGAAGCGCCGGCTGCGACAACGGGGTCGTGAGCCAGAGGGGGTCCGGCGAGACGGCGTCGGCCGCCGAACCGAACACGACGGCGTCGAGCATCGACACCACCGCGACCCGCTGCCGGGCCGGCACCCCCGCCTCGGCGAGCAGCACGACCAGGGTCTCGTACACGGCGAGCGTGGGCCGGTCATCCACCATGCGCCCCATCAGGAGCGGGATCGCGGCGGGGTACTGGGCCACGGCCTCGCGGTAGGAGCGGATCCAGTGCTCCACGCGCTCCTGCCAGGGGCGGTCCGCGTCCCGCAGCGCGTCGAGGCTGATCTTCCGGTAGAACCGCTCGCGGAGCGCGTTGATGATCTCGTCCCGCCCACCGCTGAGGTGGTGATACAGCGACGACGGGTTCACGCCCAGGTGCTTGCCGATCCCCTGGATCGTGAAGTCATGGTGGCGGTCGATCAGTTCCAGCGCCGCGTCCAGAATGATGTCGCGCGAGAGAAGACGCGTGCGGGGTCTGGCCATGGTCCGAGTATTCCAGGTCCCGCCTGCATGGCCTAAAACCAAATGCCATTTGATTAAAGTGTGATCCAGGCCATACCATGGTGAAAACTTTCGTTGCATAGCAGACAACCCGACTCTTCCAGCCCTGTCCGATACGCCGTCATCCCCCTTCTCCCGGACCTCACACCCCGGGATCCCTCCCCTCGAAGGAACGCCATGACCACCACCCCTTCTGACACCGGCAGCCCCGCCCGGCTCATCGAAGCCCGGTCCATCGACTGGGTCCCGGAGAGCGAACGCCACGGCAAACTCTGGCACCAGGGTCCGTTGTGGTTCCTCGGCAACTTCCAGTACTTCTCCATCCCCATCGGATTCATCGGTCCGTCCATGGGGCTCTCCCTCGGCTGGACCGTCGTGGCGAGCGTCCTGGGCATCGCCGTCGGCACGGTCTTCATGGCCTTCCACGCCTCCCAGGGCCCCACCATGGGCCTGCCCCAGCTGATCCAGTCGCGGGCGCAGTTCGGCTACCGCGGCGTCGTGGTCCCGCTCCTCGCCACCCTCTTCACGTACATCGCGTTCAATGTGGCGGACACGGTCCTGCTGAGCGAAGGCCTGAACAGCTCCTTCGGCTGGAACCCGACGCTGATCGCCGTTCTCGCGACGGTGGCCGGCGCGGGCCTGGCGATCTTCGGCCACGACTGGCTGCACAAGGCGTTCCGCATCCTGCTGTACGTCTCGCTGCCGATCATGACGATCCTGACCATCGGGGTCATCAGCGGCGGCGCCGGCGGGTCCTGGGATTCCTCCCACTACGGCTTCACCTGGGTCGCGTTCATGGCCCAGTTCGCGGCGTGCGCGGCGTACAACATCACCTACGCCCCCTACGTCTCCGACTACTCGCGGTACCTTCCCACGAACACCCCGGCGCGGTCCGTGATCGCCGCCGTCTTCTTCGGCGCCTCGTCCTCGGCCATCTGGCTGATCTCGCTGGGCGCGTGGCTGTCGATCGCCCTCGGCGCGACCGACGGTCTCGCCGGTCTCCAGACGGCGGGCAACACGATCTTCCCGTCCCTCGGGAACGTAGCCGCGCTGCTCTCGGCCCTCGCCCTGACCGCCACCATGGGCATGAACGCGTATGGCGGCATGCTCACCGTCCTGACCACGGTCGACTCGATCCGCCCGATCAAACCCAAGACCACAGCCCGCGTGGTCACGGTCCTCGGACTCGCCGTGCTCTGGCACCTCGTGGCCTCCTCGATCAGCTCCGGCTCCGTCGCCACGGTCTTCTCCGCGCTGACCCTGATGCTCTACATCCTGGTCCCGTGGACGGCCACCAATCTGGTCGACTTCTTCGTGGTGCGGCGCGGCCATTACGCGATCGCGGACCTCTTCACGCCGAACGGCATCTACGGAGCCTGGGGCTGGCGCGGGCTCACCGCGTTCGCCATCGGCCTCCTGAGCGAGATCCCTTTCATGGTCCTGCCGACCATCGGCGACTGGAGCTTCGTGGGTCCGGTGGCCTCGGCCCTGGGCGACGTCGACATCGCCTGGCTCGTCGGCCTCGCCGTCACCTCGGTGGCGTACTGGCTGCTGGGCCGTTCGCTCGATCTGGCGGCGGAGGAGAGCGAACGACGCCGGAGCGACGAACAGCTCTCCGGGCAGGGTCCCGCGTAGGCGGGGTCCGCCTCCACACCGTCCATTCACAGCGTTCCGATTGCAGCCTTCCGACTGTGCAGCCTTCCGATCAGGAGATCACCATGACCGAAGCCACCACGTTCCGCACCGGGCGCGGAGTGTCCCGGGAGCCGCTCACCGTGGCGTCCCCCGGACCGGGCCAGGTGCGCGTCGGCATCCGTGCCACGGGCGTCTGCCACTCGGATCTGCACATCGTGAACGGCGACTGGCCCGCGGAGCAGCCCCTGGTCCTGGGGCACGAGGCCGCGGGCGTCGTCGAGGAGACCGGACCGGGCGTCACCACCGTCCAGCCCGGCGACCATGTGGTGCTGTCCTGGTTCGCCCCGTGCGGACGGTGCGTCAACTGCGCCGCCGGCCGCGGCTGGCTGTGCACCGGGACCACCGCACTCTCCAACACCCTGCCGGACGGCACCACGGCGTTCCGCGACGGCGATGGCGAGCCTCTGTGGCCCTACCTCGGGCTGGGCACCTTCACCCCGGAGGTGGTCGTGCCGGAGTCGGCGGCGGTCAAGGTCGACGAGCGGCTGCCCTTCACCGTGGGCGCCCTCCTCGGCTGCTCGGTGACCACCGGTGTGGGCGCGGTCCTGAACACCGCGAAGGTCCCGGCGGGAGCGTCCGCCGTGGTCATCGGCTGTGGCGGGGTGGGCCTCTCTGTGGTGATGGGACTCCGCCTCGCGGGCGCCGACCCGATCATCGCCGTGGACCTGTCCGAGGAGAAGCGGGCCATGGCACGCGAACTGGGGGCCACGGTCACCCTGGACCCTCGCGAGACGGACCTGAGCGAATTCGTCACGGAACAGTTCGGAGGCGTGGATTTCGCGTTCGAGGCGATCGGGAACGAGAAGGTCATCGAGACCCTCCCCGGACTGCTCGCCCCGGGCGGCGCCGCCGTGCTGGTCGGCATGACCCGCATCGGCGCCCGGGCCAGCATCGACCCGTTCGACCTGGCGGACCAGGGGAAGAGCATCCTGGGGTGCAATTACGGGTCGAGCGTGGCGCAGGTGGACATCCCCCGGCTCGCGCGGCTCCACCTCGCAGGCCTGCTGCCGCTGGAACGGCTCATCGACCGTGTCCGACCCCTTTCCGAGGCCGCCGACGCCCTGGAGGATCTGGCGGCCGGAACCGGGCTGCGGTCGGTCCTGACCCCCTGACGGGATCCACGGACCGGCCCCACGCCTCAGGCGCCCTGCCCCGCCTCCCACCAGCGGAGGACCCGGAGCGCCCGGAAGGTGATCCAGCGCGACGGCAGGCCGACGCCGTCGTCGAGGGTGAACCAGACCCGACCGCGCAGCTCGTCGTCCAGGAGCCAGCGGCCATCGGGCTGACGACGGGAGCGCAGATGGTCGATCACCGGGGCCAGCCGGGGGTCGGGCGCGGTGCCGTCCACGAGCGACGCGGCCCGCAGGTGGTCGGCGGCACGGAGGACGTCGTAGCGCCACCGCCAGGGGTAACGGAGCTCAAGGTACCCGGGGTCGGCTGGTTCGCCGGTGCTCTTCCGCCGGAAGAGACCGCGTTCCAGGAGGTACTCCTCGCCCGACCGACGCGCCCGCCGAGTCTCCGGGGTGCCCTGCCCGTCGCGCTCCAGTTCCAGGAGCGCCTCGAGGACGTTGATGGTGGTGTCGAAGGAGGAGCGCACGGAACCGTTCTCGCGCTCACAGTTCCAGCCGCCGTCGGGCTGCTGCTCGGCGAGCATCCACTCGAGGAGAGCGGGAAGTTCGAGTCCGAAATAGACGCCGTCCGCGAGCGTCCTGGCATTGATGCAGGTGTCCACTTCGCCGTCCCAGAACCGTTGGCCGTCATGGTCCCAGCGGGAGTTCCGGCCCACGAGTTCCACGATCTCCCGGATCCGCGGAGTGGAGGGGTCCAGACCGAACTCGCGCAGCTGCGTGAGGCTGTAGGTGGTGGCGGTCCAGGGCTGCCCCTCCGCCTTCCAGTCCGCCGGGGTGAAGCCCTCGGGTACGAAGGACCCGCCGGCCCATTGGCCGTCCTCCCCGGCGAGAGCAAGGAGCCTGGCGCCGGCGCCCTCGATCGCGATCCGCGCCTGTTCGGCCTCCCACACCGAGGCGGGCGCGTCCAGGAGATCGCGCTGAACCTGCCAGCGCAGTGCGGGGTCACCGCTCAGGAGCCAGTCGACGACGGCGCCGTCGGGCACCGTGCCGCGCGGCGCCGTGAGCCGGGGGTCGCCGCCCTCGGGATGCTGAGCCGCCATCGCTCCTCCGTTCCATCACGCGTCAGCCGTCGCGGATCCCACGACCCGCGACGGCAGGGGACGCTCCACCCCCTGCCCGGAGCGTCCCCTGCCGATCAGCCGAGGCCGATCAGCCGAGGCCTTTGTCCTTGAGCCAGGCCGTGGCGATCTCGGCCGGCTGGCGCTTGTCCACCGTGCTCTGGACGTTCAGCTTCACCAGTTCCTCGGTGGTCAGCTTCGCGCTGATCGCGTTGATCACCTTGGAGATCTTCCCGGAGACGGCCTCGCTCGCGATCGGCACCACATTGGAGGACAGGATCATGTTCTTCGGATCCTTCAGCGTGACCAGGTCACCCTTTTCGAAGGCCGGATCCGCCGAGTAGATGTCCGCCACCTGCACCGTCCCGGCACGCAGCGCGTCCAGGGTGGTGGGGCCGGTCGCGGAGAAGGCGAGATCCACGCCGTACTGGGTCTTCGCGGCAGCCGGTCCGTACGGGCGCTTCTCGAACTCCGGGGCGCCGCCGATCGTGACCTTGCCCTGGACCTTGCTCAGGTCCGCGATCGTCTGGAGGCCGTACTTGTCGGCGGTCGCCTTGGTCACCGTGTAGGTGTCCTGGTCCGCGGCCTGGGCGTAGTCGAGCGCCACGAGACCCTTGGGCAGAGCCTTCTTCAGCTCGGCGTACACATCGGCGGGGCTGGTCGAAGCGGCCTTGCCCTGCAGGAACTCCAGGAGGTTGCCGGTGTACTCGGGGAACAGGCTGATCGCCCCGGACTTCACGTCGCCCATGTAGGCGTCGCGCTGGCCGATGTTGAAGCGGCGCTCCACCTTCTGGCCGTCCTTCTCGAGCCCCTGGGCGTAGATCTCCGCGATGATCTCGTTCGAGTAGTACGCCTGCGACCCCACGACGATCTTGTCCCCGGAGCCTCCTCCCGCGGTGCTGGGCTGGTCCAGCGGGTTGCCGGAACCGCACGCGCTGAGGGCGAGGGTGACGGCGAGCGCGGCGCCGGCCGCGGCGATCCTGGCGATGCGAGCAGTGAACATGGTGGTTCCTCTCTTCACTTCCTCACGCGGAGTTTCACTCGGCGTGCTGTCTGGACGCGGCTGGGGTGTTCAGCCGGACGCGGGATGGCGTGCGACGACGCGCACGGGGCTCGCTCTCCTGGCGCCCGCCGCCGGACGCGCGGACCCCGGCGGGGACGGCGGCGCGCTGGGCCAGGGCGAACAGGAGATCGACGATCAGGGCGAGCACGGCCACCAGCAGGGCGCCGGCCAGCACCTGATCGAAGCGGCGCAGCGGGATGCCCTGGATGATGGGCCAGCCGAGGCCGCCCAGATTGACGTAGGCGGCGATGGTGACGGTGGCGATGACCTGGAGCGTGGCCGCACGGAGACCGCCGATGAGCAGCGGCAGCCCGAGGCGGAACTCCACCTTCCAGAACACCTGCCACGGGGTCATGCCCATGGCCTTGGCGGCGTCGATCACGCGGCGGTCGATCGCCTCGATCCCCGTGTACGCGCCGGCCAGGAGGGACGGGATGCCGAGCAGCACGAACGTGACGAGGGCCGCCGCCGGCACCTGCAGCACCCCGAAGAGCAGCACCAGCAGGATGAGCAGGCCGAACGAAGGAATGGCGCGGGCGGCGCCGGAGATCGCGACGGCCACCTCACGGCCGCGTCCCGTGTGGCCGATGAGCCAGCCGGCGGGCACCGCGACGACGGCGGCGATCAGCACGGACAGCGCCGTGTACAGCAGGTGCTGTCCGAGGAGGGTGGGGAGCGCGTAGGTGCCGGTCCACTGCTCGGGATCGGTCAGCCAACGAACCGCATCGGCGAAGAGGTTCATGCGGACACCTCCGCCGGATCCGTGGCCCGCGAGCGCTTCGCCCGGCCGTTCGTGGCACGCTGCCAGGGCATGAGCAGGCGCCCCAGCAGCACCAGGACCACGTCCACGAGAACCGCCAGGATCACCACGGCGGCGACTCCGGCGAACACCTCTTCGATGAGCCGGCGGTCCAGCCCGTTGGTGAAGAGATAGCCCAGGTTGTTGACCCCGATCAGGGTGCCCACCGTGGCCAGGGCGATCGTGCTGACGGCCGCCACGCGCACCCCGGCGAGGATCACGGGGGCAGCGAGGGGCAGTTCCACCGTCCAGAACCGGCGTGCAGGTGCGTACCCCATGGCGGTGGCGGCGCGGCGCACGTCAGGGTCCACGGCGTCGAGACCATCCGCCACGGAACGCACCAGGATGGCGACGGCGTAGATGGTCAGCGCGGTGACGAGATTGGCCTCGTTGGTGGCCGGGTAGCCGAAGAGCGCCGGCAGCAGGATCAGCAGCGCGAGCGACGGGATCGTGTAGAGCAGCCCGGTCAGCAGGATGACGGGTCCGCGCACGAGCCGGTACCGCCAGGCGAACCGGCCCAGCGGGATCGCGACCACGATGCCGAGGGCCAGGGCGATGACGCTCTGCCGCAGATGCACTCCGGTCAGGTTGAGGATCAGCCCCAGGTTGTCGAGGATCCAGGTCACGTCAGCCGCCGGTCCCGCCGCCCGGCGCCACGGTGGGGGCGGTTCCGCCCACGGCTCCCGACGTCGCCGGGGCGTCCACGAGCGCCCCCTGGGCCCGACCGGTCGCGTCGACCACCACGGTGCCCTCCGGAGTCTCCACGAGACGCAGGGCGCGCTTGCCCCGGTCCGCTCCGATGAAGGCGGCCACGAAGTCGTCCGCCGGGTTGGCGATGATCTCCTCGGGAGTGCCTTCCTGCACGATCTGCGCGCCGGCGCCGAGGATGACGATGCGGTCGCCGAGCAGGAACGCCTCGTCGATGTCATGGGTCACGAACACCACGGTCTTGCCGAGTTCGGACTGGAGGCGCAGGAGTTCCTGCTGGAGCTCGGCGCGCACGATCGGGTCCACCGCTCCGAACGGCTCGTCCATGAGCAGGATGTTCGGGTCCGCGGCGAGGCCCCGGGCCACGCCGACCCTCTGCTGCTGCCCGCCGGACAGCTGGCTCGGATACCGGTCCGCGAGCTTCTGGGAGAGGCCCACGGTGTCCAGCATCTCGCGGGCGCGCGCGTGGGCGTCGGCCCGGGAGGCCCCGTTGAGCCGCATCACGGTGGCGACGTTGTCCAGCACCGTGAAATGCGGCATCAGGCCGGAGTTCTGCATGACGTAGCCGATGCCCCGCCGCAGGGCCACCGGGTCACGGTCCAGGACGCTTTCGCCGTCGATCTCCACGGTGCCGGAGCTCGGCTCCACCATGCGGTTGATCATGCGAAGCAGGGTGGTCTTGCCCGATCCGGAGGAGCCCACCAGGACGGTGGTCTGACGGGGTGGGATGACCAGGTTGAAGCCGTCCACGGCGAGCGTGCCGTCGGGGAACGTCTTGGAGACGGAACGGAATTCGATCATCGTCCGGCCCGCCCCCGGTCTCCGGCGCGCGCCGGGCCGTTCGGACACGCCGGGACCACGTCCCGCTTGATTTCCAGCAGCGCTATCTCAGTCCGCGCGACGGCGGCCCTCGGCTCAGGCACGCTGCCGGCGGACCCGTGAGGGCGGCCGTTTCCTGCGAATTCGGTGTGCATGATCTTCCTTCTCCCGTGTCCTGACGACACTACGGTGAGCCTCTGACACTCTTCGGAGCCGACCCCTCAGGCGGATTGCCGCCCGTACGATTCCAAGAGCCGCAACCAGACCTCGCTCAGTGTGGGGTAGGACGGGACGGCGTGCCAAAGACGCTTCACGGGCACCTCACCCACGACCGCGATGGCGGCGGCGTGAATCAGCTCGGCCACATCAGGCCCCACGAGCGTCACCCCGAGGAGCACCTCGCGGTCCTCGTCCACCACGAAGCGGGCGCGGCCCTGATACCCGTCCTCGTGCAGGGACGCCCCCGCCACGGAGGAGAACTCGACATCCACGGCCCGCACCCGGTGCCCCGCCTCACGGGCTTCAGCTTCGGTGAGTCCCACGGCGGCGACCTCCGGCTCGGAGAAGATGACCTGTGGCACCGCGGCGTGATCGGCCGTGGCGACGTGGCGGCCCCACGCGCCGTCGTCGACCGTCTGACCGTGCGCACGCGCCGCGATCACGTCTCCGGCGGCTCGCGCCTGGTACTTGCCCTGATGGGTGAGGAGCACGCGGCCGTTGACGTCGCCCACCGCGTAGAGCCAGTCCACGCCCGGCACGCGCAGCGTGTCATCGACGGTGACGGAAACGCCCGGCTCCAGTCCGACCGCCTCCAGGCCGATGTCACCGCTGCGCGGCTTCCGGCCCGTGGCCACGAGGATCTCGGCGGCGTGCACGTCGCCGGCATCGGTGCGGACGGTCACGCCCTCGTCGTCGCGCTCCACGGAGAGAGTCTTCACGCCCAGGCGCACGTCCACGCCGAGGTCCCGCAGCCCATCGGCCACCAGGTCCCCGGCGAAGTCCTCCACCGAGCCGAGCAGTCCGCTCCGCGCCAGCACGGTGACCTGCGATCCCAGGGCGGCGTAGGCCGTCGCCATCTCAACCGCCACGACGCCGCCTCCCACCACCACGAGGGAATCCGGCACCTCCTCGGCGCTCGTCGCCTCGCGGCTGGTCCAGGGATTGGCCTCGCGCAGACCGGGGATCCCGGGAACCGCGGCGTCGGAACCGGTGCTCAGCACGACGGCGTGGCGGGCCGTGAGCGTGCGATCTTCACCGTCCGGCGTCGTGACGGTCACCTGGCGCTCACCGCTGAGGCGCCCGTGCCCGCGGACCAGGTCGATCCCGGCCGAGTCGAGCCAGGACACCTGCCCGTCGTCCTTCCAGTGGCTCGTGAAGGAGTCGCGGCGGTTCAGAACGGCGCGGACGTCGAGGTCGCCCGTGACGGCTTCGGCGCTGCCAGGGACCTTCCGGGCAGCCCGGAGAGCCTGAGGGGACCGGAGCAATGCCTTCGACGGCATGCAGGCCCAGTAGGAACACTCTCCTCCGACCAGTTCGCTCTCCACGATCACGGCCGTGAGGCCACCTTGGACAGCACGGTCGGCCACGTTCTCGCCCACCGGGCCACCGCCCAACACGATCAGGTCATACTCGTCACTCATGCGCAGCGCCGCCTCCCCGGTTCGCGTGGTCTCTCCACTCAAGCCGATCCGCTCACCGCACGTCAACCACCCATGACGAAACCGCAGTTCAGAAGCCCCTTCCGGGCCGGTTCGGGGCCTCTTCCGGGATTTTCCGCAGTCACTTCCGGCGCTTGAGTCTCCGGAACTCCTTGCTCCACTCCTGGTGGGCGTCCCGCTCACCCGACCGCGGCTTCGCCGCCACCCGCCCGGGGCGCGTGCGCGGCAGGGCCTTCCAGCCGGCGTCGAGCACCAGAAGCGCGCGCTCGGTCAGCGCCGCATTGCGCAGCTGCAGCGCCGTGCCTTTGCGCCGCAGCACTTCGGTCAGCGTCTCGTCCGCGTCCTTGAGGCGGCCGCTCTGCCGCTGAGCACGCGCCCGCAGGAGCAGCAGCGCGGCGCTCAGCTCGTCCGCGTTCCGTGCCCCCTCACTCAGCCGGATCACGGATTCGAAGTCCTCCTGCAGACTCGCCAGCTGCGCGAGCGCGAGCGCCTTGGCGGGCGAGTGCGGCACCTGCTCCAGCTCGACGACGGCGGCTTCCACCTCGCCGACCTCGCGCAGCGCGTGCGCGGCGGCGTAGTGCAGGGCCTCATCGGAATACAGGATGCGGGCCGCGACCCCGTCACTGAGCTCGACCTCCACCACGAGGCCCAGCAGGTGGCGTTGCATGAAGCGGTGAGCGGAGTCGTCCACGAGCGTCTCCTGCCCACGGCGCAGCAGTTCCACGGCCTGCGGGTACTGCCGCCCCTGGTAAGCCCGCAGCCCGGCCAGGACGTAGCAGAGCCCGGCGAAGCCACTGTGGCTCCGGGCCAGGAGGATGAGCCGCTCCGGCCCGCCGCCCATCGTGATCTCGGCGTGGAGCGCCTTGGCGAACTTCCCGGAAAACCCCTGCAGCCGCCCCGGTCCTTCCCGGAAAGCGAAGCGGTTCACCGGGTCCAGGCCGCGCCCGGCCCTGATCCGCTCACCCAGTCCCCCGGCGATCTTCCGCACCGAGACCTGGAAGACCACGCCCACGAAGGGGGTGATCTCCCGCGTCTCCCGATGCACGGGCATCCCGCCGCCCACCGGATGCGGTGGCAGACTCCGGGGAGGCTTCCCGGGAGGCTGGGGACCGGCCACGGCTACTCCACTCCCTTGATCCGCACCACGAACACCGCCCCCAGCAATCCGATCACCGCGGCGGCGACATAGAGGGAGAGATACCCGCCCCAGAGCGTCACGAACGGCCAGGCGATGGCCGGCGCGATGACCTGCGGCAGCGAGTTCGCGATGTTGATGACGCCCAGGTCCTTGCCGCGTTCCTCGGCGTGGGGCAGGACCTGCGTGATGAGCGCGAAGTCGACGGCGAGGTACGCGCCGAAGCCGATCCCGAGTACGGCGGCGCCGATCAGGCCTCCCGCCCAGGTCGGGGAGAACGCCAGGATCAGGGCGGAGGTGGCGATGATCGCGGACGAGATGATGACCAGCGGTTTCCGCCGGCCCATCCGATCGCTGATCCGCCCGCCGATCACGCTGGTGATGATCACGAAGATCGCGTAGAGACCCGTCAGGATGAGCACGCCGGTCTCCGCGGGGATGCCCTGGGTCTCCTGCAGGTGCACGGCGTCCGTGAGGAAGAAGAGCAGATAGAGCGTGATCATATGGTTGCCGATGTTCACCAGCAGGCGCGTGATCCAGGCCCATCGGAAATCGGCGGAGGCCAGCGGCGTGATGAAGCTCAGCAGGAACTTCCCCCAGTTCAGGGGCGGGACGGCGTCGCGCGGGAGCGGCTCGTCCCCTGAGCGGAGCGCGAAGAGGACCACCCCGAGCACCAGCGCCAGGGCGGCCAGTCCGTAGCCGAGCCACAGATTGCCACTGACCACGGCCGCGATGACGGCGCCCAGCAGGATGCCCGCGGTCTGCCCCATCGCCGCGAGTCCGCCGACCGTGGCGCGCTGCTCCGTGGGGACCTTGTCCGGGATGGCGGCGGTGATGGCGGCGTAGGCGCCGTTGCAGCCGGCCTGCACCAGGCACCAGGCCAGGGTCATGAGGGCGACGTCGGGCACCCCCGCGAGCGCCACGAGAGCCAGGGCGCCGACCACCGCGCCGCCCACCACCCACGGCACACGGCGTCCGAAACGCCCGGTGGTCCGGTCACTGAACGCCCCGAAAACGGGGTTGGCCACGAGGGACACGGCCGCACCGCAGCCCGTCACCAGGGCGAGGATGCCTTCCTTCTGGCCCGGGTCCAGCTGAGCGGCCTGCAATCCGAGCAGCACCTGGAGCGGGGCGAAGAAGGCCGCGTTGATGCCCAGGTTGACCAGGACCACACCCGTGATCCAGATCGGACTCACCTCGCGGGTGGGCTCCTGCGCCACACCCGACGGGCCGTGCTGGGCGATCGACATGCCGTGCTCCTCATCCCCTGAAGGCCGGTCCCGCGTCCTGCACGCGGGCCCGCCGTGCCTCATCCTATGCCGAGCGATGGCCCCGCGGCCCGGTGGACCGCGCCCTGTGGACAAGACACCGCCGAGCCGGACAGGACGTCAGGCGCGCCAGTAGCCCAGGGCGTCCACGCGGTCCCGCGCCATCCGGTGGGTGGACCGCAGTTCCTTGGACAGGTGGCGGAAGGCGGAGCTTTCACTCGCGATCCACACGAAGTCCTGTTCCGGGTCGAGGGCGTGGTCGCCGGCAGCCCAGGCGGCGCTCACCTCGGCGACGAAGCGCCGCCCGTCGTCCTCCCGCGGGATCCACACGAGGCTGTCCTGCGGGCGCAGCCGGAGTGGGATGCCGCCGTCGCTCTCATGCTGCTGCTCGAGGAACACGACGGCGGGCGTCTCCCCCAGCGCGTCCAGGAGGGTGTTGAGGCCCGGGACCGCCGCGGCATCCCCGACCGCGTGGACGCGCCGTGGCGCGGGGTCCGGGAGGCGGAAGGCGCTGCCCTGGATGGTGACGTCGAGGACGTCGCCCGCGGCGGCGTCGCGCGCCCAATCGGCCGCAGGCCCGCGGTGCATGGCGAATTCGAGGCTGAACGTGCCCGACGCGGGGTCGGGGTCCACGAGCGTGTATGCCCGCTGGTGGCCGCGGACTCCGGTCGGGAACCAGACCCGGATCCAGGCGGTGGGGTGGGTCCCGATGGCCTCCAGCAGTTCGCGGCCCGTGAAGTCGACCCGGAGGTAGTCCTCGGTGATCCAGCGGCTGCCGTGCGCCCTGACCTGGAAGTCCTTGGCGCCGAAGGCCTTGAGGACCACGCCCTCCCAGCCGTGCTTGGTCAGGGCCATCTGCCGTCCTCCGTCTCATCCTCGGTCGCGGGGCCGATCAGCCGGACCGCGCAGGAATTAGGATAGCTTAACCTCACCTAATGGGAACCGGGCCGGGCGACGACTCAGACCGCCGACGTCGCGCCCTCCCGTTCACGGAGCTCCCGCGAGCGCTTCGCCGCCGTCGCCCACGGCCAGTACACGGCAGCGGTCACCACGATGCCGACGATCCAGGAGATGTCCGTCCCGCCGAGGTAGGCGGTGAGCGGCCCGGTGTAGAGGGCCTGGGACAGGAACGGGATCTGCACGAGGATGCCGATGGCGTAGGACACGAGGGCCACCGCGTTCCAACGACCGTACCGGCCGTCCGGGTCGTAGAGCGCGGCCACGTCGATCCGGTGACCGGACACCTTGTAGTAGTCGATGAGGTTGATGACCGACCACGGCGTGAACACCATGAGCAGCAGCAGAATGAAGTTCTTGAAGAGGTTCAGGAAATCGGCCGAGGCCACCAGCGCCACGATCACACTCAGGGCGATCACCACGAGCACGGACACCGCGCGGACCGCGGGCCGGACCGTGTTCCGGCGGGTGAACGCGGTGGAGATCGTGGCCGAGCACATGAAGGAGCCGTATGCGTTGAGGCAGTTCACGGTCAGCTTGCCGGTGACGATCATGATGTAGATGCCGAGCGCCAGCAGACCGCCTCCCGCCAGATCGCCCATGTAGCCCACCTGGTTCTTGAGGAAGCTCCCGCCGAGCCCTGCGGCGGAGAGCCCGCCGGCCAGGGCGCCCAGGGTCATGGCCCACTGCGCCCCGAGGGTCGACCCCGCGAAGGTGTACCAGAACGTCCGCTTCGCGCTGGTGTCCTCCGGCAGGTACCGCGAGTAGTCCGCGACATACGGGCCGAAGGTCAGCTGCCAGCCGGCCGCGACGGAGACCGAGATCAGGAAGGTGCTGATCTCGAAGGGCTTGGTGAACAGGACCTGGGAGATGTCGTAACGGGTCAGGATCACGAAGGTCAGGTACGCGAAACCGGTCAGCCCCAGCACCGTCGCCACGCGGCCCAGCGCGTGGATGTACCGGTAGCCCATGATCGCGAGGACGGCGGTCAGCGCGCCGAACACGATGATGCCCACCGAGCGGTTGTCCGAGCCGATGATGAGGTTGATCGCCTGTCCGGAGAGGACCGTGCCGGTCGCCGCGAAGCCGATGTACATGAGGATCACGAACACGAGCGGGATGATGGCCCCGTACACCCCGAACTGCGCGCGGCTGGAGATCATCTGGGGCAGGCCCAGGCTCGGCCCCTGCGCCGAGTGCAGCGCCATGACGGCCCCGCCCAGGAGGTTGCCCACCAGCAGGCCGATGATCGCCCAGAATGCGTCGGCCCCGAACACCACGGCCAGGGCGCCGTCCACGATCGCCGTGATCTGCGCGTTCGCCCCGAACCAGAGCGTGAACTGACTCCACGGGCTGCCGTGGCGTTCGCCGCTGGGGACCCTGTCGATGGATCGGATCTCTAGAGTGGCTGCCGCCATGGTCACGCTCCCGGGGGTGAGGTTCCTGCTGGTGTTCTGCTCCATTGCACTCCAGCGGAGGATCACTGTGAACCGGATCACACGCGAAGCTGTCCGGCATCCCGGACGGTGACGCGCGACGGCGACGGCGGCCGCCCCGCCGTCGCGCCCCGCCACCCCACTGCCCGCCGTCGTCGCGCCCCTCATGTACGCGCGAACCGCCAGTAAGTGCCGTTATCCACGAGGAATACGGGCGCCTTTTGGCGGTTCGCGGGGTGAAGAACGCGGAGGCGGGGAGCCTCAGACGATGTGCGGCTCGTGGGCGTTCAGGTACTTCCGGCCCGTGAAGATCGCCACGAGGGAGAGGACCATGATGACGGCGGCGAAGAAGAACGGCACCTGCGCCCCGAAGTTCTCCCCGAGCTGTGCGGCGATGAACGGAGCCAGCGCGCCGCCCATCCAGCGCACGAAGTTGTAGCCGGCGGACGCCACGGGCCGCGGCGAATCGGACACCTCCATGGCCAGCTCGGTGAACAGGGTGTTGTTGATGCCGAGCAGCGCGCCCGAGATGATCACGAGCACCACGACGGTGGGCACGGAGTGCGCCAGAGCGGCGAGCCCCAGCCCCACGAGCACCACGAGCAGGCCGGTCAGCGCCATCATCACGCTGCGCGTCGTGCCGAAGCGGCGCTGCAGGATGGGGGCCACGAAGATGGAGAACACCGCGAGCGCGACGCCCCAGCCGAAGAACACGGCCCCGATGCCGTAGGCGTTCATGTGCAGGATGAACGGCGTGAAGGCCAGGATGGTGAAGAAGCCGAAGTTGTAGAACAGGCCGGCGAGGGCCGTGGTGCGCAGACCCGCGTGGCCGAGGGCCAGGATCGGATCACGGAGCCGCACCTTCTGCGCGGGCTTCGGGAGCGTCGGCAGCATGAAGAAGAGGGCGATGAACGCCGCCGCCATGAGGAACGCGGTGCCGAAGAACGGGGCACGCCACTGCCAGCCGCCCAGCAGGGCGCCCAGGAGCGGACCGAGCGAGATGCCGAGGCCCAGCGCGGCTTCGTAGAGGATGATCGCCACGCCCGAGCCGCCGCTGGCCACGCCGACGATCACCGCGAGCGCGGTCGCCACGAACAGCGCGTTGCCGAGACCCCAGCCGGCACGGAAGCCGACGAGCTGCTCCACCGAGCCGGACAGTCCGGACAGCGAGGCGAACACCGCGATCAGGCCCAGACCGATCAGCAGGGTCTTCTTCCCGCCGATCCGCGAGGAGACGAAGCCGGTGATGAGCATGGCCACGGCGGTCACCAGGAAGTAGCTGGTGAACAGCAGGGACACCTGGCTCGGGCTGGCCTGCAGGTTCTCCGCGATGGCCGGGAGGATGGGGTCCACCAGGCCGATCCCCATGAAGGAGAACACGGCCGCCAGAGCGGTGGCCCAGACGGCCTTCGGCTGCCGGAAGAAGGACGCCTTCTCCTCTTCCAGGACTTCTTGACTCTCGTGGATGGTCTCATCCAGCTGGTTCATTACTCGCTTCTCTCCTGTGGGCGGGATCCGGGATGTCCGGTCACTCGCCACGCAAACGGTCGTAAATACTGGTCAGAACAGGAATGGCGGCCTCGAGCGCCGCGCGGTCGCGCGGCGGCAGCTCGTCGATCACGGCGGCGATGGCGCGGTTGCGCCGCAGGTTGACGCGGGCCACCGCGTCCCAGCCGTCATCCGTCAGCCGCACGACGACGGCGCGAGAGTCCTCGGGATCACTGTCGCGCCGCACGTAGCCGCGGCCTTCGAGGCGGGTGATCTGCTCCGTCGCGGTGGGCGCGCGCACCCCCAGATTGCGGGCGATGTCACTCACGCGCGCCCCGCCGTCGGCCAGCTGCGTGAGAAGGCTCAATTGCGAGCCGGTCAGCTCGGTCTCCCCGACGTCCAGTCGGCGCGTGACGTAGACCGCCTGGCGGAGGGCCTCCCGGAAGGTCCGGGCCAGCTCCAGAGCGGCATCTGATTCGCTGTTCATACTTAGGTATCCTAACAGTTAGGGAACCTAACTTCAAGAGCCGGCTCGTGGCGATGCCGGTGGCGGGGGCCGCCAACCCCCGTCGACACTTCACCGCGTAACACCCGCAAGGATTCGACAACTGTCCCCTTCGGAGAAATCCCCTTCGCGCTAGGCTATGAGCGGCAAAATGTCAGCCAGGTCACAACCAGGCATTGCGAACGAGAGGGCCCCGCATGACCAATCCGCAATCGGCCACCACAGCCACCCGGACTCCCGGCGCCGCCTCCTCGGGCGAGGGCGAGCCGCATCTCGCCCGGGCCCTGAGCAACCGGCACATCCAGCTCCTGGCCATCGGCGGAGCGATCGGCACCGGCCTGTTCATGGGCAGCGGCAAGACCATCTCCGTCGCCGGGCCGTCCGTCATCTTCGTGTACATGATCATCGGCTTCATGCTGTTCTTCGTCATGCGCGCCATGGGCGAACTGCTGCTCTCCAACCTGAACTACAAGTCGTTCAGCGACTTTGCCGGCGACCTCCTCGGTCCGTGGGCCGGGTTCTTCACCGGCTGGACCTACTGGTTCTGCTGGGTGGTCACGGGCGTCGCCGACGTCATCGCGATCGCGGGGTACGCGGAGACCCTCATCCCGGGCATCCCCCTCTGGATCCCCGGTGTGCTCACCATCCTGATCCTCCTGGCACTCAACCTGCCGACGGTGAAGGCCTTCGGTGAGACCGAGTTCTGGTTCGCGCTCATCAAGATCGTCGCGATCGTCGCCCTGATCGTCACCGGTCTGGTCATGATCCTCACGGGCTTCCAGTCCCCGGCCGGCCAGGCGAGCTTCAGCAACCTCTGGAGCCACGGCGGCTTCTTCCCGCGCGAGTTCATGGGCTTCGTGGCCGGCTTCCAGATCGCCGTCTTCGCCTTCGTGGGCATCGAGCTGGTGGGCACCGCCGCCGCCGAGACCAAGAACCCGGAGCACAACCTGCCCAAGGCCATCAACGCCATCCCCGTGCGCGTGATGCTCTTCTACGTGGGCGCCCTCATCATCCTGATGTCCGTCACCCCATGGACCGAGTTCAAGGCCGGCCACAGCCCCTTCATCGGCATGTTCTCGCTGGCCGGCCTCGGCATCGCGGCGACCGTGGTGAACCTCGTGGTCCTGACCTCGGCCATGTCGAGCGCCAACTCCGGCATCTACTCCACGTCCCGCATGGTGTTCGGCTTGGCCCGCGACGGCGACGCCCCGGCGGTCTTCGGCAAGCTCTCCCGCCGCAAGGTGCCCCAGAACGCGCTGTTCCTGTCCTGCGTGCTGCTCCTCGCCGGCGTCGTCCTCCTCTACGCGGGCAAGGACATCGGCGCCGCCTTCGACATGGTGACCACCGTCTCCGCCGTCTGCTTCATGTTCGTGTGGAGCATCATCCTGCTGAGCTACCTCGTGTACCGGAAGAAGCGTCCCGAACTGGCCGCGGCCTCGAAGTACAAGATGCCCGGCGGCGTCGCCATGGTCTACGTGGTCTTCGCGTTCTTCATCTTCCTGATCTGGGCGCTGACCACTCAGCCGGACACGCTGACGGCTCTGCTGGTGACGCCGATCTGGTTCGTGATCCTCGTGATCGCCTGGCTCGTGATCCGGCGATCGCCGCATCACCTGGCACGTCATGAGGCGTGGAAACAAAGCATGAAGTAGCGTCTTTTAGTGGGCGGGCCTCAGGCCCGCCCACTAGTATTTCGACAGTGTTGCCAGCACAAGATCCGTGTGAGTCGATCGGAGTTTTCACCATGGGGTTCCAGGGAGTCGGAGTCAATCCGGGCCGCGTCATCGCTACCGTCAAGCACATGCCGGAGCCGTTGGCGGAGCCTCAGGCCGGGGAGACTCTGCCGCCGGGAGCCGACCCCGCGGAGGTGATCGCGGGCCTGAAGGCCGCGGCCCTGGCGGTGCACGACGAGCTCAAGGAACGCGCCACCCGGGCCAGTGAGGACGGCAAGGCCGTGCTCGAGGCGACCGCGCTCATGGCCAAGGACACCATGCTCCTGAAGGCCGCCGGCAAGCTGATCACCGCCGGCACCGGCGCCGAACGCGCCGTGTGGGAGGCAGCCGAAGGCGTGGCCGCGCAGTTCAAGGCACTCGGCGGCTACATGGCGGAGCGCGCCACGGACGTGCTGGACGTGCGGGCCCGCCTCGTCGCGCAGCTGCGCGGCGTCCCGGCTCCGGGCATCCCGGCGTCCTCCACCCCCTTCATCCTCATGGCGGAGGACCTGGCCCCGGCCGACACCGCCACCCTGGACACCTCCGTGGTGCTGGCCCTCGCGACCTCCGGCGGCGGCCCCCAGTCCCACACGGCCATCATCGCCCGCTCGCTCGGCCTGCCGGCCGTCGTGGCTGCCGAGGGGATCGAGGAGATCCCCGAGGGCACCGAGGTGTATGTCGACGGCGCGGCCGGCCTGGTGGTCCCCGAGCCCGGCGATCAGGAACGCGAAGCCGCCGCGAAATGGGCGAACAGCGCCGCGACCCTGGCCACCTTCGACGGTGAAGGCTCGACGGCGGACGGCCACCTGGTGCCGCTGCTCGCCAATGTCGGCAACGCCAAGGACGCGGAGGCCGCCGCGGCCCTCGGCGCGCAGGGCGTGGGCCTGTTCCGCACCGAATTCTGTTTCCTGGAACGCGACACCGAGCCGTCCGTGAACGAGCAGGCCGACGCCTACCGCGCCGTCTTCGCCGCCTTCCCGGGCAAGAAGGTCGTGGTCCGGACCCTGGACGCGGGCGCGGACAAGCCCCTGCCGTTCCTCACCGACACCACCGAGCCGAACCCGGCCCTGGGCGTGCGCGGCTACCGCACCGACTGGACCACCCCGGGCGTGCTCGAGCGCCAGCTCTCCGCGATCGCCGTGGCCGCCGTGGACACCGAGGCCGAGGTCTGGGTCATGGCCCCGATGATCGCCACGCAGCCCGAGGCCGCGCACTTCGCCTCCCTCTGCGCCGGCGTGGGCCTGAAGACCCCGGGCGTCATGGTCGAGGTCCCCTCAGCCGCACTGAACGCTTCCAGCGTCCTGAAGGACGTCGCGTTCGCCTCGCTCGGCACCAACGACCTCACGCAGTACACGATGGCCGCGGACCGCATGCTCGGCCCGCTCGCGAGCCTGAACGACCCGTGGCAGCCCGCCGTTCTCCGCTTGGTCCAGCTGACCGTCGAGGGCGCCAAGGCCGCCAGGGACAAGGCCGTGGGCGTCTGCGGTGAGTCCGCCGCGGACCCGGCCCTCGCCGTCGTGCTCACCGGCCTGGGCGTGAACACGCTGTCCATGACCGCGCGGTCGCTGGCCGCCGTCGGCACCGTGCTGAAGAGCGTCACGCTGGCCGAGGCGCAGGAGATCGCCGCCCTGGCCCTGAACGCCGCGACCGCCGTGGAAGGCCGCGCCGCCGTCCGCGCCCGGCTGCCCATCCTGGACGATCTCGGCCTGTAACGGCCTCGGAATTTCACCCGACCCTCACCGTTTCCACCTGAAGGAGAACCCCATGCCCGAACGCACAGCAGTCGTCGCCAGCGCCTCCGGCCTGCACGCCCGTCCCGCCGCGATCTTCGCCGAGGCCGCAGCCGAGCTGGACGTCGAGGTGACGATCGCCCTGGCCGGCACCCCCGAGGATGAGGCCATGGACGCCTCGAGCATCCTGTCCCTCATGACCCTGGGCGCCGGCAACGGCGACACCGTGGTCCTCCGCGCCGAGGGCCCTGGCGCCGAAGAGGCCCTGGACAAGCTCGCCACCCTCGTCGAAACCGACCTGGACGCCGAGTAACACTCCCCGCCGACTGCTCCACAGGATGCCGGAATCACCCCGAATCGGGTGGAAAATGGCATCTTATGGAGCAGTCGACGTTTAAGGCCCAGCCGCACACCACCGGCCCCCTCACCGCCGACGCCGCCTCCGGGCTGCGGCGAGCGCTCGACGGCGGCCAGGACGTCACCGTCTTCGTGGACGGCACGGTCTTCAGGCTCCCCGACGGCGCACGGGACGCCGTGGTGGACCTGCTGACCCGCCTGTCCCTCGGGGAGACCGTCACCGTGAGCAGCGGCGATGCTGCCCGCGCGGAGACCCGGGACCCGCTCGACGACGAACTGCTCACCACGAGCAAGGCGGCGGAGCTGGCCGGCATCTCCCACACGTACCTGCGCAACATGACGGACCGGGGTGAGATCCCGGTCCAGTACCGCGGCACGCACCGCCGGATCCGCCGCGGCGACATCGCCGCCTGGCTGGCCACGCAGAAGGCCTCGCACCCCGGAACCGTAGACTGATCCCGTGCCCAAACTCTTCGGTCTTCACAACCTCTACGGCGCCCTCGCGGCGGTCCTCGTCGGGACGCTCCTGAGCCTCCTGAAGGCCGATGGTCTGATGCAGCTGCTTTTCGTGGTGGTCGCCTACATCGGCGGGTCGATCGTGGCGCATGACGTGCTGAAGAAGCGCCGCGCGGCCCACGAACCGCCGGCCAGCGCCGAGGAGGACCCCGAGCCGCGCTTCCACCACTTCGACTCCCGCTCGCTGGACCGGATCCAGGAGGAACGGGCACTCTCGGACCGCCGCGAAGCGGACGCGGCGGGGCTCCAGAGCACTCCCCCGGCGCCCGTCACGCCGACCGCGCCGGCTGCGGAACCAGCGGCACCCGCCCCGCACGCCTCAGCGTCGGACGAACCCGCGCCCCAGCACTTCGACGCCCGCGCCCTGGAACGCATCGAGCGCGAACGCCAGGCCACCGAACGCCAGGCCACCGAACGCCGCGACACCTGAGCGGAGGTCCGCCCGCTTCTCAGATGCGCGGACGGCCGTGCCAGCGCGCCGCCTTCAGCGCCGCGTGCAGCTCCAGGCGGACGGAGCCCTTGAGCGGGTCCGCGCCGATGATCTGGCGGACCTTCGCAAGCCGGTTGTAGACGGTGCTGCGGTGCAGGTGAAGCTCGTCCGCCACGTCCTGCACGGTCCCGCCGGTGTCGTAGATCATCTCCAGCACCGGCCGCAGCTCCTGGTTCTTGTCCCCGGCCTCCAGCGCCGCGAAGTTCAGCGTGCTCGCGCCACCCCAGTCCATGGGTCCTTGAGCCGCCGTCGCGAAGAACTGGTAGATGCCCGTGTCGCGGCAGTCGACCAGCTCACCGAGTGACGGCTCGACGACGCCGGCGAGCGCGGCCGTCCGCGACTCGCCGTAAGCATCCGGCAGCTTCCGGATCTCCGCGAAGGGCTCGCTGAGCCCCAGGACGATCCGCGGCCTGCCCTGGCCCGAGCGTTTGGCGAGTTCCAGCTGATAATGCACCAGGACCTGCGCGTGCACCGCCCGGCCCTGCGAGGCACGGAACAGCATGACGGAGTGGCTGGGGCGGCCTGCGCTGAAGAGGGCCTCCTGCACACCGACCGTGGACTGCAGCGCCGCGCTGCGGTGCGTGAGGGAGGCCGCCAGGGGATCCTCGGGCTCGTGGCGCGCGCCGGCGTCGAGCACCGTGATCAGCTGCCACGGCCCCTTCCCATGCACCTCCGGCCAGTTCCCGACGGCGGCGATCGCCCCACGCTCTCCTGAGCAGGCGGAGAGGAACTCGACTTCGCGGCGCTTGCGCTGTTCCGATTCGGCCGTGTTGGATTCGAGGAGGAGCGTCGCCAGGAGCTCGATCTCGTGGCGGACCTCGGCCAGCTGGCCCAGGATCGGCGCGGCGCTGGTCTCGCCACTGCTCTGCTGCACCCAGAGGTACCCCACCCGGAAGCCGCGCACCAGGAGCGGGACGCAGACGCGGCCCAGCATGCCGAGCTCGTCATTGGCCGGGACCACGACGGGCCGGACGGCGGCCGAGATGCCGTGGGAGAGCTGCCAGGCGCTGACGTCCGGCGGCACCCTCTTGGTGAGCAGGAAGTTCACCCGCACACGGTCCGCCTGCTCCTGATTGGAGCTGTACGCCACGAGGAGACCGTCCAGATCCTCCAGGGACAGGCCACGCCCCAGGCGGGCGGCGAGCTGCTCGACGAGCTGTTCGACATCGGGTTGCTGCATGTCGTCCAGCCTACTGGACGCCAAGCTACACCAGGCGACACTTGCCGCCACTGCCCTGAACAAATGTAGATTCCTCGGGAGGAAAAACCCCGGAATTCCGCGGATTCCGCTCCGCCGGGGTGGTCTTCGCCCTGTCGGGTGGCTCACACCGGACCTAAGCTGATCCCACAGAAACTTCCCCGGTCCGCACCGGGCCAGAGACCGGCCCGACGGACATGAACGTCATGGAGCCCCCACATGATCATCGGTGTCCCCAAGGAAATCAAGAACAACGAATTCCGCGTGGCCATCACGGCCTCCGGTGTCCACGAACTGCGTCACCACGGCCACGACGTCCTCATCGAGGCCGGGGCCGGCCTCGGTTCCGGCATCACCGACGCCGAGTACGAAGCGGCCGGCGCCACCCTGCTGGCCGACGCCGATGAGGTCTGGGCCCGTGCCGACATGGTCATGAAGGTCAAGGAGCCCATCGCCGCCGAGTACCACCGTTTCCGTGAGGGCCTGATCCTCTTCACCTACCTGCACCTGGCCGCCGAGCCCGAACTGACCGCACGACTCGTGGAGTCCGGGGTCACGGCCATCGCGTACGAGACCGTGCAGGAAGGCCGCGCCCTCCCGCTGCTCGCCCCCATGTCCGAGGTGGCCGGCCGACTCTCCGTGCAGGTCGGCGCCTCCTCGCTCCTGGCCCCGAACGGCGGTAAGGGAATCCTCCTGGGCGGCGTCCCCGGCGTGCGCCCGGCGAACGTCGTCGTCCTCGGCGCCGGCGTGGCGGGCACCAACGCCGCCGTCATGGCGATGGGCGCCGGTGCGGATGTCACCATCCTCGACATCAACATCAACCGCCTCCGCGAGCTCGACGCCCTTTACGGCGGCCGTCTGAAGACCGTGGCCTCCAACTCCTACGAGATCGAGCGCGCCCTGGTCGAGGCCGATCTGGTCATCGGCTCCGTGCTGATCCCGGGCGCCAAGGCCCCCAAGCTCGTCACCAATGAGCTGGTCGCCAAGATGAAGCCGGGCTCCGTCTTGGTGGACATCGCCGTGGACCAGGGCGGCTGCTTCGAGGACACCCACCCCACCACGCACGAGGACCCCACCTTCAAGGTCCACAACTCGATCTTCTACTGCGTGGCGAACATGCCGGGCGCCGTCCCGAACACCTCCACCTACGCGCTGACCAACGTCACCCTCCGCTACGCCGTGGCGCTGGCCAACCTGGGCGTCCGGGCCGCTTTCGAGCGCGACGCCGCCCTGGCCGCCGGCCTGAACGTGGCGGCGGGCAAGGTGGCGCACCACTCGGTCTCCGACGCCTCCGGCCTGGAACTCTCCGACTGGCGCGACCTGGTCTAGTCCGCGGGCTCTCCTCGCTCAGGACGGGTGGGGAGGGGAAACATTCTGCTTGCTATCCCCAATGCCCTGTGTGCGGCTCACGCTGTGCACAGGGCATTGGGGCCCCTTGACGCAAGCTGCCATGTTTCCCCTCCCCACCCGTTTGTCGTTGTGGCCGCGTCCGACCGGGCCGCACCGCGCGGACAACCCTGGCCACCGGACGCCGGCCGGAGACCTCGCTCCCGAGGGATGAAACACCCCGGGCGCCTTCTCCCCTCGACCCTGCCGACACCGTCGAAACGGCCCAGGCTCACGCCCCCGGCCCACGACGGCGGCAGGCCCCCGAGGTAGGGCGGGAGGGGGTGGGATTGCGGCAGCTTGCGTCAAGGGGCCCCATGCCCGGACCCGAGCGCAAACCAACCCACCACGCATGGGGAAAGCAAGCAGAGCAATCCCGCCTCCTCCCGCCGCCAACCCCACGAACCCACGCCCCGCCGTCGTGCCCATAAACTGAAGTAATGGGCCATATCGACGTTGCCGGCATCGACTACTTTCTTTCGGACGGCACCCAGCTCCTCAACGGCGTGACCTTCAAGGTCCCGGACGGCACCAAGACCGCCCTGATCGGGCCGAACGGGACGGGCAAGACCACTCTTTTCCGCATCATCTCCGGCGATCTCAAGCCCGACGAGGGCGTGGTGGGCCGTTCCGGCGGCATGGGCATCATGCGCCAGTTCGTGGGCCAGGTCCGCGACGAATCCACAGTCCGCGACCTCCTCCTTACCACCGCCACCCCCGCCCTCGCGGCGGCCGGCAAGGCGGTCGAGGAGGCGGAGAACGCCATGCTGGAGCACGACGACGAGCCCACCCAGATGCGGTACGCGCAGGCGATCGTCGACTGGGGAGATGCGGGCGGCTACGAACTGGAGACCGTCTGGGACGAGGTCTGCATGGCCGCGCTCGGCGTCTCGTTCGACAAGGCGGCGCACCGCGCGGCGTCGTCGCTGTCCGGCGGCGAGCAGAAGCGACTCGTGCTGGAGGCCCTGTTCGCCGGACCGGACGAACTGCTGCTCCTCGACGAGCCGGACAACTACCTCGACGTGCCTGGCAAGCGCTGGCTGGAGGACAAGCTCCGGGAGTCCAAGAAGACCGTGTTCTTCATCAGCCACGACCGCGAGCTGCTGAACAACGCCGCAGACCGCATCGTGACCCTGGAGCCCGGCATCAACGGCGCCGGCGCCTGGATCCACGGCGGCGGCTTCGGCTCCTATGTGCAGGCCCGCGAGGACCGCAACGCGCGATTCGAGGAGCTGCGCAAGCGCTGGGACGAGGAGCACGTCAAGCTCAAGGAACTGGTCACCATGTACAAGACCAAGGCCGCGTTCCGCTCCGACATGGCCAACAAGTACCAGGCCGCCCAGACCCGTCTGGCGAAATTCCTGGAGGCCGGTCCGCCCGAGGCACTGCCGCTCGAGCAGAACGTCCAGATGCGCCTGCGCGGCGGCCGCACGGGCAAGCGCGCCGTCGTCGCGGAGAAGCTCGAGCTCACGGGCCTCATGAAGCCCTTCTCCACGGAGATCTGGTTCGGGGACCGCGTGGGCGTGCTGGGGTCGAACGGGTCGGGCAAGAGCCACTTCCTGCGGCTGCTCGCCGCGGGCGGCACGGATCCTGAGCGGGAGCACCTGCCGGTCTCGGACATCCAGATCCGCGAGGTGCCGCACGAGGGCACGGTGAAGCTCGGAGCCCGCATCCGGCCCGGCTACTTCGCCCAGACCCACTCCCGGCCCGACCTGGCCGGACGCACCCTCCTGGACATCCTGCACCGGGGCGATGAGCACCGTTCCGGGCTGGGCCGGGAGGCCGCCTCCGGCGCGCTCGACTCCTACGGGCTCGTGGCGCAGGCGGAGAACAAGTACGAGTCACTCTCGGGTGGTCAGCAGGCGCGGTTCCAGATCCTGCTGCTGCAGCTCTCCGGCGCCACGCTGCTGCTCCTGGACGAGCCGACGGACAACCTGGACCTCCACTCGGGCGAGGCGCTGGAACGCGCGATCGACGCCTTCGAGGGGACAGTCCTGGCCGTGACGCACGACCGCTGGTTCGCCAAGTCGTTCGACCGATTCCTGGTCTTCGGCTCGGACGGCAAGGTCTACGAGTCCGAGGAGCCGGTCTGGGACGAGAAGCGGGTGGAGCGCGCCCGCTAGGAACGCCTTCCCGGCTGAGTGAACGCGGTGGGCGCAGGGCTGCGGTCCCGCGCCCACCCGCGTCTCAGGCGGAGCTCAGCGTGCGATCCGCCGTGCCTCCTCGATCAGGCGCAGCCCGGCGAGCGGCCCGGTCTCACCGGCCACCTCGACGGGCGCGGGTCCTTCGCCGCGCACGTGACGTGCCAGGAGCCGGTAGAACTCCTGATACCCGCCGGGTTCACTCGTCACAGGGCGCACCACGGTGCCGTCGCTGAACGTCCCGGACGCCTCCTCCGGCTCCACGCCGTAGCCCGGGTCGGACGGGCGCAGTCCCGCCGAGAGCTGGCGTTCCTGCGGGTCGAAGCCGTATTTCAGGTAGCTCCCGGCGCTTCCGCGGACGTCGAACACCGGGCCCGGCTGGGCGGCGGAGAGGGTCATCGACAGGTGGCTCAGCAACGGCGCCACACCGCCCGCCGCAGCGTGCTCCAGGACGAGGAACGCGTCGTCGTCGGCCGGCTCACCGGGGCGGCGCGCCGCGATCTCCGCGTGCACCACGCGTGCCGGGCCGAAGAGCTGGAGGGCGCAGTCCACCAGGTGGGTGCCCAGGTCGAAGAGCAGGCCACCGCCGCGCTCCACTCCCGAGGCTTGCTTCCACGCCTTGGAGAAGCCCGGCGACCAGCGCTCCATGCCGGCGTTGAACCGGTGCACCTCCCCCAGCGCCCCCTCGGCCAGGAGCGCCTTCAGCGTGAGGAACGCGTTGTCCCAGCGGCGGTTCTGATAGACGGCCAGCGTGCGCCCCAGCCGCTCCGCGAGCGCCACGAGCTCCTCCCCCTGCGCGCTGGTGACGGTGAACGGTTTGTCCACGACGACGTCGAGCCCCGCTTCCAGCGCGGCTTTCGCCTGCGGGTGGTGCAGTTCGGGCGGGGTGGCGATGACCACGACGTCCAGGTCCGCGGCGCGGGCGAGCACGTCCTCGAAGCCTGGCACCACCGTCACGTCGGGGTAGGTCTCGCGGGCGGCCGCCGATCGTCCGGGATCGCCCGTGACGATCACGTCCAGGCTGAAGTCGGGGCTGTGCTCGATCAGGGGTGAGTGGAAGGCCCGGCCGGCCAGTCCGTAGCCCACCACGGCGGTTCTCAGGGGCGCGGGTCGCTGCATGGTCCCCAGTGTCCCAGCAAACGGCGCCCCTGTCCCCTGGTCGCCCGGAAACGAACAGGACCCCGACGAACAGGGCCCCGGGGAACGCTGAACGTTCCCCGGGGCCGCAGGCTCCGTCGCCCCGGAGGCTCACCTCACGGTGAACGGGGCGTCGACGGGCGGTGATTCACCACCCGGTGTTTCTTACTTGTGGTTGGAACCCTTTTCCCAGCCGACCGTCGTCCAGTCCGGGACGTGGGTGTCGGTGGCGTTGTTCGCAAAGAGGGTCGGACCGTAGTTGGCCAGGCCCTTCTTGACGAACTCGATCTGCGGGCCGTTCAGGACCGGGCCGAGGGTGAAGTACTGCTTGGCGTAGTCCTTCTCCACGTCCAGGGCTTCCTTGTTGCGCTTGGCGTCGTCGGACTCGGACTGCAGAGCGGCGATGCGCTTGTCCAGGTCGGCGTTGCCGAGGCCGTTGCGGTCGCTCGCGGTGGAGTAGTACTGGCCCACGGCCTGCGTGGCGTCGGAGCCGACGGTGTAACCGGACATGGTCACGTCGAACTCGCGGTCGCCCACGATCTTGCCGAACTCGGCGTTGCCGCGCTGGTCGATCCCGACGTCCATGCCGGCGGCCTGGAGCTGCTTCTGCAGGGTCTGCACGGAGGCGAGGACGGTGGGGTCGTCACCGAAGTTGGTGATCTTGAAGGTGACGGGCTTGCCGTCCTTTTCCATGATGCCCTTGGCGTTCGGCTTGTAGCCGGCGTCGGTCAGCACCTTCTTGGCGGCGTCCGCACCCTGCTCCTGCACCGGCCAGTTGTCCTGGTAGTACTTGGAGAACGGCATCAGCATCATGGTGCCGGAGTTGGGCTCTTCCCAGTTCAGACCGTTGAAGCGGACCTTGCGGATCGCCTCGCGGTCGACGGCGGTGAAGATGGCCTTGCGGACGGCGACGTCCTGGACGCCCGGGCGCTTGGCGTTGACGTTCAGACCACCGGCGAAGAGGCGCTGGCCGCGGCGGATGTCGGTGTCCTTGGTTCCCTCGAGCTGCTTGTAGCGGCCCACGGTGCGGCCACCGGTCGCGTCGATCTCACCGTTCTTGAAGGCGGCGATGGTGGCGGAGTCCTCCATCTGGCGGAAGACGACCTTGTCGAGGACCGGCTTGTTGCCCCACCACTTCTCGTTCTTGACCATGCTGACGGTCAGGGCCGCGGAGTCGAACTTCTCCACCTTGAACGGGCCGGCCATCCACTCGGGGTGCATGTTGTTGTTGAAGCCCTTGTTGAAGATCTCCGGGGTGTTGACCTTCGGGTGGACGATACCGGCGAAGAACGATGCCAGCGGGTACACGGGCTGCTTGACCGTCACGACGACGTCCTTGTCGGTCGCACCACGGGTCACGGACTCGATGTACTTGTAGGAGCCGGAATCGACGATGTCGAAGTCCTTGTTGGTGCCGTTGAGCACCTTCCAAGTGTTCTCGAAGGTCTTCCAGTCGATGGGGGTGCCATCGTTCCAGGTGGCCTTGTCGTTGATCTTGATGTTCAGGATCTGCTTGCCGTCCTTGACCTCGGACTTGAAGTCCTCGCAGAAGTCCTTGTCCAGCTCGAAGTCGCCCACCGCGGTGGTCTTCCAGCAGCCGTAGTAGAAAGCCTGGTTGATCGGGCCCATCAGCGCGGTGTTGTCGGAGGAGTTTCCGCTGTTGCCGAAGCCGTTGAAATCGGGGCCGATGTTGCCCAGTTCCAGGGTCAGGGTGCCGCCCTGGTCCAGGTCCTTGACGTCTTTCGGGTTGGTCTGGATCAGCTTGGAGACGTCCGAGCCGGACCCTTCGGCCTTGGCGCTCTCGGGGCCCTTGGCCGTGCCGCCGCCGCAGGCGGTCAGCGCCAGCGTGACGGCCGCCAGAGTGGCGACGCCGAGCGTGACTTTCTTTTTCATACTGTTCCCTTCAAAGGAGCGAGGGTTGGGTTTCCCACTGTCATCAACGATATTCACGCAGCGCTGTCCGATGAGTCGTGCAGCACCAGCATGTCCGCATCCATCTCCCCGTTCGGGTAGAAGCAGGCGAACTGGTGGTCCCCTCCACCATTCTCGAGGGGAGGTTCAAGTTCCAGGCACTTGGTCCTCTTGTCCTCAGGCAAGGCAGCGAAAATGGGGCACCGGGAAGCGAAGTTGCATCCTCGGGGAGCGTCCAATGGCGTTGGAAGGTCTCCCTTGAGGATGATCCTCTCCCGTGAGCGCTCCGCCTCGGGATCCGGAACCGGAATCGCCGAGAGCAGTGCACGGGTGTAGGGGTGCCGGGGATTGTCGAAGACGCTGTCCACGTCGCCGACCTCCACGATCTTCCCCAGATACATCACAGCCACCCGGTTCGAGATGTGACGTACAACTGAGAGGTCGTGGGCCACCATCAGGTAGCTCAGACCGAGTTCCGCCCGGAGCTTGTCCAGGAGGTTGATGACCCCGGCCTGGACGGAGACGTCCAGCGCGGAGACGGGTTCGTCCAGCACCACGAGCTTCGGGTTCACGGCCAAGGCTCGGGCGATGCCGATGCGCTGGCGCTGACCGCCGGAGAACTGGTTGGGGAAACGGTTCACGTGGTCCGGCTGGAGGCCCACCAGCTTCATGAGCTCCATGATGCGCTTGCGGATCTCGGACTTGGGGGTGCCCAGGTTCTCGAGCGGCTCCGCGAGGGCCTCGTACACGGTGAAGCGGGGATCCAGGGCGCCCGTGGGGTCCTGGAAGACGATCTGCAGCGACTTCCGCATGGCGGTCTTCTCGGCGGCCGAGGTGGCGGCCTTCGAATTCACCCCGCCGATGGTGATCTCGCCCGGCTGATCCTTGCTGAACTCCATGATCTCCAGGAGCGTGGTGGTCTTGCCGCAGCCGGATTCGCCCACGATCGAGAAGCACTCGCCTTCGCGGATGTCGAAGCTGAGACCGTCCACGGCCTTGACCGTGCCGATCCGCTTCTTGAAGAGCGATCCCTTCATGAGCGGGAAGTGCTTCTTGACGTCCTTGAGTTCCAGCACGGTGGTGCGCTCGGTCCGCGGGGTCCCCTCGAACTTGGACACCGGCACCGGGGGCGCCTTGAAGATCTCGTGGACGTCGACGCCGGCCCCGAACTCCTCCATCTTGACGCAGGCGGCCCGGTGGCCGTCGTCGCCCGGGACGAGGCGCAGCGGCGGCTCGCCGCTCAGGCACTCCGGGCCCGCCAGCGGGCAGCGCGGAGCGAAGGAGCAGCCCGTGGGCGGGGTGATGAGGTTCGGGGGCATGCCCTCGATCGGGACCAGGGACGTCTCGGCGGAGACGTCGACGCGCGGCACGGCGCCCAGCAGACCCATCGTGTACGGCATCCGCGGGGCGTAGTAGAGCTGGTCCACCGAGCCGGTCTCCACCGGCTTGCCCGCGTACATGACCATGATGTCGTCGGCCATGCCGGCCACGACGCCCAGGTCGTGGGTGATCATCACGAGCGCGGCGCCGGTCTCCTCCTGCGCCTTGTGCATGACCTCCAGCACCTGGGCCTGGATGGTGACGTCCAGGGCGGTGGTGGGTTCGTCGGCGATCAGGACGCGCGGGTCGTTCGCGATCGCGATCGCGATCATCACGCGCTGGCGCATGCCGCCGGAGAATTCGTGCGGGAAGGACTTCAGGCGCGCCTGCGGGCTGGGGATGCCCACCAGGGTCAGGAGCTCGACGGCGCGGGCCTCCTTCGCCTTGCTGCTCATCTTCGGGTTGTGGACCGTCAGCGCCTCGATGATCTGGGTGCCGATGGTGAACACGGGCGTCAGGGAGGACAGCGGATCCTGGAACACCATGGCCAGGTCGTTGCCGCGGTACTTGCACATCTGCGCGTCCGACAGGCCCAGGAGTTCCTGGCCGTGCAGCCGCACCGAGCCGGTGACCTCGGCCGTCTCCGGCAGGAGGCCCATGATCGCCATCGACGTGACGGACTTGCCCGAACCGGATTCGCCGACGATGCCGAGCGTCTTACCCGGCAGCAGGTCGAAGTCGACGCCGCGGACGGCGTGCACCACGCCGTTCTCCGAGTTGAAGCGGACGTTCAGGTCGCGGACGGAGAGCACCGGTTCCCCGGGGGCGTGCAGTCCGGCGACGTGGAGGCGTTCGGTGGTGTCCAGTGCTCCGGTGCCTTGTGTCACGGTGCCTTCCTGCGTGCTGTCGTGCTGGGAAGCGCTCATGCCGCCGCCTCCACGGTGTTCTTGCGGGCCTTGCGGGACTTCTTGGCCTTGCCCACCGAGCTGGAGCTCGGGTCGAAGGCGTCCCGAAGGCCGTCATTCATCATGGCCATCGAACCGGTCAGGGCGAACATGGCCAGGAGCGGGAACCAGAACATCCAGGGGAAGCTGCTGACCTGCTGGCTGGCCTGGCCGATCAGGATGCCGAGGCTCATGTCCGGCGGCTTGATGCCGATGCCGATGAAGGAATAGGCCACCTCGGAGAGGATCGCCAGGGTGACGCCGCGCGTGATCTCGAGGACCAGCAGGGAGCCGATGTTGGGGATCAGGTGCTTCCAGACGATGCGCCAGGTGGAGACGCCCATGTAGCGGGCGGCCTTCACGTAGTCCCGCTCGATGAGGGACATGGAGATCGACCGGATGAGACGCGCGGCGCCCATCCACCCGAACACCAGCAGGACCACGGTGAGAAGGAACCAGCTCGGGAGCGCGTCCTTCAGGTCGCCGCCGTTGCCGCTCGTGACCACGGCGACCACGAGGAGCGAGGGCATCATGATGAGCGCTTCGAGGATGAAGAGCATCACCTTGTCGACCTTGCCGCCGTAGAAGGCCATGACACAGCCGTACACGGCGGCCACGAGCATGGATCCGACGCCCACGATCAGGCCGATCAGGATGGAGGTCCGGACGCCTTCGACCATGAGGACGTAGAGGTCCACACCGGCCTGGGTCGTGCCGAAGAAGTGCTCCGCGGAGGGGCCCTCGCCGATGAAGGCGGGGTCGATGTCGTTCTTGGTCCAGGGGGTCAGGAACTGACCCACCAGGGAGAAGACCGTCAGGGCCAGGAAGAGGATCAGGCCCGCCACGGCGGTCTTATTCCGGAGGAAGCGGCGGAAGATGATGACGCCCTTGGCGATCACCACGCCGTCGTCCGTCGTGAGAATATCCGCTTCGGTCTCAGGCTGGACCGCGTCAACTGTGGACATCAGGAAACCCTCACTCTCGGGTCGACCAGGGTGGTGGCAAGGTCCGCGAGGATGGCGCCCACGGCGAAGATCACGGAGCCGTAGGCCAGCGTCGCGGTGGCCGCGTTGACGTCCTGCTTGCCGATCGCGTCGATGCTCCAGAAGCCGACGCCGGGCCAGGCGAAGATCGCCTCGGCGAAGAAGCCGCCGGCGAAGATGGCCGGCACGGTGAAGGCGATGGTCTGGGCCACGGGAATGAAGGAGACCCGCAACGCGTGGCGCCGGATGGCCTGGTTCCGGGTGAGGCCCTTGGCCCTGGCGGTGCGGACGAAGTCGGCGTTGACGTTGTCCAGCAGGTACTGGCGCTGGGCGATCTGATACCCGCCCCAGCCCACCAGGGTGATGGCGAAGGTCGGCACGACGTAGTGGGCCACGAGGTCCACGAAGGCGGGCCAGCCAGGCTCCACGCCGGGTGTCGAGATGCCGGTGACGAAGAAGATCTGCTGGCCGGTGGCGTCGTTGATCCAGATCGCCGCGAGCTGCACCAGGAAGTAGGCGATCGGGGCCGGGACGATGTAGGTCAGGTAGGAATAGCTGGTGATCACGCGGTCGGAGGTCTTGTACTGCCGTGCGGCCGTGAAGACACCGAGCGCGACGCCGATCACGAGCGTCAGGAAGATGGCCGCGATGAAGAGGCGGGTGGAGACCCACACCCGGTCACCGAAGGCCGCGTTGACCGATCCGCCGGCCGGGCTCATGCCCCAGTCCCAGCGGGTCACGATGCCCGTGAGCCACTGGACGTAACGGTCCCAGGGGCTCATGGCGGGGTCGAGTCCCTTGAGGGCCAGCGAGTGCGCGACCTGCTCGGGGGTCGGCCGCGGGATCTTCTCCTGCTCGATCAGAGCGGGCTTCATGGTCGAGACCGCCAGGAAGTACCCGGCCGAGGTGGTCAGGAAGATCATGACCACATAGGTCGCCATGCGCTTGAAGAGGTACTTGATCACTGACGTCCGCCCTTCTCACGCACAGCATGCAGGCGTGAGGGCGTCCGGCTACCGCACAAGGCAGGGGCCGTGGATTTTTGGTGCACGGGGTTTCCTTCCAGACTGCCGCAGGCTCGTGGCCTGTGTGCGGCGCGTCACATTCCACCGGAAAAGTACCACGAACCACGCGGTCTGAAAGGCCTATTTCACTCCTTGGCAATCAGATCGTTATCTAGCTACCGGTCGGTAACGCAGGGTTGCGCGAGGAGTGGACAGTCGGGGGCCCTCACTATAAAGTGACCGTTTCACAACTCCTCCGACGGCGCCGAACGATCCACCTGCGCGGATGCACTTTTCCGCCGTGCCGCCGCCGTCTACAGTTACTTGCAACATAAGCATCAACGAGGAGCGGATATGTCCGGAATTGTGATTGTTGGCGTCGACGGTAGCGAGACCGCGGCCCGGGCTGCCGCAGCGGCCTACAAGCTGGCCCAGGGCCTCGAAGCCCGCCTTCACGTGATCACGGCCTTCGACAAGGACAACGTCGAGGTTTTCGGCAGCGGCAGCGACACCTTCATCATGTCCGACGCGGATGACGCGCAGCGCGTGGCGAAGCAGGTGGCGGAGGGCCTGGGCTCGGACGTCGAGTACCTGTCCGCCCGCGGCAAGCCCGCCGACGCCCTGCTGTCCGAGGCCGAGCGCCTCAACGCCGACGTGATCGTGGTCGGCAACCGCCGCATGAGCGGCATCGGCCGCGTCCTGGGTTCCGTGGCGAACACTGTCGCGCACAACGCCCCCTGCGACGTCTACATCGTCAACACCACGGTGTCCTGACCCCTAGCACGCCCTGACTGCGCGATCACGCGCAGCCGCACGACGACGGCGCCGTCCCCCGAGGTTCCCTGCGGAACGTCCGGGGGCGGCGCCGTCGTCGTGAGGACTGCCGCTCAGGCCTCGAGGTCCAGCTGGTACGTCAGGAACGGTGTGCGCGTGGACAGGCGGTCATAGACGGCCCGGGCACGGTAGTTGTCCTCGGAGGTGATCCACCGGACGTGGCTCCAGCCCTCCGTCCGGGCCTGAGCCCGGATCGCGTCGAACAGGGCGTCCACGACGCCTCCGCCACGCCCCGCAGGGTCCACGAACAAGTCGTCCAGGTACCCGGCCACCACGCCGAGCGTCGGACGCACCACGGGCCGGACATGAGCCAGGCCCACCAGCCGCCCCTGAGCCGCAGGATCCTCGGCCACCAGACCGGTCAGCCGCCCGTCCTGGAGCCACGACCAGACGACATCCCGGTGCTCCGGCGTCAGTTCGCGGTGATAGAAGGTGCAGTACCCCTCGAACAGGCGCGACCACTCGTCGCGGTCACTCTCCGCCAGCGTGCGGGTGATCCACTCCGTCATCCTGACCCCTCTCGAATCGTCCTGGCGGCCGGTCGTTCCAGCCCGCGGCCGTCCTTTGGCCGTCGTCCCGCTCCCGCCGTTCCGCACGGCGGTACCCGTCCAGCCGGAGGGTCCGGCAGCGGAGTTCCGGCAGCGGAGTCCGGGCGCTGGACGATGCTCAGTCCAGCAGCAGCGCGGGCTCCTCCATGATCGCCGCGACGTCGGCCATGAAACGGGCCGAGAGGTCGCCGTCGACCACGCGATGGTCGAAGGAGCCGCCGAGTGTGGTGATCCAGCGCGGGATGACCTCACCGGAGACCACCCACGGCTTCTGCTTGATGGTGCCGAAGGCGACGATCGCCACTTCACCGGGATTGATGATCGGAGTGCCGGTGTCGATGCCCAGGGCGCCGATGTTCGTGACCGTGAGCGTCCCGTCCCTCATGTCGGCCGGGCTGGTCTTGCCCGCCCGGGCCGTGGTGGCAAGGTCGTTCAGCGCCACCGCGAGCTCCTTGAGGGAGAGGTCCTGGGCGTCCTTGATATTGGGGACCAGCAGACCGCGCGGAGTGGCGGCGGCGATGCCGAGGTTCATGAAGTGCTTGACGTGGATCTCGTCGCCGTCCGGACCGGACACCCACTCCGAGTTCACACTGGGATTGCGGGCGGCGGCCCAGATGACGGCCTTGGCCAGGATGAGCAGGGGCGAGACCTTGATGCCTTCGAAGTCCCGCGACTTCTTGAGACGCTGCACGAACTCCATGGTGCGGCTGGCGTCGATGTCCACGAAGATCGAGACGTGCGGGGCCTGGAAGGCGGAATCCACCATGGCCTTCGCGGTGGCCTTGCGCACGCCCTTCACCGGGATGCGTTCGATCCTGCGCTCCGGATTCCTCGCCGGAGCGGTCCAGAACTTGCCGGCCTGGTCCTGCTCGGCCTCCCGCTGGGACTGGTAGCTCACCAGGTCCTCACGGGTCACCTCGCCACGGGCACCGGTCGGTGTCACGAGAGCGAGATCGATGCCGAGATCACGGGCGATCTTCCGCACGGGCGGCTTCGCCAGCACACGGTTGACCAGTCCCGTCAGTGCGCCGCCGAATCCGGGGCGTTCCTCACCGGGGGCACCTGCGGCCGACGGCGCGGACGACGCGAGAGGAGCGGAGGGGGCCTGCTGAGCCATCGGGGCCGCAGGGGCGGGCTGCGAGGGGGTCGCCGGAACCGCAGCGGCGGTCGGTGTCCGGGACGCGGGGGCCTGCGCGGTCCCCGTGACCTGAGCCGGCACCGCACCCTGGGCCGGTGCCGCGGGGGCGACCGGCGAAGCACCGTTGCGGCGGGGCCGGCGCTTGACGGCGTCCGCCTTCGGGCCGGAACCGACCAACGGCCCCGGAGCCTCGGAGTCGTCGACCGGGAGCGTCCCATAGGCGACCCGAGGGGCCTCAGCAGCAGCCGACGGCTGCGCAGCGGGCGCTGCCGCCGAACCGCCGTCGTCGTCCGCGGCGGCCTCCCCTGCGGCACCCACCGCGATGATCGGCGTGCCGACTTCGACCGTCTTGCCTTCGGGGACCAGGAGCGCGGTCACCGTGCCGGCGAACGGCGAGGGAAGCTCCACCAGGGACTTCGCGGTCTCGATCTCGCAGAGGACGTCGTTGATCGCGACCGTGTCCCCCACCTGGACCTTCCAGGAGACGATCTCGGCCTCGGTCAGGCCTTCGCCCACATCGGGAAGATTGAATTTCTGCGTGCTCATGATGTCCCTAAACTCCGTGGCTCTCAGTAGGAGAAAGCGCGGTCGAGTGCTTCGAGGATGCGGTCGATGTCCGGCAGATAGTGTTCCTCCACCTTCGCCACCGGGTACGGCATGTGGAAGCCGCCCACGCGGATGACCGGCGCCTCCAGGCTGAGGAACGCCCGCTCGCTGATGCGGCTGGCGATCTCGCCGCCGATCCCGCCGAAAGTGGGCGCCTCATGAGTCACCAGAAGGCGTCCGGTCTTGCGGACCGAAGCCTCCACGGTGTCGAAGTCGATCGGGGAGATGCTCCGCAGATCGATGACCTCGATGCTGCGCCCGTCCTCCTCGGCGGCGGCCGCAGCCGCCAGGGCCACCGGGACGAGCGGCCCGTAGGCCACGAGCGTGGCGTCGGTTCCTTCGCGCACCACGTGAGCACTGAAGGGGTCGGCGGAGGTGCCGGGATCCTGCGTGTCCACCTCGCCCTTGAGCCAGTAGCGCTTCTTGGGCTCGAAGACGATCACCGGGTCCTGGCATTCGATGGCCTGCCGGGTCATCCAGTACGCGTCGTGCGGGTTCGACGGGGTGACGATCCGCAGGCCCGCCGTGTGGGCGAACAGCGCTTCCGGAGACTCGGAATGGTGCTCGATCGAACCGATGCCTCCGCCGTACGGGATGCGGATGGTCACGGGCAGCGTCACGGCGCCACTGGTCCTCGCGTGGTACTTGGCCAGCTGCGTGGTGATCTGGTTGAAACCCGGGAAGACGAAACCGTCGAACTGGATCTCGCACACCGGGCGGTACCCGCGCATGGCGAGGCCGATCGACGTGCCGATGATCCCGGCCTCCGCGAGCGGCGAATCGACCACACGGTCTTCACCGAACTCCTGCTGGAGGCCGTCGGTGACCCGGTAGACGCCGCCGAGAGCCCCGATGTCCTCGCCCATCAGCAGAGTCTTGTCGTCCCCGGCCAGGGCCTCGCGCAGGCCTTCGTTGATGGCCTTGGCAATGGTCATGGTGGTCATGGCTCAGCCTTCACCCGCGCCTTCCGCGTTCTCGAATCCTGCCTCATACTCCCGGTACCAGCGCAGTTCCTCCTGGACCAGAGGATGAGCCTGCGAGTAGACGTGAGCGAACGCCTCCTCCATGCTGGGGCCTTCCATCGCCTGGACGGCCTGGCGGACGGAATCCGCCAGCTCCTGACCCTGGCGACGGACGTCCTCGAAGAAGTCGTCATCCGCGAGGCCCTCGGCCCGGAGGTAGGTCTCCAGACGCGTCAGGGGGTCCTTCGCCCGCCACTGGTCCTCTTCGGAACTGGTGCGGTACTTGGTGGGGTCATCGGCCGTGGTGTGAGCACCCAGACGGTACGTGAAGGCCTCGATCAGCACAGGGCCTTCACCCTTGCGGGCACGCTCGAGCGCCCACTGGGTGACCGCGTGCACCGCGAGGATGTCATTGCCGTCCACACGCACCCCGGGGAAGCCGTAACCCTGGGCGCGGTGCGCCAGGGGGACCTTCGTCTGGACCTTGGACGGCACCGAGATCGCCCAGTGATTGTTCTGGCAGAAGAAAACGACCGGCGCCTTGTAGCTGGAGGCGAAGACCATCGCCTCGTGAACGTCGCCTTCGCTGCTCGCGCCGTCACCGTAATAGGCGACGACGGCGGCGTCCTCCACCGTCTGACCCTTCGCGCGGGCGGACGCCTGGTCACGCTGGATGCCCATGGCGTAGCCGACCGCATGGAGCACCTGAGCGGCAAGCACCAGGGTGTAGATGTTGAAGTTCTTCTCGCGCGGATCCCAGCCACCGTGGGTGACGCCCCGGAAGATCCTGAGCAGGTCCGACATGTCGAGACCGCGGGAGAGGGCCACCCCGTGCTCGCGGTAACTCGGGAAGACGAAATCCTCGGTCCGCAACGCGTGGCCGGAACCGATCTGGGCCGCCTCCTGGCCGGTCAGGGGCACCCAGAGGGCGAGCTGCCCCTGCCGCTGCAATGCCGTCGCCTCCTGATCGAAGCGGCGCACCACGGCCATGTCACGGTAGAACGCACGCAGCGCCTCTGGATCCAGGGACTCCACGTAGGGACCGAAGACCGGGTCCTCCCGGCGGTTCCCCTGAGCGTCCAGAAGCTGGATCATTGCCCCGCCGGCCGGCTGTGACGCCGGGTCCAGGTGGGTCTCCGGGTGATCGTCGAGTTCCTCGTCATTGAATTCAGTGGTCGGCAGCTGCCCTACGCCCATGCCGTCTCCTTGCATCCGTCCCACACCTCGTGGGAATCAAACGATATATTCCGCCTCAGGCATGTATTCCCGAGGTGGAATATATCTGGTCCGGGGATCACTTTAGCCGGAGATCCGGGAGAAGTGATCATTAAGTCGTGAACGCAACGGAATACACGCAGGCCTTCAGGCCCGGCGGAATTCCTCGCAGAGTTCGATGAAGCGCGTGTTCGCCTCCGGCTCGCCGATACTCACGCGCACGCCCTCCGGGGCGAACGCCCGGACGGACAGGCCGTGCGTTCCGGCGAGTTCCGCGAAGCGGGCGGTCTCCTCGCCCAGGGGCAGCCAGACGAAGTTGCCCTGGGCCTGCGGGATCTCCCAGCCCTGAGCCTCCAGGGCAGCGACCACGCGCTCGCGCTCCGCCACCACGCCGTCCACCCGCTCGAGGACCTCGGGGAGGTGGTCCAGCGAGGCGATGGCCGCACGCTCGGCCACCTGAGACACCGCGAAAGGAGTTGCGGACAGCCGAAGGTACCGGGTCACCTCAGGGTGGGAGACGGAGTATCCGACTCGGAGACCCGCGAGTCCATGGGCTTTCGAGAATGTCCGCAGCACCACGACGTTGGGGTAGCGCTCCAGGAACTCAAGCCCCTTGACGGCGTCCGGGTCCCTGACGAATTCGACGTACGCTTCATCGATCACGACGAGTACGTTGGACGGGACCTTCGCCAGGAAGTCGTGGGTCTCCTGGGTCCGCAGGACGGGACCTGTCGGGTTGTTCGGGGTGCACAGGAGGATCACCTTGGTACTGTCGGTGATCGCCGCGGCCATGGCATCGAGGTCGTGACGGCCGTCAGGGAGCAGAGGGATCTGAACACTGCGGGCGCCGGCCAGGCCGACGCAGATCGGGTATGCCTCAAAGGAACGCCAGGCGTAGAGGACCTCGTCCTGGCTCCCGTCCGGGTTCTGGCCTGCGAAGGCTCCGATGATCTGGATGAGGGCGCCGAGGCTTCCGGCTCCCGTGACCACGTCTTCGGCGGGCACGCCGAACGCCTGGGCGATCCGTTCGCGCAGCTGGGTGACCAGAGGATCGGGGTAGCGGTTGAATCCGTCGAATCCGGCCACGGCTTCCCGGACCTGCGGAAGCGGGCCGAGGGCCACCTCGTTGGACGAGAGCTTGTAACTGGTCAGCCCTTCCAGGACCCGTGGCGGCTTGCCGGCGGTGTACTTGGGAAGAAGTCCCACTGCGGGACGGGGAAGGATTTCCTGACCGTGGTCTGCGGACACACCCTCAGAGGGCGACACATGGGAGCTCATGTCTCCAGCCTAAATGCCGGGGATACGCCCAGACAGGTATGACAGCATGGTTGCATGGCGAAGTTCCTCCTGCGTCTGGCGATCAATGCGTTCTCCCTCTGGGTGGCCACGTGGCTCCTGCCCGGGCTGACTCTGTCCACGGGCGCCGCCCAGGATCTGGTGGCAGGCGCGGCTCCGTCCGCTCCTGCCGACACCCTCGGCAGCATCCTGGCGTACCTGTTCATCGGATTGATCTTCGCCGTGGTCAACGCGTGGATCCGGCCCGTGGTGCGCTTTCTGGCCTTGCCCGTGACCGTTCTGACCCTGGGCTTGTTCACCCTCGTGATCAATGCCGCCATGCTCTACCTCACCTCCTGGTTGAGTGGATTCACGCCCGTCCATCTGGGGATCGACACGTTCTTCTGGACCGCCGTCCTCGGAGCGCTGATCATCAGCATCATCTCCCTCATCACGGATCGGTTGTTCGACCGGGACCGAGACCGCTGAGCCCCTCAGACGAACGCCTCTGACGTCCCACGCACCCGTCAACCCGACCGGCTCCGAGCCGCCGATGACCTGAGGGGTGCCTCACCCGGCGTCACGGCCGGCACTGGTCTTCCCCAAGCGGCGGTTCGTGGGCCGTGTAGACGGTCCGGGTGGCCTTTCTGACCGAGTCCGGGGATGTGTCGAGCCGGTCAGGACCCAGAACGTCTGCGAGCACCCTCTGATGCCGGAGGACTCCAGGATCGTGACTGGTCTCCAGTCGATCCGCTGCTGCGATGTAATTGCCGATGTCGTGGGCGTTCCTGATCTTCGTCGGCATATCGAGGCTGCCGGACAGCGCTTCCACAGGTCTCCCCTTGGCCATCCCGGACACGACCGGGTCGACCGTGGCCGGCTCCGCGGAGAAGCGCGCCGTCACCACGTTCGGCCTTCGCGGGTTCGGCACCCCGTCCAATGCGGGGACCAGATCCCGCTGGTTCTCCAGCGTCAGCACGCTCGCGTCCACCCGGCCGAGGAAGCGGCCGACCGGTGACCCTGCGGTGTTGACGGCACGGACCGTGTACGTGGCAGTGAAATCCTTGTTCGCGGCGAGCGCCACCGCGTTGATTCCACCCTGGCTGTAGCCGTTCAGGACGATGTCATCCTTCCTGGTGACGTGCTCCGCCTCGAGCGCTCTCACCACGGCCGCCTGGGTCTGGGTGAAGTAGCTTCGGCGCTCCGTTCCCTGCGCCATCGCTGAGATGTTGCCTTTGAGGTCGTCGGTGGTGTCCGGGGAATCGAAGGGCGCCCACTTCTCGGTGCCGGGAATGCTCACGACCACGGCGTAGCTGCCGTCGGTCCGGGGGTACTTGTCCACGACGATGGACGACAAGGGGATCGGCTTCTCGCCCGGAACTCCCGGCTCGTAACCGGCCGCGCGATTCGCACCCCGGAACGCTGAGCCCAGGAACGTTCCGGGCGTGGGGGCCGGAGGCGCGGAACGCCATCGCTCCGCCGTCACCGTGACCGAGTCCTGCCGGAGCCGGGCTTCCTCCACGCCGCCATCCCAGGATGACAACGCATGAGTGAGGGCATCGACGGAGTCCTTGGTCCCGGTTGCGCTGAGCGCCTTGAGGTAGCCGTCCCGGGCTCGCGGGTCGATCATCCCCAGCACGTAGGCGAGAACCCCCGGCACGAAGGCCAGGCCCCATTGGACGAGATCGCCGGTTCCGGCCACCTTCGATTCGGTCCCACGTTCGGCCTCCGCATACGAAGTGGCTGATCCCCTCAGAGATCGCGCAAGCGATCGGAGTGCCGAGACCACGCCGTCGAGCTCCACCGTGGTCCGGTTCACCGCGATGCCGCACTCGCTCAGGCCCGCGCCGGGGAGAGGACCGGCGGCAGATCCACCGTCCAGAATCGCCTCCCATCGGCGTTGGATCCCTTGCAGACAGGACTGAAGACGGTCCGCGACGAGGTCCAGGCGGCCCGATGCCGTCCAGAGCTGATCCGGATCGACGCTGACCATGCTGTACCGGCCGTTGATCCAGAAGCCGGTCTCGTCGGAGGGGACGGCCATCATCGCCCCTCATAGTGAACCGATGGTGAGGCCTCCACACCGGCGCCGGCATCCCCCGGAACGGCCTGAATCGCCGGCACCGCTCGGCCCCGGGGCGCCGAGCCCCCAAGGGAGGCGCGGAGGGCCAACGCGGAGCGCGCCGCTTCCAGCGCCTCGCCCGCTCGAAGGAGGCTGCGCCGTCGTTCCTCCAGCGCCATGCGGTAAGCGCTGCCCGCCGCGGAATCCCAGTGCAGCTCCCCCGCCTGGCGAAGGGCGGCGAGGGCTGCGGAAAGCTCGTCCCGCTGCCGCCCGAGCCAGAGGGCGAGCGTGAGAAGCCCCGCTTCAAGACCGCCCCGCCCACCCGGCAGAACCCCGGACCGCTGGTACGCCGAATCCATGCCGTTCCTCCTCCTTCGCCGACCTCCGACTGCACACCACGCTAGGAGTATGGACATTCCACCCGCGCCGCCGACGTGGCCATGTGGACAGTGCGCGTCACGCATTGTCCACATGGCCGCCCGAAGATGAGACTGCCACCCGGCACATGAAAGAATGGACCCATGGCTGAAACCACTGCGCGCATCCCGTCCGGACGACTCTCCCTGGCTGCAGGCGAGGGCCAGATCGCCCTAGGGCCCCTGGACGGCCGGTACCGTGCAGCCGTGGCACCCCTCGTGGACTACTTGTCCGAGGCCGCGCTGAACCGTGACCGCGTCGCCGTCGAGGTGGAGTGGCTGATCCACCTCACCTCGAATTCCGTCCTTCCCGGCTCAGCTCCGCTGACCCAGGAACAGCAGGATCAGCTGCGCGCCATCGTCACCGAGTTCGACGCGGACTCCGTCGCGGAACTCGCGGAGATCGAGGCCGTGACGGTCCACGATGTGAAGGCCGTGGAGTACTACATCGGCCGCCGCCTCCCGGCCATCGGGATCGAATCGCTGACGCCCATGGTGCATTTCGCCTGCACCTCGGAAGACATCAACAACCTCTCGTACGCGCTCGGCGTGAAGGGCGCCGTCGAGGATGTCTGGCTCCCGGCGGCCCGTGCCCTGGTCGATCAGATCGGCGCCATGGCCACGGAGAACCGTGACGTTCCGATGCTCTCCCGGACCCACGGTCAGCCGGCCACTCCCACCACGCTGGGCAAGGAACTCGCAGTGGTGGCCCACCGCCTCAGCCGTCAGCTGGACCGGATCTCCCGCACGGAATACCTCGGCAAGATCAACGGCGCCACCGGCACCTTCGCGGCCCACGTTTCCGCCGTGCCGGGCGCGGACTGGACCGAGCTCTCCCGCACGTTCGTGGAGCGTCTGGGCCTGGACTGGAACCCGCTCACCACCCAGATCGAAAGCCACGACTGGCAGGCCGAGCTGTACGCCGACGTCGCCCGCTTCAACCGCATTCTGCACAACTTCTGCACCGATGTGTGGAGCTACATCTCCATCGGCTACTTCGCGCAGATCCCGGTGGCCGGCGCCACCGGTTCTTCGACGATGCCGCACAAGGTCAACCCGATCCGCTTCGAGAACGCCGAGGCCAACCTGGAGATCTCGAGTGGACTGCTCGACGTCCTCGCGTCGACCTTGGTCACGTCCCGCTGGCAGCGTGACCTCACGGACTCGTCCTCGCAGCGCAACATCGGCGTCGCGTTCGGGCACTCCCTGCTGGCCATCAGCAATGTGGTCAAGGGCCTCAAGCAGCTCAAGGTGTCCGTGGACGTCCTCGCCGCGGATCTGGACGGCAACTGGGAGGTCCTCGGCGAGGCCATCCAGACGGTCATGCGCGCTGAGGCCATCGCGGGCGTTCCCGGAATGGAGAACCCGTACGAGCGCCTCAAGGACCTCACCCGGGGCCACCGCGTCGATGCGGCCCGCATGCAGGAGTTCGTCTCCGGCCTGGGCCTCTCGGACGAGGCCCGGGACCGTCTCCTCCAGCTGACCCCCGCGTCCTACACGGGCGTCGCGGCGGCCCTGGTCGACTACCTGAAGTAGCCCCGGCCGTGCGCCTGTTCCTCGTCCGGCATGGCCAGACGCCCAGTAACCTGCTCCGCGCTCTGGACACGGGACGCCCGGGTCCCGGCCTGACGGACCTGGGCCTGGAACAGGCGCGCGCTCTCGTGGAACGGTTGTCCGCCGAACACCTGGACGCCGTCTACGCCTCACCTCTGCTGCGAGCCCAGCTCACCGCGGGACCGTTGTCGCAGGCCAGAAACCTCACCGCCACCGTGCTGGAGGGACTGGAAGAGATCGGCGCCGGTGCCCTCGAGATGCTGAACGACGACGACTCGTGCGCCAGCTACGGCGCTCACGTCATCGCCTGGGGCCTCGGTGACTCCCTGTCAAGGATCGAGGGCGCTGAAGACCACACCACCTTCTTCCGCCGTTTCGACGCCGCCGTGGACCAGATGGCGCGGGCCCACGGGCCTGACGCCAGTGTCCTGGCCGTCAGCCACGGTGCGGCGATCCGCTGCTGGACCGCGGCCCGGGTGCAGCATGACGGCGCGTTCGACGTCCGGCTGCCGCTCGCCAACACCGGGATCGTCGCCGTCGAAGGGACCCCCGGTTCCTGGCGGCTGCACGGCCTCCTCTGACGCAGCGCCTCCTCTGACTCACGGACTCCTCTGACACGCGCCCCGCGGCGTCCCACACCTAGTCGGTCCCTCGCCTACTCCGTCCCTCATCCGCGCCGTGACCGCGGCACAGCGCGTCCGTCACCGCACATCCGTAACCGCGCCCTCACCCACTTCTTACGGTGCCGAAACCCACCTGAAATCACGGGCCGGTTGACTGGGAGTACCGAAAAATTCTCTCCGTGGAGGTGAAGGGACATGACCGCACGAACCCTCATCAGTTCGCTCCACCAACTGCGCCGTGGTGATCACGTGGAGGCCGAACGCTTCCACCTGATGCCACGGACCACGTTCGTACGGCGTGGCCAGGTCCAGGACATCGCTCCCGGCCTGGGCGTCGTCTGGATCCGGGACGAGGAGACCGGTCAACGCCGCGTCCTCGATTCCCAGGATTACCAGCTCTGGCGGGTCGCCTGAGGGAGGAGCACTCCTAGCCGCCGGCGACGGACTGGATGATCATCAGCTCCGCCCCTTCAGGGACTTCGGTCTCGAGCCCCTGAAGCCTGCGGACCTCATCAGGTCCCAGGTACACGTTCACATGGCGCCGGAGGGCTCCCGTCTCATCGCGGAGCCGCCGGCCCAGCACCGGATGGTCGGCCGCCACAGAGCCCAGGATGCGGGCCACGGTGGCCGGCCCGCCGTCGTCGGGAAGCTCGACATCCAGCGCGTCCGCGTCCCGCACCAAGGGGCGCAGGACACTGGGGATCAGAACGGTGAAGGCTCCCATTCAGCTCGCCGCCAGGACTCCGTCATCGGCTGCTGATCCCTGGTTCGGCACTTCGATGACCGCGGCCCGGACACACAGCACGTCCGGAAGGTGGGACGCGATCTCCTGGAAGGTGGCGCCCTCGTCGGCACTCGCGTACACACTGCCGCCGCGGGTTCCGAAGTAGACGCCCACCGGTTCCGCCGTGTCGAGGGCGGCGGCGTCCCGAAGGATCGAGTTGTAGTCCTTCTCCGGCAGTCCGGCGTCGAGCATCTCCCAACTCTCGCCGGCGTCCCGTGTGCGTCCGACGGCCGGATGCCCGTCCACAGGGATGCGCTCGACGTCCGCGGCCAGCGGGATCACCCACGCCGTTCCGGCGTTGCGGGGATGGCTCAGCATCACGAAGCCGAAGTTCGCCGGCAGCCCGTGCTCGATCGCCTGCCAGCTGTCGCCGCCGTCGCGCGTCCGGTAGACACCGCCGTGGTTCTGCGCGTAGATCTGCTCGGGGTCGTCGGCGTCGGCCGCGATCTTGTGCACGCATTGCCCGAACTCCGGGAGATCCCCGGGCAGGAACGACGCCCCGATCCCCCGGTTCGTCGCCTGCCAGCTGTCGCCGCCGTCGCGGCTGCGGTAGACGCCTCCCGTGCTCATGGCGACATGCACGGTGGATCCGTCGGGCGCGGGGATGATCGAATGCACCGCACCGCCACCGGCCCCCTCGCCCCATTCCGGACGGTGCGGGTGCTCCCACAGGCCGCGGTTGAGCTCGAAGTGCTCGCCACCATCGTCGGACCGCCAGAGCGAGATCGGCTCCACGCCGGCCCACACGACGCCGGGACGGCCCTTCCGGTCGGGCTGGAGCTGCCAGATGCGTTCGACGGCGGCGCCGTCACCTTCGTCGAAGGCGATCCCACCCCCTTCGGGTTCGGTCCAGCTCACGCCGAGATCATCCGAATGCGCGACGGTCGGCCCCCAGTGCTCGGAGCGGATGCCCACGAGGAGGCGGACGCCGTCCCGCGTGTCGATGCCGATGCTCGGGATCTCCGTCATGAGGAAATGCGGGCCGTCCAGCACCCATTCCTTGCGGTCCTTGCTGCGGGCCAGCCAGAGGCCCTTCTTCGTACCGATCGCCACCAGGTACTGCGTCGCCGTTGACATGCCTCCATGCAAGCACTGCTTCAGAACACCCGCAATAGTGCGGAATTCGAGGGCGATTTTCTCCGCATCTGCGATTCACACGGTTGTTGATTTTCTGTCACGAAAGTCCGCCGCGATTAGTTATCGGCAGAAGTGGCGAAGCGCCTTTGGTTGCCGCTAAGCTCGATCCAGCGACGAAGAAGTTGCCCCATGAGCTGCCCCGGAGCACGTATCCCCCAATGACGTGTTCCGGGGCTTTCCAATTCCTGGAACAGAGCCGTCGGGCCGGCCACACCCTTGATTGATACCCCCAGGGGGTATACGCTCAAGTTATGAGCGAGTCGGACATCCAGGAACACCCGCACCAGCACGGCTACTCCGCCAACAAAGAGGCCTATCAGCGGCGTCTCAAGCGGATCGAAGGCCAGGTCCGGGGCATCGCACGCATGGTCGATGAGGACAAGTACTGCATCGACATCCTCACGCAGATTGCCGCCGTCAACAAGGCGCTGCACGCCGTCAGCCTGGGCCTGGTGGAGGAGCACATCGGCCACTGCGTGGTGGGCGCCGCCGAGGAGTCCGACGGCGCGCTGCGCCAGGAGAAGGTCGACGCCAAGGTCAAAGAGGCCACCGACGCCATCGGCCGCCTCCTGCGCTGATCGAGCACCCGACACCCCGTCACCCGAGGAGAACATCATGAGCACCCCCGAATCCCTGATCACCACCCAGGTCTCCGTCTCCGGCATGACCTGCGGCCACTGCGTCTCCTCCGTGACGGAGGAGCTGGAAGCGGTCGACGGCGTGGAGCGCGTCGCGGTTGACCTCAACGCCGGCGGGATCTCCACCGTGACCATCTCCTCCCGCGGGGAACTCTCCCCGGAGGAGATCGGCGAGGCCGTGGCGGAGGCCGGTTACGTGGTCGTCGCAGACCGCGCCTGAAGCGCTCAGCCTCCGATCACGACGACGGCGCCCGCCCCCGGCCGCGCCCACCCGGAAGGGCGGGTGGCAGCCGGGAGGGGGCGCCGTCGTCGTCGAAGCGCCGCTCCCAGGCGCTTGGCTCAGGCGTCGACCCGGGCCTCGGGCCGCCCGGCCGGCACCGCTTCGGCCACCATGGCCGACTCGTCGGTGAAGTCGGGGTCCCGGAGTTCGTCCACCCGCACCAGCAGGACGCCCAGGACGATCAGCAGGCCGCCGCCGATCTGGATGGGCGCCGGCAGTTCGCCGAGCAGCAGCCACGCCCACACCACCGCGAACAGGACCTCCGTGAGGGACACGAAGGACGCCACCTTGGAACCCAGGGCGCGCGACGCGTAGATGCCGGTCACGTAAGCGATCACGGTGGACAGGATGACCATCCCGGCCAGGGAGACCCACCAGGGCACCGAGGCGCCGCCGAGGTGGGCCTCGCCGAAGGTGAAGCGCAGCGGCATGATCCCGGTGAGAGTCACGATCCACAGCACCACGGCCCCCACGAGCATCCCGCCCGAGGCGAGCACCAGGGGCGGCAGGCCCTCATTCTGGCGGGCGGTGATGAAGAAGTAGACCACCAGGCAGACCGCGGCCGCGACGCCCCAGAGGACGCCCACCGGGTCGACCCGCGCGCCGCCCAGATCGAGCACCAGGAGCAGTCCCGCGATCGACACGACCGTTCCGGTGATGGTGAGCCACCGCGGCGCGTGCCGCTTGACCACCCACAGCCACAGCACGATCATGACGGGCGCCAGATACTCCAGGAGCAGTGCGACCCCCACCGAGAGGGTCTGGACGGCGTTGAAGTAGAACAGCTGGCACGCCGCCACGCCGAACAGGCCGAAGAGGACGATCGTGAGCCAGTTGTCCCGCACCTGGTGCCATTTGCCACGCAGCGACCAGAGGGCCGGAAGGGTCAGAATGACAACGGCGCCGCTCAGGCGCATCGCGACCGCGGCTCCGGGCGACCAGCCCATCTCCAGCAGGGATTTGCCGAAGGACCCGGAGGTGGCGAACACCGCCGAGGAGAGCAGCGCCACGGGGACGCCGACGAAGGCCGAAGGGGCGCGGCGCGCAGTCGCTGCGGTGCGAGGCATGGCGAGTTCCTGTCAGGAGTGAAACGTGCTTTACTCGTGACAGTAGTGGCAGGACAAGTAAGGAGTCAATATGGTTTTTGCTCATGACACCGAGGTGGCTCTGCGTTCCGCCATGAATCTCATCAACACGAGCGCGAACGGGGCGGAGCTCCTCCCCGATGACGAACACCTGACGGCCTTCCTGGCGCGCGAGGAGTTCTACGGCTCCCGCACGCACGACGACGCCGAACTCGACTCCGTGCGCCACTTACGGGGCGTGCTGCGCGCCCTGTGGACGTCCCCGGAGGATGAGGCGGCGGAAGAGGTCAACAGGATCCTCCGGGACGCCCGCGCGCTGCCGCAGCTGATGAAGCACGACGGCCTGGACTGGCATCTCCACGCGACCACTCACGCCGCGCCGCTGGCGGACCGCATCGCGACCGAGACCGCCATGGGGATCCTGGACGTCATCCGCTCCAAGGAGCTTTCGCGGCTGGCGCTGTGCGCGGCCGAGGACTGCGACGCCGCGGTGCTGGACCTGAGCCGCAACCGCTCCAAGCGCTTCTGCGACACCGGCAACTGCGCCAACCGCACGCACGTCGCCGCCTACCGGGCACGTCAGCGGGGCTGACGAGGGCGCCAACGACGGCGCAGCCGGTCCAGGACGAGGGCACCGGACGCCGCGCCGGCCCGACCGGCCGGCAGGCCCGTCAGGTTCTCAGGGCCGCATCGTGGCGCTCAGCGGCCGACCTTGCCCATGAGGGACGCGATCGGCCGCAGGAAGACCGGCCGGGCGAGCAGCCAGGCCGCCGCCATGACCACCAGCGAGGCCACGAAGAGCCAGAAGCCCAGCCAGTCCTCGCCGTCGTGGTTGCCGTACATGTGGTTCAGGTTCCGCAGCATGCCCGTGCTGAGCACGAGGAACACGTGCACCACGACGAAGGCCACGAAGTAGATCATGACCGGGAAGTGCACCTTGCGGGCCAGCTCCAGCGGGTAGAACTTGTTGATCGCGGCCTTCTTGGGCCACGCGCCCGACATCCGGATGCCCGTCAGGAGCGCGAGCGGAGCCGCCACGAACACCGTGAGGAAGTACGTCAGCAGCTGCAGGGCGTTGTAGTTGACCCAGCCGTTCTCGGTCGGCCAGTTCAGGGAGGCGTACTGCAGGCCCGCGGAGACGGCGTTCGGGAAGACGTCCCAGCTCGTCGGGACGATCCGGACCCAGTGCCCCGTCGCGAAGAGCAGCACGATGAACACCACACCGTTGAGGACCCACAGCGCGTCGAGGCAGAGGTGGAACCACAGGTCCAGCGAGATCTTGGTCGGCGGGTTCTTGGTCTTGATCAGCCCCTTGTTGTTGCGCGTGAAGTACGCAGCGGGGCGCTGCACCGTCCGCACCTGAAGGCCCGTGCGCACGATCAGCAGGAGGAAGAAGGCGTTGAGGAAGTGCTGCCAGCTCAGCCAGAGCGGTAGACCCTCCTGAGTCCCGGCCGGAAGCTCGGAATGGCCGGGGTACGTGCGGATGAAGTCCTGGCCCGCGGACGTGGAGCGGATCCAGATGGCCAGGAGCACCACGACGATGGCGCCCAGCACCACGGCGCCCGTGGTGATCAGGGTCTTCCGGGAGGGCATCGCCAGCAGTCCGCCCCGTGCGTTCTTGGAGGCGCCGCTTCCCGGTTTGCGGGCTGCTTTGGGAGCTTGGGGGACGCGGGACATGGACCGGGACACCTCATCTGTTGGCGGCGCTCAGGATGTCGGCGCCGTGGCGGTATGCGAAGTGCAGCCAGTCTAACGAGTGGTCAGGAATTCTCCCTAGTGGCGTGAACCCTGTTCGTCGTCGGGCTTCTCGGAGTCGCCGGCCTCGTCGGCGTGGTCCGCGGAGGAGAGGTGCACACCGGAGCCTTCACCCAGGTGCGGGGCGTTGTCCTTGTGCGTCAGGGAGAGCATGGCGGAGATGACCAGGGTGACGATGAACGCGATCCCGGCGCCGGTGAAGGCGAGGTCGAAGCGCTGCATCTTGGCACTGCCACCGGAGGCGAAGATCAGGACGCCGAAGAAGGCCACCACGGCCCAGAAAGCGGAGAACATCAAGGGTCCCTTGATGGACGACCGCACTGAACGCTGTTCTTCCGGCTGCTGCCCGTCCACTGTCCAACTCCTGGCTTGTCGTGCGTCTGAATCATGCAGCCCCGCGGCTGCCGTCGTGCATGCCCTCACGGCATTGGTTTCTACCTCGCGTAGAACCTCTACTAGTTTACGCGTTCAGCGTTCCGGGGCTGCGCCGGGCATCATGCCGCAGTGTGAGCGCCGACAGGATCCACAGGACACCCGTCAGCACGGCGCCACCACCGGCCACCCCGAGGAGCGCGTGAGCGCCCAGTGAGATGAAGAAGGGCAGCAGCAGCGCGGTGCCGAGACCGACGACGCCCGAGATCAACAGGTCCCGCCCCAGCAGTCGCGCTTCGCTGGACGTGCGGCGCTTGAGGAACAGCCCGACCTCCACGGCGCCGGTCACGGCCAGTGCCGCGGAAAGCGCCAGCGTGACGCCTGCGTCCGTGTGCGGATTGAGCACCAGGATCACGACGGCGGCGGCCGCCTGGGCGATCGCCGCCACGGTCAGCGGGGTGCGTAGCGAGTCCGAGGAGAGCCGTCCGAGCCAGAAGAGTGTGGCCGCGCCGGCGAGCAGATACCCGAAGGCGGCGTAGGCGTAGACAGCGAGGCTGGGGCCGACCCAGAAGACCGTTATGGCCCCGAACACCAGAGCCACGAGAGAGCGGACCAAGAGGGGCGCCCACAGCTTTCCGGCGTCCCGCGAGGCGCTCTGAGGCCCGGCAGGCTCGTTCTGGGGGAGTTCCTGGTCCATAGTCACGCCTTCAAGCTTAAAGCCGCAAGGATCAGGCCGCGAATCGGGCATCTGTCACCCGGGTCCGCGTCAGACTCCCGCCACCATCCAATCGTCCCTTCTGACCCGCCAGCCCAGCGTCAATGCCCGGGCAGACATATAACCGATGCCGAATGCGAGCCACAGCCAGAACAGCGCCCACGGGCCCTCCTGTGGTCCCAAGAAATACACGCCGAGCAGGAGTGGCGCGTACACGAGGACGTTCACCACACCCGCGAGGGCGAGGTAGCGGGCGTCCCCGGCGCCGATCAGCACGCCGTCGAGCACGAACACGAGACCCGCGATCGGCTGTCCCACCGCCAGGACCAGGAGCGCGGCGATCAGGGACTGATGAACCCGTTCATCCGGGGTGAACAGCCAGCCGGCCCAGGGGGAGACCGCGGCCAAGAACACCCCGGTGATGACCCCGAACCCGAGTCCCCAGCGCATCATGGTCCGGGTGAGCTCGCGGACCTTCCCGAGCTGATGGGCCCCGAGTTCCTTGCCGATCATCGCCTGCGCCGCGATGGCGAGGGCGTCCAGGGCGAAGGCGAGAAAGCTGAAGATGGTCATGGTGAGCTGGTGGGCCGCCAGGTTCACGGCGCCCTGAGCGCTGGCGACGAACACCGTCGCGAGGATGGCCAGGCGCATGGAGGCCGTGCGCAGCATGAGCCAGGAGCCCACCTGCGCCAGCGAGACCACGCCTCGGAGGTCCGGAACCATCCTCACCCCCAGACGGGAAGCTCTCCGAGCGACCATGACGATGTAGACGAGCGCCATGAGCCACTGGGCGATGCTGGTCCCGAGGGCGGAACCCGCCACGGAAAGGCCCATCCCGTATACGAGGATCCAGTTCAGCACGATGTTGATGCCGAAGCCCGCCCCGGCCACCACGAGAGGTGTGCGGGTGTCCTGGAAGCCGCGCAGGACGCCTGTGCCGGCGAAGACGAGCAGCATGGCCACCAGGCCGGGCAGGGACCACAGGAGGTACTCCGCCGCGAAACCGAGGACGGCCTCGTCACTGGCGCCGAGGGTGGCCAGCAGCGGACGGGCGGCCCACAGGCCCAGCAGGGCGAGAATGACCCCCAGTACGCCCGCCAGCCACAATCCGTCCCGGCCGGCCGCGAGGGCCTTCTCCGGACGGCCGGCACCGACGAGACGGGCGACGGCCGGCGTCGTGGAGTACGCCAGGAAGACCATGAGTCCCACAGCGGTATGGAGGACCGTGGTGGCCAAGCCGGCGCCGGCCAGTTCCGCGACCCCGAGGTGGCCGATGATCGCGGAGTCCGCCAGCAGGAAGAGCGGTTCTGCGATGAGGGCGCCGAAGGCCGGGACGGCGAGCCGGAGGATCTCCCGGCCCAGCCGCGCCTCACCGGCCATCAGAATCCTTCTTGTTCTGCGGCCATGTCCTTGAAGCGCGAGTACCGGCCCTGGAAGGCGACCACGAGGTCCTTGGTGGGGCCGTTACGGTGTTTGGCGATCAGGATGTCCGCCTCGCCGGCACGGGCCGTCTCCTTGTCGTACACCTCTTCACGGTGGAGGAGGATGACCATGTCGGCGTCCTGCTCGATCGAGCCGGATTCGCGCAGATCGGAGACCATGGGCCGCTTGTCGGTGCGCTGCTCCGAACCACGGTTCAGCTGGGACAGAGCGATGACCGGCACCTGGATCTCCTTGGCCAGCAGCTTGAGCGCACGGGAGAACTCGGAGACCTCCTGCTGGCGGGACTCGACCTTCTTGCCGCTCGTCATGAGCTGGAGGTAGTCGAGGATGACCAGCTTGAGACCGTGCTGCTGCTTGAGGCGACGGCACTTCGCGCGGATCTCCATCAGGGTCATGTTCGGGCTGTCGTCGATGAAGAGCGGGGCGTCGTTCATGCTGGCCATGCTGCCGGCGATCTTGTCCCACTGATCCTGCTTGACCGTGCCGCGCCGGAGGTCCTGGAGGTTGATCTCCGCCTCGGCGGAGAGCAGACGCATGGCGATCTCATTCCGGCCCATTTCGAGCGAGAAGAAGACGGTGGGCAGATTGTTGGCGATGGCGGCGGACCGTGCGAAGTCGAGAGCGAAGGTCGACTTGCCCACGGCGGGACGGGCCGCGATGACGATCATCTGACCGGGGTGCAGGCCATGCGTCAGCTCGTCGAACTCCCGGAACCCGGTGGGGATGCCGGAGATGCCGCCCGTCTGGGTGCCGGCGGCCTCGATCTCGTCGAGGGTCGGCTCCATGACGTCCTTCAGGGCGACATAGTCCTCGGTGGTGGTGCGCTCGGCCACGGCGTAGACCTCTGCCTGCGCCTGGTTGACCAGTTCCTCGACCTCGCCGTCCTGGCCGTACCCCAGCTGGACGATCTTGGTGCCCGCGGTGATCAGACGGCGCAGCACGGCGCGCTCGGCGACGATGTCCGCGTAGTAGTTGGCGTTCGCCGCCGTAGGGACGGTCTGCAGCAGCTCGTGGAGGTAGGCGGGGCCGCCGATGCGGTTGATCTCGCCGCGCTTGGTCAGCTCATCGGAGACGGTGACGGCATCCACGGGTTCACCCCGGGAATCCAGGTCCAGGATGGCGTCGAAGATCGCCTCATGGGCCGGGCGGTAGAAGTCATTGCCCCGCATGACCTCGCTGACGCTGGAGATCGCGTCCTTGGAGAGGAGCATGGCTCCCAGGACGGATTGTTCAGCGGCGATGTCCTGCGGGGGAGTCCTCAGGTTGTCGTCTTGACGCGGGCCATCCACGGCCTCGATGGGCGCTACGGACACGATTGCCTTCCTTTTTCCTGCTGTCTGTCAAGAAGATCTTCCCCGGGAGGACTGACAGTAATTCGAACCGACAGGAGCTCGATCTGACAGGGATGTCCGGCCCGGGTGCGGCTCCGGCCTCCGTTCCTTCCCGAGCGGTCCAGGACGGCGGCCCGCGCCCGGGTCGCGGGAAGAGGAACACCCTGGAGAACCGACTCGGGGAATCGGTCGCGACGGCGGTCGCAGCGCGCGGAGCGCGCCGTCCCGGGTGGAGTACCCACTCACGGTAGTCGGGTTTACCACAGCCTCAAAGCCCACATTTCCTCACAGCTGTGGATAACTTGTGGATGAGTGCGCCGTGCTTGTGCGCTTCTGTGGGTCTACTTGTGGGTAAGTAGGGGACCATCCAGCCAAAACCGCCACTTGACCTGCAGAAACACTGTCTACATCGTGTGGAGGGAAAGAATTTTGGGATATTTTTTCATCCACAGGGCACGGCCGGGTCTGTGGACAACCCACCGTCTTCCCCGGACAGGAAGCCTGTGACCTGCGCCCATGCGCGGCACGCCCGTCTGCAATAGGCTGGAGGCGTGGAACCTCTCCTGATCCCGCTTCTCATCCTGATCGCCGTCGTGGCCGTGGTTCTGCTGCTGGCCCGCCGCTGGAACCGCCCCTCGGAACCGGTCGAAGAACGGGATCCGCGGGAGCTGGCCCGGGAGGCCACGCGCGGACTGAGCTCGGAGCAGCATCGTGCGCTGTACTCCCTCATCGCCCAGGAGCAGCTCATCGGCGCCATCAAGGTGTACCGCGAAGCCACCGGAGTCGGGCTGCGTCAGGCGCGGGACACCGTGCTGGCCATGGCACGCTACCCACAGCCCTATCTGGCGGCCCCTCAGGCCGCGAACGGGGGCGAGGCCGCCGAGGAGGACGCCCCGGAGGTCTTCGGCTACCGTTACCGCGCCATCGCGAGCAGTGGGGACACCACCCTCGAGGTGAGCAGCAACATGCTCAACGACCAGATATACGGGCGGATCCGCGAGCTCGCCGTCCATGGCGAGCGGGAGCAGGCCGCAGCGCTCCTCGCCCGCCACTCGACGATCTCACTCGACGAGGCCCGGGAGTTCGTCGCGCTGCTCTAGTGAGCGGCGATGCCGGCCAGAAGCTGCTCGAAAGGGAGGGACACCATGTCGTCCTCCCGCCGGCGGGCAGGCGCTTCGGCGATGACGCCCGCGAGCTCACGGCCTGCGCGCTCGACCCGGTCGGCGAGCGAGCCGCGCTGCGCGCCGTCGTCGGTGTTGCCCCAGTCCTGCGGACCCGCGAACACCGCGGTGGGAACCACGCGCGAGCGGAGGTAGCCGAACAGCGGACGCATGGCGTAATCGAGCACCATCTGGTGACGGTCGGTCCCGGCGGTCGCGCCCAGGAGCACGGGGGTCCCCTCGAGAGCCTTCGGGTCGACGACGTCGAAGAAGGACTTGAAGAGGCCGCTGAAGCTCGCGCTGAACACCGGGCTCACGGCCACCAGACCATCGGCGTTCTCCACGGACGAGATGAGGTCCGCGAGGCGCGGGGCGGCGAACCCGGTCACGAAGTTGTTGGCGATGTCCACGGCGTAATCGCGCAGTTCCACCACCTCCACCTCCGACTGGATGCCCAGGTCGGTCAGGGAGCGCTGAGTCGCCGCGGCGAGCTGATCCGCCAGCAGACGGCTCGACGACGGCACGCCCAGGCCTGCCGACAGCACCACGACCTTGCGGGGCTCAGTTGCTGATTCCATGTGATCCACACTCCCATAGTAGATGCATTTGCATTTACTTTCCTTAACGCGTGCCTCGCTGATCTATTCCCGGGGCCGCTCCGGTGCTTGGATGGAGGCATGCATCCCCTCGACGCGACCACCGGTTCCTCGCCCACCGAGGAGCTGATCGGCTCCCTGGACCGTCCGGAGCAGCAGGCCGACTCCCGGGCCCTGATCGGGCTCTTCGAGGCCGTGAGCGGCCAGGAGGCGACGCTCTGGACCGGGAAGATCGTGGGTTTCGGGCTCTACCACTACCGCTACGAGAGCGGCCATGAGGGCGACGCCCCTCCGCTCGGCTTCTCCCCACGGAAGGGGAAGTTCGCGCTGTACGGGCTGCTGAACCACCCGGAGGCGGAGCGCCTGCTGGAACGACTGGGAAAGCACCGGCGCGGAGTGAGCTGCCTCTACGTCAACCGGCTCTCCGACGTGGACTTTGACGTCCTGTCCGAGCTCGCCCGTCGCGGCTACGCCCACACCATGGAACACGATCACCGCCCCTGACGGTCGCCGGCCCCCGCGGGGCCCGTGTGGCAGAAGACTTCCGGGAATGACGAAGGCGCCCCACCCACAAGGGTGGAGCGCCTTCCGAAGTCCTGCGGCAGTACCCTGGAGCCTCGCTGAGCTCGGTCTCAAGGAATCCTGCGCGGCGTGACTACTTGCTGGCCACGATCTCCAGGTTGACCACAGCGGTCACGTCGTCGTGCAGACGGACGTTCGCGGTGTAGGAACCGGTGGACTTGATGTGGACCGGCAGCTGCACGGAGCGCTTGTCGACCGAGCCCAGGCCTGCGGCCTCGACAGCGGCGACGACGTCGCTCGGCTTGATGGTGCCGAAGAGACGACCGGCGACGCCGGCCTTCGCCTTCAGGACGACCTTCTTGGCAGACAGCGCGGCAGCCTGAGCCTGAGCGGCCTCGAGGCTGGCCTGCTGACGAGCAGCGCGGGCAGCCTTGATGCTCTCGACCTGCTTCTCGCCACCGCGAGTCCAGGTCAGAGCGAAGCCGCGGGGCAGAAGGTAGTTACGGGCGTACCCGTTCTTGACCTCGACCACGTCGCCAGCAGCACCGAGACCGGTGACTTCCTGGGTAAGAATGAGCTTTGCCATGGTTGTGAATCCCTTCCTTAGCCGCGGCCAGCGCCGGAGTAAGGGAGCAGAGCAACTTCGCGGGCGTTCTTGATTGCCTGGGCGATCTTGCGCTGTTCCTGAACGGAGACACCAGTGACACGGCGGGCACGGATCTTGCCACGGTCAGAGATGAACTTGCGCAGAAGTGCGACGTCCTTGTAGTCGATGACGGTGATGTCAGCGGCCTTCAAGGGGTTGGACTTTGGTTTGGGCTTACGGATTTCAGCCTTAGCCATCGTGGAGCTCCTTTTCCTGGGAGCCCGTGGAGTGATCCACGGGATGGTGAATGTTGTGGTTTAGAAAGGCGGTTCGGAGTCCGGGCCGTTGCCCCAGCCATCGGACACACCCGGGGTCGCCCACGGGTCGTCCTGCGGCTGGGAGGCCGGACGCTGCTGAGGACGGTTGTTGCCGCCCCAGTTGCCACCCTGGTTTCCACCGGAGGGGGCCGGAGAGCCACCACCCTGGTTGCCCCAGGAGTCGCCACCGTTGCCGGACTGGCCGCCGTTCCAGCCACCGCCACCCTGACCGCCGGAGCGCTGGTTGCGGTTGACCTTCGCGTTGGCGTACCGGAGGCTCGGGCCGATCTCGTCGACCTCGAGCTCCATGACGGTGCGCTTCTCGCCTTCCTTGGTCTCGTAGGTGCGGCTCTTCAAACGGCCGCTGACGATCACGCGCATGCCCTTGGTCAGGGATTCTGCGACGTTCTCGGCAGCCTCACGCCAGATCGAAGCGCGAAGGAACAGGGTCTCCCCGTCCTTCCATTCATTCGACTGGCGGTCAAAGGTCCGCGGGGTGGAAGCAATGGTGAAGTTCGCAACGGCCGAACCGGACGGCGTGAAACGCAGTTCGGGGTCGTTGGTCAGATTGCCAATAACGGTGATTGGGGTTTCGCCTGCCATCTGCTTCCTCCTTGGGGTTCCTGCGAGAAATGTGGAGGACCGAAGTCACGCAGAATTACTCTGCGGAAACCTTCTGGTCTTCCGGACGGATGATCTTGGTGCGCAGAACGGTCTCGTTGAGGCCGAGCTGGCGGTCCAGTTCCTGAGCGGTAGCGGGAGCAGCGGTGAAGTTGACCACTGCGTAGATACCTTCAGACTTCTTCTTGATTTCGTAGGCCAGACGGCGACGGCCCCAGATGTCAACGTTGTCGACGGTTCCACCGTCGGTGGTGATGACATTCAGGAACTTCTGCAGCGACGGCTCAACGGCGCGGTCTTCGACCTCGGGGTCGAAGATCACCATCAACTCATAAGGACGCATATGTGAACCCACCTCCTTTGGGCTGAACGGTTACGGTCTCTCCGTAACAGGAGGTTCATTGCGACTGTCGGTGGCCCGACCCTCCGATTGAGGGCAAGGCGCAACACAGACTTCACAATCTTAGTGCATTTCACGCTTCAAGCCTATTCGGCGTCTCCGCAGGAGGACAGAGGAGGCGTCCGTATGTGGATCGCTGCGACAGAAGGTCCTGTGGACCGACGGTTAGCCTTGGGTCATGACCACCAAGAAACCGGTCCACCGGGCACGCCTGCGCTTCCTCATCATGCTGATCGTCGGGGTGACGACAGGCGGGATCGTCCTCCTCACAGGGCACCCGGTCCAGGCTCCGGCTGCGGGCTGGGCCGCGGCCGCGGCCTCCTATGTGGGCTGGGTGCTCTCCCGGACCATCCGGCTCAACGCCGCGCAGACGCGCGACCATGCGACGTCGGAGGATCCCTCCCGTGGCGTGACGGAGGCGCTGATCCTGAGCGCCAACCTCGCGGCGATCGTCGCCGTCGCGATCCTGGTGATCTCCTCGCACCAGGGGGACTCCTCCGAGCGGCTGTCGAATGCCGCACTCGGTTTCGTGACGGTCGCCCTGTCCTGGATGCTCATCCAGACCCTCTTCACCCTTCGCTACGCGGAGATGTATTACGGCGGGGAGAAAGAGGGAGGCATCGCCTTCAACCAGGACGAACCCCCGCAGTACACCGACTTCGCCTACCTGGGCACGAGCCTCGGTATGACCTACCAGGTCTCAGACACCAACCTGGAGACCACCGCCATCCGCAAGGAGGCGCTCAAGCACTCGCTGCTCTCCTACCTCTTCGGCACGGTGGTCCTGGCCAGCACCATCAACCTGGTGGTCAGCATGGCGTCCTGACACGCACCCTGAAACGCCGGTGGCCTCACGGATCTCCGTGGGGCCACCGGCATTTCGGCAAGAAGTCTCAGACCGCCGTCCGGAAGAACAGCTCCGTTGCCTTCGCCAGGCGGAACGGGTCCTCGACACCGCACAGCTCGCGGGCCGAGTGCATCGACAGCAGCGCGACGCCCACGTCCACGGTCCGGATGCCCAGGCGGGTGGCGGTCAGCGGGCCGATCGTGGAGCCGCAGGGGACGTCGTTGTTCGAGACGAACTCCTGGTACGGCACGCCCGCGTCCGCGCAGAGCCTCGCCCAGAACGCCGCCCCCGTGGCGTCCGTGGCATACCGCTGATTGGCGTTGATCTTGAGCAGCGGGCCGCCGTTGAGGACGGGGCGGTTGGCGGGGTCGTGCCGCTCGGGGTAGTTGGGGTGCACGGCGTGGCCGGCGTCGGCGGACACGCAGAACGACGCCGCCAGGGCCTGCCGCCGCTGACTCACCGTGGCGCCGAGCCCGTCCGAGATCCGGGTCAGGATGTCCTCGAGGATCGGACCGCAGGCGCCGGAGCGTGAGCCGGACCCGATCTCCTCGTGGTCGAAGGCCGCCAGGACCGCGATCGGACCACCTGCGGGCACGCCCGAGGCGGCATGCCGGATCAGGGCCACGAGACCCGCGTGCGTCGCCGAGAGGTTGTCCAGGCGACCGGAGGCGAAGAACTCGTCCTTCGCCCCGAACACCGTCGGCTGCTGCGTGTCCGCCACGACGACGTCGTACCCGCCGATCTCCGCAGGATCCACCCCGCCCCCCGGCACACTCGCGGCCAGCACCGCGAGGAGGTCTTCCTGCAGCGGATCGCCCAGGCCGAAGACGGGGTTCATGTGGTGCTGCTTGTCCAGGGTGAGGCCCTCGTTGACAGCGCGGTCCAGGTGGATGGCCAGCTGCGGGAAGCGGAGCACGGGACCGGTCGCCGTGAGGTGCTCGCTGCCGTCGCGCAGGACCAGGCGCCCCGCCAGACGGAGCTCACGATCCAGCCAGGAGTTCAGGAGCGGGCCGCCGTACACCTCGACGCCGGCCTGCAGCCACCCGAAACGTCCCGTGGTGGGGCGGGGCTTCAGCTTGAAGGACGGCGAGTCCGTATGCGCGCCCAGGATGTTGAACGGCGTGGTGGGCCCGGCGCCGTCCGGAGTGACCCAGGCGATGAGCGCCCCGTCCCGGATGATGTAGAACGCGCCCGGACCACCCTCCCAGGGATCCCGCTCGTCGAGGGCGGTGAAGCCGGCCGCGTCGAGCCGGGCTGCCGCTTCGTGCGCGGCGTGGAAGCTCGACGGCGAGGCGCTGACGTAGGCGCCCAGGTCCTGGATGTGTTCGTATGCGGTGGCAGGTGAAGACATGGTTCAAGGCTAGCCCCCTGCCACGGCGCATCCGGGGCCGGCGACCCGCCACACACCGAACCGCCCACCGGTGAACACGGAACGGGCGGTCCGGACCGGCGGACGGCCCGGCATACGGCTCCGTGGTCAGGTTCGACGGCCGCGCTCAGTAATCCGGGTTGCTCGGGACCACGAGACCGGTCTCGTACGCGTACACGACGGCCTGCACCCGGTCCCGCAAGTGGAGCTTGGCCAGGATGCGGCGCACATGCGTCTTCACAGTCGCCTCGGAGAGGAAGAACTTCAATGCGATCTCCCCGTTCGTGAGGCCCTCGGCCATCGCGAGGAGGACTTCGGTCTCCCGCGGCGTGAGCTCCTCCAGCATGGGATCCCGGGGAGGCGCCTGACCGTCGCCGTGCCCCCGCCCGGCGCCGCGCACGTAGGTCTCGAGCAGCCGCTGGGTCACCCGGGGCGCCACCACGGCGTCGCCGCTCGCCACGACGTGGACCGCGTGGATGAGCTCTTCGGGAGCCACGTCCTTGAGAAGGAACGCGGAGGCGCCGGCCTGCAGCCCTGCGAAGGCGTATTCGTCCAGGTCGAAGGTCGTCAGGATGATCACCCTGGTCTCCGGGTGCGCCGCGGCGATCAGGCGGGTCGCCTCGATCCCGTCCATGCCGGGCATCCTGACGTCCATGAGGACCACGTGGGGCGTCAGGGCGGACACCTGCCGCACCGCTTCCGCGCCGTTCGAAGCCTCGCCGACCACGACCAGGTTCTCATCGCCTTCGAGCACGAGACGGAAACCCACACGCAGCAGCGGCTGGTCGTCCACCAGCAGCAATCGCACCGGCCCGTCCACGGTCCCGCCCGTCTCATTCACCAGCTCAGGCATCGCCTGCAACCCCCTTGTCATAGTGCAGTTCCGCAGTGACCAGCCAGCCTCCGGCCGGCAGCGCTGATGCCTGCACAGTGCCACCGTACATGCCCGCGCGGGCACGCATCCCCGGAATGCCCTGCCCGCTGCCGAGAGCACTGGCGGCGCCTGCCGCGTACGCCGACCCCACGCCGTCGTTCTGGACGCGGATGTGCACGATGCCCGGCGCGTGCTCCACCACGGCGTCGACTCGAGAGAGCCCTTTGCCGTACCGCAGGACATTGGTCAGCGCCTCCTGCACGATGCGGTGCACGGACAGTCGCAAGGTGGTGTCCTCGGGAAGGCCCGGGCCCGTGAAGGTGAAGGTCAGCGGCAGCCCCGCCGTGCGGAACCCGGTGACCATCCGTTCGAGATCGTTGTCCCCGTTGAGAGGGGTCAAGGGTGCCGTGCCGTCCTCCTCACGGAGGACGCCGAGAACCCGTCGCGTGTCCGCCAGAGCCGCGCGTCCCGTCCGCGAGAGCTCGGTGAGCACCTCGGCCGCCCGCTCAGGGTCCCTCTTCAACACCGTCGACGCGCCGTCCGCCAGGGACACCATGACCGTCAGCGAATGCGCGACCACATCGTGCATCTCCCGCGCGATCCGGCTGCGCTCGGCCGAACGGCCCCACTGCGTCGACTGCTCGGCCCAGGACGCGATCGCGGCTTCATACTGCCGCCGCTGCCGCACTGCGATGCCGAACCCGACCGCGATCACGCAGCTCAGGTACGTGGTGAGCACCACCGAGAGGCGCAAGGCGATGTCACTGACTTCGGGGCCGCCGGTGGTGAACGCCTCCGCATACTGTTCGGCACTCGTCCCGAAGACGTACCGCCAGACCAGGGGAGCAGGACCGATCAGCAAGGCGATGACCGCGACACGACGGCGGTACGCGACCCCCACCGCATAGAGCGCGAACCACAGCCCGGCACTCAGATTCGAGGCCCAGAGGTCCGTCATGGCCAGGACGAACTCCAGCACCATGACCGCGCCGAAGACCACCAGCGGCGTCTTCCGCCGGAAGCACAGCGCCGTCGCGATGCCCAGGACCGCGACGGGGGCCAGCCACGTCCCCCGGGCGGTGTTGCCGATGGCCGTCGCCAGGGAGAGCAGCAGATAACAGACCACCACGACGGCGTCCATCACCTTCGGATGGGCCGCGAAGTACCGGCGGACCGCTCCGCGGTGGCGGGCGTTGATCTCCGCCAGTGAAAGCGGCGCGGGCGCCGTCCCCGAGGGGGACGGCGCCGCGGAGGAGTCCTTGGAGCGGGTCACGTGCTCAGACGTCCCGTTTCTTCAGGACGACGAGCGCGGGGATGGCCAGCAGGAGGACCCAGCCGAGCAGGACGAGGCCCGCGATGCCCGGATCGAGCATGCCGTCGACGTGCCCGATGGCGAGGAACCGTCCACCGGCCTGGCTCGGGAGGTACTGCGGGACGTACTTCCAGAACTCACCCGGGACAAGCTGCAGGAAAGTCCCCGCGAAGTCCAGGACGAACAGGAGCGCCACCAGAACCGTCACACCGCCGGCCGAACTCTTCAGGAGCGCGGCGAGGGAGAGACCGATGATGGCCACGGCGGCCACGTACAGGCCACCCGTGAAGACGCCCTGCAGCACGCCGTCGGTGTCCCAGCCGAGATTGAATTCGGGCATGTCCGAGAAGATCGCCAGGGAGATGAGGAACGTGATCACGCCCGTCACCGTGGCCAGCACGTACCCGATCACGGCCAGGATGATGGCCTTGGCGGCGAACACGGGCAGCCGCTTGGGGGTGGCGGACATGGTGGAGCGGATCATGCCGGTGGCGAATTCGCTGGACAGGAACAGCACCGCGAGGGATCCGAGGACCAGGACGGCGATCTGGAGGCCGGCGTTGGGCAGGTTGTAGAGTTCGAAACCGGATCCCGCCGGCAGGTTCGCCTGCAGTTCCGTCGCGGTGGGCTTCGCCCCGTGCTCAGTCGCCATGTCGATCATCTGCTGGAAGAAGGTGTGGCGTACCCAGGCCGACAGCGTGCCGATCCCGACGGCGGCGACCGTGGTGCACGCCAGCAGCCAGATGGTGGAGCGGAGGCTCCAGAACTTGATCCATTCGCTGCGCAGCAGACCGAGGAAGCTCCAATTGCCGGTGGTGGCGCCCTGGGCGGGGGCCGTCTGCGTCGTGTTCAAAGTCTGTGTGCTCATCACTGTCCCCTAGTTCCCGAAGCCCTGGCCGTCAGCGGGACCGGCCGCCGCGGCGTGAGCATGAGTGGCGTTGGCCATGCTGAAGTCGGACTGGTATTCGGCGGCCCCGCGCGTCAATTCGAAGTACGCCTGCTCGAGGGAGGCCTCCTGCGGCGTCAGCTCGTACAGCAGGATCTGACGTTCCAGCGCGGCGCGGGCGATGTCCCGAGTGTCCAGGCCGGAGACTTCGAGGGTCTCCGGGGCGGACTGACTGACCGACACGCCCGGTGCGGCGAGAGCCGCGGCGAGGTCGGCCGACTGCGGCGTGCGGACCAGGGCCTTCTTCTGCTGGACGCCGGCGATCAGCTCCTGGACGGACATGTCGGCCAGGATCTGGCCCCGCCCGATCACCAGGAGGTGGTCCGCCGTTTGAGCCATTTCGCTCATGAGGTGGGAGGACAGGAACACCGTCTTGCCCTGCCCGGCGAGGTAGCGGACCAAGTTCCTGACCCAGTGCACGCCTTCGGGGTCGAGGCCGTTGACGGGCTCGTCCAGGATGAGCGTCTGGGGATCGCCCAGGAGCGCGTTGGCGATGCCGAGCCGCTGGCCCATGCCCAGCGAGAACCCGCCGGCACGCTTCTTGGCCACCTCGGTCAGGCCGGTCATGGCCATCACCTCGTGCACCCGGCTCAGCGGGATGTCGTGAGTGGCGGCCATGGCCCGGAGGTGGTTGTAGGCACTCCGGCCGGTGTGCACGGCCTTGGCGTCCAGGAGCGCGCCCACCTCCCGCAGCGGCGCCTTGTGCTGGGCGAACGGCTTGCCGTTCACGGTCACGTGCCCGGCGGTCGGCTTGTCCAGTCCCATGATCATGCGCATGGTGGTGGACTTCCCGGCGCCGTTCGGCCCCAGGAAGCCCGTGACCCTGCCGGGCTGGACGGTGAAGCTGATGCCGGAAACAGCGGTCTTGGGTCCGTACTGCTTGCGCAAGCCTTGTGCTTGGATCATGCCTGGTCCTCGCTTTTCGATGATGCGATCGGTGTCGGCTCCCGCCGGGTTCGGCCGGCGGGTTGCCCTCCATCCAGGCTATCCAGTGGGGTCGCGGCGTGCCTCTGTCCGGCGGATGATTCCCGACGACGCCGGTACGCCCTCAGGTGGACCCCCTGCGGTCAGCGGGGCGTACGTTCGACGCTGAGCGGCTTGGCGGCCGATGCCAGGACCGCGGCGAGCACGATCGGGATCCCGATGAACAACAGTGCATTGCGGACACCGAGGTGGTCGGCCAGGAAGCCCAGAACGGGCGGCCCCGCCAGGAACGCCACGTAGCCCACCGTGGACACCACGGAGACACGGGCCGCGGCGAGGCGCGGGTCGTCCGCGGCGGCGGACATGCCCATGGGGAACGTCAGCGCGGCGCCCGCGCCCCACAGGAGCGCCCCCAGGATCGCGAGCCACAGGGTGCCGCTCCAGCAGAAGAGGGCCAAACCGGCGGCGGCCGCGAGCATGCTGCCGCGCAGCACGGCCACGCGCCCGAAGCGGTCGATCAGCCCCGCGCCGAGCACACGGAACACGGTCATGCCGGCCACGAACACCGCGAAGACGAGCGCGCCCGTCGACTCACTCTGGTGCAGACCGTCCACGGTGCCCTTGGCGATCCAGTCGTTGCCGGCGCCCTCGCTCAGGGTCGCGCCCATGACGACCACGCCGATGAGCAGGGTGCGCAGCTCCTTCCAGGCGAACATCCGTCCGCCCGCGGGCGCTTCGTCCTTGTCCTCCGGCGCGTGCGGCAGGAAGAACCGCGGTGCCGCGAGACCCATCACCAGGACGAGGACCGCGATGCCCACCATGTGCGCCGGGAGCCCGATGCCCGCGGCGGAGAGGCCCGCTCCGAGCAGCGCCCCCACGAACGCGCCGCCGCTGAACGCCGCGTGGAACTGCGGCATGATGGTGCGCCCCAGCTGGTGTTCGACGTCGGCGCCCTCGATGTTCTGCGCGACGTCCCACAGCCCGATCCCCACCCCGATCAGCACGAGGCTGCCTCCCGTGACCGGCACGGAGTGCAGCGCGAGACCCGTGGCGACCCCGGAGACCGCGAGGGCGCAGAACACGCTGGCCACCCGGATGGTGTTGGCCACCCCGATCCGGTTCACGCACCATCCCGCGCTGGGCAGCGCCACGAGCGAGCCGACCGCCATGCAGAGCAGCAGGCCGCCGATCTCGCCGGGGGAGAGCTGCAGGGTCGCGGCGACGGCCGGGATGCGTGACGCCCAGCTGGCGAAGACGAGTCCGTTGATGCCGAAGACCACGAAGGTCATGATGGTTGCGCGTCGGAGCTGGATGTTCACGGCTGAGCCTCGGCCTCTTCCTTCGGGAGTTCTGCTGTCTGCGGTTCTACAGTTTGCGGTTCTGCTGGCACGGGTGCGTGTTTCACGAGTGCGGAGTGTGCGGTGGTGCTGCGGGTGCGCGTAGGGTCCTGCGGAGTGACGCGCGAAGACGGCGAGGCTCGAGCCTCAGCCGGTCCGGACGGAGGTCGAAGACGCCGCCCTGGGGGTCGTCGACGCCGCCGGCGCGCACGACGTCGTCGTCCGGATTCACCATGTCCCACACGACCCGGACCATCAGATAGAAGGTGGCGGCCATGTGCAGAAGCACGGCACAGACATAGTACGGGACGTCGATGTTGTGCTGCGGCCCGCTTCCACTGGCGCCGGCGCCGAGGTACATCCAGATGGCGGCCCAGTGCACCACCTCGGCCGCCTGCCAGATCAGGAAGTCCCGCCACACGGGGCGGGCGAGCACGGCCAGCGGGATGAGCCAGACCACGAACTGCGGCGAATAGACCTTGTTGCACAGGACGAACGCGGCCACCAGCAGGAACAGGATCTGCGCCAGCCGTGGACGCTGCGGGACCGAGAGCGCCAGAACGGTGATCGCCAGTGCGACGACGGCGAACGACACCACCGCAGCCACGTTCACCTGAGCGGCGCTCAGGGCGGGCTGCCCCAGCCGGGCGGCCACGAGGTTCCAGGACTCCCAGAGGGAGGAGAAACCGGCCCCGCGGGAGAACGCGAAGTCGAAGAAGTACCGGAAGGCCCCGGGGTTGAGCAGGGCGAAGGGCAGATTGACCGCGAGCAGTGCCGCGCCCGTGCCCAGCGCCGTCCGTCCGAAAGCGCGCATCGTCCCGCTCCGGACGGCGAGGATCAGCACCGCGAGCAGCAGGAGCAGCGGATAGAACTTGAAGGACGCGCCCACACCGATCCAGACCCCTGCCCAGACGGGGCGTTCCCGGGCGAAGCAGAGCAGGGCGAGAGCGAGCGCGAAGACCGCCCACACGTCCCAGTTGATGAAGCCCGACGTGATCATCCCGGGCGCCAGGGCGACCATCGCGGCGTCCCACTTCCTCCGGCGTGCCAGACGGGCGATGACCAGCACCATGCCGATCCAGAGGCCCACCACCAGCAGGGAGTTCAGGTCGAAGTAGCCGAGCGCGCGCTGCGCGCCGTCCCCGCTCGCCGGGATGGCCAGAGCCGTCACGGCCGCGACGACGCCGAGCAGCACCGGGTACTCGAAGCGGACATCCGGGGTGAAGACCGGGAGGGACCCGCCGGCGAAGGCCGGACCGCCGAGGAGCGTGGGGAAGTCCGAATAGCAGGTGCCGTAGTAGGCCCCGGCGCCGCCCCAGCCCTGGACGCGGCAGACGGACTTGATGCCCACTGCGAGAAGCGCGGACACGACCGTGAGCAGCACGAGGACGCGATCGACGGTGAAGAAGCCGGGGGAGACCACCCCCGGCGCCGTCCTCCGTCCGAAAGGGCCGCCCGCCAGTTCTGTGAAGCGGCTCAGCAGCGAGTCCGTCCGGGAGGGGACCACCAGCCGCATCCGGGTCCTGGGAGCGCCATGTCCTGCCATGTCACGAGCCTACCGGCCAGGATGCGTCCTGCACCGGGCATGACGGAGCCGGGCATGACGGAGACACGCCCGGAGGTGCGGGGCATGACAGGGCCACGCCTGAACGGACCGGGGCGATCCGGCCGGGCCCCGGACACACGGAAGCCCCGGGTGTCTGCTTCACCCGGGGCTTCGCCGGTGCTGCGGCGCCTGTGCGTCTGAAGGCGCCGCGATGTGTGGTCGCCACGTCGAGCCGTCTGTCAGTACGGCTAGCGCAGCGTGTTCATCAGGTGGATCTGGACGAACACGTCATCACGGGTCTGCTCCAGGGTCCGGCTGCTGATCTCCTGGTTGCTGAACCGGTTCTGCTGCTGGAAGACCAGGGATTCTTTGGGAAACTTCCTCATGAGGGCACACCCCCCTTCGTGTGGTGCGGGTTCTTGTCGCGGGGCTCGGGGCTCCGGGACCTGGACGATGCCTCGCTGACACGCTTCATGTGTCTCGGCGATGCGGGAATGGGGTCGTCAAAAGCGACGATGATCATGATTTCCTCTGTTTTCGGGCGCGGTGAATCAACAGTGAAATGCCGGGAAAGAATTCAGTGCCGAGGGCATGGGAATTCCACAAAAGAAATCCACAAAGAATTCAGGGTGCACTGATGGGCATACCGGAATTCACGGAGAACCGGGGTGCATCAGTGTGAGAGTGCCCGCAGGCGGAGTGGCAGGACTACGCTGCCGTGAGAAGCGGTTCCCGCAACCTGGCGGGAACCGGACGCAGAACTACGCTGCGCGCCGGAGCCAAGTACGGGAGGCTGCCACTCCGCCAACCATGTGCACATCCGTGTACAGTGCGGTGATCTTGGTGATATTCATGTCGCAACCTCCTTTTCTCTTGACGCCGATAGTTACCATCCCGGTCCGGCACGCAGTGGTCGCACGAAGCGATGCCAGAGGGCACTGAGCGGGTTTCGCTCCCTCGCGGTGAAGGGAACAATAAACAACGTACAGGAAGTTTTCAGGCTTCGCCAGCCCGGAACGGCACTTTCCTGAAAATTTTCTTAAATTCTTTTCCGGGATACCCTCCGGTCCGTAATCCGATGCCTCCCGGCGGGGAATTCCCGGGGACCCGGAGCCTCACGACGGGAAACGGAGAACGCCCCCGGCGGAAGTGCCGAGGGCGTCGTCGAAGGCTGGGCCGGAGATGGTCCGCAGCGCCGGAAGGGCGCTCAGAGACCCCAGGACACCACGGCCGGCGTCTTCTTGTCCCAGCCGAGCGTGCACACGCGCGCCGTGCCCAGCAGGAAGTGCCGTCCTTCGACGGGATCGAGCTCCAGCCAGCGAGCGGCCAGGATGCGGCAGAAGTGGCCGTGGGCGACCACGAGCACGTCGCCGGCGCCACCGGAGCGGACACGCTCGACGATCCGGTCGGCACGCTCCGCCACCTCGTCGATCGTCTCGCCGTTCGGCACGCCGTCGGTCCAGATCAGGTAGCCGGGGTTCTTGGCGCGCACGTCCGCGGAGTTGACGCCCTCATAGTCCCCGTAGTTCCACTCCACCGCGTCCGGCTCGAGCTGAGCGTCCGGGAAACCGGCCAGCTCGGCCGTGCGACGAGCCCGCTGCAACGGCGAGGTGAACACCTCACGGAACTCCACACCCTTCAGCACTCCACCGGCGCGGAGCGCCTGCCGCTCACCCTCCTCGGTGAGCGGCAGATCGGTCAGACCGGTGTACTGGCCGCTCTTGGACCATTCGGTCTCTCCGTGGCGCAGGAGCCACAGCTGGGGGAGATCCGTGTTCGGGGAGGCGTTCATGGCAGTCCTTCAGTTCTGACGGCCGTCGACGGCGGCCTGCTGCGTGGGGTGATCAACGGCTGGGTGGTCGGATTCAGCGCGATCGCCGGCCGGCTGATCAGCCGCCGTCCGCTCCGCGGCGGCGCCCTCCGGTGACGCCTGGGATTCGGGCTGCTGCGCCCACCAGGCGCGCAGCTCCTCCTCGGCCCGCTCGGGATCGAGAGGGCCGTGCTCCATCCTCAGCTCGAGGAGGTGCTTGTAGGCGCGGCCCACCACGGGACCGGGGCGGAGATCCAGGAGCTGCATGATCTGCTGGCCGTCAAGATCCGGACGGACCGCGTCGAGCACTTCGCGTTCCCGCAGCTCGGCGATGCGCTGCTCGAGATCGTCGTAGGCGAACGCCAGACGCTCGGCCTTCCTGCGGTTCCGGGTGGTCACATCCGAGCGGGTCAGGCGGTGCAGCCGTTCCAGGTGCGGGCCGGCGTCGGTGATGTACCGGCGGACCGCGGAATCGGTCCAGCCGGCGTCGCCGTAGCCGTAGAAGCGCATGTGCAGCTCCACCAGGCGGGCCACGGCCTTGATGGTGTCGTTGTCGAAGCGGAGCGCCTTCATGCGCTTGGACACGAGCTTGGCGCCCACCACGTCGTGGTGACGGAAACTCACCGCGCCGCCCTCTTCGAAGCGGCGCGTGGCCGGCTTGCCGATGTCATGCATGAGCGCCGCGAACCGCAGCACGAAGTCCGGACCCGGCACCGCGCCGTCGTCGTCCGTTTCAAGGTCGGCCGCCTGCTCCAGCACCTGCAGCGAGTGCTGGTAGACGTCCTTGTGGCGGTGGTGCTCGTCGGCTTCCAAGCGGAGCGCGGACACTTCCGGCAGCACCCGGTCCGCCAGGCCGGTCTCCACCAGGAGATCGATGCCCACCCGCGGCCGGGCGCCGTTGATGAGCTTCACCAGCTCGTCCCGGACGCGTTCGGCGGAGATGATCGAGATCCGGTCCGCCATGTCCGTCATGGCGGCGCGCACGTCAGCGCTGACACCCACGTCCAGCTGCGAGGCGAACCGCGCGGCCCGCATCATGCGCAGCGGGTCGTCGGAGAAGGACGCTTCGGCCGTGCCCGGGGTGGCGAGGACCCCGGCGCGCAGATCCCTCAGCCCGCCGAAAGGATCGACCAGCTGGCGGCCGGGCAAGCGGAGGGCCATCGCGTTGATGGTGAAATCACGCCGGAAGAGATCGTCTTCCAGGGAGGTCCCGAACGCGACGACGGGCTTCCGCGACTCCGGGTCGTACGACTCGGCCCGGTACGTGGTGATCTCGATCTGGAAGCCGGCCTTGCGCAGGCCGATGGTGCCGAAGGCCTTGCCGATCTCCCAGTGCGTGTCCGCCCACGGCTTGATGAGCGCCAGGGTCCGGTCCGGGGTCGCATCGGTGGTGAAATCGAGGTCCAGGGCGTCCCGGCCCAGGAACAGATCGCGTACCGGTCCGCCGACCAGGGAAAGGTCATGTCCTGCATCCGCAAAGAGCTGGCCCAGTTCCAGAATCACGGGGTCCAGGTGGAAACCGACCGAGTCGGCCGCGCCACCCTGAAATTCACTCACCATAGTGGTCCAAGCTTGTCACGTTTCCGGCATCAGTCCCCAATGCCGCCCCGGGCCGCGTCAGCCAGCGCCAGGACACGGACCGGTCCTCAGGCCACCGAAAGGTCGATAGAGTTATGGGCATGGCCAATCCAGTACCGAGCGCTCCGAACAGGAGGAACAACGCCCCCCTGCCCTCGGCGATCGGTGCCCACATTGCGCCAGCAAACCAGAACTTCACCACTCCTCTGCCCACCGTCGAAGAGGTCTCGGCCGGCGGCGTCGTCGTGGACACCACCTCGCCCCAGCTGCCCGTGGCCATCATCGCCCGCATCAACCGCGGAGGCCGCCTGGAATGGTGCCTGCCGAAGGGCCATCCCGAAGGCTCCGAGAGCAATGAGGCCGCCGCGGTCCGGGAGATCGCCGAGGAGACGGGGATCGAGGGGAGCATCCTCACGCCCCTGGGCAGCATCGACTACTGGTTCACCGTGACCAGCCACCGCGTCCACAAGACGGTGCACCACTATCTCCTCGAAGCCACCGGCGGCGAGCTCACCATCGAGAACGACCCGGACCACGAGGCGGTCGACGTCGCGTGGGTGCCTCTGGCCGATCTGGCCCGCCGCCTCTCCTTCCCCAATGAGCGGCGGATCGCCGACCTCGCGCGGGAACTCCTGCCGGGCCACCTGCCCTCCTGACGGCCGCCCGAAAGGCCGTCTGACGGGCCGTCCCGGCCCGTGCCTCAGGCATTGGAGCGGCCAGGAGTGAGACGATACTGGGGATGTCTCACGCGAAGAAGGCCGATGCGGCCCTGAACTCCCCGACCTCCGCAGCCTCCCGCGCCAGCGATTCACGCGCCAGCGCCCTGATGGCGGCGGGCACCCTGATCTCGAGGATCCTCGGCTTCGTGAAGTCGTGGCTGCTGATCGTGGCACTCGGCCTGGGCTCCTCGGTCACGGACACCTTCATCAACGCCAACAACCTGCCGAACATGGTGTTCGTGCTGGTGGCGGGCGGCGTCTTCAACGCCGTGCTGGTGCCCCAGATCCTCAAGGCGAGCCGCGCACCGGACAGCGGGGCGGACTACATCAGCCGCCTCATGACCCTGGCCGTGATCGTCATGTTCACCCTGACGGCGCTGGTCACGCTGTGCGCGCCCTTGCTGATCCAGGTGACCACCTCGGGTTACGGCCCGGCGCAGATGAGCCTGGCCGTCACGTTCGCCGTGTACTGCCTGCCCCAGATCTTCTTCTACGGGCTATACGCGATGCTCACGCAGGTCCTCAACGCCCACGGCTCCTTCGCGCCGGCCATGTGGGCCCCGATCGTCAACAACCTGGTGGCGATCGCCGGTCTCGGCCTCTTCGTGGCCATCTTCGGCGCCAGCGCCGCCAACCCGCACACGCTGGACAACTGGGGCACGGGGCAGACCATCCTGGTGGCAGGCTTCTCCACGCTCGGCGTCCTGGTCCAGACCGCTCTGCTGTTCATCCCGCTCCGCCGCCTCAATCTGGGTCTGCGGCCCCGTTTCGGCTGGCGCGGCGTCGGCCTCGGCGCGGCGGCCAAGGTGGGCTCGTGGGCCCTGCTGACCACGGTGGTCAGCCAGCTCGCGTTCCTGTACGTCATGAAGATCGCCACGATCCCCGGTGCCGTGCGGGCCGACGCCCCGGCGGGCTCACCGCCCATCGCCGGTAACGCGGTGCTCGAGATCGCCAGCCAGCTCTACTTCCTGCCGCACTCGATCATCTCGGTGTCCCTCGCCACGGTCCTCTTCAACCGCATGGCCAAGGCCTCCTTGGACAACGATGTGCGCGGCCTCCGCGCGGCCCTCTCCAACGGCCTGCGCACGAGTGCCGTGGCGATCGTGTTCAGCGCCATCGCCCTCCTGGTGCTGGCGGCGCCGATCGGCATGTTCTTCTCGGCCGGCAAACCGCAGGACGGCGCCCTGCTGGCCATCACGCTCTCCATCCTGGCGCTGACCAGCCCCTGCCTGAGCATCAACTTCATGATGACCAGGGTGTTCTACTCCCGCGAGGATGCCCGGACCCCGTTCTACGTGCAGCTGGCACTGGCCGTGCTGAACCTGGCCGGCGCCTTCGTCATCCAGTTCCTGCCGGCCGGGATGATCATCTACGCCATCGCCGGCCTTTACTCCGTGGGCAACATCCTGTCCGTGGTGATCAGCGCGTTCTTCCTGCGCCGGGTCCTGGGTCATCTGGACGGCCCCCGCATCATCAACTCCTACATCCGCATGGGCTACGCGGGCATCGGCTCCGCCATCGCCGGCGGGGTGGTCCTGTGGCTGTTCGGCGCCTACCGCGCCGACGGCTTCCTTTGGCACAACCAGGCAGCCGCGCTCCTGTCCATCTGTGTGGCCGCACCGGTCATGCTCGGCGTCTACGTCGTGCTCCTGCGGGTCTTCCACGTCGAAGAGCTCCGCGACCTGCTCCGCCCGCTGCTGGCCCGCTTCATCCGCCCCGCCGGCGCCGAGGGCACGACGACGCCGGCCGCCGCGCCGTCGTCGGCCCCCTCCGCGCGGGCCGAGCAGGCTCACCGCGAGTCCCGCGAAGAGCCCGCCACGGGCGCCCTCCCGGCCGTCTCGATGGACACCGGCCTGCTCCCGAGGATCTCCGGCGGATTCGATTCCGAGGGCTTCCGCGCGGCGCCGAGTGCCGAAGACGTGGGGGAGGGCCTCTCTCAGCCCGCACGCGGCGCACATCCGTCCACCCCGCACTACGGCGAGGAGGAGACGGCGGTGCGAGCCGAGGGACGGAGGAGCCTGCTGGCGGTGTTCCGTGACTGGCTCTGGGCGCCTCCTGCACAGCAGGCGCAGCTCGGTCGTCACACATACCAGGGCCGGTCCGGGGAGAATCCCCACTTCCCATCTGACCTCCGATAGGATCGAAACTCGAAACACCCCGTGTCTTCCCGGGGCCTGAGGAGGTTGTGATGTCCCAGCAGATCGAGGCAGGATCCGTCCTGGGTGGCCGCTACAAGGTCACAGGCTCGGTGTTGCTCTCCCATGACCGCGATCAGGTGCTGGACGGTGTGGACCAGGTCCTGAACCGCCCGGTCAGCATCCTGGTGGCCAGCGAGCAGAACGCGGAGCAGCTCTCGCAGAGCGCCCGCGAAGTCGCCACCGGTGAACGCCCCGGGGCCATGCAGGTGCTGGATCTCGGCGTCAGCGACGGTCTGACGTACCTGATCACCAGCCATTCGAGCGCTCCGGATCTGCTCGACCTGCTGGTCGCCACGGATGCGCCCTACGTGGAGCCGTTCTTCACCGAGACTCTCGGCAGCGAGATCTTCGGGGAGGAGCGTTCCCGCGAGCCGGAGACGTACGGTGGGCGCTATGACGAGACCTCCGGCGAGGTCATCCACTACGACTCGGAACAGGGCTGGACCCCCGAGGACGAGGCTGCGCACACCGCTCCCGGGGCTCAGGTCCCGGCCGAACCGGCACGCCCCGCTCCTGCGGCCCCGGCGTCCCCCGCCACCGAGCCGGTGACGCGTGCCCAGGAGCCCTCCGCCACTGAACAGCCCGCAGCGCCCGAGCAGCCCAAGGTGACGGTCTGGAATGACGAGGACCACCGCGAGGCCGAACCGGCCCCGGCGCCCGAAACCGCAGCCTTCCTTCAGCAGCCCGCAGCCTCCACCGACCGCGACCGCCGCGAAGCCGGGCATTTCCCGGCTGCCGCGCGAGGTCAGATGCTCGGCTTCGAGACCGAGACGGACGACGACGAGGACGCACCCGCACCGGAGAACCGCAGCACTCGCTGGATCGTCGGCGGCGTGCTGGTCGTCGTGCTGATCGCCGCACTGATCTTCGCCGTGACCAATCTCGGAAACCTCTTCAACGGCGGCGCGCCGTCAGCGGACAAGACCACCACGACGACGGCGCCGACCGCGACGAACCCCGGTTCGCAGCCGCCTCCGAGCACCGCACCGGTCGCCGCACCGCCGGCGATCGACTCACTGACGCGACTCGGCGATTTCGACTTCGCCGCCGGCTTCGACAAGGACCTGCCGAAGGCGATCGACGGTAACAATGCGACGTACTGGTCGAACATGGAGTTCGGCTCGGAGAACTGGGGCGGCCTGGTCAAGAGCATCCCGCTCGTGGTGAAGCTCAAGCAGCCCGCGCAGGTCAAGTCGATCACGCTGACCCAGCTCGGCGGATCCGGCGGCTCGGTCACGATGTACACCAACGACAAGCCCAGTCTTGACGGGGCCAAGCAGGTGGCCAGCAACACCTTCACCGGCCCGAACCTGACCATGGCCGTGGGCGGCGACATCACGACGCAGTACGTGATCATGGACATCACGGCACTGCCCCGGCTGGCGGCCCCGCGGACACAGTTCCCGTACGGCCTGAGGCTGGCGGAAATCAAAATTCAGTAGTCGACTGGCCCCAGGTACTCTGTGAAGAGGCCTGGGGCCACTTCTTTGACGGAATAGTTCAGCGCTCCGTTCCGTTGTGCCCTCTGCCGCATTCGTTTGGCTTGAGCGAGGAAGAGGATTCCACCCACGTGAGCACGCAAGAAACCACGGCCCCTGAGGTCCACGACGTCATCATCATCGGGTCCGGTCCCGCCGGGTACACCGCTGCCATCTACACGGCGCGCGCCAAGCTCAACCCGATCGTGTTCGCCGGCTCGGTGACCGCCGGTGGCGAGCTGATGAACACCACCGAGGTGGAGAACTTCCCGGGCTTCCCGGAGGGCATTCAGGGCCCCGACCTCATGGACAACCTGGAGCAGCAGGCCAGCCGCTTCGGTGCTCAGGTGGAGTACGAGGATGTCGTCTCCGTGGATCTTGAGGGTGACGTGAAGTCCGTGACGCTCGGCAATGGCGAAACGCACCGTGCCCGCACCGTGATCGTGTCCACCGGATCCGCCTACCGCGAGCTCGGCCTCGAGAACGAGAAGCGTCTCTCCGGACACGGAGTGAGCTGGTGTGCAACCTGTGACGGTTTCTTCTTCAAGGATCAGAACATCGCCGTCATCGGCGGCGGAGACTCTGCGATGGAGGAGGCCCTGTTCCTGACCAAGTTCGCTTCCAAGGTCACGGTCGTGCACCGCCGGAAGGAACTCCGCGCTTCGAAGATCATGGCCGACCGCGCTCTGACCCACGAGAAGATCGACTTCGTGTGGGACAGCGAAGTCGTCGACGTCATCGGCGAGGACAAGGTGACCGGCATCCGGCTCCGCAATCTCGTGACCGACGTCGAGGAGGAGCTCCCGGTCACCGGTCTCTTCGTCGCCATCGGTAACGACCCGCGCACCGACCTCTTCAAGGGAATCCTTGATCTGACCGCTGACGGGACCATCGCCGTGGACGGCCGCACGTCGAAGACCAGCCTTCCGGGCGTCTTCGCCGCCGGCGACGTGATCGACCCGAAGTACCGCCAGGCGATCACCGCCGCGGCTTCCGGTTGTGTCGCCGCCATCGACGTCGAGCACTACCTCCAGAACCACTGAGTATTCCGAAGAAAGAAGGAAACCATGAGCAACGCCAAGGACGTTACCGACGCAAGCTTTGAGAACGACGTTCTCCAGGCTGAAAAGCCCGTGATCGTTGATTTCTGGGCGGAATGGTGCGGTCCCTGCCGCCGGCTGAGCCCGATCCTGGACCAGATTGCAGAGGAGAACTCTGACAAGGTCGAGGTCGTGAAGGTGAACGTCGACGACAACCCCGCCGTCGCTTCCAAGTACGGAATCACTTCCATCCCCGCCGTGTACCTGTTCCAGGGTGGCGAGGTGAAGAACACTGTGACCGGTGCATACCCGAAGCAGTACTTCGAGAAGGAATTCGCCGACGTTCTCGGCTGAACCATCTCCTCGCGGTGACCAGCCGCTCAGAAGGGGCCCGATGCTTGCGCATCGGGCCCCTTCTGTTTGCCCGGTGTTTCACGTGAAACGTAGAAGTCGTTCGAAGTGAACCCTTACGGGTTTGAGAACAATCCAGTCCGCGAGGCATTGAACCCACCCTCGAGACGACGACGGCGACACCCAGGCGCAGCGCGTGAGGCACCAGAAGGGGAGGAGTTTTTCCTCCACGCATCAAGCGCGGCGACAACACCGGTGGTGCCACCATCTGACCGAACACAGCGAAGCGCCATCCAGAGGCTTCCTCGCTTCAGGTTCACAAGAGACAGCGCCCTCTGTGAAGGTAGTGAGTCTTATGAATCCGGACCAGGGATCGGCAGCACGCAGCCCTGGCCGTGGTATGACCGGATGAACTCTCAATGGCCCGACGACGGCCCAGTGCCTCACCTCGGGAGACCGGTGAGGCGCCGCTCCCCACAATGGTCCGGAGTGCACGCCACTGCTCACAACAACAGACGAGCCCCCACCGTGGACCACCACGGACAGGATGCCCATCGGACACCAAAGACGCCGCACGATGGTCAGAGCCGCCGTAACGACCTCAGGTTCCAGGGCCAGTACAGGAGCTCAAGAAGGGAGAGGGGTGTTGACGGCACGTTCCGACGGGACATCCGTAGGCCGCCCATCGCGACGAGCAACTACCTGTCGGAAGACTCGAGGCACTTCTCCACTCCCTGTATCAGCCTTCTTATCAACTGTGAGAGCTTTCTTCTCATCCAGAAAGACGGCGCCGCAAGGCGAGCGGCGAGGGATCGTCTTGTGCCCTGAAATGCGGAGTCTCTCATCCGGACCACCTCACGCTGGACCTACCCAGCAGACTCGGCGGTGGTCGGAACTGCCCGGGATGCCGGCAGTATGACGCGGGTCTCCCGGCTGAGGCGGAACAGGATGATGACCGCGTAGATCGACCCGAGCAGGGACCACAGGGCCAGCAGTTACAGGATGCTCGTGTTCTTCTCGGCGACCCCCACCGGGAAGAAGCCGAGCACGCAAGCACCATCCGCCTGACGCCTCTCCGTCAGACACACCGCCGGAACGCGACCAGCCAGTAGCGCCTTTCCGCAGTTCCCTATCCCTCGAAGGTTGATCGGGGTGCGAGCCGTTCCCTACGACCTCGGCCGTAGTGGGCCTACCCTGTCTCCCTAGGTCGCGGAGACTCTCACGGGATACCTACCGACTGTCGCACGACCCACTGTGCCTCGTGCACGGCCAGGTCAGGAGAAGAACCCTGTAGTATCCGTCGGGCGCCCCGCCCGCCATCGCGCAGCCTAACGGCATCCTCTCGTCCGAGGCGCGGCGGGAAGGCTCCGCCGGTCACCATCCGATCATTCCGACCGTCACCATTCCGACATCTCGGGGAGGTCAACCCAGCCCACTCGTCACACGGTCTGCGCCGCGACATCCGGGTGGCACATGTTGTCTCGCGCTTCTTTGAACGACACTCGTCTCAGATGCCCGACCGACGGTACCCACTGGGGTGCCGGGGAAGGCACATCTGCAGGCACGACCATGGGGAATCTCCAGCTGCTGAGCGCCTGTCAGACTGCCGTAGAACCGGCTGGGAGTGTACTGCACCTCCAGGTCACCTCGGGCCTTCTGCAGCTCCTGAGACCCTACGGCACACCCAGAGGGTCCAAACACCCCCAGAGCCTTTGCGCTACAACGCCGGCAGGTACTCAGTTGCGGGCTCCCGCGGTTTCACGTGAAACACACGGGGACGAGCCTTGCCATGTCGGAGCTGCATCCCAACGCGCGCATTCACATCCTGCCCGTCGAGTCCGCGCCTCGACCTCACCACCAGCCCACAACGGTCAGTGAGTACCCACACGCCGCATAGTCCCGAAGACTCCATCCATCCACAGAAGTCCCTGTGCCCACCAGCTCCCGGCTCGAGACATCACCCACGTAGACCCGCCCGAACACGAGATCTCGATCAAGGATTCGCTTCTCTTACGCTCGATGGTCCTCACCGACCGGCGCACTGCCAAGCCTGAGACCCGCGCCTGGTGAGTGCGCCTCCGATGTCTAGGCATCGCCCCCAACCGCCAGGGGAAGATCATCCAGAGACGACCAACAGCGTGCAGGCCGTGAATCCTTTGTTTCACGTGAAACAGGAACCTCGGCACTGTCCCGGCCCGCCAGCCTTGGCTAGCGCTCAGGCCAGTGATTTGACATGCAACTCGTCTACCAGGTCGGGAACATCCGAAACAAAGCGCCGCGAGACCAGAGGCTTGGCCAGGTGATCGCCACGCCGCTCCGAAGTTCGATCCTTGACAGACCGCACCAAACTAGTGGATTTCCACTATGGCCCGCCCACCCAGCATCAGGCGACCAACGGTCCCTGAGGCAGAACATGCTTGCCTCCAGCGCCACGGAAGTACCCACTGTCGCCACTGCGCCCCACACTATGCATAGCGCGGGTAGCCACACCGTCATACTTCAAGTCTGGGCTGCGGCGAAGAGAACCACGAACGGGAGAACGCTGCCCCACATGGCGGTCGTTGAAGCGCCGAAGCTGACGAGCGCGCCATGGGGGATTGGAATCGGGCCATGCTCTCCACTAACCCAGGATCGCAGCCACGATGGCGGAACGGAGCCAGAGGGTCCTCACGTAGCCCACGACCCACAGGCGCGCTGAGCCAGGATTGACCGAGCCTCCAGTTCCTCCGCCCCACCGGCCTCCACGGGGTCCAGACCCGGCTTCTCTCAGGATCTGACCCACGATGAACTCGACGCACTCGCTGCCGACACGCCGAACCGTGCCGAGACCAGCCGGGCCCACCCCAACCCGCTCCGCGCCGCCACGGCCCAGGCCATCTAAGCCATCCACATCCAGTCCACACGCCTCGGAACGCTTCAACCAGGCTCGGCCCCTTCAGTTCCTTCCTGATGGCTGGGCACAGGGGTCGGTCCACCTCGGATCACGTCGGTTGATCTCGTGTAGGTCGGCGCCCATCGACGAACTCTCCAGCAGAGCTGGGGGGATCTGTTTGGAGGCTCTACCGAAAGCCGTCCCGAAGGATGTAGGGCCGATCGGATCTCCTCAGGGCAGCGAACCACACCTCAGGTTTCCACAGGACTTATCCACAGATCTGTCCACAGCCATCCAGAGGTACCGGAAGGGAGTGATGTGGATCATCGTGACGTTATCCACAGCGGCTTGTGGATAGCAATAGGCCTCATGTTTCACGTGAAACGCGACTTCTCTCACCCGGGCCCGCCTCCTCCAGACGTAGCCGGCAAGGTGTAGGGGACAGAGATCAGACTCGAACTGTGGGCCCAGTAACGACTCCATGAAGGTGCACGATTCCGCGAGATCACGCCGATTCCGGGCCTAAAGCGCTGCTCAGCCATCCGTTCCTCCTCCAAAACGGACGGATCTGACCGGCCGGCTGAGAGTGGCCGCCGTACGCCAGTGAGCGTCCAAAGGTGGCCCCGCATCGTCAATGCGGAACGGGCGCACCGGCAGATCCATCCACAGTGACGAAAGCCGGGAATCATCAGGGCCGGTCCAGTGCGTATATCACCTCTCTGCTGTCCACAGAGTTATCCACAGAGTCTGTCCACAGCGTGCAGGTGGTCCTCTCAGGAGGGGAGGTGGCCTACAGAGCGGCCTGCACGTGGACCATTCTGCCGAGCTCGAACTCACCAACAGACTTGCTGAGCGACAGGCCCTGTGCACCATGCTCAGCGAGCGGGTGCAGCCGCTGTACCTTGCACAGCCGTCGCGATGGTGGCGGATCCTCACCAACACTATTTGCGGCACACTCCAGCACAGCCGTCTGCCGAGCTAGGTGAAACATCCTCAGCTACGCAGATCGATCCGGTGATGTCGACCAGCCACCACCACGTTGCCGGAACAATGGAGTCACAGCCGCCCAGGCGCAGATATCCGCCCTGGTTCACACCGGCAAGACGGAACAGTCCGAGCTCCGCAAAACTTGGAAGCGCAGGGAACTACAAGTTCAAAGGACGTTTCACGTGAAACACCAACAGGAGCCCTGGCCGACTCCACACGAGTTCGATGAGGTCGCCATTGCTCCTCCGCACAGAGAATCCCGCGGAGAGCCCCGCGACCGCAGCATGTGATCATGTGAAGACGAACCAGGGGACCTGACGCCACCCACCGGAGGGCCCTCCAGACGTCGCCTACGGGCCTGTCGCTGTGTCGTCCCCTGAGACCCGGCGTCTCTCGCGCGAACAGCCCACAGGGCCTCCAACAAGTTGCGCGGTCAGGACAGGGCCGTGGCGAATGCGACCGAGGAGCGCGACGGCAATTCAGACACTCGGAGCGACGCCTTCCCGCCTCCCGTCTGGTCCCTCACGGCATCACTGCGGCCTGGACCGGCGATGACGAGCCGCCATGCGCTACAGTGACCCTGCCAGCGCGCCCCCTACAGCACACGAGCGGTCGATCTTGAGTAATCCACCAACCCGTCATGCCGCGGGGGAGCAGTCCGTGACTGATGACCCTTTGGTGGGGACAAGCGCGTCGTACGGCACGACCATGATGGCGAGTGCCAAGAGCGCACAGACGGTCAGAGCACAAATCGAGGCTTGCTGCGTCGCGGTTGGTGGCCTTATCTGCTGCCCGTCGGAAGAGAAGCTCGCCGGCACACCCAGCATCAACTGCCCACGACCGATGATCCGTAGGCACGGCCTGGTACCCTGCTGAAGTTGATTTAGGTTTCCAATTGGATCCAGTTGGAGAAGTTCCGAGCACGGAGTGGCGTATTGTCGATTGCCGCGAAGAGCCGGTTCCGAGGGAGTTCCTCAAGGTCGTATCAAGTCGGATCAGTTGCGGAGCCACATCAGAGTCGACGACCACATCTCACAGGTCTGTGGGACGCCACAACGCCATTCATTCGGCGTCGACTTCGCCGCTGCCCGTGTGGATAGTGCTATGTCGCGCAAGGGCGGGGGAGATGCTCGAGGAGCTGCTGATGTTTCACGTGAAACAGCATCCCCGAGGATGCAGCGGAGCGAGACTGGCCCGCCATTCTGGTGCCGGACGTCCGATCACAGCTCACGGATTACCCACGGCAAATGTTCGACGCTCCCCCCAAATTGGGTGTAGTGACTGCCCCACAGGGGTTCCGTGGGCAGCAGACCAGGCGATGACGGCAATAGTGGTCGAATGCGGGTATGTCATATCAGGCGGAGCTGATGGGTATTCATTCCCGCAAGGGACATCCCTAAGCTGTGCCGAGTCTGTTGAGTGTGGTTCGAACCTCATCGGCGTGCCCCGGAGCCTGCGCAGAATCTGGGGTGATCAGATGTGCCCTGGACGACGGGCCATGGGCCAGGCAAACGGCATCCACGAGTCCCATCAGCGTTTCACGTGAAACATCTCGGCCACCGGATTGAGCCGCCGGAACCAATGGGCCGCGCGAGCCGTGTACCGGGGGAGCGCGCCTCTCGACGGCGGGAAGCCCCGCTAGCACAACAGATCTGACCGCCGATGGATTCGCCCGGTCGGGAACAGTCGACGGATATATCTCCTAAAGCAGCAAGCCGCACAGTCCCACCACGAAGCACAGGGAGCCATCTGTGATCAGCCATCGCAGATTTCATGCATTGCGCGCCCTTCAGACCGATCCGAGAACTCACGTCGGCCGGGTCGAGGACACGACAGCACCCCGAAACTCATCCCGGAGACACCAAAGGGGGCCTGTGTTTCACGTGAAACACAGGCCCCCTCCGGAGGTCCGACGCTAGGACGGGTTGATGACATCCATGATGCGATTGAGATCATCGACGCTGGCAAACTCAATGCTGACACGTCCCTTTCGGGCGCCAAGAGTGATCTTGACGTTCGTATCAAGGCGATCCGCGAGCGAAGTGGCCAGGTAATCCAGCCGCTCGTGCCGTGCGGTATTCCGCGGGGCCGCGGGCTTCTTCGGATCTCCGGGATCCTGGAACAGCACCACGGCCTCTTCCGTCGCTCGCACCGAGAGGCCCTCGGCGACGATGCGCTGTGCCAAGCGTTCCATGGCCGGAGCGTCCGGCAGACCCAGCAGCGCACGCGCGTGCCCTGCTGACAGCACTCCGGCGGCCACGCGTCGCTGGACCAGGGGAGGAAGCTTCAACAGGCGAATAGTGTTTGACACCTGAGGACGCGACCGGCCGATCCGGTCGGCGAGCTCTTCGTGGGTGGCGCCGAAGTCCTCCAGAAGCTGCTGGTACGCGGCCGCTTCTTCGATGGGATTCAGCTGGCTGCGGTGGAGGTTCTCCAGCAGAGCGTCACGCAGGAGGTCGTCATCGGTGGTCTCGCGGATGATCGCGGGGACAGTCTCCAGTCCGGCTTCCTGCGTCGCACGCCAACGCCGCTCGCCCATGACCAGCTCGAAACCGGCTCCCTCGGGCTTCCGGCGGACCACGATCGGCTGCAGAACACCGATCTCGCGCACGGAATGAACGAGTTCCGCCATGTCCTGCTCGTCGAACTCCTGGCGGGGCTGACGAGGGTTGGGGGAGATGTCGCCTACCGGGATCTCAGCGAACTGAGCTCCGGGCACCGGAACCAGCCCGTCCTGCGCGCCGGCGTCGTCTGTGGCAGGGGCGGCGGCCGACGCCGCGGTGTCAGGGGTGGACGCTTCCGAAGCCTTCGGGCGACGCGTGCGCGTCGGTTTCTCGGACGCAGGAGCAGCCTTCACCTCTGGAGCCTTCGCCGAGCGGGTGGGTGCCCTCTTCACGGCGCTCTCCTTGGCGGCAGTGGCCTTCCCGGAGTCCTTGACGGCCTCGGAACTGTCGGCCACCTTGGTGGGCCGCTGAGCGGCCTTCTGCGGCTTCTCAGTGGGAGCAGCCACCTCCTGCGACGCCGGGCTGGTTTCCACAGCCTTCTTCGCACCATCCTCTTCGCGGGTCCGCTGGGGAGCGGGGAAGAACAGATCCACCGGTCGGGTGGTGGGCGCTGCACTGCCCGCATCGGCAGCATTGGGGATCAGGGCACCCAGACCACGGCCCAGGCCACGTCGCTTTTCACTCATGTGGGATTCCTCCCTCCTTCCGATGGCGCGAAATCAATCGCAGGGGTTTTTTCTCTGGTCGTTCTGCTTCACGCATCAGCTGCGCTCAGCGATTTCAGCAGCCGCTTCCAGATAGGAGAGCGCTCCGCTTGAGTTCGGATCATACGTCAGCACCGTCTGCTGGTAGCTCGGGGCTTCCGAGATTCTCACCGAGCGAGGAATGACGGCTGAGAGGACCTCCTGGGGGAAGTGCTCCCGGACTTCGGCTGCCACCTGGGCCGCGAGGTTGGTCCGTCCGTCATACATCGTCAGCAGGATCGTCGAGACCCTCAGATCACCGTTGAGGTGCTTCTGGATCATCTCGATGTTCTTCAACAGCTGGCTCAGACCCTCCAGAGCGTAGTACTCGCACTGGATCGGAATGAGGACCTCCTGCGCAGCGCAGAAAGCGTTGACGGTCAGGAGCCCCAGGCTGGGCGGGCAGTCGATGAAGATGAAATCGAGCCGCTCCAGACCCTGCTGCTCACGGTACTTGGCATACACGTCGATCGCGCGGCGAAGCCGCTGCTCACGGGCGACGAGAGAGACGAGCTCGATCTCTGCGCCTGCGAGGTGAATCGTGGCCGGCGCACACTGCAGACGATCGATGTCCGGGCAATCGGCCACGACGTCGGCGAGGGGGAGGTCGTTGATGAGGACGTCGTAGATGGAGTCGACCTCAGCATGGTGTTCGATGCCGAGAGCCGTCGACGCGTTGCCCTGAGGATCGATGTCGATCACGAGGACATTCAGTCCCGCGGACGCCAGAGCGGCCGCGATGTTCACCGTCGTCGTCGTCTTGCCGACGCCGCCCTTCTGGTTCGACACCGTGAAGACGCGAGTGGCTTTCGGCTTGGGCAGCACGCGGCCCGCGAGCTTCTCCCGCCGTCGCGTCTCACTCGCCAGTTGCCGCGCGATGGGGCTTGACTCGTCAATCGAATCGATCACAGTACTCGCCTTCTTGCCAGGCGTTTCACGTGAAACGCCTTCTTTCGATGCATTATCAACCGAATCAGGTTTCTTAGGCGCGGGTCGGGTCGGTACGCTGCGGACCTCCGTGGAACGTGCGGAACCCAGCTGAACGAAGGGCGGGATCCGGTGCACGGTACTCTCGCGTTCACTCACGGGACACACTCTTTCTCCTGGACATCTCTCCGACCGACTTCTAGCCTAACCGCTCGGCCCTCCGGCCGACGGGCGGCCTTCACAGAGCGCGCGCCCCGCCCACCCTGAAGGAAGGCATCCCCGAGGGCGTGCGCAGCCGTCAGTTCTGCTTGCCGACCTTCACCCGGACCACCGTCGTGGACTCCTCGAGGAGGTCCTCGCCGCACACCACGATGTCCGTCTTCACGGCGCCCAGCTTCTTGAGCACCTTCTGGGCTTTGTCGATCTCATCCTGAGCGCTCCGGCCCTTGATCGCCACGAGTTCTCCACGGCCTTCCAGGAGGGGCAGCGTCAGGCGTGCCAGCTTGTCCAGCGCGCTCACCGCCCGGGCGGTCACCACGGTGAAATCCTCGAGTCCCACGGCGGCCTCGGCCCGGCCGCGCCACACCACCACGTTGTCCAGCCCGAGATCGTCGATGACCTCCTGCAGCCAGATGCAGCGGCGTTCCAGCGGTTCGATCAGCGTGAGTTTCAGATCAGGCCGTGCGATGGCGAGACAGAGACCGGGAAGGCCGGCGCCGGATCCGACGTCCGCGACCACGGCATGCTCGGCGATGCAGGATTCGATGACCGCGCAGTTGAGGACATGGCGGCTCCACAGACGCGGGACTTCGCGAGGGCCGAGGAGACCGCGTTCGATGCCCGACGTCGCCAGGTGTTCCACATAGCGCTCGGCGAGCGGCAGACGGTCGCCGAAGATGCGCTGCGCAGCCTCCCGCTCTCCGTCGGTCAACGTGGCGTCGGCTGCGGACACCTCAAGGGCGTTCTCAAGGTCCTGTGCCGACTCGTCCTGGATGGGGGACATCCGTTCCTCTCCTGATCTGGTTCGAGGGCCGTGCGGCCCGTGATCTCCTGTGGAAAAAAGCGACCCGCCCGGTCCTGAGGGCCGGGCGGGTGGAAAGTCAGTCTGCGCTGACCACGATGTGCCGTCGGGGGCCTTCACCCTCGGATTCGCTCACGAATCCGAGTTCGGCCACCGCGTCATGCACGATCTTGCGCTCGTAGGCGCTCATCGGCGCGAGGGCGACTCGGCCGCCGTCGCTCTTGACGCGATCCACGGCGTCCTGGGCGATCTTGGAGAGCTCCACGGTGCGGCCACGGCGGTAACCGTTGATGTCCAGCACGAGGCGCGAACGGTTCTCCGTGGCGGACAGGACGGCCAGGCGGGCGAGCTCCTGCAGGGCCTCCAGCACTTCACCGTCCTGGCCCACGAGGCTGTCCAGCCCGTGGTCCTCGCCGTCGGCCTCGATGGAGATGTAGGTGCGGCCGTTGCGGACCTCGATGTCGATGTCCCCATCGATGTCGGCGATGTCCAGAAGCTCTTCGAGGTAATCCGCGGCGACGTCGCCTTCCTCGTCAAGACGGTTCACGTTCTCCGGAGCCTCGGTCACGGCGGTCTCCTCGGCGGGCGTCTCTACACTCACTTCTTCTTCTTCCGGTTGTTCTTGCGGCTCGGCTGGTAACGCTGTCCCTTGGGCTTCTCCGGCTCAGCCGGGATGTCCTCCGGGGCGACCTTCTTACCCGTGGTGACGTCGATCGGGGCGAGGCCCTTGGCCTTGCGGCGCTCGTTGAGCTCGCGGGCCGCCTGGGAACCGGGGGTCGGCATGCGGCGGATGACGTAGAACTGCTGGCCCATGGTCCACAGGTTGGAGACGGTCCAGTAGATCAGGACACCGATGGGGAAGTTGATGCCACCCACGCCGAAGACGACCGGCAGGATGTAGAGAAGCATCTTCTGCTGGCGCATGAACGGGCTGGCCAGAGCTTCCTCGGACATGTTCTTGGCCATGATCTGCTTCTGGGTGATGAACTGCGAAGCGGTCATCGCCAGGATCATGATGATGGACAGGATCCAGACGGACACCCCGCCACCGTGGAGCAGTGCCGAAGAGAGCGGAGCACCGAAGATGGAGGACTTGTCGAACTCGATGACGTTCTCGTGGCTCAGGGCGCTGATGCCCTCGCCCTTCTCCTTGGCCTGCGAGATGCCGGACAGCACCTGGAAGAGGGAGAAGAAGAACGGCATCTGGATCAGCATGGGAAGACAGGCCGAGAACGGGTTGGTGCCGTGCTTCTTGTAGAGGGCCATCTGCTCCTGCGCCATCGCCTGGCGGGAGAGCTGGTCCGTCTTGCCCTTGTACTTCTCCTGGAGCTTCTTCAGGTCCGGCTGCAGGAGCTGCATGCCGCGCTGGGCGCGGATCTGCTTCACGAACACCGGGATCAGGGCCGCACGGATCACGACCACCAGGCCGATGATGGACAGGGTCCAGGTCCAGCCGGATTCACTGGGCAGGCCCAGGAACGTGAAGGCTTCGTGGAAGCCCAGCATGACAATGCTGACCAGCCATTTGAAAGGCGCCAGTATCGCCCCAAAGATGTCCATGATGTGTCCCTCAATCAGGCCGCGGAGCGGCGCTCTTCTTCAGTGGTCTTGGCTGCGGCCGAGCCGGGCCCGGTGTCCTGCGGCAGGTAGTCGTGCGGGTGGTTCAGCATGACGATCCGCGGCACCCGGTCCGCCGGCCACGAACGGCCACCCTCGGGCACCGGGTCCAGGCCGCCGTCGCTCCACGGGTGGCAGTGCAGCAGGCGCCGGCCCGCAAGCCAGCTTCCCTTGACCGCACCATGGACGGTGACCGCTTCCAGCGCATAGGCGGAGCAGCTGGGGAAGTACCGGCACACCTGCCCGTAGAGCGGTGAGACCGCCAGGCGGTACAGCTTGAGCGCGCCGATAAGGATGTTCCTCGGCAGATCAATGACACCGCGCGCGACGGCGAACGCCACGTTCACGCTCGAGCCTCGCCGGTGGCGGAGTCCGCCCCGGCCCGCTCGCGCGTGCGCGCGGCAAGACGGCGCTGTGCCACGGCGAATGCCTGATCCATGTCCGCCACGAGTTCCTCCCAGTCCGCCTGTGCCGCCGCCGGCAGGGAACGCACCACCACATCGATTCCAGCGGGGTGTTCCTGCAGCAGTCGGGCACCGATCTCCCTCAACCTCCGCTTAACGAGGTTGCGGACCACAGCGTTCCCGACCGCCTTCGACACGATGAAGCCGAAGCGGCCCGGCGCGTCCGGCGACGAAAGGCATGCAGATAGAACTAAGTTCCGGCGCCCTACACGGACACCGGAACGAAGTGTGGTGGAGAAGTCGGCAGGAAGCCGCAGGCGGTTCTGTGCGGGAAGCACTCTGTCGCCAGGCCTGGCTCGGGTCGACTAGTCGGCTTTACGCCGAGAGCTCAGTGCGGCCCTTGCCACGGCGGGCAGCCAGGATGGCGCGGCCTGCACGGGTACGCATACGAAGACGGAAGCCGTGCTTCTTGGCACGACGGCGGTTGTTCGGCTGAAAAGTCCGCTTGCTCACGGTGGTTGCTCCAGTTGTTTGACGGGACGCGTCTACCTGGATCGCGGGGAAGCAAAGGCTGACGCAAAGTTTGTACTCACCCACGGGACGAACGGAACGGCTGGCTGCCATGTTCGGCCCTGAAGTGTGGGCGTGGACCCCCCATGAGGACATAGGGGACTAGTCAACGTTAGGGCAGGCGGGAGCAGGGCGTCAAATCTAGAGCATACCCACACCCATCCACAGGGGAGTGGACAAGAAGCTGTGGAAACTGTGGACGAGCGCGGTTCCCGGCCATTCCGCGGAACCACATCCATGTAATTATCCACAGGCCGGAGGCTGGCTATCTTCTGGATTTTCGATCGTCTACAGTGTCTCAGTAGCCGTTTTCCACCGATTGTGCATAACACTGTGGAAAAGTGCGGTCCATCACGACGGTACAGCGCGGCACGACGTACGGGAACCCCAGAGTCAGAAAGTCACGGTGCGCATGGACGAGAGCAATCACGCAGACACGGTCGGTGGTCCCTGGCGCCAGGTGGTCCATCTTCTGGAGCGGGATCCGCAGGTCTCCCCACGTCAGCGCGCTTTCGTCTCCCTCGCCCAGGCTCAGGGCCTGGTCGGTTCCACCCTCCTGGTGGCCGTTCCCAACGAGATGACCCGTGACGTCCTGATCAACCAGGTGAAGGATTCCCTCGACGCCGCCCTGCGCGAGGTGTTCTCCGATGAGATCCGCTGCGCGATCGACGTGGACGCCAATCTCTCTCCCGTCGCGCCCGCCGTGCCCGCCGCCGTCGTGATCCCCGAAGAACTGGACATCGAGACGCCGGCCAGCGAGGTCCGGGCCCAGCCCACTCCGCCGAGCAACTCCCAGGAGTTCGGGCGGCTCAACCCCAAGTATCTCTTCGACACCTTCGTGATCGGGCAGTCGAACCGCTTCGCGCACGCTGCCGCGGTGGCGGTCGCCGAGGCGCCGGCCAAGGCCTACAACCCGCTCTTCATCTACGGTGACTCCGGTCTGGGCAAGACCCACCTGCTGCACGCGATCGGCCACTACGCCCGTCGCCTCTACAGCGGGATCCGCGTCCGCTACGTGAACTCCGAGGAATTCACGAACGACTTCATCAACTCGATCCGCGACGACGAGGGCACCAGCTTCAAGCAGATGTACCGGAACGTGGACGTCCTGCTGATCGACGACATCCAGTTCCTGGCCGGCAAAGACGCCACGATGGAGGAGTTCTTCCACACGTTCAACGCCCTGCACCAGAACAACAAGCAGGTGGTCATCACCAGCGATCAGCCGCCCAAGGCGCTCGACGGTTTCGAGGACCGCCTGAAGTCGCGGTTCGAGTGGGGCCTCCTCACGGACATCCAGCCCCCTGAACTGGAGACCCGTATCGCCATCCTCCGCAAGAAGGCTCTCAGCGAAGGGCTCTCCGCGCCGGATGAGGCGCTCGAGTACATCGCTTCCCGCATCTCCAGCAACATCCGTGAACTCGAAGGTGCTCTCATCCGCGTCACCGCGTTCGCCAGTCTGAACCGCCAGCCCGTGGATGTGGCCCTGGCCGAGATGGTCCTCAAGGATCTCATCACCGATGAAGGCGCTCAGGAGATCACGGCGTCCCAGATCCTCGACGCCACGGCGGACTACTTCAAGCTCTCGCTCGACGAGCTGTGCAGCAAGTCCCGTACCCGCACGCTCGTGACCGCCCGTCAGATCGCCATGTACCTCTGCCGCGAGCTCACGGACATGTCGCTGCCGAAGATCGGCCAGGAGATCGGCGGACGGGACCACACCACGGTGATGCACGCCGATCGGAAGATCCGCGAACTCATGAGCGAACGCCGTCAGATCTTCAATCAGGTCACCGAGCTGACCAACAAGATCAAGCAGCAGCAGCGCGAGGCCTGAGAGCCTCTGCGGAACCCACTCCTTATTAACTTAACAACACCTGTGGATAAACCTGGGGACAGTTAAGTGGAGAAGCCCGCGCGATGGTCTTAAAACCTCCAGGGACGCTGTGGATCCCCGAAATGGCGCTTGAGCGCTGCCCACAGGCACGCTGCGGTTGTCGGCATTAACGCCCACAGCGAGTCAACAGGGCACTTCCGCGGAAGGACGCGGCTGGATGCGGTTATCCACAGAATCCACAGCAGTTATTAACACTACGAATCCCAAAAGATCTGAAAATCGTGAGATAACAACTTCCCTCCGCCCCGGCACCCGTCCCACAAAATCCCGAGGCCTCCGGCCCCCGGGACCGGAACACCCTCGACGACCGGTCCCCGGGAACCCGTCGACGAGACGCCGGACGCCTGGCTCCCAAGGTGAACCCGGCATCGCCGGATCCGCCCGGATCCCGTGAGCTCGGCCACCCGTGCAGCACTTGGCTCCGGGGCCGGGTATTCTTGCAAGCTGAATCCGACTAAGCTGGGCGCAACGAGCTCCCGTACTTGAAAGGCGGCACCCTTCCGTGAAGTTCAGAGTCGAACGGGACGTTCTCGCCGAGGCAGTGAGCTGGGCAGCACGCTCACTTTCTCCCCGGCCACCGGTACCGGTTCTCTCTGGTCTCCTCCTCAAGGCGGAACACGGGACGGTCAGCCTCTCGAGCTTCGATTACGAGACGTCGGCGCGTCTGGAGATCCCTGCTGAGATCCGTGACGAAGGCACGATCCTCGTGTCCGGCCGTCTGCTCGCTGACATCTGCCGCAGCCTTCCCTCCGCGCCGGTCGACATCGAGACCGACGGGTCGAAGGTCACCCTCACCTGCCGCCGCAGCTCGTTCCACCTCGCGACCATGCCGGAGAACGAATACCCCGCTCTCCCCGCGCTGCCCGACAGCAACGGCATGGTCGACGGAGCGGCATTCTCGCAGGCCGTCAGCCAGGTGATCATCGCCGCGAGCAAGGACGACACCCTGCCGATCCTCACCGGTGTGCGGCTGGAGTTCGAGGACGACCTCATCACGTTCCTCGCCACCGACCGCTATCGCCTGGCCATGAAGGAACTCCCCTGGGCGCCCACCACTCCCGGGCAGTCCATGTCCGCGCTGGTCAAGGCGAAGACCCTCAACGAAGTCGCCAAGACCCTCGGCGGCAGCGGCGAACTGAAGCTCGCGATCACTCAGGACGACTCCCGGCTGATCGCCTTCGAAAGCGCCGGACGCGCCACCACCTCCCTGCTGGTGGACGGCGATTACCCCAAGATCCGTTCGCTCTTCCCTGAGACCACGGCCATCCACGCCGTGGTCAACACCTCCGAACTCGTGGAGGCCGTCCGCCGTGTCTCGCTCGTCGCTGAGCGGAACACCCCGGTGCGTCTGGCTTTCACTGATGGACAAGTCCACCTCGATGCCGGCACGGGCGAAGACGCCCAGGCCTCCGAAGAGCTGGAAGCGCGTTTGGAAGGCGAGGACATCACGGTCGCGTTCAACCCCGGTTACCTGATCGAGGGTCTGAGCGTCATCGAGACCCGGTTCGTCAGGTTCTCCTTCACCTCCGCTCCGAAGCCGGCCATGCTGACGGCTCAGGCGGAGCTCGAGGGCGAGGACTCGGACGACTACCGCTACCTGGTGATGCCCGTCCGCCTGCCGAACTGACGTGCGAAACCAGCTAAGGAAAGAAGTGGACGCCATGCACATTGGTTTGATCGGGCTCGGCAAGATGGGCTTCAACATGCGGCAACGTCTCCGCGATGGCGGCGTGACCGTCACCGGATTCGACCGCAACCCGGAGAAGACCGACGTCGCGAGCGTGGACGAGCTCATCAGTGCGCTGCCCACCCCGCGCGTCGTCTGGGTCATGGTTCCCGCCGGTGAGATCACCGACGCGCTGATCCGCGAACTCTCCGAAAAGCTCTCCCCCGGTGACCTGGTGATCGACGGCGGAAACTCCCGCTTCACCGAAGACCAGAAGCACGCCGCGCTCCTCGCCGAGAAGGGCATCCGCTTCGTCGACTGCGGTGTGTCCGGCGGTGTCTGGGGTCTGCAGAACGGCTACGGCCTCATGGTGGGCGGCAGCGCCGAAGACGTCGAATCGGCCATGCCGGTGTTCGACGCGCTCCGTCCGGAGGGTCCGCGCGAGGACAGCTTCGTCCACGTCGGCGACGTCGGCGCAGGTCACTACGCCAAGATGGTGCACAACGGCATCGAGTACGGCCTCATGCAGGCCTACGCCGAAGGCTACGAACTGCTCGCCGCCAAGGACATCATCAAGGACGTGACCGGAACCTTCCGTGCCTGGCAGAAGGGCACCGTCGTGCGCTCGTGGCTGCTCGACCTGGCGGTCAACGCGCTGGAAGAGGACCCGGGCCTCGACAAGATCGCCGGCTGGGCCGATGACTCCGGTGAAGGCCGCTGGACCGTGGAAGAGGCGATCGCCAACGCGGTGCCCGCCCCCGCCATCACCGCGGCACTGTTCGCCCGCTTCGTCTCCCGCCAGGAGGACTCGCCCGCCATGAAGATGGTGGCCGCCCTCCGCAACCAGTTCGGGGGCCATGCCGTCAAGCAGGTCGGCACCGACGCTGCGCAGTAGTCTCCTGGCGTGTACCTGGCGCATCTCTCGCTGACGGATTTCCGCAGTTACCCTCAGCTTGAACTCCCGCTGGAGCCGGGCGTGACCGTCCTGGTCGGGTCCAACGGCGTGGGCAAGACCAACGTGATGGAAGCGATCGGCTACCTCTCCACGCTCGGTTCGCACCGCGTCTCCTCGGACCAGCCGTTGCTGCGGTTCGGCACCGAACAGGCGTTCATCCGGGCGCGGCTGGTCCGTGGTGAGCAGCAGGCCAGCGTGGAAGTGGAGATCAACGCCGCCAGGGCCAACCGGGCCCGCATCAACCGGGGGAACCCGGTGCGGGCCCGGGACATCCTGGGCCTGGTCCGTTCGGTGCTCTTCGCACCGGAGGACCTGGCCTTGGTCAAGGGCGAACCGGCCGTCCGGCGCCGGTTCCTCGACGAACTGCTCGTGACGCTGGAACCGCGCCACGCGGGGACGCGCGCCGATTACGACCGGGTCCTCAAACAGCGGAACGCCCTGCTGAAATCGGCCCGCGGCGGACGGCTGTCCTCCGCTCAGGAGGCCACCCTCGACGTGTGGGATCACCACCTCGCGGCCAAAGGCGCCGAACTGCTTCATGCCAGGCTCGCCCTGGTCCGGAGCCTTCAGCCTCATATCGACACCGCCTACGCCTCCCTCACCGACGGCTCGAAGATCGCGCGCGCCCAGTACCGCTCCACGGTCGCCTTCGAAACCGAGGCGAATGCGGTGGACACTTCGTCCGCTCCACCCGCAGCGGACGACGACGGCGGCCCCGCCGTCGTCGGGATCCCTGCGGCTGAGGATGACGCGGCGCGTCTCGCCGGAGACGACGTCGCCCGCCTCACCGAGCGCTATCTGCTGGCGCTGAAAGCGAGTCGGCAGCAGGAGGCCGACCGTGGCCTGACCCTCGTGGGACCACATCGCGAGGAATGGGAACTGCTCCTGGGACAGGCGCCCGCGAAGGGCTTCGCTTCCCACGGCGAGACCTGGTCCTTCGCCCTGTCCCTGCGCCTCGCCGCGTACTACGCCCTGCTCGAGGACGATCTGTCCGGGACCCAGGCCCCCATCCTGATCCTGGACGATGTCTTCGCCGAGCTCGATGCCCAGCGCCGGGCACGTCTGGCGACGATCGTGGCCACTGCGGAACAGGTGCTGGTCACGGCCGCGGTGGACAGCGATGTGCCCCCGGAGCTCGCCGGTTCCAGGGTCCGGGTGCTTCCCGGCACGGTCCTTCCGGGAGACGGCGATGGTGCGTGAGCCGGATCCGGGCACACCCGAACAGGAGGGCCCCGACGCCGCACGTGACGCCTTGCGGCGTGCGCGCCGCGCCGCCGAGTTGCGCGGTGAGATCCGCAGCAGGTCCACGTCCGGATCGCTCGAAGGGCCGAGGCCGGCGAAGAAGAAGGCCCGTCCCTCCCGCGAATTCGGGCTGGGCCGGGACCCTCAGGGCGTCGGCTCGATCATGGGACGCCTGGTGGCGGACCGTGGCTGGAGCTCGCCGGTCGCGGTGGGATCGGTGGTCAGTCAGTGGCCGTCCTTCGTCGGTCCGGAGGTCGCCGCGCATTGCCAGGCGACCGGATTCGCGGGCACGACGCTGACGGTGCGCTGCGATTCCACGGCCTGGGCGGCCAATATGCGTCTGCTGCGCCCCAGCCTGCTGGAGAAGTTCCGGACCGAAGTGGGGCCGGGGATCGTGACGGTGATCGAGATCCACGGACCCAACGCGCCGTCCTGGAAGAAGGGGCGCCGGAGTGTGCCCGGACGGGGTCCACGCGACACCTACGGGTGAAACGCTCCACGGCCTCCAGGAGCTCTGAACGCCCCGTGAGCCGTATCCCGGGCCATCCGAGAGCCCTCCGAGAGCGCCAAGAGCCCGTTGCGGGCCGGTCAGAGCTGTTTTTCTTCGCCAGGAGCGTCCCAGAATCAGGAATCGTTCAGTTCTAAAGGGTAGAATGAACGGTGAGGCTCAGAGCGCCGCTTCGTGACGGATCCGGCGCTCGATCCATGTCCCGGGACCGCACCGGCGGTGCCTCGCGCCGGAGGACCCATGGAACGAGCACCACACACGTCAGCCCGTTCATGTCAGCCGACCGCCGTGGCGGATGGCTGGCCGAGCACGCTTTAAGAGCAACGAAGGAAAGACACGCCTGTGGCCATTGAGAACGCCGAACACCCAGACGCCGATCCGCAGCCGGAAAGCGGACTGTCCGCCACCACGCAGCGCGACTACGGCGCCAGTGACATCACCGTCCTTGAAGGTCTGGAAGCCGTCCGCAAACGGCCCGGCATGTACATCGGTTCGACCGGACCCCGCGGTCTCCACCACCTCGTCTACGAAGTCGTGGACAACTCGGTGGATGAGGCCCTGGCCGGGTACTGCTCCCACATCGAGGTGGTGCTCCAGGCCGACGGCGGCGTCAGCGTGGTGGACGACGGCCGTGGCATCCCCGTGGACATCCACCCGACCGAGGGCAAGCCGACGGTGGAAGTGGTCATGACCATCCTGCACGCCGGCGGCAAGTTCGGCGGCGGCGGCTACTCCGTGTCGGGTGGCCTGCACGGCGTGGGCATCTCCGTCGTGAACGCGCTGTCCCGCCGCGTGGACACCGTGGTCCGCCGTCAGGGTCACGCCTGGCGCATGTCCTTCGCCGACGGCGGCAAGCCCATGGGCCCGCTGGTCGAGGGTGAGGAGACCGAGGAGACGGGCACCACTCAGACCTTCTACCCGGATCCCGAGATCTTCGAGACCACCGAGTTCGACTTCGAGACGCTCCGCGCCCGCTTCCAGCAGATGGCGTTCCTCAACAAGGGCCTGCGCATCACGCTGACGGACGAGCGCGAGATCGAGACGCCCGACGAGGACCTGGATCTGGACCACCTCAATGAGGCCGAAAGCGGTCCGCGGACCGTGGTCTACCAGTACGACAACGGTCTCCTGGACTACGTGGTCCACCTCAACAAGAGCAAGAAGACCGAGCTGGTTCACCCGGACGTGATCTCCCTCGCGACCGAGGACACCGACAAGCAGATCTCGCTCGAGATGGCGATGCAGTGGACCACGGCGTACTCCGAGAGCGTCCACACCTACGCCAACACCATCAACACGCATGAGGGCGGCACCCACGAGGAAGGTTTCCGCGCTGCGCTGACCACCCTCATCAACCGCTACGCCCGCGAGAAGAACATCATCAAGGAGAAGGACGACAATCTCACCGGTGATGACATCCGTGAAGGTCTGACCGCCGTCATCTCCGTGAAGCTCTCCGAACCGCAGTTCGAAGGCCAGACCAAGACCAAGCTCGGCAACTCCGAGGCCAAGGGCTTCGTGCAGCGCGCCGTGACCGAGGAGCTCGGCGACTGGCTGGAGCGCAACCCCGGCCCCGCGCGGGACATCATCCGGAAGGCGATCAACGCCGCCCAGGCCCGTCTCGCGGCCCGGAAGGCGCGCGACAACGCCCGCCGGAAGAGCCCGTTGGAGTCGTTCGGCATGCCCGGCAAGCTCTCCGACTGCTCCTCCAAGGATCCGTCCCGCTGCGAGGTGTACATCGTGGAGGGTGACTCCGCAGGCGGTTCCGCCAAGCGTGGCCGCAACCCCGAGACCCAGGCGATCCTGCCGCTGCGAGGCAAGATCCTGAACGTCGAGCGTGCCCGCCTGGACAAGGCCCTCGGCAACGCCGAAGTGCAGTCGATGATCACGGCGTTCGGCGCCGGCATCGGCGAGGACTTCGACCTGGAGAAGCTGCGGTACCACAAGATCGTGCTCATGGCCGATGCCGATGTGGACGGCCAGCACATCACCACGCTGCTCATGACCCTGCTGTTCCGCTACATGCGGCCGCTCATCGAGAACGGTTACGTCTACCTGGCGCAGCCGCCGCTGTACCGCATCAAATGGTCCAACGCGACGCACGATTACGTCTACAGCGACGCCGAGCGTGACGCCGCGCTGGCCAAGGGCCAGGCCGAGAACAAGCGCCTGCCCAAGGAGAACGGCATCCAGCGCTACAAGGGTCTCGGCGAGATGGACTACACCGAACTCTGGGACACCACCATGGATCCCGACCGCCGCACGCTGCTGCAGGTCACCATGGACGACGCCCTCGCCGCGGACCAGGTGTTCTCGGTCCTCATGGGCGAGGATGTCGAATCCCGCCGTAACTTCATCCAGCAGAACGCCAAGGACGTCAGGTTCCTGGACATCTAGGCGAGCCGGCGACGGCGGCCGAGTGCCGCCGTCGTTCGCCTGATCCGGAACTGATCAACGTGAAACGAAAGACGGAACGATGAGTGACGAAACTCCCGAAATCCCTGGCATGAAGAGCCCCGAGGCCGCCATCGAGGGCACGCTGGTGGACCGCGTCGAGCAGGTCGACCTGCAGACCGAGATGCAGCGCTCCTACCTCGATTACGCCATGGCCGTGATCGTGGGCCGCGCCCTCCCGGACGTCCGGGACGGCCTAAAGCCGGTGCACCGCCGCGTCATCTACGCGATGTACGACGGCGGCTACCGCCCCGACAAGGCGTTCAGCAAGTGCGCCCGCGTGGTCGGCGACGTGATGGGCACGTACCACCCGCACGGTGACATGGCGATCTACGACGCCCTGGTCCGCCTCATCCAGGACTGGGTGATGCGTTACCCGCTCGCGCTCGGCCAGGGCAACTTCGGCTCCCCGGGCAACGACGGCGCGGCCGCCCCGCGATACACCGAGACGAAGATGTCCCAGCTCGCCATGGAGATGGTCCGGGACATCGACGAGGAGACCGTCGACTTCCAGCCCAACTACGACGGCCGCAGCCTCGAGCCGACCATCCTGCCGGCGCGGTTCCCGAACCTGCTGGTCAACGGGTCCTCCGGCATCGCCGTCGGCATGGCCACCAACATCCCGCCGCACAACCTCCGCGAAGTGGCGGACGGTGTGCAGTGGTACCTGCAGAACCCGGACGCCACCCGCGAAGAGCTCCTCGAAGAGCTCCTGGTCCGCATCAAGGGACCGGATTTCCCCACCGGCGCCACGATCCTGGGCCACAAGGGCATCGAGGACGCGTACCGCACGGGCCGTGGTTCCATCACGATGCGTGCCGTGGTCAACGTCGAGGAGATCCAGGGCCGCACCTGCCTCGTGGTCACCGAGCTGCCCTACCAGGCGAACCCGGACAACCTGGCCGTGAAGATCGCCGAACTGGTCAAGGACGGCAAGGTCCAGGGCATCGCCGACCTCCGTGACGAGACCTCCGGCCGCACCGGCCAGCGCCTCGTGATCGTGCTCAAGCGCGACGCCGTGGCCAAGGTGGTCCTGAACAACCTCTACAAACACACCCAGCTGCAGGAGAACTTCTCCGCGAACATGCTGGCGATCGTCGACGGTGTGCCGCGCACGCTGAGCCTCGACGCGTTCATCCGCCACTGGGTGACGCACCAGTTGGACGTCATCGCCCGACGGACCCAGTACCGTCTGCGCCGTGCCGAGGAAGAGGCGCACATCCTGCGCGCGCTCCTCAAGGCGCTCGACATGCTGGATGAGGTCATCGCCCTGATCCGCGCGTCCAGCACCACGGAGGCCGCCCGCGATGGTCTGATGGAGCTGCTCGAGATCGACGAGCTCCAGGCCCGCGCCATCCTCGACATGCAGCTGCGCCGTCTGGCCGCCCTGGAGCGCCAGAAGCTCCAGGAGCGTCACGCCGAGCTCGAAGCGCTGATCACCGAGTACAAGGAGATCATCGCGTCCGAGGACCGCCAGCGCGCGATCATCTCCGAGGAGCTGGCCGGGATCGTCGAGAAGCACGGCGACGACCGCCGCACGCAGATCCTGCGCGGCTTCGACGGTGACATGTCCATCGAGGACCTCATCCCCGAGGAAGAGGTGGTCGTCACGATCACCCGCGGCGGCTACGTCAAGCGCACCCGCAGCGACAACTACCGCTCGCAGCAGCGCGGCGGCAAGGGCATCAAGGGCGCCCAGCTGCGCGGCGACGACGTCGTGGAGCACTTCTTCGTCACCACCACCCACCACTGGCTGCTGTTCTTCACCAACCTGGGCCGCGTGTACCGCGCGAAGGCGTACGAACTGGCCGAGGCCGGCCGTGATGCCAAGGGCCAGCACGTCGCGAACCTCCTGGCCTTCCAGCCGGACGAGCACATCGCCCAGGTCCTCGACCTGCGCGACTACCAGCAGGCCCCGTACCTGGTGCTCGCCACGAAGGGCGGTCTGGTCAAGAAGACCCGCCTGGAGGACTACGACACCAACCGCAGCGCCGGCGTGATCGCCATCAACCTGCGCGACGGCGACGAAGTGGTCTCGGCCCAGCTGGTCAGCGAGACCGACGACCTCATCCTGGTGTCCCGCAAGGGTCAGTCGATCCGCTTCACCGCCGACGACGAGGCGCTGCGTCCCATGGGCCGCGCCACCTCGGGCGTCACCGGCATGAAGTTCCGCGAGGCCGACGAGCTCCTCGCCGCCGATGTGGTCACCGAGGACTCCTACGTGTTCGTGGTGACCGAGGGCGGCTACGCCAAGCGCACCGCGGCCGATGAATACCGCCTGCAGAACCGTGGCGGCCTGGGCATCAAGGTGGCGAAGCTCGCCGAGGAACGCGGTGATCTGGTCGGCGCTCTCATCGTGGATGAGAACGACGAGGTCCTCGTGGTCATGGAAGGCGGCAAGGTGGTCCGTTCCTCGGTGCAGGGCGTCCCCGCGAAGGGCCGCGACACCATGGGCGTCATCTTCGCCAAGCCGGACAAGAACGACCGCATCATCGGCGTCGCGCGCAACACCGAGCGCGGTCTGGAGGCCGAGGATTCCGGTGAAACACCGGACGATGCCGCAGGCGATGACGTAACGTTGAGTCAGAACACGGACGGCGCCGATGCGTCCGTCCCCGTCCAGGACACCGAATCCGGCGAATCCGGTTCGGACGATCCGCAGAGCAATGAAACCAGTGGAGGTACCGCGTGAGCCCCTCGAACTCGAGCCCCTTTGAGAGCCGACCGACGAAGGACGAAGGCTCCGCGAACCCATCCGGTGGTTCCGCCGACAAGGGCGGTCAGCCGTCCCGGCCGGTGGCGTCCCCCTTCGAAGCCCCGCAGCAGCCGAAGCCTCAGGCCAAGCCCGCCGCGGAACAGCAGCGCCAGGCTCCCGCGTCCCGTCCGGCCCCGGCCGTGAGCAAGTCTCCCGTCCCCGGCGCCACGGGTGCGGCCCAGGGTTCCGCGAACGCTTCGCGTCCGGCCGACGCGCGGCCGGCACAGGCCCGCCCGGCGCAGGCGCGTCCCGCCCAGGCTCCTGCGGGTCCGGCCGCTTCCGCCGCCACCGCGGGGCTCGTGAAGCCCGCGCCCAAGGCGAAGGTGCGCCGTGCCAAGCTCATGATCAGCAAGGTCGACCCGTGGTCGGTGCTGAAGATGTCCTTCCTGCTCTCCGTGGCGCTGGGCATCGTGACCGTGGTGGCCGCCCTGGTCCTGTGGACCGTGCTGGACCTGACCGGCATCTTCAACCAGGTCAACAAGCTCGTGGGTGACGTGGCCGGCAGCGAAAGCGGCGGCTTCGACCTCCGGAAGGTCGCCTCGCTCGGCCAGGTCGTCTCCTTCTCCACGATCATCGCCGTGGTGAACGTCGTGCTCCTGACGGCCATCTCGACGCTGTCCGCCGTGCTGTACAACCTCGCCGCCACCCTGGTGGGCGGCGTGGGCGTCACGCTCACGGACGACTGAACGGCCCCTTCGAGAGCCAGCCTCTGATCGGCCGGGACACCGTGTGGACGGTGTCCCGGCCGATTTGGCTTGGGCAGGGAAGTCCTGTAAAGTCTTATCTCGGCCCGATCGAGGAGACTCGTAGGCTGTGGGGGCGTATAGCTCAGGCGGTTAGAGCGCTTCGCTGATAACGAAGAGGTCCCAGGTTCAAGTCCTGGTACGCCCACGGAACACCGAGTTCACGGAACGAGGCACCATGAAGAAATTGCTCGTCATCGCACTGGCAGTCGCTTCCGTGGTCATCGTGAAGAAGGCCCGGGAGTCCGAAGCCCAGAAGGGTGCCTGGAAGCAAGGAACCGATACGGTTTCTTGACCGGGATTTCTGGGGGCATGGCGCAATTGGTAGCGCACCTGCTTTGCAAGCAGGGGGTTAGGGGTTCGAGTCCCCTTGCCTCCACCAGCACAAAAGGATCGTCGCAAGACGGTCCTTTTGTTTTGCCCCCACGACGACGGCGGAAGGCTGAGGCATGAACGCATTGATGGCCACGCTGGGCATCCTCGGAGTCTCCGCCTCGGGACCGCTGGTCTCCGCCACGCTGGCGGGCACCACGGTCGGGGCTCTCGCGATCGCCTTCTGGCGCAACGCGATCGCCGCCGTCGTGATGGGCGCTCCCGAACTGGCCCGCCGCCCACAGTCCTTCACCCGGGTGACCCGCCGCTCGCTGGTGTGGAGCGGCGTCGCGGGAGTCGCCCTGGCCTTCCACTTCGTCTGCTTCTTCTACTCGCTCGAGCTGACCAGCGTGGCCGCCTCCACGGCGCTCGTCTGCCTGCAGTCGGCCTGGATCGCCCTCATCCAGCTCTTCCGCGGCACGAAGCACTCCTGGCACGTCCTGGCGGGCCTGGGGGTCTCCTTCGTCGGCGTCGTGGCGATCACGGGCTTCGACATGGGGTCGTCCCCTCAGGCGCTCTGGGGTGACATCCTGGCGATCCTGGGCGGCATCCTGGCGGGTGTGTACACGCTGGCCGGCAGCAAAGCCAGGGAGGACATGACGACGGGCGCCTACACGGGGATCTGCTACGCGTTCTGCGCCCTGGTGGTCCTGGTGATGGCGCTCGTGGGGCGGCAGCCGCTGGTCGGGTTCGAGCTCAACGGCTGGCTCGGCATCCTGGCCATCACGGTGGCCGCGCAGCTCCTCGGCCATACCTCGCTGAACTACCTGGTGGGTCACATGAGCGCCCTCGTGGTGTCCATGCTGGTGCTGCTGGAGATCCCGGGAGCCGCGATCCTCGCCGCGGTGTTCCTGCACGAAGTGCTCCCCGCGGGGACCTATGCCGGCCTGGCCCTGATCATCGCCGGCCTCGCGATCGTCATCGCCGGGCAACGGGGAAGACGGGAGAAGCTCGAGGAAGCGCCGATCGACTGACGCCGCCAGGCGAGACAACCCTGCAGAACGGCGGCCCGCCGGGCGCTAGAGCCCGCCGCGCTCCGGCACCGCCGCCGTCGCGCTGTGGATGGCGCGGAGGATCTTCGCCGGGAAGTAGACCGAGTAGAAGACCACCATCGGTGCTTTCAGGGCGATCTTCTTGATGTTGTGGGCCTTGTAGGTGCGGTCGAAGCGGGTCACGTAGTAGCTGTAGTCCCGCGGCGAATCCTCGAGCCGGCGTGCGGACATCCCCGAGACCATGGTGGGGACGTACTGGACGCGGAGGCTGTGCTCGGCCAGATGCAGCGAGAGGTCGATGTCCTCATGCATCTCGTCCTTCTCATCCAGGCACGTCTCGGAGCGGATGATCTCCCAGGCGCTCTTCCGCAGGGCCATGTTGGAGCCGAACAGGAAGTGGTACTCGTGGCGGGCCAGCCGCAGCATGAGCTGCCGCATCCGGTCGTCGGCCTTCTGGCCCCAGCGGCGCAGCGGCATGTCGTAGTAGAGCACGGGACCGGTGGCCGCCTGCACGGTGGGGTCCAGGAAGGCGTTCTGCACCTGCTCGACCCATTCGGGTTCCAGGACGGAGTCGGCGTCGATCCGGCCGAGCACTTCACCGCTGCCGTAGTCGAACCCGGCGTTGCGGGTGGGGATGAGCCCCTGGGCGTCATGCTGCGCGACCAGGTGGATGGGTGATTCGGGGTATTCCAGCTGCATGGAGCGGACGATCTCCGCCGTCCGGTCCGTGGACTTGTTGTCCACCACGATGATCTCGTGAGCGGGGGAACTCTGATAGATGGCCGCCGTCAGGCACTGGCGGATGACGCTCTCCTCGTTGTAAGCGGGGATCACGATCGACACACTGGGCCGGTTCACTCAGTCCTCGATTTCCAAAACACGGATGCGCCCGATGGGGCTTGATCCCCTCAAACATAGCAAGACGCCCCGCCGGCAGGGTGGCCGACGGGGCGTCTTGCGGTGCACGTGCCGTGCTGGAGGCTACTTGCCGTCCGCGGCGTCCTTCACGTCGGAGGCGACCTCTTCGGCCTTGTCCTTGGCCTCCTCGACCTTCGCCTTGCCCGCCTCGGCGGTCTTCTGGCTGGCCTCGTGGATCTTCTCCGCGGCGCGGCGTGCCGTGGTGCGGGCGCGTTCGCTGACGTCCGCAGCGGAATCCGACGCCTTCTCCGTTTTCTCCTCCACGGCGGCCTTGGCCTCCTTCACACCGGCTTCGGCGGCGTCGCCGGCCTTCTCGGCGACGTGCTGGGCCTTGGTGGCGACCTTCTCGCCGGCGTCCTTGACGGCCTCGACGACGGCGGGCGCGCTGTGTGCGGGGCCGGAGGACTGGGCGGGGCGGTCCTGAGGACGCTCCGCCGGCACCTTCCACGGATCCTGCGTCGGGCGAGAGGCCTTCCAGACGGCCACACCGGCCGCGACCGCGGCACCGATCACCGCAAAGACCAGGAGGCCCTTCTTCTTGCCCTTCTGGGGCTTCGCCAGCTGCTGGTTCGCGGCGTCAGCGGCGGCAGACGCGATCTGGCGGCCCTGCTGACCGAGCTCGGAGGCCTGCTCCTGCAGCTGGTTCACCACGGGGGAATCGGCGAAGCGGCGGGCGACCGCGTCGATCTGCTCGGGCGCCTGCTCCAGGCCGTGGTGCACGGCCTCGGAAGCCTTGCCGAGCTGCTCGGAGATCAGGGGGAGGTATTCGCTCACCACCTTGTCCCGGGCGGTGGCGAGAGCCGGAGTGGTCTTGTCCAGGGCTTCCTGGATGCGCGGGCTGGCCTCCTCCACGGCGTCGTGGATCTTCGGGCCGAGGTGGGCCAGGCCCTCCTGGAGACGAGGGGTCACGGTGGCGACGCCGTCGGCCAGGTTGTGGGCCGCGCTCTTGAGGCCGTCCTGGATCTTCGGCGACGCCGTCTCGATGCCCTGCTGGATCCGGGGCACAGCCCAGTTGACGGCCGCTTCGACACGCGGCGCCGCCCAGTCACGGGCCTGTTCGATGCCCTGCGTCACGCCCTGCTCAAGGTCCCGTGCGGAATTGACGGTCTTTTTCATGGTGCCTCCTAGCATCAACACTTCCTGTGGAGTGAAGCCCGTCAGTCCCATGACGGCGACCGGCAGGCACTCTGCAGTGCTTGGTGTCCTTAGCAGTCAGCCTAGTTGCATTTCCTGATGTGCGGCTATGTGGAATGTATCGCGGCGCAAGATTTCACCCACCGCGGAACCCAGCCCACCTCCAGGAGCCCCTCAGCGCTGCGTGGGAGAATCGGGACATGAGTATTGCAACCGCCAAGGCAACCATCCACACCAACCAGGGCGACATCGTCGTCAACCTCTTCGGCAACCACGCGCCCAAGACGGTCAAGAACTTCGTCGGTCTCGCCACGGGCGAGCAGGCCTGGACCCACCCGGAGACGGGCGAGGACAAGACCGGCACCCCGCTGTACGACGGAACGATCTTCCACCGCATCATCAAGGACTTCATGATCCAGGGCGGCGATCCCCTCGGCCGCGGCGTCGGCGGCCCCGGCTACCGCTTCGATGACGAGATCCACCCCGAGCTGAACTTCAACGAGCCGTACAAGCTGGCCATGGCCAACGCCGGCATCCAGATGGGCCAGGGCACCAACGGTTCCCAGTTCTTCATCACCACCATCCCCACCACCTGGCTGCAGGGCAAGCACACCATCTTCGGTGAGGTGGCTGACGAGGAGTCCCGTAAGGTCGTCGACGCGATCGAGGGCGTCCGCACCGGCATGGGCGACCGTCCGGTCGAGGACGTGGTGATCAAGAGCATCGAGATCGAGCAGCTCTAAAACCGCATGAGTTACGGAACCCCGGCGGCCGGAGCGGTCCCTGTCTGTCCACGCCATCCTGACCGAGTCTCCTATGTGAGCTGCCAGCGCTGTGGCCGGCCGGCCTGCCCGGAATGCCAGAGGCCGGCGGCCGTCGGGGTTCAATGCGTCGATTGCGTCCGTGAGGCGCAGGCGTCGGCGCCGCGAGTGCGCGGCGCCTTCGGCGGCGCCGTGGCCACCGGCCGCCCCGTGGTCACCTGGGGAATCATCGCCGTGTGCGTGGCGGTCTACGCCCTGCAGTGGCTGATCCCGGGTGACTTCATCTTCCAGAACTTCGCGTTCGCGAACATCTATGCGGGCTCCGAGCCGTGGCGCATGCTCACCTCGGCCTTCCTGCACTCGCAGGGCAACATCCTGCATCTCGCCCTGAACATGTACACCCTGTGGATCTTCGGTCAGGCCCTGGAGCCGTTGCTCGGGCGGGCGCGGTACCTGGCTCTGTATCTCATCTCCGCGGTGGGCGGCTCCGTGGGCTATCTCCTGCTGACCCCCTGGCTGCCGGTGGTGGGCGTCGTCGGCGCCTCGGGTGCGATCTTCGGCCTGTTCGGCGCCATGCTGCTCGTCCAGCGCCGCCGTGGCGGGCCCATGACGCAGCTGTGGGTGCTGCTCGGGATCAACCTGGCCTTCGGCTTCCTGGTGTCCGGCATCGCCTGGCAGGCCCACTTGGGCGGTCTGGTCACAGGAGCCGCGTGTGCGGCCGTCCTCGTGGGCACCGGGCGCTCCCAGCGGGCGCCGCTCTGGCAATGGCTCGGACTGGGCCTGGTGACCGTGGTTCTCGTCATCCTGACCGTGTGGAAGGACAGCACTCTGCCGCTCCCGTAATCCACAGGGGTTGTCCACAGTGTTAATAAGTTACAGCCCTGTAGTTCAAGAGCATCGAGTCCGGGATTGAGCCGGTCTCCATGAAATCCCCAGATGTTATCCACCCCTGTGGATAACATCTGGGGATTTTTTTGTGGATTTGTGGGCGAGGTGGTCGGAAGGGGATCCGGTTCCGGTCGGGTTCTCCGAAGCCGCCCGCCGGCCCGTCCGGTGCGACGCGAACTCCGCAGAGAGCTGTCGGGTCACGGGGCCCGCTCTATCCACAGGAGATGTCCACAGCTGTGGCTTTCCGTGGATCGGTACATGACGCATCATCGAACCCGGATCCCTGCCATGGCGGCTCGGACCGCAGTTTCCCACAATTCCTGTCCACAGCTGTGGATAACTTCGTCATGATCTATGCAGAGGGTGTGTGTAATCCAGAGTGGACGCTCACTTATCCCCGAGGCCCCGGTGTGGTCGCAGGGGACCAGCAAGCGCTTGATGCGCCCTCTCCGGCGTGACGGCTCAGAAGGCCGCGGCGAGCTCCGTGCCTTCGCGGATGGCACGCTTCGCATCGACCTCCGCGGCGAGGGCCGCTCCTCCGATCACGTGCACGCTCTGTCCGAGCCGCTCCAGTTCTCCGGCGAGCGAATTCACGGATTCCTGCCCGGCGCAGATCACCACGCTGTCCACTTCGAGGATGCGCGGATCCTTCCGCTCGGCGCCGAAGCTGAGGTGCAGGCCGGCGTCGTCGATCTTCTCGTAGTTGACGCCGCTCAGCTGCACCACCCCCTTGGCCTTCAGGGAGGCCCGGTGGACCCAGCCCGTGGTCTTGCCCAGTCCCGCGCCGATCTTGCCCTCACGGCGCTGCAGCAGGTAGACGGTGCGGGGGCTGGGCTGATGGTCGGGACGCTCCAGGGCGCCCGGAGCGTCGGGGTCGGTGCTCACGCCCCATTCGCGGCGCCACAGGTCCAGGTCGAGGCTCGGCGACTCCTGATGCGTGAGGAACTCGGAGACGTCCACTCCGATGCCGCCCGCGCCGATCACGGCCACCCGGGAGCCGGCCTGGCGGGCTCCCCGGACCAGTTCGGCGTAGCTCATGACACTGGGGTGGTCGATCCCCGGAATGGCGGGCATCCGCGGCTCGACGCCGGTCGCGACGACCACCTCGTCGAAGGCGCCGGCCAGTTCCTGGGCCGTCGCCCGCTGGTTGAGGCGCACGTCCACGCCGAGCAGTTCCAGGCGCCGCGTGTAGTACCGCAGGGTTTCGGAGAACTCTTCCTTGCCCGGGATGCGCTGGGCGATGCCGAACTGTCCTCCGATCGTGTCTCCCGCTTCGAAGAGGGTGACGGCGTGCCCACGTTCGGCGGCCGTCACCGCGGTGGCGAGTCCGGCCGGCCCGGCCCCGACGACGGCGACGCGCTTGCGGAGCACGGTCGGGCCCAGGGTGAGGGTGAGTTCCCGGCCCGCACGGGGATTGACCAGGCAGCTGACCTTGCGGCCCGAGAAGGCGTGGTCCAGGCACGCCTGATTGCAGCCGATGCACGTGTTGATCTCGTCCACGCGACCGCTCGCGGCCTTGAGGGACCACTCCGGATCGGCCAGCATCGGCCGCGCCAGCGAGACCGCCTGGATGCCGGTCCCGGCCAGGATCTCCTCCGCGACGGCCGGCATGTTGATCCGGTTCGACGCCGCCACGGGGATGCTCACGGCCTTGGCGACCACTTCGGTGAATTCGGTGAACGCGGCGCGCGGCACGGAGGTCACGATCGTGGGGACGCGGGACTCGTGCCAGCCGATGTCGGTGGTGATCATCCCGGCGCCGGCCGCTTCGAGTTCGCGCGCCAGGTCCAGGATCTCCTCCTGGGTCTGACCCTGCGGGACCAGGTCCGCCATGGAGAGCCGGAACAGGACCATGAAGCCATCCCCGACCGCGGCGCGGATCCTGCGCACGATCTCCACGGGGACCCGACGCCGGGCGGCCGGGCTCCCGCCCCACTCGTCGGTGCGCTGGTTGCTGCGCGAGCTGAGGAACTGGTTGATGAAGTAGCCCTCGCCGCCCATGATCTCGACGCCGTCGTACCCGGCGGCCTGCGCCAGCCGCGCGCAGCGTACGAAACCGTCGATCTGGCGCTCGACGCCGCGGGAGCTGAGAGCCCGGGGCGTGAACGGCGTGATGGGGGCCTTGAGCCGCGAGGGCGCCACGATGAGCGGGTGGTGGCCGTAACGGCCGGCGTGCAGGATCTGCAAGGCGATCCGGCCGCCGTCGCGGTGCACGGCCTCCGTGACCTTGCGGTGCGCGCCGAGCTGACGGCGGGAAGTGAGGCTGGACCCGAAGGGTGAGAGCCATCCACTGAGGGTCGGGGCGTAACCACCGGTGACGATCAGCCCGGCGCCGCCACGGGCGCGCTCGGCGTAGAAGGCCGCGAGGGCGTCCGCGTCCTTGCGGTGGTCCTCGAGACCCGTGTGCATGGAACCCATGATGATGCGGTTCTTCAGCCGGACGCCGTCGACGGTGAGCGGGCTGAACAGCAGGGGGAAGGCCTCGGCCTGGGAGCTGTGGTTCACGCCACTATGTTACTCGCCAGTAACTTGATTGGCCAAGGGTTCGGAATGCTTTTTCCACAGCTTGTCCCCACTGTGGGTAACTTACACTTGTGTAAGTCAGGGTCCCGGAATTGCGGGGATCGGGCGGCGGGCGGTGCGAACAGCAGGTTTTCCCACAGAAATATCCCCACTGTGGATAACTTGCCTGTGATGTTGTGGACGAGACCGGCGACGAGTCGTCGGCGCGGGCCCCTTCCCCGGAGACGACGCAGGACCCGCCCCGGGTCGGGACGGGTCCTGCGAGCAGGGCCGGTGCGGTTCAGGACCGCCAGCGGGTGGTCATGAGGAATCCGACCAGGAGCAGACCGAATCCGACGCCGATGTTCCAGCCGTTCAGGGCCGGGATCGGCAGGAGGCCGCTGGAGATGTAGAAGGTCATGATCCACAGCAGGCCGAGGATCATGAGGCCGAACATGACAGCCTTGTACCAGGTGGGGGTCGGCTTGATCGCCTTGCCCTGGGTGGCGGCGGCCGGGCGGGACACGCGGCGTCGCTGTTTCGACTCAGGCATGGGGCTCCTCCATTGGTGTTAAGCGGACGACCAGCCGGCCTTGATATCCTGCTGGGACACGCTCGACCGGCCGCGGACGCCGGGGCGCAAGCGGTTCAGACTCCCATGGTAGCCGCTGGAACCCTGGCCGATCTGAGCGTGTGCCATCAGGGACCGCTTGGTCCAGCGAAGAGGAGGCTCCGGTGCGCAAAGTCATCCAGGTGTTGGGTGAGCTCCTCATGACCGCCGGCCTGGTCCTCCTGCTGTTCGTCGGATGGGACCTCTGGTGGACGAATGTCACGGCCGACCATCAGCAGGAACAGGCCGTCCAGAGCTTCACGCGGCAGTTCACCCCGCCTGCGGCGCCGCCGGCCGGAAGCGCCGAGCGGGACTACGGCACCCCACGCGTGGCGCAGGCTCAGCCCCACGGTGAGATGCTCGGCGTCATCTACGTCCCCCGCTTCGGCAGCGACTATTCGCGCCCGCTCATCCAGGGCACCAGCCAGGACGTCCTGGACACCCTGGGACTCGGCCACTACGACAAGACCGCCATGCCAGGCGCGCTCGGCAACTTCGCCGTGGCCGGGCACCGGCAGACCCACGGTTCGGTGCTGGACAACATCCATCTGCTGCAGCCCGGGGACAAGATCTACGTCCAGACCCGCGAGGGCTTCTACACCTATGTGTACCGCAACACCGAGATCGTCCTCCCCAACCGGGTCGACGTCATCCTCCCGGTGCCCACGGTCCCCGGAGCCCAGCCGAAGGAGCGCCTGATGACCATGACGAGCTGCAATCCGCGCTTCGGGTCCGAGGAACGCATCATCGCGTATTCCGTCATGGAGAGCTGGCGTCCGCTGAGCGCGGGAGCCCCGCGGGAGATCGCACCGCTCGTCGCCAAGGTTTCAGGAAAGGGCTGATCGCATGTACTCGTGGATCTTCCGTCATCTTCCCGGGCCGCTCTGGCTCAGGATCCTTCAGACCCTGATCCTGGTGGCCGTGGCGCTGTTCCTCATGGTCCAGTTCCTCTTCCCCTGGATGGCCCAGTTCACCTCCTTCACCGACTCGACGATTGGTTCCGCGCAACGCCCATGAGCACTTCAATCCTGGTCATCGACAACTACGACAGCTTCGTCTACACCCTGGTGGGTTACCTCCAGGAGCTCGGCGCCGACACGACGGTGGTGCGCAACGACGACGTCTCGCTCGACGAGGCCATCGAACTCGCCGCCACCCGCGACGGCGTGCTGGTCTCCCCGGGTCCCGGCAATCCCGCGGGGGCCGGCGTGTGCATCGAGCTGATCAAGTGGTGCGGCGAGCACGCCAAGCCGATGCTCGGCGTCTGCCTGGGTCACCAGGCCCTCGCCGAGGCCTACGGCGGGACCGTCTCCCACGCTCCGGAGCTCATGCACGGGAAGACCTCGCAGGTCGAACACGGGACGGATCCGCTCTTCGCCGACGTGCCCTCGCCGTTCACCGCCACCCGCTACCACTCGCTCGCCGCGGAGAACGATTCCATCCCCGCCGAGCTCGAGGTCACGGCCCAGACCGCCAACGGCGTCATCATGGGGCTGCGCCACCGCACCGCGCCCCTCTGCGGCGTCCAGTTCCACCCCGAGTCGGTCCTCACCGAGGGCGGTTACCAGATGCTCGGGAACTGGCTGGAGTCGCTCGGTCTCGCCGGAGCCGCCGCCAAGGCGTCCACGCTCTCGCCCCTGATCCGGAAGTAGCGCGACCGGTGGATCCGCCGACGGAAGAGCCCCCAGGACCGTCCGGTCCTGGGGGCTCTTCTCTGCCTGTTGCGAGTCCGTCTGCTGCGAGAGCGCGACGTCGACGGGCCGCGGGAGCGTCAGCCGCCGTCGGCCGTGGGTTTCCCACTCGGGGTGGCGGACGGGGTGCTGCTCGGCGTGGGCGGCGGGGTGGGCTTGCGGGCGACCGTGAGGACGACCGTGCCGCCCTGATCGATGCGGTCCTTGGCCGCCACGCTCTGGCCGGTGACCTGGCCCTCGGGGACCACGGCGTTGTCCTTCTCCTCGACCCCCACTTGCAGGCCGAGACCCTCCAGAACGGTGGTGGCCTGGTCCACGGTCTGCCCGCGGAGCTCCGGAACCTCGACCTTGCCCGTGGACACGATGATCTGCACCGCGCCGTTGACGGGCACCGTCTGGCCCGAGGCCGGCTTGGTGGCGATGACCTGATTGGCCGGGACGGTCGCGCTGTCCGCGAAGGACGTCACGGGAGTGCTCTTGAGTCCCGCGGCGCGCAGGATGTCCCGGACGGCGGCCTCACTCTGCCCCTGGAGCTTGTCGGGGATCTGAACCGCCGTGGGGCCGGCGGACACCACGAGCTTCACGTCCTTGTTGACCTCGATCATCTCCCCTTCCCGGGGATCCGTCTCGATGGCCGTGCCCTCCGGGACGGTCGCACTCGCCACATGCGTCACCTTCGGCTGGAGGCGGGCGTCGTAGAGCTTCTGCATGGCCGCCGACTCGGTCAGCTGCGCCACGGCCGGCACCGCGACCATCTCCACCGGGATGGGGCGGGTGAGCCAGCTGTAGATCCCGAAGCCGGCGCCACCCAGCACCATGAGCACGAAGATCCAGATGGTGACCATGAGACCGCGTCGGTGACGGCGGTGCTTGCGCTGGGCCTGCTGCACCTCGGGCAGGTTCCGGATCTCCGGCAGGAGCACGCGGAGCTGGTCCTGCGTCAGCGTGAGGGCGTCCTCGGCGGTGCCGTACGGGGCAGGCGTGACGTCCGCGGCGGCTTCGGCGCCATGCCCGGCGCCATGCTCCGGAACCTGGGCCAGGGCGGTGGTGGATTCGCCGACCGCGCCTCCCGCGGCCCGGTGGCGCGCCGTCGTCGGCTGCTCGACGGCGGCCGTGAGCGCGTCCGCCGGCACCGCCACGAGGTTCGCCGCGGTGGAGTCCTGGGGCGCGTCGTGCACGGCGACACCACCGAGGGCGGCGCGCAGGGCGCGCCGGAAGGCCGCGGCGTCGGGGAACCGGTCCTCGCGCCTCTTCCTCATGGCCTTGGCCACGACGGAATCCAGCGCCCCGCTGACGTCGGGGTTGAGCTTGCTGGGCGGCACCGCGATGCCCTGGACGTGCTGGTACGCCACGGACACCGGGCTGTCGCCCTGGAACGGCGGCTTGCCGGTCAGCAGTTCGTAGAGCAGGCAGCCGGCCGAATAGAGGTCACTGCGGGCGTCCACGGTCTCGCCCAGGGCCTGCTCCGGGGAGAGGTACTGGGCGGTGCCGACCACGGCCTGGGTCTGGGTCATGGTGGCCGAGGAGTCGGTCACGGCCCGGGCGATGCCGAAGTCCATGACCTTGACCCTGCCGGAGTCGCTGCGGACCATGACGTTGCCGGGCTTGATGTCCCGGTGCACGATCCCGGCCTTATGGCTGTACTCGAGGGCGGCCAGCACCCCGAGCGTGTACTCGACGGCCTGGTCGACGGACACCTCGCCGGCCTTGAGGAGGTCCTTGAGGGTCTCACCCTGGACGATCTCCATGACGATGTACGGGGCTTTCACGCCGTCCACACCGTCGCCCTGGATCTCCTCCCCGGAGTCGTAGACCGCCACGATGGACACGTGGTTCAGCCCGGCCACGGATTGCGCCTCGCGCCGGAAGCGGGCCAGGAACTGGGGGTCCCGGGCCAGATCCGCACGCAGGATTTTCACCGCGACATCCCGGCCCAGGCGCAGGTCTGTGCCTCGGTACACGTCGGCCATGCCGCCGCGACCGATCAGATCGCCGAGTTCGTAGCGTCCGTTGAGGACGCGTGTGCCGGTGGACAGGTGAAGCTCCTTACTGCAGGGAGAGGCCGCTCAGGGCCAGGACTCAGGGAGTGGCCGAGGTCGTGGGCTTCGGGGTCGGGGTGGACGGCGGCTCAGGGGCGGTGATCGTGTACGTCACCGTGCTGCCCTTGGCCACCTCGGTGCCCGACGGCGGGTTGAAGCTCACCGTGCCGGACGGGGCCGAGCCGGAGGCCGCCTGTGGGACCAGACCGGCGCCGGTGAGCGCCTGGCGGACCTGGGCTTCGGTGACCGAACCGTTCAGATTCGGGACCGCGACCATTTCCGGACCCTTGGAATAAGTGACCGTAATTTCGGAACCCTTTGCGACCGGGCCTGACGGATTGACGTCGATGACGGTGCCAGCAGCTTCCTTGTTTGTCACCTCGTGTCCTTTGACCTGGAGACCGAGGGCGATGAGCTCGTTGCGGACCGTGCCGTAGTCCCGGCCGTTGTACGCGTCCGGGATGATGTTGACGGTGTCCGGCGTCGACGGCGTCTCGCTCGGCGTGGGGCTGCTGGGCGTCTCCGACGGCGTCTGGCTGGGTGTGGTGACGACCGTCTTCGGTGTGGTGGCGACCGGGGCGCTGGACGTGTCCGACTTGGGGCTGAAGAAGCCCGCCGAGCTCAGCCACACGCCCAGGAAGATCAGGGCGGCCAGGACGGCGAGGATGATCAGCGGCCAGACCCAGGCGCTGCGCTTCTTCTCCTCGCGCTCCGGAGTGGGCTCCTCGTAGTCCTCTTCGTCCTCCGTCAGCCAGTTCCGCTCAGCCGTCAGCTGCTCCGGCGGCACGACCGGCAGGGCGGAGGTCGCCGTCGTCGCGCCGACCGGGGGGACGACCGTGGTGGCGGCCGTCTGCTGGACGTCCACGGGAGCGGTGATGGGGCCCGTGGTCGACTCGAAGAGGAGCATGCCAGGGACCGCGCGGTGGGCCGCGTCGATGTCTCCGCGGCGGATGGCCTCGGCGGCCTCGGCGAGCTTGAGGGCGTCGGCCGGACGGTTGGCCGGATCCTTGGCCAGCATCGACATCAGCAGGGCGCGGATCGGCTTGGCCAGCGAGTCGGGCAGCGGCGGCGGGGCGTCGTTGACCTGGGCGAGGGCGATCGCGATCTGCGACTCGCCGGAGAACGGACGGTGCCCCGTGAGGCACTCGTACCCGATGATGCCGAGCGAGTAGATGTCGCTGGAGCCCGTGGCCGTCTGGCCGGTGGCCTGCTCCGGCGCCAGGTACTGAGCGGTGCCCATGACCTGTCCGGTCTGGGTCAGCGGCACCTGGTCGGCGAGGCGGGCGATGCCGAAGTCCGTGATCTTGACGTGCCGGTCCGGCGTGATGAGCAGATTGCCCGGCTTCACGTCACGGTGCACCAGGCCTTTCTCATGCGCGACGGCGAGGGCCCGCGCGGTCTGGGCGATGATGTTCAGCGTCAGGTCGGGGCTGAGGACGTGCTCGCGCTCGATGATGGTCGACAGCGGCTCGCCCGGCACCAGTTCCATGACGAGGTAGGCGGAGCCGCCCTCTTCGCCGTAGTCGAAGACGTTCGCGATGCCCTCGTGGTTCAGCAGTGCCGTGTGGCGGGCCTCGTTGCGGAAGCGCTCGAGGAAGCCGGGATCGCCCGTGTACTCCTCCTTGAGGATCTTGATGGCGACCGTGCGACCCAGGACCTGGTCCTGCGCACTCCAGACCTCGCCCATGCCACCGATGGCAATGCGCGTGGTCAGGCGGTACCTCCCGCCGAGAGTGATTCCAGACGTTGGCCTCACTTGTTCAACACCGCCTCAAAGAGTTTCTTCGCGTTAGGACTGGTCAGTTGCGCTCCGGTGGCCGAGTTCACGCCGTGGAAGGCGAGGGTCACGACCACCTGGGGATTGTCCGCCGGGGCAAAGCCGGTGAACCAGGAGTTGTTGTAGTCATCGGCCGTGAGCTCGGCGGTGCCGGTCTTCGCGGCGACCTTCACTCCGGGGATGGCTGCCGGGGCGGCGAGACCGTTGTCCACCACACCCACCATCCAGTCGGTGATCTGACGGGCGACCTCGGGACTCGTGGCGGTCCGCAGCGGCTCCGGCTTGTACTCGGCGAGCACCCGCAGATCGGGAGCGCGGAGTGCCTTCACGAGCTGCGGCTTCATCTGCACGCCGCCGTTGGCGATGGCACTCGTGAGCATGGAGATCTGCAGCGGGGTCACCTGGACGTTGTACTGGCCGATGGCCGACTGGGCCAGCTGGGGCTTGTCCAGGTCCGTGGGGAAACGGCTCTGGGCGTACTGCAGGTCCAGACGGTCGCCGAGGTCCTGCCCGATCCCGAAGTTCTTGGCCGTCTCGGCGATCTTCTTCTCACCCAGGTCCAGCGCGATGCTGGCGAACGGGGTGTTGCAGGAGTTGGCCAGGGCGAAGTCGAACCCGGCCTTGTCCTTGGCGTAGCACTGTCCGCCGCGGTAGTTCGGCAGCGTGTACTGCAGGCCGGGGAACGTGAGTTCCGCGGGGTTCGGGAGGACCGAATCTTTGTTGTACTTGCCGGATTCGAGCGCGGCCGCCGTGTCGATCAGCTTGAAGACGGACCCGGGAGCCATGAGCGCGCCCGTGGGACCGGAGACGTTCTGGTAGAGGTTGATGCCCTTGGTCGCGTCCAGCTTGGCCTTGGCGGCCAGCGCGGCGTCGCTGTCCAGGGTGGCCACCGTGTTGGGATCGTAGGACGGCTTCGAGACCATGGCCAGGATCGCGCCGGTCTTGGGGTTCTGGACCACGGCGTAGCCTTCGATGTCATCCGGGAGGAGATCGTAGGCGAGCTTCTGGATCTTGGGGTCGATGGTGGTCTCGACGTTGGCGCCCTGGGGCTGCTTGCCGAGGAACAGTTGGCGCACGCGCTCCAGGAACTGCTGATCCGAGTCACCCGTGAGGGCGCCGTTGAGTTCGCGCTCCAGACCGGTGGAACCGGCACTGCCATTGGTCGAGAAGTATCCGGTGATGCCCGCGTAGAGGGCCCCGCCAGGGTAGCTCCGCTTCGACTTGCAGGACTCGGTGCCGGGCACCGATTCCGCGATGGGCTGGCCTCCGGCCAGGATCGTCCCGCGGTCGCTGCAGAGGTTCCGCTGGAGAGCGCGGTCGTTCAAGGCGTTGGTGCTCAGGTCTTGGGCGCCGACCACCTGGATGTAGCTGATGGCGCCGAAGAGCAGGGCGAAGAGCGCCACGGTGGCGATCCAGGCGTTGCGGATGGACTGATTCACGGGTGCACCTCCTGACTGCTCTGTGCCGTGCTCGGTGCGCCGCTCTGGGCGGTGCCCAGGGCGGGGGTCGTCGGCCGGGACGGGACTTCGGCGGTCGCCGAGGGGCCGGTCACGGGAGCTTCACCGTCACGCAGCGGGCTGGTGTCGACCGGACCGCGGGCCACGTTGGAGATCATGAGCAGCAGGCCGGCGACGATCCAGTTGGCCAGCAGGGAGGACCCTCCGGCGGCGAGGAACGGTGTGGTCAGGCCGGTCAGCGGGATGAGGCGCGTGACGCCGCCGATGACCACGAAGCACTGGACGGCCATGACGAAGGACAGCCCGACGCCGAGCAGCTTGCCGAACGAGTCCCGCGTGCCGAGTGCCGCACGGAAACCGCGGGTGATGAGCAGGAGGTACAGCAGAAGCATCGCGGACAGGCCGATCAGGCCGAGTTCCTCGCCGAACGAGGCGATGATCATGTCGCTGTTGGAGAACGGGACCCGGTTCGGCTGTCCCTGGCCGAGCCCGGTGCCGAACACGCCGCCGTCGGCCATGCCGAAGAGGCCTTGCACGATCTGGTAGCTGCCGCCGAGATCGCGGTTGTAGATCTCGGGGTCGAAGGCGTTGGACCAGCTCTCCATGCGGTACTTCACATGCGAGAACAGCTGCGCCGCCACGACGCCGGCCACGGCGATGAGCACCAGGCCGATGATGACCCAGCTGACGCGGCCCGTGGCCACGTAGATCATCACCATGAACAGGCTGAAGAACATGAAGGACGTGCCCATGTCCCGCTGGAGCACCAGGATGCCGATGCTGACGGCCCAGGCCGCGAGCATGGGCCCCATGTCCCGGAAACGGGGGAACTGGAGCTTGCCCACCTTGCGGCCGGCCAGCAGGATCAGGTCGCGGTTCACCGAGAGGTACCCGGCGAAGAAGATGGCCAGGGTGATCTTCGCGATCTCGCCGGGCTGGAACGTGAACGGGCCGAGCTTGATCCACAGATTGGCGCCGTTGATCTCACCGGCGGACAGGCCGGGCACCAGGGGCAGCACGAGCAGCACGGCACTCGCGGCCAGCGAGATGTAAGTGAAGCGCCGTAGACGGCGGTGGTCCTTGAGGAACCAGATGAGGACGATCGTGCACACCACGGCGATGAGCGTCCAGCGCAACTGCGTGTTGCCGACGTCGCTCTTGGGGCCGTCAAGGCGGTGGATCATGGCCAGACCGAGGCCATTCAGGGCGACGACGATCGGAAGAATGAACGGATCGGCATATTTCGCGCGGAAGCGCAGGGTCATATGCACCGCGAGGGATGCAACGACGAGGAGGATCGACTGGAACCAGAAGTCCTTGTTGAACGAATCCGGGTTGTTGATGCCGACCATTACGCTGGCGCCGATCCCGACCAGGAGGGCGAGGACCAGGAGCACCAGCTCGATGTTGCGGCGAGGTTTCACGACCGGCTGGGCGGCGACTGCTGAACTCATCGGGCACCTCCACAGGCGGCGGGCGAGGACGGCGTGCCCGACGGCGACGCCGCCGCGGACGGTTTCGCGGTCGCCGACGAGCTGGGCTTCGGGGTGGCCTTGGCCGGGCTCGCGGAGCTCTTGGCACTCGGGATGGCGGACGGCGACGGGGACACCGTGGGGCACTGACGCTCGTCGAAGTCGTGGCCGAGGCTGAGGTTGCGGACCACCAGTTCGGCGTCCGGCAGATCGCGCGCCGGTATGGTCTCCTTCACCCGCTGCTGGGAGAACGACGGCAGGCTGCTCACCTGGATCTCGGTCACCGAGTGCACGGTGGAGAGCTTGATGGGCCCGAGCTGCTGTGAGACGCCGTTGTAGATGGCCACCCGGCCGTCCACCTCGCCCACGTAATAGCGGGTCTGGGTCCAGGCGTACCCGAACCAGAGGCCCAGGCCGACGACCGCGAGCACCACGAGGGTGACGGCCCAGCGGAACCAGCGACGGCGCGGCCTCCCGACAGGTGCGGCCGTTTCCTCGTCGGCCGCCGCGTCCGCGCTCTCCTGCCGGTGCGTGAGGACGGTCGCCGCGCGCCGTGCGACGGCGCGTCCGGCGATGTTGGGGATCTTGCCGGTCTCGAGGGCCAGGGCCGCGGCTCCGACGAGTTCGTGCGGCCGGGCCTCGAGTTCGAGGCGGAGGACCTCGGCCGTGAGGTGCGCGCCGAGATTGGGGTCGGTGCGGGTGTCCTCGGCCGGGGCCGGGGTGAGGAGGACCGTGTTGACGCCCTCCTGGAAGGAGGGGTCGGGGCCGGGATTCCCGGACTTCGGCTCCGCGGCGTGAGCCGGATCGGTGAGGTCAGCCTCGGTGTCCGCAGCGATGGGGGCCTCGGCCTCGGCGCCGGAGGCCGAGGTGGCGACCGCCGCGCCGGAGGCCACGTCGTCGTCGGCGATGATGTCCAGGACGATGACGGTGACATTGTCCGGGGAGCCGGCGGCGAGAGTGAGCTCGATGAGCTGATCGGCGGCGCGGGCGACCGATGCGGTGCCACGGACGACCGCTTCCACCATGTGGTGCGGGACGAAGTTCAGACCGTCGGAGCAGAGGAGCCAGCGGTCGCCCTCGCGGGCCTCGAGTTCGTTGAGATCGAGTTCGGGGCTGGCATCCACATCGCCCAGGACGCGCATGAGGACGTTCTTGTGGGGGTGGGTCTCGGCTTCCTCGGGGCGCAGCCGGCCTTCATCGACCAGGCGCTGCACGAACGTGTGGTCCACGCTGACCTGCTCGAACGCGCCGTCGCGGAGACGGTAGGCGCGGGAGTCGCCGATGTGGGCGTAATTGAGCTTGCCGTCGGCGAGGAGCAGCGCGGTGACGGTCGTGCCCATGCCTGCGAGGAGCGGATCGACGTGGACGAGCTGGGAGAGGATCGAGTTCGCGGTCTGGATCTCGTCGGCCAGGACCGTGCCGGCGTCGCCGTCGTAATCGTCATGGTCGAGGTGGATCAGATCGAGGACGGTCGATGCGGAGGCGACGTTGCCGCCCGCGTGGCCGCCCATGCCGTCGGCCACCACGGCCAGGTGGCGCCCGGCGTACGCAGAGTCGTCGTTCTTGGCGCGCACGAGCCCCACATCGGACCGTGCGGCATAGCGCATGACCAGATGCGGCCGGGTCTCCTCAGGGCCCAGCTCTGCGTTCTTCTCCTCGGATGCCAAGGTCACGGCCTCAATTCGATGACCGTCTTGCCGATCCGGACCGGGACGCCCAGCTCAACGGGGAGCGCTCGCGTGAGCTGCTGATCGCCGAGATAGGTGCCGTTCGTGGAGCCGAGGTCTTCGATGAACCAGCGGCTGCCCTGCGGGAAGAGGCGTGCGTGGCGGCCGGAGGCGTAATCGTCCTCGAGGACCAGGGTGGCCTCCTGAGCGCGTCCCAGAAGGATCGGGCTGGACGCCAGGTCCAGGCGGGTTCCCGCGAGGGGTCCTTCGGTGACCACCAGGTGCCGCGCCTGCTGCCGGGCCACGGGAGCCTGGGCCTGGGCGAGTTCCGGGTGCTTGCGGAGCTGCCGTGCGGTGAGGGCTCCGGTCTTGGCCGTGCCGCCGATCATGAGGTCCCGGCGCATGGCCGAGACGATGCTGAAGATCAGGACCCAGATCAGCAGGAGGAAGCCGAAGCGGAGGGCCGTGACGGTCAGATCGCTGAGTTCATTCATGCGTTCCTCCCCGGGTTGACGGGAATGAGCCGGAAGATCATGCGGGTGCGGCCCATGGTGATGACCGAGCCGTCCGTCAGTTCCATGCTGCCGTTGAGCCGCTGGCCGTTGATGTAGCTGCCGTTGGTCGAGCCCAGATCCACGGCCCAGCTGGCGTTGCCCTGGGTGCGGATCTCGAGGTGCCGGCGGGAGACCCCGGTGTCGTCGACCGGGATGTCGGCGTCGGAGGCGCGACCGAGGATGATGCTGGCCGCATTCAGCGAGTAGCGCTGATCGTTCAGGTCCAGGACCGGCTGCACCTGGGTGGGGGCGCGCTCGGGAGCCGACGGCGGCACGTGCCCGCGGGACGGCGCCGGCGCCGAGCCCTGGGCCTTGTCCGCGCGGGACTCGATGGTCACGTCGCCGGCTTTGAGGTCGGGTTCGCGGACGAAGGCCACACGCACCGGCCCGGGGAGCGTGTACCCCTGGCTCTTGGCGTGGGCGATGACGACGTCGCACAGCTCCTCGGCGAGGGCCGTGCCCCAGTCCTCGGCGCGGGCGTAGTCGGTCTCGCCCAGCAGGACTTCGAAGCTGTTGGGGGCGATGCTCCGGCTCGTGGAGACGGTCAGCACCTTGTTGTCCATTTCGCGCCGCAGGAGGCTGGCGATCTCCACCGGCTGCAGCTGAGCCTTGGAGCCACCGCTGAAGACGCCACGGACGGCCTTTTCCAGGCCGCGTTCAACACGGTCGAGCAAGCCCATGACGTACTCCTTTCCTCTCGGTTCCTGAGGGACATCACCCAGGGACGGCCGACGGCGAAGTGCCGGCCATTGAATCCGATACTACTGTCCAGGCTCCTTCAGCCCCTACCCCGGAGTGCCTTAAACGCCCGGAATCGGCAGAACTCCCAGCAACTTCCCACCGGGTCTCCGCCCTGAGGCGGAGGGGCCGGATGCCAGTGGTGGGCCGGTGGAACGCGACCCGTGGAGGGTGCGGTCCGCCCGCTGAGGGGAGGGGGTGGAACCCGATTTCACATTCCGGCTCCCTCGTGGTTATGATTGTTCCCGTTGCTTTCACCGGTCACGGGGAAAGCGAAGTGCGCGCGAGTGGCGGAACGGCAGACGCGCTGGCTTCAGGTGCCAGTGTCCGAAAGGGCGTGGGGGTTCAAATCCCCCCTCGCGCACAAAGGGAAACTCCCGGTTCAGTGAACCGGGAGTTTTTTGTTGTCCGAGAGGCGGTGAGCCTCGGGCGGATCCGCGCTCCAGAGATTCCGCCGCACCCGTTGACACTCGTTGTGGCGCGCGTCACGATGGAGTTACTTGCAAAAAGCAAGTGCCATCACAGCATCGGAGTATCGACGTGAGCACCATGATTTTCGTGAACCTGCCCACCAGAGACCTGGACCGGGCCAAGACCTTCTACACCTCCCTCGGCTTCAGCATCAACCCGCTTTTCACCGATGAGAACGCGGCGTGTGTGGTGCTGGACGAGAATGTCTTCTTCATGATCCTGCGGCGCGAGTTCTTCTCCACCTTCACCACGCGTGAGCTGGTGGACCCCGCCACCCAGGTCCAGGTCCTCAACGCGATCAGCCGGGACTCCCGTGACCACGTGGACAGCACCGCCGAAGCGGGCCTGGCCAACGGTGGCAAGGAGCACCGCGACCCCCAGGACCTCGGCTTCATGTACTCGCGCTCCATCGAGGACCCGGATGGCAACATCCTCGAATTCGTCTACATGGAGCCGCAGGCCGTGGAGAACGGCCCGGGCGAGCACGTGGCCGAGCAGGCAGCCGGCTGAAGGAACTGACGACAAGGAGGAACGCATGGCCGCGCGGAATTACGGCCAGTACTGCGGTGTGGTGCGGGCCCTGGAACTGGTGGGGGAGCGCTGGGCGCTGCTCGTCGTCCGGGATCTCCTGGTGGGCCCGCGCCGCTACTCCGATCTGAAGAACGGCCTGAGCCGCATCCCCACGAACATCCTCAGCGACCGGCTCAAGGAGCTCCAGGCCGCGGGACTCGTGCGGCGCGTCCCCGTGCCGCGCTGCGGGCTGGTCTACGAGCTCACGCCCTATGGCCGGGAACTGGAGGACGTGGTCCTCGCGCTCGGCCGCTGGGGTTTCAAGGCCATGGGGGAGCCACGTGAAGGCGACGAGGTCACCGCGGACTCCCTCGCCATGGCGTTGCGGACCGCGTTCGACGCCGAAGCCTCCGCGCGTATCCCCGCCACGGTGTTCACCCTCCATCTGGGGGACGTCACGCTCGTGGCGCGGGCGGCAGAGGGGCGGCTCGACGTCGTCGGCGGGGCGGAGGCGCAAGCAGCCTCAGGTGAGTCGGACGCCGTTGAATTCGCCGCCGGACCTCAGCTGCGGGAGCTGATCGCCGGGACGCTGTCCCTGGACGAGGCGCAGCACTCCGGCGCGCTTCACGTGCTCGACGGCGACGCGCGCCTCCTGGAGCGCTTCACGTCCCTCTTCCACCTGGACGGAGCGGTGGCCGCCTAGGCGGGTGACGTCGCGGGCAGTAGAGCGCGGAAGCCGCCGATCAGCGCATCCAGGCCCATCGTGAAGGCCCGGTCCGGGTTGCTCCCACCTTCGGCCTCCTCGAAGCTGGCCACGGCCGAGGTGAAGTGCGGGGTCCGCTCGCCCTCGGAGCCGGTGCTGAAGATGTCCGCCGGGGCTGTCGCGTCGTAGGCCGAGCCGAAGATGAAGGACTCCAGGGCGACGATGGCGGGGACGATCCGCGCTTCCGGGAAGCCCGCCTGGCGGAATCCGGCGCTCACCGCCTCATACATCGCCAGCGTGCGCGGGGCGTCGGTCACCGGCAGGACCGCGATGATCGGGATGAGCGGCGTGTGCTGCGCGAAGACCTCGCGGTAGCTCCAGGCCCAGTGCCGGACGGCGTCCTCCCACGGCTCCTTCTCGAAGGCGCTCACATCCACCTGCGCGGCGAGGTGGTCCTCCACCAGGATGAGGATCTCCTGCTTGTTGGTGACGTGGTTGTAGAGCGCGGAGGGGGAGACCCCCAGCTTCTTCGCCATGGCCGACATCGTGAGGCCCTCATACCCCTTGACCGTCACCAGTTCCAGGGCGGCCTGGACGATCGACTCATGGGTCAGGACGGCCTTGATGGGCCGGCCCACGCGTCGACGGGGGGCCTGGTCCTCAGTGCTGGGGGTGCTCATGGGGATCCTCGTTCTTCAGGTCTGGGGCTTGCACCACTCTAGCGGGACGAACATCCGGGCCCGGGGGTCTTTTGCGGGAAGGGTCACATGGGTTATAGTCATTCTAAATGAATGGTGTTCATTTAGTGACGATGGTCACGGCACCACTGACCCATCCACTTGGAGGAAAAATGCTCACTCTTGATCGCGACGTCGTGATCGTCGGCGCCGGCCCGTCCGGCCTGACCGCAGCCCGTCGACTCAAGAAGGCCGGCCTGAGCGTGGCCGTCCTGGAAGCGCGCGACCGTGTGGGTGGGCGCACCTGGACCGACACCATCGACGGCGCCATGCTCGAAATCGGCGGCCAGTGGGTCTCCCCGGACCAGACCGCGCTCATGGAGCTCCTCGACGAGCTCGGCCTCGAGATGTACTCCCGCTACCGCGAGGGCGAGTCCATCTACCTGGGCGCCGACGGCAAGCTCAGCCGCTACACCGGCGCCAGCTTCCCGGTGAGCGAGGAGACCGCGGCCGAGATGGACCGCCTCACCGCCATCATGGACGAGCTCGCCGCCGAGATCGGCGCCGAGGAGCCCTGGGCCCACGCGAAGTCCCGCGAACTCGACACCATCTCCTTCCACCACTGGCTGCGTCAGAACTCCAGCAACGAAGAGGCCTGCAACAACATCGGCCTGTTCATCGCCGGCGGCATGCTGACCAAGCCCGCTCACGCCTTCTCCGCGCTGCAGGCGATCCTCATGGCCGCCTCCGCAGGCTCCTTCACCAACCTCACGGATGAGGACTTCATCCTCGACAAGCGAGTGGTGGGCGGCATGCAGCAGGTCTCCCTGCTCCAGGCCGCGGAACTGGGCGACGACGTCGTGCTGGACTCCCCGGTCCGCACCATCAACTACACCGAGGACGGCAACGGCGGCTACAAGGTCGTGGCCGAGTCCGACCGCGCCGTGGTCAACGCCCGCTTCGTCATCATGGCCGTGCCGCCGAACCTCTACAGCCGCGTGTCCTTCAACCCGCCGCTGCCCCGCCGCCAGCACCAGATGCACCAGCATCAGTCCCTGGGCCTGGTCATCAAGGTCCACGCCGTGTACGAGACCCCGTTCTGGCGCGAGAAGGGCCTCTCCGGCACCTGCTTCGGCGCGGACTCCATCGTCCAGGAGGTCTACGACAACACCAACCACGAGGATCCCCGTGGCACCCTGGTGGGCTTCGTCTCCGACGAGAAGGCGGACGCCATGTTCGAGCTGAGCGAAGAGGACCGCAAGGCCGCCATCCTGGACGCCATCGCGGTGTACCTGGGCGAAGAGGCCAAGAACCCCTCCGTGTTCTACCTGTCCGACTGGGGCTCCGAGGAGTGGACCCGTGGCGCCTACGCCGCGAGCTACGACCTGGGTGGCCTGAGCCGCTACGGCAAGTCCCAGCACGACGCCGTGGGCCCGATCTACTGGTCCTCCTCCGACCTGGCCGCCGAGGGCTATCAGCACGTCGACGGCGCGGTCCGCATGGGCCAGAAGACCGCCGACCGCATCATCGCCGCGAACCAGGAACTGCGCCAGGAAGCCCTGAGCCAGGCCTGATCCCCTGCACTCCAGGATCCCCGGCGGAGCACGGCTCCGCCGGGGATCCTTCTGAAACGTCCCGGCCCGTGCCCAGGGCCGGGGCACGCCTCGCAACAGGCACGCGACGCCGCACCGGAGCTGACTCCCCGGTGCGGCGTCGGCGTTTAAGGCGTTTAACGCGGGTGCGGCGGGTGCCGCCGGCTGCCGCGGGCCGGCTCTCAGAGCTCCGCGAGGTCCTCGCGCAGTGCGCGGACGACGGCGGTGGCGCGGCCGGCGTCGGGCTCCATCCAATTGCTGAGGTAACCGAAGCCGATGCCGTGCTCGGGGTCGGCGAAGCCCAGCTGCCCGCCCGCGCCGTAGTGGCCGAAGCCGGCGGGGGTGAGGAGGTCCTGGTCGACGCCTGGGAGCTGGAAGCCGGCCGCGAAACGGTCCTCCCCGGGGCCGGGGATGTCCAGCTCCAACGGGCCTTCGCTCACGACGGTGAGCGCATCGGCCAGGGCGGCGTCGCCGAGGAGGCGCGCGTCGTCGTCGTGCACGGTGGCCGACCAGAAGGCCGCCAGGGCGCGGGCCGTGGTGATGCCGCCCGCGGCGGGGAATTCGTGGCGGTGGAAGAGGGGGTCGTTGGCGCCGGTGTCCTCACCCACGAGGGTCGCCGGCAGGGCGCCGCCCAGCTCCGGGCCGTGAGCCGCGTACGGGTTGGGCAGGGACAGGCGGTCCTGAACACCCCGCAGGTAACCGTCCGACAGGCTGATGTGAGCCACGCGGTGCTCCTCCGCGGCCGGCAGGCCGAGCCAGCCCTCAGGATGGACGGGGCCGAACACCTCGGCGAAGTGTTCGCCCGCGGTCTTGCCCGTGACCCGGCGGATCAGCTCGCCGCTCAGCCAGCCGTGGGTGATCGAGTGGTAGGCGTATCCGGCGCCGGGCTTCCAGAGGGGTTCCTGGTCCGCCAGCAGGGCCGTCATGAAGTCCCAGTCCAGCACCTGCTCCCGCGTGAGCGGGACCCGGACGGCCGCGAGACCGCCGCGGTGCCCGAGCGCCTCCCGCACCGTGAGCCGGTCCTTGCCCCGCGCCCCGAACTCCGGCCAGTACTGCGCGAGAGGCGCGTCGTAATCGATGAGTCCCTGTTCGACCAGCCGGGCCACGAGCACGGAGGCGAGTCCCTTGGTGACCGAGAAGATGACCGCGGCGGTGCCCTCCTGCCAGGGCTCCGTCGTGCGGGCGTCCTTCACACCGCCCCAGAGGTCGACCACTTTCTCGCCGCCGCGGTAGACGGACAGGGCCGCGCCCATGTCCGGACGGCCGTCGAATCCTTCCACGAACGCTTGCCGCGTGCGCTCGAAACCGGGGGCGGTGGTGCCGTGGACGGCCGGGGTGGACGCTGTGCTCATGAGGATCCTCTCGGGAGAGCCGTGCCGGGGAATGCGTGATGTCAGTCCGAAGCTATCGCGTTTTCGGCTCCCGCGGTGGGGGATTCCGCGACGTTCTGCCGGGTTCCCGTCCGGCCTCGGGGCTGGACGCCGGGCACAGGACGCCTAGGCTGGTCTCATGCGAGTGAAGATGTGCAGTATCCATGTGACCGACCCCGCCGCGGCGCACGCCGTGTACACCGAGAAGTTCGGTTTCGACACCCTGATGGCGATCCCGGAAGCCAATCTCTTCATCGTCCAGGACGCCTCGATCCCGGGCGGACCCGGCCTGCTGCTCGAACCCAGTGACAACCCCATCGGCGAGGACTACCGCTCCCGTGTCTACGAAGCCGGGATGCCTGCGATCGTCTTCGGCGTCGAGGACGTCGCCGCCGAGGCCGAACGTCTCGCGGCTGCCGGACTGCGCGTGCTGGGCGAGCCCGTCGTGGACCCGTCCGGGACCTACGTGGACGTGGACGACTCCTGCGGCAACCTCATCCGCCTGCACCAGGACTGATGTGGATTCCCTGACCTTCCTGTACGTCCCGGGCGTCACGCCGGGGAAATGGATCCGCCGCTGGGAAGAGCGGATGCCGGACATCGCGCTGGAACGCCGACTGGTGGACGACGACGCCGCGGCCGCCCTGGGGCTGCTCGATGCCGGTGAGGCGGACCTCGCCTTCGTCCGCGTCCCCGCCGGGACCGCCGCGACGCTGCGCGAGGGCCGTTTCGCGATCCCGCTCTACGAGGAGCAGCAGGCCGTGGTGGCCGCCAAGGGCCACGAGATCGCGGCCTTCGAGGAGCTCGCCCTGGAGGACCTGGAGGGTGAGACCCTCCTCGACAACTCCCGCGAGGGACTGCAGGCGCTGGGCGGCCTGGAGATGGCGCTGGAGGTCGTGGCCAGTGGCGCCGGGCTCCTGGTCCTGCCGCTGCCCGAGGTGCGGCACCTGAACAATCCGGACGTCGTGGCCCGGCGGCTGCACGACACCGCGCCGAGCGAGATCGTCCTCGTGTGGCGGCAGGACGCGGATTCGGACCGGATCCAGGAGTTCGTGGGGATCGTCCGCGGACGTCGAGCGGATTCCGGCCGGCAGCCCTCGGTGAACCAGGAGCAGCAGGCCCAGGCGGCCAAGGCCCGGAAGACCCGCAGCGCCGTGGCCGGCGCTCATGGGGCGTCCAAGGGCAAGGGCGGCGCCCAGAAGGGGCGATCCGGCGGGAAGGCGGGCCCCGGGAAGCCGGGTGGCGGCAAGGGGTCCGGTCGCGGGCGCGGTAAGCCGCCGTCGTCGGGCCGTAAAGGGCGCTGAGCACGCGCCTGCCTGCTCGTTAAACGCCGAGTTCGGGGGTTCGTTCCGGTTTCGCGGTCTGCAGACCACGGTTTCGGAAGGAACCCCCGAACTCGGCGCTTAAGGCGGCGGGGCGGTGTGCCTCAGACGGCCGCGGGGACCTGCTCCGGCTCGGCGTCCGGTGCGGTCTCGGTGGCCGGGGACTGCTCGCCGTCGCGCTTCTTGCGGCCCTTGCCGTAGCGGAAGTGGAAGAACACGTAGCACGCCACCGTGAACGGGACGCCGATGTAGAGGGCCGCGACCTGGGTGGGGTCGAAGGCGATGCCGACCATCGAGGCGAAGCAGGCCGTGAAGGCCAGGATCGGCACGAGCGGGAAGAACGGCGCCCGGTACGGCAGGGTGCGCACGTCCCCGCCGTTGCGGACGAAGGCCCGGCGGTGGAAGAAGTGCGACGCCGCGATGGACATCCACACGGCCACCGTGGCGAACGCGGCGATCGAGATGAGCACCAGGTACACCGTGGTCGGAGCGACGATGCTGCTGACCAGGGACGCCAGACCGCCCACGAGGCTGACCAGGAGCGCGATCATCGGGATGCCCCGCTTGGTGAGCTTCGCGAAGGCCTTGGGGGCGTGGCCCTCGTCGGCCAGGGAGAACAGCATGCGGGCGCAGGAGTACAGGCCGCTGTTGCCGGCGGAGAGCAGCGCGGTGATGACCACGAAGTTCATGATGTCCGCGGCGTACGGGATGCCGAGCTCGGAGAACACCGTGACGAAGGGGCTCTCGTCGAGGCCGGCCTTGTCGTAGGGGATGGTGGCCGCGATGACGGTGATCGCGCCGATGAAGAAGATGACCAGGCGGAGCACCGTGGTGCGCATGGCGCGGGGCACGCTGCGGACGGGGTCGGCGGTCTCACCGGCGGCGACGCCGATCAGCTCGGAGCCGGAGAACGCGAAGAGCACGGCGAGCACGGTGACCATCACGCCGGTGAAGCCGTTCGGGAACAGGCCGCCCGGGGTGTTGAAGTTCTCGAAGAGGTGCGGGTAGTGGCCCTGCGCGGCCGGGTGGAAGCCGATCAGCGCGGCGCCGCCCAGGATGATCAGGCCGACGACGGCGGCGACCTTGATCATGGCGAACCAGAACTCGCTCTCACCGAAGACGCGGGAGGAGATGGCGTTCATGGTGAACAGCACGGCGGCGAAGATCAGGCAGAAGATCCAGACCGGCACGTCCGGGAACCAGCGCTGCATCATGACGCCGGCCGCCGTGAACTCGGAGCCGATGGCCACGGCCCAGGTCAGCCAGTACAGCCAGGCGGTGGTGAAGCCGGTGGCGGGTCCCATGGTGCGGGCGGCGTAGATGTGGAAGGCGCCGGAGACCGGGTACGCGATGGCCAGCTCGCTCAGACAGGCCATCACGAGATACACGACGACGGCGCCGATCAGGTACGCGATCACGGCGCCGAGCGGGCCGGCCTGGGAGATCGTGTAGCCGGAGCTGACGAAGAGGCCGGAGCCGATCACTCCGCCGAGGCCGATCATCACCAGGTGCCGGGTGTCCATGGACCGCCGGAGCCCTTGCTGAGGTGGTTCGGGCGTCGATTCCTTCACGCCGGATTCGTGGAGCGGGACAGCGCTCATGGATCCTCCAGGGGGTGGTGCAGCGGTGAAACGGGCGCGCGGAGGCCGCCGGTCAGGACCGGATTCTGCAAGGGTTGCGGTTTCAGGGTAGGGGTTCAGCGTTCCCTGCGACCATGTTGGTGATCAAGCTAACACCGGGCACGCGGCGGCCTGAGACCTTCGCCACAGCGGTTAAGGATCCTCAAGGAAGGGCCGCGTGGAGGCGGTTTGAGCAACAGGAGCGCTGATGCTCGCCGCTCAATGTTTCAAGCATTGCTGATGAATGGTGCTATCGTTCCCCGCCGTTCGATGGGGTGGGTTCGCTATGCCGGGCTGAACTCGTTACTCCGGGGCTGAACTCGCTGTGCTTGGTCGCGAGGCCGGACGGGGGATAGCGAGTTCGGCGTGGGGTGGGGCGCCGTCAGTCCTGGAGCGGTTTCCGGGCCAGCCAGGCCGCCACGACCGCGCCGGAGATGTTGTGCCACACCGAGAACACCGCCGAGGGCAGGGCCGCCAGCGGGCTGAAGTGCGCGTTGGCCAGGGTGGCGGCCAGCCCGGAGTTCTGCATGCCCACCTCGAACGCCAGGGCGCGCCGGGCCCGGCCGTCCAGTCGGCCGACCTTGCCGGCCAGGTAGCCCAGCCCCAGGCCGAAGCCGTTGTGCAGCACGACGGCCAGGAAGACGATGCCGCCCGCCGCCACGAGCTGGGACGCGCTCCCCGCCACCACGACGGCCACGATCAGCGAGATCACCACGGCCGAGGCCCACGGCAGGGCGGGCAGGATCCGGGCGACGGCGTTCCGGAGGAAGAGCCGCGCGAGCAGCCCCGCGACCACCGGAAGCAGCACCGTCTTGAGGATGTCGAGGACCATGCCGCCGGCGTCGATGTGGAGGAAGGAGCCGGCCAGCAGGAGCGTCAGGGCCGGGGTGACGAGGGGTGCGATCAGGGTCGAGACCGAGGCGACCGCCACCGACAGCGCGACGTCTCCCTTCGCCAGGAACGCCATGACGTTCGACGCGGTGCCCGACGGCGCGCAGCCCACGAGGATGACGCCGACGGCCAGCTCCGGCGGCAGGTGCAGCAGCACGGCGATGGCCCACCCCGCGCCCGGCATGATCACGTAGTGCGCCATGATCCCCAGCAGCACCGCCCACGGGCGACGGGCCACGGAGGCGAAATCCGGGGGCGTGAGGGTCAGGCCCATGCAGAACATGATGACGCCCAGCAGGTACGGCACGGACGGCGCCAGGGGCTTGAAGACCCCGGGCGCCACGAAGCCCGCGATGCCGGCCACGAGGACCAGGAGCGGGAACACCGTCACCGCCAGGCGGGCCACCTTCGCTTCGGCGGCCAGGGCGGGATTCTCCAGAGAGGTGCTGTCCGTGGGCATGCCCTCATGCTGGCACGACGGCGGGTGGCGGCCAAAGTGCGGCCCGCGGCGCGGCGTCGCGCATCCCGCCGTCCGGCACCCTCGGAACGGGACGTGACTTGCCCTCCGCGGTACGCCGGTTGACTCTCGGTGCCCGAACGAAGGGCCCGTTCTTGTTGGGGCCCGCCCCCGGATCAACCATGAAGTGACGTGGATAACACCGAAGGCCGTGCGCGGGAGCACCTCGCGGACCGGCTGAGGACCGGGAGGAACACTGTGACCACAACGACCGAGACCGACTCCGACGACTGGCGGACCTACGACGAATTCGCCGCCGGCATCGACACCTACCGGCTGCCCTCCGCGAACCTGACCGGCACGGTCCTGGACATCACCCTCGACGATGGCACGAACCTGCTGCTGTCCTTCGGGGAGCACCAGGTCAGCTGGCGGGCGGAGGGCCGGATCCAGGAGAGCGGCGCCACCGACCCCTATGACGCGGTCGCCGTGCGGGAGGACGTCTTCTTCGTCAATCTGCCGCTCGAAAGCCGGGAGCGGGAGTCACTCACCCTCGTCTACTCGGCCACCACCCGCCGGGCCGCCGCGGTGCGCTCGCGGATCGCGGCCGAGGCGGTCGACGGCACGCCGCAGGTGCAGCAGGACTTCTGGGCCGGCGTCGTCGGCGGCGGGGAGGCGACGGGCGAGGCTCCCGGCCCGAGCCGCGACCTGATCGGCAAACGCAACATCTACCGCTACAGCCCGGAACACCTCTACGAACACGTCTACATCTCCAGCCGTCGCTACGCCTGGCAGTGCCTTCAGGGCGTGCAGCGCGGCCACGGGGACATGGACCTCTCCACGGTCTGGAAGTTCGACGACGGCCTGTACCTCTTCTGCTTCCGCGAGTTCCGGATCGCGGTGGCGAGCATCTGGCTGCACGACCTCGGCTACCAGCTCCGGACCACGGGGATCTTCCTCGGGCTCAACGGGGCGGGAGAGTCCGAGCACTCGCGGGCCGGGGGCCACATCTATCCACTGGGGTCGGTGTCGTATCCCGATGAACAGCCGGTCTGACTCGTCGACGCGGCCCGGAGCCGCCCCCATCCGACCGTCCGGCCCAGGCCTGGACACCACCACCCCGGGCGAGAGCCCACGGACCGCCGCGATGGCGCGGCGGACAAGCAGGAGGAACACCATGAAGAAAACAGCACTGGGCTCGCTTGCCGCCCTCGCCGCCGCGGCGCTCGTCCTCTCGGGGTGTTCCGGCGCGGACGGGGGAGGCGGTGGCGGCTCGATCGTCGTCGGCTCCGTCAACACCAAGTCCGGTGCGGCGACCTTCCCCGAATCCTCGCTGGCGGCGAAGGCCGTCTTCGACGCCTTCAATGACGCGGGCGGCCTGAACGGGAAGAAGATCGATTACAAGGCGCTCGATGACAAGGGCGACCCGGCCGGCGCCACCGCCGCGGCCCGTGAGCTCGTCGGGTCCGACGAGGCGGTCGCCATGGTCGGCTCCGCCAGCCTGCTCGAATGCGATCTGAACGCCAAGTACTACGAGCAGCAGGGGATCGTCTCCGTGCCCGGCATCGGTGTGGACACGGGCTGCTTCAACAACAAGAGCATCTCCCCGGCCAACGTCGGCCCATACAACGACATGACCCTCACCCTGACCTACGGGTCCGAGGTCAAGAAGCTGAACGACATCTGCATCCTGCTCGAGATCGCGGGATCCACGCGGCCCAGTTACCAGGCCGCCATCGACAAGTGGACCGCGGCCACCGGGAAGAAGCCCAAGTACGTCGACGACACCGTGCCGTACGGCGCCGCGGACTACACGCCGTACATCGTCAAGGCACGCCAGCAGGGCTGCAAGGCGCTCGCGGTCAACGGCGTGGAGCCGGACGCGATCGCGCAGGTCAAGGCCGCGAACGCCCAGGGCTGGAACGACGTCACCTGGCTGTTCCTGACCAGCACGTACAGCGAGAACTTCGCCAAGGCCGTGGACAACGCCGGAGCCGGGATCTACGTCCCCGCCGAGTTCTACCCCTTCACGGAGCAGAGCGACATCACCAAGGAATGGCGGGATCTCATGACGAAGAACAACATCCCGCTCACCTCCTTCAGCCAGGGCGGATTCCTCGCGGCGAAGCACTTCATCGAGGCGATCAAGACCATCAAGGGGGACGTCACGCGTGAGTCGGTGGCGAAGGCCCTCCGCGACGCCGCCCCGATGTCCAACCCGATGATCGGCGACCCGTACAAGTTCGGGCAGGTCCCCGCGGCCGGCTGGCCCATCGTGCTCAAGTCCGGCACGCATCGCTGGGAGAAGGCGGCCACCGACTGGCTGCGCCTTCCGAAGAGCTGAGGTCCCCGCATGCTTGAAGGCGCACTCTCCGGCCTCGCCGCCGGAGGACTCTACGCGGTGCTCGGGGTCTGCCTGACGCTCATGTCCCGGCTGGTCCGGGTGGTGAACTTCGCCCAGACGGCCACCGGGATGTTCGGCGGATTCTGCGCGGTGTGGCTCGTCACGCGGGGCGGACTGCCGGTGTGGCTGGGGTCGGTGATCGGGGTGCTGATCGGCGGGGCACTGGCCGCGGCGATCGGCTGGATCGCCGCCACCTGGCTGTCCGAGGCGAGCACGACGAACCGGTCCGCCATGACGGTCGGTCCGCTCCTGCTCCTGGTCTCCCTGTCGTTCATCCTCTTCGGCAACAAGCCCCAGCCCTTCGCGCCGCTCGTGCCCGGGCCGGCGCTCGTGGTCGGCGGCGTCGCGATCAGCTGGGTGGCCGTGGTCATGGTCGTCATGGCGGTCGCCGTCGCGGGCGCGGTGCACTGGCTCCTCACGCACACGAGCGTGGGGACGCGGCTGCGGGCGCTCAGCGAGCGGCCGACGACGGCGGAGCTCCTGGGCATCCGCTCGCGTCCCCTGTCGATCGCGGTCTGGTTCGTCACCGGCGTCGTGAGCTCCTTCGCGATCATCCTGGTGGCGCCCTCCCAGGCGAACGACGCGACCAGCCTCGCGATGCTGATCGTGCCGGCCGCCGCGGCCGCCCTCCTGGGCGGTTTCCGCCGGCTCAGCCTCGCGGTGGTGGGCGGCCTGGTGCTGGGGATGCTCTCCGGCCTGGTCGCCCAGATCGACGGGGTGGCCTTCATTCGCAACTTCCTGCCGTTCCTGCTCATCGTGATTCTGCTGCTGTGGACGCAGCGCAAGGAGGTGTGGGATGCGGCGCGCTGAAGCGTTCTCCTCCCGGCCCTGGTTCCGCCTGGGCTGGCCCGTGCTGGTCGCCGCGGTGGCGATCGGCCTCGGCTCGGTGCTCAGCACCGCCCTGTCCGGGTACTTCGTGTTCCTGGGGGTCTCCGCGATCACCGCGGCGATCGCGATCCTCGGCCTGGGCGTGGTCACCGGCTCGGCCGGCATGATCGCGCTGTGCCAGATGACCTTCGCCGCGATCGGCGCGTGGGTGGTCGCGGGACTGAACCTGATCAACGCTCCCGGCGGCTTCACCGTCTGGCTCCTGGCCGGGGGGCTCGCCGCGGGTGTCGCCGGCGTCCTGGTCGGGCTCCCGGCGCTGCGCCTGCGCGGGGTGAACCTCGCGGTCGTGACCCTGGGCTTCGCCGCCGCAGCGGACGTCACCCTGGTGCAGCTGCAGTTCCCGGGATCCGCGGACGGCGTGGCCGTCGCGCGGCCCGAACTCTTCGCCACCGACCGGAAGTACTTCTTCTTCAGCGTGATCGTGCTGACCCTCTGCGCGCTCGGCGTCTTCTTCCTGCAGCGCAGCCGGATCGGTTCGAGCTGGAAGTCGGTGGCGTTCTCCGAACGCGGGACGGCGTCCGCGGGCCAGAGCGTCCGCACGGCGAAGCTGACGGCGTTCGCCGTGAGCGCGGCCCTCGGCGGGATCTCAGGCGGGCTCCTGGCCGGCCAGGTGCAGCTGCCCTTCGCCTCGAGCTTCACGCCCTTGCTGTCCCTGGCCCTGTACATCCTGGCGGTCATGTCCGGAGCGCACCTCATCGACATGGCGATCTTCGGCGGGATCATGTGGGTGGCGGTGCCGGAGCTGCTCAAGCGGTGGGGCGTTCCGCAGGACTGGGGCTTCGTGATCTTCGGCTTGCTCGGCATCCAGGCGCTGACCAGCGGCTCCACCCTCGGTGACGCCATCCGCGGCGCCCTGCGGCGCCGTCGTCGGTCGGCTCCGGAGCATGCCGTGCCGCAGCCGGCCGCCGCTCGTGAAGAGGAATGGTCGGCCCCCGCGCTCCCCGACGACGCCGGGGAGGACTCCCGCGAACCCGTCCTTGTGGTGGAGGGCCTGAGCGTGCGGTTCGGGGAGCTCAAGGCGCTGGACGGGGTGTCCTTCAGCCTTCCGGAGAAGGGCATCATGGGGCTGATCGGGCCGAACGGCGCGGGGAAGTCCACCTTCGTGGACGCCCTCAGCGGGTTCCTGCCCCGGCACGGCGGCACCGTGCTCCTGGACGGCGCCGATCTGGCGGGCCTGACGCCCACCGAGCGGGCGCGCCGCGGCCTGCGGCGCAGCTACCAGCAGGACCGGGTCCCTCCCGAGCTCACCGTGGAGGCGTATCTGCGGTTCGTGGCCCGGGTGCGGCTCAGCCGGGAGGAGATCGACGGGACGCTCGCGTTCTTCGGCTGCCCGCCGGCCACGGAGCGGCTCTCCGGCGTCGACGTCGGCACGCGCCGGATCGTCGAAGTCGCGGCCGCGGTGCTCGCCCGGCCGCGGGTCCTGATCCTGGACGAACCCGCCGCCGGCCTCTCCCACGAGGAGCACCTGGCCCTCGCGGAACGCCTCAAGGCCATCCCGGAACGGTTCGGCGTGGCCCTCATCATCATCGAGCACGACCTGGACCTGGTCCGTTCCGTCTGCCCCTGGCTCACGGTGCTGGACTTCGGCAAGGTCATCGCCTCCGGCCGGCAGGCCGAGGTCATGGCGGATCCCGCCGTGCTCGCCGCTTATCTCGGCACGACGGAGATGATCGCATGACCACTCTCACCCTCGACGGCGTCGCGGTCAGCCGCGGCGCCGGCCCCGTGATCTCCGGGGTCAGCTTCACCGTGAAAGCCGGGGAGGTGCTCGCCCTGGTGGGCCCGAACGGCGCCGGCAAGACGAGCCTGATCGAATCGATCTCCGGGGTCGTCGCGAACTCCGCCGGATCGATCAGCCTCGGAGGCCGGCGGATCGACAAGCTCTCCCGGGTGCAGCGGGCGCGCCAGGGGATCGTGCACATCGAGCAGGGCCGTGCGGTGTTCCCCTCGCTCACGGTGCGGGAGAACCTCTCGCTGACGGCCCGCACCCCGCAGGCCCTGGCGGAGGCGCTCGAGAACTTCCCCGAGCTGGAGAAGCGGATCGACTCCCCGAGCGGTCTCCTCTCCGGTGGCGAGCAGCAGATGGTGGTGCTCGCGCGGGCCTTCGCCGCGAAGCCGTCCTTCCTGCTCATCGACGAGATGTCCCTCGGCCTCGCACCCGTGGTGTTCACCCGGCTCTTCCCGATCGTGGCGAAGATCGCCGCTACCGGGGTCGGGGTGGTGCTCGTGGAGCAGTTCACCGAGCTGGCCCTGGGGCTCGCGGAACAGGCCGTCGTCGTCGCGGGCGGGGCCGTCAGCTACAGCGGGCCCGCCGCCCGACTCCAGGACGACCCGGAGGTGCTGCACCGTGCGTACCTCGGCTGACCCCTTCGACGCCCTCTCAGGAGGCTCCTCATGACCGCACATCTCGTCCTGCTCGGGACCATCAGGACCGCGGACCGGTCCCGGCCGCTCGCCGGGGCGCTCGCCGTCCGGGACGGGCGGATCGCCGCCGTCGGCACGCCCGAGGAGGTGTTGGCCGCCGCCGGACCCGACGCCGAGGTCCGGGAGCTCGGGAGCTCGGTGGTCTACCCCGGATTCGTCGATGTGCACAACCACCATGCGCTCGCGGGGCGGGCGGAGCTGTTCGAGCTGGTCCTGGAACCTTCGCTGGGCCTTGAGGAGATCCTCGACCGCGTCCGCGAGAAGGCGGCCGGACTGCCGGAGGACGCGTGGATCGTCGGCGGCGTGATCGCCTCGACGCTGCTCACCTCGCTCGCGGCCACCGCTACCCGGCGCCGCCTCGACGAGGCCGCCGGCGGCCGTCCCGTGATGCTCGCGGAGGACTCCCGGCACAACCGCTGGGCCAGCAGTCGCGCGCTCGAACTCGCCGGAATCACTCCCGAGACGATCCCCGCGGAGGGCGAGACGCTGCTCGACCCGGTGGACGGCACCCCCAGCGGTGTGCTGCTGGAGGCGGCCGGGATCCCGGTGCAGGAGGCGTACGACGGCGCCGGGGGACTGAGCGTGGAACAGCACCGGGCGGCCTCCCGCCGTGGCGTCGAGCTGCTGAACTCCTACGGCGTCACCGCGTTCCAGGACGCCGGCGCCTCCCTGCAGATCCTCGAGGCCCTCGCGGACCTGGACCGTGCGGGGGAGCTCAACGCGTGGGCGGTGAGTTCCCTGCTGATCAACGACCCGATCTTCGGTTTCGACCCCGTCGGGGTGGAGCTCATCGAGCGCGGGGAGGAGTTCCGCACCGGGCACCACCGCCCGGACTTCGTGAAGATCTTCCTCGACGGCGTCCCTCCGGCCCGTACGGCCGCGTTCCTGGAGCCTTACGTGCCGGATGCCGCCCATGGCGCGCACTTCCACGGTTCCACCACCATGACGGCGGAGGAGCTGCACGGCTGGCTGCGCGACGTCGCGGGCCGGGGCCTCGGCGCGAAGATCCACTGCACGGGGGACGGCTCCGCCCGGCTCGTGCTGGACGCCGCCGAGCGGCTCCGCGCGGAAGGCGTCGAACTGCCCCTGCAGATCGCGCACGGGCAGTTCCTCGCCGCGTCCGACATGCCGCGCCTCGCGGCCCTGGGCGTCTCGGCGGACATCTCGCCGTTCCTGTGGTTCCCGGGGGTCATCCCGTTGGCGCTGTCGGAGGTGCTCGGGGAACGCGCCGAGCACTCCCAGCCCAATCGGACGCTGCTGGACACGGGTGCGCTCGTGGCGGGCGGCTCGGACTGGCCGGTCAGCGAGTCCCCGAACCCGCTGGAGGGGATCCAGGGCCTCGTGACCCGCGCCGATCCGCTCGGACGCGCCCCCGGGGTGCTGTGGCCGGAGCAGGCGATCGGACCGGAGGAAGCCCTCGAGGTGTTCACGGTCAACGCGGCTCGCGCGATGGGCCTCGGGGACGAGACGGGGTCGCTCGAAGTGGGGAAGTCCGCGGACTTCGTCATCCTCGACGCGGATTTCGTGGTGGGTGACCCGGAACGGATCATCGACACCCAGGTCCAGGAGACCTGGTTCGCCGGGCGCCGCGTGTACTGAGTAGCCGCTGCGCGCCGGCCGGGCTGGACGAGCGAAGGGCCGGGGATCTCGGATCCCCGGCCCTTCCTGTCGTGCGGTTCTCTCAAGCCTCCGGAGGCGCCGCCTGGAGGTCCTCCAGCAGCAGGGCCGCGCCGCGCTCGCCGATCATGACGGCCGGCGCATTGGTGTTCCCGGTGGTGATGGTCGGCATGACCGAGGCGTCGATGACCCGCAGCCCGCTCACGCCGCGCACCCGGAGCCGTGCGTCCACCACGGCCTCGGCGTCCGATCCCATCCGGCACGTCCCCACCTGGTGGTGGTAGGTGATGGCGGTGCGGCGCACGTAGTCCTCCACCTCGTCATCCGCGACGTCCGGGCCCGGATACAGCTCGACGGCGCCCCACTCCCCGGCGAGGGCCGCCTGCCGCCCGACCCTGCGCATCTGCCGGACCGAGGCGGCCAGGGACCGCACATCCTCCGGGTCCTGCAACGCGCCGAGATCGATCTCCAGCGGGTCCTCCAGGCCCGGCCCCGTGATCCGCAGGGCGCCCCGGCTGCGGGGGCGGACGATGCCGGCCATGAGCGAGAACCCGTGCTCGGCCGTCGCGGGGAGTTCGTCCGAGAACATCGGCACGGAGAAGTGGATCGGCTGCGTGTCCGGCTCCGGCAGGTCCGGCAGGCTCCGCCAGAAGGCGTGGGTCTGGGTGACCGAGACGCCCGGTTGCGGCGGCTCGACGGCGCGGGCCGTCGTCGTGAAGATGACCGGCGAGAGCAGGTGGTCGTGGAGGTTGCGGCCGACCTGCGGTGAATCCACCGCGACGTCGATGCCCAGCGCGCCCAGCTCCTCCGCCGGGCCGATGCCGGACCGGAGCAGGATGGCGGGGGACTCGAGGGCCCCGGCCGCGAGGATGACCGTGTCGGCGCGCAGCTCGTGCTCGCCGTCGGCGTCCCGGTATCTCACGCCCACCGCACGCCCGTCCTCGAGGACGACCGAGTGGACGTGGGCTCCTGTGCGGATGTCGACGGCGTCGCGCACCGGCTTCAGGTACGCCATCCAGGTGTTGACCCGGCGGCCGTCCCGCGCCGTGATCTGCTCCTGCGAGGCGCCGTCCAGGGTGCCCGCGTTGTAATCCGGATTCCGCGGCACGCCCTCCTGGCCGTAGGCGGCGAGGATGCTCTCCTGGATGGGCGTGAGCGGGTAGTCGTCGGTGACGGGGAGGAGGTCGTTCTCGATCGCCTCGTAGACCGGGCGGACCGTGTCCCAGCCCCAGCCGGTGCAGCCCGCGGCCTCCCAGCCGTCGTAGTCGCTCGGGGCGCAGCGTACCCAGATCATGGCGTTCAGGGCGTGCGAACCGCCGAGCACCTTGCCCCGCGGGAGGTGCAGCCGGCGACCGGCCGCGTGCTCCTGCGGCACCGTGTGCCGGTCCCAGTCCTCCGGGCCGTGCCAGAGCTCCCCGGCTCGCGACGGGTCGTGGATCGCCGGGTTGAGGTCCTCCCCTCCGGCCTCCAGCAGAGTGGTGACGACGCCGGCGTCGTGCAGTCGGCGAGCGACGACGGCGCCTGCCGAGCCGCCGCCCACGACGATCGCGCTGCTCATCTCAGCCCCTCCCGCGAGGGGCCGGGGCCCGGTGGGCACGGGTGGGTGGGGACTGGGACATCATCGGCCTCCTTGCGTCGCTTCCATGCCGCCGCGCGGCGTGCTCCCATTCTGTTCCGGGGACGGGGCGGAGGATTTGACGGTCCGTGCACAGCACCGTGCGGGGCGCGAACGATCCGTGAGGACGCGGGGAGCGGGCGGCTCAGACCTCGGGGTGCACGGTCCGGTACCGCTCGATCTGCTTGAGCCGTCGGCCCAGCGAATCGCGGCGCGGATGCGGCGTGACGTCCGGGGCCTCGCCCGTGAGCTCGACGTGTTCCTGGCCGTACTTCCAGAGCAGAAGGTCGTCCAGAAGGCGGTCGGGGCCGGGGGAATAGCGGTGGTCGAGGGCATCGCGGACCTGGCGGATCCGTTCGGCGCTCAGGAGCTCCGCCATTTCGATGGTGCGTGTCAGCCCGTGGGCGGCCAGGAGTTCGGCGGCCCATCCCCAGTCGTCGTCGACCTTGCGGTCCACATGGGGGAGGAGGGTCTGCCAGACGCGTCGGACCTGGTCCGGGGTGAGCGGGATGGAACCGGTGCCCTCCTCGTCCCAGTAGCCGCGGACCTCCTCGTAGCTCTCCTGCAGATCCGCGAAGGCGCTCTCGACGGTCTCCAGCATGGCCGCCGTCGCGGTGAACTGGCGGTCGAACTGGGGGGTCCAGGCGCGAGGGTCGTCGGTCTTGAAGCGGATGTCGTGCTCGATCTCGCTCCAGGCGTGCGCGAACACGGTGCGGATCTGGCACTCGAAGAAGTAGCTGCCGTTCGGCGGGATGTCGGGGTTGAAGATCTTCTGGTACTCCCGGACCACCTCGTTCTGGATGGTGCGTAGGATGAGGTGCCGGCTGGAGTAGCCGTAGGTGCCGGATTCGATCGAGCCGATGTCCTTCTCACGGTCGCCGCGGCAGTCGAAGAGCTGACGCTGCTTCTTGATGACGTTGGCGACCGTCGCGTTGTCCGCGGGCAGCTTGGTGATCACGCGGATGCCGACCATGTCATTGAGGGTGCGGAAGGGATCCGGGAACTTGAGGACCGGCCGGCCGCCCGGTTCCAGGGGCGCCTCCAGGCGGGAGATCTTCTCCTGGAACGATTCGACCGTCTTCGTGCGGCCCGTGACGAAGAGCGGGGTGACCTCGGAGGCCTTCAGGATGCCGCGCAGGGTCAGCAGGACGTTCTGCGTGACGAGCTTCAGGGCGGGGCGCACCTTCCGGTACAGCTCCACGTGCTCGGCGACCAGCGCGCGCTGGTCATCGTCCAGACGATCCCAATTGCTTGCCATGCCGCCAGCGTACTAGGCGCCGTGCCCGGCCCACGTCACGCAGCGGCCTGGAACGGCCCGGCACTTCCAGCGCATAGCACGTGTTAGTTACGATGAGGCCCATGCTCACAGTCATTGGCGAAGCCCTCGTGGACGTGGTCCACAGCAAGTCCGGAACCTCGGCGCATGTGGGCGGCAGCCCCCTCAATGTGGCCGTCGGCCTCGCGCGCCTGGATCACCCGGTCCAGTTCATCGGACGCTACGGCCAGGACGAGTTCGGCGACGCCATCGCCGTGCACCTGCGGGACTCCTCCGTCATGGTGCCGCTGCCGCCCGATGCGCTGCCGTCCAGCGTCGCCAAGGCCACCCTCGACGACGACGGCGCGGCCACCTACGAGTTCGACCTCGTCTGGGAGCTCCCCGGCCTCGCCGACCGGCTTCCGGTGATCCTGCAGGGCAGCACCCTCCTCCACACGGGCTCCATCGCCACCGTCCTCGCACCCGGCGCCGCGGACGTGCTGGCCGCCGTCGAGTTCGCCCATCCGAACGTGACCATCAGCTTCGATCCCAACTGCCGGCCGAGCCTGACCACCGACGTGGACGCCGTCCGCGAGCAGGTGGAACGGTTCGTGCGGCTCGCCGACGTCGTCAAGGCGTCGGACGAGGACCTCGGGTGGCTCTACCCCGGCGTGGACGTCAAGGAGTCGGCCCGCCGCTGGCTGGCCCTGGGTGGCGAGAACGGCCCGGCTTTCGTCGTGGTGACGCGCGGCGCCGACGGCCCGTGGGGCGTCGCGGCCTCCGGCGAGACCGAGGTCCCGGCGCCGCGCGTCACCGTCGCCGACACGGTGGGCGCCGGTGACTCCTTCATGGCGGCCCTGCTGTCCGGCGTGGTGGATGCCGGGTATGACGGCGTGCTGAACCGTGAGCGTCTGCGCCGCGTGAGCGTCGAAGAACTGCGCTCCTTCCTGGCCTACGCGGCCCGTGCCGCGGCCATCACGGTGTCCCGCGCGGGCGCCAACCCTCCGGGCCGGGAGGAACTCGCCGGGCACTGAGGCAGGTGGGAAGGGCCAGGCCTCCGGGTCTCCGACGGGCAGGCCTGTCGTAGGCTGGTGACCACACACTGACAAAGGAGCCGGACCATGTCCTTCGATCCCTATGCAGCCCTTCCCGCCGTCGCGGCGTTCCAGGTGACCAGCACCGATGTGGAGAACGGGGCGGTGTTCGCACAGCCCCAGGTGAGCGGGGTGTTCGGCGCTGGCGGCGAAGACATCTCGCCGCAGCTGAGCTGGGAAGGCGCTCCCGCAGGGACCCGCAGCTACGCCGTCACCGTGTTCGACCCCGACGCCCCGACGGCCAGCGGATTCTGGCACTGGGCCGTGCTGAACATTCCGGCGGATGTCACGAGCCTGCCCTCCGGCGCCGGGTCGCCGGACGGCGCGCTGCTGCCCGAGGGTGCGATTCAGCTGCGGAACGACGCCGGATTCGCCGGCTACGTCGGCGCGGCCCCGCCCCAGGGACACGGCCCGCACCGCTACTTCGTGGTGGTCCACGCGGTCGACGTTCCCGTGCTGGATGTGCCGCTGGACGCCTCCCCGGGCCTGCTCGGCTTCAATCTCTTCAGCCACTCGATCGGCCGGGCCACCCTCGTGGCCAGCTACGAACGCCCGTGACCATGCGGCTGGTGGCCAGCGACGTCGACGGCACCATCATGGGCCACGACGGCGTCATCACCACTCGCACGCGGAACGCCTTCGCCGCGGTGCGGGAGGCGGGGGTCCAGGTCGTCTTCGTGACGGGCCGGCCGCCACGCTGGCTGGGGCCGCTGGCCGAGCAGCTCGGTCATGACGGGCCGGTGATCTGCTCCAATGGCGCCATGATCTGGGATATGGCGGGCGGCGAACTCCTGAGCGCCGATGTTCTGACACGCGAGGATGTGCTGCGGATCCAGGGGATCATCCGTGAACTCCACCCCGAGGCCGGGTTCGCGGCCGAGTGTGTCAACGGCCTGCAGCTGGAGGAGGACTTCCGCCGGGCGCACGCCGGATCCCGGCCCGTGGATCAGTTCTGCGCTCCCCTGGAGGAGAGCCTCGGCGCCGAAGACCAAGTGGTGAAATTCCTGGCGGTGTCGCCCGTGCTGAGCGCCGAGGAGTTCCATGCGCTCGTGGTCGAGGCGGTGGGTCCGCTGGCCCATGTGACCCACTCGGACCCTCGGTTCTCCCTCCTGGAGATCTCCGCGCCCGGCATCACGAAGGCCCACACGCTCGAGCGGTATGCGGCGTCCCTCGGGATCGACGCCTCCGAGGTGGTCGCGTTCGGTGACATGCCCAATGACGTGCAGATGCTCTCCTGGGCCGGCGAGGGTTACGCGATGACCGGCGGACACCCGGAGGCGCTCGCGTCGACCTCCTTCCGGGCGCCGTCCCTGGCCGACGACGGCGTGGCGCAGGTCCTCGAGTCGAAGCTGGGCGGGATCCGGGTCCGGTCTGCCGGCGCATCGGGAGATATGCCGATCACGGCATCCACGGGAGGAGAAGCATGACCACCATGGAATACTTCGAGAATCCTCGCGGCCCTGGCAAGCCGCTGGTCCTCGCGCACCGGGGCTACTGCCGTGGCGCACTGGACGGGGTGCGGCTCGAGGGGCTGGAGAACACCCTCGAGTCCTTCCGCGCCGCCCAGGAGCTCGGCGTCGCGCATCTCGAGACGGATGTCCGCCTGACCGCCGATGGCGAGATCATCTGCTTCCACGACCCCATCCTGGACCGCATCACGGACCGGACCGGCGCCGTCGAGCGGCTGAGCTGGGAGGAGATCCGCCAGGCCAAGGTCCGCGGCAGGGTGCCCGTGGCACGGCTGGCCGATGTGGTGGATCTCCTGCCCCAGGCGCGGTTCAACATCGACGTGAAGGACGCCGCCGCGGCCCAGCCGCTCGCCGCGCTCATCGAGGAGAAGAACCTGCAGGACCGCGTCCTGGTCGCTTCGTTCTCCGATGGCAGTCGCAAGGCCGTCACGAGCCGTGTGGCCTGGCCGGTCGCCGGCTCGGCGGGTCAGGCGACGACGGCGGCGTTCCTGCTCGGCCGCTTCTTGCCGGAGAAGATCGCCGCGGCCCTGGTGTCCGACGTGGACGCCTTCCAGGTGCCCGAGAACTTCGGCAAGGTCCCGGTGGTCACTCACGATTTCGTGGACCGTGCTCACGCGCTGGGCAAGCAGGTCCACGTCTGGACCGTGAACGACGAGGCGGACATGCGCCGCCTGCTGGACCTCGGCGTCGACGGCATCGTCACGGACCGCCCGGATCTCGCGCTGCGCGTGGTGGACGAACGCTTCTGACACCCCTTCGATCGACTGCTCCACAGATGTCGTGTCTGAGCCCTTTGAGGGCCCCGAATGACATCCTGTGGAGCAGTCGATGAGGGGTGGGGTCACACTCCGGAAGGGGGTGGCTCAGGAGTAGACCGCGGCACTGCCGTAGAGCTCCCGGGTGAACGAGGAGATCACCGTGGAGTAGTTCCCGGCCCGCAGGTCGTAGGTGACGTAGACCCCGTACCCGTCGGTCTTGGTGCGCTGGGCGAAGGACTTCATGGTGCTCGTGGACGTGTTGTTGAGGTCCACCGCGGCAGCGCCGAGCTGGGCAGGGCCGAGCCCGGGGATGGACGGGGCGCTGTACGTGCCGTAATACGGGTTCCAGGCGTAGTCCACCATGTCGCCCACGCGGAGGCCGCCGTAGGACAGGCGAGCCGCGGCGGGGCCGATGTTGTAGAAGGTGATGAGCTTGTCCGGCAGGCGCTTCCGGAGGGACTTCACCAGGTACACGAAGGACCAGTCGTTCGGCTGACCGGTTCCGTTCTTGCCGTACTCGGCCCACTCGTCGTCGAAGTCGATGCCGTCCAGGCCGTAGCGCGTCACCGTGTCGGCGAGGCTCGCCGCGAACCGGTCCGCCGCGGCTTCGTCCGGGAAGTTGGCGAAGCCGGCGCCTTGGTGGTTGCCGAGCACCGACAGGGTGACCTTGATGCCTTTCTGCTGGAGCGGACGGATGGTGGTGGCCGCATTGTCCAGCACCGCCTGGACCTGCGGGTTGCAGTAGAAGACGGCGTTGGTTCCGTCGTAATTGATGTTGGCGGCGAAGATCACGGCCAGGTCGAAGGCGTTGGCCCCGGTGCCGGCCAGGGTGTAGCGGCCGACGTTGCTGATGCTGTTGCTGTTGACCTCGATGTAGGCCACGCTCTTGATCCGTCCGGCGGTGGTGGCTCCGGTGGCCGCACCGGCCGCTGTCGCGCCGCCGAGCCCGGCGGCTCCGAGGAGAGCGGCCCCGCCCAGGCCGCGCAGCAGTGCGCGGCGGGGGAAGGGGGAATTCTGGGGGGTGTTGCTGGGTGTCGTCATGGACAAGTCCTTAGGTCGATCCGGTAGGAAGGGTGATCCGTGAGGGATGAAGGGTCTTGCATCACTGGTCCCGGTCGACGTCGGCCGGGAACCCCAGTGGGAGAAACTCTTGATGACTAAACCGTTATAGTCAAGAGGTTGACCCGACTAAACCTCTGGATATAGCGGTTTAGTCGGGGCCTCGATAGCATCTGGGCATGGTCTCTCCCTCGGCCCCGTCGGGCCCGGAACGCACATACAATTCCCTCCCCGGCGTGGGGCTCGATTCACCCGCCGCCCGGGCCCTCCACGGTCAGGAACTGCCCGGATCCGGCCAGCCGCGCCGCAACCGGGAGGCCCCGGAGCAGGCCGGTTCGGAGTCGGTCCCGCCCCGCGAGATCGACGCAGGACCGCTGGCCGGCCACGTGGTCCGGGCGGGCGAGGAACTCGTCTACGACTGGTTCCCGGAGGCCGGGCAGACCTTCGCCACGCGCTGGACCGCCACGGCCTTCGCCCTGGATCTGGAATTCGACGACGGCGGCACCCTCTCCGCGGTCCTGGCCCCGGACAGTGCGGGAGTCCCGATGCTGCCGTGCGCGCAGGGGGCGTCCCTGCGCCACGCGGTGGACCAGTGGAACCGCCAGGTGGTGCCCCTCGACGCGTTCGCGGGCCGCCGCATCCGCCGGGTCCTGTTCCGGCTCCTCGCGCCCGAGACCAGCACGGTCTGGCTCGACGGCCTGCGCCTCCGGACCCGCGACGAGCCGGGCGGTGAGCTCCTGGACCGCGTCCTCACCACGCGCGGCAGCCACTCGAGCGACCGCTTCTCCCGCGGCAACACCGCGCCGCTGGTGGGCCTCCCGCACGGCGGCGTCTTCGGTCTGCCCATGACGGACGCCTCCGCCGGGAACTGGCCCTACGCCTACCACGCGCACAACGTGGTCCCGGAGAACCGCCCGGCACTCCAGGCGTTCGCGACGTCCCATCTGCCGAGTCCGTGGATCGGTGACCGCGGTGTCTTCGAGCTCATGCCGAGCCTCGACGCGGATCCCGATCCGGACCGCCGGGCCAGGGCCATGACCTTCAGCCACGCCGCCGAAGAGCCCCGCGCCCACGAATACCGCGTCACCTTCGAGAACGGCCTGCGCGCCGCCATGACCGCGGGCGAGTTCGCGCTGGGCCTCCGCTTCGCCGCGGACACCCCCGTCCGCTCCCTGATCGTGGACCACCTGGGTGGCGCGCGGGACGTCGTGTTCCGCCAGGAGGAGGGGGCCTCCGTGCTGGAGCTGACCCTCGACGACGGCCCCGGCCGGCTCCCGCACCACGTCCACGTCCGCTTCCCGGCAGGTTCCACGGCGTTCCTCCAGGGGGCCGCGGCGCCGGGTGCCGACACCGCGGTGGACGCCCCCGGCGCCGGAGGCCGGCTGGGCGGGCACGTGCGGCTCGCGGGGGAGGGCGCCGCCGTCGTCGAGGTCCTGGTGGGCATCTCCACCGTCAGTGCCGAGCAGGCGGCGCAGAATCTCCGCGCGGCCGGGGACTACGACGCGATGCTCGCCACGGCGGAGACCGCCTGGCGCGAGTCCCTGGGCGTCCTCGCGGTGGAGGGCGTCTCGGCGGAGCAGGAACGCGCGCTGTTCTCGGACCTGTACCGCCTGTTCCTCTACCCGAACCGGCATGACGAGCAGACCGCCGACGGGCGCCGGCTCTATCGCAGTCCCCTGGACGGCCAGGTGCGGCCCGGCGTCTTCGGCGCGAACAACGGCTTCTGGGATACCTATCGGACGTGCTGGCCGCTGCTCGGGCTGCTCTCGCCGGACCGGGCCGCTCTCTTGGCGGACAGCTTCGTGCAGCACTTCCGGGACTCCGGGTGGACGAGCCGCTGGAGCGCGCCGGGCCCGGTGGACTCGATGACCGGGACCACGACGGACACGGTGTTCGCAGACCTCGTGACCTCCGGCGTGACCGGCTGGGACGTGGCGGCCGCCTACGAATCCGCCCTGGTCAACGCCACGGTTCCCGCGCCACGGCCGGAGGTCGGGCGCAAGGGCCTGAGCGACGGCCGGTTCCGCGGGTTCATCTCCACGGACGTCCATGAGGGCCTCTCCTGGACGCTCGACAACGCCATCAACGACTGGGGCGCCGCCGTCCTCGCCGGGTGGCTCGCGGAGCAGGAGGACGACGGCTCACGTCGCGACCGCCTGGTCACGGAGGCCGAGTACTTCGCGCGCCGCGCGCTGGGATACCGGAACGTGTTCCACCGCGAACTCGGATTCTTCCTCGGCAGGACGTCCGACGGCGCGTGGCGCATGTCCGAGGCCGCCTACGACCCCGATGTGTGGGGCTACGACTACACCGAGACGAACGGCTGGGGCACGGCATTCACCGCACCGCACGACGGGGCCGGTCTCGCGGAGCTGCACGGCGGCGAGGACGGGCTCAGCGTCGCGCTCGACGCCTTCTTCGCCCGCCCGGAGACGGCCGCGGAGGAGCTGTGTGGCTCCTACGGCTTCGTGATCCACGAGCAGACCGAGGCCCGCGACGTCCGAATGGGCATGCTGGGGCTGTCCAATCAGCCGGCCCACCACATCCCGTACATGTACTGCTTCGCCGGGCGGAACGACGCCGCGCACCGCCTGGTCACCGCCGCGCGGGACCGGCTCTTCAGCGGTTCCGAGATCGGCCAGGGCTTCCCGGGCGACGAGGACAACGGCGAGATGTCCGGCTGGCATCTGCTCGCCAGCTTGGGGCTGTACCCGCTCGTGCCGGGATCGGGACGGCTGATCCTGACGCCGCCGCTCGCCCCGAGGGCGGTGCTGCGCCCGCTGGGCGGGGCGGAGCTGGTCATCACGGCGGAAGGCGCCGGAAAGCCGTACATCGAATCGGTCCGTTTCAACGGGCAGCCCTGGGAACGGATCGACATCCCGCGCAGCCTCCTGGCGGGCGGGGGACAGCTCGAGTTCGTCCTCTCCGACGTGCCGCGTGGCTGGGCGGCGGACTCCCGGCCGTGGTCCCTGAGTGGCGAGACGCCGCATGACGTCCTCGGCGCCGCGGTGCCCGGTCTGGTGCTGCCGGACCAGCCGTGGCGGGACCTCCTGGCCGTGGCGGAAGGAACCGTCACGGATGACCGTGGCGCCCGGGCGGTGGACCTCGCCGCCGGGGAGACGGTGTTCGCCCCGCTCACGGCCGCATCCGAGCTGCCCGGGCTGTACACCGTGACCCTCGACCAGCCGCAGGAGGCCTCCTGGCGGCTGGAGGCCCTCGACGTCGCGGGCGAATGGCACCTCCTGGACCACCGCGAGGATGAGTTCTTCCAGCGGTCCGGGCAGCTCCGCCCCTTCCGCCCGCACGACGACGGCGCCGGCCGGGCCGCGCTCTTCAATGCCGTGCGCTTCACGGCGCTGAGTCCGCTGCGGCTCGTGCAGCTGGAGGTCCTGGAGTAGGGGGTGCCGGAGCCGGGAACCCGCCGAATCCGCTGCCCAGGGCGTGAGTCCGCTGCATCGTGGAGCGGACTCACGCCTCCGAGAGCGGACTCAGCGCAGGCCCGGCCCGCCCGCCCCGTCCGAGCGTCTTGGGCCTCCCGTGGATCCCGCTGGTCCCGCCGGCTCCGGCATCGTGGACATCCCCGCGTGCTGTTCGAAGATGATCTGGGTCTCCGTCCGGCCGAGGTCCGGGTCCGACCCGAGATGGAGCTTGATGAAATCCCGGAGCGCGGGAACGCTCTCGCAGGCGATGTGGAGCACGAAGTCGTGGTCCCCGCCGATCAGGTAGATGCGCTGAACCCCCGGGATCGACCGGAGGCGGTTGGCGACGACGGGCAGCCGGTTTCGCACGGTGCTGTGCACGCTGACGAAGATCATCGCCTCGACGCCGGTCCCGACCGCCTCGGGGTCGATGTCGGCGTGGTAGCCGCGGATGACGCCCGCTTCTTCGAGGGCCCGCACGCGGCCGTGGCACGTGGACCGCGGAAGTCCCACGCGGGCGGCGAGCTCCTTGTTGGACAGCCGCCCGTCGCGGCTGAGTTCGGCGAGGATCCTGCGGTCGGCCGAGGAGAGCTGAATTCGGTTCACGGAACCGCCTTTCGTCAGAGCAGAGATTCGATGGTGAAACGCCCCATGGCACGAACTCTGAATTGTGTCCGAAATTCTAGAAGTGAAATCGGAGGATTGCGAGACTTGATCCGTACAGGCTGAATCCGCGACTCACACCACCGGTGATTCGCAGCAGGATTCGCACGAGGAGTGGAGTGGCAGTGGGGCATGAGTGGACCGGCGAGATCACCCGGGAGGACTGCGAGCAGGCGGACCGCGGGGACTCGATGGCGTCTTTCCGTGACGAGTTCGACCTGCCGGACGGGCTGATCTATCTCGACGGCAACTCCCTGGGCGTCCTGCCGCGGGGCGCCGCCGACCGCTGTTCCGCCGTGCTGAAGGACGAATGGGGCACCGATCTCATCGGCAGCTGGAACAAGAACCACTGGTTCGGCCTTCCCGCCCGGATCGGGGAGAAGATCGGCCGTCTGATCGGCGGCGGGGACGGCGGTTGCGTCGCCACCGACACCACCTCGGTGAACCTCTACAAGGTGCTCGGGGCGGCGCTCAGGCTGCAAGCGGAGGATGCGCCGGGACGGCGGGTCATCGTGTCCGAGCGGGAGAACTTCCCCACGGACCTGTACATCGTCTCGGGGCTCATCGACATCCTGGACAAGGGCTACGAACTCCGGCTGATCGACGGGCCGGATGATCTGGACGGTGCGCTGGGAGCCGACGTCGCCGTCGTGCTCCTCACGCAGGTCAACTATCGGAGCGGCGCGCTCTGGGACATGCGCGCGACGACGGCGCGCATCCACGAGGCGGGCGCGCTCGCGGTGTGGGATCTGTGCCATTCCGTGGGCGCCGTCCCGCTCTCCGTGGCGGACTCCGGCGCCGACTTCGCCGTCGGATGCACCTACAAGTACCTCAACGGAGGGCCCGGTTCGCCCGCGTTCCTGTGGGTCGCCGCGCGGCACCTGGCCCGGGCGGAGTCGCCGTTGACCGGCTGGTGGGGTCATGCTGAGCCGTTCACGATGGCCCCGGAATATGCGCCGGCGGCCGGCATCGACCGCTTCCTGGTGGGTACCCAGCCGATTCTGTCCCTGGCGACGATGGAGGTCGGCGTCGACCTGGCGCTCCGTGTCGACCAGGAGGAACTGCGCCGCAAGTCGCTGGCGCTCACGTCGCTCTTCATCGACCTGGTGGAACAGCGGCTCCCCGGACATCCGCTGGTCCTGATCACCCCGCGGGAGGAGGAACGGCGCGGAAGCCACGTCTCGTTCCGGCACCCCGAAGGCTATGCCGTCATGAAGGCGCTGATCGCCCAGGGGGTGGTGGGGGACTACCGCGAACCCGAGGTGCTGCGCTTCGGGATCACGCCGCTGTACCTGCGCCACGTGGACGTCTGGGATGCGGTGGAGGTCCTGCGCCGGGTGCTGGACGAGGAACTGTGGAGGTCTCCGGAGTTCCAGCTGAGGGATGCGGTGACCTGAGGGCCCGGCGTTCGGCGCAGGCACTAGCCGTACACCGTGAGATTCGGGTATTCGCTGTCGTCCGGTTCGGAGGGGAGCTGGTATCCGAGGCGATTGCGCAGTCCCGGAGCCTTGGCGTCGAGGACCACCCGCACCCACACCAGTGCGACGCCGAGGGCGGCCCACAGCACGGCCAGGACCGCCGCCCCGCTCAGCTCACCGCCGCCCAGCACCCATCCTCCGGCCAGCACCGCGCCGACGGTCCAGAGGCGCAGGGCGGCGTCACCGGCGTCGAGGACCTGGGCGGTCGCCGTGCGAGCGATCCGCCGCTGCCGCGGATTCGCGCTCTCCGGTGCCGCGGTGCGGATCGCCCCGAACGCCCGGGCCAGGTCGAGGCCGCTGGTGACGGCGCCCAGCACGAGTCCGACGGCGACGATCAGCCCGCCGGCCAGGGCGATCCCGCCGATCACCTGCTCGACAGGCTCCTCGAAACTGATCTTGTCCGCGTACAGCCCGGGCTGGTGCAGGTAGACTCCGGCGAACACGAGCACCGCCCCGATCACCGTCAGCGAGCCACCCGCCTGCTGGAACCAGTCGTGCGCGGTCCAGGCCCGGCGAGCCCGCCGGCGCTGTTCTTTCGTGGTGATGCGGACCGCCGGTCCGCGATCTCCCAGGGCACTCTTCGGCAGGGCCGGCGCCATCTCCCGAGCCCAGCGCCGATTCCTCGCCACGAGCACGAAGCACGCCACGGTGCACAGCGCGACGACGGCGAGCAGCACCGCGGACGCGACGGTCCAGCCGGTGAAGGCGGCGCTGTGGTCCGGGTCGTCAAGGCGTCCGGCCTCGCCGGCCGCGAGGATGACGCAGGGAATCAGCGCCAGCACGGCCAGGGAACCCAGGCCGACGGCGCTCCACACGGCGGGGGAGTACGGGTCCGAGACCTGGCCCCGGACCGCCAGGGCACCCGGGAACCCGGGGTCGCGGGGGTCCAGCCCGGCATAGAAGCGGCCCTTGGCGAGGCGCTCCGGGACCAGTGCCACCCCGTACAGCAGGATGAGGGCGGCGATCCCGATCGAGCTCACGGCGAGGATGCCGAGGGCGCGCGAATCCATCCCGGAACCGCGGACCGTCAGGCTCGCCACCAGCATCACGAGGAGCAGGAGCCCCAGTGCCACCGCGCACCCTGCGATCCCGGCCCGCAGGACGGCGAGCACGGCGTCCGCCGCGACGAGGGAGCGCGTTGGCAGGGCCTCCTGGTGCCTGGACATGATGCCTCCGGGTTAATGAGCGAGGTGGGCCGTGCCGGCCGCAGGGCGCGGCACACCCCCAAACTATCGCGTGGTCTCTCCTGTCCGAGCGCTTTCCGGACCTGCCGGGGCTCGTGGGGGCCGGCCGGGCTCGCTGAGTTCGCTATCGGTGGTGTGAGTCCGCTACATCGTGTAGCGGACTCACACCACCGATAGCGAACTCAGAAGAGGGTGAGTGTGGCTCGGGGATACTCCGACCCCGCCGGGGTGCCCGTCGCCGTCGCGGTCCAGGCCCTGGACAGCCTCACCGCGCCATGCTTGACTGCAGGCAACCCCGGGGATGACCCGACGCGGATGGCGAGGCACTCCGGACCGGGGCGGGCCCTGCACGCGGCTCCGCTCGACGGCGATGATCGGAAAGGCGGCGGAACCGCATGACAGGGGGACTCGCACGCCGATGAACTCCCTGTTCCGAACCTCCAGCGCCGTCCTTGTCCGGGCTTTTCCCCTGATCCTCTCGGGCCTGGTTCCCCAGCTGACGAGCCTGGTGGTGCTCACGATCAGCCACGCGTCCGGCACTCCGTCGGTCACCGCACTGCTGGGACTCACCTCGTCCCTCACCGGACTCGCCTTCGTGGCGACGGTGGGGGTCTCCATCTGCACCGTGCGGGATCTGGTGCGGGCTCGGAAGCAGTCCGCGGCGGCGGCATCCGGCGATCCTGAGGCGGCCCGTGTGGCTCAGTCGAAGGCCTTGCAGTCCAATTGGCGTATCGCCAATTCGTTCGCGGTGTTCAGCCTCCTGCTGTCCGCGGTCTTCATCCTCATCTACTCCCGCAGCATCCCGGAGGAGCATTCCTGGATCGTCTGGAGCTACTTCCTCTCCCAGTCGCTGTCTTTGCTGGTCACCCCCTACTTCGCGGTGATGAACGGCGCCTACCAGTTCGTGGATCGGAGCCGTGAGAACCTCTTCTCCTCAGCGGCCGTGGGGTTCTGTTCGGTCGGTGCTGCGGCACTCTGTTTCCAGCTCTCCGGATCACCGTCCACGGCGTTGATGGCGTTCGGGCTCTCCCAGTCCTTCATCAGTGTGGCCGTCCTCCTGATCCGGCTGACGCGACTGTCCCGGAAATTCGGCGTCGTTCCCTGGGACCTGCGCTTCGACTTCTCCGCCGGACGGATCGTCGAACGCCTGGCCGGTGCGATCGACGGCGCCGTGTTCATGACGGTCTTCCTCCTGGTCCAGATGATCGCGACGTCGAACTCGGTGCAGACGGGCGCCGAGATCGCACTCGCGGTCGGCGTCGCCCGCATGGTGGTGGTGCCCCTGAAGCAGGTGGGACTGACGTATGGGCGGATGCGGATCTCGGGTCTGGTCCCGGCCGACGACGGGAAGGCCGCCTCCCTGGGGGTGCTCGCCGTCTCGACGTGGGCCATCGTGGTCCCGATCTGCCTGGTGATCGTCGCCGTCGGCCTGCTGGGGCGGCCCGTCGCGGGGAGCTGGGCCTTGTCACTCCTGATCGTGGCGCAGTTTCTCGTGGAACCCTTCGCGGGTGTCCTCTACGGCGCTCTGAAGATGACGGCCGGTCCGAAAGCCGGGCTGGTGGGACTCTTCGTCTCGTACGGTCTCGTCGCCTCGGCAGGGCTGGTCTTCCTGCGGCAGACGGCCGGCGACGCGGTGCAGTTCTGGGCGCTGCTCCTGGCGGTCCGGGTGCTGTTCGCGTTGCTGACAACTCGCGTGTGGGTGCGCTTCCGCCCTGCTGTGGAGCCGGTGACGGTTCGCTGAACTCGCTGAGGACGGGCCGAACTCGCTACCCGGGACAGCGAGGTCAGCTCCTTCTTAGCGAGTTGAGCCGGGTTACGTGCTTTCGACAGCGAGTTCAGCTCCGCAAATCAACCCCTACGACGACGCCGGCGCCGGCCCCGAGCTCTCGCGGATGCTCAGGCGCGGCTGGGCTCCCTCGATGCTGGGCACGGGGGTCTCGGCGGCGATGTGTTCCAGCAGCGTCTTGACGGCGAGGGTCCCGAAGGCCACGGTGTCGCGGGTCAGCGAGGTGATGGGTGGATTGCCGAGCTGCACCAGGAGCGAATCCTCGAAGGACACGATCGAGAGCTCGTCCGGCACCCGGAGCCCGAGCCCCTGGGCCGCGCGGAGGCTGGCCATCGCCATGACGTCCGTGTCGTACATGACCGCGGTGGGCCGTGCGGAACGGCCCAGCAGCTCGCGGGTGACCCGGGCGGCGTCGTCGGCCTCATAACCGCTGATCACGCTCTGCGAGGCATCCAGTCCCAGCGCCTCGGCGCTCGCGGAGAACTCCTGGCGCCGGAGCTGGGTGTGCTCGAGCTCCTCGGGCCCGGCCACGTACGCGATCCGGCGGTGCCCCAGCCCGTGCAGGTACCGGACCAGGGTGTCCGTGGCGGCGCGGTCGTCGGCCCAGACCGCCGGGATGGCCGCCGTCTGGGAGGGGTGACCCGCGACCTGCACCGCGGGCAGTCCGAGGTGTTCCAGGACCTCGAGCCGGGGGTCGTCCACGCGGGGATCCACCATGATCACGCCGTCCACGATCCGGGACTGCCACCATTCCCGGTACGCCTCCATCTCCTCCTCCACGCTGCCCACCACCATCATGTGGAGGGCGGTGTGGCTGCCGGTCAGACCCAGCTGCATCCCGGAGAGCAGCTGGGGGAAGAACGTCTCGGTGCCGAGGATGCGGGCGGAGCGGTTCAGGACGAATCCGATGGCCCCGGCCTGCGACTGGCCGAGGGCGCGAGCGGCCCGGTTGGGCTTCCAGTTCAGCTCATCGGCGATGGCCTGGACCCGCGTCCTGGTCTCCTCGCTGACGCCGGGCCGCCCGTTGAGCGCGAACGAGACGGCGCCCTTTGAGACGCCCGCGCGGGCTGCGATTTCGCTGATCGTGGCGCGCTTCGGGTGGTTCATAGCAAGGATCATACGCCGTCGGGAGGTCTTGACTATATCGGTTTAGTTTGGAAGTCTGGCTTCACTTCAGTGACGGGGAGACGTGCGACACAGTGGACGCGCCAGGGACCCCCCAGCCTTGCAACAAAGGAGTCGCACGATGCACCAGAAGAAGACCACGAAGAAGCTGATGGCGGGAGCCGCACTCCTGCTCTCGGCCGCGCTCGGCATGACGGCCTGTTCGGGCGGAAGCCAGGGCTCCGACCAGCAGAGCGATGCCATCGAAGGCGAGATCACGCTCCAGACCTGGTCCCTGACCCCCAAGTTCAGCGACTACCTGAACAAGGTGATCGCGGACTTCGAGAAGGCCAACCCCAAGGCCAAGGTCAAGCTCCTCGACCAGCCCGGTGACGGCTACTCGGAGAAGGTCCTCAGCCAGGCCGCCTCCAACTCCCTCCCGGACGTCGTCAACCTTCCGAACGACTTCGCCTACCCGCTGGCCCAGCAGGGCGTGCTGCAGGACCTCTCGCAGGGTGACGACCTCTCCAAGAGCTACGTCCAGGGCGCGCTCGACGCGTACAAGTTCCCGGGCATCGACGGCACCTACGCCTACCCCTGGTACCTCCAGACCGATGTGAACTACTGGAACACGGACCAGCTCTCCCAGTGCGGACTGGATCCGGCCAAGCTGCCCTCCAGCCGTGACGAGCTGTTCACCCAGGCCAAGACCATGCACGACAAGTGCCCGGACAAGTTCCTCATCAGCACCCTGCCCGGCCTGAACGCCCTCACGGCCACCGGCCAGAAGGTCATCAACGACGACGGCACCCAGTTCACCTTCGCCACGGACGACTCCGCCAAGGTGATCGACAAGTACCGCGACGCCTACAAGGCCGGCTACATGCCGCCGTCGATCCTCAACAACAACTACCAGGGCAACGCCAAGCTGTTCACCCAGCAGAAGGTCGCCTGGACCACGGCCGGCTCGTCCGGCGCGCTCGACTTCGTGCGGGACAACCCCAGCCTGAAGGGTAAATTCACCGAGAACAAGGCGCTCGACACCCCGCCGCTCTACCCGCAGGGTCTCTCCGTCTCCGCCAAGAGCAAGCACCTGGCCACCGCCAAGGCGTTCGCCAAGTTCATGACCAACGCGGAGAACCAGAACGCGTTCGCCAAGCTCACCAACACCTTCCCGTCCTCCACCGGCTCCTCCGAGGACCCGTTCTACTCCAAGGAGGACGGCACCGAGGCGGGCAAGGCCCGCGTCCTGGCGTTCAACAGCCTCAAGGAAGGCAAGGTCCTGAACCCGGTGCAGTGGAACTCCGCCATGGACGACTACTTCAAGCAGCAGGTGGCCCTCGCCGTGAAGGGCGACATCTCCGGCAAGGAAGCCCTGCAGAAGGCTCAGGACAAGGCGAATCAGCTGCTCAAGCAGCAGAAGTGAGCCGTTCCTGAGCGGGTGGGCCGCCGGTCCCGGCGGCCCACCCCGTTCGTCAGCTGAAAGGAGACGTCCATGGCGTCGACCACCATCACGCGCCCGGTGAAAAGCCCGGCGAAACCCCCGGTGGGCACCCGGGTCCGCACCAACAAGTGGTTCACCCCGTGGATCCTCGTGGCGCCGGCGCTGCTCTGGCTCCTGGTGTTCAACGTCTGGCCGTCCCTGAACACCATCCGCATGGCGTTCACCAACGCCAAGCCGCTGGGCGGCAAGGAACGCTACGTCGGCGTTCAGAACTTCCAGCAGATCCTCGAAGACGACCAGGTCATGAACGCGCTGCTCAACAGCGTGGTCTACATGGTCATCTGCGTGCCGCTGCTGACCCTGCTCCCGCTCCTCCTCGCGATCCTCGTGGAGAAGCCGCTCAAGGGCATCGCCTTCTTCCGCACCGCGTTCTACACGCCCGTGATCGCCTCCGCCGTCGTAGTCGGTCTCATGTGGAGCTGGCTGCTCGACTCGCGCGGCGCCGTCAACAACCTGGCTCAGGCCCTCCACGTGGTCACCGAGCCGATCCCGTTCCTCACCGACCGCTGGCTCGTCATCATCTCCGCCATCAGCCTGACCGTCTGGAAGGGCCTGGGCTACTACATGATCGTGTACCTGGCGGCCCTCGGGAACGTCGGCAAGGAACTGCACGAAGCCGCCGCGATCGACGGCGCGGGTGCGGTCCGCCGCTTCTGGAGCGTCACCGTCCCGGGCGTCCGGGGAGCCATGGGCCTGGTCGCCGTGCTCGTGGCCATCAGCGCGCTGCGGGTGTTCTCCGAAGTCTTCATCCTCACGGGCGGCAAGGGCGGACCCGGAGGTGAGGACCTCACCATGGTCATGCTCATCCAGCAGTACGCCCGCGGTTTCACGGGCAACCTAGGCTACGCCTCGGCCCTGAGCATCCTGCTCTTCCTGCTGACGCTGATCCCCATGCTGGTCCTGGCCCGCCTGAACTCCAAGGGGGACAAATGAGCGCCACTGAACTGCGGCCCTCCGCACCGGACGACGCACTGGAAGGCGCGACGCCGCCGGCCCGCCGCCGTCGTTCCCGCACCTTCGGCGAGCCCTCCGCCGCCGAGAAATTCTGGCGCTACGCGGCGCTGATCTTCGTCCTGTTCGTGACGGTCGGACCGTTCCTGTGGCAGCTGTCCACGTCCTTGCGCAGCAGCACCGAGGACATCTACACGGAGAACCTCAGCCTCCTCCCGCAGCAGCCCACGCTCGGCAACTACGTCCGGGTGTTCCAGGCGATCGACGTGTGGCGGTACATCGGCAACTCGCTCTTCGTGGCCGCGGTGGCCGTGGTGGGCAACGTGGTCTTCTCCACGGCCGCCGGCTACGCGCTGGCCCGGCTGTCCTTCCGCTTCAAGAAGTGGGTCCTGGGTCTGTTCATGATCACGCTCATCCTGCCGGCCGAAGCCACGATCATCTCCCAGTACGTCACCGTGCGGGACCTGGGCCTCGCGGACACGCTGCTCGGTGTGGCCCTGCCCGGCATGGTCAGCGTGCTGAACGTGCTCCTCATGTTCAACGCCTTCCGCCAGCTCCCCACGGAGATCGAGGAGGCGGCCGTGGTGGACGGCGCCAACGCCTGGCAGCGGCTCATCCGGGTGGCGCTGCCGTCCGTCTACGGCACCATCGCCGTCGTGGCGATCTTCTCGTTCATCGGCGCCTGGGATGATTTCCTCTGGCCGCTGATCGTTCTCACCACCCCCGAGAACTTCACGCTCACCATCGGGCTGCAGTACCTCTCCGGCACCTTCACCAATGACATGCGGCTCATCGCGGCCGGCACCATGATCGCCTTCATCCCCATCGCCGTGGTCTTCGGCGTCCTGCAGAGATTCTTCTTCAAGGGCGTCGAAGAGGGCGGCGTCAAGGGCTGAGACCATTCATCAACGATTTCAGGAGGACAATTCCGTGCGATTCGGGGTCAACTACACACCGGCGTCGGGGTGGTTCCACTCCTGGCAGCATCTCCGGGAGGAGGACGTGCGCCGGGACCTGGGGCAGATCGCCACGCTCGGCGTGGACCACATCCGCATCTTCCCGCTCTGGCCCGTGGTGCAGCCCAATCGGAGTCTGATCAGCCAGACCGCGCTGGATGACGTGATGACGGTGGTGGACGTCGCCGCGGAGTTCGGCCTGGACGTGAACCTGGACGTGCTCCAGGGGCACCTCTCCAGCTACGACTTCCTGCCGGCATGGATCACCACGTGGCACCGGCGGAACCTGTTCACGGACCCGGACGTGGTGCGGGCCGAGGCGGACCTCGCGGCCGAGTTCGCCTGCCGCCTCGAGGGACGCCCCAACATCATGGGCATCACCCTGGGCAACGAGCTCAATCAGTTCGCCCCGCCCATCCACCCGGACGCCCATCCCGTGACCCCGGAACAGGCGTCGGCCTGGCTGGAGACCCTCGTGGCGGGTGCCCGCTCGCACGGGGACCCCTTCGTCACGAATGCCATGTACGACGCGTCCTGGTACGACGACCGTCAGCCCTTCGAGCCCCGCCACGCCGTGGAGTTCGGCGACGCCACCGTCGTGCATTCGTGGGTCTTCAACGGCGCCGCCCAGACCTTCGGGCCCCTCCACGACGGCTCCGTCCGCCACGCCGAATACCTTCTGCGGCTCGCCGTCGCGTGGCACCAGGACGCGACCCGCCCCGTGTGGCTCCAGGAGGTCGGCGCCCCCACGACGGTGATCCCGCGCGAATCCGCCCCGGACTTCCTGGAGGCCACGATCCGCCACGCGGCCACCGTGCCCGGCCTGATGGGGGTGACCTGGTGGTGCTCGCATGACGTGTCGCGGGCGCTCGCCGACTTCCCGGAGGTCGAGTACGACCTGGGTCTGTTCACCCACGACGGCGAGCTGAAGCCCACGGGGGAGCGCTTCGCCGCGCTCGTGGCCGAGTTCCGGGCTTCCGGGGCGGCCGCGGGCGGTTCGGGCGGGGCGGGCGGTGCCGTGCCCGCCGTCGAGCCCTCCGGCGTCGCGCTGGTCCTCGACGATACCGCCGAGGGCTACCGCGCGAGCTGCGCACCCGGCGGGGCGTTCCACCGGGCCTGGCTGGACGCCGCCGCGGTCTCCGGACAGGGCCCGCAGGTCCTCCTGGCCTCCCGCGGCCAGGACCCCGCCGCGCTCGCCGCCCGGGGCATCATCACGGTCCTGGAGAGCGACGCATCCGCTCCCGGGGCAATTACCGCAAATCGCTAGCGAAACCCCGGAAAGCGCTGCTAGTCTCGCCCTTTGCGAGCCGTTGACCTACCAAGCCACCTGACACCAGACGTGAGGACACGAGCACATCCATGCATGACGACATCAACCTGACCACCGGACGGGTCAAGCGGGTTCTGGCCGAACGGCTGTATCCCGCCGTCTACGAGGAGAGCGTGGCGCTGGACGTCGCCTGGCACGAACTGCCGGGTGAGCCGATCGCCCCCGCCGAGGGCCTGGCCCTCGACTACTCGCCGTACCAGGTGGGCACCCCGTGGGGCGCCGCCTGGGGCACCACCTGGTTCCGTCTGCAGGGCCGGATCCCCGAGGCCTGGTCCGGGCGCCGGGTCGAGATGGTGGTGGACCTCGGCTTCGATGTGAACATGACGGGCTTCCAGTGTGAAGGCCTGGTCTACACACCGGAGGGCGAGCCGCTGAAGTCGCTCAACCCGCGCAATCAGTGGGTCCTGGTGGCCGACGAGGCGCAGGGCGGGGAATCCGTGGAGCTCTTCATCGAGGCCGCGTCCAACCCGGTCCTGCTCGACTACCACCCCTTCCTTCCCACGCAGGAGGGCGACATCCGCACCTCCTCGCCGAAGAAGCTCTACACGACGCGCCGCATGGACCTGGCCGTGTTCAACCGCGAGGTGCACGAACTGTGCCTGGACCTGGAGGTGCTGTTCGAACTCCAGGCCGAGCTGCCGGAGTCCTCGCCGCGCCGGATGCGCATCCTCCAGGGCCTGGACGACGCCCTGGACCGGGTCGACCTCCAGCGCATCGCCGAGACCGCAGGCGAGGCCCGCGAGGTCCTCGCGCCGCTGCTCGAGCGTCCCGCCGAGGCCAGCGCCCACCACGTCTCCGCCATCGGTCACGCCCATATCGACTCCGCCTGGCTCTGGCCGCTGCGCGAGACCATCCGCAAGGTGGCCCGCACCAGCTCCTCCATGACCGAGCTGATCGGCCAGGATCCGGACTTCCGGTACGGCATGTCCAGCGCGCAGCAGTACAAGTGGCTCAAGGTCCACCGCCCCGAGGTGTACGCCAAGGTCAAGGCCGCCGTCGCCGAGGGACGCTTCGTGCCGCTGGGCGGCATGTGGGTCGAGTCGGACACGGTCATGCCCAGCGGCGAGGCCCTGTCCCGCCAGTTCCTGTACGGCCAGTCCTTCTTCCGGGACGAGTTCGGCGCGGCCTGCCGCGGGGTGTGGCTGCCGGACAGCTTCGGCTACTCGCCGGCCCTGCCGCAGCTCATGCGCCGTGCCGGTTTCGAGTGGTTCTTCACCCAGAAGATCTCCTGGAACCAGGTCAACAAGTTCCCGCACCACACGTTCAACTGGGAAGGCATCGACGGCTCCCGGGTCTTCAGCCACTTCCCGCCCATGGACACCTACAACGCGCAGCTCTCCGGCGAGGAGATGGCCCGCGCCAGCCGCCAGTTCCGTGAGGCCCGCGTCGCCTCCGGGTCGATCGCGCCGGTCGGCTGGGGTGACGGAGGTGGCGGCACCACCCGCGAGATGACCGGCAAGGCCCGGCGTCTCGCGGATCTGGAAGGCAGTGCCACGGTCCGCTGGGAGAACCCGGACGACTACTTCGAGCGCGCCCGCCAGGAGCTCCCGAAGCCTCCGGTGTGGGTCGGTGAGCTGTACCTGGAACTCCACCGGGCCACCCTCACGAGTCAGCACAAGACCAAGCAGGGCAACCGCCGCGTGGAGCACCTGCTCGTGGAGGCCGAACTGTGGAGCGCCACGGCCGCGGCCCGCACCGGGTACGCGTACCCCTACGACGAGCTGAACGCGCTGTGGGAGGACCTCCTGCTGCACCAGTTCCACGACATCCTGCCCGGCACCTCCATCGCGTGGGTGCACCGCGAGGCCGTCGAGACCTACCGCCGTCTCACGGAGGAGGCCGAGACCCTGATCGGCCGCGCGCTGGACGCCCTGGCCGGCGACGGCGACGTGCAGCTCACGTTCAATGCCGCGCCGTTCGGACGTTCCGGCGTGCCCGCGCTGGGCGCCGCCGAGGCCGCCCCGCGGGGCGCGGAGCCGGTCACCGTGAGCGAGGAGGCGCGCGGCGTCGTGCTCCGCAACGGACTGGTGGAGGTCGTCATCAGCCGCGAAGGCCACATCGTCTCCGCGGTGGACCTGGCCAGCGGCCGGGACGCGATCCCCGCGGGCGCCGAGGCGAACGTGCTCCAGCTGCACCAGGACTTCCCGAACATGTGGGACGCCTGGGATGTGGACCGGTACTACCGCAACCGCGTGACCGAGCTGCGCTCGCTGACGTCGTTCTCCGTGGAGGGCGACGAGGACGAGGCGCGGGTCGTGATCGAGCGCGAGTTCTCCGGGTCCCGGGTCCGTCAGGTGCTCCGCCTGGCCGCGGATGCCCGGACTCTGCGTATCGACCAGGAGACCGACTGGCACGAGGCCGAGAAGTTCCTCAAGGTGTCCTTCCCGCTGGACGTCCGCGCGGAGCACACGGCCGCGGAGACGCAGTTCGGCTTCAACAAGCGCGTCACGCACACCAACACGAGCTGGGAGGCGGCGAAGTTCGAGACCTCCATGCACCGCTTCGTGCTGGCGGAGGAGCCCGGCTTCGGCGCGGCCCTGGTGACCGAGTCCAGCTACGGCTTCGACATGACCCGCGACGCCGACGACGACGCCGGAGTGACCACCACCCTGCGCCTCTCCCTCCTGCGGGCCCCGCGGTTCCCGGATCCGGAGACCGATCAGGGCGTGCACCAGCACTCGTACGGTCTCGTGATCGGGGCGGACGCCCTGGTCGCGACCCGTGAAGGCATCCACCTGAACAGCCCGGTCCGTGCCCGGTCCGGCGCCGCCCCGGTCGAGTCCCTCGTGCGGGTCGACGGCGACGGCGTGCTCGTCTCCTCGGTGAAGCTCGCCCACGACCGTTCCGGCGATCTGGTGGTCCGCGTCTACGAGCCGCAGGGCCGCCGCGCGAACGCCGTGCTGCATGTCGACCCGGCGTTCGGCGCCGGCCGCGAGGTCAGCCTGATCGAGGACGAGCTCCCGGACGCCCCGGCCCTGGAGGCTGCCGGCTCCGGCTCGGCCGGCGAGGCTGAGGGCGCGACGGCGGAGGCCGGCGTCGCGCTGTCCCTGTCGCCGTTCTCGGTGCGCACGTTCCGCTTCAGCCCGGTGCAGGCGGGCTAGGCAGGCCCAGGCGGGTTCCTGGCCCGCGGCGTCCTTCGTGAAACCGTGGGTTTCCGTCGGAACAGTGTGTGCAACGCACGGTTTCGACGGAAACCCACGTTTCGGCGTTTCCGGCCGTCGCGGGGGGCGGGGGCGGGAGCGGGGTCCGGGGTGGCTTTCACGGTCCGTCCCCGAACTCGGCCCCGCCACACTGACCTCGCCCCGCGGATTGTTCAACAAACCCTTGCCGGATTGTTGAACAAAGTTCTATGATGTGAGTCACGTGGTCCCGTGACGGGCGCCACGGACAGCTCCCGGACCGGTCGGTCCCCGTGGAATGGACTCGCATGCTCGTACTCATCGGGGTGCTGCTGGTGATCATCGGATTCGCCGTTCGCCTCAACCCCCTCATTGTCGTCACTGTCGCCGGGATCGTCACCGCGCTCCTGGGCGGTATGAACCCCTTGCAGATCCTGGAGGCCTTCGGTTCCGGCTTCGCCAGCAGCCGTTCCGTCACGGTCTTCGCGGCCGTGCTGCCGGTCATCGGCATCATCGAATACTTCGGGCTCCAGGAACAGGCCAAGAACCTCATCTCCAAGCTCGCCCGCCTCACGGCCGGTCGCGTCCTCCTGGCGTACCTGGCCATCCGCCAGGTGACCGCCGCCGTCGGGCTGACGAGCATCGGCGGGCACGCGCAGGCCGTCCGGCCGCTCGTCTACCCGATGGCCGAGGGCGCCGCGATGCGCCGCTACGGCACGGTTCCGGAGAAGCTCAAGGAACGCATCAAGGGCCACTCCGCCGCGGCGGACAACGTCGGCGTCTTCTTCGGCGAGGACGTCTTCGTGGCCGTCGGGTCGATCCTGCTGATCACCACCTTCGTGGACACCACGTACCACCTGCAGCTCGAACCGCTCGAACTCGCGCTCTGGGCCATCCCGACCGCGATCGCCGCCTTCCTGATCCACGGCTTCCGGCTCCTCCGCCTGGACCGTCAGCTGGACCGCGAATACGCCCGTCTCACCGGGAAGACCGTCACCGTCGAGGCCGGGAGCGCCGCATGATCAACGTCGAAGCCGTCTACTGGTTCATCGGAGCCCTGTTCATCGCCTGGGCCTCCCTCATCGCGCGGGACACCGGCCACCGGCACCGCATCGGCAGCTCGCTCTTCTGGGGCATCCTCGGGCTCTGTTTCTTCTACGGCACGTGGGTCCAGGCCGGGAAGGCGCCCGCATGGATCCTGGGCGTGGCGGTCCTGGTGCTCGTGGGACTCGCCTCCAGCGGCCAGCTCTCGGACGGCAAGGCGAAGTCGTCCACCCCCGCCGAGCGCGTCGCCTATGCCGCCCGTTTCGGGAACAAGCTGTTCATCCCGGCACTCCTGCTTCCGGTGGTCACCGTGGCCCTCGTGCTCGCGGCGCCGGTCCTCGTCATCGGGGGCACGCCGATCCTGGACCCCAAGAACACCACCCTCGTGGCACTGACCATCGGCGCGATCGTGGCCGCGGCCGCCGCCGTCGTGATCCTGAAGCCCCGCAACAAGCTCGCGCCGCTGCTGGAGAGCCGCCGGATCCTGGAGTCCATCGGCTGGGCGGCTCTGCTGCCCCAGATGCTCTCGACCCTCGGCATCCTGTTCACCAAGGCGGGCGTCGGGACGGCGGTCGGAACCCTGACGGCGTCCATCCTCCCGAAGGGGTCGCTGCTGGCCGCTGTGACGGTGTATTGCGTGGGCATGTTCCTGTTCACGGTGCTGATGGGCAACGGCTTCGCGGCCTTCCCGATCATGACTGCGGCGATCGGATGGCCCGTGCTGATCCAGCAGTTCCACGGCAATCCGGCGATCGTCTTCGCCATCGGCATGCTCGCGGGCTTCTGCGGCACGCTGTGCACCCCCATGGCGGCGAACTTCAACCTGGTCCCGGCCGCGCTCCTCGAGATGAAGAACCGCTACGGTGTGATCACGGCGCAGATCGGAACCGCTCTGCCGTTGCTGGTGGTCAACATCGGCCTCATGTACTTCCTGGCGTTCTAGAAAGGCACCCTCATGACCGACACCTTCTTCCCGGGCGCCGCCCAGCACTGCGCCGACGTCGTCCTGGACAATCTGGGCCGCCCGTACCCCTACGCCTCGCACCACGTGGAGCGCTCCGAGACCGATCTGCACACGCCCGCCGAGCTCCACCCGGCGTTCCACACCTCCTTCGACTGGCACTCCTGCGTGCACATGCACTGGCTCGGCGTCAGCGTGCTCGACGCCGCTTTGCGGGGCGAGGCGGACCTCGACGCCGGCACGGCCGACGCCCTCCGCGCCGCCCTGGGCGCGAACCTCACCGCCGCGAAGCTCGCCGTCGAGGCGGACTACCTCCGAGCCAACCCCAGCTGGGAACGCCCGTACGGCTGGGCCTGGCTCGTGCGCCTGGCCGCGGCCTGCCACGCGTCCCAGGACCCGGAGATCGCCGCCTGGGGCCGCAACCTGGACGGCTGCGTGGACGTGGTGGCGGAGCTGGTCCAGGCGTGGACCGCGACCGTCGAGCACCCGGTGCGGCACGGCCTGCACACCAACTCGGCCTTCGGACTGTCCTACCTCCTGACCGCGTTCCGTGACCTCGGCCGCGACGCAGCCGCGGAGGCCTGCGAACGGGCCGCCGTCCGCTGGTTCGGCGAGGACCGTACCTGGGCCACCGAGTGGGAGCTGAGCGGGCAGGACTTCCTCTCCGCGGGGCTCAGCGAGGCCGACCTCCTGCAGCGCGTGCTCCCCGCCGATGAGTTCGCCGCCTGGCTGGAGGGGTTCCTGCCCGGGCTGACCGCGGAGTCGCGCATGCTCGCCACCGTGGGGGTGGCCGATGAGAGCGACGGCTACATGGTCCACCTGCACGGCCTGAACCTCACGAGGGCGGGGCAGCTCGCTCGGGTGGTCGCGGCGCTGGACGCCGTGTCTGACGCCCGGCCCGAAACCGAGCCCGAAGCCCGGCCGGGCACGCCGCAGGACCTCCGCGCGGTGCTGGACGCCGCCGTCGAGCCGCTGTTCGAGGCCGGGATGCACGGCTTGCAGAGTGGCGACTTCATGTCCACGCACTGGCTCGCGAGCTTCGCGTGGGACGCCCGGGAGTCCATCGGACGCCTGCGGAGCGTGACCGCGTGAGCGTGATCGACCTCAACAGCGACGTCGGGGAGTCCTTCGGGAACTGGACCTTCGGGGACGACGCCGCCATCCTGGCCAACGTCTCCAGCGCCAACGTCGCGTGTGGATTCCACGCCGGGGACCCGGTGGGCATCCGCGCCACCGTGCGCGCGGCCGTGCGCACCGGGACGACCGTCGGGGCCCACCCCGGCTACCGCGACCTGGCGGGCTTCGGGCGCCGCTTCATCGACATGGACGCGGGGGAGCTCCGCGACGACGTGATCTACCAGATCGGCGCGCTCCAGGCCCTCGCACGTGCCGAGGACGCCGCCATCCGGTACGTGAAACCGCACGGCGCCCTCTACAACACGATCGTGCGCCACGAGGCCCAGGCGCGGGCCGTGGTCGACGCGGTCCTCGCCGTCGATCCGACGCTTCCCCTCCTGGTGCTGCCCGGTTCCGCGGTCGAACGGATCGCCGCCGAGGCCGGGCTCCGCACCGTGGCGGAGGCGTTCGCCGACCGCGCCTACCAGCCCGACGGCACCCTCGTCCCCCGCAGCGACCCGGACGCCGTGCTGCACGACATCGACCGGATCCTGGACCACGTGTTCCGCCTGGTGGACGGCACGGTCCGGGCCGTCGACGGCACTGTGCTGCCCGTGACCGCCGGGAGCATCTGCGTGCACGGCGACACCCCCGGGGCGGTCGCCATGGCTGAGCGCATCCACCGGGAACTGACGGCGCGCGGCGTCGTGATCCAGAGCTTCGCCTGAGATGGGCCGACTGCTGGGCGTGCGCCGCGTGGGGGACCGCGCGGTGCTCGCCGAACTCGACGGCCTGGAGGCCGTGCTGGCGCTCCAGGCGGGCCTGCTCGCCGAGCCCCCGGCCGGCGTCGTGGACGTCGTGGCCGCGGCCCGCACCGTGCTCGTGACCGTGGGTCTCCCGCAGTCCCTGGCCGGGGTGGTGGAGCGGCTGCGGTCGGCTGACCTGGCCGCCGGGGTGCGCTCCGCCGGGCGTGAGGTGACGATCGAGACCGTGTACGACGGCGAGGACCTCGCCGAGGTCGCCCGCCTCACCGGCCGCAGCGTCGAGGCCGTCGTGGCCGGGCACGCGGACGCCGTCTGGACCGCCGCGTTCGGCGGATTCGCCCCGGGGTTCGCCTACCTCAGCGCGCCCGGCATGCCTGAGGTCCCGCGCCGCACGTCCCCGAGGACCCGGGTGCCGGCCGGTTCCGTGGCGCTCGCCGGCGGGTACTCGGCCGTCTACCCCAACGACTCGCCCGGCGGCTGGCAGCTCATCGGCCGCACCGGCGCGCTCCTGTGGGACGCCGCCCGCGACGAACCCGCGCTCATCAAGGCCGGCGACACCGTCCGCTTCGTCCCCGTCCGCGACATCGTGCAGGCCCTGCCCGCCCGGCCCGCCGCCGAAACCGGCGAGCCTGTCCTGGAGGTCCGCAACCCCGGCCTCCAGACCACGGTGCAGGACCTCGGGCGGCCCGGCCACGCGGCGTCGGGGGTGAGCGATTCCGGCGCCATGGACCGCGGCGCCCTCAAACGCGCCAACCGCATGGTCGGCAACCCCGCCGGCGCGCCCGGACTTGAAGCCCTGCCGGGCGGCCTGACGCTGCGCGCGCTCCGGGACACGATCCTCGCCGTCACCGGGGCGGACGTCCCGCTCCTGATCAGCGACGACGACGGCGCCCAGTGGGACGCCCCGCTCGACGCCCCGCTCACGCTCCTGGCCGGTGAGACGCTGCGGCTGGGAACGCCTGTCGCCGGTCTGCGCAGCTACGTGGCGGTACGAGGCGGCGTGCGGGGCGGCGCGGTGCTGGGCAGCGCAGCCACGGACGTTTTGTCCGGGCTGGGTCCAGCCCCGCTCACGGCGGGAAGCCGTCTGGGCCTGCTTGATCCGCGGCTGCGCGGTGCCGTGGGGGAGCCGGAGACGGCTCCCCCACTGCCGTCGGCGGAGGAGGTCACGGTGCTCCGGGTGGTCCCCGGGCCCCGTGACGACTGGTTCACCGGCGAGTCCCTCGAGGCGTTCCACGCGGGGGAATGGACCGTGACGGCGGAGTCGAACCGCGTGGGGATCCGGTTCTCCGGCGAGCCCCTGGTGCGCAGGACCGAGGGTGAGCTCCAGAGCGAGGGCACGGTGCGGGGCGCCATCCAGGTGCCGGCGTCCGGGCTGCCCCTGGTCTTCATGGCGGACCATCCCGTGACCGGGGGGTATCCCGTGATCGGCGTGGTCCTCGACGCGGACCAGGACCGGCTGGCCCAGCTCCCGCCCGGGGCGAGGGTCCGCTTCGAACCGGTGGCCCCGGCGTCGCTGTAGGTCCGTGGCACGGGCCGGCAGTGGACCGGCCGTGCGCCGAAACAGTGAGTTCCCGACGAAACAGTGAGCAGAACACGCTGTTTCATCGGGAACTCACTGTTTCAGCGCTGTGACGGCGATTCCGGCCTGTTCCGCCCGTCGGCATACAGTGGGCCTGTGAGTTCTGATGCTGTCCTGGCGGGGTTGCGCCGCGAAGCGCGTGCCGCCCACGCGCACACCGCCCAGTGGGTGGCGGCCACGCTGCGGCAGCGCATCGCCGACGGCGAGCTGACCCCTGGCACCAAACTTCCCGAAGAGGCGCTCCGGGAAGCGCTGGGCGTCTCGCGGAACACGCTCCGCGAGGCCTTCGCCACCCTGCACGCCGAACGCGTGGTGCAGCGGATCCCGAACCGCGGCGTCTTCGTGGCTCACCCGACGGCCGAGGATGTCCGCGAGATCTACCGGGTCCGGAAGCTCGTGGAACCGGCCGCCCTGCTGTGGGCCGCGCAGATCGACGTCGAGGAGCTCGCGGGAATCGTCCGCCGGGGCCGGGCCGCGGTCACGGAGGGTGACATCGCAGGGATGGCCGGGGCGAACCAGGATTTCCACCGGACCGTCCTCGCGGCCGCCGGCAGCATCCGGCTCGACGCGCTCATGGAACAGGTGCTCGCGGAGATGCGCCTGGTGTTCGCGGCCATGGGCCGGGACCCTCGCTTCCATGCGCCCTATGTGGAGGGCAACGAGAGGATCGTCGAGCTCCTGGCGGCGGGGCAGCGTGCCGAGGCCGCCGAGTACCTCCGGGACTATCTCGACCGGGCCGAGCAGCAGCTCGTGGACGCGGTCGAGGGGCGGGCTGAGGCGGGTTCCGCGGCGGGTGCCGTCGCACCCCACCCCAGCCCACCCCACCAGGCACCGCCAGTCCGCTAGGAGGGGCGTGAATCCGCTGCATCTGGCAGCGAATTCACGCCGCGGGCAGCGGACTCGGCGAAGCAGACAGCGGAGATCAAGGGGAACAGTGGGGCTGAGAACCTGGCCTCGTCAGCCCCGGTTCTCCTTCGGGTAGAAACGGCCGCGGCGGGTGAGGACCCAGAACATCGACACCCCGCTCAGCACGCCCAGGCCGATCCCCAGGAGCAGCGAGTACGGGGAATCGCGGGACACCACGGCCGCCACCACCAGGAGCAGGGCAAGGAGCCCGAAACTGGCGGAGTTGAAGGCGAGCTTGCCCTCGAGGGCCGGCTTGATCTGCCCGTATACCGCCGCCTGGATCACCACGAACACCACGTACGCCCCGGCGCTCACCAGATGCCACGGCGCGGGCGCGGCGGCGTAGAGACCCAGCCCCACGCCGAACGCGATGGACAGGCCCATCCAGTAGGACCGGGCCTTCGCCAGGGCCGGGGGTGTGGTGCGGGGCATGTCGTTCGGGCTCCTTCGGGCGGTTCGTCGGGCGGTTCGTGCCGCCGGGCGGCACGGTCGTGGGGGTGATCCGGGGGCGATGCCGCGGGCCAGGTCGGATGGGCGGGTCAGAGGGTCAGGGCAGGTGCAGGACGATGCAGGGACCGCCGTCGTAGAGCCCTCCGTCAATGTCTACCACAAGGCCGTCGGCGTACACGTCCGGGCCCTGGGTGAGGGGTGCGGGATGCCCGTGGAAGTCCGCGATGATGCTGTGGCCGTGCACCAGACGGGACCCGCCGAACTCGCGGAGGAAGTCGCGTGCCACGGAGGGCCGGTCCCGGAACGCGTGCCGGGTGGTCAGCCGGGCCCAGACGTCCCAGACGTCGAGGGGATCGTCGCTCTCGAGTCGGCTCCGCAGCGTGTCGTTGACGCCGGTGATGTCCGATCCCCAGTGGAGGTACTGCGTCGTGTCCGCGTGGACCAGGAGGTGTGATCCTGTCAGCGCCATGCCCGGGAGCGACGCGAGCCAGGCGAAGTCCTCGTCGCTGAGGTCCCGCTGGTCCTGTTCGCGTCCGCCGTTGCGCTGCCACGAGTCGTGGAAGGACCGCGTCCCGGCGGGAGTCTCGAGGCGCAGGGAGCCGAAGCGCCGCTTGCCCAACGCGAGGACCTCGTGGTTCCCCAGCAGCGCGTGGACGGCGCCGCCGTCGTCGGCCGCCTGATGCTGGAGGCGGCGCACCAGGTGCACCACGCCCGAGCCGTCCGGCCCGCGGTCCATGAAGTCGCCGAGGAGCCAGAGGGTGCGCTGCCCGCCGCACCACGAACCCATCCGGTCCAGGAGTCCCTGGCGCCGCAGGGCGTTGGACAGCGGCTCCAGCGCGCCGTGGACATCACCGATGACGACGTCGGGCGCCTGGCCGCCGTCGTCGGGGGTGAGTCCCAGCCAGGTCATTCCGTCTCCGGCTCCGCGACCGTGCCGCGCGCCTTCGCGATGGCCTTCATGCCGTGATACATCACGAGGGCCGCCGCGGACCCGAGCGCGATGCCCGTGAAGCTGAGCTCGCCGAGGTTCCACGTGTAGTCCGCGATGCCCACGATCAGCGCGACTGCGGCCGTGCTCAGGTTGATCGGGTTGGAGAAGTTGACCTTGTTCTGCACCCAGATCTTCACACCCAGGATGCCGATCATGCCGTACAGCATCGTGGCCGCGCCGCCCAGCACACCGGCCGGGACGGTCGCGATGAGGGCCCCGAACTTGGGGGAGAAGCTGAGGACGATCGCGAAGACGCCGGCCACCCAGTACGCGGCCGTGGAGTACACCTTCGTGGCGGCCATGACGCCGATGTTCTCCGCGTAGGTGGTGGTGCCGGAGCCGCCGCCCGCGCCGGCCAGGATGGTCGCGGCGCCGTCGGCCATGAGGGCGCGCCCGGCGTAGGCGTCGAGGTTCTCACCGGTCATGGTGGCCACGCTCTTCACGTGTCCGACGTTCTCGGCCACGAGCACCAGGACCACGGGCACGAACAGTCCGATCACGCCGACATTGAAGCTCGGCGCCTGGAAGTGCGGCAGACCGATCCAGGCGGCGGAGTCCATCTGGCTGTAGTCCACCTCGCCGCGCCACATGGCCACCAGGTAGCCGAGGACCACGCCGATCAGGATGTTCAGGCGGCCCAGGATGCCCTTGAAGAGCACGCCCACCAGGATGATGGCGAGCAGCGTGACCAGGGCCGTGATGGGCGCCTTGACGAAGTTCGCCTTGGCCGCGGGGGCGAGGTTCAGGCCGATGAGGGCCACGATCGCACCCGTGACCATCGGCGGCATGAGGCGGTTGATCCACTCGGAGCCGAACGCCTGCACCACGAGACCCACCAGGAACAGCGCCGCGCCGGCCATGATGACGCCGCCGAGCGCCCCTGCCACGCCGTACTGCTGCTGCGAGGCCATGATGGGGGCGATGAACGCGAAGCTCGATCCCAGGTAGCTGGGCACCCGGCCCCGCGTGACCACGAGGAACAGCAGGGTTCCGATGCCCGAGAAGAAGAGGGTGGTGGCCGGCGGCATGCCCGTCAGGATGGGCACGAGGAACGTGGAGCCGAACATGGCCACCACGTGCTGGGTGCCGATGCCGATGGTGCGGGGCCAGCTGAGCCGTTCGTTGGGGGAGACCACTTCGCCGGGCCGGACGGTCTTGCCGTCGCCGTGGAGGGTCCAGGAGGTTCCGAGCAGGCTCACGCGAGGCCTTTCCAGAGGTGTGGGGGTGTATCCAGAGCAACTTTACTGGGTGGACGGGTGGACCGAGCAGGCCGATATGTGTCCCATCTCACACTCGGCCGGGGAAGAATGGCCGAATGCTTGAAGTTGAAACCATTCGGAACCCCACGGAACTCCCCGAAGGAACATGACATGAGCATCGCCCACGAAGAAGCCGTCCTCGACGCGGCCTCCGTCAACGCCCTCTTCCACGAAGCCCGCACGGCCAACGCCTTCCAGGGCGAGGTCACCGAGCAGCAGCTCCAGGCGATCTGGGAGCTGACCAAGTTCGGCCCCTCCGCCTTCAACGCCCAGCCGCTGCGCGTGACCTTCGTGCAGTCGCCGGAGAAGCGCGCCGAGCTCGTCGACGCCATGATGGCCGGCAACCAGCCGAAGACCGCGGCCGCCCCCGCCGTCGCCGTCCTGTCCTACGACACCGAGTGGCACGCCAAGTGGGACGAGTTCTCCCCGGGCTGGGACGCCCCCAAGGCCATGTTCTCGGACAACGCTGAACTGAGCGGCACGTTCGCCAACAACAACGCCCACCTGCAGGCCGGCTACTTCATCCTGGCCGTCCGCGCCCTCGGCCTCTCCGCAGGTCCGATGACCGGCGCCGACTTCTCCGCCATCGACGCCGCCTTCTTCCCGGAGGGCGACCAGAAGAGCTTCCTCGTGGTCAACATCGGACAGGCCGGCGAGGGCGCCTGGGGCGCCCCGAAGCCGAAGTTCGGCTTCGATGAGGCCGTCACCGTCCTCTGATCCGTCCGGATGCCCGAAGGCCCCGGTTCCCCTAGGGGAGCCGGGGCCTTCGTCGTTCGCAGGGCCGGGGTGGCGGGGCGGCCGTGCCGTCAGACCCACGGCTTTGTGGTCCACCCCCTGAAATTTCGGTGGGTGAACCACTAATCCGTGGGTGGCGGCGCCCGGTCGGCGGTGCGCCCGGCTCACTCGCCGCACGACGACGCCGGGCTCAGCCCTCCGCGCCGACGGCCTTCTGCGTGGGGGACGGCTCCCCGCTGCCGCGCTCGCGGGCGTTCTGCTCCCTGAGCTCGCGGTGCTCCGCCCAGACGTGCCGGAGCTGCTTCCGCACCGTCCCCTCGCCCCAGCGGCTGACCAGGAGGAGCCCCGCGAGTCCTGCGAGGAGCGCGACCGCCCCGCCGCCGAACACCGCCCAGCGAGGGCCGAACTCGTTGGCGATCCACCCCACGAGGGGCCCGCCGATCGGCGTCCCGCCCTGGATGACCGTCATGTAGAGCGCCAGGACGCGCCCCCGGTAGGCGGGCTCGGTCCGCATCTGCAGCAAGGTGTTCGCGCTGTTCAGGAACGTCAGGGCGCACAGTCCCACGAGCACCAGCATGATCGCGTAGAGCGTGTACCCGGGCATGAAGGCGGCCACGCACGTCGTGACACCCAGCCCGATCGCCCCCATCACGAGGTACCGCAGCCGCGGAGCCGCGCGCCGGGCCGCGAGCAGCGCCCCGGCGAGGGTGCCCACCGCCATGACGGAGCCCAGCAGGCCGTAGGCGTCGGGGCCGGCGTCGAACACCGAGGCCGCCATGACCGCGTTGGTGAGCTGGAAGTTCATGGTGAACGTCCCCACGAGCCCCGCGAGGACCATGACCAGGAGAGCCCGTGGCCGGGCGAGGACGTACTTCACGCCGTCCTTGAGCTGGCCCCGGCCGCGTGGCACGGGAGCGCTGCGGTGGAGGGTCTTCGTGTTCATCCGGAGGATCCCGATGAGCACTGCGGCGAAGCTCGCCGCGTTCAGCAGGAACACCCAGCCGGTGCCGATCAGGCCGATCAGGAGTCCCGCGATGCCGGGGCCGGCCAAGCGTGCCAGGTTGAAGGAGGCGCTGTTGAGTGCGACGGCGTTGGCCACGTTCTCCCGACCGACGATCTCGGAGACGAAGGCTTGCCGCGGCGGGGCGTCGAAGGCGCTCGCGACACCCAGAGCGAGGGCGATGACGTAGATGTGCCAGAGCTGGGCCGTGCCGGTGAGGACGAGCACGGCCTGCAGGAGGGCCAGCAGTCCCATGGCGGTCTGGGTCGTCAGGAGGATCTTGCGCTTGTCCAGGCGATCGCCGAGCAGGCCCGCGTAGGGGCCGAGCAGAAGGATGGGGAGGAACTGGAGGCCGGTGGTGAGGCCGACCGCGGCGCCGTCGTGGTCCGTGAGCTGCGTCAGGACCAGCCAGTCCTGGGCGACCCTCTGCATCCAGGTGCCGATGTTGGACACCAGCGCTCCTGCCGCCCAGAGGCGGTAGTTGGGGTTCTTCAGTGACTGGAACATGCGGCTGCTCATGCGGTGGCTGGACTCCTCCTGGGGTCGGTGCGGGTCATGTCCAGGAGGAGGAGCGCGGCGTCGTGCAGGGTCTCCCGCTCGCGCTCGCCGAGGCTTTCGAGTCGTTCGGCGAGCCAGGCGGAGCGGAGTCTGCGGGACTCTTCGAGAACCGCGTTCCCCTCGCTGGTGAGGGAGATGAGCACTTGCCGTCCGTCCTCGGGGCGGGCCTCGCGGCGGATGAGGCCTTTGTCCGCGAGGGCGTTCGCCGTGCGGGTCATGCTGGGCGCCTGGACGTGTTCGGCTTCGGCGAGCTGGCCCATGGTCTGCGGGCCGTGCTTGTGCAGCAGGGCCAGGACGGTGTTCTGACCCGGGGTGACGGCGTCACTGCTGGCCTGGGAGCGCAGAACGCGCGACGTGCGCATGAGCGCGACGCGCAGCTCGGAGGCCAGGTCCTGAAGGTCGGGTGGGGTGTTCATCGTTGTTTAGCATAGCTAATTAGCGATGTTAAGTACATGAGAAGTGGCCGACTTCACGGCCACGCCCTCGCCATCGACTGCTCCATACGATGTCGTTCTGGGTCGGATTTCGGGGATTTCGGCATCCTATGGAGCAGTCGATGAGGGGCGCGACGACGGCGGCGGGCCGGGTGCCGCGTCGGACGCCGCCGCGTTAAACACCGCCGCCCCGGACGGATCCGGGGCGGCGGCAGGGGTGCGGGTGCTCCTCTTCGGTGCGAGTGCGCCTGGCGGGTGCGAGCCTGGGGAGTCTGGGGTCAGCCGATCACCGAGTCCACGAGGGACTTGGCTTCGGCCTGGACCTGCTGGAGGTGATCCGCGCCCTTGAAGGACTCGGCGTAGATCTTGTACACGTCCTCGGTGCCGGACGGGCGGGCCGCGAACCAGGCGTTCTCCGTGACGACCTTGAGGCCGCCGATCGCCGCTCCGTTGCCGGGCGCCTCGGTCAGTTTCGCCGTGATGGTCTCACCGGCCAGTTCCGTGGCGGTGACGTCGTCGGAGGAGAGCTTGGCCAGCTTGGCCTTCTGCTCGCGGTTCGCGGCGGCGTCGATACGGGCGTACACGGGGGCGCCGAACTGGTCGGTCAGGCCGCGGTACAGCTCGGACGGGCTCGACCCGGTGACGGCCGTGATCTCGCTGGCCAGCAGCGCCAGCAGGATGCCGTCCTTGTCCGTGGTCCAGACGGAGCCGTCCTTGCGGTTGAAGGCGGCGCCCGCGGACTCTTCGCCGCCGAACGCGCCCTCGCCGGAGAGCAGCCCGGGCACGAACCACTTGAAGCCCACCGGGACTTCCACGAGCTTGCGGCCGAGCCCGCCGGCCACGCGGTCGATGATCGAGGAGGACACCAGGGTCTTGCCGACCACGGAGGCCGGGTTCCAGCCGCTGCGGTTGCGGTAGAGGTAGTCGATCGCGACGGCGAGGTAGTGGTTGGGGTTCATCAGGCCGCCGTCGGGCGTGACGATCCCGTGGCGGTCCGCATCCGCGTCGTTGCCGGTGGCGATGTCGAAAGGCGCCGCGCCGCCGTCGCTCTTCATGCGGCCGATCAGCGAGGCCATCGCCGAGGGGGAGGAGCAGTCCATGCGGATCTTCTCGTCCCAGTCGAGGGTCATGAAGGCCCACTGAGGGTCGACCGTCGGGTTCACGACGGTGAGGTCGAGGTGGTGGCGCTCGCCGATCTCGCCCCAGTAGTCGACGCTCGCGCCGCCCATGGGGTCCGCGCCGATCCGGACGCCCGCCTCGCGGATGGCGTCGAGGTCCAGCACGGAGGGCAGGGAGTCGACGTAGCTGCTCAGGTAATCGAAGGTGCCGACGTTCTCGGCCTTCAGCGCCTCGGTCAGCGGGATGCGGCGCACACCGTTCAGACCGTTCTCGAGGTACTCGTTGGCCCGGTTCGCGATCCAGCCCGTGGCGTCCGTGTCCGCCGGTCCGCCGTGCGGTGGGTTGTACTTGAAGCCGCCGTCCGCGGGCGGGTTGTGGCTGGGGGTGACGACGATCCCGTCCGCCTGGTCCGGGTGCCCCGCGTTGTTGTAGCTGAGGATCGCGTGGCTGAGGGCCGGGGTGGGGGTGTACGCGTGGCGGGCGTCCAGCAGAACCGTGACGCCGTTGGCCGCCAGGACCTCGAGGGCGGTGTTCTGTGCGGGTTCGCTCAGCGCGTGGGTGTCCTTGGCGAGGAACAGGGGACCGGTGATGCCCTGTGCCGCGCGGTATTCGACGATCGCCTGCGTGATCGCCGCGATGTGCCGTTCGTTGAAGCTGGCCTTGAGGCTCGACCCACGGTGTCCCGAGGTGCCGAACGCCACGCGCTGGCCGGGATCCGTGGGGTCCGGCTGCACGTCGAAATACGCGTCCAGGAGTGCGGTGAGATCGACAAGGTCTTCGGGAAGGGCCACGGTGCCCGCGCGGTTAGCCATGGGGCCAGCATGCCAGAGAAGCCCACGGTCTTCTACGCCTCGGCCAGGGTTACGCCGCTGTGACGCGGAGCGGCCCCGGGGCGGCCGCGGTACCGGCAGGTAACCTGGAGGCAGAGGTCCGTAATCGTGAGGGGGATCATGAGAGATCACACGCCGGAACAGGGCGATCAGGCGTCCCGGCGCACACCGGAACAGGGTGCGGCGGAGCAGCGCGCGCCCCAGGACCGTGAAGCGCAGCACCGTGAGCCGCAGTACCGTGCGCCCGGAGAGCCGACGACGCCGCCGCAGCCCGGTCCGCCGTCGGCCGCACCCGGCGCTCAGCCTCCTCAGCCCGGGCAGCAGAGCCGGCCCGGTCAGTGGGCGGGCCCCGGGGCATCCCAGCCTCATCCGGCCCAGGCCTATCCGACCCAGCCCTATCCGACCCAGCCGTTCCCGCAGGCCCCTCAGTCTCCGCCGCCCGGTCCTGTTCCCGGTCCCGCTCAGGGTCCCGTTCCCGGTCAGGCGCCCCGGCCGTCGTCGGGCCGTGTGGTGCCCCCCGTGCCGCCGGCGCCGCAGGGCGGGTTCGCCGCCGCGAGCTATCCCGGAGCACCGCAGCCCGCACCGCCCCAGTTCCCGGGCGCTCCCGTCCAGGGGCCCGGGCAGTTCCCCGGCCAGGCGCCGGGACAACCGGTGCAGCCTCCGGGACAATTCGCGCAGCAGCCGTATCCGGCGGCGCCGGGAGGTCGCCCGCCTCAGCCGTATGGTCAGCAGCCCTACGGCCAGTCGCCCTATGCCCAGCCGCCCGCACAGGCGTACGGGCAGCCGTACTACCCGGGCCTGGGCCCGTCAGAACCCAAGGGGATGAGCATCACGGCCCTCGTGCTCGGCATCGTGGGCGTGATCTCGGGCGGGTGGTTCATCCTGCCGCAGATCCTGGCGGTGGTGTTCGGTCATATCGGGCTCAAGAAGGAGCCCTCGGTCAAGGGCATGGCCATCACGGGCCTGGTCCTGGGCTATCTGATGGTCGCCGTCTCGCTCGCCTACGGCCTGTTCGTGGCATTCGCCTTCTCGTCCAGCTGGAGCGACTCCTCCCCCTGAATCCGAACTCCGAAGCAAGGGCGCTCCCGCCGATCCGGCGGTGGGCGCCCTTGTCGTAGGGACCCCGCCCCGTCGCCGTCGTCGGTCCGGGCCGGCGCCTTTCGGCGCGCCGTCGGCACCCGCGGAACACCCGCGAAAGCACACTGTAGACAAGTTGTATACAGGTGGTCTACAGTGTGAGTATCACCACAACCGGTGATATCGCCCCGATCCTCTAGGCTGCCATCATGTCGATCTATCACAAGCCCGCTCCGACGGCGCCTGAAGTCGCCTACCAATGGCTGCGTCAGGAGATCTCCACCCTGCCCTGGGACCAGGAGATCTTCCTGAGCGAAGGATCCATCGCCGAGGCCTCCGGAGTCTCCCGCACCCCGGTGCGGGAAGCGCTCCTCCGGCTCGAGGCGTCGGGCCTGATCAAGCGCGTCGCCCATAAGGGGGCGTTCGTCCCCGCCCTGACCGGGCGGGACATCGATGACATGGTGGAGGTCCGCCGCGTGATCGGGGACTGGGCGGTCCGCAAGGTCGCCCAGGGCACCGTCCCCGCAGCGGAACTGAACGAGATCCTGGATCGGCAGGAAGCCGCAGTCCAGGACCCCGTGGCCTTCATCGAATGCGACATCCAGTTCCATCAGAGGATCGTCTCCGCCGCGGGCAACCCGATCCTCGCGGGGGTCTACGAGGCCCAGCGTTTCAAGCAGCTCCGGATGGGTCTCAAGGCCGTCCTGGACAGCGAAGGACGCAGCCGCCGGGTGGTGGAGGAGCATCGCGCGATCGTTCAGGCCCTGCTGAGCGGTGACCCGGACCAGGCGGCCGCCGCCTCCCGGGCCCACCTGGAGTCCACTCTTTCGGCACTCAACGTGCCCCACGTCCCCGGCCTGCCCTCCTGAGCAGACCGGTGCAGAAACCCAGGAGCGTCAATGGAGATCTCACTGATCCAGCTGTCCAGTCCGGACGCTGAAAGCCAGGCGGACCGCATCGACCGTGCGGAAAGCCTGATCCGCGCCCAGGAGGGGGCGGACCTGGTGGTCCTCCCCGAACTCTGGAGCGCCGGGTACTTCCACTTCGGCCAGTACCCGGACCTCGCCGAGACCCTGGACGGCCCCACGGCCACCATGTGCGCGGCGGTGGCGCGGGATCTGAAGACCCACGTGCACCTGGGCAGCATCGTCGAACGGATCTCCGCGGACCGGCTCCGCAACACCTCGGTGCTGCTGGGTCCGGACGGGAGCATCGTCCATCAGTACTCGAAGATCCACGTCTTCGGATACCAGTCCCTGGAGGCCGAACTCCTCACCCCGGGGACGAGCCTGCCGGTGGCCCGGACACCCTTCGGGACCATGGCCGGCATCACCTGTTACGACCTCCGCTTCCCCGGCATCTGGTCCGAGCTGAGCACGCGCGGCGCGGGGATCGTGGTGGTCCCCGCGGCCTGGCCCGCCGCGCGCCGGGAGCACTGGAGGCTCCTCACCTCGGCCCGCGCGGTCGAACACCAGATGTTCGTCCTCGCCTGCAACGCCACCGGCGTCCAGGAGGGCGTGGAACTCGGGGGCACGAGCCGCGTGGTGGACCCCACGGGCCGGCTGCTCGCCGAGGCCGGCGCCGAGGAGGACGTCCTCCGCGCCACGATCGACCCCGCTCAGATCGAGGCCGTCCGTCGCGAATTCCCGGTCATCACCGACCGCCTGGACGACTACGCCGGGCTGAGCCACTGAGCCCCCCAGTCACTGAGCCCCTGAGCCGGCTCATCACCTGAGCCGGCCCGCTCACTGAGCCGAGCCGCCCGCCATCCCGCGGGCGCCGCCCCACACCCGCCCGCCCCCGCGGCAGGCTTTCACGGACCACGCCCCGTCGTCCGCTCCCACACCCGATCCCTGATCGAACGGAACCCTCATGACCCCTGCCCTCAGCTTTGCCGTGTCCGCAACCGGCGAGCGGATCGAGCTCACCGAGTTCACCGCCGTCGTCGCCGGGTACACGGGCCGTGACGCCGCGGCCGTCCAGCACCACATCGACGAGCTCGCCGCGATCGGCGTCGCCCCGCCGCCGGAGGTGCCCATGTTCTATCCCGTGGAGGCGGAGACCGTCAGCACCGCCCCCGCATTCCGGGTGGCCGGGGCGCAGACGTCCGGCGAGATCGAACCCCTCTACATCCGTCATGCGGGCCGGTACTACCTGGGCATCGCGTCGGACCACACGGACCGCCTCCTGGAGACCGAGGACATCGGGGAGTCCAAGCGGGCCTGCCCCAAGCCGGTGGCCGGGACGGTCATCCCCGTCGAGGACCTCGCGTCCCTCTCCCTGGACGAGTGCACCGCCCGCAGCCGCGTGGACGGCGAGCTCTACCAGGAGGGGACCCTGAGCAACCTCCGCACGCCGGCCGACGTCGTCGGACTCTTCCTGGAGCGCCGTGACCCCGGCGACGGCGACTTCATCTGCCTGGGCGGGACCCTCCCGCTGCTGGGCGGGACCTTCGTCTACGGCGCCGACTGGGAACTCGAGCTGAGCTTGCCCGACGGCGCCACCATCAGCCACCGCTACACCATCTCCCAAGGAGCACAGTCATGAGGACCGGAGCCGAGTACATCAATTCCCTCAACGACGGCCGGACCGTCCTGATCGACGGTCAGGTGGCGGGGAACGTCGCCGAGCACCCCGCGTTCAGCAAGGTGGTGGAGACGGTCGCCGAACTGTTCGACATCGCCGCCGACCCCGCCAACGGCATGCAGTATCAGAGCCCCGAGATCGACGGGCCCGCCAACCTCGTGTTCGGCATCCCGCGCTCGCCGGAGGACCTGAAGCGCCGCCGGGCCGCCGTGGAGCGCTGGGCCAAGCACACCCACGGCTGGGTGGGCCGCAGTCCCGACCACGTCGGCACCTTCTTCGCCGCCTTCGCCGCGCACCCCGAGGTGTTCGCCTCCGAGGAACGCGACTACGCCGGGAACCTCACCCGCTACTACGAGCGCATCCTGCGCGAGAACCTGTACGTCTCCTACGCGATCATCCCGCCGCAGTATTCGCGGGCGACGACGGCGTCCGGCTGGGAGGGCGACTTCATCCAGGTGGGCGTCGTAGGGGAGACCGAAGAGGGCCTGATCGTGCGCGGCTCGCAGATGCTCGCCACCGGCGGGGCGATCAGCGACGAAGTGTTCGTCACCTGCATCAAGCCCCTGGGCCCGGACGATGTGGACTTCGCCGTCTCCTTCGCCCTGCCGGCCGCAACGGAGGGCCTCAAGTTCCTCTGCCGCCGTCCCTACGCCACCGCGGCCACGAGCGAGTTCGACTACCCGCTCACGAGCCGCTACGACGAGCCGGACGCCCTGGTCATCTTCGACGACGTCCTCGTGCCGTGGGACCGCGTGTTCATCAACCGGAACGTGGAGACCCTGCGCCGCCAGTTCTTCGACACCGGCGCCCACGCCCTCGGCAACTGGCAGGCGCAGACCCGTCTGACGGTCAAGCTCCAGTTCATCGCCGCGGTCGCCCGCAAGATCGCCGCCGTGAACGGCACCGACCGCATCCCCGGGGTGCAGGAACGCCTGGGCGAGCTGGCCGCCGTCGTGTCCTCCGTGGAGTCCGCGCTGCTGGCCGCCGAGTACAGCGCCGAGCCGGACGCGAACGGCATGATGGTCCCCGGCCGCCGCGCCCTCTACGGCATCATGGGCCTGCAGTCCGAGACGTACCCGCGCGTCATCCAGATCCTGCGCGACCTGGCAGGGGGCGGTGTGCTCCAGCTGCCCTCCGGCGTCGCGGACATGAAGAGCGATGTCACGGCCGCCGACGTCGAGAAGTACGTGGCCTCCCCGAACGTCAGCAGCGAGGAGCGCATCAAGCTGTTCCGCCTCGCCTGGGACATCATCGGCACCGAGTTCGCCGGCCGCCACCAGCAGTACGAGCTGTTCTACGCGGGGGCGCCTTTCGTGGTGAAGGGCGTCTACACCTACCGCAACTTCGGATACGAGAAGCACGTGGCCGAGCTGGACGAGTTCCTGGCCGGTTACACCGTGGACGGCCGTGTGCCGTCCGGTCAGGCGCTCGTGGGCGCCGGAGAGGAGGCCTGAGCCATGGCCAAGCCGGAATTCGAGTTCGGCCCGGTGGACCGGGTGGAGTTCACCGACTGCAACCCCCACATCGAGGGCCTGTCCGAGGCGATCCTGGCCCGGGACGACCGCAGTGATGCCGTGACCCGCATCCTGAAGTTCGAGCCGGGCACCGACACCTCACCCAACGGCGCCCTGCGGCACGACTTCTGGGAAGAGGTCTTCATCTTCGAGGGCTCCATGCGGGACCTGCGCCTGAACCAGGTGTTCAAGGCCGGCGACTGGGCCACGCGCCCGCCGGGCATGGAGCACGGGCCGTGGATCTCCGAGGAGGGCGCCCGGATGTTCGAGGTGCGCTACTACCCGCGGGACGAGGCCTGAGATGGCGGCCCCGGCTTTCGCCACCCCCGACGCCTCCGGAATGCGGCGCACCCTCGGCCGCTTCCTCACCGGGGTGGCCGTGGTGACCGCGGAGCACGACGGCGAGAAGGTGGGCATGACCATCAGCTCGCTCACGTCGATCAGCCTGGAGCCGCCCATCCTGATGATCTCGCTCAACTTCGACACGCGGACGGGGAACGCTCTCCTGGCGAGCGGCCGGTTCGGCGTCTCGATCCTGGGGGCGAAGCAGGAGGGCGTGGCCCGGCAGTTCGCGGTCCGGGGCGGGAAGCGCTTCGAGGACGGCGTCTTCGACCTCACTCCCGCGGGCCTGCCCGTGGTGGCGGGCGCGCTGTCCCAGGCCGAGTGCGAGGTGGTGCAGAGCCACGTCGTGGGGGACCACCAGGTCTTCTTCGGCGAGGTGGCGTCCGCCCGGTACCGCGACGGCGAGCCCCTGGCGTTCTACTCGGGCAAGTTCGGCGACTTCCGCGACTTCAACCACGACGCCGTTCCGTGGTTCTACTGAGTCGCTGAGGCCGGCTGGGCGGCCCGGCCGCCGAGCCGCCGGCCGGCCGGACCCTGCAACCGGCCGCGCAGCCGAACTTCTCCCCGCACGCGCCCGGAAGGGCCCGCGACCCCTGGTCCCGGGCCCTTCCGTCGTGCCCTGAAGCGGCCTCCGGAGTCCCGGTGAAAAACGTTCGATATTCATCCGGCGAAGCTCTTGACGGCCGATGTGGCGGGCCTCACATTTAAGTGTATGGCTTTCACTAAATCCGCTGCGGATCCCCAGCCGCACGCGTCCGGCCCCTCCCCGGCCGGCCTCAAGAAGAACTCCCTCGGCACGCGCGACATCGTCTTCATGCTCGTCTCCGCCGCCGCGCCGCTCACCATCGTGGTGGGCGTCTCCCCGCTCGCCCTCGCCGTCGGCGGCGCGGGCGCCCCCGTCATCTACATCGCCGCGGCGCTGGGGCTCTCCCTCTTCGCCGTCGGCTTCATGGCCCTGACCCGGCACATCCTGTCCTACAGCGGGTTCTACGGCTACATCACCAAGACCCTGGGGCGCGTGACCGGCCTCGGCGCCGGCTTCACCGCCTGGCTCAGCTACAACGGCATCCAGATCGGCCTCTACGGGCTCCTCGGCATCCAGGCGAACCTGGCCGTCCAGCAGTTCACCGGGGTCGACCTGCCGTGGTGGGTCTACGCCCTCGTCTCCATCGCCGCGGTGCACTACCTCGGCTGGCGCGGCATCGACGTCGGCGCCAAGGTCGTGGGCGTGCTGCTCACCCTGGAGACCGTGATCGTGGTGATCCTCGCCGTCGCCGTCCTGGCCCACGGCGGGGCGAGCGGCATCTCCCTGGACTCCTTCACCCCGGGCGCCATCTTCACCCCGGGCATGGCCGCCGTGCTGAGCATGGGCTTCTCCGCCTTCATGGGCTTCGAATCCGGCGCCCTGTACCGGGAGGAGGCGCGGAACCCGGACCGCACCGTCCCGCGGGCCACCTACATCTCCATCGCGTTCATCGGCGCCTTCTACGCCTTCGCGGTATGGATCCTGGTCCAGGCCGGCGGCTTCGGCGCCATCCAGGCCTTCGCGGGCCAGCACCTCGACACGGGCGACGCCGCCTATGTCCTCGCGGGCACCTTCGCGGGCGACTGGCTCGTGAACCTCATGAGTGTCCTGATCGTGACGAGCATCTTCGCCTCGCAGCTGGCCTTCCACAACACCATCAACCGCTACACCCTCTCCCTCGGCCGGGAAGGGATCCTCCCCGCCCGCATGGCCCGCGTCAGCCGCCACCTGACCCCCGGCAACGCGGGGGTCCTGCAGACGGTCCTGAGCGCGGTCTGCGTGATCGTCGGCGCGGTGCTGGCACTGGATCCCTTCACGCAGTTCGTGGTGTGGCTGAACTCTCCGGGCATCATCGGGATCCTGGCGCTGCAAGCGCTCATGGGCGTCGGCGTCGTGATGTTCTTCGTCCGGAACCGCGGCCTGAACACCCGCTGGTACGTCATCCCCTCCACGGTCCTGGCCACCGCGGTCATGGCCGTGGTGATCTGGCTGAGCGTGACCAACATCCAGTACCTGACCGGCATCCCGGCGGGTGACCCCGTGAACACCACTCTGCTCGTGATCGCCCCGGTGACGTTCGTGCTGGGCCTTGCCGTAGCGTGGTGGCTGAAGAAGAACAGGCCAGAAGTCTTCGGACGGATCGGACACTCCGAATGAACCCACCGCAGGCAGCGGAACCAGAGGGCGGCCGGGTCCACCGGCTCGGCCGCCCCAGCGTGCCACGGCTCACCGTGGACAAGATCGGGCAGGAGGCCCTCGCGCTCCTCGAGGAGGAGGGCGTCCTCTCCCTGCCCCGATTGGCGGAGCGCCTCGGCGTCCGCCAATCGGCGTTCTACAAACACGTCTCCAGCCGCGCCGACATCATCGAACTGGCGCGGGGGGTTCTGGCCGAGCGGACGGCGTTCGGGAAGCTCTCCCGGCGGCTCGACGTCCTGGTGGTGGAGATCTTCGAGTCGCTCCTGAAGACCTATCAGGGCGTCCCGGCGCTCCTGCCGCTCATCCTGGTGCAGCCCGTGACCAACCCCGAGGTGCTGGGGATCTACGAACGGATCGCCACGGCCCTCCGCGAGGCGGGGGTCCCGGACCGGCTCGTCCTGCCGACCATCGAGGCCATCGACAGCGCCGCGATCGGCGCCGCCCTGGACACGCAGGCCATGGAGGACGCCTGGCAGGTCCCCGAGCATCGCCGCGCGGACTTCCCGAGCCTCGTGCGGGCGCAGGAGGCCGCCGCTCAGGACCGCAGCGACCGCTTCGGCTTCCTTGCGCGGACCCTCGCGGCCGGGCTCAGCGTCACGGCCGCTCCGGAGGCGTCCGCGCTGCACGCCATGAGCACCCCGGACGACGACGGCGGCCCCTGAGCCGCAGCCTCCCTCGCCCCGCCGCCCTCTCGCCGCGGCCGTGGGCGTGTGCCGCCGTCGTCGTCGCGACGCGGCCTCCCGCCGGAGCGGACGCCAGGCGGCGCACGGTATACCGGCGCACCGGGTGGTCGGCACCCCCGGTGCTCGGCACCCCAGGTGCTCAGTACACCGGGTACAGGGCCTCCGGGCGGAAGACGAGGTATCCGAGGTCCTTGTCGTAGCCGTGGATCTCGCGGGTGTCCAGCACGTCCATGTAGTCCAGGATGTCCGCGGAGAAGCACTGGCCGGGCACGAGCACCGGGAAGCCGGGCGGGTACGGCGTGACGAAACTCGCCGAGACCACATCGCCCATCGCCAGCCGGTCGCGGATCTGCGCGGAGGAGAGGTGCTCCGTGGTGCCCTTGCGGTAGCTGAGGTAGTAGGCGGAGCGCATGTCGCCCGAGGCGCCGTCGGCGGTGAGGAAGGCGGGGGCGAAACGGCTGAAATCGGGGAGCGGGATCGACGGGATGCTGTCCGGTCCGGGCGGCAGGGCGCGGGTCTTCACGCGGGAGAGCGCCCGCTTGCGGTCCAGGTCCTCGGCGATCTTGACCAGCACCTCGATCAGGTACGCCACGGAGCTGCGGGTGGTGCCGATGGTCGTCATGATCAGGACGTTGGAGCGGCTGGTCTTGTTGACCTGGATGCGGTGGCCGTCCATGAGGTAGTCGTGCTTGAAGGTGTCGCCGTCCACACCCGTGGCCGTGATGTCCAGGGTGATGCGGCACGGGTCCACCACGAACTCGTCCTCGGCCCATGCTTGATCCCAGGAGGCGAGGCCGTCCTTGGCCGGGTTCGGGCTGGTCGAGACGCGGTACGCGTCCGGGACGAGGTCCGACGTGTAGAGGACCCGGAAGTACTTCCGCAGGAGGGCGTGCCGGCCCACGGTCCTCCGGATGCTCATGGCGAGGTCGGCCTGGCGCTGGACCAGGGCGTAGCCCTCCAGCTCCACCTGGCGGCGGCCGATGTCCAGGGACGCGAGGATCTGGTAGTTGGGGGAGGTGGAGGTGTGCGTCATGAACGCCTCCAGGAAGGACTCCTCATTCAGTTCGGCGAAGTCCTGGTCGAAGACGTGGATCATGGACCCCTGGCGGAGCGAGGTCAGGGTCTTGTGCGTCGACTGTGTGGCGTACACGCGGAGGCGGGTCGACGTCGGGTCGGCGAGCAGGCGGGTGCGCACGAGCGTCTCCGTGTCGGCTCCGGCCAGCTGCGCCCGCTGCTCTTCGAAGCGGCGGCCGTAGTCCGCCGTCGTGAAGTCCTGTTCGAGGACCGCGGCGGCATGCATGGCCGTCCGCTGCCGGTACACCGGGTGGAAGCCGGCGAACGCGAACCAGGCCTCGTCCCAGAGGAACACGAGATCCGGTTTGATCGCGAGGCATTCCTCCATGACACGGCGGGGGTCGTAGACGATGCCGTCGAAGGTGCAGTTGGTCAGGGTGATCATCTTGACCCGGTCCAGCTGGCCGGCGTCGCGGATGGCCAGCAGCCGGCGCTTGATGCTCTCGAGGGGCACGGCGCCGTACAGGGAGTGCTCGTCCAGGGGGTAGGCGTCCAGGTAGCTGACGGAGGCGCCCGCCAGGACCAGGGCGTAGTGGTGGGACTTGTGGCAGTTCCGGTCGACCAGGACGATGTCGCCGGGGCCGACGATCGACTGGTGCACGATCTTGTTGGCCGTGGAGGTGCCGTTGGTGGCGAAGTAGCTGCGGTGGCTTCCGAAGGCGCGGGCCGCGAGCTCCTGGGCCTCCTTGATGGCGCCGTGAGGATCGAGCAGCGAGTCGAGGCCGCCCGACGTCGCGGACGTCTCGGCCAGGAGGAGGTTCATGCCGTAGAAGTCGGCCATGTCCTCGATCCACGGCGAAGCCAGCACGGAGCCGCCGCGGGAGACCGGCAGGGCGTGGAACACCCCGCCGGGACGGCGGCTGTACTCCTGGATGGCGTCGAAGAACGGCGTCTCGAAGCGTTCGGTGATGCCGCCGAGGATGGACAGGTGCAGGTCCATCGCGTCCGTCCGGGAGAAGACGCGGCGGAAGCGGCCGTTGACCGATCCGGCGAGGGATTCCAGGGCGACGCCGGCCATGAGGAAGACATCGAGCTCGGGGCGGATCTCCGCCACGGCGTCCGCGAGGTGGATGATCCGGCGGATGGACCGTGTCTCCTGCAGGCGGCTTCCGGCGCGCCGCTCGACGAAGCGGCGGAGCGAGCTGCTGAGCCGCTGCTGTGAGTGCGCGGAGATGCGAGGCGTCAGGATGACGGCCTGGATGCTGGGGTTGATCACGAGCGCGACCAGGGCGTCCACGAAGCTGGGCACCACGTTGACGTGATAGCTGAACTTGTCCAGGCCTCGGCGCTGGTCCCGCAGTTCCTTGGTGAAGCGCTCCAGTTCCTCGGACGGGCCGGAGTCCACGACGAGGACCTCGATGTGCGGCGCGGGACGGGAAGGGGTGGGGCCGTCCGCGTCGGGGGAGAGGCTGTCGCCCGGGGCGCCGTCCTCGCTGACGTGGAAGCCGGTCCGGAGCATCTCGTTGACGCTCTCCACCCGGCTCATGGCCTCGGAGTAGCGGCCCAGGCCGATCAGTTCGGAGATGTCCTTGACGGCCTGCAGGCCCGGGAGCGCCCAGTAGGGCTCGAGTGATTCGAGGAGCTGGAGAATGCCGGTGAAGGAGGCGGAGCTGCCCGTTTCGAGCTGCCCCATGCGGCGCTGCTGCAGGATTCCGGAGAGGGCGTACCCGAGGTACTCCCAGGTGTCCTTCCGGGTGCGCCATGCGCTTTCGGGGGTGCCGATCTCGGCACCCCACCGTCCCCCGGCTGTTGGTGCGAACGTCATTACTGTCCCTCGGCCTCACATCGAGAAATCCGGGACTGCCCCATTGCAGTCCGGCCGGCCCTGACGGCCTGCGCATGACCTTACCCGCGCTCCCGGCCGCTCAGAAGGCTTCCGGGAACATTACGGTATACACGTAATATACAGCGCGCGTGAGAGGGGCCCGGTGCCCGCGGAACCGCTGGAGAACGCCGGAGGCCCGGACACCTGACGGTGTCCGGGCCTCCGGACAGGAGACGTCGTCATGAGACGGAACGGGCCTCAGCGCACGCCGCTCATGAGCTTGCGGATGGCCGGCGCGCTGCCGAGCAGGGCGAGGCCCAGCACCACGGCCACGCTGCCGACGCCGAGGAAGTACGGCGTCTCGTTGGACGGGTCGTAGTAGCCCGCCAGGATGCCGGCCAGCGTGGTGCCCAGCGACACCGACAGGAAGAACAGCGCGACCATCTGCGCCTGGAACGCGGCCGGGGCCAGCTTCGTGGAGACGGACAGGCCGATCGGGGACAGGCACAGCTCGGCCAGCGTGAACAGCAGCAGGATGCCGACGAGCGCCAGGAGCGGGGTCTTCTCGGAACCTGCCAGCGGCAGGAAGGCCAGGAACGCCAGGCCCATGAGGACCAGGCCCAGGGAGAACTTCACGGGAGAGCTGGGCTGCTTCTCGCCGAGGCGGGTCCAGAGGGCCGCGAGCACACCCGCGAAGATCACGATGAACACCGGGTTGATCGACTGGACCCAGGCGGCCGGCATCTCCCAGCCGAACAGGTGGCGGTCCAGCTTCTCGTCCGAGTACACGGCGATGAACGTGAACTGCTGCTGGAACAGGGCCCAGAACGCGGCGGAGGCGATGTAGAGCGGGATGAACGCGAAGACGCGCTTCCGCTCCACCGGCTGGGTCTTGCTGCTGCCCAGGAGGATGAGGAAGTACGCCACGGACGCGCCGATCGCCACGTACGCCATCCAGGTGGCCAGGTTCTGCGCGGTCACCAGGTGGGTCAGGAGCAGAGACACGATCAGGACGACGACGGCGCCGAAGATCAGCGCGTACTTCTTCCGCTCGCCCGGGGCCAGGGGGTTCGCCACATGATGGGCGCTCTCCGGCATGTCCTTGCGTTTCAGGCTGTAGACGATGAGGCCGAGGGCCATGCCCACGGCGGCGGCGCCGAAGCCCCAGTGGAATCCGGCGCGGCTCTGCAGGAAGCCGGTGACGAGCGGACCCAGCAGGCCGCCGAGGTTGACGCCCATGTAGAAGAGGGAGAACCCGGCGTCGCGCCGGTCGTCCTTCTCGGAGTACAGGGTGCCGACCAGGGCCGTGGCGTTCGCCTTGAGGCCGCCGGAGCCGAACGCGACCAGCACCAGGCCGATCACGAGGCCCAGCACACCCGGCAGCAGGGCCAGGGCGATGTGGCCCGCCATGATCACGCAGGCCGAGAAGAACAGCACCCGCTCGGAGCCGAGCAGGCGGTCGGCCAGCCAGGCGCCCAGGATGGTGGAGAGGTACACGCCGCCGCCGTAGGCGCCGACGAGGCTCAGGGAGAGGGCCTTGTCGAGACCCAGGCCGCCGTCCGTGGCCGTGTAGTACATGTAGTAGGCCAGGATGCCCTGCATGCCGTAGAAGGAGAAGCGTTCCCACATCTCGACGGTGAAGAGGTTGGCCAGCAGTCGGGGGTGACCGAAGAAGCCTTTGTCCGTGGACACGGTGGTGCCCGGCTCGGTCTGTACGGGGTTCATTTCATCCATGCTCCCAGCGGCATGTGAGTTAAGTCATCTTTAGTGGCGCCGGTCACGTTCGTTCGCGCGGTCCGGGCCGGGGCCGGCGGAGCCGCGGAGGGCGAGCGTCACGGCGCGGAGGGCCAGCACGAACCCGGCGAAGAGCAAGGTGAAGCCGAAGAACGAATGCCAGGACAGGGAAGCCGTGAGAGAGGGCCCCGAATCGTCCAGGATCAGCAGGACGGCCCCGATGGTCGCCGCGGCAGCGAGCACCGCCACGATCAGCTGCTGGAACAGTCGCGTGAGGAAGCCGCGGTCGCCGTCGTCGGCCAGCACCCGGACCCGCGCCGTGAGAGTTCCCTGTTCCAGAGCGTCGGCCAGGCGGTCCACTCGCCGGGGCAGCCGGGCGAGCGTGGGCAGGAGCGTCAGGGCCTGCCGGCTCAGTTCGGTCCTGAGCCGCTCCGGGGTGAACTCCTGCTCCAGGTGTTCCGAACCGAGCTCGCGGGCTTCCGCGATCACGTCGAAGCCTGGATCCAGCAGCCGCAGAGTGCCTTCGAGCGCGGCCAGCGCGCGGAAGGCCGCGGCGATCTGAGGCGGGACGGCGAACCCGTGATCGAGGACCAGGGTGAAGAGCTTGCCGAACAGGGCGGCGCCGCCCTGGGGGCCGAAGCCTCCCCGGAAGCGGACCATGAGCTGGCCGAGCTCGCGCGTCAGGCGTCGTTCGTCGAGCCGGGTCGGTGGGTCGAGGAGCTCCAGCAGGGCGTCGCAGGCCAGGCGCTCGTCGTCGGCGTCGACCGCGAAGAGGAGGGAGGCGAGGGCGCGCCGGCTGCCGCTCTCCAGGCGCCCGACGGACCCGAAATCCAGAAGGGCGAGCCGGCCATCTTCACAGAGCAGGACATTCCCGGGATGAAGATCGGCATGAAAGACGCCGTCCACGGTGAGCTGGCCGATGGTGGCACGCAGCAAGGTGCGGGCCAGGGATCGCCGTGCCACAGGGTTCAGAGCCGCCAGCTGTTCTCCGGCCCGCCCCAGGGGAACCCCATGAACGCGCTCCATGACCAGAAGCCGCTCGGTGCTGAGCTCCTCGTGGACCTGTGGAACCCGGAGTTCCTCTCCGCGGACCGCGTGGGCGAGAGCCCGCGTGTTCTCCGCCTCCACCCGGTAGTCCAGCTCCTCCGTCAAGGAGGCGGCGAAGCCACGGGCGAGCGCCACGGCGCCCAGCCGCCGGGCCCACGGTGCGGTCCGTTCCAGCCAGCGTGCCAGCTGCTCGATGATGGAGATGTCCAGGCCCACTTGTTCCAGCGCCGAGGGCCGCTGGATCTTGAGCACCACGTCCCGTCGCGTGTGGTCCGGCCCGACGGGGCCGAGCGTCGCGGTGTGGACCTGCGCCACGGACGCCGCGGCCAGGGGAGCGTGGTCGATGTGGCTGAAGACGTCCAGGGCGGGCTTGCCGAGTTCGCGGTCGAGAGCCTCCCGGATGCGGTCCCAGGGTTCAGGCTGAACCTCGCTCTGCAGCCGGGAGAGCTCCCGGATGTAGGCGGCCGGCAGCAGATCGCTCCGCGTGGACAGCATCTGGCCCAGTTTCACGAAGGTCACCCCGGCTTCCTCCAGCGTCTGCCGCAAGGCCCGCGCCGTCCGCTCCTCCCGGTCCCGCGCGTGCCGGGAAAGTCCTCGGAATCCGAGGGCCAGGCCGTGACGGCTGGCGATCCGGACCACCTCCGTGTACCGGCCGGCCTGCCGGGAATGGGCCCGGGCGGACCGCAGCCACGAGAAAGGATTGGGCAGGGTCCCCGTGGGCACCATGATCTCGCAGGCCATCAGGACCGCGACGCCCAGAGCAAAGGTCCAGAGGGCCGAAAGCCCCGCGACCAGGACCGCCGCGGCCGGATCCCGGCTCACGCTCTCCGGACTGTCGAGCCCGGCCGCGCCCAGGAACAGCCGCACCGCGGCGGAGAAGAAGAGGGTGAGCACGAACGCCACGAGGATCGAGCGCGGCCATCCCACGGGCACGCCCAGGAGCCTGCGGGAGACCGAGGCCAGGAACCAGGTCTGGACGAGGAAGAAGAACAGTGTCAGGAGGACTTCTGCGAGTCCCCCCACCCAGGAAAGTGCGTCCACGCTCTCATTCTCGCCCGCAGTCCGAAGGCCTGACATCATCCCGCAGTGGGACTGTGGACAACTCCAGGATGACGCGTTGTGTAACTCCCAGCAGGGCGCTCGCAGGATAGTCTGGGGGCAGTTGTCCGGGCGTCGTGCGCCGGGCCGGAGGCAGAGGAGAAGTCGCAGCGTGAGCGAGGTTGAGACCGTACGGGTCCAGGACATTCCGGAAGGCGCCACCATCGTCGACGTCCGCGAGGACTACGAGTGGGAAGCCGGCCATGTGGAGGGTGCGCTGCACGTCCCCCTGAACACCTTGCCCCTGCGGTTCGAGGAACTCGACCCTGACGAGGACCTCTACATCATCTGCCGCACCGGTGGACGCTCCTGGCAGGCCAGCCAGTGGCTCGTGGGCCAGGGCTATTCCGCCATCAACGTGGCGGGCGGCATGGACGAGTGGTTTGAAGCCGGCCGTCCCATGGTGGCCGAGGGGTCCGAGACCCCGCGCGTCCTGTAACACCCGCCCGCAGAACACCGGAAGAACCGAGCAACCCATGAGCGCTGCAACGCCCCGCTACACCTACCTGGGCCCGGAAGGCACCTTCACCGAGGCGGCGCTCCTCCAGGTGCCCGGCGCCTCCGAGGCCATCCGCATCCCCGTCAGCAATGCCAAGGTCGCCCTCGAGAAGGTGCGCCTGGGAGAGGCCGACGCCGCGATGATCCCCATCGAGAACTCGGTGGAGGGCGGCGTGCCCGCCACGCTGGACGCCATCGCCACCGGCAGCGAGCTCCGGATCATCCGCGAGGTGCTCGTGCCGGTGAACTTCCAGCTGGTCGCGCTGAAGGGGACGGCGCTCGAGGACATCCGGGTCGTCTCGACCCACGGCCATGCCTGGGCGCAGACCCGCGAATGGTTCGACGAGCACCGCCCCGGCGTCGAGTACCTGACCGCGCCGTCGACGGCGGCCGCCGCCGTCGCGCTCCTGGAGAAGGACCCGCAGCACCAGGCCGCCGTGTGCGCGCCGATCGTGGCGCGCAGCCATCCGGAGCTCGAGGTGCTCGCGGAGAACATCGGCGACAACCCGGACGCCGTCACCCGCTTCATCCTGGTGGCGCGGCCAGGTTCGATGCCGCGCCCGACCGGGGCCGACAAGACCACGCTCGTGGTGCCGCTGCCCGAGGACCACCCGGGCGCGCTCATGGAGATCCTGGAGCAGTTCGCCAGCCGGGGCGTGAACCTGAGCCGCATCGAATCGCGCCCCACCGGCCAGTACCTGGGCCACTACTTCTTCAGCATCGACGCCGATGGCCACGCCCATGAAGCCCGCGTCCAGCAGGCGCTCGCGGGCTTGCACCGCATCAGCCCCGCCACGCGCTTCCTCGGGTCGTATGCCCGGGCCGATGCGCAGTCGCCCGTGGTCGCACCGCACAATTCGGACGCCGCCTTCGCCGCCGCGGATCAGTGGGTGGCCGGGATCCTGGAGGACGGCGCGCCGGGGTAGCGCTGGATGAACGAGCGTTCCGCCCGCGTGGCGTGCCGGTGGTGTGCAGGGCCGGAGTCATCGGGGGAGTGAAGGTGTCCTCTCCGAGGACGAGGTCCTGGCCGCCGCGCGGGATTCTTTGCAGATCGCCCGGAACTCGGACCATTTCAGAAACGCTTGGCCCGGTCGTCGGATGACCTTCCCGAGGTAGGGATCGCGCTGTTCCAGTTCCTGATGGAGCCGGGGCCAGGTGGTGTAGCCGGCGCGGACTTCTTTCCGTTCTTTGGACTCAGACCACGGCCAGCAGAACATGCAGCCGATTCCCGTGGCGGACATCGTCCAGGTGAGAATGTTCGTGAACCACGAAGCGCCGGCCCCGAGCTGCATCAGGAGCAGCGCGAGGAGTGCAAGCGACAAGGGGACGGAGAACCCGATGAAGCCGGCCCTGCGGATAGCAAACGATGACGGCCCCGGTGTGAGGTTTCTGTCCATCCTGGTCATGCCCCCTGCCCGGTCAGCGTCTGAGAATCCAATTGGCCCGCGGAAATCAGCGACTTTTCATCCGTTCCGAAAGCGCCTTTGCTCGATCGCAAATGTCGGAAAAAACCTGCCGAGGCAGATACTCCGCGCTGGCTTCGCGTATCACTTCGCCGAGATATGGGTCCCGCTGCTGCAGGTCCTTCCGCCTGTACGGCAGTGAAGTGTAGCCCTCGCGAGTTTCGGCCCAATCTTTCAATCCTGCCCACATCAGAAAGAACGCCACTGAGAGGCCTGCCAGGAGAAAAACTCCGAAGAGCAAGTTCGCGAACCAGGACGGCTGGACTATTCCTGTGAATATCGCAATATATATGATTCCTGACGCGCAAGCGAACAGGGTCGTCACTCGGAGGAGATGTTTGTACAGCACGTAGGCGGATGGGCCGGCGAGCCTTTCTTGTTCCTTGTCTGGCACTCCGCCCATCCTCTCCATGTGCCGATCAATATCGGTAAGACATTTGCTGGAAGAGTTCTTGAGAACTTGGACACTTCGCTCACGACTGGGCGTCCCTGGAGGTCTGGCCGGCGAGGGAGGATGCACGTGAGAACAGCAGGACAGTGACGAAATCGCGCAGGCGAAAAACCGGCCATCACTGAAGTGTTCAATAGGACCTCATGATGCCTGTCCAGTGGCGAGTGGCGCCCTTCCCCGACGCCTATTATTGATCGGAGACTACGCCCGGATGGCGAGCATCACAAGAGTGCTATGAACATTCCGACGGAATGGTCACGGATCGGCGTAACGGCAGGGGTCCCGAACGCCAGCCCAGCCCATGATCAGAAGCGGTCAGGCACACAAGCCCTTGATGTCGCGGCGAAGCCGGGCGGTCCAGTAGGGCGTTCCCGCCCTGTGCTGACGCCGCGCGATCCACCCCGCGGCGTGCCTCTATCTGACGGATGCCCGGGCGCGTATGCTTACCTGAACATTTCCAGTGCGCGCCGGGTCTCAGCGTTCCGGCGGAAAAGGCGGGCCTCACCAGGCACGCCGGATTGCGCCCGAACCGAATCAGGGAGGCACCATGAGCGAGAACGATGGCCAGGGGATGATCGTCAACCCCGTGTCCGACGACGACAACCAGGACTGGGACGGCGACGAGGCGGATCGTGCCGACCGCCTGCGTTTCGCCGAGGAGCAGGCGATGATCAAGGAGCAGTCGGAGCACCATCAGGATGACTCCCTGCGCCGCGCTCAGCAGCAGGCCGACGAGGAGTCCGGCGAGGCCAAGTAGCCTCACGAGTCGCCCGCGGACGTCTGTTCGCGGGCATCACTGTTCCGGGCGCACCCGCACGGACAGGGACTGCGGCCAGATCTCCACGCTGATGCGGGTGGCGGGCCCGGACGGATCGCCGTCGAGCTGTGTCTCCATCGGTTCCGGGCTCCACACCGTCATCCGGTTCACGGCGTAGGAGCGCATGATCGGCAGGACTCCGTTGTGCTTGAACAGCACCTTCAGGTACATAAGGATCCAGCCGGCCACACTGCGCGGGCTGATCACGACGGCGTCGAGCAGGCCGTCGTCGACCATGGCGTCGGGCAGGAAGTCGAGACCGCCCGGGACCAGGCCGCAGTTGGCGAAGAGGATGCTGCGGATCTTGCGCTTCTGAGGGTGCGCGCCGTCGAGGCTGATCGTGACCGCTTTGCGCCGCCCGCTCAGATGGCGCAGGCCCGCGGCGGTGTAGGCCATCCATCCGATGGTCTTCTTGAGGTCGTCCCGGGTGTCGACGAGCACCTCGGCGTCCATGCCGATCCCCGCCATCACCAGGAACCCGTGCCGCGTGACGGTGCCGTCGACGGCGTTCTGGAGTTCCGCCGTCGCGGTGTCGATCCGCCGTTCCCAGCCGAACAGTGCCGCGCCGACGCAGCCACGCAGGTCGGTGACGTTCATCTGGAGGTTCCGGGCCAGAAGGTTCCCTGTGCCGAGCGGGATGAGCCCGAGCGGCACGCCACTGCCGGCCAGCACTTCGGCGACCGCCCGGACGGTGCCGTCGCCGCCCGCTGCGAGGACGGCGTCGTACCCCTCCTCGAGGGCGGTCCGCGCCTGGCCGTAGCCGGGATCCTCCACAGACGTCTCAAGGAAGACGGGCTCGGGCCAGCCCGCGGTCTGGATGGCGTGACGGATCTGTTCGCGGGCGCCGGCGGCGTTGTTCTTCACCGGATTGATCACGACGGCGATCCGCTGCGGGCCGCTGATCGGCGCGCTCACGGGGCCGGCCACCGCGCTGCGGCGATGGATCGCTTTGAGGCGCCGGGCGCCCCACCAGCCGGCCACGGCGGACGCGGTGAAAGCGGCCGCGCCACCCGCGAAGAGAACGTACTGACCAGTCTTCCCCATAATGCTCCTAAGCGTACCTGCGAGGGGCCCCGTCCGAGCGAAGCGAGGAAAGGGGTAGCAAGCAGCGGTACCTGCGAGGGCCCCGTCCGAGCCCGGCCCCCTCGATCCCGCCACTTAGCAGGGACTGAGCCCTATTCGATACCCTTGGACCGTGATCGACGTTAAAGAACTCATTGAGAATCCTGAGAAGTTCCGGGCCAGCCAGCGTGCGCGTGGTGCGGACGAGTCTCTGGTGGACCAGCTGGTCGCCGCGGATGCCACACGTCGGTCCGCCCTGACCCGGTACGAAAACCTCCGCGCCGAACAGAACGCGTTCGGCAAGCGGGTCGCCCAGGCGAAGGGCGAGGAGAAGCAGGCGCTCCTGGCCGAGGTCAAGGAGCTGGCGGCCAACGTCAAGGCCGCGGCCGCCGAGGCCGACGCGGCTCAGACCACGCAGGACGAGCTGCTGCGCGTGATCCCCAACCTCGTGCTGGACGGCGTTCCGGAGGGCGGCGAGGACGATTACGTAGTCGTGAAGACGGTGGGCGAGCCGCGTGAGTTCACCGATTTCGAACCGCGCGACCACCTGGAGATCGGCGAACTGATCGGCGCCATCGACATGGAACGCGGCGCCAAGGTCTCCGGTTCGCGCTTCTACTTCCTCAAGGGTGTGGGCGCCCGCCTGGAGATGGCGCTGCTGCAGATGGCCATGGACCAGGCGATCGCCAACGGCTTCGTCCCGATGATCACCCCCACGCTCGTGCGTCCGGAGACCATGCAGGGCACCGGCTTCGACGTGAAGCACGACGCCGAGATCTACCGCCTCGCCGAGGACGACCTCTACCTGGTGGGCACCTCCGAGGTTGCCTTGGCCGGCTATCACGGCGACGAGATCCTGGATCTGTCCGACGGTCCCATCCGCTACGCGGGCCAGAGCTCCTGCTACCGTCGCGAGGCCGGTTCGCACGGCAAGGACACCCGCGGCATCATCCGCGTCCACCAGTTCAACAAGGTGGAGATGTTCATCTACACGACCCAGGAGGAGGCGGCCGCCGAGCATGAGCGCCTGCTGGCCTGGGAAGAGGAGATGCTGGCCAAGTGCGAGCTCCCGTACCGCGTGATCGACACGGCCGCCGGTGACCTGGGATCCTCCGCCGCACGGAAGTTCGACTGCGAGGCCTGGGTCCCCACGCAGGGCGCCTACCGCGAGCTGACCTCCACCTCCAACTGCACCGGCTACCAGGCCCGCCGCCTGAACATCCGCGAGCGGGTGTTCTCGGAGGACGGGACGCCCAAGGGCACGCGCGCCGTCGCGACCCTGAACGGCACCCTGGCCACGACCCGCTGGATCGTCGCCATCCTGGAGCACCACCAGAACGCGGACGGCTCCGTCACGGTCCCGGCCGCGCTCCGTCCGTACCTGGGCGGCCTCGAGGTGTTCCCGGTTCTCTAGGGGCCGCGTCTCACCCCACAGATCGAAGGTCCCCGCTCCTGTGGTCTTTCCCCCGCGCTTCGGTGGTGTGGAAAGACCACAGGGGTGGGGATTCTGGTTTTCCACATGGAGCAACTCGTCCCGAGCACATCCGAGAGCCCACGATGGACTGGAGGCATGGAATTCCCGGAGTTCACCTTCCTGACCGTGGGTCGGGGAACCGATCCGCGCACAGCCAGGAATCTCAGCCGGAATTTCGCCGCAGGCCGGCTCGTTCGCTTGCGCCGTGGCGTGTACATCCCCATCGAGGAGTGGCTCGGAACCACCTCCTGGGGGCGTTATGCCGCGTCGACTGCGTCGCTAGGTTTGCCTGGGCCGGCCCCGGTCTTCTGCCGGGAGACGGCGCTGTCGTTGCATGGCTTCAGCCTTGCCAGAGTGCCACTCACGGTGGAGTACCTGACGGATTCGCTGTCCAGTTGGGGCCGACGGCCTTCGCCCAGGCTCTATGGCGATATGCCCGCGGCGGCAAAGGCGTGGGGTCGGATCCAACCCGACACTCGAAGGGTGCTGCCAACAGGATTTCGCGACGCGCGGCGGCCAGGAGCCGAGCGCAAGCCGACGCGCCTCTCGGTGGCTCATCTCGGCGTCGTGCTTCCACTGCAGAGACTTGAGGCTGTTCTCCTGGACACCTTGCACCGCATGGCGTTCCCCGATGCGATTGTGGTCGTGGACGCCATTGCGGCGCGCGACTCGAGGATCAAAAGTCCGTGCAGTCTCGAAGGCCTGGCGGCATCCCTGGCAGGGCTACCGTCGGGTGCGGCACGGGATCGGACCGGGAAGGTCCTGCGCTTCGCAGATCCGGCGGCGGAATCAGTGGGTGAGTCGTTCAGCCGGGCGGTGATCGAACAACTTGGTTTCGAAGTTCCCGAATCCCAGTTCCGGGTCATGGGGCCGTGTGGGGAGGTCGCCCGGACCGATTTTTACTGGCGGAGCCGGAAGCTGGTCGGTGAGTTCGACGGGATCATGAAGTACAGCCGCTCCAGGGACTTCAGCGGCAAAGATCCGGCGCAGGTCGTGTTTGAGGAGAAAGTCCGGGAGGACAGAATCCGAGCCGAGGGTTACCAGGTGGTGCGCTGGGTCTGGGGCGAGCTCATGAAACCTGAACTTCTGCGGGGGAAGCTGCTCAGGGCCGGAGTCCCGAGGCGGTGACTACTTTTCCCGGTACTTACGGTCATCCCCCTGCGCTTCGGCGGCGGGGAAAGTCTGTAAAGCCGGGGATTCCTTTCGCAGGCGCCGGCGGCGGCGACGCCGGATCCCCTTCACCAGGAACACCAGCACCACCGGGATCAGCAGCAGGAACGTCACGAACAGGCCCACGCCCCGGAAGAAGATCCCCCAGGTCTCGTACCCCTCCACGATGGCGTGGGACGGGTTGCCGGGCTCGTAGACCACGGTCACCTGCTCGCCTTCGGCCGGATGACGCTCGGTCGGGATCAGCGCCCGGACCGTCAGGGTTCCGCTCGCCTCCTCGGGGTAGACCGTCGAGCCGTCCGGTGAGGCGGGGCCGTCGGCAGAGTAGGCCGCGGTGATCTGGCGGTTGCTCGCCTTCTTTCCGTCGTCGATGGCGACGACGACGCCGGGCGTCCGGGTCCCATGGGCGAGGAGGTCCTCGTCCTGGGCCACCATCACGAAGCCGGCCACCGCGAACGCCGGCCCGACCAGGAGGACCGCGAAGAACACCGCGCCGGAGAGCCACCCCTTGACCCGGGTCCCAGCGCCCTTGGCCCCGGCGCCCTTGGCCCCGGCGCCGTTCGTCGCTGTCCGGGCCTTCGGTCCGTTCCCCGCCATCTCGCTCCTCTTCCCCCATCACGGATCCAGCATCCACCTACTTGTACTGTACGTCGCGCCCGGGCAGCGACCCGCCCAGGCGAACATCCACACTGTGCGCAAGGCTGTGAGTATTAACCTCCGCGCCCGGCTGTTCACGCCGAATTCACGCCGCGCTGTGACCTGGCTCCTGGCCCGGCGCGCCGCAGAGTGCTTCACTGAATCATGACCATTTTGACTGAACATGCAGTCGCTGACATCGAAGATCAGCAGCAGAATCCCACCGCCCACCTCATCGCCCTGGACGTCGACGGCACCCTCGTGGACCACGACGGCCACATGTCACCCGGCGTCCGCGAAGCCGCCCAGGCCGTCGTCGCCGCAGGTCACCAGGTGATCATCGCGACCGGCCGTTCCCTCAACGCCACCCTTCCGATCGTCGAGCTCATCGGCCTCACCGAAGGGTACGTGGTGTGCTGCAACGGCGGCGTCACGCTCCGCCTGGACCCCACTCTGGCCGACGGGTACGAAGTCATCCACCGTGAGACCTTCGACCCCGCCCCGGCCCTGACCGCCCTCCGCAAGCGCCTGCCCGTCGCGAAGTACGCCCTGGAGGACTCGGAAGGCCGGTTCCTCTCCACCGAGCGCTTCCAGGATGCGAGCTTCGGGGTCGAGGCCACCGCCGTCGACTTCCACGAGATGCTCGAGGCGGAAGCCGTCCGCGTGGTGGTCTTCAGCTCCGAGAACACGTCCGAGGACTTCACCGAGGCGATCGCCGGCATCGGCCTGAGCGGCGTCACGTACTCGGTCGGCTGGACGGCGTGGCTGGACATCGCCGCGGCCGGCGTCACCAAGGCCAGCGCCCTCGAACGGCTCCGGGAATCCCTCGGCTGGGACGCCACGCGCACGCTCGCCATGGGCGACGGCCGCAACGACGTCGAGATGCTCGCCTGGGCCGCCCGCGGCGTCGCCATGGGTCAGGCCCCCGAAGAGGTCCGGGCCGTGGCGGACGAGATCACCGCTTCGGTGGACGACGACGGCGCCGCGCGCGTCCTGCGTTCCCTCCTCGCGTAAAGGCCGGGGCAGCCTCAGTCGCCGGCGACGGCCGCTCCCCGGAGCAGCCGGGCGGCGAGGCTTCGCCCGAGGAACTCCTCATGCCACCCGGTCCGGCTCAGCGCCTTGCTGACCGCCTGGGTGCTGATCCCGAGGGCCGAGGCCACGGTCTTGTACTGCCCGCGCACGCCCGGCGTGAGCAGGTCCACCACGCGCCATTCGGCCTCCGACCGGTCGGCCACGATCCGGGCCACGAGCCGCAGCGCGCCTTCCGCATCCAGGGCAGCGTCCGGTGACTCGCCGGCGACCGCCACCGCATAGCGGACCTGCCCCTTCTCCAGCGCCACCATGGCGCCGGTCGCCAGGTCCCGGGCGAAACGGGCCGAGGTGTCGTCCACGCCCTGAGCCGCTCCGACGGCGGCGAGCAGGCCGGGATGGCGGGGCGCCAGCAGTGCCGCGCGCACGGCGTCGTCGGCGCTCTGGGTGATCAGCCACCAGGACGGCGAGGCGTCGGCTTTGCGCGCCCCGAGGACCTGCAGGGCGTCGGCCGTGTCCGGGGCCATGCGGGAGGCGCGGAAGCAGACGGCGTAGCTGTTCATGAGCGGGAGCCTCCGGGGATCGGTCCGTGGTCCGGGCCGGGTTTCCGGCCTCCCTGCAACTGTAATGGCTGGCCTGCGGGCGGGTGCTTCCCGCGTCGCCACGACGACGGCGACCCGCCGCGGACCGTCGGTGACAGTCGCGCGGCGGGTCGCCGTCCTCGTGCAGCCGGGGCGTGCCCCGGCGCGGATCAGTGGCCCTGGGCCTGGAAACGCTCGATGGAGGCCTGGAGCTCGGCCTCGGCGGCGGCGCGGTCCGACCAGCCGGCGGCCTTGACCCACTTGCCCGGCTCGAGGTCCTTGTAGCGGGTGAAGAAGTGCTCGATCTCCTTGATCAGGAACTCGTCCAGATCGCCGATCTCCTGCAGGTGGTCGAAGCGCTTGTCGGCCGGCACGCAGACGACCTTGGCGTCGCCGCCGGCCTCGTCCTCCATGTTGAAGATGGCGATCGGGCGGGCTTCCATGACGATGCCGGGGAACAGGTCCACATCCGGGTAGTACACCAGGGCGTCCAGCGGGTCGCCGTCCTCACCCAGGGTGTCGTCGAAGAAACCGTAGTGGGTGGGGTACTGCATCGAGGTGAAGAGGACGCGGTCCAGGCGGACGCGGCCGGTCTCGTGGTCCACTTCGTACTTGACGCGGGAGCCGCGCGGGATCTCGATCGTGACGTCGTGCTTCATGGGAACTCCGTAGCTGTGTCGTGCCGCCGTGCGGCGTGAGGTACTGAGCGGCAGGCTCTGACCCTGCCGCCGACTACTATTGAGGATATAGCCACGGCCTGGGATTTTCTCCGGCCGGGCAGCCCGCAGCAGGCCCATGACGCCGCCGGGCCGGGACGGTGACAGGGGATTCACGCACATGAGCAGGGTGGCGCGCGCCGCGGGTTCGGCACTCCTGGTCCTGGTGCTGCTGGCCCTGATCGTCCCCCTCGGATTCCACTGGGCCGGTGCCTCGTTCCCGGCCATGCCGGGGCCCGCCGTCAGCACCCCGCCCTGGCAGCTGCCGCCCTCGACCCCGGCCCCGCAGAGTGGCGCCTTGCGCTCCGGGGCGCCGCAGCCGTCGTCGTCCGCGCTGTCCGCCCTGCTCGCCAAGACCCTGGTGCCCGACGGCGCGGGGAGCTTCTCCGCCCAGGTCCTGGACGCGGAGACGGGGGCGGTGCTGTATTCACGCGCCGCGGGCGAGGCTCGCACCCCGGCGTCCAATATGAAACTGCTGACCGCGGCGGCGGCGCTCCAGGCTCTCGGGCCGGACAGCCGCTTCACGACCGAGGTCGTCCGCACGGGTCCGTCCTCCTTGATGATCCGGGGCGGGGGAGACGTGCTGCTCACCGCGGGCACTTCTCAGCCGGACGAGATCATGGGCCACGCCGGACTGGCGACCCTTGCCACCCGCACGGTCGCGCAGCTGCGGGCGGCCGGGGTGAAGGGCAAGGTGTCGGTGGCGGGCGACGACGGGCTGTTCAGCGGCCCGGCGCTGAACCCTGCCGTGGACCCGGGCGACGTCGAGGCGGGGGAGACCGCTCCCGTCGCACCGATGGCGCTGAACTCCGCCCGCACGGATCCCGATGTGCTCACCGGACCGCGCCCGCAGGATCAGACCGCCACCGTGGTCAAGGCGTTCCTGGCCGCGCTCACCACGGCGGGCGCGACCGGCGGGAGCCCTCTCACCTTCGTGGCCGGCGGCAAGGCCGGGTCGGGCGAGGTCCTGGCCGGCGTGGAGTCCGCCACGGTCGCCGAGCAGGTGTCCTGGATGCTCCAGCACTCGGACAACTTCCTCACCGACGTCCTGGGGCGGATGGTCGCCGTGAAGTCCGGCCGTCCCGGAAGTTATGCCGGCGCGATCGCGGCCGTCCGGAGTGAACTCGATCAGCTCGGGCTCGACACACGCGGCATGGTGATCGCGGACCTGAGCGGGCTGTCGGCCGCCAACCGGGTGAGCCCCGCCCAGTTCGCGGCGCTGATCCGGCTCATGACGACCGGGTCCAACGCCGCCCTGCGCTCCGCGCTGGACGGATTCCCGGTGGCGGGCCTCAGCGGAACCCTCAACGCCCGCTACGGAGACGCCTCCAGCAGGGGCGGCGCAGGCCTTGTCCGGGCGAAGACCGGCACGCTCAACACCGTGCTGAGCCTCTCCGGCTACGTGGTGGACGCGGACGGCAGGCTCCTGGTCTTCTCCTTCATCGGCAACGGCCTCACCCCGGGCGCGGCCGGGAACAAGGCCGCCCTCGACGACTCGGCGACCGTGCTGGCCGGCTGCGGCTGCCGCTGAGACGCTCCACCCGCGTCGGACCGGAAGCCCGGTGAACTGTCAGCCCGGTAGGGCAGGATGGTGACATGAGCTCTCAGTCCACACCCGCACTCATCGACTGGAATCTGGCCGCGGCCACCGCGGCGCGGCTCGCACCGGCAGGCCCCCGATTGCGGCCGGCCGAGATCGCCGCCGCGGTGGAGGACATCCGGGCCAAGGCGGACGCCTCGGTGGAGCATGTCCATCGCATCACCGGTCTCGAAGCCGCCCGGGATCTGCGGGACTCCCAGGTCCTCGTGGTGGACCGGGCCGGCTGGTCCAAGGCCAACACGCAGGGCTTCGCGGCCATGATGACGCCGGCCCTGCACGCGTTCCGGGAGCGGCTGGCCAAGGACATGACGCCTGGCGGCGCGAAGGTGGGCGGGGCGATCACCGGGGCGCAGATGGGCTCGGTGCTGGCCTTCCTCTCCAGCAAGGTCCTCGGCCAGTACGAGCCGTTCTCCGCCCATCTGAACCAGGGTGAGGGCCAGGCGGGACGTCTCCTCCTGGTCGCGCCGAACATCGTGGAGATCGAGCGGCAGCTGGGGGTGGACCCGGACGACTTCCGCCTCTGGGTGTGCCTGCACGAACAGACCCACCGCGTGCAGTTCGCCGCGGCGCCGTGGCTGGCCGGCTTCATGATGGAGCAGATCGGTCAGCTGAGCGGCTCCCTGGTGGACAACGCCGGGTCCTTCCTCGAACGGGCCTCCCGCGCCGTGGTGTCCCTGAAGGAGGAACGGCAGGACCCGGACGCTCCCAAGGGCTCGATCACGGATCTGCTGCAGGGCCCGGAGGAGAAGGCGATCATGTCGCGCCTCACCGGCATCATGAGCCTGCTGGAAGGCCACGCCAATGTGGTCATGGACGCGGTCGACGCCGACGTCGTGCCCAGTGTCCGCACCATCCGGCAGCGGTTCAGCGCGCGCGGCAAGGACCGCGGCGTGGTGGAGAAGTTCTTCCGGCGTCTGCTCGGTCTGGACGCCAAGATGCGGCAGTACACGGACGGCGCGCGCTTCGTCCGCGCCGTGGTGGACCGCGTGGGGATGGAGGGCTTCAACAAGGTCTGGGAGCGCCCCGAGAACCTCCCGAGTGAGGCCGAGATCCACGACGCCGACACCTGGCTCGTGCGCATGGGGCTCGCCGGCGGTGTCTGAGGCGGAGCTCCCGTCGGCTTCCGCGCACGGCGTCACGCTCGCCGTGCCCGGCTCGGCGGACGCCGCCGGCACCGCACCCTCCCCGTCCTCCTCTGCCCTGCCCGCCGCCGGAGACCCTGAGTCCGCCGGGGCTGATGCCGACGCGTCCTCCGCCCCTGGCGCCCGGCCCCGCGGACGCCGCAGCAAGGGGCGGCTCGCACCGGTCCTGGGGACGGCCCGCCTGCACCTGCGTCAGGCGCTGGAGGACGAAGGATACCTGCCGAGGAATATGGCGCGTGGTCAGCAGGCCAGAAATCCTGCGGGTGACGGGGCTCTGCGGGTGCTCGTCGCTCTCAGTGGCGGCCCCGATTCCCTCGCCTTGGCCGCCACGACGGCTTTTTATGCCCGAGGCGGTATGTTCGAGGCCGGCGCCGTCGTGGTGGATCATCAGCTGCAGGAAGGGTCCGCCGAGGTCGCCCGGCGTGCGGCGGACCAGGCGCGGGAGCTCGGTCTGGACCCCGTCCGGGTGGTCGCCGTGACGGTCCCGGACACGGGGGACGGTCCCGAAGCCTCGGCCCGGGCCGTGCGGCATGAAGCCCTGGAAACGGCCGCCCGTGACGCCGGCGCCCAGGTGGTCCTGCTCGGCCACACCCTGGACGACCAGGCCGAACAGGTCCTCCTCGCCCTCGCCCGTGGTTCCGGGACTCGCGCGCTGTCGGGCATCCCCCGCCGTCGGGACTTCTCCGGCGGGAGCTACCTGCGGCCGTTCCTGGACCTGCGCCGCGAGGACACGGAAGCCGTGTGCGAGGCGGAGGGGCTGGAGACCTGGCAGGACCCGAGCAACGCCGATCCCGCCTTCACGCGGTCCCGCGTGCGGACCGTGGTGCTGCCCTTCCTGGAGCAGCAGCTCGGACCCGGCGTCGCGGAGTCGCTGCACCGCTCGGCCCACATCCTCGCGGCGGACGCCGCCTTCCTGGACGCCGAGGCCGACCGGCACTTCGCCGCACTGGCGGTGACCCGTGAGGACGGCGCCCTCGAGCTTCCCGAGCAGGGGCTCCGCGACCTTCCGGAGGCGCTGCGTGTGAGAGTCGTCGCACTCGCGGTGACCGCGCTCGGCGGTTCGCCGAGCTATGAAAGGCTCCAGGCCGCCGTCGCACTCCTGAAACGACAGGGAAGCGCGGGTCCCGTGCAGCTGCCGGGCAAGGTGAGCGTGCATCGCCTGCCGAGACCCAAAGGGGCGCGCAGGGGCGGCGGGGAGTATGGGAAACTGGTGCTCAGGAGTACCGGGGGTCGCGCGGCAGACGCGGGACTGACAGGCCAAGGCTAGAAACAACAGGAGTCAGGGTGGATTCGCAGGACGTCCAGGCAGATCTCAAGGAAATTCTTCTCACCAAGGAGGAGATCCAGCAGCGCATCACGGAACTCGCCGCTCAGATCGACAAGGATTACGAAGGCCGCGATCTGCTGATCGTGGGCGTGCTGAAGGGCGCCGTCATGGTCATGGCGGACCTGGCGAGGGCGCTGCACAGCCACGTGACCATGGACTGGATGGCCGTGTCGTCCTACGGCTCCGGAACGCAGTCCTCCGGCGTCGTCCGCATCATCAAGGACCTCGAGACGGACCTGCTGGGCAAGCACGTCCTGATCGTCGAGGACATCATCGACTCCGGCCTGACCCTCTCCTGGCTCAAGGCGAACCTGGAGTCCCGCGGCCCCGCGAGCGTGGAGATCTGCACCATGCTGCGCAAGCCGGATGCCGCCAAGGTCGAGATCGACGTCAAGTACGTCGGCAAGGACATCCCCAACGAGTTCGTGGTGGGCTACGGCCTCGACTACGCCGAGAAGTACCGCAACCTGGACTTCGTGGGCAGCCTGGCCCCGCACGTCTACGAGTAGACACCCTCTTCCGGAACCCCGTCCGGACACCGCCCGCGCTGCATCAGCCGGAGGTGTTCCGGGCGGGGTTCCGTGCTGTCCGGGGGCCAGTGAGGCGCGGCTCGAAGATCCCGGTGCCCGAACATCGTTCCGGTGCCGCAATTGCCGCACCGGGACGATGGTCAGGCACCGGAATGCCCGGATGTGCCCGGGAAAGCACCGCCACCGGCCCGGCTGGCACGTCCGGAAGTCCGGGCCCGGCTACCCTTCCCGGCCCGGATGCCGTTTAATGTCTCCATGCCCCACAACCCCTGCGCCTCTCTCGACACCCTTGACCTAACACGTGTGAGGTCCGAGACTCCTGACCGCCGCCCCGTCCTGCACTACACGGCGGCGAGCACCTGGCTCAACGATCCCAACGGCCTCATCCACCACCACGGGCTCTACCACCTCTACTACCAGAACAACCCGTTCGGGAACGTCTGGGGCAATATGTCCTGGGGCCACGCCACGTCCGTCGATCTGGTGCACTGGGACGAGCACGCCGTCGCCATCCCCTGCGAGGACGGCGAGGCCATCTTCTCCGGCAGCGCCGTGTTCGACGCGCGGAACACGAGTGGGCTCGGCGCCGCCGAGCAGCCGCCCCTCGTGGCGATCTACACGAGCGCCTACGAGGCGCCCCACCCCCTGGCCGGGCGTCAGGCGCAGTCTCTCGCCTACAGCTTCGACGGCGGTTTCACGTGGACCAAGTTCGCCGGCAATCCGGTGCTGGACCGGGCCTCCAGCGACTTCCGGGACCCCAAGGTCATCCGCTGCCAGGATCCCGCCGGTGACTTCTGGCTCCTCGTGGCGGTCGAGGCGCTGGAGAAGAAAGTGGTCCTCTATCGCTCGGAGAACCTGCGGGACTGGGAGTTCCTGAGCGAGTTCGGGCCGGCCAACGCCATCGGCGGCGTCTGGGAGTGCCCCGACCTCTTCCCGCTCCCGGATCCCGAGCGGCCGGGCCGGCAGAAGTGGGTCCTCCTCGTGAACTTGAACCCCGGCGGCGTGGCGGGCGGCTCCGGCGGCCAGTACTTCGTGGGGGACTTCGACGGCGTGCGCTTCACCCCCGACCACGGGTCCCTCCTGGCCGAAGGCCCCGTGGACGCGGACGGCCCTGCCTCGGACGTGTCCCCGGCGCGCCGCCTCGCGGACTGCCTCTGGCTGGACCACGGGCGCGACTGCTACGCGACCGTCTCCTTCGACAGCGCCCCCGGCGAGGGCCGCGTGCTGATCGGCTGGATGAGCAATTGGGACTACGCCGTCCAGACGCCCACGGACCCGTGGCGCTCCGGAATGACGCTCGCGCGGCGGGCCGCCCTGGTCTCCACGCCGGACGGCCTGCGGCTCGCCCAGCAGCCGGTCCTTCCCGAGTCCGGCGCGGGTCAGCGTCTTCAGCGGGCCCGGGACGTCGCTCTGGAACCGGGCGTACCCTTCGCGTTGGCGGACTTCCCCGACGACGCCGCGCAGCGCATCCGCCTGGCGGTCCGGCCGGACGCCGCCCCCCTCACCCTCCGCCTGTTCGACGACGGCGAGCGGGCCGCCGTCGTCCGCTACTCGCCGGAGGAGGAGGTGCTCAGCCTGGACCGCCGGAACAGCGGCGACGTCGCCTTCCACGAGAAGTTCGCGTCCGTGGAGCGGGCCAGGGTCGCCCCGAGCGACGGTGTTCTGCGGCTCGACATCATCCTGGACCGCGGTTCGGTGGAGATCTTCGCCCAGGACGGCCTCGTCGTCCTGACGGATCTGGTGTTCCGCGGACCGGGCCAGGTGGGGGCTTCCCTCACGGGCGGTGCGGGCGCGGTGCTGGAATCGCTGGAGGTGGACCGCCTGAGCTGACGGCCGGCGCCGCCTCCGGCGAACGGAGGCGCCCCACTTTCGCCCTGAGGGAACTTTTCGCATCCGATGTGCGTCTGATGGTGGAGACGGTGTAAAGCTAGATTCCAGAGAACTGGGTCCAGCGCCGTGCTCGGGCCAAGCATTCGCAGGAGGGATGGGGCACACGCCCCGGTAGATGAAACTCAAAAATATCGCCAAGGGTCCCTGGATCTGGATCGCCGTCGCGGTGGCCATCATGCTCCTCGCCTTCGCCACGTTCGCGCCGGGTGGACCCGCGCAGATCGACACCAACAAGGGTCTCGAGCTGCTGTCCCAGTCGGGCAAGGTGGACCAGGCCAAGATCATCGACGGCGAGAACCGGGTGAACCTCACCCTCAAGGACTCCCTCAGCGTCGACGGCCAGGACAAGGGCAAGGACGTCTACTTCAAGTACGTCGACGCCCGCGCCAAGGACGTCGTCACCGCGGTGAACGACGCGAAGCCGGCCAAGGGCTTCCAGGATCAGCCGGTGGAGAGCAACTGGTTCTCCGGTCTGCTGTCCCTGCTGCTGCCCGTGCTGCTGCTCGTCCTCCTGTTCTGGTTCCTCATGTCCCGCATGCAGGGCGGCGGCTCCAAGGTCATGCAGTTCGGCAAGTCCCGGGCCAAGATGCTCAGCAAGGACATGCCGCAGGTGACCTTCGCGGACGTCGCCGGCGCCGACGAGGCGGTGGAGGAGCTCCACGAGATCAAGGAGTTCCTGCGCGAGCCCGGCAAGTTCCAGGCCCTCGGCGCCAAGATCCCGAAGGGCGTGCTGCTCTACGGCCCTCCCGGCACCGGTAAGACCCTGCTGGCCCGCGCCGTCGCCGGCGAGGCCGGGGTCCCCTTCTTCTCCATCTCCGGCTCGGACTTCGTCGAGATGTTCGTCGGCGTGGGCGCCTCGCGTGTCCGTGACCTGTTCGAGCAGGCCAAGGCCAACAGCCCGGCCATCATCTTCGTGGACGAGATCGACGCCGTCGGCCGTCACCGTGGCGTCGGCATCGGCGGCGGCAATGACGAGCGCGAGCAGACCCTGAACCAGATGCTCGTGGAGATGGACGGCTTCGACGCCAAGACCAACGTCATCATGATCGCGGCGACCAACCGACCCGACATCCTGGACCCCGCCCTGCTGCGGCCCGGCCGCTTCGACCGTCAGATCCCCGTGGACGCCCCGGACCGCAAGGGCCGCGAGGACATCCTCAAGGTGCACGCGAAGGGCAAGCCGTTGGCGCCCGGTGTCGACCTCAACGCCGTCGCCAAGAAGACCCCGGGCTACACCGGCGCCGACCTGGCCAACGTGCTGAACGAGGCCGCGCTGCTCACGGCCCGCTCCAACGCGGACCTGATCGACGACCGTGCCCTGGACGAGGGCGTGGACCGCGTGATGGGCGGCCCGCAGCGCCGCAGCCGCACGCAGAAGGAACACGACCGCAAGATCACCGCGTACCACGAGGGCGGACACGCCCTGGTGGCCGCGGCCCTGCACAACGCCCCGCCCGTCACCAAGGTGACCATCCTCCCGCGCGGCCGTGCCGGCGGCTACACCCTGGTGGTCCCGGACGACGATCCGCAGGGCTACACCCGCAACGAGCTCCTGGACCGCATGGCGTGGGCCATGGGCGGCCGCGTGGCCGAGGAGATCGTGTTCCACGACCCCACCACGGGCGCCTCCAACGACATCGAGCAGGCCACCACCACGGCCCGCCGCATGGTCACCGAGCTCGGCATGAGCGAGAAGGTCGGCGCCATCAAGGTGGCCGGCGGCGTCTCGAACGTCATGGGCGCCGGGCGCGGCGGCGATGACAGCGGAGTCACCATCTCCAACGAACTCGCAGCCCTGGTCGACGAAGAGGTGCGCAGGCTCCTGGACGACGCCCACGACGAGGCGTACTCCGTGCTGACCGAGAACCGGGACATCCTGGACGCCATGGCGCTGGAGCTCCTCGAGAAGGAGACCATCAATCAGGCCGATGTGGAGCGACTGACGGCGGGCGTGCGCAAGCCCGTGCAGCGTCCCATCTGGCTCTCCAAGGAGTCCCGCCCGGTGCAGCACATCGCGCCGGTGCAGTCGAGCCGCGAAAAGGCCCAGCTGGCCGCCCAGCAGGCCCCGGCCCCGGCCGAGTCGGAGTCCGCGCCGCATGTGATCGAAGATGACGGACAGCCCGAAGGCCCGCAGGGTCTCTGAGCCGGACGGCTAGGATGCTTAGGTGACTCACATCGACGACGACGTCCCCAGCACTGCCTCGGACGCCGCCTCAGCGGACGGCCCCATGGACCTGCCGCGCATCGAGGCGGCGGTCCGGGAGATCCTGATCGCCGTGGGGGAGGACCCGGACCGCTCCGGCCTGGCCGACACCCCCGCCCGGGTGGCGCGTGCCTACGCCGAGATGTTCTCGGGCATCCACCAGGACCCGGGATCGGTCCTCCAGACCATGTTCGACATGGACCACGAGGAACTCGTGCTGGTCAAGGACATCCCGTTCTACTCGACCTGTGAGCATCACCTGGTTCCGTTCCACGGCGTCGCGCATGTGGGGTACATCCCCTCGCACGACGGCATGGTGACGGGGCTGAGCAAGCTGGCGCGCCTCGTGGACATCATCGCCCGCAGGCCGCAGGTGCAGGAACGGCTCACCACGCAGATCGTGGAAGCCCTCGTGACCCACCTCAAGCCGCGCGGCGCCATCGCCGTCGTGGAATGCGAACACATGTGCATGTCGATGCGGGGCATCCGCAAGCCCGGCGCCAAGACCGTCACCAGCGCGGTCCGCGGGCAGCTGCACGACCCAGCCACACGAGCTGAAGCCATGAGCCTGATACTCGGAAGGTAATACCCTATGGACTCGCTTGCCGCAGCACCGGGAACCGGCCCGGCCACCAATCCTTTGCCCGTGATCCGGAAAGCCAAAGCAGCAGCCCGATTCGAAGACCTCCCTCAGGACCGCACGCTGGTCATGGGTGTGCTGAACGTGACGCCGGATTCCTTCAGCGACGGGGGTCAGCACACGAGCGCGGACTCCGCTATCGCGCACGGGCTCCGCATGTTCTACGGCGGTGCCGACATCCTGGACGTCGGGGGCGAATCCACCCGTCCGGGCGCGGAATCCGTGAGCCCCGAGGAGGAGCAGCGCCGCGTGCTCCCCGTGGTCGCGGCACTCGTGAAGGCCGGGGCCCTGGTCAGCATCGACACGGTCAACGCCTCCACGGCCGCGGCCGCGCTGGATGCCGGCGCCGCGATCGTCAACGACGTCTCCGGCCAGCGGGTCAGCGACGAGATGATCCAGCTCGTGGCCTCGCGCCGCGTGCCGTACATCCTCACGCACTCCCGGGGCGACTCCCAGACCATGGACTCCCTGGCCGACTACACGGACGTCGTGTCCGAGGTGGTCGCCGAGCTCGAGGAACTGCGCGCGCGCTTCCGGAGCGCCGGCCACGCCGACGAGCGCCTCATTCTCGATCCCGGTCTCGGCTTCGCCAAGCAGGGCGAGCAGAACTGGGAACTCCTCCGCGGCCTCGGCCGTCTGCAGGACCTGGGCCACCGCGTCCTGGTGGGCGCGTCCCGCAAGCGCTTCCTCGGCGAGCTGCTCACCTCGGCCGGCAAGGCCGCCGCTCCCGTGGAGCGCGACGCCGCCACGCTGGCCATCACGGCCCTCTCCGCCGGGAAGGGCGCCTGGGCCGTCCGCGTGCACGACGTCGGCCCGAACCTCGACGCGGTCAAGGTCGCCGCGCGCTGGGCGGCGTGAGCCTCATGAGCGCGGGGGAGACCGGCGGCGTCCGCACGCTGGACCGGATCGAACTCCGCGGCGTGTCCGCCACCGGCTACCACGGGGTCTTCGATTTCGAACGCCGTGAGGGCCAGCCGTTCGTGGTGGATCTGGTGATGCACCGGGACTTCCGCCGTGCGGCCGAGACCGACGACGTCGAGGACACGGCCCACTACGGACTCGTGGCCGAAGCCGTGACCGCGGTGATCGAGGGTCCGGCCGTGAACCTCATCGAGAAGCTGGCCGTCCTGATCGCCCGCGCCGTCCTGGAGGGCTTCGACGTGGAGTCCGTCGAGGTCACGGTGCACAAGCCCAAGGCGCCCATCGAGGTGCCGTTCGGGGACGTCGCCGTCGTGGTGTCCCGTTCCCGTGCCGATTTCCCCGGACTCGAAGGAGGTTCCGCATGAGCCGCACCCGAGCCGTCCTGGCCCTCGGAAGCAACCTCGGCGAGCGTCAGGGCACCCTGTCCGCCGCCGTCGCCGATCTGGTGAATCACCCGGCGGTGCACCTGGTGGACATCTCACCGGTCATCCAGACCAAGGCCGTGGGCGGTCCCGAGGACCAGCCCGACTACCTGAACATGGTCCTGGCGGTCGACACCGAACTCGAACCGCTGGACCTCCTGGCCCACTGCCAGGCCGTGGAGCAGATGCATCACCGGGTGCGCGAGGTCCGCTGGGGGCCGCGCACGCTGGATGTCGACGTGATCGTCTTCGGCGACGTCCAGAGCGACGATCCCGTCCTGACCCTGCCGCATCCGCGGGCCGCCGAGCGCGCGTTCGTCCTGGTCCCGTGGGCCGCGATGGATCCCGAGGCCACCTTGAACGGCGCCCCGGTGCGCGAACTGGCGATGGCCGCGGCCGATTACCCCGACGTCGACGAGTACGACGAGTACTGATCATGCGCCTGATGCGACCCGCCCAGCTCGCCGGGCTGGCCCTCGCCTTCCTGGTGGTGGGGCTCCTGGTCTCGATGATCGTGCAGCGGTATGGCCTGCCGGTGCCGCTGCTCCCGCTCGCCGCGGTGTTCAGCATGCTCGCGATCGCGCTGCTGACGTTCCTGCTGGGCTGGCGGGTGCACCGCTGGAAGACCGCCAAGGTCAAGAAGCAGCTGGACCCGATCCTGGCCGCCCGGACGCTCATCCTGGCGCAGGCCGGGGCGTACGCGGGGACCGTGCTGTTCGGCTGGCATCTGGGCATCCTGCTGGAGCAGCTGCAGTTCCTGCAGTACTCCAGCTCCGTGGACCATGTCATCACGGCCGCCGTCATGGCCGGTGGTGGCGTGGTCATGCTGGTGGTGGGACTGATCGTGGAGCGCTTCTGCCGGATCCCTCCGGAGGACGACGGCGGCGCGGACGGCGGCAAGGACAAGGGGACCGAGGGTGAGTATGCCTGAGCCGGCGAACGGTCCGGCGTCGACCGGCGCCGGTGGCGGCAGCTCGCGCGCCGGACGCCTGCGCGTCGGAGTGATCGGCGCCGGGAAGGTCGGCGCGGTGCTCGGAGCCGCCCTGCGCTCGGCGGAACACAGGCTCTCCGGGGTCGCGGCCGTGTCCGAGGCGAGCCGGGAACGGGCCGAGAACCTGCTGCCGGGCGTCCCCGTGATGGAGCCTGGCGCGATCGTCGCCGCGAGTGACCTGGTGCTCCTGGCCGTGCCGGACGACGTCCTCGGCGAGCTGGTCTCGGGCCTGGCGTCCCTCGGGGCGTGGCGTCCCGGCCAGCTCGTGGCGCACACGTCGGGCCGCTTCGGCGTCGGCGTGCTGGATCCGGTCCGGGCTGCCGGGGCCATCCCGCTGGCCATCCACCCGGCCATGGCGTTCTCCGGCCTGAGTCTGGATCTCGGTCGCCTCCAGGACTGTGTCTTCGGGGTGAGCGCCGATCCGGCCATGCTCCCGATCGCCCAGGCGCTCGTGATCGAGATGGGCGGCGAGCCCGTGGTCATCCCGGAGGAGCAGCGGGTGCTGTATCACGCGGCCCTGGCCCATGGCTCCAATCACCTCGTCACCCTGGCATCGCAAGCGGCGCAGGTGCTGCGGGAGATCGGCGTCGAGGACCCGGAGCGCCTCCTCGGCCCGCTGCTCCGTGCCTCCCTGGACAACGCCCTCGTCTCCGGCGAGTCCGCGCTCACCGGTCCGGTGTCGCGCGGGGACGCCGGCACCGTGTCCTCCCATCGCGAGGCGCTGACCGGCCGCGACCGTCTGCTCCGGAACGCCCCGGGACGCGGTGACGGACAGCCGGAGGCTCCGGGCGACGATATCCTGGATTCCTATCTCTCCATGGCCCGTGCCACTCTTCAGCGCGCCGTCCGCCAGGACCGTCTCCGGGCGGACCAGGCCGCGGCGCTGGGTGATGTCCTGGGCTGAGGGAGCCCGCAGCACATCACGTCCCTGATCCGACCCTGCGCCGGAGCAGGCTGAAGAAGAGGTCCTCATGAGCATCGAACTGGTCACCACCAAGGCCGCACTCCGTGCCCGCCTGGCGGAGGCGGCGGCATCGGGGGTCTCCTCGGCCGGGTTCGTGCCCACCATGGGCGCCCTGCACCAGGGCCACGCCACGCTCGCGCGCCAGGCGGCCCGGGAGAACGACCTCGCCCTCGTCAGCATCTTCGTGAACCCGCTGCAGTTCGGCGAGGCCGTGGACCTGGAGCGCTACCCGCGCACCCTCGACGCCGACCTCGCCCTGCTGGAGGAGGCCGGCGTGCAGCTCGTCTTCGCCCCCGAGGTGGAGGAGATGTACCCGCTCGGAGAGCCGGGCGTCCGGGTGACGGCGGGACCGCTCGGCGGCAAGTGGGAGGGCGCCTCCCGTCCCGGGCACTTCGACGGCGCGCTCACCGTGGTGTCGAAGCTCCTGCACCTGGCGCACGCACCCGTGCCGGTGAACCGCGCGTACTTCGGCCAGAAGGACGCACAGCAGCTCGCCCTGGTGCAGCAGATGGTCGCCGATCTCGATTTCGACGTGCGGATCGTGCCCGTGCCGATCGTCCGGGACGCCGACGGACTGGCCCTGTCCTCCCGCAACCGCTTCCTCTCGCCCGAGCAGCGCGAATCCGCCCTGGTGCTCTCGCGGGCGCTGCGGCTCCTGGAGACCCGGGCCGCCGCCCACGAGCCCCTCGACCTCGAGTCCGCCGCCGACCTGGTGCGGTCCGCGCCCGGCGTCGAGCTCGACTACTTCGAGGTGGTGGACCCGCGCACGCTCGAGCCGCTGGCGGAGAACTGCAAATTCACCCCGTTCAGGGGTGACGCTCTGGCCATCATTGCGGCTAAGCTTGGTTCTGTGCGTCTGATCGATAACACACCGCTTTCTGCCTAGGCGAGACCCAGCCTTCCTCCCGGAGTCCTCTGTCAGGGACTCCCTGGAAATGCTCGGAGTGCGCCATGCGGTGTGCCGGCTCCCGTGGCCCGGCTTCGCCGTGCCCTGATCGCCGTTTCCGCTATCCCTCCCGCTCGGAAGAGCTCCGGTGCCAGGCCTGTCCTGTCCCCTCTCCCGTCCGGGAAACCACCGTTGCCGGTCCCGCAGTCCGTCGTTCCCCGACGCCGGCGGTCCGGCGGCATCTCGCTCCCCTTTGATTCACTCGCAAGGACGTGACATGACCTCCGACATCAAGAACCCCTCCGGCGGGCCGCTCGACGCGCCCGCCGCGTACGACTCACCGCCCGAGGCCACCCTGACCGCGCCCGAGACGGGTGCGCCGGAGAAGCTCTCCCGCGAAGTCGTCGTGATCATCAGCGTCCTCCTGGTCTCGACCTTCACGGTCTTCCTGAACGAGACCATCATGAACGTGGCCCTGCCGCGCCTCATGACCGCGCTGGACGTCTCCGAGAGCACGGTCCAGTGGCTCTCCACCGGCTTCATGCTGACCATGGCCGTGGTCATCCCGACCACCGGTTTCATCCTGGAACGGCTGACCACCCGCAAGGCGTTCTTCCTGGCGATGGGGCTGTTCACCCTGGGCACCGTGATCGCCGCGATCGCCCCGGGCTTCGGGGTGCTGCTGCTGGGCCGCGTGGTGCAGGCCACCGGCACGGCCGTCATGATGCCGCTGCTCATGACCACCATCCTGACCCTGGTCCCGATGAACAAGCGCGGCATGGTGATGGGCAACATCACCATCGCGATGTCGGTGGCGCCGGCACTCGGCCCGACCGTCTCGGGTCTGATCCTGGAGCACTTCGAGTGGCGCTTCATGTTCATCTTCGTGCTGCCGGTGGCCGTCGTGGCGCTGCTGGTCGGCGCGAAGTACCTGGTGAACGTGGGTGAGCCGGGCCGGCAGCGCCTGGACATGCTCTCGGTCCTCCTGACCATCCCCGCCTTCGGTGGCGTGGTCTACGGCCTGAGCCAGATCGGCGGCGGCCACGGTGGTCAGGCGGGTCCCAGCTCGGGTGCCGTCGTGGCGCTGTCCGTGGGTGTGATCTCCCTGGGCCTGTTCGTCTGGCGCCAACTGGTCCTCCAGCGGACCGGCGCTCCGCTCCTGGACCTGCGGGCGTTCAGCCACCGGATGTTCACGGTCTCCGTGCTGCTCCTGGTGGTGGCGATGATCGCGCTGTTCGGCACCGTGATCCTGCTTCCGCTGTTCCTGCAGAAGGTGCTGGGTGCGGAGCCCCTGGTGACCGGTCTGGTCATGCTGCCCGGTGGCCTGGCGATGGGACTCTCCGGTCCCTTCATCGGCCGGATGTACGACAAGATCGGCCCCCGCCCGCTGACCGTGACCGGTTCGGCCCTCATGGTGCTGTGCCTCTGGCAGTTCGCCATGATGAACGCGTCGACGCCGATCTGGTACGTCACGGTCATCCAGACGGTGCTCAACTTCGCGCTGGCGTTGCTGTTCACCCCGGCGTTCACCAACGGCCTGAATCCGCTGCCGCCGCAGTTGTACTCGCACGGTTCCGCGATTCTGGGCACGCTCCAGCAGGTGGCCGGCGCGGCAGGAACGGCTCTGCTCGTGGCCCTGTTCGCAGCGGGGACCGCCCTGCACGGCGATCTGCTGGACGGCACGCGCATCGCCTTCCTGACGGCGGCCGGCGTGGCGGTGTTCGCCGTCGTGCTCTCCGCCATGATGCGCAGGACGGAAGGCGCCGGTCATCACTGACCGCGGCCGACCGCAGGCGTGACGCAGAACCGGCCGTGTCCCCTCAGCTGAGGGGACACGGCCGGTTCGTTTAACTCGTCGAGCAGGAGCAGGCGTCAGCCCGCGAAGAACTCCGCGAGCGGCTCGACCAGGCGGGCCGGGGCGCGGTTCACCCCGTCGTGGCCGAGGCCGGGGATCACGCTGTACGCGGAGCCGGACAGCACCTCGTGCAGACGGCCGCAGGCCACCCCGAAGTACGCCGGGCTCTTTTCGCCGACCATGATGAGGGTTTCGAGGGGCAGTTCCAGGAACGGCTCGGCGGACATGTCGGCGGCGATCATGGCCTTGATCTCGCGGACGCCGTTGGGGAGCTGTTCGCGCATCTCCTTGCCGAAGCCGGTGGTGGCGGTCAGCTTGTTGCCGAGCGTCAGCATGTGCAGCGGCATGCGGGACAGGGCGCCGTGCGGTTCCAGGCCGCGCATCACGATCGCGAGGGCCTTCTCGGTGTCGCCGGCAGCGCGGGCGGCCTCGTACTCGCCGATCCACGGCGCCTGGACGCTGCCGTCGATCGAGACGGCCGGGTCGTAGACGGCCAGGTGGTCCACGGGGATGCTGCGGGCCGCATGCAGCACGAGCGCGCCGCCGAAGCTGTGGCCGAAGAGGTCCCGCGTGCCGGTGTGCTCCAGCACGGCCTTCAGATCCTCGACGTCCTGCTCGAGGGAGTAGGAGTCGGTCTGCGGGGTCGACTTGCCCTGGCCGCGGCGGTTGAGCACGTGGACCGGCCGCTTCAGCGCCTCGGAGAGGGCCTTGGCGAATTTGGCGTAATCGGCGGCGGTGACCAGCGATCCGATCACCACGACGACGCCCGGCCCCGCGGCGTCCTCGCCCCCGGCGTAGGTGTTCAGTTCCAGCTCGGCACCGTCAGCGGTGCGCACCAACTCACGCTTCATGTCACGAGCCTAGCGGAGCAGCCTGGACGAGTCATGAACCCGTCAGGCGGCGGCATCCGCCGTCCCGCGCTGTGGAGACTTCCGCTTCCGCCCGCGGTGCTGTTCCTCGCGGGCGCCGTGCACGTGGAACTCGGCGAGGGCCGTGACGAGCCGCTTGCCGACGGCCGGGACGGACCCGTGCACGCAGCGCGGCACCTGGCGCAGCGGACCCGGCACCGAACCATGGAGGAGCCGCGCCGTCTGCTTGAAGTACTCGGGGCTGCGGGCGCCGTAGAAGATGCAGCATTCCTGCGCGATGCCGGCGAAGTCCTCGGCGTGGGCCTCCTCTTCCAGGGCCGCTTTCAGCTCCCCGACGGAGGCGGGCATGAGCTCCGCGAACAGTCTGTTGGCCTTGGTCCGGCCGAGCGCGCCGAAGAGCAGGCCGAGGATCGGTTCGGGCGCACGGGAGAGGGCGGTGCCCGGCAGCATGCCCCGCCGCATGCGGGCCATGGCGCGGGGGACGTCGCCGTCGTTCACCGCCTGGGAGAAGGCGGGCAGCCAGTCCACGGGGGTGCTGCCGTCGATGTTGACCGCCGGGTCGTAGACGGAGAGGCGCGAGACGCCGAGGCCGGAGCCGCTGTGCCGTGCGGCGTTGAGCACCACGGCACCGCCCAGCGAATGGCCCAGCACGTGCTTCGCGCCCGTGTGCCGCAGCACGGCCTCCAGGTCCGCGATCTCCAGGTCCATGCCGTACTCGGGGCCCTGCTCGGGGGACTGGCCGTGCCCGCGGCGGTCGTAGACGTGCACGGACCAGCTGCGGCCGTCGTCCTCGGATTCAAGGGCGGTCACGAAGGCCTGCGCGAAGGGCCGGTAGAGCGCCGCGGTGAGGAACGCCCCGCCGACGACGACGAGGCTCCGGTCCGCGTCCGACTCGCCACAACTGTCCATCGCCAACTCCGCCCCGTCCCCGGCACGGACGATGGATTCGGTGCGGGGAACTTCCAGGACCTTCCGGAACTTCACGACCCCATGCTAGCGTCCAGGTGGGTGCCCTCTGCGTCACGTAAACTAAGGGACTGTGACTGCTGAAAACCCCACCCCCCTTTCCGAGGCCTCCGACGCGAACGAGCAGATGCGGGTTCGCCAGGAGAAGCGCCAGAAGCTGCTCGAGCTCGGCATGGAGGCCTACCCGGTGGGGGTGGAACGCACTCACTCCCTGGGCGAGATCCGTGAGAAGTACGCCCACCTCGTGGCCGATGAGACCACCGGGGACATCGTGGGTGTCACGGGTCGTGTGGTCTTCGTGCGCAACACCGGAAAGCTCTGCTTCGCCACGCTCCAGGACGGCAACGGCGTCCGTCTCCAGGCCATGCTGAGCCTGGCGGTGGTGGGCGAGGAGGCTCTCGCGCAGTGGAAGGCGCTCGTCGACCTGGGCGACCACGTCTTCATCAAGGGCGAGGTCATCTCCTCCCGCCGTGGCGAGCTGTCGATCATGGCCGAGTCGTGGCGGATGGCCTCCAAGGCTCTGCGCCCGCTGCCCGTGCTGCACGCCGGACTGAACGAGGAGACCCGCGTCCGTCAGCGGTACGTCGACCTCCTGGTCCGAGACGAAGCACGCCAGATGGTCTACACCCGCGCCTCGATCACGCGGTCCATCCGCGAGACGCTCAACCGCCACGGCTACGTGGAGGTCGAGACCCCGATTCTCAACCTGGTCCACGGCGGCGCCTCGGCCCGCCCGTTCGAGACCCACCTCAACGCCTTCGACCAGAAGATGACCCTGCGCATCGCCACCGAGCTTTATCTGAAGCGTGCCGTGGTGGGCGGGATCGAACGTGTCTATGACATGGGACGCGTCTTCCGGAATGAGGGCGTCGATTCCACGCACAGCCCGGAATTCACCACCCTGGAATGCTATGAGGCGTGGGCCGATCAATTCGTGATGGCCGAGCGCATGAAAGAGATCATCCTGGACGCCGCCGACGCAATTGGCGCGGGCCGCGTGATCCAGACCGAGGCCGGCGAAATCGACCTCGGCGGGGAATGGGCCTGGCTCGGTGTCTATCCCGGTCTCTCCAGTGCCGTGGGTCAGGAAATCACCCCGGACACCACCGAGGAAGAACTGCGCGCGATCGCTGAAAAGCACGACGTGAAGATCGACCCGGCATGGGGTGCGGAAAAACTCGTGGTGGAGCTTTTCGGCGAGATCGTGGAACCGACCCTGCTGAATCCGACTTTCGTCTACGATTATCCGCCGTCGGCCCAGCCGCTCGCCCGCCCGCACCGCGAAGACGGCCGGCTGATCGAGGCCTGGGATCTGATCATCGGCGGCATGGAACGCGGCACCGCGTTCTCCGAGCTGATCGATCCCGTGATCCAGCGCGAGCGTCTGACGGAACAGTCCCGTCTGGCCGCCGCCGGCGATGACGAGGCGATGCAGCTGGACGAGGATTTCCTGCGCGCCCTCGAATACGGCGCCCCGCCCATGGGTGGCATCGGCCTCGGCGTGGACCGGCTGGTGATGCTCTTCACCGGCGCCGGAATCCGCGAGACGATTCTCTTCCCCCTCCTCAAGCCAGAGGCGAACTGATATGGAATACATCGCCGTTATTCTGCCGTCCCTCGTCGTCGGCCTGCTGTTCTGGTTCGCCATCCGCGCTTTGCTGAATGCGGACCGTTCGGAGCGTGAGGCGCTCGCCAAGGCGGAGGAAGAGTGGGACGCCAGGGCAAAGAATAACAACGGTGAATCCGGCGGCTCGGCGAATAATTCGAGTGCTGACTAATCCGGATTATTGACTCATTGAATTGATTCGTCCATACTTTAGTGCGGGGGCGCAGCCAATACGGGTCGTATGACCTGCTTTAACCACCACACGATGGGAGCCATAGTTCATGGCACAGCGAGTCAAAATCATTCTTGTCGACGACGTCGACGGCGGCGTAGCCGATGAAACCATCCGCTTCGGGCTGGATGGAAACAACTATGAGATTGATCTCTCCGCTGAAAATGCTCAGAAGTTCCGGGGCGCTTTTGAGGAATACATCACTGTCGCCCGCCGGGTGACCAGCACCACCCGCACTCCGAAGCGCGCCGCGGCGAAGGGGCAGGACACCGCCCAGATCCGCAAGTGGGCTCAGGAGAACGGCTACAAGGTCAGCTCCCGCGGCCGCGTGCACGCCGACATCATCGAGGCGTACCACAAGGCCAACAGCTGACCTCAGGGTCGACGGCTTCGAGGCCGGTCCTGGACTTCAGAGTCCGGGGCCGGCCTTTTCCGTGTCCGCTCCCGCGCCTTCTTCCATGTCCGCGCAAGTCGGGGTGATTCCCCCTCTGGCGAACACGCCCCACAAGCCGCTGGTCCGCACGTAGCATCTAATTACGTCGTATCTGAGGAGTGTGGCGAAATGTTTGAGAGATTCACGGACAGAGCTCGCCGGGTAGTCGTCCTTGCACAGGAAGAAGCCCGGCTGCTCAACCACAATTACATCGGGACCGAGCACATCCTGCTGGGCCTCATCCACGAGGGTGACGGCATCGCCGCGAAAGCGCTCGAGTCCCTGGGAATCTCGCTTGACGCCGTCCGCGAGCAGGTCCAGGAGATCATCGGCCAGGGCCAGCAGGCGCCGTCGGGTCACATTCCCTTCACCCCGCGTGCCAAGAAGGTCCTGGAGCTGTCTCTGCGTGAGGCCCTCCAGCTCGGCCACAACTACATCGGCACCGAGCACATCCTGCTGGGCCTCATCCGCGAGGGTGAAGGCGTCGCCGCGCAGGTGCTGGTCAAGCTGGGCGCAGACCTCTCCAAGGTCCGCCAGCAGGTCAACCAGCTCCTGACGGGTTACCAGGGTGGCAAGGAGACCGCCGGTGCAGGCGTGGGATCCGGTCAGCAGGAAGGCACCCCGGCCGGTTCCGTGGTGCTGGACCAGTTCGGCCGCAACCTGACCCAGGCCGCGCGGGAGAACAAGCTCGATCCGGTCATCGGCCGCGAGCACGAGATGGAACGCGTCATGCAGGTCCTCTCGCGCCGCACCAAGAACAACCCGGTCCTGATCGGTGAGCCCGGCGTCGGCAAGACCGCCGTCGTCGAGGGCCTCGCCCAGGCGATCGTTCGTGGCGACGTCCCGGAGACCATCAAGAACAAGCAGCTCTACACCCTGGACCTCGGGTCCCTGGTGGCGGGTTCGCGGTACCGCGGTGACTTCGAGGAGCGCCTGAAGAAGGTCCTCAAGGAGATCCGCACCCGTGGCGACATCATCCTGTTCATCGACGAGATCCACACCCTGGTGGGTGCGGGCGCCGCCGAGGGCGCGATCGACGCCGCCTCGATCCTGAAGCCGATGCTCGCCCGTGGTGAACTTCAGACCATCGGCGCCACCACGCTGGACGAGTACCGCAAGCACATCGAGAAGGACGCCGCGCTCGAGCGCCGCTTCCAGCCCATCCAGGTGGCGGAGCCGAGCGTGGATCACGCCGTCCAGATCCTGAAGGGGCTGCGCGACCGCTATGAGGCGCACCACCGCGTGAGCATCACCGACGGCGCCCTCGAGGCCGCCGCCACGCTCGCGCAGCGCTACATCTCGGACCGCTTCCTGCCGGACAAGGCCATCGACCTGATCGACGAGGCCGGAGCCCGTCTGCGCATCCGCCGCATGACGCCTCCCGCCGAGCTCAAGGAGATGGACGTCGCCATCGAGGCGGTCAAGCGGGAGAAGGAATCCGCGATCGACGCCCAGGACTTCGAGGGCGCCGCGGCACTGCGTGACCGTGAGCAGAAGCTCGTGACCGAGCGTCACGAGAAGGAAGAGGCCTGGCGCAACGGCGGTCCGGACGAGATCGCCGAGGTGGATGAGGAACTCATCGCCGAAGTGCTGGCCAACTCCACGGGCATCCCGGTCTTCAAGCTGACGCAGGAGGAGTCCAGCCGTCTGCTCAAGATGGAGGACGAGCTCCACAAGCGTGTGGTCGGTCAGGACGACGCCATCAAGGCGCTGTCCCAGGCCATCCGCCGCACCCGCGCCGGCCTCAAGGATCCGAAGCGCCCGGGCGGCTCGTTCATCTTCGCCGGCCCCACCGGCGTCGGCAAGACCGAGCTGGCCAAGGCTCTCGCGGAGTTCCTGTTCGGTGACGAGGACGCCCTCATCACGCTGGATATGTCCGAGTACTCGGAGAAGCACACCGTGTCGCGGCTCTTCGGAGCGCCTCCCGGATACGTGGGCTACGAAGAGGGCGGCCAGCTGACGGAGAAGGTCCGTCGCCGTCCGTTCTCCGTGGTGCTGTTCGACGAGGTGGAGAAGGCTCACGCCGATCTCTTCAACTCGCTCCTGCAGATCCTGGAGGACGGTCGCCTGACCGACTCCCAGGGCCGCGTGGTGGACTTCAAGAACACCGTGATCATCATGACCACGAACCTCGGCACCCGGGACATCTCCAAGGGCGTCATGACGGGCTTCCAGTCCGGCACGGACACCAAGACGGGCTACGACCGGATGCGGGCGCGGGTCACGGAGGAGCTCAAGCAGCACTTCCGCCCCGAGTTCCTGAACCGTGTCGATGACGTCGTGGTCTTCCCGCAGCTGACGCAGGACGAGATCATCGAGATCGTCGACCTGTTCGTCACCCGCCTGGAGAACCGTCTGAAGGACCGGGACATGGGCATCGAGCTCACGCCCGCCGCCAAGGTCCTGCTGGCCACCCGTGGCTACGACCCCGCGATGGGCGCCCGTCCGCTCCGCCGGACCATCCAGCGCGAGATCGAGGACCAGCTCAGCGAGAAGATCCTCTTCGGGGAGCTCAAGGCCGGGGACATCGTCCTGGTGGACGTCGAGGGCGAAGGCGACGAGGCGAAGTTCACCTTCGCCGGCACCGCCAAGCCCACGGTCCCGGAGCTCGCTCCGAGCACCCACGGCGACAGCAGCGCCGGGGAGCTGGGCAGCGGAGCCGCCTGAGGCCCGCAGCACCGTGGGTCGCTGAAGACCGTGCATGAGTGAAGGCCGGCGACGGAGGGGAGACCCGCCGTCGTCGGCCTTTCGCATGCCCTGAGGCCCATCCCTCCCCGCGTGACCCTCCCCGCGTGAGTCCGCTATGGAGGGGGTGAGTCCGCTACATCGTGCAGCGGACTCACCACCTCGCCAGCGGACTCGGCCCGGAAGCGCGGCGGCGGGTGGTGATGTCCACCCTGCGTCGCACGTTCAATCGGGGCCGGGGGCAAGCCCTACGATGGAGGAATGCCAGCAGCCGACTTCACGCTCCGCCCCGCCCGCACCTCCGACGTCCCGGGGATCAAGCGACTCGTGGCGCCGCTGGCTGAGGAGCGCATCCTCATGGCCAAGGAGACGGTCGCCTACTACGAAGGCATTCAGGAACTGCGCGTCGCCGAGTCCTCCGAGGGCGAGCTGATCGGTTGCGGCGCCCTCCACGTCATGTGGGAGGACCTCGCCGAGATCCGCACCCTCGCCGCCGCGGACAGCTGGCGGGGGAGGGGAGTGGGCCACGCCCTGGTCAAGCGCCTCCTGGACGAGGCCCGCGCGCTCGGGGTCAGCCGCGTGTTCTGCCTGACGTTCGAGGTCGGCTTCTTCCAGCGCCACGGATTCGAGGTCATGGCGGACCAGAGCGCCGTCGATCCAGCCGTCTACGCCGAGCTGCTGCGCTCCCATGACGAGGGCGTCGCCGAGTTCCTGGACCTCGCCCGGGTCAAGCCGAACACCCTCGGCAACACCCGCATGATCCGCCAGCTCTGAGCTTCACGGACAACCCCCAGGACGCTACCGGCCCGTCCCTCTACCGTGCTCCGGGCGCTGGTAGTAGGGTCACAATGAGGCGCTCCGAGACAAGGCAGGTAGTCCCATGAAAAAGCTCATCAATGACCCGCGCGCAGTGGTGGAGGAGGCCGTCGAAGGATTCGGCCTCGCCCACCCCGACCTGGTGACCGTGACCGCGGATCCGCTCTTCATCACCCGCAAGGACGCGCCGGTGGCCGGCAAGGTGGGACTCGTCTCCGGGGGCGGCAGCGGGCACGAGCCGCTGCATGCCGGATTCGTCGGACTCGGGATGCTGGACGCCGCCGTTCCGGGCGCCGTCTTCACCAGCCCCACCCCCGACCAGATCCTCCCGGCGACCCTCGCTGCGAACTCGGGCGCCGGCGTCGTGCAGATCGTCAAGAACTACACCGGGGACGTGCTGAACTTCGAGACCGCCGCCGAACTCGCGCAGGCCGAAGGCGTGGACGTGCGCTCGGTCCTGGTGAACGACGACGTCGCGGTCGAGGACTCGCTCTACACCGCCGGCCGCCGTGGTGTCGGCGGCACGGTGCTGGTGGAGAAGATCGCCGGCGCCGCCGCGGAGCGGGGCGACTCGCTGGACGCCGTCGAGGAGATCGCCAACCGCGTCAACCAGAACGTCCGCACCATGGGCGTGGCCCTCAGCGCCTGCACCGTCCCGCACGCCGGGGTCCCGAGCTTCGACCTGGCCGAGGACGAGATCGAGATCGGCATCGGCATCCACGGTGAGCCCGGCCGGCACCGCATCCCGCTCGAGAACGCCGACGCCATCACCGCGCGGCTGCTGTCCCCGGTTCTGGAGGATCTCCAGGCCGCGCCGGGTCAGAAGGTGCTGCTCTTCGTGAACGGCATGGGCGGCACCCCGCAGAGCGAGCTCTACATCGTCTTCCGGGCCGCCTCCCAGATCCTCGCGGAAGCGGGGCTCGAGGTGCAGCGGAGCCTGGTGGGCAACTACATCACGGCGCTCGAGATGCAGGGCTGCTCGATCTCCGTCCTGAAACTGGACGATGAGCTGGTGGAACTCTGGGACGCTCCCGTGCACACCGCGGCACTCCGGTGGGGGGTCTGACCATGGCGCAGACGCTCGACCTCGCCTGGGCCCTCGACTGGCTGCGCCGTTCGGGCGCGGTGCTCGCGGAGAACCGGATGGCGCTCATCGAACTGGACCGGGCCATCGGGGACGCCGACCACGGGGAGAACATGGACCGCGGGTTCACGGCGGCGCTGGCCAAGCTGGAGGAGCAGCCCCCGGCGACCCCTGGCGCGGCCCTGAAGTCGGTGGCGATGTCCCTCATGTCGAAGGTGGGCGGCGCCGCCGGGCCCCTCTACGGGACGGCGTTCCTGCGGGCGGCCACGGCCCTGGGAGACGCCGAGGAACTGGACTCCGAGGCTCTGGTGGCGGCCTTGGCGGCGGCCCGCGACGGGATCGTCGCCAGGGGTAAGGCCGAGCCGGGGGACAAGACCATGATCGACGCCTGGACGCCCGCCGTCGACGCCGCCCAGGCCGCCGTGGGGGAGAGCCCCGCCGAACTCCTGGACCGCGCCGCGAAGGCCGCCGAGGAGGGCGCCGCCGCCACGGAGCCGCTCGTGGCGCGGAAGGGCAGGGCCAGCTATCTGGGCGAGCGCAGCGCAGGGCATCGCGATCCCGGATCCCAGTCGACGGCTCTTCTGCTCCGTGCCGCTGCGGACGCCGCGGCCGCGGCGTCCTGACCGGCCTCGCTGATCCGAGGACCCCGGCCCGCCCGGTGCCGGCTCCGTGTGAGCTGCCGCACCGGCGGTCCGATCCCTGGACAGGAGCCGTCCCGGAGCCTGTCCGGACGGCTAGAATCAACCCTGCGGCCCGCCTCGGCGCGCCGCTCCCTGGCATCCTCCGGGACCAGGTCCATCTCGCTCGTTTCGCCGGAAGGGTCCCATGACTGTCGGAATCGTGGTCGTCTCCCACAGCTCCAAGATCGCGGAGGGGGCCTGTGAGCTGGCTGCCCAGATGGCCCCGGCGGTGCGCCTCGAGGCCGCCGGCGGCACCGACGACGGCGGCCTGGGCACCAGCCTGGAGAAGGTGATGGCCGCGATCGAGTCGGCCAACTCCGGCGAGGGTGTGGTGATCCTGTGCGACCTGGGTTCGGCCGTCATGGTGGCTGAGAGCGCCGTGGAATTCCTGGGCACGCCGCAGGACGTCTCGCTGGCCGACGCCCCGCTCATCGAAGGCCTCGTCGCAGCGTCCGTCGCGGCTCAGGGCGGAGCCGGTGTTGCCGCGGTGAAGGCGGCCGCCGAGTCGGCACTGGCGCAGCAGGTGCAGGCCCGCATCGACGACAGCACGGCGCCTCCCGTGCGCCCGCGCGCCGTCGCGGACGACGCCGGCGAAGCCGTCTCCGTGGGCGGGGCGATCGTCGAGGACTTCGAGGTGCTGAACCAGCTCGGCCTGCACGCCCGCCCCGCAGCGGTGCTCGCCGGATACCTGGGCGGTCTGGACGTGGAGGTCGACATCAACGGCGCCGACGGCCAGTCCGTCATGATGCTCATGACCCTCGCCGCAGGCCAGGGAACGGTGCTGCACGTGCGCGCGAGCGGCCCCGATGCCCGCCGGGCCATGGACTTCATCGCCGAACAGTGCCGGACGGGTTTCGGAGAGCTCTGACCCCTCTTCCCCCTGCCATCGACTGCTCCAGAGGATGTCGTTTTCCGCCGATTCCGGGGAGAAACGACATCCTCTGGAGCAGTCGATGGTTTAAAGGGTGACGCCCGCGTCGCTTTCGGTGGCCAGCCGGTCCTTGAGGAGGCCCGTCAGGCAGCGCTCCAGCTGATCAGCCGGAGCCTGGAGGCGGTGCAGCGCGTCGAGCTTCCGGAAGACGCCGTCCGGGCCGCCCCAGGCGAGATCGACCGACGCCGGGTCCGCGTCCCAGCCTGCCGGTCGGGCCAGGAAGAGCTCACGGGGGACCGGTGCTCCGGCTTCCCGCAGAACGGCCATCATCGCGCCGCGGACCTGCCGGTCGGTGCCATGCCAGGACTGGCCTTTCGGGGTGTACTCGGGCTCCGGCCGGCCGGCCGCGAGCCACGCGCATTCCGCGGCGACGGGGCACTCCTCGCACTTCGGTGACCTCGCGGTGCAGACCAGGGCGCCCAGTTCCATGATGGCGGCGTTCCACGTGACCGACTCGGCCCGGTCCTCGGGCAGGAGCTGCTCCGCCAGCCGTGCCTCCGCCGCCGTGAAGGCCGGCGCCGGCAGGGCGGACCCGGTGAAGAGGCGGGCGTGGACCCTGCGGATGTTGGTGTCGACGACGCTCTCCCGGCGGCCGAACGCGAAGGCGGCGATGGCCGCGGAGGTGTAGGTGCCGACGCCCGGGAGCGCCTGGAGGGCTTCGCGCGTGTCCGGGACGGCGCCGTCGTGCTTCTCGACGATCGCGACGGCGGCCGCATGCAGCCGCTGCGCACGCCGGGGGTACCCGAGGCGGCCCCAGGCGCGGACGGCTTCGGAGACGGGTTCGGCCGCCAGGTCCGCGGGCGTCGGCCAGCGTTTCATCCACGCCTCCCAGACGGGGAGCACGCGCACCACGGGGGTCTGCTGGAGCATGAACTCGCTGACCATGATGCCCCACGGGCTGCATCCCCGGGAGTGAGGGAGGGCGGTCCGCCACGGAAGGTCGCGGCCGGCGGCCAGGAACCAGTCCTCGATGAGCTGGGCGGTCTTCCGCTTGAGGCTGTCGCTGGGGTACGTGGTCATGGCGGAATCCACTGTATCGCCCCCGCGTTCCCGGAGCGGCCCGGCGGCGTGCACCCAGGCTCACTGGGTAGGCTTGGAGGTATGGCACGGCAGGGTGTGAGCACAGGCAAGGGGACGCGGCGGAAGGTCAGTCCCGCCGTGTACCGGCGACGGCGCGTCGTGGTCCTCGGCGCACTGATCGTGGTCCTGGCGCTGGTGGCCTGGGGTGTTTTCGGGCTCATGTCCCTCATGAAGGGCCCTGCCGGACCCGCCGCGGCAGCGACCGGGACCGAGACGCCGGCGGTCACGCCCCCGGCGACGTCGGCCAGTCCGTCCGCGCCCGCGACCCCCGTCTGCGATGAGGGCCGGGTCAAGGTCACCGCGACGACGGACAAGAAGGTCTACGGTCCCAAAGAGAACCCGGTGCTGACCCTGAAGGTCACCAACGAGGGCACCGTCGCGTGTCCTATCAACATCGGCACGTCGCAGATGGAGTTCCTCATCTCCAGCGGCCAGGACCGGATCTTCAACTCCCGCGACTGCATGGACAAGCCGAACGATCTGAAGAAGACCCTGGCCCCCGGCAAGACCGAGACCGCCAACTTCGTGTGGCAGCGGAACCGTTCGGTCGAGGGATGCCGGCTGATCACGGCCAAGCCCGGCGCGGGCGGCGCCACCTACGTCTTCCAGGCGACGCTGGGACAGCGCACGAGCGACAAGGCCATCTTCCAGCTCGGCTGAGGGCCGTGCCGGCCTGGTCCGGACCTAGATGTAGCGGTCCAGCAGGCTCGATTCGGCCATGCGGGACAAGCCTTCGCGGACGCTGCGGGCACGCTGCTCACCAATGCCGTCCACCTGCATGAGGTCCTCGATCGTCGCGGCCATGAGGTACTGCAGCCCGCCGAAGTGTTCCACGAGGCGGTCGGCGACGGCGCCCGGCACGGCCTTCAGCCCGGAGAGCAGCCGGTAGCCGCGGGGCTCGACGACGGCGTCCGGCGACGCTTCGCCGCCCGCCCCGGCGATGATCGCCGCAATGCGGTGAGGGTCCACGAGATCCTGCGCGCTCAGCTCACGCAGCGCCGCGACGGCCTGCTCGATGTCCTCGGCGGAAGCGTCGGAACCGGCGTAATCCCGCAGGATCACTTCGCTGCCCGGTCCACGTCCCGCGGTGAGTTCATCCAGCTGCAGGGCGAGGAGGCGGCCGTCCAGGCCGAGCTCCAGGACGAGCTGGGAGATCTCCTCGGAGATCCGGCGCACCATCTCCTGGCGCTGGAGCGTGACCGCGACGTCGCGCACGGTCACCATGGCCTCGATCTCCAGGGAGGAGAGGGCCGCGGTCACCTGGTCCAGGCGGGAGCGGTAGCGTTCGAGTGTGGCGAGGGCCTGGTTGGCGCGGGCGGAGACCTTCTCGGAACCCTCCAGCACATGGCGGAGGCCGTTCACATAGAGGGCGATGATCTGCATCGACTGGCTGACCGAGATGACCGGGAAGCCCGTCTGCTTGGCGACACGTTCGGCGGTGCGGTGCCGGGTCCCGGACTCGGTGGTTTCGATGCTCGCGTCCGGGACGAGCTGGACTCCGGCGCGGACGATGTGGCGGGCATCCTTGTCGCAGACGATCGCGCCGTCCATCTTCGCGAGCTCCCGCAGGCGGGTGGGGGAGAACTCGATGCCGATCTCGAAGCCACCGGAACAGATGGAGTCGACCGTGCGGTCCGAACCGAGCACGATCAGCGCGCCGGTGCGTCCGCGGAGGATGCGCTCCAGGCCGTCCCGCAGGGCGGTGCCGGGCGCGACGCGGGCCAGCGTCGCCGTGAGCGTCTCTTCTGGTGTGCGGGCCATGCTGACTGTTCCCTTCAGGCGTCCGGGCCGGGGTCTTGCGGCCCGGCTCCAAGAGCCGTTGGACGATCTGCATCGCGGCACACGCAAAGTGCACCTTCCACGGCTGACACCATCATAGGGTCCAGGAGGGCCGGATTCCGCATCAGGACGCCGGAAAGTGCCCCGCCAAGCGCCTCGTGCCGGGACGGGAAAGTGGCCCTTCCGGCGTCGCCCGGATCAGGCGGTTTCGCTCAGCACCGTCTCGATCCGGCCGAGCACCCCGGGCCACCCGTGGCCCATTCCGTCGAGCGCCTGACGGCCTGCCGGGGTGTCCAGCCGGAACCCCGCGTGCTCGAAATGCAGTACGGTGCCGTCCGCCACGCTCTCCAGCCGCCAGGTGACCGTGGTGTCGAGGACGCCCTCGGCGAAGAGGATCGTCAGGGTCCGGCCGGGTTCGACGGCGAGGACTTCGCAGCGCTGCTCGCCCCAGTGGGCCATGTCGAGCGTGAACCGGTGCCCGACGACGGGCGCGATGTCTCCCGCGGCCCACCAGCGGGCGAGGAGCTCCGGCGTCGTGATGGCTTCCCAGACGCGCTCGATCGGGTGCGGGAAGTAGCGTTCGAGACGGATGGCGTTCTCGGCGGTCTCGGGGTTCTCAGTCATCATCGGTCCGTTCTGTGGGGTGAGGAGGGGTGTCGCGGGCGTGGTCTGCCTGGTGCGGCGCGTGGCGCCCTGCGGGCCTCGCGGCCGCGGTGGCGTCGAGGAGGTCTCCCAGGACGTCGAGGCGTCGGTTCCAGTACTGCTCGTAGGGCTTGAGCCAATCGCCGGCCTGCGACAGCCCGGCCGGTTTCAGGTGATAGACGCGGTTCCTGCCCCGGCGTTCCTCGCGGACGAGACCGGCTTCGCGGAGCACGGCGAGGTGTTCCGAGGCGGCCGAGCGGCTCAGTGCGAGCAGCCCGGTGAGCTCGCCGGCCGTGAGCGGTCCCGCGCGCAGGGCGTCCAGCATCCTGCGCCGGGCAGGGTTGGCGAGAGCGCCGAAGACGTCGGGAAGCACGGGATCAGGATATGTCGGAAATATCCGACGTATCAAGTCTCCGCTCAAGTCTCTGCTGCGTTGTGTGCTCAGTTGTTGCGGGTGTCGGGCCCTGGAACCCGCAACAACTGAGCACACAACGACGGCGGCGCTCAGCCCGCCGTCGCCGGCCGGAGGGCAGGCCCGTGACCGGGGAGGATGACATCCGCGTTCTGGGAGCTGAGCAGTTCGAAGCTGCGGCGCAGACCGTCGTGGTCGTGGCTGAAGAACAGCGGCAGAAGCTGCGCCTGGACCGGACCCGTGAGGAGTTCATGGTCGCTCACCAGGGTGTCGCCGCTGATCAGGATGCGGCCCTCTGGTCGGTCGAGAAGGTAGGCGACGGAGCCCGAGGTGTGGCCCGGGCAGTGCAGCACCAGGGGCCGCCCGGGCACGTCCAGGACGTCCCCGTCCGTGAAGGTCCGGGCCGGAGTGACCGAGAGGGGTTTGAGCGCGTCCAGGCGGAGCACCATCCGCAGCCAGTGCCGCACCCTCCGATGGACCAGTTTGCCGAGGACCTGCCCGAACGTCACCTGCTCTCGGCCCGGGCCCTCGAGATTGGCGGTTTCCGCTTCATGGCACCAGACGGGGACGCCGTGGTCGGCGGCCAGCCGCGCGGCGCCGCCGATGTGGTCCACGTGGCCATGGGTGACCAGCAGTGCCACGCAATCGGCGGGCTTCAGACCCAGGCTTTCGATGGATTCCAGAAGCAGTGGGTGGTCACCCGGATATCCGCTGTCGATGAGGGTGAAGTTCGTGCCGTCAGGATCCTTGATGATCACCCAGTTCGCCGACGCGCCCCTGACCAGGAAGACGTCGGGGAATTCCTCGGTGATGACCGGACCGGCGCCGTCGGCCACCGATCCGTCGGGCAGCGACGCGAGCACCTGCAGGGGGAGGAACAACGGACGGCCGCCTTTCACGGGAATAGTGAACGCTCCAGTTGTACCAGCGGGCGCGCGGAAGGACTTGTCACACGCCGCCGTCGCAGTCCCGCCTCGCACCCTCATCCGTGGAACAGCAGCTCCAACGCCTGGGCCAGGTGCTCCACTTCCTTCACGGTGAAGCCTTCCGGGACGGGGCCCGGTCCGTTGGGGCTCGACGGCACGATGGCGTGCGTGAAGCCGAGCCTGCTCGCCTCCTGGATGCGCTTGTTGATGCCGGGCACGGGACGCACCTCGCCGGCCAGGCCCACTTCGCCGAACGCGATCAGACGGCTGGACAGTGCCTTGCCCGCCTTGGCGGAGGCCACAGCGAGGGCCACGGCCAGATCCGTGGCGGGCTCGCTGAGTTTCACGCCTCCCACGGTGGCCACGTAGGAGTCGTCCTTGTGAAGCTGGCAACCCGCGCGCTGCTGGAGCACCGCCAGGAGCATCGACACCCGGGAGGAATCCAGGCCACTCGTGGCGCGGCGGGGCTGCGCGTTGGGGGAGGTGGCCAGAAGGGACTGCACCTCGGCCACGAGAGGCCGGCGGCCCTCGAGCGTCACGGTGATGCAGGTCCCGGACACCGGCTCCTTGGTCCGCGAGACGAAGAGGCCGCTCGGGTCCGCCAGTCCCTCGATGCCGTCCTCGTTCAGATCGAAGCAGCCCACCTCATCCGTGGGGCCGTAGCGGTTCTTCACGGCGCGGATGAGGCGCAGCCGTGAGTGGCGCTCGCCCTCGAACTGGCACACGACGTCCACGAGGTGCTCCAGCAGCCGCGGCCCGGCGATCGAGCCGTCCTTGGTCACGTGCCCCACCAGCAGCGTGGTCATGTTCCGTTTCTTGGCTGCGGCGATGAGTGAAGCGGCCACCTCCCGCACCTGGGAGACGCCACCCGCGGATCCCTCCACCTCGGGACTGCTCAGAGTCTGCACGGAGTCCACCACCAGAAGCCGCGGCTCCACCCGTTCGACCTGGCCCAGAGCCTGCGACAGGTCCGTCTCGGCGGAAAGGTACAGGGTGTCCGCCACGGCGTCGATCCGCTCGGCCCGGAGCTTCACCTGCGCGGCCGACTCCTCGCCGGTCACGTAGAGGACGTCCTGGCCCGTGCGGGCGAAGCGCGCCGCGACATCCAGGAGCAGGGTCGACTTGCCGACGCCCGGTTCGCCGGCCAGCAGGATCACGGCGCCCGGCACGAGACCGCCGCCGAGCACGCGGTCCAGCTCGTTCACGCCCGTGGGCAGGAACGCCGCCGCGGCGGCGTCCACCGAAGCGATCGGGAGGGCGGGCTCCAGGACGGTGGCGGCCGCCGTCGTCCGGGCGACCGTGGTTCCGGTCTCCACCACCGTGCCCCACGCCTGGCACTCACCGCAGCGGCCCACCCACTTGATGGTGGTCCAGCCGCATTCGGTGCACTTGTATCCCGGCGCCTTGCTGCCGCGGGTGGTCTTGCTTGCCATGCCCTCAAGCCTATCGGCGGGCACTGACACGAAAGCCGCGAGGCAGCCCATGTGGACAACCCGGGGGTCAGAGATCCGGCAGGTAGTCCCGGGCCTCCTTGGCCTCCACGCCCGCGGTCTCCAGGAGATCCACCATGAGCGGCCGGAACAGCATGACCACCGTCTCACCCTCCAGACGGCTCACCCCCAGCAGACGGGGATGCAGGCGCGTGGCGATCGAGGCCAGGTCCTGCTGCGCGTCCCGCAGCGCGGAATCGCGGCCGCGGCCGTCGTCGCCCGCATAGCCCACGGCCATGAGGTCCACCGCGTCGGCGGTCTCGAACAGCACCTCCGCGATGCTCTGGGTCGCCTCATCGCTCAGCGCGGTGTGGTTGATGGCGCTCGTCAGCCGCCGGGCGAACACCCGGCAATTACGCAGGGCGAGATCCAGGTACTCGACCGCTTCGCCGAGCTGTGAGACCTCGGAGCGGTGCCGTCGGTACAGCGGGGACATGGTCGTCACCTCGCCGGAGGCCCGCAGCGTCATCCGCAGGGCGTCCAGTCCGGGCTGGCAGTTCCGGGCGCGCACCAGGGCGTGCCAGGCCAGGGTCGAGTCATTGTCGAGGAGGCTCTTCCCGCATTCGCGCAGCACCTCGGAGGTCTGCTGGAGCGTCGAGCGCAATTGCAGCCGTGGCTCCTCGCGCGGATCCCGTGGGGTCAGGAACGTCACGAGCAGGGCGAACACCCCGCCCACCACGGCGTCGAGGCTCCGGGTGAACGGCCCGCCCGCGGGAGCCGGGAGCAGGACGACCAGGAGTGACTGCAGGCCCAGCTGGGTCGCGAAGATGGCGCCGCTGTCCAGGAAGCGCGCCAGGAGGATCGAGAAGAGCAGCACGACGGCGGCCTGCCAGATCCCCGAACCGAGCCAGTGCAGCAGGACGTCCCCCACCGCGATGCCCAGCGTGCAGCCGAGACCGACCTCCAGCACGCGCCGCAACCGCGTGCCCCGGGCGAAACCGAGGGCGATCAGTGAGGATGTCGCCGCGAACAGCGGCCCCACATGCCCCAGGACGAGCTCGGCGAACGTGTAGGCCCCCACCGCGCAGAACGTCATCTGCAGTGCGGGGATAAGCGATTCACGCATGCGGATGACGCCCGTGGTGGCGCGCTCCTTCGCTTCCCTGCCGATCGGCTTCACACCGCCCAAGCGCACCATGGGCCCAGTCTATTGCGGAGCCGACGACGGTGCCGTGCGCCCGGCCGTTCACGTCGGCGTGGCCGGTGGTTCAGGAAGTGTCCTTACGGCGTGCGGCAGGCCAACGCAATGCGGCCCGGCCAGAAGTCACGGACTATCCATGGCCGGTTAACCTCGCGTTCACCTTTAACCGCGGATCCCTTTACCTCGGCTCTTTAGTTTCGTTGAAGGTACAAAGGTACGCATCGTCGGCAGGACCGTCACGCACCCGATCGGGGCGGAAGGCAGAGTCCGGGCCGGCGCGACATCAGGACCCTGAAAGGGAACATTGTGAAGGCTCTCCGCTTCGGCCGCCATGCGGCACTCGCAGTCGTCGCAGCAGGCGCTCTGGCGCTGACCGCTTGTGGCTCGGACAACGCGACCGGCAACAACTCGGCTGCTCCCAGCAACAACGGGCCCAAGGTCACCGGCACCCTGACCGGCGTCGGCGCCTCCTCGCAGGGTGCGGCCATGGACGCCTGGAAGACCGGCTTCGCCAGCGCGAACTCCGGCGCCAGCGTGCAGTACTCCCCGGACGGCTCCGGCGCGGGCCGCAAGGCCCTCCTGGACGGCTCCGCCCAGTTCGCCGGTTCCGACGCCTACCTGAAGGACGAGGAGTACGCCTCCTCCAAGGAGAAGTGCGGCCCCAACGGCGCCATCAACATCCCGGTGTACATCTCCCCGATCGCCGTGGCCTTCAACCTGCCGGACGTCAAGGAGCTCAAGCTCGACGCTGACACCACCGCCAAGATCTTCCGCGGCCAGGTCTCCAAGTGGAACGACGCGGCCATCGCCAAGCTGAACCCGGGCGTCACCCTGCCCGACCTCAAGGTCACCCCGGTGAACCGCTCGGATGACTCCGGCACCACCAAGAACTTCACGGACTACCTGTCCGCCGTGGCTCCTTCCGTCTGGACCGACAAGGCCGATGGCGTGTGGCCGTCCTCCCTCAAGGGCGAGAATGCCAAGGGCACGTCCGGCGTCGTCAAGACCGTCACCGACACCCCCGGCGCCGTGACCTACGCGGATGACTCCGCCGTCTCCGGCAAGCTCGGTGTGGCCTCCATCAAGGTCGGTGAGAGCTTCGTGAAGCCGAACGCCGAGGGCGCCGCCAAGGCCGTCGAGACCGGCAAGTCCGTCGAAGGCCGCGCTCAGGGCGACCTCTCCCTCAAGATCGACCGCAAGACCACGGACTCCGCGGCATACCCGCTGACCCTGGCTTCGTTCCACATCCTGTGCACCACCTACAAGGACCAGGCCACCGTGGACCTGATCAAGGCGTTCGAGAACTACGTGGTGAGCGACGCCGGCCAGCAGGCCGCCGCCGACGCCGCCAAGTCCGCGCCGCTGAGCAAGAGCCTTCAGGAGAAGGCCAAGGCCGCGATCGAGCAGATCAAGGTCAAGGGCTAGCATTCCCCGCCCGGGAATGACGAGTTCCCTGTCCAGAGCATTCTCCCCGACGTCGTGGGAACCGGGTTCCACACCCGGCGACCACGGCCCGGGGATGCGGAAGGCCTGGACAGGGAACTTTGCCGTTACCCACCCGATCCGGGAATCCGGCAGGGCCGGGACACCCACACTGGACTGGAAGGCAGTTAAGTGAGCAGCAACACCATGACCGAGTCATCGGCCGCAGGACGGGCCGGCGACAAGGTCTTCTCCGGAGCCACGCTCGGCGCCGGGATCCTGATCCTCCTCGTCCTCTTCGGTGTGGCCGCATTCCTGGTCGCTCAGGCGATCCCCGCGCTCGTGGCCGACCCGGCCGACATCCAGGGCGGCGCCGGCTTCTGGGCCTACATCTGGCCCATCATCATCGGCACCCTGATCGCCGCCGCGATCGCCCTGGTCATCGCGACCCCGGTCGCCATCGGCGTCGCGCTCTTCATCTCGCACTACGCCCCGCGCCGCCTGGCCTCCGCCCTCGGCTACGTCATCGACCTCCTGGCCGCCATCCCGTCCGTGGTGTACGGCGCCTGGGGCGCGGCCTTCCTGGCCAAGGAGATCTCCCCGGCCTATGACTGGCTGGCGGACAACCTGGGCTGGATCCCGATCTTCGCGGGGCCCGCCTCGGCCACGGGCAAGACCATCCTCACGGCCGGCATCGTTTTGGCGGTCATGGTCCTGCCGATCATCACGTCGCTGTCCCGCGAGATCTTCCTCCAGACGCCCAAGCTGCACGAGGAGGCCGCGCTGGCCCTCGGCGCCACGCGCTGGGAGATGGTCCGCATGGCCGTCCTGCCGTTCGGCCGCCCCGGCATCATCAGCGCCATCATGCTCGGCCTCGGCCGCGCGCTCGGCGAGACCATGGCGGTCGCCCTGGTGCTCTCCTCGGGCGCCCTGACGGCCAGCCTGATCCAGAGCGGCAATCAGACCATCGCCGCGGAGATCGCCCTGAACTTCCCGGAGGCGTCCGGCATCAAGGTGAACACGCTGATCGCCGCCGGCCTGGTCCTCTTCGTCATCACCCTCGGCGTGAACATGATCGCGCGGTGGATCATCACCAAGCACAAGGAATTCTCGGGGGCCAACTGACATGACCACGACCCTGACACCCAATCGCCGCCGCTCCGCGCTGACCAAGGGGCAGCTGCCCAAGTACGCCCCGTGGGTCGTGCTGGGCGCGTCCCTCGTCGTCGGTGCGGCGCTCGTGAACCTCATCGGGTTCAACCCGTTCGGCTGGGGCCTGATCTCCGCCATCCTCTTCACCGTGGGCCTCGTGGCCTGGAGCGGTTCCGTGGAGGGCGCCCGCAAGGCGAAGGACAAGCTGGCCACCTGCCTGGTGTTCGGCTCCTTCATCATCGCGGTCCTGCCGCTGATCTCCGTCATCTGGACGGCACTGGTGAACGGCATCCCGGGTCTCATGACCCCCGGCTTCCTCAGCACCTCGATGAACGGCGTGACCGGTGTGGCCGACAACAAGGCCGTGGAGAACGGCACCAAGGTCCTGGGCGGCGTGTACCACGCGCTGATCGGCACCCTGCAGATCACGGCCCTGGCCACGGTCATCTCCGTCCCGGTGGGTCTGCTCACGGCGGTCTACCTCGTCGAGTACGGAAACGACCGCTTCCTGGCCCGCGCCATCACGTTCTTCGTGGACGTCATGACCGGCATCCCGTCGATCGTGGCAGGTCTGTTCGCGGCGGCGTTCTTCTTCATCGTGGTGGGTCCCGGCACCAAGACCGGCGCGGTCGCCGCGATCGCGCTCTCGGTGCTGATGATCCCCGTGGTGGTGCGCTCCAGCGAGGAGATGCTCAAGATCGTCCCGAACGAGCTCCGCGAAGCCGCCTACGCCCTGGGCGTGCGCAAGTGGCGGACGATCGTGAAGGTCGTCATCCCGACGGCGATCTCCGGCATCGCGTCCGGCGTCACCCTGGCGATCGCCCGCGTGATCGGTGAGACGGCGCCCATCCTCGTCACCGCCGGCTTCGCGACCGCGATCAACAACAACGTGTTCGGCGGGTGGATGGCTTCACTCCCGACCTACATCTACACGCAGATCCTGAACCCGACGTCGCCGTCCAACCCCGGTCCGTCGGACCAGCGGGCCTGGGGCGCGGCCCTGGTCCTGATCATCCTGGTGATGCTGCTGAACCTCATCGCCCGCCTGATCGCACGGGTCTTCGCGCCCAAGCAGGGCCGCTAGAGACACCCACCGAAGATTCCGAAGGAACCACAGCAATGAGCAAGCGCATCGACGTCAAGGACCTGAACGTCTACTACGGCAACTTCCTGGCCGTGGAGGGTGTCAGCATCAACATCGAGGCCAAGTCGGTCACGGCCTTCATCGGCCCGTCCGGCTGCGGCAAGTCCACCTTCCTCCGGACCCTGAACCGCATGCACGAGGTGCTGCCGGGCGCGCACGTGGAGGGCGAGGTCCTCCTGGACGGCGCGGACATCTACGGCCCCGGCGTCGACCCGGTGACCGTCCGCACGAACATCGGCATGGTGTTCCAGCGCCCCAACCCGTTCCCCACCATGTCGATCCGGGACAACGTCCTGGCCGGCGTGAAGCTGAACAACAAGCGGATCTCCAAGGGCGAGGCCGACGCCCTGGTGGAGAAGTCGCTGCAGGGCGCCAACCTCTGGAACGAGGTCAAGGACCGTCTCGACAAGCCCGGTTCGGGCCTCTCGGGCGGCCAGCAGCAGCGTCTCTGCATCGCCCGTGCGATCGCGGTGGAGCCTGCCGTGCTGCTCATGGACGAGCCGTGTTCCGCTCTGGACCCGATCTCGACCCTCGCGGTGGAGGACCTCATCAATGAGCTCAAGGACTCCTACACCGTGGTGATCGTGACCCACAACATGCAGCAGGCCGCTCGTGTCTCGGACAAGACGGCGTTCTTCAACATCGCGGGCACCGGCAAGCCGGGCAAGCTCATCGAGTTCGCCGACACCAGCACCATCTTCAACAACCCGAGCCAGAAGGCCACCGAGGACTACGTCTCCGGCCGCTTCGGGTGATCCTTCCGGACGACCCCCGGTGATGCAGAAGACCCACGGACATTTCCGTGGGTCTTCTGCATCACCGGGGGTGGAACCGGCCGGCGTCAGTGCGTGACGTCCGCCGAGATCTCGGCGAGCGTGCGGCCCTTCGTCTCCGGCGCGAGCCACTGGGACAGCGCCGCTCCCAGGAACGCGACGGCGGCGGCCACCACCATGCTGGGCCCCATGCCGATGTTGGTGATCGCCCAGGGCAGGGCGAAGGTGCCGAGCGCGGCGCCGATGCGGCTGAACGACGCTGCGAAGCCCATGCCGATGCCCCGCAGGTGGCCCGGGAACACCTCGGCCGGGTAGACCTGGGTCATCGTGGTATAGCCGGCGTTGAAGAACGAGAACGCCAGGAAGAGGACGAGCACGAGGATCGCCGGGGCGTCCGCCCAGACGCCGATCACGAGCAGGATGCCCGCGCAGAGCCACTGGCCGGGCACGGTGAGGATGCGGCGTCCGAGCCGATCGATCAGCAGTACCGTGGTGACGACGCCCGCCGCCGCCAGCGCGGACAGCCCCACGCCGCCCGCCCAGCCGCCGCCGAAGCCGAACTGGTGGAGGACGTCGTCGGCGAACGTGGCGATCGCGAAGTACGGGGTGACGGCGCAGAACCAGAAGCCCGAGGTGAACAGGGTGGTCCGCCAGTACTGCGGTGAGAACAGCATCGTGAAGGAGGCGTTCTTGAGCGGGGTCTTGTCCCGGGCGGCCTGCGCCTCCTGGATCGCGCGCAGGTCGATCTCCTCGGTGATGCTGTGGTGCATCTGCGGGGACTCGACGTACTTGCGGGCGATCGCGAGCGCCTCGTCGCGGCGGCCCTTGGTGATGAGCCAGCTGGGGGACTCCGGAAGGCCGATGCGGGCCAGGAAGAGGACGAGGGCGAGGACCGTGCTGGTGCCGATCACGATCCGCCAGGGGGTGCCGGCGTCGTGGAGCGCCGTGCCGATGATGAACGCCATCATGAAGCCGATGTACCAGGCGATCAGCGTCAGCCCGAGGAGCCGCCCGCGGAGTTTGGGCGGGGAGAACTCGGACAGCAGCGGCCCGCCGATGGAATACTCGCCGCCGATCGCGACGCCCATGAAGAAGCGGATGAGGGCCAGCTGGATCACGGCCCCGTCCCCCGTGGTCACGAAGAACTGAGCGGCCGAGGCGAGCAGGAACAGGCCCATGTCGACGAGGAACATGGGCTTGCGGCCGAACTTGTCGGCGGCCCATCCGGCGAGGGGCGAACCGACGAAGATCCCGACGAGCGGTCCGGCCGCGATCAGCCCGAGGGACAGTTCGTCCAGCTGGAGGTCCGCGCGCATGAGGCCCGTGACGGGGCCGATGATGCCGAGGATGTAGCCGTCGAGGAACATGCCCCCGATGAACACGGCCACGAGGCGCACCATGAAGCGGCGCTTGAATCGAGAGTCGGTCGGTGTCGTGGTGGGGTAGACGGAAGCCGTCGTGCCGGTCGGTGAGGTCATGGAGTTCAGGTCCCTTCTGGCATCAGCGGAGACCGCTGATGGGAGTGTGACATATCACTCATATATCAGAACCCTAGGGTGGCCCTCCGGCTTGGTCAAGAGTGTGACGGAGCAGTTTCCGGCCCGCTGCCCCTGAATGCCGAAACCGTGGATTCCCGTCGAAACCGTGTATTGAACACACGGTTTCGACGGAAACCCACGGTTTCAGCCGGGGGCAGGATCTCAGACCATGGCGTCGGCTTTCGGGGTGCGGGTCCGCTTCCAGGCCGCGATCAGCAGCGGCGACACGGCGATCAGCGCGATGATCACATACACCGTCACTCCCACGGGCTCGTTGAACAGGCCCGAGAGATCGCCGCCGCTCAGCTGGAGCGCCTTGCGGAGCTGCCCCTCGATCCGCGGCCCGAGGATCAGGCCGATGACCAACGGCAGCACCGGAAGCCCGAAGCGCCGCATCGCGAAGCCGAGGGCGCCCAGCACCAGGAGGATCACCAGGTCGAAGGCCTGCAGATTCACCGCGTACGCCCCGAGCGAGGCGAAGAACAGGATGCCGGCGTACAGGTACGGACGCGGGATCTGCAGCAGCTTCGCCCAGAGCGGCGCCATCGGCAGGTTGATGACCAGGAGCAGCGTGTTGCCGATGAAGAGGCTCGCGATCAGGCCCCACACCAGATCCGGCTCCTTCTGGAAGAGCAGCGGACCCGGCTGGATGTTGAACTGGGTCAGCGCCGCGAGCATGATGGCCGCCGTCGCGTTGGTCGGAAGACCCAGGGCGAGTGCCGGCGTCAGGGTGCCCGCCGCGGAGGCGTTGTTAGCCGCCTCCGGACCTGCGACGCCCTCGATGGCGCCGTGCCCGAACTCCTCCGGATGCTTGGACAGTTTCTTCTCCGTGACGTAGGAGAGGAAGGTCGGGATCTCGGCGCCGCCGGCCGGCATGGCGCCGAACGGGAAGCCCAGCGCGGTGCCCCGCAGCCACGGCTTCCAGGACCGCTTCCAGTCCTCCTTGCCCATCCACGGCTGGCCGACAGGGATGGTGTCCATCCGCTTGCGGCGCAGATGGGCCGCGATCCAGAGAGCCTCGCCCACCGCGAAGATGGCGACCGCCACCACCACGATGTCCAGGCCGTCCGTCAGCAGCGGGATGCCGAAGACCAGCCGCTGCTGGCCACTCACCGGGTCGAGCCCGATCAGGCCGATCGCCAGGCCGAGGCCCAGCGAGGCGAAGCCGCGGATCTTCGAGGACCCGAGGACCGCGGTGACGGTCAGCAGGCCCAGGATCATGATCGCCAGGTAACTGGAGGGGCCCAGGCTGACCGCGAACTGCACGACGGCGGGCGCGAACGCCGCCAGGAGGGCCGTGCCGATGGTGCCGGCTACGAAGGAACCGATCGCCGCCGTCGCGAGGGCCTGTGCCGCTCGTCCCGCTTTCGCCATCTTGTGGCCCTCGATGGCCGTGATGACCGTGGACGATTCGCCCGGGGTGTTGAGCAGGATGGAGGTCGTCGACCCGCCGTACATGCCGCCGTAGTAGATGCCCGCGAACATGATGAGCGCACCGGTCGGTTCGAGGTTGGCGGTCACCGGCAGGAGGAGCGCCAGGGCCATGGCCGGGCCGATGCCCGGCAGCACGCCCACGGCGGTGCCCAGGAGGACGCCGATGCAGGCGAAGAGCAGATTGGTGGGCGTCGCCGCCGTGGCGAAGCCCTGCATGAGGTTGTTGAGGATGTCCATGTCAGAGAATTCCCGCCAGGATCCCGGCCGGCAGGTGGATGCCCAGGCCGAGGTAGAAACCGTAGAAGGTGCCGACGGCCAGGACCAGTGAGACCAGTCCGTCCCGCACGTAGTGGCGGCTGCCGAGGGACCAGACGCTGCCCCAGAACATGATGGTCCCGGAGAGCACCCAGCCCAGCGGATCGATCAGCACGATGTTCAGGATGAAGAAACCGATGAGCGGCAGCACGGTCTTCCAGTCGGTGGGATGGCTGAGGTCGACGTCCTCGCCCTCCTCGGCCTGGCCGCTGCCGCCCCGCAGGACGTTGACGGCCAGGAGCACGGCGCTGACCACGAGCAGCGATCCGACGATCACCGGCATGGTCTTCGGTCCCACCACGTCGGAGACGGAGTAGGGCACCGTGATGCGTGAGGCGTCCCAGAGCACGACGACGCCGGCCACGCCGAGCAGGGCGGCGATGCCCAGCTCGGCGCGGCTCCGGCCGCCGGGCGCGGCGACCGCGGCGCGCTCGCCGCCGTCGTCGTGCCCGGCGCCGAGGCCTCCGGGGTCCGCGTGACCCCCGGCGTCTGCGGCGCTATGGCTCACGCCAGCCCCAGCTTCTTCAGGACGTCCGCCACGCGCTGGTCCTGATCCTTCAGGAAGGTGCCGAACTCATCGCCCGTGATGAACGCGTCGGTCCAGCCGTGGGTCTTGAGCGCGGCCTTCCACTCGTCCGTGTCGTGCATCTTCTTGAGGGTGGCGATCACCTTGTCACGGTCGGCGTCGGAGATGCCGGGCGGGGCCACGATGCCGCGCCAGTTGGTGAATTCGAGGTCGATGCCGGATTCCTTGAACGTGGGGGCGTCCACGCCGTCCAGCCGCTGGGCGCCACTCACGGCGAGGACCCGGATCTCGCCGGTCTTGATCTGGTCGATGTACTCGCCGGCGCCGGAGGCGGCGAAGCCGAGCTTGTTGCCGAGGATGGCGGGCAGGAGGTCGCCGCCGCCGTCGAAGGAGACGAAGTTGACCTTCTTGGGCTCGATGCCCACGGCCTGGGCCAGCTGCATCGGCAGGAGGTGGTCCGGTCCGCCGGGGTTGGAGCCGCCGCCGACGGCGAGCTTGGAGGGGTCGGCCTTCCAGGCGTCGACCAGGTCCTTGATGGTCTTGTAAGGGGAGTTCTTGGGCACCATGATGGCGCCGGGCTCCTGGATCAGACGGGCGAGCGGCACGGTCTCGGTGAGCTTGGCCGGGGACTTGTTGGTGTAGCTGGCGCCCACCACTCCCAGGCCCATGAGCATGGTGAGGTCCTTGTTGCCCTTCTCGTTGACCAGGCGGGCCAGGCCCACGGTGCCACCGGCGCCGGCCAGGTTGAAGACCTCGACATTGCTGGCGGTCTTGGTCTCGCCCATGACCTTCGCGGCGGTGCGGGCCGTGGTGTCGTACCCGCCGCCGGGGCTGTTGGGGACCATGATGCGCAGGCCCTTGAGAGGCTCGCTGGAGACGCCCGACGCCGACCCCTGGGGGTTCGAGCCGCCGGAGCCGGTGACTCCGCAGCCGGTGGCGGCGAGGATCAGGCCCAGCGCGGCGGCGGCCAGGCGGACGGCTTTGAGTGAACGCATTGGTACTTCCTTTGTTCGCATGACGTCGCTGTCATGAGGGGGTTCCGGAAAGAACGTCCCTCACGCTATGCGCGGATGTGAGGTGGGTCACCCTTGAGTTCTCAAAGATCGTTGTGTTCATTGTGTTCTCGGTCACATACCCCTCCAGGCTGTCATGATGGACGCGGGGACGTCCGTCCCCGCGGAGAAAGGACAAGGACCCGTCCCGTGAGTGCCCCATGACGCGTTGGTGGCCTCGGCGGGCCAGGATGTCCCTGGCCGCGCAGTACCTGGTCCTGCAGCTCCTGATCGTGCTGGCCGTCCTGGTGGGCGTGATCGCGGTGTCCCTCGCGCAGTCGGAGGACACCTTCGAACGGGTGGAGGGCCGGCGCGCCCTGTCCGCGGCCGAGTCCGTGGCAGCCATGCCCGCGGTGCGCACACTCCTCCCGACCGCCCAGCCCGGCCACGGGGCCGCTCTTCCGGCCGTCGCGGAGTCCGCGCGGACCGTCTCCGGGTCGAACTTCGTGCTGCTCGTGCGTCCGGACCGCGTCATCCTCACCACCCCGGACCCGTCGCTGCTGGGAACCCGGCTGGATCTGGGACAGAGCCATGTCCTGGAAGGCCGGGCGTGGACCGGTGCGGCCGACGTCTCCGGGCATCGCGCGCTCGTGGCGCACGTGCCCGTGCTGAGTGACGGCGGCGAACTCGTGGGGTTCGTGGCCGTGGGCCGGGAGTACCCCTCCGTGCTGGACCGGCTGGGTGAAGCGCTGCCGGATCTGGTCACGTACCTGGGGGTCTCCCTCGCGCTCGGAGCGGCCGGCTCGGTCCTGCTCTCGCGGAGGGTCAAGAAGCAGACGCTGGGCCTGGAGCCCGAAGAAATCGTCGGTCTCGTGGAGCACCGCGAGGCCATCCTGCACGGGGTGAAGGAGGGCGTCCTCGCCCTCGACCAGAAGCAGCGCATCACCCTGCTGAACGAGAGCGCCCGCGCCATGCTCGGATTGCCGCGCTCCGCTGAGGGCCACAGCCTGGAGGAGCTCGGGGTGGATCCTCGCCTCCGGGAGGTCCTCGAGGGGGAGGACGCCGTGGAGGACCGGATCGTCCTGGCCGGCGAGCGGCTCGTGAGCCTGAACCGCCGGCCGGTGGTGAACCGCGGCCGGGAGATCGGCTCCGTCACCACGCTGCGGGACCGGACCGAGCTCGCGGCCCTGGAGCAGGAGCTCGGTGCGACGCGCAGCGCCACCGACACCCTCCGGGCCCAGACCCACGAGTTCGCGAACCAGCTGCACACCATCTCCGGCCTCATCCAGCTGGGCGAGTACGACGACGTGCTCCGCTTCGTGGACGGCGTCCGGCTGAGCAGGACCCGGCTCTATGACGAGGTCACCGAACGCCTCCAGGACCCCGCGGTCGCCGCGCTGGTCATCGCGAAGGCCAGCCTCGCGGCCGAGCGGGCCGTGCCCCTGGATCTCGACCCGGAGTCCCGGCTGGGCCGCGTCGGCGAGGGGCTGTCGCGGGACCTGTGCACCGTCGTCGGGAACCTGGTCGACAACGCGCTGGACGCGGTCACCGGACGCCCTGATGCCCGGGTGACACTCCTGATCAGCGACGACGGCGGCCACGTCGGCGTGCGGGTGCGGGATACTGGACCGGGCGTGGCCGGGGACAAGATGAGCGAGGTCTTCCGCCAGGGGTACACGACCAAGGACGCGCTGGGCGAGGGCGGACACGGCTTCGGTCTGGCGATCACCCAGCTGGTCTGCCGGCGTCGCGGCGGGGACGTGGAGGTCCTCAACGACGGGGGCGCGGTGTTCACGGCGGTACTCGGCCGGGGCGTGGAGGCGGGGGACGGCCCGCCGGAGCGGGAAAGGGCGGAGACATGATCAAGGTCCTGATCGTCGATGACGACTTCATGGTGGCCAAGGTCCATGCGGGATTCGTCCGCCAGGTCCCCGGGTTCGGCGTGGTCGGAGTCGCCCACACGGCGGCTCAGGCGCTTCAGGAGGTGGGGCGGACCCGGCCGGATCTGGTGCTTCTGGACATCCACCTGCCCGACCGGAGCGGGCTCGAACTGCTCCAGGAGATGCGGACGCTCCAGCCCGAACTCGACGTCCTGGTCATCAGCGCGGCCCGCGAGATGGAGACGGTGCGCAAGGCACTGCGGGGCGGGATCGTGCACTACCTCATGAAGCCCTTCACGGCCCAGGACCTGGCGGAGCGCCTGGTGCACTACCAGCAGAGCTACCGCCCGCTCGCCGAGTCCGGCAGCGTGGCGGACCAGGCCGATGTGGACCGCGTCTTCGGCGTCGCGCACCGCGAACGGCCCCTGCCCAAGGGGTGCAGCGTCGAGACGCTGCGGATGGTGGAGGCTCTCCTGAAGGACCACGACGGCGACGTCTCCGCCACGGAGGCGGCCGCAGTGCTCGGCACGTCCCGGGTGAGCGCTCGCCGGTATCTGGAGTATCTCGCCGAGGAGGGCCGGGCCGTGGTGCGCCTGCGGTACGGGGGCGTCGGCCGGCCGGAGCGCCGGTACGTCTGGAAGTGAGGTCGGCGCCGACCCGCCTCACCGCCGAGACAGTGACTTACCGCTGAAACAGTGGGCATGACACGCTGTTTCAGCGGAAAGTCACTGTTTCGTGAAGAGGCTCAGGTCAACGCGGAGAGCGCCATCTGGAACACGAACGCCAGCGCGGCCGTGGCCACGGGGGTGATCACCCAGTAGCCGAGGATCTTCAGGATCAGCGGTCGGTTGGCCTGGGAGAAGCGCTGGTTGGTCCCCGCGCCCCACATGCCCGCCGCCATCGTGTGGGTGGTGGAGATCGGCCAGCTCAGGGCGATGGCCCCGGCGAACTGGAGCGCGAAGCCGACCGCCTGCGTGACGAAGCCCCGGAGCGGGTCCACCCGGATCATGCGGTGTCCCAGCGTGTAGGAGATGCGCCAGCCGCCGAACAGCGTCCCGGCCGTCATGGCCGCGGCCACGAGGGTGACCATCATGAACGCGAGCGGCTGGCCGTCCTCGTACCCCGCCACGAAGAACGCCATCAGCAGGACCAGGAACGTGCGCTGGCCGTCCTGCAGCCCGTGCCCGAACGCCACGGCGCCCGCGGTGATCGCCTGCGCCCTGCGGAGCCGGCGGTTCACGACGTTGGGCGGCTGATTCCGCGCCACCCAGGTCGTCGGCCAGACCAGCACGTAGGACAGCACGAAGGCCAGTGCGGGGGAGAGGAGCAGGGGCAATGCCACGGAGTTCCACAGGGTGGCCGATGCTTCCGGGATCTCCGTGCCGCCCTTGAGGATGGCGGCGGCGCCTGCGCCGAACAAGCCACTCAGCAGCGCGTGGGTCGAGGAGGACGGGATGCCCTTCCACCACGTGAAGATGTTCCAGATGATGCCGGCGGCCAGCCCGGAGACCAGGAGGCTGAGGCCGTCGAGCCCTTCGGGGAGGCGCAGCCAGTTGGTGCCGATCTCGAGCGCGAGCGGGAACGCCAGGACCACGCCGAGCAGGTTGAAGAAGGCTGCCAGCACCACCGCCACGCTGGCGGTCAGCGCTCGCGAGCGGACCGCGAAGGCGATGGCGGAGGAGACGTCACGGAAGCCGTTGAGAAAGGTGAAGGTGACCGTCAGCAGGACCGTGAGGACCAGGAAGAAGGCGATCACTCATGATTCCTTGACGATGATCGCCCCGACGCTCGTGGCGACGCGGCGCATGTCCTTGGTGACCTCCACGAGCTGGTTCGCCACATCCCGGTGCCGGGTGTACTGGGCGAACTTCATGTCGCGGAGCATGTCCGCGACCCAGACGCGATGGCTGCGCTCGGCCCGCTTGGCCAGCCGGAGCACTTCGATCCAGTAGTCCTCGAGCTCGTCCAGGTCGTCCAGCCGGCGCATCGCCTCCACGGTGAGTTCCGCCTGGCGGGTGATGATCTCCAGCTGGTCGGCCGCACGGGTGGGAAGACGTTCGAGCTTGTAGAGGCCGATCAGTTCGGCGGCGCCGTCCAGTTTCTCCATGGCGTCGTTGAGATACCGGGACAGGTTGAACATGTCTTCGCGCGGGAGGGTGTTGATGAAACTGGTGCGCATATGGGTCAGGAGCGCGTAATGCAGGTTCATGGACTCGCCCTCGTGCTGGTGCATCTCCTCGACCAGGCGGTCGAAGTCCGCGGCGGGGGCTCCCAGGAGCTCGGAGAGGGTTCCGGTGCCCAGCACCAACTGGCGGGCCAGCTGGGTGAGGAGCTTGAGGCCTGCAGTCTCCTGCGGGAAGAGGCTGAGTTTCACGTCGTACCGGTGTCCTTGGCTGGCGTAAAGATCTTGAGGCACGGACCTCAGCATGAGAATGGTGCCGGACCGGATACGCCTCTCGGCGGTAGGCCGCTCGAAGCGGCGAATTGTTGAAGCCCGGGGGTTTCGCGGCCCGACACCAAGTTCAGTTTTCTACTTCCGTGGCCCGGAGTCAACATTGACAGCCGCCGGAATGAGTGATTCAGTGCGCCGTCAGTCCAGGTGGCCGTTGCGCCACGCCGCGGCCGCGAATTCGAGGTCGTCGGCCGTGCGGACCAGGCGGTGGGAGTCTCGCGTGAGCCGGGTGGCGTTCGCCTCGTTGCCCAGTTCGGCGGCGTCGGCCAGGCGTGCCTGGCCCAGGGCGATCACCCGGCAGAACGCGGCGAAGCGTTCCAGCGCGACGTCGAACTCGCCGTCGAACGCTCCGGAGAGGATGGCGTCCGACATGTGGCGGATCTCGTCGGCTCCGGGAGGCTCGGCGGCGCCCGCCACCACGTGGGAGACCTGCGCGCCCTCCTTGCCGGCGTTGAAGTACAAGGCCATCCGGTCGGGATCCTTCACGACGGCGGCGCGCAGCGCGTACAGCCGCCAGAGGGCGCCGGGGAGGGAGTGGGCGGGGCTTTCGGCCCAGAGTTCGGCGATCACTTCGATGCCCTGCCGGTCGGCGAGCTTCACGAGACGTTTCGTCACGTCCGGATCGTCCGCGGCGCGGCCGTGTTTCACCAGGGCGTGCGCTGCGAGGTGGGCCGCCTCGGAGACGCGCGCGGGGTCGGCGCCTCCCGCGAACGGTTCGAAGTCGGCGGGTGCGAAAGGCTTGGGCTTGTGGTGCCGTGGGGCTGCTCCCGGGTTCTCGCTCATGCCCTTACGCTACGCCTGGTGTGGGTGCCATGCCAGAGCGGCGCGGAGGCGCACGACGGCGCCCGCGGGCCTGGAGGGAACGTCGCCTGGGGTGCGGGGACGGGTGCCGGGACCCCTTGCGTGGCTACGGTAGAGTAGTGACGTCCCTAGGGACGGTTGGGCCTTTAGCTCAGTTGGTAGAGCAGTGGACTTTTAATCCATAGGTCGAGGGTTCGATCCCCTCAGGGCCCACCGGGAACGGCCCCGGAATCTCAGGATTCCGGGGCCGTGGTCGTTAACCGGTGGAGTGGAACGCGCGGACGGAGCCGGCCGCCCGGAGCCGGGCCGTTCTCCACAGGCGGGCCGATGTCTTCGACGGCGATAAATGTAGGACATATGATGCTGGGAGACGTGTGCACGAGTGCGCGTGGGGGACACGGATGGAGTGGGGATGAATTCAGGGGGCATGGGCGCCGTCACCATTCGAGAGGCCAGGCCGGGGGACCGTTCGGGACTGGTCCGGGTCATGGCGGAGGCGGGCCTGAGCGAGGGCTTCCTGGTGGAGCACGGCGTCGGGGATCCCCGGCTGGGGGACGCGGTGCCACGCAGGGCGTTCGGGATGAAGGCGTTCCGCAAGGCGATCGTCAAAGGCGCGGGCGATCCATGGTCCGGCGCCGCGCTCATGCTCGCCACCACGGTCCTCGTGGCGCTGGACCAGGAGGGGATCGTGGTGGGCGGTGGCGTGGTCGCCCCGAGCGTCGCGTCGATCCAGGACGCGGTGGCCGGAAGTTCCGCGCGCCGGGAGGAGCTCACGCTCCGTGGCCTGGCGGACACCCCTCAGCTGGTGGCGATCGCGGTGGACCCTGCGCACCGCAATCGAGGGGTCGGCAAGGCCCTCTTCGACGCGCTCGTGTGGCACTACCGGCTGTCCGGGGCGCCGCTCCTCCACGGGGTCATCCAGGCGGAGGCGGAACCGTGGATTCCGGAGTTCCTGCGACGGGCCGGGTTCCGGGTGGCCGGGCCGGACGCCTTCCTCGACTTCACCTCGGTGTATGCCACCCGGTCGTACCTCGCCAGCGGTCCCGGTCGCCGGTTCTTCTACCTGGACCTCCGGAGCCCCGGCAGTCACGACTGGGAGATCCCGGCGGCCGTGCGGAACGGTGAGGACAGTGCGGCGCCGCGATCGGTGCGGTCGGCTCCTCGCGAACGCTGAACCAGAACTCCTGCACCAGCCCCGCACCAGCCCCGCGCGAAAGGCCTCGTGGAGTCACTGCGGGAAGGCGAAGGACGCCACGAGGGCGAGATGGTCGCTGTCGCCGGCGCGCAGCATCGTGTTCTCCTGGGGCAGAAGCCCGCGCTGGAACACGTGGTCGATGCGGGCGAGCGGGAGGCCGGAGGGCCAGCTGAAGCCGAAAGACGGTGTGCTTTGCGGAGGCTCCGCCAAGGTCGAACGGATCCCGGCCAGGGCCGGGTCCTGGGCCACCGCGTTGAAGTCCCCCACCGCGACCGCCCGCGGGGCGTCGTCGGCGGTGATCACCTGGGACAGGTCCCGGAGCATCTCATCCCGGGCGTCCTGTTCCCCGGGCCGGACCGAGGCCGCATGCACGGCGTACAGGGTGAGCGTCCCGCGGGGCGTTTCGACATCCGCCGCCAGCGCGCGTTTCCAGCCCAGCCCCAGTCCCAGCGCCCGCGTGTTGTTCAAGGGGTACCGGCTCCAGATCCCCACCGTCCCCACGGTGTAAGCGTGGGGGTAGCGCTCCGCCAGCACTTCGCGCGCGGCACTCCGCCCGGCGTCGTCGAGCTCCACCAGCACGACGACGTCGGCGCCCCGCCCCGCGAGTGCGCCCGCCGCCCGGGCCGTGGAGTCCGCCCCGCTGCCGGCCTTCACGTTCTGGCTCGCCACCGTGATCCGCCCGCTCTCGGCGCCGCTCTGGGCCTGTGCCTGAGGAGCGGTTTGCTTCTGCAGGGGAATCAGGGCGGGCTCGGCCATCAGCCCCCAGGCCAGCAGCGGGACCAGGAGCACGGCCCGGGCCCGGCGCTGCACCCAGGGCAGGCACGCGACGCACAGCAGCGCCGGGATCCAGAGCCACGGGAGGATGATCGCGAAGAACGTGCCCGCCGGGCCGGGGAGCACGAGGTGCAGGAATGCCGCCGCCGTGACCGCGGCCGCGCAGCCGAGCGCCACCCGGTCCCGCAGGCGGAGCCGGGACGAGCGAGGCCGGTCCTCCGGAGCGGAGGTGACGGACGGGTTCGGAGGGTTCACGCGGGGTCCTGAGGTCGGGGGCGGAGGCGGGGTGCCGGCGGCACGGCACGGGCCGGACGGGACCGTTCTACAGGTATCAGGCGAATCCGGGAGCGGGCTGGGCGCCGACCCGGAGGCCGCCGGTGCCAGGCGTACACTCACACTCACAAGTTTTCGTCCGTCCCCGAACGCAGGTGATCCGTCCCGTGTCCCGTCCCGCCAGCACGCCCGACGAACCCGTGGACCGGCTGCGTCGGCTGCTCAGAGCAGGGGAGTGGCCGGTCGGGGCGAAGATCCCGAACGACGCTGCGCTCGCGGAGGTTCTGGCGGCTCCGCACAGTGCTGTCCGGGAGGCCGTCAGGTGCCTGGTGCACGCCGGCGTCCTGGAATCCCTGCCCGGCAAGGGGACGTTCGTCCGGGCGTCCAGTGAGCTGCCGGGCGCACTCGTGGACCGGGTCAAGGACGAGCTCACCCTTCATGCGATGGAAGCGCGTGAGGCGCTTGAATCGTATGCGGTCCGGCTTGCGGCGGGGCGCATCACGGAGGCGCAGCTGGCCGGACTCCGCGAGGCCGTGGCGGCCCGGGGGAGCGCCGACGACCTGGAGAGTGTGGCCCGGGAGGACATCCGTTTCCACCGCCTGGTGGTCGCGGCCACGGGCAACTCGCTCATGATCGAGATGTACGAAGGGCTCGACCAGGGCCGGGTCTTCGACTTCAGCAGCATGAGGGAGGTGTCCCGGGAGGAGTCGCTGCAGGCCGAACACGAGGACCTCGTGGAGGCGCTGGCCTCACACGATGCGCAGGCCTGCGCTCGCGCCGTCGAGCGCCTTCTGGCGCATGTCCGCTCCAAGGTGCTGGCGCACGGCGACACGGACGGCGGCGCGGACTGAGCCGCGGGTGAGTCGGGGCGGCAGCGCCGGGCTCGCGTCTCTCGGGACGAGCCGCGCTCAGGGAATGCGGTCCGCCAGCAGCGCGGCCGCCTTGGGCTGACGTGCGGTGATGGCTCTCAGGAGCTCGCGCCGGGCGAACTGGAGCCGGGCGGAGCCGGGCGGCGGGGTGGCCTCCGCCGCCCGGGTCATGGCTTCGAGGATCATGAGCCGGTCGTAGATGCGCAGCATGAGGTCATTGCCGGCCGCCACGATGACCTCGCGTTCGAAGTCCTCCCGGGCGGCTCCGAGGTGCGCGCCGGGGAGGTTCGTCTCCTCGGCACCGCCGCCGGTGCGCTCGGCCTCATCCGTGAGAAGTCTGTTCATTCTGACGAGGCTCTCGGCCGAGGCGCGCGTGGCGGCGAGCCGGGCGGCCTGGGTCAGAAGTGCCCTGCGGGTCTCCGACACCAGGTGCCAGCGGTCGTCGTCCCGTCCCGGCGTCCCCTGGGTGGCGGTGAGGGTGGAGCTGTTCTGCGAGCTGCCCTTGACGCCGATCACCACGCGACCGTCCTCGGGCCTCGTGGTGAGGATCCCCCGGCGGTGGAGTCCCTCGAGGACCTCGTGAGCGTGTTCGAGTTCGGAGGCGCCGAAGATCATCGCCAGTTCTTCACGGGTGGGCAGCAGCCCGCCTTCCGGCCAGACCCCTGAGTCGATCCAGTGTTCGAGCTTCGTGCCGAAGTCGTCGGGGACGGGCAGGGGCTTCTGGGGGGTGTGTTCGGAACGCACTCGTCAATTGTACGACAGCTGTACATTTAATTGAATGAACTTGTGCGGAAGTGCGCGTTTGAGTTCGGGGCGACCCAGGGAGGCGCTATTTCGAAGCGCTGGGCCTGTCGGCGCCGTCGAGCAATTGAAGGGTCGCGGCGACCGCGCCGTCCGGATCGTGATTTTCCAGAGCGTCCAGGATCGCCTGATGTTCCTTCAGGAGGAATCCGTCCTTATTCAGCCCGGAATAATTGCTTTCATCGTGAATCACGGCCGGCTCGAGGCCGTGGTGCAGTTCGGTGATGAGGGGATTCCCGGACGCGGCGACTATCCCTTGGTGGAAGCGCACATCCGCCCGCAGGCGTTCTGCCGGGGTCGCGCCTTCATAGCGCTCGCGGAGGAGCTGCCGGAGCTCGCCGATCTGGCTCTCCGTGATCCGTGAGGCGGCCAGCCGGGCTGCCTGGACCTCGAGTGCTTCGCGCACCTCGAACACCTCATTCACCGATTCCTCGGTGATGCGCCGTCCCAGCACGGCTCCGAGTTCGCTGGTCGAGCGGACATACGTCCCGTCGCCGGGGCGGGATTCCAGCAGTCCGAGGTGGACCAGGGCCCGCAGCGCTTCGCGGACCGTGTTGCGGCTGGTGCCGAAGGTCCGGACCAGGTCGTGCTCACCCGGAACCTTGGTCCCCACGGGCCAGGTTCCGTTCATGATCTGCTCGCGCAACTGCGTTCCGATCTGGACGGACAGCGGGACGTTGCGGACAGTGGGTTGTAGGTGATGCACCCCATAAGAGTAGGACATTTAGCACGGAAATGCGTGAGTGATCCGCAAATCCGAGTGGTATGACCCTCCGGAGTGTCGAGGCTCACGGAAATCGCCGGAGCGTCTCTTCCGGGCCGTTATTCGGCGGGAAATGGCACCGGGGAGTGGCGGCGGAGGGAATCGCCCGCCGGGGAAAGGGCTGACAGGAATTCTTTCGCCTTCGGGAGAAAGGTCCGCCTCCTCTCGATCGCCCGCTTCCCGCGGGGTCTCCTCCCGGGCCGCTGAGGCGGGCGCCGAGGGGAATCCGGCCGGCTCGACGATCGTCTTCAAATGTCCGACATTTGCTGATACCTTAACGGCTGAGGGCCGCCGACAGGTCTTGTTCACGACTGAACCTCCTGTCGTCATGCCCGAAGGCGGCTCCGGAAGGGGGCCGCCGGAGTCGCTGTGGAGGCCGGAGAAAGGGGGAGCCTGATGGGCCGGTTGTTCGGCAATCGCCTGCGTGCGGAACGTCTGTCGCGAGGGCTGACGCAGGAGCAGCTGGGCGGGCCGGAGTGTTCGCACAGTTACATCTCTCTGCTGGAGCGAGGTGTCCGTGAACCGTCCATGGAGATCCTCGGGGGCCTCGCCCGTCACCTCGGGCTGCCGCCCGGCGAGCTGGAGCAGTGGGCGCTGCAGCCGACGGTGCAGGATCAGGAGTACTCCCTCGCGGCGCTGCATGCTTGGTGTGCCTGGGACGCCCGCGACTATGAGTCCGCCGCTTCGCACGCCCTCGTGGCGGCGCAGTTCGCCCGGGAGAGCCGGAAGGACGCGACCGTGTGCGAGATGAATCTGCTCCGGGCCGAGTGCCTGACCCGCCTGGGCCGCCACGAGCAGGGACGGAATCTGGTGACCTTGCTCCTGGCCAACACGATGGCCTCGGGAAACGCCGGTCTGCGCTCCGAAGCTCTGCAGCTCTCGGCCCGGATGGCCCTGGCGGAGCGGTGCTTCCGTGACGCGGCGACCCAGGCGCAGGAGGGTCTGACCCAGGGCGCCGTCCTGCGCGAGGATTCCACGGTGCGCCTGGCCGCCCTGCACCTGGTGATCAGGGCTCTGCTGAGCGAAGGCCACAAGGAGGCCGCCTGGCGGCACTGCGAGCTGGCGTCCGACGACGTCGTGCCGGAACGCGCGCCCTCCCACCTGAGGGGCCGCCTGGCCTGGGTGGTCGGGGATGTCGCTTTCGCCCGGGGGATGGCGGAGCAGGGGATCGAACGCCACGAGCGGGCCGCCCTGCTCCTGCGGCCCCAGGTCGATCTGAAGGAGTGGGCCGCCTTCAATCTGAGTTCCGCCCGGGCCCGGCTCGAGGCCGGGGTGGCGGACGAGAGCACGCTCGCCTGTCTCGACCGGGCGGCGGCCGCCCAGGACATCCTGAACGTGAGCGGTGAGGCGCGCCGGGAGCTCAGCCTTCTGAGTGCGCTGTGGCTCCACGCGCGGGGCCGAGACGCCGAAGCCCTGGACCGCCTGTCATCCTTCGAGGAGCGCACCCAGCGCATGGACCGGCTCTCCTCGGAAGCCGCTTTTCTCGGCGGGCGCATCCTGCTCGGGATGGGTTCGCCGGACGAAGCGCTCGCCCGCCTGGCCTTGGCGCAGGAGGGCTTCTTCCGCCTGCGGAATCTCAAGGGTGCGCAGGGGGTCGCCGATCTGATCCTGGAGATCTCCCGCAAACGGTACGAGGACGCGCCCCCGGTTCTCGCTCACTGCGCGGCGAGCTGACACCCGGCGGCTCTGAGGTCAGGTGCCGCCGGGCGTCACAGGCCGCCGGGCCTCACGGGTTGAGAGTGCCGCCGGTCTCCTGGAGGTAGCAGCTGCCGCACAGGGACTCGTACTGGACCTCTTCGCCGTCGATGGCGACCTGGCCGCCGTCGAACACGAAGTGACCACCGACGATCCGGGTGTTGAAGACCGCCTTGCGCCCGCAGCGGCAGATGGTCTTGAGCTCTTCGAGCGAGTGGGCGATCTCGAGGAGCCGCGCGGCGCCCGGGAAGGCCTGGGTGCGGAAGTCCGTCCGGATGCCGTACGCCAGCACGGGGATGTCGTCCAGGACGGCGATCCGGAAGAGGCCGTCCGCCTGCTCGGGGGTGAGGAACTGCGCTTCATCCACCAGGAGGCAGGCCACCGGGGCCATGTCGACGTGTTCCAGAAGCGCCTCGGGGTCGTCGCCGGCCGCATGCTGGCGGACCAGGGAGCGGACGTCGGCGTCGTGCGGGATCAGGAAGTCGACCTCCCGCTCCACGCCGAGGCGGGAGACGATCGAGGTGTCGCCCTTCGTGTCGATCCCCGGCTTGGCCAGCAGGACCCGCTGCCCGCGCTCCTCGTAATTGAAGGCCACCTGCAGCAGGGCGGTGGACTTCCCCGAATTCATGGCGCCGTAGCGGAAGTAGAGCTTGGCCACTGTCAGCGGCCCTCGGTCCGGGGCGCGGCGGAGGCGCGGCAAGAGAAGGACATGGTTGATAAGTCTAGTGCCGCCGGAAGCCCGGTGACTCAGGCGCTGACGTACACCTTGCGCAGGGTCTCGTGCACGGTCCAGACGGTGCGCTGGCCCTCCCTCAGGCGTACGAGGTCTCCGGGCGCGACGTCCAGCGTGTGCGTGACCGTGCCGTCCTCGTCTTGGAAGTCGATGCGCGCCGAACCGCTGAGGACCACGAACACCTCCTCGGCTTCCACATCCGTGGCGACACCGGGGGTCATCTCCCAGATGCCCACCCCCGAGTCGCCGAGGTCCTCGAGTTCCAGGACCGCCGCTGTCGGTGAGCCGCTCAGGACCTGCTCGGCCGGCAGGGGTTCGTGGGCGAGCTCGGCGGTGGGGACGTGGCGCAGCGCTGCTGCGGGGGATGTGGTTCCCATGATTCTCCTGCTCGGGTGACGTGCGATGACTGTCCGCATACTATACCGAGCGGTCAAGTATGCGGAAGGGCCTCCGTTGGGCAGGGCGGGGTGCCGGAGGCGGGCCGCGGGTGCAGAATGGCGGAAGGGTCGCCGGCTGGGGGATCCGAGCAGGGAGCGGCTGTTCCGCGGGCGAAGCGGCCCCGCGGCAAGGAGGCAGACATGAGGATCGCGATCGCCGGAGGCGGCGGCACCGTGGGCGAGCGTGTCACGCGGGCCGTGCGGGAACGGGGGCGCGAGGCCGTGGTGCTGTCGCGCGCGGCCGGCGTGGACGTCCGTGACCCCCGCGCCGTCCGCCGGGCGCTGGAGGGGGTGGACGCCGTCGTCGACGTGCTGAACATCAGCACCTTGAACGCCGACCGCGCCACGGAGTTCTTCACCGCCGCCACCGCGGCGTTGCTGGACGCGGAGATGGCCACCGGCGTCGGGCATCATGTGGTGCTGTCGATCGTCGGGGTGGACCGCGCGCCGCGCGGGTATTACGCGGCCAAGCTGGCCCAGGAGCGTCTGGTGGAGTCCGGCGGCGTCCCGTGGAGCATCCAGCGCGCCACGCAGTTCCACGACTTCGCCCGGCAGATGTACGACGGCGCGCGGCTGGGTCCGCTGCACCTGGCGCCCCGCGGGCGGGTCCAGCCCGTGGGCGCCGAGGAGGTCGCGCACCGTCTGGTGGATCTCACCGAAGCCGGTCCCGCCGGGCGGGTGGCGGACCTCGCCGGACCGCAGGAAGAGAGTCTCGAGCGGATGGTGCGGGCCTATGCACGTGCACAGGGCGCGGGTGGCTGGATCCCCGCCATCTCATTGCCCGGCGGGCTCGGCCGGGCGCAGCGGGACGGGTTGCTGCTGCCCGGTCCGGAGGCGATCCTCGGCCGCCAGACCTTCGACGCGTGGCTGAGCGGCCGTGATCCGGATTGATGCCCCGTGGAGTATGTGATGAACAACACATACTCCTCTCGGGATGTCTATGCACCGGCGGCGAGTACAGAGATTCCAACGATCGTTGTTCATCTGCACATGGGATGCGTGTGACCTGTTTTCTAGGCTTGAAGACAAGCTTTCAGAGAACTAGCAAGACAACGAGGGGTTTCAACGATGAAGCGCATCGCCTTGGTCCACGAACGTGCCGTCTCCACCGCGGAGACCGGCGCTCACTGCCCGGCCTCGGGCCACTGGTTCCCGGAGGGCGATCCCTCCAAGGAGCAGTTCATCCCCGAAGGGCACGTGCTTCCCATGGTGGATGGCCGCCCCGCCGTGTGGGTGCGGCGTTCGAGCCGCGCCGCCCAGATGGCCTGACATTGCGGACTCGAGGGGATTCCCTCCGCATCGCCCGATGCGCTCGCAGGATGCCGCCGGACCGAGAGTCCGGCGGCATCCTGCGTTTCTCAGGGTCCCCGGGGAGGTCAGCTCCGTGGGGTGTCCAGATCACTCAGCCTGAGTTCCTTCGTCTCGCGGGCGCAGGCCACCGCGATGATCGAGATGACGCCCATGAGCGCCAGGTACAGGCCGATCGCCAGGCCGCTGCCGAAGGCCTGGTAGAGCGCCAGGGCGACGATCGGGGAGAGTGAGCCCGCCACGAGGGAGGCCAGGTTGTAGGCGATCGACGTCCCCGAGTAGCGCACCGACGTCGGGAAGAGCTCTGAGAAGAAGGCGCCGATCACCGAGCTGTAGGCGGCGAAGATCAGGAGGCCGCCGACGGCCGCCAGGATGATCATCCCCGGATTCCTGGTGTCCAGCAGGGCGAAGAAGGCGAAGCCCCAGGCCACCGTGGCGACGGAAGCCGCGATCATGACCGGCTTGCGTCCGATCCGGTCCGCGAGGATCGCGAGCAGCGGAATGGCCACCACGGCCACGGCCTGACCGATCATCACGGCGTTCAAGCCGACCTGACGGTTCAGCTTCAGGATCTCCGTGACGTACGTGATGATGAACAGCGAGTAGATGTAGAAGCCGGCGTTCTCGCCCATCCGGCTGCCCGCCGCGATGAGGATCTCCCGCCAGTGCTTGCGGAAGACGGTGAAGACGGGCTGCTTGGCCGCCGCGCCGTGCTGCGCCTCGGCCTGCGCCTGAGATGCCTTGAAAAGCGGCGTCTCCTGGACATAGAGCCGGAGGATGAGGCCGATGATCACGAGCACGGCGGAGAGGCCGAAGGCGATCCGCCAGCCCCAGGCGAGGAACTCGGCCTGCGGCAGCACGGCGGAGAGGATCGCGAGGACGCCGGCGGCCAGAAGGTTGCCGAGCGGAGGCCCGACGTTCGGCCAGGAGGCCCAGAAGGCGCGTTTGGTGCTGTCGTCGCTGTATTCGGAGACGAGCAGTACCGCGCCGCCCCACTCGCCGCCGAGGGCGAAACCCTGCACCAGACGGAGGAAGAGCAGCAGGAGGGGAGCCCAGACGCCGATCGACGCGTAGGGCGGGATCGCGGCGATCAGGGCGGTGGCGATGCCCATCAGCAGAAGGCTGGCCACCAGGGTGGTCTTGCGGCCGTGCTTGTCGCCGTAGTGGCCGAGGACCAGCGCGCCCAGGGGCCGCGCCAGGAACCCCGCCGCGAAGGTGCCCATGGCCAGCATGGTGCTCACCACGGGATCTCCGCTGGGGAAGAACAGTTTGTTGAAGACCAGGGCGGCGGCGGTGCCGTACAGGAAGAAGTCGTACCACTCCACGGCGGTGCCGGCCAGGCTGGAGGCGGCGACCGCCGGGAGGGTGGTGTGTTTGCGCCGCTCCGGGCGGGTGACGGTGGGTGTGCTCATGTGAACCTCGTTGATGCCGGGGCCGCTGCGTCAGGGCGGCGGAGCCAGGGGTGGAACGGTGATCCCGAGCCGGGAATGTGACCGTACACACACTGTAGATTGAGTGTATACAACGTGTCTACGATTTTTCCGAGGTTGCTGAAGCGTGAAGCCGGTGGTGTGGAGCGCGGCGACGCCCGCGAGATGACAGTTGGCGCCCTCATCCGGCTCGGATGAGGGCGCCAACTGTCATCTCGCGGAGAGGGGGTGGCTCAGTGCCAGAACCCCAGGGAGAACTCGGCGATCAGGGTCGCGAACAGGAAGGACGCCGTGATGGCCACGAGGCCCACCGGGATGATCCGCCAGCCGATCTTGCGCAGCAGTCCGATGTCCTTGCCGAGGGACAAGCCGGCGAGCGTCAGCACGATCGTGGTGATGGACAGGAAGTCCACCGCGCCGACCGTGCTGTGCATGAAGGCGGCCAGCGGAGGGATGAGCGGGCTCGACGCCAGGGCTCCCAGGGTGGTCAGCCAGATGACGGCCTGCACCTTGTTGCGGGTGAGCTTGGCCAGGCCGTACGCGGCGAGGAGCATGGCGATGATGACCAGGTAGCCCACGACCGTCAGGACGCTGAAACCCTTGCCGGCGGCGAGATCCGCCATGGTGGCCGTGACGAGCCCCAGTCCTCCCACGATCGGCAGCGCGACCCGGGAGGGGACGGCGGTGTGAGCCGTCGCGTCGGCGACCTCGCTGCGGAAAGTGGCGTTGCCGGCGTCGTCGGTCACGGGAGTGGTGGCGGGGGAGGCGGCGACGGCGGCAGGGGTGCGGGTGAGCAGGCGGTAGACGCGGTCCGCGAGCGGCAGCGCGATGTACATGCCGACGTAGACGCCGAGCAGGCTCGTGATCATGTTGGACACGGCGGCCATGCCGAGGATGGCCGTCTTGTCATCCGGGTAGGCGCCGATGATGCTCGCCGCCGAGGCCGCCATCATGGAGCCGGAACCCACGCCCGCTCCCATGGCGAGGGCCAGCGGGTCGAAGATCTTCCAGTTCGCCACGAGGGACGAGATCAGGCTGATGTAGACGGCGCCGAACACCGTGCCGAAGACGTACATGGCCAGCACGCCACGGTACTCGTCCGAGTTGGGTCCGAAGCGCTCGGAGACCATGGCGAACGCGGGCTCGCGGTCCAGGGAGAACGTGGCGCCCACGGTCGCGCGGCCCATCTTGAGCAGCACGGCGAGCGGCAGCGCCAGCACGATGGTCCCGAGCAGGTGCCCGACCTCCTGCAGGAGCAGCGCCGGCCCGGCTTTGAGCATGGTGGGGATGTTGGGCCCGATGTCCACGGACAGGCGGGCGCAGAGCACCAGGACGGCGACGCCGGACAGCGCAGCCGCGAGGCGCTGGTACTTGACGGGCAGCGGCTTGATCTTCTGCACCGAGATGACCAGGCCCATGAGCAGGCCCCACACCATGGGGAAGATCAGGAGCGCGCCGACGCCGATGCTGACTTTGAGCGGGCCGATGAGCTGCGCCGTGATGGCGACGGCGAGGGCCATGGCCGCGAGGGGGAGGGCCTTGGTCCGGGTGGTCTGGGGAGAAGTGGTGGTGGTCATGCGATGGCCTCAGTCGTGACGGGGTGGTAGGCGGCCGCGGTGAAGCGCGCCTTCTGCTCGGGATCCGACGCCGCGGCGGCCACGGTGGAGGCCATCGCATAGGCGGCGTCGAACATGGCCTCGTAGGCCTGGGGGGTGTTCGCGGCGGCGGTGAAGCCGGCGGAGTGGATCGGGGAGCTCGCCCCGGGAATGGGGAACATGGGGTGGATGCTGGGGATCACCTGGCTGATGTTGCCCATGTCCGTGGAGCCGCCGCCGGAGGAGTCCTTGGCGGGGGTGACGTCGTGCCCGCGGGAGCCGAACGCTTCGCTCCAGTGGGCGGAGAGCTGGGGGTCCTGGAACAGCGGCTCGTAGAGCGGTTCGATGTCCTCGATGCTCAGATCCGTGCCCGTCGCCAGGGCCGCGCCCTCGAAGCAGTTCTGCACGCGGGAGACGAGCGATTCGTACTCGGGGAGCGTGAAGGCGCGGCACTCGAAGTCGACGACCGCGTGGTCCGGGATGATGTTGGTGGCCACGCCGGCCTCGCGGACGAAGAGCGCCACCCGGTGGTCGTCCGGGAGCTGCTGGCGCAGGAGGCCGATGGCCACCTGGCTCAGCACCGCGCCGTCGGCGGCGTTGATGCCACGGTGCGGCATCGCGGCGGCGTGCGCGGCCTGGCCGGTGAAGGTGGCGCGGAAGCGGCCCACGGCCTGGGAGCTGGTGCCGAGCGGGTTGGCGGTGCGGCCCTCCGGTCCGGGATGGGCCATGAGCGAGAGGCCGACGCCGTCGAACGCGCCGGCGTCCAGCAGAAGGGACTTGCCGCCGCCGTGCTCCTCGGCCGGGGTGCCGATGGCCTTGAGCGTGATGCCCAGCTCGTCGACGAAGGGCGCGAGGGCCAGGGCCGCGCCGACGGTGGAACCGGCGATCAGATTGTGGCCGCAGGCGTGGCCGACCTCCGGGAGGCAGTCGTACTCGACGCAGATGGCCACGACGAGGTCGCCGGAGCCGAGGGTGGCGCTGAACGCGGTGTCGAGACCGCCCGTGCCTCGTTCGACGTCGAAGCCGGCGTTCTCCAGCACGTCGGTGATGGCGGCGGCGGCCTGGAACTCCTCGAAGGAGAGCTCCGGATGGGCGTGGATGAACCGGGCCATCTCCAGGACGGCGGGGCGTGCGGCGCTGAGGGCCTGGTCGATTTTTTCGCTGAAGGGGGCTGCGGAAGGCATGGTGCTCCTGAGGCAGGGGGTATGAAAGGACGGCCCGGGTACGGGTCGGATGCCGGGGGCGTGAGCGCGGGGCCGGCGGTGAAGGCGGGGAAGTGTCGTGCGGGGAAGGGGTGGGCGGGGATGCCGGACTCAGGTGGTGTAGAGGTCCAGGTCCTGCCAGAACTGCGAGGTTCTTTCGATGCCGGCTTTGACGCGCTCGGGTTCGCGCGCTTCCATGCCGGCGAGCAGGCCGTACGCCACGGATGTGGAGGCGGTGGCCGACTGGAAGGCATAGACGCCTTCGGACGGGACGAGCAGCAGGTGGTGGCTCGCCTTGGCGAGATCGGTGGACTTGAGGTCCGTGACGGCCACCACCGTGGCGCCCGCCTGATGGGCGAGCTGGGCAGCGACCGTGAGGTGCTTGAGGGGGCGCCACAGGTGGAACACCACCAGGACGTCCCCGGGTCCGAGCGAGCTGACGAGCGAGGCCAGGTGCACTCCGGCGCGGCCTTCGAACGTCACGGGATAGCCCATGGTCGCGGCCAGGTGGGAGAACACGACGGCGGCGCCCGAATAGGAGCCCTGCGCGACGACGGCGATGCGGCGGGCGCCGCAGAGGGCGGCCACGGCGTCGTCGGCGGCCTGGGGGTCCACGCTCTCCATGGCGAGGCGGAGGTTCTCCGCGTCGTGGGCCAGCGAATCGTGGATGGGTGAGCGGACCTCCACGCGGTGCGACAGCGGCGCGGTGTTGGCGATGTGCACGAGGTACCGGGCGCGGAGTTCGCGCTGGAGATCCGGCCAGCCGCGGTAGCCGAGCGCCTGGGCGGTCCGGACCACGCTGGAGCTGTTGACTCCGGCGCGGTTGGCCACCTCGGTGACGTCGCCGTAGGACGCGAGTTTCGGGTTGACCGTCAGCGCGTCCACCACGCGGGCCTGGGCCTTGGTGAGCTTGAGGGGCGGGATGGCGTCGCCGAGCCATTGCTGTCCGACGACGGCGGTGGCGTCCTCGGATTCCGGGGTGCCGGTGGGCTGGGTCTGAGTCATCGCCACCTCCTTCGCGCTTGTGATGCTCGTCTCATTTGCAATTGTATGTGCAGATTGCCGCTTCTGCACAAGTTTTTGCAGAACAAGATGGACGGCTTGTTTCGAGGCGGCAGAGAGTGGGGGTGAAGGGCTGCCGGGTCTCAGGATCCGGACAGATCGTGCCAGAGCAGTGCGACCGTGAGGGAGGCCCGCGATTCCGGGTCGTCCAGGGGAAGTCCGAGGAGACTCTGCAGGCTTCTCACATGGGCGTACAGGGCCTGGCGGCTCACGTTCCGCGCCTTGGCCAGGGACGTCATGTTGCCGCTGTGCGCCAGGTAGTCCCGCAGCAGCCGGAGGGCCTGCGCTTGCCCAGGGTCCAGCAAGGGTCCGAGTTCCGCCTGAGCGAAGGACTTCACCCGGGAGTCGTCCTGGAGGAGGGCGAGGAGGCCGCGGAGCCGGATGTCCGCGAACCGATAGAAGGGCAGATGGCGCGAGCCCAGGGTGGCCGCCGTCTCGGCCACCTGATCGGCGGCATCCAGGCCGCGGGCCGCGGCGACCAGGGACCGTTCCGCCCGGCCTGCTCCCAGCGTCCAGCGGAAACCCGCGAGCTGGGGCGCCGCGGCCAGGCGGTGCAGCGCGGAGTCCTCCAGTTCCAGGGCCGCGAGCGGGAGGAGGATCGCCACGGACCCGGCGTGCAGACTTGACGCGAGCACCGACTGCCGTGTGCTCTGCGCCCAGGCCTGGAGTGCGTCGAGGAAGGCGCGCTCGCGGAGCTGCACCTCCGTGGCGTCGGGGGTGTCCGGGGCCGACGCCGCCTCCGCCGTCGCGGCGCGCGTCCCGCTTGTCCCGTCCGTTCCGGCCCTCCCCTCGGCCTCCAGGCGGGCGACCAGCGGCACGTAGGCCGCTCCCCGGGACAGCCCGAGGGCGGAGGCCCGTGCCAGCGCTTCCTGCTCGTCCGGCGGGGTCGCCTGGCGGAGGTCCTGGACGAGGCCGGACCGTGCCTGGAAGAGCACCTCCCGTCGGTCTCGGCCGGCCATCCGGGCCATGGTGAGCGCCTGGCCGGCTCGTTCGAGGACCTGGAAGGCGTCGGCGAAGTCCCGGCCCGAGCCGTCCCCGTCCGGGCCGCCCGCTTCCTCCGACGCGGAGTCCGGGACGAGCTCGGGCGCCACGAGCCGGCCCCAGCGCTGCCCCGTGAGGCCCACCGGCGTCTGCAGCCAGCGGTCCCCGCCGGTGCCGAATCCCGTCTGGTTGCGGTACCCGACGAAACGGGACCGCTCCGCCCAGCCGTCCAGCAGCCGTGCGGGATCGCGGTCGCGTGCCGAGTAGCTGAGCACCAGATGGGCCGGATCCTCGAAGACCACGGGACTGTCCAGGAGGGCCGCGGTGGCTTCCACGATCCTGCTCTCGCCGGCGTTCTCCAGGCTCAGGGCCGTGAACACCTCGTGGACGTGGCGGGCTCGTTCGAGGCGCCGGACCTGATGGTCCATCAGGGCGCGGTGAGCCTCCTCGGTCACCTGGACGAAGCGCACGCGGCGGGTGAGGAGGATCAGCGGACAGGCCACGGCTCCGGCGGCGGCGCGGAGGTGCGCCGCCGCGCGCGAGTCGGGGGCGCCGTCGTCGTCCACCAGTTCGACCGCGACGGCGGCCGCCCCCGCCGCCTGGTACCGCTCCAGGAAGGTGCGGGTCAGGTCCGCCGAACGCCGGAAGGCGAGGCCGGTGGTGAGCACGAGCTCGCCGCCCTCGAGCAGTGAGCTGGCCTCCGCCTCCTCGGCGATGTGCACCCAGCGGACCGGGGAGTCGAGGCCCGCCTCGCCCGCCAGCACCTCCGGCGCGCCGGCCTGCAGGGCATCCAGGTCCAGGGCGTCCCGCACGGTGAGGGGCCGCTGAAAAGGGAAGGAGGCCGCGATCATGGACACAGTGTATGTTTTTCCGCTGAATGCGCGACAGTATGTCTCGTGTGCGGGGTGGGTTCCCGGCGCAGGATGATCCCAGGACATTCCCTGAAAGGACCACCATGCAGAACATCACGCACTGGATCAACGGCAAGCCGGTCGAGGTCGACGGCAGCCGCTTCGGCGACGTCACCAACCCCGCCACGGGCAAGATCACCGGCCGCGTCGCGCTCGCGAGCAAGGCCACCACCGACGAGGCCGTGGCCGCCGCGGCCGCCGCCTTCCCGGGCTGGCGCGACACCTCCCTGGCCCGCCGTGTACAGGTGCTCTTCGCCTTCCGCGAGCTCCTGAACGCCCGCAAGTCCGAACTGGCCGCGATCATCACGGCCGAGCACGGCAAGGTCCTCGAGGACGCCCTGGGGGAGATCGCCCGAGGCCAGGAGGTCGTGGAGTTCGCCTGCGGCATCCCGCACCTGCTCAAGGGCGGCTACACCGAGAGCGCCTCCACCAAGGTGGACGTCCACTCCCTGCGGCAGCCCCTGGGTGTCGCCGCGATCATCTCCCCCTTCAACTTCCCGGCGATGGTGCCCATGTGGTTCTTCCCGGTCGCGATCGCCGCCGGCAACACCGTGGTGATCAAGCCCAGCGAGAAGGATCCGACCGCCGCCAACTGGCTCGCCTCCCTCTGGAAGGAAGCCGGGCTTCCGGACGGCGTGTTCAACGTCCTGCACGGTGACAAGGAAGCCGTCGACGCTCTGCTCGACTCCCCGGAGGTCTCGGCCGTCTCCTTCGTCGGCTCCACCCCGATCGCCCGCTACGTCTACGAGCGCGGCACCGCCACCGGCAAGCGCGTCCAGGCCCTCGGCGGCGCGAAGAACCACATGCTCGTCCTGCCGGACGCCGATCTGAACCTCGCCGCCGACGCCGCGGTGAACGCCGGCTTCGGCGCTGCCGGTGAACGCTGCATGGCCATCTCCGCCGTGGTCGCCGTGGACGCGATCGCGGACGAACTCGTGGCCAAGATCGCCGAGCGCACCCGTACCCTGCGGATCGGCGACGGCACCCGCGGCTGCGACATGGGACCGCTCATCACCGCGGCCCACCGCGACAAGGTGGCCGGCTACATCGACGCCGGCATCGAACAGGGCGCCACCGTGGTCCTGGACGGCCGCCACCCCAGCCCCGACGCCGAGGGCGACGGCTTCTTCCTCAACCCGACCCTCTTCGACAACGTCACCCCGGACATGACCATCTACCAGGACGAGATCTTCGGCCCCGTCCTGTCCGTGGTCCGCGTCCCCGGCTTCGACGAGGGCCTGGACCTCATCAACTCCAACCCCTACGGCAACGGCACGGCCATCTTCACCAACGACGGCGGGGCGGCGCGCCGCTTCGAGAACGAGGTCACCGTGGGCATGGTCGGCATCAACGTGCCGATCCCCGTGCCGATGGCCTACTACTCCTTCGGCGGCTGGAAGAACTCCCTCTTCGGCGACACCCACGCCTACGGGGCCGACGGCGTGCACTTCTTCACCCGCGGCAAGGTGGTGACCACGCGCTGGCAGGACCCCAGCCACGGCGGGCTCAACCTCGGTTTCCCCACCAACTCCTGAGCCGTCCCGGGCTCCCCGCGGCTGCGGGGAGCCCGGCGGCCGGGTGGCGGCCCGCCCGGGTGGGCGCGCCGCCGTCGTGCATTCCCTTCAGATTCACCCTTAGACGCAAAGGACCCTCTCATGAGCCTCGAGACGCTCCCCGGCACGGAGACCATCCCACCCACCGCCGAAGAGATCGAAGCCGGACACCGCGCCCACGAACTGGACCGCGCACACGTCTTCCACTCCTGGTCCGCCCAGGACACCCTCAACCCCCTGACGATCCTCAAGGCGGCGGGCTCCGAGATCTGGGACGGGGAGGGCAGGCGCCTGATCGACCTCTCCAGCCAGCTGGTCAACACGAACATCGGGCATCAGCACCCCCGCGTGGTGGCCGCCATCCACGCCCAGGCCGGCAAGCTCTGCACCATCGCGCCGCAGCACGTGAACGAGGCCCGTTCCGAGGCGGCCCGGCTCGTCACCGAGCTGGCGCCCGAGGGTCTGAACCACGTGTTCTTCACCAACGGCGGTGCGGACGCCAATGAACACGCCATCCGCATGGCCCGCCTGCACACCGGCCGCCGCAAGGTGTTCTCGGCCTACCGCAGCTACCACGGCGGCACGGAGCTGGCCGTCAACGTCACCGGCGACCCGCGCCGTTTCCCCAACGACGCCGGCGACTCGGGCGTGGTGCACTTCCTCCCCGCCTACCTCTACCGCTCCTACTTCGGCTCCACGACCGAGGCCGAGGAGACCGAGCGCGCACTCCGGCACCTGGAGGACATGATCCTTCTGGAAGGCGCCGCGAATGTCGCCGCCGTCATCCTGGAGTCCGTCCCCGGCACGGCGGGCATCTACGGGCCGCCCGCGGGATATCTGGAAGGCGTGCGGGAGCTGACCCGCAAGCACGGGATCCTGTTCATCGCGGATGAGGTCATGGCCGGATTCGGCCGCACCGGGGAATGGTTTGCGATCGACCGCTGGGGTATCACCCCGGACCTCATCACCTTCGCCAAGGGCGTCAACTCGGGCTACGTGCCGCTCGGTGGCGTGATCATCTCCGACGAGGTGTTCGACACCTTCCGCCAGCGCGTGTACCCGGGCGGCCTGACCTACTCCGGTCACCCCCTGGCCTGCGCCGCGGCCGTGGCGACCATCGAGACCATGCGGGAAGAGGGCATGGTGGAGAACGCCCGTCGTCTGGGCGAGGAGATCATCGGCCCGGCTCTGGAGGCCTTCAAGGAGAAGCACCCGAGCGTGGGCGACGTCCGTGGCTCCGGCGTCTTCTGGGCGATCGAGCTGGTGTGGGACCGCGAAACCCGTGAGCCTCTGGCGGCCTACGGTGGATCCAGCCCTGAGATGAACGCCGTGATCGCGGAGATCAAGGCCGGGGGCGTGCTGCCCTTCGCCAACTTCAACCGCATCCACGTGGTCCCCGCGCTCAACATCCCGGACGAGCAGCTGCGGGAGGCGCTCGCCGTCATCGACCGCGCGCTGGACGTCGCTGACGCCGCGGTGGCCGCCCGCGCGTGACCGCCGGGTCTCCCACGCGCCTCCGGGCCTGCTGAGTAGGCTGGAGCCGAACGTTCGACGGCGCGTGGGAGCCGATGCGGCCCCCGACGGGAAGGGATGGACCGCATGAGGATTCTGCTGGTGGGTGCCGGTGGGCACGTGGGACGGGCGGCTCTGGAGGCGCTCCAGGGCCGGCATGAGGTGCTGGAGGCGTCCCGGAAGGGCGACATCCCCGTGGATCTGCGGGACGAGTCGTCCATCCGCGCGATGTACGAGAAAGCGGGAACGGTCGATGCCGTGATCTGCTGCACGGGCTCGGTGCCCTTCAAGCCGCTGGGGGAGCTGTCCGCCGAGGACTTCCGGTCAGGCTTCGAGGACAAGGTGCTCGGGCAGGTCAATGTCGTCCGTCTGGGGATGGACCGCGTGGCAGACCGCGGTTCCTTCACCCTCACGAGCGGTGTTCTGGCCCGCGAGGCGATCCTCACGGGCGCCGCGGCGTCCCTCGCCAACGGGGCCCTGGAGTCGTTCGTCCTGGCGGCCGCTCCGGAACTGCCCCGTGGCCTGCGCATCAATGCGGTGAGTCCGAGTGTCCTGGAGGCTGCTCCGGGGTACTTCGACTCCTTCCCCGGTTTCACCCGGATCCCGTCCGACGTACTGGGTCAGGCGTATGTGAAGTCCGTGGAAGGGATTCAGACGGGGCAGGTGTACGAACTCGGCTGAGCCGGGGACCGCCGACGACGGCGGGCGGCCCGGCGGCCGGCCCCGCGGGTGCTCCAGCGGTCGCCCCGCTCGTGGTCTCCGGGCCGGCTGCTGACTCGGGCGCCTCTGAGTCCGTCGCCTCTGAGTCCGCGGCCGCGTCGTCGTGCGGGGCAGCCTCCGCGGCGCCGTCGACAGGCGACCCGGTGACCAGCCCGTCGTCGTGGACCTCGAGCCCGTCCCCGAGGGGCAGCGCCAGCTGACCGCTGACCCCGGCGCGGGAGGTTCCGGCCGGGCGAGCGCCGAGTTCCTGCAGGGTGCGGACCAGCGCCGCGCGCGCCTCCTGGCCGCTGTCGGGGCCGCACAGGGCATCGAGCGCTCCGGCTTCGGCGAGCTTCCTGACGGTCGCGCGGGAGAGGCCGGCCCGGGTGAACAGTTCGTCCACCGTGCGGTAGGGCCGGGCATCCACCAGGCGTTTCCGCTCGGCGGCCGACACCCCCGGCACGTCACGCAGGCCCGGGCGCAGCCCGCTGCCGCCTGGTCCGCTGGTCCCGGGTGCGAATCCGTCGGATGTCGCCCGGTCACCCTCCACCTCGCACTCCTCGGAACTCCGGTTCACATCGAGGGGCAGCACGGGAATCCCCAGGCGTCTGGCTTCGGCTCGGAGCAGGTGACGCGGTGCTCCGTCCGTCGGAGAGTCCCAGCACGCGGCGATGAACGCCGCAGGATGGCGGGTCCTGAGCCAGGCCACGTGGTGCACGGCCATCGCCGCCGCGGGATCGGTGAAAGGAGTCGTGCCCTGCTCGGCTCCGGTGACTGCAAAGGCCGTCTCCCCGGGTCCCATCTGTTCCGCGGTGAGACCGGCCGAGGTCTCCTCGGTCTGAAGTTCCTGGGATGCCGGTTCCCGGTGCGTCAGTTTCCGGAGGGTTCGTGCGATGACGGTCTGCGTCGCCGATTCCCGCAGCGTGACCCGCAGCGCTCCCCAGTGGGCCAGGTCATCGGGTGCGTACTGGCTGAGTGGCAAGCCTGAGCCGCCCGGCTGGGTCGGGATGCGGTGCAGGAGCGACGGGTCTCCGAAGAGCAGCCCGGAGCTCCGCCGGGAGAGTCCGCCGGGAAGCGTGCCGGAGGGGTCGGAACTCCCGAGCAGCGACTCCACCGCGTCTCCGGGCAGTACGGGGGTGTGGGGCGGCGCGGGGGCCCCGGGCAGCGCCCTGGCCTCGGACTGCGCCTCCGCGGCGGGCGCCGAGCCCAGGAGGCACACACGGCCCTTGCCGAAGCGCCGCGCCAAGGCCCGGTGAACCTCCCGCAGCCTGCCCGATTCCAGATCCAACTCGATCCCCGGGAACGGCGGGAGCTGCTCGGCGCCGTCGGAGCCCGCGCTCGCGGCGAGGAAGCCGTCACACGCTGTTCCGTGGTCGAGTGGATTGACGGGCGTGATGCCCAGCAGATGGGCGGCAAGGCTCGCCGTCGCGGCGCCCCGGCCCTGCACCCGGATGCCGAGGCCGCTGATCGTCTGAGCGACGTCAGCGGCGGCGAGCAGAAACGACGCGGCGCCGCGGGATTCGACGACGACGAGCTCGTGGTCCAGACGTGCGCGCAGTTCCGGCGTCGTCGCCTCATTCCGGCCCTCCCCGCTGCGCTCCAGGGCATCCCGGCATCGTGCGGAGAGTTCCGCATCGGGGGACTGCGTGAGTCCGAGGACTGTCGGCTCGGGCAGCGACCATGAGCCCCAGCCCAGATCAAGGGCGGGATCCAGCCGGCAGCCCTCCGCCAGCTGGTCCGTGTCCTGGAGGAGGTGGGCCAGATCGTTCACCCGGAGATCGGCCGCATGACCGATCTCCCGGGCGGTCTGCTCCATGCCACGGAGGTCCTTGAGGTAGGCCTGGGCTCCTGCGGCCTGCGCATGACCCGGACGAGTGGGAGGGGCTTCGCTGCTGGAATGGTCGGCGCTGCTGGAATGGTCGGCGCTGCTGGAATGGCCTGTGCTGAGGGGCCGAGGTCCCGCACCACTGGTGGCGAGGCGGATCTCCGCCGCCGGGCGAGGGGGCGCGACGAGATGACGGACCGCATTGCTCAGAATCGCCGGCACGTGGTGCTCCCTGGCCAGTTTGAGCATCCGTGCCGCATGCGCGGTGGTGAACATGTGGCCCTGGGGTTCGTGATGGCTGACGACTTCCGCGGCGATCGTCCCGGTGGGCATGGCCGCGAGCCATTCCTTGAACAGGGTGCGGGGCCGGAGGTAGCGGGGCCCGTGCATGGCCAGGCCGACGTCCGACTCCGGTCCGATCAGGACCGTCAGCACCGGCGAACCAGTCGCGGGGTCCACGGAACGGAAGGCTAGTTCCTGGCGCGTCACGCCCACCGGGACGGTGTTCCCCGCGCGGCCTGGGGTGTGCGCGTGAGCGTCCGTGACCAGGCGGCAGAGCGCCGGATACCCGGAGCCCCCGCCCCGCGCCAGGACCACCACTCGGCCGGAGACGTGCCCCCGGCCGCCGTCGCCGTCCGGCTCGAGCACGGCGAGGTCCACGCCGAGAACGGGGTCCAGTCCGTGCGAGCGACAGGCGACGACGTGCTCGACGGCGCCGTACAGCCCGTCACGGTCGGTGCAGGCCAGGGCTGTCGCGCCGTGCCTGGCCGCGGCCTCCGCCAGCTCGGTGGGGGTGGCCGTGCCGTGCCCAGGGGTGAAGGCCGTGGCGACGTGCAGATGGGTGAAGCTCATGGCTGGTGGGTTCCGCCCGCGGCTCAGACCGTCCGCGTGAAGTCCGCGTAGAGAACGGTGCCGGATCGCTCCCCGGCATCCGCGGAGTCCTCACGGTCCAGCAACGGCGCATTGTGGACCTTGATCAGGCGCCACTGGTCCGGTTCGGTGTAGTGGGCGAGGTCCAGCGTCAATTCCTGGCCGTTCAGGTCCCTCACCAGCTGGACCCGCCAGATCTCGTAATCCACCAGGTCCCCGCTGTGTCCGCAGCCCGCCCGGCTGTCCTCGGCCCATCGGGCCTTGCGGGTGTACCAGCGGCTGGGGATCTGGCATACCCGGTACTCCCGCCCGTCATAGGACACGAAGGCCGGAATGTTCCCCGTGGAGCAGATGACGTTCAGGCGCTGGGTGAAGGAGCCCATGGTGTACCTCCGTGGTGGACCGGGACGGACGATGCGCCCTGGCCCCAGAGGCGCACCTTCGAATGTATGTTCGAATGAAGCCAGTCTACGTCAGCCCCACTGACATTAATTCCCGCACCCCGGACGTCACCCCGTCCGCCTCGGACACGTCAGCCGATCGTGAAACCGCCGTTGCTGTGCAGGAGCTGTCCATTGATCCAGGAGCCCGCGTCCGAGAACAGGAAACGCACCAGGTTCGCCGTGTCCTGGGCGGTTCCGAGCCGTCCCGCCGCGGTCTCCCTGAGGCACCATGCGCGCACCTCGTCACTCATCCATCCCGTGTCGACAGGGCCGGGATTGATGACATTGGCCCGCACGCCGCGGTCCGCGAGCTCGGTGGCCGCCGCGATCACGATGCGGTCCAGGGCCCCCTTGCTGGCGCCGTAGGGGAGGTTGTAGGCCACGTGATCACTCGTCAGCGCGACGATCCTGGCCTCCGCCCGCCCAGGTTCCTCGACCACCGGCAGCCGGTCGGCGAACGCTTTGATGAGAAGCCAGGCGGCTCGTGCGTTGACGGCGAAGTGCCGGTCCCAGCTCTCCAGCCCGGTGTCGAGAAGTGCGCTGTCCACCGACTCGCAGTGGGACATCACCAGCCCTGTCAGCGGGCCGAGCCGGTCGGCGGCATCCCCGATGAGGGCTGACGGCGCCTCCGGGTCGGCGAGGTCCCCGGGAAGCAGTTCGACGACGGCGCCCAGCGCGCGGCACTCCTCGGCGACGGCGGCCGGGGCGTCGGCGTCGCGCTCCAATCCGAGCCGCTCGTTGTAGGGGGTCCAGTAGTTGAGGGCCAGATCCCACCCTTCGTCGGCCAGGGCGACGGCCAAGGCGGCGCCGATCGACTGCCGCCGTCCGACGCCGGTGACCAGGGCGATGGGACGCTGTTCTCTGTTCATGCCCCGACTCTAGGGGGCGCCCCGTGCGGTGGCCACCCCTGGATTCCGGAGATACGGCTCTGTCGTCCTGAACGGGTCTTTCGCTTCGTCAGTCCGACGGTTCCGAGAGTGACGCGATCAGTTCCTCGACCCGCGCCCGGATCTCGTCGCGGATCGGCCGGACGGCGTCCACCCCTTGACCGGCCGGGTCCTCCAGCACCCAGTCCTCGTAGCGCTTGCCGGGGAAATAGGGGCAGCTGTCACCGCATCCCATGGTGATGACGACGTCGGAATCCCTGACGGCTTCGGTGGTGAGGACTTTCGGGATCTCCGCCGAGAGGTCGATCCCGACCTCCGACATGGCCTCGACAGCAGCGGGGTTGACGGCGTCAGCCGGCTGAGAGCCCGCGGAGCGCACCTCGATGGCGCCCCGCGAGAGATGGGTCAGGAAGGCCGCTGCCATCTGGGACCGCCCCGCGTTGTGGACGCAGACGAAGAGCACGGACGGACGGGCGGCGCTCGCAGGCGAGGTCATGGCGGGATTCCTTGATGTCGGGACGGGAGGTCGGGGTGGTGGAGAGAGTGCGGACGACGGCGGAGGCCGGGTGCCTCAGAACAATGACCCCGACTCCCGCAGCAGGGCAGGGGAGTTGTTGCGGACGTTCCCCACCGCGGGATCCGCGCGGTCCAGAACCCAGTGCGAGGCCTGCTCGTGCCCTCCGGCCCGGACGGCCTCGAGTAATCCCGCCCCGTCCTGTTCGGAGGGGTTCAGCCACTCGGCCAGCGAATCCCGGCTCAGCGCGAGGGGCAGGCGGTCATGGAGCCGGCCGAGTTCCGCCAGCACGGGCACCTCATGGTCGGGTGCGGGTGCAGCCATCGTCAGGATGGAGGTGGACAGCAGCCAGGCGTCGGGCGCCCCTTCCTCCTTGCCCGGATCCCTCCACCATTCGTAGAGCCCGGCGAAGGCCAGCAGGCTCCCGTCCGCAGGGTGGACGTAAAAGGGCTGTTTAGCCGCCCCCGTTCCTTTGAGCCATTCGAAATACCCCTCGGCGGGCACCGCGCACCGACGGGCCTTGAGCGCCGAACGGAACGTCGGCTTCTCGGCAGCGGTCTCACTGCGCGCATTGAAGGAACGGACGCCCACGGATTCATCCTTGGCCCAGCGTGGAACCAGACCCCAGTGAGCGATGTGCAGTCGGCGCCGGAGTTCGCCGTCGACCAACCGCTCCAGCACGATGGGCACATCGCTGGTGGGTGGGATGTTCCATGACGGAGGAAACGGCCGGTCCTCAGCGAAATGGTCGGCCTCGAACTCCGCGGCGAGGTCCTCCGCGCTCTGAGCCATGACATATCGTCCGCACATAGGCCCAGCATAGGTCCGCCCCGGAGGAACTGCGCTCGCCGGCTTCTGCAGGTGGTCGGACTCCGTGCCGGACGGCCCGCAACCACCGCAGCGTCCCCGATTTGTGCTCGGTCCGGCGGATGTGTAGAGTAGATCGGGTTGCCGGGCCGGTTGTGCTGGTTCTGGTGGCGGTCTTCGATTCTCATTCCTTTGATTTCATTCACCATTTTCGGGTGCTTTTTTGTGGTGCCTTTGGTGTTTGTTTTTG